>OVXK01000003.1_pt1 | contig 706454 bp, 631 predicted proteins | sample 1732021 | NCBI WGS metagenome assembly OVXK01 (sample SAMEA4413051, study PRJEB24355) | metagenome | biome: human; feature: gut; material: faeces | place: United Kingdom | collected 2010 | reverse complement strand
CTATGGCCCTGGTACGAGCGCTGAACAAAATGACGAAAGCAGGTATGCCTGAAAGCGTGCGTATTGCCTGAAAACACAACCCGCTACGGGGGAGACTTACCCGAAATCTGATTTATTCAACAAAGCCCCTAGGATGCCCAGATTTAATTCCTTCGGTTGTTCAGCAGCGCCTGCCTGCCACGCCATCATAATGCCTGCAACCGCTGCGGATAAACGAACTGCGCCAGTGATGTACTTTTTCATTATTTTGCCCGTGTGAGTGAAATTTAATGCAATTGGCTAATTTCATCGCCGTACAGCCGGTGCAGAATTTCCTGATTCAGCTGCGTGGGATGGTCGTCAAAAATAATCTGGCCTTTGGCCACGCCGATAACCCGCGTGCAATATTCACGCACCAGCTCCACCGAATGCAGGTTTACCATTACGCTGATGCCCTGTTCGCTAATTTCGCGCAGGACATTCATAATTCGCTGCGTATTTTTCGGGTCAAGAGACGCGACCGGTTCATCGGCCAGCAAAATACCGGGGTTTTGCATTAATGCCCGGCAAATGGCCACGCGCTGCATCTGGCCGCCGGAGAGGTTTTCCGCCCGCTGTAGCGCCTGCGGCAGCATATTCATCCACTCCAGCAGGGAGATCGCGCGGGCGCGGTCGGCGTCGGGGAAGACTTTGAATAAGGATTTCAGGGTGGAAGTCTGGCTCAGGCGCCCCAGCAGCACGTTGGTCAAAACGTCGAGGCGCGGGACCAGACAGAAATCCTGAAAGATCATGCCGCACCGGCTGCGCCAGGCGTTTAACGCGCGGCCTGACAGCTTTGATACGTCCTGCGGCGTCCCTACATCCGGGAAGCTGAGGATCTCGCCGCCGCTGGCGCTATGGGTGCCGTTCAGAAGGTGCAGAAGCGTCGATTTACCGGCGCCGGAACGGCCAATCACGCCAACCAGTTCGCCCGCATGAAGATCGAAACTGATGCTATCCAGGACGGTTTGCTGCGCGTTCCAGGATTTGCTCAGGTTACGTACGCTCAGGACCTTGCGTTGCCGGTCGGTATAGGGGGGCGTAAACGGTTGAAACTCGGTTTCTGCAACCGCAGCCAGAGAACTGTTCATAAATGCGTCCAGGTTCGTCAGTCAACTGGGCACTATTAATGGTGTTTTATATGACTGCCGGATGACAGTAAGACGAACAAATAGTGAACGGACGCAAGAGTTGGGGTAGTGGGTGGCGAAAAAGCCCGACAGGGCTCACACTTTTGTATCCACAAGCGGGAATTCGCGCAGGGTCTGCTACCTTTAATACGCTTTGGCAATGAGATTAATAATGATACGTATTTCCTCTGATAAAGATAAGGCGTTGTATGCGACATTAGCGGGGGAAATTTACCGCCTTGGGCGCAGAGGCATCATTCAGGATGTTCGTGCCAGGCTTCATGCTGAGTCGGTTTAACCGAATAGTTAATCTTTTCGTGCTTGATTACGATTGACCTCGATAAATTTTTAGTCGGCGACCAGTCCTTTTGTGCGGCGTGTAATTTCATTATTTACGCCAGTTAATGGAATTAACCACTGACTTTGTGTTGATTATTGGCATTATATTCTTATTTTTTGACTTTGTTTGACTTTTTTGCATTTTCGAATGAAACCCTCATTAAGAATAGTCTTAACTGATAATGGCTAAGATCCTGGAACATATAATATTCACTTAAGAATCCCCGTACGCAGTCACAATAACCCTATGAAAATAAATGCTTTTTGTTTTTAACTCAATATTCTTATTTTTATTGTTTTGGCTTAAATTGACCTGTTCGGTAATTAGCCCTCAGAGCACTTATTGACACACATAGCGAAAAATCCTAAATTTGATAACACAAGAAACAAGCAAGTCATTTAGCGTTCTTTGTCTCAAGCAATACTATTTTGAGTTTTGGGTTGAATATATTAAAGAGGGAATTTGCTGACTTAGACTTTGCAGGCCTGGGCTATCAGCAGTGTTGTGATACGTTCAAGATTTCCAGGACTATGGGGTTTAACTTTATATGGATTATAAATATTCTTTGGATCAGTGCATTTGGCCAGCGCATGACAGTTATTTTCTTAAAGGACTCGCTGAGCTAATTATTGATATCGATAACTTAATTTACCTGTCACTTGAAAAGGTACGCCGGGAATTTGTATTTATTAATCTTAGCGCCAGTTCGCTGAACTATTTTATCCGCCGCGATAATGAGTGGCTGGCTGAAATGAAAGGCAAACAAATTGTATTAATTGCCGCAAGGCGCTCGGAAGCGCTGGCCAATTACTGGTATTACAATGGCTCTATTCGTGGCGTGGTTTATGTCGACTTAACGAAAGATATTCGTCAGGAGCTGGCATACGTTATTAATGGTCGTTTTCTACGCAAAGATATAAAGAAAGACAAAATTACCAACAGGGAAATGAAGATAATTCGTATGACGGCGCAGGGAATGCATCCAAAATCTATCGCCAAAATTGAAAATTGTAGTGTGAAAACGGTTTATACCCATCGGCGAAATGCCGAGGCGAAACTGTATTCAAAGATATATAAGCTCGCGCTGTAATTAGTAATAGACGTTAATTTTAAAATTGTGCACCAGGTCGTAACCCCAAAATAATTTTCGCCGCAATAAACATTATGCGGCCTGAACTATGGCGGGAAATGCACACAGACGTGGGACATCAGGTCCCTTAATAAACTCAGGATGAAAAAGCTATGAAAAAAAAGGTTCTTGCAATTGCTCTGGTAACCGCGTTTGCCGGTATGGGTGTCGCTCAGGCAGCTGACGTTACTGCTCAGGCAGTCGCTACCTGGTCCGCAACCGCCAAAAAAGACACTACCAGCAAGCTGGTGGTGACTCCGCTGGGCAGCCTGGCTTTCCAGTATGCCGAAGGGATTAAAGGCTTTAACTCACAGAAAGGCCTGTTTGATGTGGCTATCGAAGGTGACGCCACCGCGACCGCATTCAAACTGACCTCTCGTCTGATCACCAACACCCTGACTCAGCTGGATACCTCTGGTTCCACCCTGAGCGTGGGCGTTGACTACAACGGCGCTGCGGTCGAAAAAACGGCTGACACCACCATGATCGACACCGCGGCGGGCATCCTGGGCGGCAACCTCAGCGCGCTGTCTAACGGCTATAACGTTGCGGGTCGTACTACCGCTCAGGACGGCTTCACGTTCTCCATCATCAGCGGCACGACCAATGGCTCTACGGCTGTCACTGACTACAGCGCCCTGCCGGAAGGTATCTGGAGCGGTGACGTCAGCGTACAGTTCGACGCGACCTGGACCAGCTGATCCTCTCGTAGCACCAGGCAGGGGGTATTCCCCCTGCCTTATTTCACGGACTGAATTCATATGAAAAAACACATTCTGGCCATCAGCCTGTTGCTCAGCACAATGACGCCAGCCCTGGCGCTGGATGTGGGCGATATCTCTTCATTTATGAACAGCGAAAGCAGCACGCTGAGTAAAGAGATCAAGAACACGACCGACAGCGGTCGCTTAATTAACATCCATATGGAACGCCTCTCTTCGCCGCTGGATGGCGGCAAGGTCATCCCGATGGATAAGCAGGACGAGATTTTACTGACCCCGGCCAGTCTGCTGCTGCCCGCGAAAGCCAGCGACGTGATCCGCTTTTTCTACAAAGGCCCGGCGGACGATAAAGAGCGCTATTACCGTATCGTCTGGTTCGATCAGGCGCTCAGCGATGCCCAGCGCAATGGCTCGACCCGCAGCGCGGTCGCCACGGCCTCGGCACGCATCGGCACTATCCTGGTGGTGGCGCCAAGAAAAGCAAACTTCCGCTATCAGTACGCCAACGGCACGCTGGTCAATACCGGTAACGCGACGTTGCGCATTCTTGCCTACGGCCCGTGTCTGAAGCCGGCTGACGGTAAAGAGTGCAAGGAAAATTACTTCCTGATGCCGGGTAAAGAGCGTCGCTTCACGCGCGTGAACGTTGCGGACAAAAAAGGACGGGTCGCGCTCTGGCAGGGCGAGCAGTTTGTTCCCGTGAAATAGACATTTCTTATGACGGATCAACATTATGGCTCAACCAGGGATCGCTCCAGGATTAAAAACACTCTTTGCCTCCGGCATGGTCATCTTGCTGGTTCCATTTAGCGTCACTGCCGCCTCCGACAAAGTACAGCAAATCGGCGGCGTGATTATCCCCCAGGCCTTCAGCCAGGCGCTGCAGGACGGAATGAGCATTCCTCTGTTTATTCACCTTAAAGGCAGCACCGGTACCCAGGACGATCAGCGGATCGGCAATGCCTTTATCTGGCTGGATAACGGCGTGTTGCGCGTACGGCAAATTCAGCTGGAAGAAAACGATAATAACGCCACCGTCAGCGAACAGACCCGCAAACAGCTCACCGCGCTGGCCAATGAAGCTTTCAGCAAAGAACTCAATATTAGCCTCACAGATGATGCGCAGCTACAGCTCAGCCTGCGCCAGCTGCTGCTGCAGCTGGTGGTGAAGAAGGAGGCGCTGGGTACGGTGCTGCGTTCGCGCAGCGAAGATATCGGCCAGTCCAGCGTCAACACCCTCAGCAGCACCCTGAACTATAACCTCGGGGTCTATAACAACCAGATGCGCAACGGCGGCAATAATACCTCCAGCTATCTGTCGTTGAACAACGTCACCGCGCTGCGCGAGCACCACCTGGTGCTCGACGGCTCGCTGTACGGTATTGGCTCCGGCAATCAGGACAGCGAAGTCTATAAAGCGATGTATGAGCGCGACTTTGCCGGTCACCGTTTTGCGGGCGGGATGCTGGATACCTGGAATCTACAGTCCCTTGGCCCGATGACCGCCGTTTCGGCGGGGAAGATCTACGGTGCTTCCTGGGGCAACCAGGCCAGTTCGACGGTATTCGATAACAGCCAGTCGGCCACGCCGGTGGTCGCCTTTTTACCCGCCGCCGGGGAGGTCCATCTGACCCGCGACGGGCGCCTGATGAGCGTGCAGAACTTTGCCATGGGTAACCACGAAGTGGACACCCGCGGCCTGCCGTATGGGATTTATGATGTCGATGTTGAAGTGATTGTGAACGGCCGGGTGGTCAGCAAGCGTACCCAGCGGGTCAATAAATTGTTCAGCCGCGGACGCGGCGCCGGCGCGCCGCTGGCCTGGCAGTTCTGGGGCGGCAGCTTCCATATGGACCGCTGGTCCGAAAGCGGTAAAAAGACGCTGCCGGCAAAAGACAGCTGGCTGGCGGGCGCCTCGGCCTCCGGGTCGCTCAGCACCTTAAGCTGGGCGGCGACCGGCTACGGCTATGACAACAACGCCGTTGCCGAGACGCGCCTGACGCTGCCGCTGACCGAATCCATTAGCGTGAATCTGCAGAATATGCTGGCCAGCGACAGCTCCTGGAGCAGCATCGGCAGCATCAGCGCCACGCTCCCCGGCGGCTTCAGCTCGGTATGGGTCAACCAGGAAAAAACGCAGATTGGCGACAGAATACGCCGCAGCAATGCCGATAACCGGGCTATCGGCGGCACGCTGAATCTCAATTCATTATGGTCAAAGCTGGGCACGTTCAGCATCAGCTATAACGACGACCGCCGCTATAACAGCCACTACTACACGGCGGACTACTATCAGACGCTTTATACCGGCTCGTGGGGATCGCTGGGCCTGCGCGCGGGCCTGCAGCGCTTTAATAACGGCGACAGCAGCGCCAGCACCGGGAAATATATTGCGCTCGACTTCTCGCTGCCGCTCGGCAACTGGTTCAGCGCCGGCATGACGCACCAGAACGGCTACACCATGGCCAACCTGTCGGCGCGTAAACAGTTTGATGAAGGCAGCATTCGCACCATCGGCGCCAACGTTTCACGGGCGATTTCCGGCGACACCGGCGATGACAAAACCCTCAGCGGCGGCGCGTATGCCCAGTTTGATACCCGCTACTCCACCGGTACGCTGAATGTGAATAGCGGCGTGGATGGCTATGTGAATACCAACCTGACTGCCAACGGCAGCGTGGGCTGGCAGGGGAAAAATATCGCCGCCAGCGGCCGCACCGACGGTAATGCCGGGGTGATTTTCAAAACCGGTCTTGAAGACGACGGCAAGCTGAGCGCTAAGGTGAACGGCCGTATTGTGCAGCTCTCCGGCAACCGTAATTACCTGCCGCTGTCGCCGTACAACCGCTATGAAGTGGAGCTGCAGAACAGCAAAAATTCGCTCGATAGCTACGACATCGTGACCGGGCGCAAGAGCCAACTGACCCTTTATCCGGGGAACGTGGCGGTGATTGAGCCGGAAGTGAAGCAGATGGTCACGGTCTCCGGGCGGATTCGCGCGGAAGACGGCACGCTGCTGGCCAACGCGCGGATTAATAACCACATCGGTCGTACCCGCACCGATGAGAACGGTGAGTTTGTGATGGACGTGGATAAAAAGTATCCCACCATCGATTTCAGTTACGGTAAAAACCAGAGCTGCGAAGTGGCGCTGGAGCTGAGCCAGGCGCGCGGCGCGGTGTGGGTGGGCGATGTGGTCTGCAGCGGCCTCTCCACTTATGCCCGCGTGCAGCAGACAGGAGAAGGTAATGAAAGCTAAATGGCTGGCATGTTTAGTCATGTTAACGGCGGCGCTGTGCGTGACGCGGGTCAACGCTGCGGTAAACAAAACCACCTGGCCCGATGCGGCGGCCATGCAGTTTGTTTTTGTGGAAAACAACTCGGACGATAACTTCTTCGTCACCCCAGGCGGCGCGCTGGACCCGCGGATGACCGGGGCTAACCGCTGGACCGGGCTGAAATATAACGGCTCGGGTACCATTTATCAGCAGAGCCTCGGCTATATCGACAATGGCTATAACACCGGCCTGTACGCTAACTGGTTCTTCGATATGTGGCTGGATAACTCGCCGGCTTCCCATCCTTTGAGCGGCCTGCGCTGCATCAACTGGTATGCGGGCTGCGATATGGCGACCAGCCTGATCCAGCCGCAAACCAGCGATGCCAGCGGCTTCTACGGCGCAACGGTAACACCCGGCGGGCAAAAGTGGATGCACGGCATGATGTCCGACTCTTTCTACCAGTATCTGCAGCAGATGTCGGTGGGCAGCAGCTTCTCAATGACCATCAACTCCTGCATGACGTCGGTGAGCTATGACGCCAGCAGCGGCGCACGCTGCAAAGACCAGGCCTCAGGTTACTGGTACGTACGTAATGTCACCCATACTAAAGCGGCCAATCTGCGGTTAATTAATACCCATGCGCTGGCGGAAGTCTTTATCAACAGCGACGGGGTTCCGACGCTGGGTGAAGGCAACGCCGACTGCCGCACGCAGACGATTGGCACGCGTTCCGGTCTGAGCTGCAAAATGGTGAACTACAATTTGCAGCATAATGGCCTGAGTAATACCTCAATTCATATTTTCCCGGCTATCAGCAACTCGGCGCTGGCTTCCGCGGTGGGAAGCTACGATATGCAGTTCAGCCTCGACGGTAACTCATGGAAGCCAGTAAGCGGCATCGCTCAGTACTATACGTTTAACGAGATGAAATCATCAGATTCAGTGTATGTTTTCTTCTCAAGCAACTTTTTTAAGCAGATGGTGACGCTGGGCATCAGCGACGTGAACACTAAGGACCTGTTTAATTTCCGTTTCTATAACACCACCTCGCCGGAGTCAGGGTGGTATGAGTTTTCGACGTCCAACACGCTGATCATTAAACCGCGTGACTTCAGCATCAGCATTATTTCCGATGAGTATATCTCAACGCCGACGCGTGAGGGCTACGTGGGTAGCGGCGAACCGTCGCTGGACTTCGGCTATATTGTCACCACCAGCGGTAAGACCGCCGCCGATGAAGTGCTTATCAAAGTGAAGGGACCAACGCAGGCGATCGGCGGACGTTCATACTGTATTTTCACTTCACCGGACGGTACGTCGAGAGTGCCGTTCCCGGCGACCCTGGCGTTTACCACCCAGACCGGGGCTATCAAAACGTATGACGCCGGATGTGATGATACCTGGCATGATATGACCGATGCCCTGTGGTTAACCACGCCGTGGACGGATATTTCCGGCGACGTTGGGCAGATGGACAAAACGACGGTGAAGTTTTCCATTCCGATGGATAACCCGATATCGTTGCGCACGGTGGAAGATAACGGCTGGTTTGGTGAAGTGAGTGCTTCAGGAGAAATTCATGTTCAGGCGACGTGGCGTAACATTAACTAATTTGCTGCGGATGCTTATCTGCCTGCTGTCGCTCGGACTGGCGACCGCGGCGCAGGCCATCTCGGTCGGTAATTTAACTTTCTCGATGGCGGCGGAAGATGATTTTGCGTCTAAACGGGTGATTAATAACAATAAAAGCGCCAGATTGTATCGGGTCTCTATTGTCGCTATCGACCGCCCCGGCGGCAAAGAGGTGCGCTCCCGTCCGGCGGACGGCGAGCTATTGTTTGCCCCGCGCCAGCTCACCCTTCAGGCGGGGGAGAGCGAATATTTTAAGTTTTACTACCACGGCCCGAAAGATAACCGTGAGCGCTATTACCGGGTGTCGTTCCGTGAAATACCCACCCGCAATTACGTGATGCGTAATCAAAGCGGGACGGAAGTGAGTATGGATCCGGTGGTAGTGATGGACACAATTCTCGTTGTTCGCCCGCGCGAGGTGCAGTTCAAGTGGGCCTACGATCGTGCGGCGGGTACCGTCAGCAATACCGGGAATACCTGGTTTAAGCTGCTGATCAAGCCCGGGTGTGATACGACGGAAGAGGAAGGAGACGCATGGTATTTACGGCCCGGGGACGTTGTTCGCCAGGCTTCGCTGCGCCAACCAGGGAACCACTACATAATCTATAACGATAAATTTATTAAGATGACCAAAGACTGCCCGGTGAAGTAACCGGGCAGCTTTTTTCGCACTTCGTCGCTAAGCCGCACGACCGGCATAGCGACGGTTCGCCAGCAGGCTCAGGCCGCAGCACAGTAGATAATAAACCGCGCCGGTAAAGACAAATATCGCCAGCGGGTATATCTGCACTCGGTTATTGACCTGGCCGGCAACGGTGGTCAATTCCGGTACGTTGACGATAAACGCCAGCGACGTGTCTTTGAGCAGGCCGATCAATATTCCTACCAGCGAGGGCTGAACGTTACGCAGGGCCTGCGGCAGCAGGATCAGGCGCAGCGTCTGTCCAGGGGTAAAACCCTGGGTCAGCGCCGCTTCGTATTGCCCGCCGGGAAGCGATTGCAGGCCCGCCAGCACCGAATGCATCACCGACGCGGCGGTAAACCACGCCAGCGCCACCGTGACGGTGACCGCGCCCGGCAGATCGCTGCCGGTGAGCATGGGCAGCAGATACCACAGCCAGAAAATCACGAAGATCAGCGGGATGCCGCGAATAACCTCCGCCCACAGGAAGAGCAGCCGCCGCACGATCCCGTCGTAGCGCCAGGCGATCCCCGCCAGCAGGACCCCGCCCGGCAAAGCCAGCGCGGCGGCGCCGATCGCCATCAGCAGCGTCAGCACCACGCCGCCGGGAATACCGTCCGCCAGCCGTCCCCACAGCAGATAATCGAGGTTATCAACGATCACCGCCAGATTAGCGTTCATACCCGGCTCTCCTTTGCTGATTTCTTCCCGGGCCGAGACGCGTCAGCGCCACGCCCATCACCACCCCAAGCGCCAGATACAGCGCGGTGCCGACGGCAAACGCCTCCAGCGCATGCGCGTTGTAGCTCTCGATTTGCCGTACCTGGTAGGTGAGTTCGGCGAAGCCGATGCCGCTCGCCAGCGAAGAGAGCTTCATCAGATTCAGATACTGGCCGATAATCGGCTGCCAGGCGTTTGCCAGCCCCTGCGGCAGCAGAATGTGGCGCAGTTCCTGCCAGGGGGTAAACCCCTGCGACAGCGCCGCTTCCCGCTGACCGTGGCTAACGGCGCGCAGCCCGGAGGCGATCTCTTCGATCAGAAACGCCGAAGTAAAGACCCCAAGCCCCCACATGGAGCAGAGAAACTCCGGCGTCAGCCACCAGACGTTGCCCGGCAGAATCGACCAGCTGTGGTCGTCGTTAATAAAATCGCGCGCCCCCAGCGGCAGCAGATTCCAGGCGGCAAAATACCAGAACAGCAGCTGCACCAGCAGCGGCGTATTGCGGAACAGCGATACCCAGGCCGCCACCAGCCAGCGTCCGGGCCGGCCGCCGCCGAGACGCAGCGCCAGCAGCAGGATAGCCAGCACGGTCGCCAGAATCATCCCGGCGACGCTCACCCAGACGGTGGTGAGAAAGCCGGAGATTATCCACTGCAGCGGCTGCCCGCTCAGCACGCCATGCCAGTCAAGATGCGGGATCACGCCTCACTCTCCTGGTGCAGCGGGTCGAGCACCTTCTGCAGGAAACGGCGGGTGCGGGCGTGCTGCGGTCGGGCGAAAAACTCGGCCGGCGGCGCGACTTCGAGAATATCGCCGCCGTCGATAAACACCACCCGATCGGCAATTTCGCGGGCGAACTGCATTTCGTGGGTCACGACCACCATGGTGATCCCGCTGTGGGCGAGGGTTTTCATCACCTGCAGCACTTCGCCGATCATCTCTGGGTCCAGCGCCGACGTAGGTTCATCAAACAGAATAATCTGCGGCGAGGAGGCGAGGGCGCGGGCGATCGCCACCCGCTGCTGCTGGCCGCCGGAGAGCTGGGCGGGCATCTGCCCGGCTTTATCCGCGAGGCCAACCTGGCTGAGCAGCGCCAGCGAGCGCTCGCGGGCGGCGCTTTTGCCCCAGCCGTGGACGCGTTCCAGCGCGAGGGTGATATTCTCCTGCGCCGTCAGGTGGGCGTAGAGATTAAACTGCTGAAAGACGAAGCCGACCCGGCTGCGCAGCTGGCGCAGGGCGCTGCCGGTAAGCTGGCGCGTCGGTTTACCGTCGATCAAAATCTCGCCGCCACTGAGGGACTCCAGCTGGTTGATCAGGCGGATCAGGGTGGATTTGCCCGATCCCGAAGGGCCGAGGATCGCCACCACTTCGCCGGGTTCAACCTGTAAATTTACGCCGTTCAGCACCCGATGATCGCCGTAGCTTTTGGCGACATCGCGGAACTCAATGCTGGCGCGCTGCAGATGCGAAAAATCCGCGGACGATGCCGCGGAGCGTGAAAATAGAGCCGATAACATAATCTTTTTCTGCTTATTTAGCTTCGATAGTAAAGGCGCGCGGCTGTGGGGTTTTGGTGCTCGGGCCAAACCAGACGTCGTAAATTTTTGCCGCTTCACCGGATTTTTCCAGCTTGACCAGCTCGTCATTTACCGCTTTCAGCAGGGCCGGTTCGCCTTTCTTCACGCCGACGCCAATCTCTTCTTTACTCAGCAGGTCGGGGATGATTTTGAAGTTGGCCTTGTCGGGCGCTTCCGCCAGCAGTCCGGCGAGGATGGTGCTGTCCTGGGTAATGGCCTGCACGTTGCCGTTGCGCAGGGCGGTCAGCGCCAGCGGAATGTCGTCATAAGAGAGTACGCGCGATTGCGGGAAACGCTGATGCAGCGCCTGTTCGCCGGTAGTGCCTTTTACCGCGCCGATGCGCGCTTTGCTGTAATCATCAAGCTTATCCGGGGATTTCGCCGGGACGAGGAACTGCTGGCCGGTCACGAAGTAAGGCGTTGAGAAATCAATCACCTGGGCGCGCTCCGGGGTGATGGTGATATCGGCGACGATCAGGTCGGCCTTACCGGACTGCAGCAGCGGAATACGGTTGGCCGGGTTGGTGGCGACCAGCTCCAGCTTAACGCCGAGAGATTTCGCCAGCGCTTCGGCGAAGTCCACGTCGTAGCCGACGATTTTATGCGTTTTTGGGTCTACCGAGCCGAACGGCGGGTTGGCGTCGAAGGTGGCGACTTTGACCACCCCGGCGGCTTTGATATCGGCTAATTGATCGGCCTGAGCCTGCGCGGCGAGCACCAGCATGCCCAGCGCCAGCGCGATTTTTGTTTTTGCAATGCGCATAGTTTTCCCCTGAATCCCTGTTTTGTTTTGTGTTTATCACGCTCCCACAAATCGCCCGTCGGCGGCAAAGAAGAAAAAGTTCTTATCTATAACGAAAAAGAACTTAACAAATCTGTGGATATTGTTTACCCGCATGGGGCTACCAGACTGGAGAAAAGTAGCCCGGACAGGTGCGCAGCACCGCCTCCGGGAAGATCCTCTCCCCCTTAATATGCATCCCACAGAATTACAAATCCGGAATTGATATTTCCCGCCCGCCGTCAACTGTGGTTGAAATAGACCGAGGCAAAAACGCTTCCCGACGGAGGAGAAAAATGAAAGTGGCGCTGTGGCAACGCATAACGGGCTGGCTGGCTTCTTTATCTGGATCTGGCGGAGAAGCCGGGCAGCAGGATACCCAACGCATTATGGAGGCGATATTACCGGTCGCCAGTCTCTACGGAATTGAGCTTGGCAACGTAGAAACAAGGTGGTTTCGCCATGATAAAACATACTGAGCGGCGCAGGACGCGTGAAGCCTACTGGAACGAGGTGTGCTTTGTGTAGCGCGAGGCTGTTTGCGGTTGCGGCGACGCAGGAAGCGATGCCGCAGCCCTGAACAGCTTTATCCCCCAAGATACATCCGCTTAATTTCCGGATTCGCCAGCACCTCCGCCGCCGGGCCAGAGAGCATAATCTTCCCATTCTCCAGCACATAGGCGCGATCGGCGATGGTCAACGCCGCCGTGGCGTTTTGCTCCACCAGCAGCACGGTAATATTCTCCTCCCGCAGCTGCTTAATCGTTGCGAACAGCTCACCGACAATTTTCGGCGCCAGTCCGAGGCTTGGCTCATCGAGCATCAGCAGTACCGGCTCGCTCATCAACGCTCTGGCGATCGCCAGCATCTGCTGCTCGCCGCCGCTCATGGTCCCCGCCATCTGGGTACGCCGCTCTTTCAGCCGGGGAAACAGACTGTACATGCGATCGCGCAGGCGGGGAAAGCCGGCGAGGTTGTTGTAGGCCCCCATGCGCAGGTTTTCTTCGATGGTCAGGTTGGTGAAGATGCGTCGCCCCTCGGGCACCAGCGCCAGCCCCTTACGCACAATCTGATGCGTCTGGCTGCGGGAAATATCCTCGTTGAGAAAATTGACCCGCCCGGTGGAACGCACCAGGTTGACGATCCCGTTGAGGGTGGAGGTTTTTCCCGCGCCGTTACTGCCAATTAAGGTCACGATTTCCCGGTCGTGAATATCAATATCCACCCCTTTCAGCCCCTGAATCACGCCGTAAAACACTTTTAACTCGCGCGCGCTAAGCATAACGAACGTCCCCCAGGTAGGCGGAAATCACGTCCGGATCCTGAATGGCTTCGGACATCAGGCCGCTGAACAGCGGTTTGCCGTACTCCAGCACCATCACCCGCTCGCACAGCTTGTTGACGAACGGCATATCGTGCTCGATCAGCAGCACGCTGAGCCGGTAGTCGTTGCGCATGCGGAAGATCAGATCCGCCAGATCTTCCGTTTCTTTCGGGTTCATTCCGGCGGCGGGTTCGTCGAGCAGCAGTAATTTTGGCGACGTCGCCAGCGCGCGGGCGATCTCCACCTTGCGCTGGTTGCCGTAGCTGAGGTTGGTGGCCTGCACGTCGGCGAAATGGGCGATGCCAATATCGTCCAGAATCGCCATCGCTTTGGCCTTTGCCGCCCGCTCGGCGGGGAAGTAGCGGCCAATATGCAGCGCCGCTTCCAGCAGCGAATAGCGGCTGGCGCTGTCGAGGCCGACCATCACGTTTTCTAATACCGTCATCGAGTTAAACAGGCGGATATTCTGAAAGGTGCGGGCGATCCCGGCGTTGACCACCCGGTTCGGCTTCAGCCCTTTTAGCGATTTTCCCGCCAGGGTCACGCTGCCGCTGGTCGGTTTATAGTTGGCGGTAATCACGTTAAACATCGTGGTTTTGCCCGCGCCGTTAGGGCCAATCAGGCCAAAAATTTCCGCCTCGTCGACGTGGAAACTGACGCTGTCGATGGCCCGCAGGCCGCCGAACTGCATGGTCACGTCCTGTACCTCTAAAATGACCTTATTTTGCGCCATAGCCGCGGCCCCTTTTGCCCACTTGCCAAATCTCTTTTTTGCCCAGCAGACCTTCGCGGGCGAACAGCATGATGATCAGCAGCAGCAGCGAGAACACCACCATTCGCAGCCCCGGATACGCGCCCAGATCGTGACCGAAGAACTGGAGCGGCTGGTCGAGAAAGCGCAGCCACTCGCCGCTGCCGACCACCAGCACGGTGCCGAGCAGCGCGCCGGTAGTGCTGCCCAGGCCGCCGAGCACGATAATAATCAGCAGCTGGAAGGTGAGCATAAAGTCGAACAGGCCCGGCGAGATGGTGGTCAGCAGCGAGGCCAGCAGGCCGCCGCCGATCCCTTCGAAGAAGGCGCTGGTGGCGAAGGCGCAGGTTTTAATGCGAAACGTGTTCACCCCCATGGCGATAGCGGCGTCTTCGTCGTCGCGCACCGCCTTCATCATTCGCCCGTACTTCGACCACACCAGCTGCAGAATCATCCCGGTCGCCAGCAGGGCGAACAGTCCGCACCAGAACAGCAGGTGCGGCTGCTGCGGGATGTCGTTGAGGCCAATCGCGCCGTTGGTGATCTGCGGGTTGTTGATAGCGAGGATTTTAATGATAAAGCCGAAGCCGAGGGTCACAATCGCCAGGTAGTCGCCGCGCACGCGGAAGACCGGCAGAGCCAGGCACACCGCCAGCGCCGCCGCGCACAGGCCGCTAATCAGCAAGGCGGGCAGGAAACCGGCGTGCAGCACGAGGATCCACGGGCTGGGCGCGGCCATCTCAAACATATCCAGCTTGCTGTCGCTGGAGAGGATCAGCAGGGCGGTGACGTAAGCGCCGACCGCCACAAAGCCGTTGGGCTCCAGCGACAGCTGCCCGGTCACGCCGTTGATCAGGTTGTAGCTGACCGCGAGGATCATAAAGACAAAAATAGTGCTGATGACGCGAATAATGTAGTCGTTGAAGACGACGTTGATCCCGGCCAGCAGCGCGACGCAGAGAACAATAATGACCAGGTTGCGCAGCTGCGCCCCGGCGGTAGTCGTAGCGTTGAGCATCAGAAACGGCTCCTTTCCAGACGTTCATCGCCCATAATGCCAACCGGGCGGAACAAGAGGACCAGAATCAAGAACATAAAGGCAAAGGCGTCTTTGTAGCCGCCCAGCTCGGGAAAGAGGGCGACCGCCACCACTTCGGTAAAGCCGAGAATAAAGCCGCCGAGTACCGCGCCGGTGACGCTGCCGATCCCGCCGAGTACCGCGGCGGCGAACGCCTTCAGGCCAATCAGTACCCCCATCAGCGGGTCGATGGTGGGGTAGCTGATGGAGTAGAACACCCCGCCCAGCGCCGCGAGGCTGCTGCCGAGGGCGAACACCAGTGAGATAATGCGGTTGGCGTCGATGCCCATCAGGCGCACGGTATTGACGTCGAAGGCCACCGCGCGGATCGCCATCCCGTAGCGGGTACGGTACAGCAGCCAGAGGATCGCCAGCAGCAGCAGGACGGTAATCAGCGGCACGATCCACGCCACGTTGGTGATAATCACGTCGCCAAAGGCGCGGGTGTTATTGAAAAAGTCCGGTGCGGAAAAGAAGCGCGAGCTGCCGCCAAACAGCACGTTGAACAGGTTTTCGAGGAAGAAGCTGACGCCGATGGCGGTGATCAGCATTGAGATTTTGGAGGCCTGGCGCAGCGGGCGATAGGCTACCCGGTCGATCAGCATCCCGAACAGGCCGCACAGCGCGAGGGTCAGGAAAACGGCTACCCCGAAGGGTAGCCCAATGGAAGAAAACAAAAACAGGGTGGTAAACGCCCCGACCATCATCACGTCCGCATGGGCGAAGTTGATCAGGCGCAGCACCCCATAAACCATCGTATAACCGATGGCAATCAGGGCGTACATGCCCCCAAGGCTCATTCCATTGACCACTTGCTGGAGAAAAATGGCACCATCCATCTGATATCCCTTATAAAACCTTAAGGATTAACCACGGTACGAAACGCCAGCTTGCCATCCTTCACTTCGTTGATGACCGCGCTGCGGATAGCGTCGCCGTTTTGTAACGTCAGCGTGCCGGTCACGCCCTGGAAGTCCTTAGTGGCGCGAATTTTTTCGTTAACGCAAACCCGGTCGTGCGGGTCGCTGCACTGGTTCATGGCGTTGATAATGACGTTATAAGCGTCCGCCGCCATTGCGCCCCAGGTATGGGTCGGCTGCTGGTATTTGGCTTCCCAGGCTTTGATAAACACCTCGCCCGCCGGCGTTTGCTCTTTGGCGTTCGGCGAGTAGTAGTCGGTGGTCATATAGCCGTTGACCGCGTCTTTACCAACGTCAAAAAAGACCTGATCCGCCGCCAGTCCGTCGCCGCCGACCACCGGTTTGCTCAGCCCCAGCTGTTTAGCCTGTACGGCGATGAGCGCCCCTTCGGTGTAGTAAATCGGCATATAAATCATGTCGACGTTCTTCGCCTTCACGCTGGCCAACTGGGCCTTAAAGTCTTTGCTGCCGCCAGGGGCCTGAACTTCGATAGGTATGGTGCCGCCGTTTTTCAGGAACTGCGTGCGGAAGGCCTTCGCCAGGCCGACGGAGTAGTCGTTGCTGCTGTCGAAGACGATGGCGGCGGTTTTGGCCTTCAGATCGCGCGAGGCGAGGTTAGCGCCGACCACGCCCTGGAAGCTGTCGGAGAAGCAGACCCGGCTGACGTAAGGATGGTTGCGGGTGACGCGGTCGTTGGTGGCGGTTGAGGAGACCAGCGGCGTTTTGCTGTCGTCGGCGATTTTGGTCATCGCCAGGGTATTGGAGGAGGTGACTTCGCCGATCACCGCGTCGACTTTATCGCTGGAGACCAGGCGCTGCATGGCGTTAGCGGCTTCGACCTTGTCGCTCTTATCGTCAATCACGATAAGCTTCACGGTGTCGCCGTTTTTTAACGTCGGCGTAATGCTCTGGATAATATCCAGCCCTTTTTGCGAAGGCTGACCGTAGCCGCTCAGCGCGCCGCTCAGCGGCAATACCACGCCGATTTTAATTTCAGCCGCCTGCGCGCTGCTGGCACCGACCCACGCGGCAACCAGCGTGGCCATTAAAGACGCTTTCCCGGAAAACTTGTTCATTGCTACCTCACCGTCGGTCGATTATTTATCTTTAACCATCAATGACTGCATAACATTGAAAAATAATTCGCCAGCGTACTCGGCGAATTATTGGCTGTTATGTTGAATAGATAACGAGATATATTTAATGCGCAGAATTACCTTACAACGTCCGTTTCATTTTTACTCATGCAATATTCTTATTACCTGCAGGAAAGGGCATAAGGCTGATGGCAACCCTGTTTTGGGTACGCTCAACGCATTTTGCCGGGTGGCGGCTGACGCCTTACCCGGCCTGGAAAACCCGCAATTTTAGCGCGCGCCAGAATATAATATTCAGGTGCGCCCGATAATATTAAAAATCTATTCTGCTGCTCGCGTGACTTATTATTTTAATTGGCTCAAAGGTTTTATTTTTCCATGCAGCGCCGGATTATCGCTTTCATCTTTCAGGCGCACCCCGGTAAGCCGCCGCAAAAAGGCCTGCTCCAGCAGCCAGGCCAGCTTAAAAGCGGCGGCATCAAAGCTCAGCCCTTCCGGACGAATATTAGAAATACAGTTGCGCTCCGACTCCAGCCGCTGGCGATGCGGCTGCCAGGTTAAATACACCCCGAGGCTGTCCGGCGAGGAGAGCCCGGGCCTTTCGCCAATTAATATCGCCACCGCTCTGGCCTTCAGCGTTTCGCCTATATCATCGCCGAGCGCGACCCGCGACTGGTGCGCCAGCACCACCGGGGCGAGGCTCAGCCCGAGGGTTTTCAGGTACGGCAGCAGAGCGCGGATCAGCGGCACCGCCTGGCGCTGCACGGCGTACGACGATAGCCCGTCGCCAATCACCAGCAGCAGGTCGGCGGGGCGTGCGCCGCTGGCGGCGAGGTCGGCGCGGCTCTCCTCGTTCAGCTGTCGCCCGAGATCCGGGCGATTCAGATAAATATGGCGATCGCTGGCGGCGCTGCGCACGGTCAGCGTCGACAGCCCCAGCTCCACCAGCGGCTGGACTAACTGGTCGCTGGCGAAAGGCTGGTGGATAGCGTCGCGCGCCCGGGCGTGGGCGAGGCCGAAATTCAGCACTTCGCGGGTCGGCAGGCTGGCGCCGCTGCGGCCCAGCGCAATCCGCGCATCGGTAAATTCGCGCAGCGGGTTCCAGGCGTCGGGAGGGTTCATACCGGTTCTCCTTGCGGCAGGACGGAAAGCAGCGGATGGCGGGCATCGGTCAGACGCAGCGCGCCGTGGCGGTCAATAATCTGCATCTTCGTTAGCCAGTCGGCGAACTCAGGCGCATGTTGCAAACCCAGCAGACGGCGGGCGTAAAGGGCATCGTGGAACGAGGTGCTTTGGTAGTTGAGCATAATATCGTCAGCCCCCGGCACGCCGATCAAAAAGGTCAGTCCGGCGGCGCACAGCAGCGTCAGCAGGGTATCCATATCGTCCTGATCCGCTTCGGCGTGATTGGTGTAGCAAACGTCGCAGCCGATAGGCAGCCCCATCAGCTTGCCGCAGAAATGATCTTCCAGCCCGGCGCGGATAATCTGCTTACCATCGTACAGATACTCCGGGCCGATAAAGCCCACCACCGTATTGACCAGCAGCGGCTCGAAATGGCGGGCGACGGCGTAGGCGCGGGCTTCGCAGGTCTGCTGATCAACGCCGTGGTGGGCATTGGCGGAAAGGCAGCTGCCCTGGCCGGTTTCAAAATACATCACGTTGTTGCCCAGCGTACCGCGGTTCAGGCTAAGCGCCGCTTCTTTGGCCTCCTGCAGCAGCGCCAGATTAATGCCGAAACCGCTGTTGGCGGCTTCGGTACCGGCCACCGACTGGAACACCAGATCCACCGGCGCGCCGCGCTCAATCAGCTGCAGGGTGTTGGTGACGTGGGTCAAAATGCACGACTGGGTGGGGATGGCGAAGCGCTGAATAATATCGTCGAGCATATGGTTCAGCTGCGCCAGCACCGGCAGGCTGTCGCTGGCCGGGTTAATGCCGATCACCGCGTCCCCGGCGCCGTACAGCAGGCCGTCGAGCATGCTGGCGGCGATGCCTTTCATATCATCGGTCGGGTGATTGGGCTGCAGGCGCACGCTCAGGCGCCCCGGCAGGCCGATAGTGTTGCGAAAACGGGTCACCACCCGGCATTTGCTGGCGGCGAGGATCAGATCCTGATTGCGCATCAGCTTGCTGACCGCGGCGGCCATCTCCGGGGTTATCGCGCGGGCGACCTGGCGCAGCGCCGCTTCGTCGGTGGCGTCGTCGAGCAGCCAGTCGCGAAAATCGCCGACCGTCAGATGACGAATCGCCGCGAAGCCCCGGGCGTCGTGGGTATCGAGGATCAGCCGGGTCACCTCATCCTGCTCGTAGGGGATCAGCGGATTATCGAGAATCTCGGTGAGCGGAACCTCCGCCAGCGCCATTTTTGCCGCCATCCGCTCTTCGGCGGACCCGGCGATAACCCCCGCCAGCGCGTCGCCGGAACGTGCGGGAGAGGCTTTCGCCATCAGCGTTTTCAGACTATCAAAGCGCCATACCTGGCCCGATAGCGTAGTTTTATACATGTGTCGCCTCCTCAGGAGACCGTACGCAGCTGCGGATCCACCGCCGCGCGCTGGCGGGCCGCTGCGGTCTTGCGAAACCACAGATAGCCGCCGAGCATCATGGCGGCGAAAATCAGCGCCAGCAGCGGGTTGTACCAGACCATCGCCACCAGGCAGAGTACCGCCATCGCCAGGGCGAAGGCCGGCGCCCACGGATAGAGCGGCGCGCGGAACGGTCGAATCAGCTTCGGCTCGCTGCGGCGCAGTTTAAACAGCGCCGCCATCGAGGTGATATACATAACAATAGCGCCAAATACCGACATCGTGACGATACAGGCGGTCAGCGGCATCCCGCTAATAGTGATCAGCGAATCGGAGAAAATGGCGGCGATGCCGACCACGCCGCCGGCGAGGATCGCCAGATGCGGCGTGCGGGTGCGGCGGTTCAGCGTCGCCAGGCTGGCGGGGAGATAGCCCGCGCGCGCCAGCGAGTAAATCTGTCGCGAGTAGCCCATGATAATGCCGTGGAACGACGCCACCAGGCCGAACAGCCCCAGCCACACCAGCATATGCAGCCAGCCGCTGCTGTTGCCGACCACCATTTTCATCGCCTGCGGCAGCGGGTCGTTAATATTGGCCAGGGTTCGCCAGTCGCCCACGCCGCCGGCAAAGATCATCACGCCAATCGCCAGTACGGTCAGGGTCAGAATGCCGCCGCCCAGCGCCCGGGGAATGGTGCGCTGCGGATCTTTAGCCTCTTCGGCGGCCATCGATGCGCCTTCAATCGCCAGAAAAAACCAGATAGCAAACGGGATGGCGGCAAACATGCCCGGCAGCGCCAGGCCGCTGAAGCTCTCCGCGCCCGCCCAGCCGTTAGCGGTAAAGTGGCTCCACGAGAAGCCCGGCGCGACCACGCCCATAAATACCAGCAGCTCGAAGATCGCTAATAACGTCACCACCAGCTCAAAGGTGGCGGCAATGCCCACGCCGAGAATATTCAGCGTCATAAAGATAATATAGGCGCCGCAGGCTACCCATTTGGGGTCGAGCGCCGGAAACTGCACGTTAAGGTAGGCGCCGATGGCCATGGCGATGGCGGGCGGGGCGAAGACGAATTCAATCAGGGTCGCGAAGCCGGCGATAAACCCGCCGGTCGGGCCAAAGGCGCGGTAGGCGTAGGCAAATGGCCCGCCCGCATGCGGAATGGCGGTGGTCAGCTCGGTAAAGCTAAAAATAAAGGCGCAGTACATCGCGGCGATGGCCAGCGCGACGATCATAAAGCCCAGCGTCCCGGCCTGGGACCAGCCGTAGCTCCAGCCGAAATACTCCCCGGAAATAACCAGCCCAACGGCGATCCCCCATAAGCGGAAACTGCCGAGCGTTCTTTTTAGCGTTGTGGTTTGCTCTGTCATGTTCGTTGCCTCGCCAGATAAAGATATCGGGAGAGTTGCAAAGAGAATGCCAGGGCATACCGCTGATAAACGCGGCGGTTTAAGAACCTATCCCATTAGGGCTATCTTATTTGCCAGTTTGGCCCTGGGCAGTGCTCAGAGTCCTCACGTACTACGTGTACGTTCTGGTTCTTGCGCGCTGTCCGTGTGCAAACTGTCTGCAACGATTACGCCTGTTGGGATAGGCTCTAAGCCAACGACGATCGATAAAAGGGCAGACCGCGCCCGGCGGGAGAGTCGCCGTGGTGCAGCTGCCCGCAAATGTGGCGTTACTGGTGCACGATGGCGCCAGCGTCTTTTTGAATTACCGGGCCTGCTTTCACCTGCAGGTTAAGTCCTTTACTCTCCAGCTCGGCGTTGCGAATGCGCAGGCCGCGGTCGGCTTCAATATTGACGTTGCTAAAATGGAAACCGCTGAGCGGCGCTTCCGGGGTACCGATAATATAGGCCGCCGCTTTGCTGTCGCCGGTGGAGGTTAAATTCTCAACGGTGATATTGCTGAAGTGCGGGGTCTTGTATTTGTCGAAGGGCTGTTTCGGGTCGCTGTCCGGCGGATAGATCTGTTCGCCGAGGGTAAAGCCGCCCGCCTGCAGCAGCTTATCGACCTCGGCCTGCACAATCGGCGCGGCTTTGTAATAAGCGGAGAACACCAGCGGCACCTCAACGTTATGCATTCTGGTGTTGCGGTAGACGATATTTTTTACCTCGCCGCCTTTGCCGCGCGGGCTTTTAATCCGAATGCCGTACATCGAACCTTCGAAGGTATTGTTTTCCACCCGCACGTTATTCACGCCGCCTGCGCTCTCGCTGCCGATGGAGATCCCGCGCCCCTGCTTCAGAGTGTTGTTGGCGATATAGATGTTATCCACCACGCCGTCCGGGAAGCGCGGGTCGGCTTTCTCCGCCTTGATGGCAATATGGTCGTCGTTACAGTCGATATAGTTGTTGGTAATACGGATATTCTGGCTATCGATAGGGTCGATGGCGTCGGTGTTTGGCGCATGCCACGGTGAAAGAATACGCGTGCCGTTGATATCGACATCGTGCGCGTAGCGGGTGACGACGTGGAAGCTGGGTGAATGGGTGAGGGTCACGCCGTCAATAAGCACGTTGCTGGCGCGGGTGATATAAATCAGCCGCGGCCGGTCGGTACCGCCTTTCTTGCCGGTGGCGCGGATATTTTCCCGCCAGCGCTCCCACCATACCGCGCCCTGGCCGTCGATAGTGCCTTCACCGACGATGGCCACGTTTTGCGCGTCGGCGATGCTGATAAACGGCAGCCAGCCGTTCTCCGCTTCGGCGTATCGGGTTTTATCATCGCCGCGATAGGCGGCCTCTTCGGTTGAGGCCACCAGGGTGGCGTCTTTCTCCAGCTTAAGCTGAATATTGTTTTTCAGAAACAGCGGGTTGGTCAGGAAATTGCCTTTCGGCACCCGCACCGTTCCCCCTCCGGCGGCAGCGCAGTCATCAATCGCTTTTTGAATGGCATCGGTGTTGAGCGCGATTTGCAGCCGGTGGCCCTCTGCGCCGTAGTGGGTGATATCACAGACTTTATCGGGAAACTTCACGGAACTCGCGGCCTGAGCGGCGTGCAGCGGTAGAAGGCCGACGGCGGCAGCGGCGGCCCACAGAGGCAAAGCGCGGGGTATCATGGCATTATCCTTTTCTGGTTTATTGTTTTGTAAAATTATCACCAGTGTTTTGATTTATTGAGTGCGGCGATCACGGTTTCTCTTTTGTCGTTATTCTGCCCATAAGTGGCGATGATGATTTGGGCGAATGCATAGATGACAGGCCCGGCGGCTTTGCAATTTGGCGACAGGCGGGGTATAAGGAATCTCTTATCTGGATGTTTAGATGTCTATACGCCCATGGGGTCAAATGCAAACAACACAACAACAAGGTGGGCAGCTTAAGCGCACCATGAAGACCCGCCACCTGATCATGCTGTCGCTGGGTGGCGTTATTGGCACAGGGTTATTCTTTAATACCGGCTATATCATCTCCACCACCGGAGCGGCGGGCACGCTGCTGGCCTATCTGATCGGCGCGCTGGTGGTCTGGCTGGTGATGCAGTGTCTGGGCGAACTCTCGGTGGCGATGCCGGAAACCGGGGCGTTTCACGTCTACGCCGCACGCTATCTCGGCCCGGCGACCGGCTATACCGTGGCCTGGCTCTACTGGCTGACCTGGACCGTGGCGCTTGGCTCCAGCTTCACCGCCGCCGGATTCTGCATGCAGTACTGGTTCCCGCAGGTGCCGGTATGGGTCTGGTGCGTGGTGTTCTGCGCGGTGATTTTCGCCCTCAACGTTATCTCTACCCGCTTCTTTGCCGAAGGTGAATTCTGGTTCTCGCTGGTGAAAGTGATCACCATTATTGCCTTTATCATTCTCGGCGGGGCGGCGATCTTTGGCATTATTCCGATGCAGGATGGCTCGCCGGCGCCGGGGCTGCGCAATATCACCGCCGAAGGCTGGTTCCCGCACGGCGGTCTGCCGATCCTGATGACCATGGTGGCGGTCAACTTCGCTTTCTCCGGCACCGAGCTTATCGGCATTGCGGCCGGGGAAACGGAAAATCCGCATAAAGTCATTCCGGTGGCCATTCGCACCACCATCGCCCGGCTGATTATCTTTTTTATCGGCACCGTCTTCGTGCTGGCGGCGCTGATCCCGATGCAGCAGGCGGGGGTAGAGAAAAGCCCGTTTGTGCTGGTGTTCGAAAAGGTCGGCATTCCTTACGCGGCGGATATTTTTAACTTCGTGATCCTGACGGCGATTCTGTCGGCGGCCAACTCCGGCCTCTATGCCTCCGGGCGGATGCTGTGGTCGCTCTCCAATGAAAACACGCTGCCGGCCTGTTTTACCAAATTGACCAGGAACGGCGTGCCGCTGACGGCGATTTCGGTGAGCATGCTCGGCGGTGTGCTGGCGCTGTTCTCCAGCGTCGTGGCCCCGGATACGGTGTTTGTCGCGCTGTCGGCGATTTCCGGCTTTGCGGTGGTGGCGGTATGGCTGAGCATCTGCGCCTCGCACTTTATGTTCCGCCGCCGTCATCTGCAGCAGGGGAAGGCGCTAAGCGAACTGCACTACCGCGCGCCGTGGTATCCGCTGGTGCCAGCGCTGGGATTTGTCCTTTGCCTGGTGGCCTGCGTGGGTCTGGCGTTTGACCCGAGTCAGAGGATTGCGCTGTGGTGCGGGATCCCGTTCGTGGCCCTGTGTTATGGTGCGTATTATCTGACTCGTTCACGGAAACTCACCCAGGAGCCTCAACATGTCGCAGAATAATCCGTTAACCGCCCTCCTTGACGCAAGGCCCTTTATCCTGCTGGACGGCGCGATGGCGACGGAGCTGGAAGCGCGCGGCTGTAATCTTGCCGACAGCCTGTGGTCGGCGAAAGTGCTGGTCGACAACCCGGAGCTTATCCGCGAAGTTCACCTCGACTATTTCCGCGCCGGCGCGCAGGTGGCGATCACCGCCAGCTATCAGGCGACGCCGGCGGGCTTTGCCGCCCGCGGGCTGGATGAAGCGCAGTCGAAAGCGCTGATCGGCAAAAGCGTCGAGCTGGCCCGCAAGGCGCGGGAGGCGTACCTGGCGGAAAACCCGCAGGCGGGCGCGCTGCTGGTTGCCGGTTCGGTCGGGCCGTACGGCGCCTACCTGGCGGACGGCTCGGAGTATCGCGGCGATTATCTCCGCAGCCATGAAGAATTTCAGGCGTTTCATCGTCCGCGCGTGGAAGCGCTGCTCGACGCCGGGGCCGATCTGCTGGCCTGCGAAACCCTACCCAACTTCGCCGAGATTAAAGCGCTGGCGGAGCTGCTGACCGCGTATCCGCGCGCGCGGGCGTGGTTCTCGTTTACCCTGCGCGATGCGCAGCACCTCAGCGACGGCACGCCGCTGCGGGAAGTAATTGGTGTGCTGGCAAACTATCCGCAGGTGGTGGCGTTGGGAATTAACTGTATCGCGCTGGAGAACACCACCGCCGCGCTGGCGCATCTGCATAGCCTGACGGCGCTGCCGCTGGTGGTTTATCCTAATTCCGGCGAGCACTATGACCCGGTCTCCAAAACCTGGCATCACCACGGCGAAGCCTGTGCAACGCTGGCGGGATATTTACCCCAGTGGCTGGCGGCGGGGGCGAAGCTGATTGGCGGCTGCTGCCGCACGACGCCGAAGGATATTGCCGAATTGAACGCGCGGCGTTGAGTTTGCGCCGGGTGGCGGCTGATGCCTTAGCCGGCCTACAACCTGCACGAACCGTAGGCCGGCTAAGCGTGAGCGCTACCCGGCCTCAATCACCCGGCATCCGCTAATACAAACATCCCGTACGGATGGATTTCGAGATAATAGTGCTCGCCGACGTCCGGCTGCAGACGGGTGGCGTTAACCTGCAATAAGATCTCCTGCCCGTGCCACTCTACCGTCACCTCATACTGCGGCCCCATATAGGCCACGTGGCGGATCGTGCAGCGCTGGCTCTCCTCGCCGCGATCGCTCAGGGTGATCGCCTCCGGGCGGACGCCGACGCTGCCCTCGCCGTGGGCGGCAAAATGCGGCGGCCTCGGCAGCCGATAGCCATAAATATCGACAAAATCCTCGCTGAAGGCGGCCGGGAACAGGTTGGCGTCGCCCATAAAGCTCGCCATAAAGCGCGACGCGGGCTGGCGGTAAAGCTCCTGCGGCGAGCCGATCTGCATGATATGCCCCTTGTTCATCACCAGCACGGTATCGGAAACCGCAAAGGCTTCGCTCTGATCGTGGGTCACGTACAGCGAGGTGATATCAAACTGCTTTTGCAGTTCGCGGATCTTATCGCGCATGCTGCGCCGCAGGTTGGCGTCGAGGTTACTCAACGGCTCGTCAAACAGCAGCACCTTCGGCTTGAGGATCAGGGCGCGCGCCAGCGCCACGCGCTGCTGCTGGCCGCCGGAGATCTGATCGACATAGCGGTCTTCGAATCCTTCCAGATCGACCATCGCCAGCGCCTCTTTCACTCGCGCTTTCACGTCGCCGCGCGGCACGCCAAGCATTTTCAGGCCGTAGCCGACGTTATCCCCCAGCGACATATGCGGGAACAGGGCGTACGACTGAAACACCATACAGATATCGCGCTGCTGAATGGAGCGATGGGTGACGTCTTCACCGTCGATGTAAATCTGCCCTTCGCTCGGTTTTTCCAGCCCGGCCACCAGGCGCAGGATGGTGGTCTTGCCGCAGCCGGAAGGGCCGAGCAGCGTCACCATTTGCCCCTGCGGGATGGTGAGGTTGATATTGTCGATAACCATGTTGCTGCCGAATCGCTTGGTGACGTTGCGCAGCTCAACAAAATTTTTCTGACTCATAGAGCGCTCCATTACGCCTGGTTTTTGGCTTTTGAACGGGAGATACGCGCTTCCCCGATCAGCCAGTCAAAGAGGAAAATAATCGCCAGCATCACAACGATCAGAATCGATCCGTAGGCGATCGCCACGCCGTATTCGCCGTCTTCCACCCGGTTGAGGATATAGGCGGTAGCGACGCGGGTGTCCGGCGTCACGAGGAACACAATGGCGCTGACGGTGGTAATGGCGCGCACAAAGCTGTAGATCAGCGCCGAGAGGATCGCCGGGCGCAGCAGCGGCAGCAGAATGTGCGTAATGGTGCGCAGGGAACCCGCGCGCAGGCTGAGCGAGGCTTCGTCGAGTGATTTGTCGATCTGGCCTAAACCGGCAATGCCCGCCCGAATGCCGACCGGCACGTTACGCATCACCATCGAGATAATCACAATCGCCGCCGTTCCGGTGAGGTACACCGGCGCGCTGTTAAAGGCGAGAATATAGGAGACTCCCGCCACGGTGCCCGGCACCGCGAAGCACAGCATGGTGGTGAACTCGATGGTCTTTTTGCCTTTAAACTGCTGACGCACCACGATCCAGGCGATCAGCAGGCCAAAGGCGGCGGTGATCGGCGCGGCGATCCCGGCATACAGCAGAGTATCGAGCAGCGAAGGCCAGGCGCCGTCGCTCATCCCCTGGCCGAACAGCTTGATAAAGTTATCCAGCGTCAGGGTGTAGTCCACGCCCCAGTTAACGGTAAAGCTGCCGTAGAAAATGCTGCCGTAGAGCAGGGCATTGAAGGCGATCCACACCGCCAGAATGGCGATCACGCTCCACACCAGGGTCACCGGCAGCGGCTGCACGTCGCCGCGATAGGACTTGCCGGAAACCGTGACGTACGAACGCTTGCCGATCCACATATATTGAATGCAGAACACCAGCAGCGAGAACAGCAGCAGGAACGCGCCGAGGGTACTGGCGGCCTGATAATCGAGCTGCGAACCGGTGATATAGAAGTAGATTTGCGTCGCCAGCACGTCGAAGTTGCCGCCGAGCACCAGCGGGTTGCTGAAGTCGGCCAGCGACTGGACGATGACGATTAAAAACGCGTTCGCCAGCGCTGGTTTCAGCAGCGGGACGAAGACGCCGTTGAAGGTCTGCCAGCGGCTGGCGCGCAGGGTGTACGACGCCTCCTCCAGCGATGGATGAATGGTCTTAATCGCGCCGTCGAGGATCATAAACGCCATCGGGGTGAACGCCAGCACCTGCGCCAGCCAGATGCCGGTAAATCCGTACAGCCAGTTGGTGTTGGTTAAGCCGAACCAGTCGACCATCAGTTCGGTAACGTAGCCGGAACGGCCCATCATCAGGGTGACGCCGAGGCCGACGACAAACGGCGGGGTGACGATCGGCAGAATCGAGAAAATGCGGCCGATAATCGCGCTGCGCTTCGCGATGCGGGTGGTGTAAATCGCCAGCACCAGGCCAAAGAAGGTGCAGCCGACGCCTACAGCAATTGACAGGCCGATCGAGTTAATAATGACCTGGACAATATGCGCCTGCGACAGCACGGCCATAAACGCCAGCGGAGCAAATTCGCCCGCGTCGTTGGTGAACATCGGGATAAAAATAGCGATGCTCGGCCAGACGATAAAGACGCCGATTAACGCCACGATGGCGACCAGCGAACCGATCACAAAGCGGTCGCCGCCCAGCCATTCCAGGCGGGTGAGCGCCAGGGTCATGATGGCCCCCAGCGCGACAAACAGCACGATGGTGGCGTAGCCTAACCCGCGGCCTTCCACGGTGGCGCTGACGACGATAAACGCCATACATAAAAACGCCCAGCCGGCATCAAGATAGTGGCGGCTGCGCTGCTCCCGCCTCGCCTCCTGCCATGGACGAATCAGCAGCAGGCTCGGCAGCAGATACCACAGCCAGCTGATATTCAGCTGTGACCAGCCGTAGGCCGCGAGAATTTCATCGCTCGTGGACTCCAGCAGACCGTAATCCAGGCTCCAGCTCGGCAGCAGGGCAAACGCCAGCCAGCCGAATAAAACCCAAAGGAATATCGCATCCCGCTTTTTCACGGGATGGAGTGTAAGTGTGTGTGACATAAGTTTTCCGGTGTCGTAGGCCGGGTAGGGCGTTGATGCCGCCACCCGGCAAATGAACGCAATGCGGGCTTATTTACCCATCTTCACTTCGCTAACCCATTTATTGATGAGCGCTTTACGCACGTCCGTTGAGCCGTATTTATCCATGTCATAGTTGATGAGCTTCAGGTCGTCGAGCTTCAGCGAGTTCGGCGAGGTTTCGGCGGTGGTGTTGGTCAGGATCTGATAAGACTTACCTTTCTTCCACGCCAGCTCCTGGGCCTCTTTCGACAGCACCCAGTCGACAAACAGTTTGGCGTTGTCGAGGTTGCGCGCGCCCTTCAGGATACTGACGCCGCCAATTTCATAGCCGGTGCCTTCGCACGGCGAGATCAGCTCCAGCGGCGCGCCCTGTTCTTTTTCCAGCGAATAGTCGTGCAGGAAGCCGATGCCGATGGCCGTTTCACCGCGGGCGGCGTTGCGCGCCGGGGCGATACCGGATTTCGTGTACTGGGAGACGTTAGCGTTGAGCTGTTTAAGATAATCGAAAGCCTGATCGTCCCCCCACAGCTGGGCGAAGGTCGCCAGCGCGGTGTAGGCGGTGCCGGAACTCTGCGGGTCGGCAATCTGGATTTCGCCTTTATATTCCGGTTTGGTCAGATCTTTCCAGCATTTCGGCACCGGCAGATTTTTCTCTTTCAGGCGCTGGGTGTTTACGCCGAAGCCGAGAATGCCAACGTACACCGCCGAGGAGTAGTTGCCTTTCAGCTTCGCCGGATCGCGGAACTGCTCCATGACCTGCGTAAGATTCGGCGATTTATAGGGCTGCAGCAGGCCCATTTCACCGGCCTGGGACTGCGGGTCGAGGGTGCCGCCGTACCAGACATCCGCCTGCGGGTTTTTCTTCTCGGCATCGACCTTCGCCAGCGTGCTGCCGGAACCGTTGCGAATAAATGAGGTTTTCACGTCATATTTTTCGCCGAAGGCTTTGGTTTCCGCCTCACACATTTCGTTGGTGGCGCTGCAATAGACCACCAGACGACCTTTGGCGTGCGCCGCGCCGCTTAACGTCGCCAGCGCAATGCCGGAAGCAATCAGGGTAGTGACCAGCGTTTTTTTCATTATTCTATCCTTTGAGCAGCAGAGGTAGTAATGCTCGCCATCAGCAGCGGCATCAGCAATAAACCCATCAGAACTGCGGCGACCGAGAGCAAACTGAACATCCCCGACCAGCCGTAGCGTTCAATGACCAGCGACAGAGGCCAGCCCGCCAGCGCTGCCCCCAAATAGGCGAACAGGCCGAGAAATCCGCTGATGGAACCCGCCGCCGCTTTGTGTCCGCACTCCACCGCCGCGAGGCCAATCAGCATTTGCGGGCCAAAAACGAAGAAGCCCACCGTAAAGAAACAGACTGCCAGCAGCGCGTAGTGGTGCACCGGCGCCAGCCAGAGCGCGGCGACGGAGACCATCAGCCCCAGCGTGAACAATAAAATCATCGGCGCCCGCTGGCCGCTGAACAGCAGATCCGAACCCCATCCGGCGAACAGCGCCCCGAGCAGGCCGCCCGCTTCAAACAGCATCACCGTGGCGTTGGCGCTGAGCAGATTGACGCCGTGGCTCTCCGTCAGCCAGATGTTGCCCCAGTCGTTGAGCGCGATGCGGATCAGGTAGACCAGCACGTAAGAGACGCCCAGCAGCCAGATCATCGGATTCTTCAGCATCGTGGTGCGCAGCATCTGCCATAGCCCCATCGGCGGGCTTTGCCGCTCCTGGCGCAGCTCCAGCGGGTCGTTACGCCAGCTGCCTACTGAAGGCAATCCCTCTTCGCGGGGCGTTCCTTTCAGCTGTAGCGTTAACCAGATGCCTGATGCCATGCTGATCATCCCCGGTGCCAGCATCGCCGCCTGCCAGCCCCACCAGTGGGCGGCAAAGGCGCTAATCAGCGGGATAATCGCCCCGCCGATATTGATCGACATATTCCAGCAGCCCCACCAGAAGCCGCGTTCGTTGCGCGAGTACCAGTGGGTCAGCAGGCGGGCGCAGGGAGGCCAGCCCCAGCCCTGAAAAAATCCGTTCAACGTCCAGACCGCCAGCAGCAGCGTCAGCGACTCGCCGAAGGCGAACACCACGTTCAGTAGACCGGTGGCGAACAGGCCCGCGCCCATAAACCAGCGCTGCCCGTGGCTGTCGTGCCACAGCCCGGCGGCAAACTTCGACAGGCCGTAGGTCAGATAAAACAGCGACCCCAGCAGGCCAATATCGCCTTTATCCAGCCCCAGATCCGTTTGCAGCGCCGGCAATACGTAGTTGACGCTTTTGCGCGTCAGGTAAAACGCCGCATATCCGATGACCATGTACATCAGCAACTGCGGACGCAGCGTCCGGTAATGGTGATTGATGTCGGTTGCTGAGCGTGCGTGCATAGCCGTCTCCGTTTTGCTGACTATATGAAAGTGAAATCGAAAGGGGATGAGAGAAAGTCCGCAGTGACTAAGACTTTTTCCTGGTTAGCCGGCTGTTTGTTGCAAATTTGTGGGCAAGTTAACAATTACGCGTGTGCCGCGCTGCGACTCCAGCGTCAGCTCTCCGCCGAGGGCGCTGACCCGTTCACGCATGCCCTGAATGCCGAAGCCGGCCATTTGGTCGGCGCGAAGTCCGATGCCGTTGTCTTTTACCTCCAGGCGCAGCAGCGCGCCCTGCTGAAACAGGGCAATGGCGACTTCGCTGGCGTCGGCGTGCTTACAGACGTTATTAAGCAGCTCCTGCAGCAGCCGATAGAGGGTGAAGCGTACCGTTTCGCTCTCCGGCGTGGCGGTGAGCCGGTAGTCAAAGCGGCAGCGGATACCGCGCTCGGCAAAGGCAAACTCATTGAGCAGATGGTGCAGCGCCTCTTTAAACGACAGCTCATCGAGGGCCGGAGGGCGCAGCTGGCGCAGCAGCTGGCGGGTGGAGTGGTGAATGCGTCGGGCGAGATCGTTAATCTGGCTGGCGGCGGCCTGAGTTTGCGCCGGATCGCGCGCCCGCTTTACCAGCTGCGACTGGATCTGAATGGCGGTAATATTCTGGCCGATTTCATCGTGCAGCTCGCGCGCCAGGCTTTTGCGCGTATCCTCTTCGGTATGGATCAGCTTTTCGGCCAGCGCCCGCCGCGCCGCCAGCTCCGCTTCCAGCCGCTGGCGATAGTGGTGCAGGTTTTGCACGAGGTGCTGCTGGCGGCTGATGGCAATCCCCAGCCCGATGCCGAGCAGCGCCTGGGTGGCCAGAAAAATCTCCAGCTCCACCAGATTGCTGAACCCAACGCCAACCTGGCGGGCGATGGTGATCATCATGCTGCCCAGCAGGCCGGAGAGGACGCCGCCCTGCCAGCCGAACTTCCACGCCATCACCACGTTAGGCAGAAATACCACAATCAGCAGCAGGCGCTCGATTTCCGGCGACAGCACCATTTGGGTGCCGATACCGATGATAAAGAACAGGCTGCACCAGATGATCAGCGAGGTGCGCAGCGGCGGATTGTTGGTATCCAGCCCCAGCAGGTGGTAGCGGTGCTGCTGGCGCAGGAATTCAAAGATCAGATAGACAAACGGCGTCAGCAGCACGCCGCCGGTAAACGAGGCCAGGCCGAGCATCATCGCCGGGCTTTTCACAAACGGCGACAGCAGGGCGGTGTTGAGTAATGCGCTGGCGGTAACCGTGGCCAGCAGCAGCGTCAGCCGCTGCCAGTAAAGGGGGAAGCGGTGCCAGAACTGCTGGGCAATGCCGGCGGGGAGCAGGCCGATCAAGGGCGCGGCCAGCAGAAGATAGCCGTTCAGCAGCTGTTCGCCGTGCAGCCAGAGCAGCATCAGCATGGGAGGCAGCGCCAGCGCGGGCCAGTAGCGGCGCGAAAGCAGGATCAGCAGCGCCAGATAGACGCCGTGCGGCAGGAACAGCGCCGCCTGCTGGCCGTTATGGGTCAGGTAAAACCCGAGCGTCCACAGCATTAGCCAGCCGCTTCCCCAGGCCAGCACGATGAACAGCGAAATCACCCCGTGGCGAAGGCTGCGCGACATTAATGACCCGCCAGCAACTGGTGGTCGAGGGCGAAATGGACCAGATCAATGGTGCTGTGACACTGCAGTTTGCCCAGCACGTTGGCGCGATGGACGTGCACCGTCTTATGGCTGAGCTCGAGCTTGAAGGCGATCTCCTTGACGCTGTCGCCTTTAACCAGCAAATCAAAGACTTCGCGTTCACGCGGGGTGAGCACCTCCAGCACCTGCGCCGGTTGCTCTCCGCCGCGCAGCGCCCGCAGCGCATCGGCGCACAGGTAGTGTCCGCCCATACCGACGGAACGCACCGCCTGCACGAGCTCCTCCGGGCCGCAGCGTTTGGTCAGATAGCCGCTGGCGCCGGCATCAAGCGCGCTCTGCACGAAGGTGGGGGTGTCGTAAATACTGAGAATGATGGCGCGGAACTGCGGCTTTTGCGCGCGCAGGCGCTTTAGCAGGCTCAGGCCGTTCTCATCCGGCATGGCGATATCCATGACCGCCACGTCGACATCGTCGCGCAGCAGCGCCGGCCAGGCTTGCGCCGAGCTGCTGAACTGGCCAACCACCTCGAGATCTTCTTCGAGGCTGAGTAACTGCGCAAAGCCTGAACGCACCACCACATGGTCATCGACCAGCACCACTCGAATCATGTTTCTTCTCTCTTAGCGCATCATGGTTCTATGATGCCTGCCGCCGCTGCGCTGGCAATCAATCAGGCGCAGTTATGCAATCCAAGTAACAGAATCGCAATAAAAGCCAGGTCGCGGTTTTTGTGAAAATTAACTAACCATTGCCATTTTTTTTCTAAAAACGCTTTGTTCTTAGCAAGAATTTTTAATTACTTCATCAAACGCATCGCGCCGGAAATACTGCACCCATAACAACTATGGGAAGCAGACACTATGGCACTATCATCGCGTATCACACTCATTGCCGCGCTGGCGCTGGCGGCATTTCAGGCCCAGGCGGTCAACGTCACCGTGGCGTACCAGACCTCCGCCGAGCCGGCGAAAGTCGCCCAGGCGGACAACACTTTCGCTAAAGCCAGCGGGGCGACCGTCGACTGGCGCAAGTTTGACAGCGGCGCGAGCATCGTGCGGGCGCTGGCTTCCGGCGACGTGCAGATCGGCAACCTCGGCTCCAGCCCGCTGGCGGTCGCCGCCACCCAGCAGGTGCCGATTGAAGTGTTTCTGCTGGCCTCAAAGCTCGGTAACTCCGAAGCGCTGGTGGTGAAGAAGAGCATCACCAAACCGCAGGACCTGATCGGCAAACGCATCGCCGTTCCTTTTATCTCCACCACCCACTACAGCCTGCTGTCGGCGCTGAAGCACTGGGGGATTAAACCGGGCCAGGTGCAGATCCTTAACCTGCAGCCGCCGGCGATTATCGCCGCCTGGCAGCGCGGCGACATTGACGGCGCCTACGTCTGGGCGCCAGCGGTTAACGCGCTGGAAAAAGAGGGCACGGTTCTCACCGACTCGTCGCAGGTGGGCGAGTGGGGCGCGCCGACGCTGGACGTGTGGGTAGTACGCAAAGACTTTGCCGAAAAGCATCCTGATATTGTCAAAGCCTTCGCCAAAAGCGCCATTGACGCGCAGCAGCCCTATATCGCCAACCCGGACGAATGGCTGAAGCAGCCGGAAAACATCAGCAAGCTGGCGCGCTTAAGCGGCGTACCGGAAGCCGACGTGCCGGGGCTGGTGAAAGGCAATACCTACCTGACCGCCGCCCAGCAGGCGCAGGAGCTGAACGGGCCGGTGAATAAAGCCATCATCGACACCGCGAAGTTCCTTAAAGAGCAGGGCAAAGTACCCGCCGCCGGCAGCGACTACAGCCAGTATGTTACCGACCGTTTTGTGAAGTAAAGGGGGTCATGATGCTGCAAATCTCGCATCTTTCCGCCGACTACGGCGGTAAACCAGCGCTGGCGGATATCAACCTGACGCTGGACAGCGGCGAACTGCTGGTGGTGCTGGGGCCCTCCGGCTGCGGTAAAACCACGCTGCTAAACCTGATTGCCGGATTCGTGCCTTATCAGCACGGCAGCATCACCCTCGAAGGCCAGCGGGTTGAAGGACCGGGAGCCGATCGCGGCGTGGTCTTTCAGCATGAAGGGCTGCTGCCGTGGCGCAACGTGCAGGATAACGTCGCGCTCGGGCTGCAGCTGGCCGGGGTCGACAAAACGCAGCGCCGGGCAACCGCCGCGCGGATGCTGAAAAAAGTGGGCCTTGAAGGGGCGGAAAAACGCTTTATCTGGCAGCTCTCCGGTGGCCAGCGTCAGCGGGTCGGCATTGCCCGCGCACTGGCGGCAAATCCGCAGCTGCTGCTGCTCGACGAGCCCTTTGGCGCGCTGGATGCCTTTACCCGCGAGCAGATGCAAACCCTGTTGCTTAGCCTGTGGCATGAGACCGGTAAGAAGGTACTGCTGATCACCCACGATATCGAAGAGGCGGTGTTTATGGCCACCGAACTGGTACTGCTCTCGCCGGGGCCGGGGCGCGTGCTCGAACGGCTGCCGCTCGATTTTGGCCGCCGCTTCGTCGCCGGTGAATCCTGTCGCAGCATTAAATCGGACCCGCGGTTTATCGAACAGCGCGAATACGTCCTCAGCCGGGTATTTGAACAACGGGAGGCTTTCTCATGAGCGTGGTCATCAATGACAAACCGCGTCAGCGGGGACTGAAGTGGCGCTGGCCGCTCTCGCGTCAGCTCAGCCTGAGCTTGGCGACCCTGGCGGTACTGCTGGCTATCTGGTGGGCCGTTGCCGCTCTGCAGTTGATTAGTCCGCTGTTTCTGCCGCCGCCGGGACAGGTATGGCAGAAACTGATCGCTATTGCCGGTCCGCAGGGCTTTATGGACGCCACCCTCTGGCAGCACCTGGCGGCGAGCCTGACGCGTATCGTCATCGCGCTGCTGGCGGCGGTGCTGCTCGGCGTGCCGGTGGGGATCGCCATGGGGCTGAGCCCCACGGTGCGCGGGATCCTCGACCCGCTGATCGAGCTTTATCGCCCGGTGCCGCCGCTGGCCTATTTACCGCTGATGGTGATCTGGTTCGGCATCGGCGAGACCTCCAAGATCCTGCTGATCTACCTGGCGATATTCGCGCCGGTGGCGATGTCGGCGCTGGCGGGGGTTAAGAGCGCCCAGCAGGTGCGCATTCGCGCCGCGCAGGCTTTAGGCGCCAGCCGGGCGCAGGTGCTGTGGCTGGTGATCCTGCCCGGCGCGCTGCCGGAGATCCTCACCGGCCTGCGTATTGGGCTTGGCGTGGGCTGGTCGACGCTGGTGGCCGCGGAGCTGATTGCCGCCACCCGCGGGTTAGGTTTTATGGTGCAGTCCGCCGGTGAGTTCCTCGCCACCGATGTGGTGCTGGCCGGTATCGCGGTGATTGCCATCATCGCTTTTTTACTGGAACTGGGGCTGCGCGCGCTGCAGCGTCGCCTGACGCCCTGGCATGGAGAAGTACAATGAGCGAACGTTTAAGCATTACCCCGCTGGGGCCGTATATTGGCGCGCAGGTATCCGGCGTCGACATCACCCGTCCGCTGAGCGACAACCAGTTTGAGCAGCTGTATCACGCGGTGCTGCGCCATCAGGTGGTGTTCCTGCGCGAGCAGAACATCACTCCCGAGCAGCAGCGCGATCTCGCCCTGCGCTTTGGCGACCTGCATATTCATCCGGTCTATCCGCACGCGCCCGGCGTGGATGAGATTATCGTTCTCGATACCCACGACGATAATCCGCCGGATAACGATAACTGGCACACCGATGTCACCTTTATTGACACGCCGCCCGCCGGGGCGATCCTCGCGGCAAAAGAGCTGCCTTCGACCGGCGGCGATACCCTGTGGACCAGCGGCATTGCGGCGTATGAGGCGCTCTCCGCGCCTTTGCGCCAGCTGTTAAGCGGCCTGCGCGCGGAGCATGATTTCCGCAAATCGTTTCAGGAGTACAAATACCGCAAAAGCGAAGAGGAGCATCAGCGCTGGCTGGAGGCGGTGGCGAAAAATCCGCCGCTGCTGCATCCGGTGGTGCGCACCCATCCGGTGACCGGGAAGCAGGCGCTGTTTGTCAATGAGGGCTTTACTACCCGCATCGTCGACGTGACGGAGAAAGAGAGCGAGGCGCTGCTCGGCTTCCTGTTTGCTCACGTCACTAAACCGGACTTCCAGGTACGCTGGCGCTGGCAGCCGAACGACGTGGCGATTTGGGATAACCGCGTCACCCAGCACTACGCCAACGCCGATTACCTGCCGCAGCGGCGCATTATGCACCGGGCGACGATTCTCGGGGATAAACCCTATTACCGGGCGGGGTAATGGGTGTAGCCCGGCTAAGGCGCAATGCGCCGCAAGCCGGGATACAACCTACGATAAACGCGCCGCCTCCGGGAAAAGGCTTTTATGCCGATTTTTGCGCGTCCAAATGCGCGCCAATATAGCGCTGATAGCGGTTGGCCTTCAGATAGGTCAAATCCACCAGCACCAGCCCATCCACGCAGTTGTTGAAATCCGGATCGCTGCCGAAATCGATAAACTGCACGCCGCCCGGCTCGCAGACTTCTGAATACTGCTTATACAGCGGCGGGATCGCGCAGCCGAGGTTGCCGAGCAGGGACTTCAGCCGCGCCAGATCGTCGTTGTAATCTTCTCCGCCAAACTGCGCCAGCACATCGGGCAGCGAGGCTGGATAAGGGCGGCGCGACTCCGCCAGCGGATGCGTCGCCGGGAACCACAGTCGATAGAACGCGACCAGCAGATCGCGCGCCGACGGCGGCAGCCCGCCGGAAATCGACACCGGGCCGAACAGATAGCGATAGTGCGGATAGCGCGCCAGATACGCGCCGATGCCGGACCACAGGTAGTCCAGCCCGCGGCGGCCCCAGTAGCGCGGCTGGATAAAGCTGCGCCCCAGCTCGATACCGTGTTGCAGAATATCGTCCATCCGCGCGTCGTAATGGAACAGGCTGTAGCTGTAGATGCCGTTCAGGCCGCGCTTTGCCAGCTGCATCGCGGTCGGCATAAAGCGGTAGGCGCCGACGATTTCAAGGTCTGCTTCATCCCACAGAATCAGATGCAGATAGTCGTCGTCATAGCCGTCAACGTCGCGTCGTTTGCCGCTGCCTTCCCCCACCGCGCGAAAGGCGATTTCCCGCAGGCGGCCCAGTTCGCGCAGCACCGGCGCATCTTCCTGGCCGTGGCGCTGCCAGAGATAAATCACTTTGCCGTCCGCCGTGCGCCCCAGGGTTTCCGCCCGGCCCAGTTCGCGCTTGAGCAGGGCGCGGTCTTCGGGACGGGCGATAGCGCTTTCGCTTTTAAATACGCCGGGCTGCCCCTTTGAAAGCAGTTGCAGGTGGTGATAGCAGCGCTCGGTCAGCTCGCGCGTAGAGCGCTGGGGATCGAACCAGCTTGACCAGGCAATCTGTTGGCCGAAATTAACCGGCAGGCTGCCGTTGCGGCGACGAAACATTTGCTGCATCAGCAGCAGCAGCGGCAAGCTATCGGAAATCAACGTGCTGGCGTAAAACAGCGCGCTGTTGCGCGCGCGGATCCACGCCGGCAGCAGCGGGGCGCGATATTTCGCCGCCAGCTTAATAAATCCGGAGTGCCATTTTTTATCGCGAATGCCGCGTCGGGTGAGGCGTGAAACTTCGCCTGCCGGGAAGAAAATCAGCACGCCGCCGTTTTGCAGCTGCTGGTCCATCTGCTGCAGCGCCGCTTTGGCGGTTCGGCCGTTGATATTATCGACCGGAATAAACAGCGAGCTCAGCGGTTCAAGGTGGGTCAGCATGCGGTTGGTGACCACTTTAACGTCGCGGCGCACGCGGGAGACCGCATAGAGCAGGGCCAGGCCATCGAGGGTACCGGTAGGGTGGTTGGCGATAATGACCAGCGGGCCATATTCAGGGATTTGTTCGAGATCGTGCGCCGGGATAGCACAGCGAATATTGAGATGTTCGAGCACCTGTTCGACCGTATCCAGTCCTTTCAGGTGATGATGACGCGCGGCAAACTGCTGAAACTCTTCCTCATGCAGGAGCTTTTTCAGCACCTTTTTCTGCCAGGGGGCTGGCTTTGCCTGAGGCCACAGGTCATCGATAACATTGTCGAGACTAAACATAGCGGCACCTCCTCCGTCCTGCCCAGACAGTAGAAGGCGCAGATGTCGCTCAGATTACAGTTGGGTGAAGATTTGGGATTGGCGGGAACCGCGGAGGTTGGTAGCAGGTAGTCCGGACAGGCGCGCAGCGCCGCCTCCGGGAAGGCCGAAGCCGGAAAGTTGCGAACGCGTTTCCAGATTGCACTCCGGTTAAGCACGGGTGGGTAAGTCAGGTACGGGATTGGCCCTATTCAACCTTTCATCGCGATGTAAGCCGTAGTTTGTATCCGATTGATTGGGGGGAGAGGTGAAGGAGTTATTGCGCGGCGAGCGTCGTTAAAGTGACTTTCCCGGAGGCGGCGCGTTGCGCCTGTCCGGGCTACCAGCCCACAGATAGCTGTAAGCCCGTAGCCCGGGGAGCTAAACTAACGCAGGATTTTCTTTTCGGCCAGATCGAGAGCGAAGTAGCTGAAGATCAGATCCGCGCCGGCGCGTTTGATCGCGCCGAGGCTTTCCAGCACCACTTTCTCTTCATCGATAGCGCCGGCCTGGGCGGCGAACTTAATCATCGCGTATTCACCGCTCACCTGGTACGCGCCCAGCGGCAGGTTGGTGCGCTCGCGCAGATCGCGCAGGATATCGAGATACGGACCGGCCGGTTTGACCATCAGGCAGTCGGCGCCCTGGGCTTCGTCCAGCAGCGATTCGCGAATCGCTTCGCGGCGGTTCATCGGGCTCATCTGATAGGTTTTACGATCGCCTTTCAGCGCGGTGCCCGCGGCTTCGCGGAACGGACCATAGAACGATGAAGCGAACTTGGTGGAGTAGGACATAATCGCCGTATCGGTAAATCCGGCGGCGTCCAGCGCCTGGCGAATAGCCTGCACCTGGCCGTCCATCGCCGCGGAAGGAGCGATAAAATCGGCGCCTGCGGCAGCGGCGACCACCGCCTGCTTACCGAGGTTGGCAAGGGTTAAATCGTTATCGACGCCGTGGTCGCACAGCACGCCGCAGTGGCCGTGGGAGGTGTATTCGCAGAAGCAGGTGTCGGACATCACGATCATCTCCGGCACCGCCTCTTTACAGATACGGGACATGCGCGCCACCAGGCCGTTTTCGTTCCAGGTATCGCTGCCAACGGCATCGGTATGATGGGAAATCCCGAAGGTCATCACCGAACGGATACCGGCGTTGGCAATGCGCTCGATTTCGCGCGCCAGGTGTCTTTCCGGAATACGCATCACGCCGGGCATGGCTTCGATGGCTTTGTAATCATCGATTTCTTCTTCAACAAAGATCGGCAACACCAGGTCGTTCAAACTCAGTGTTGTCTCTTCAAACATGGCGCGTAGCGAAGCGGACTTGCGCAGGCGGCGTGGGCGAGTGATTAAATCTGTCATGGTTTGCCTGATTTTGTGAAATGAAAAAAGCGAGTTTACCTCAATTGGCGGCGGGATGTTTCGCCAAAACGATCCTTATCCATCGTCGGTAAAACATCCCACAAGGCTACTGGCTGGCGGTTTCCATCACCGGGCGGACGCCGCTTAATTCGCTGACCAGCTCGTTGATCCCGTCGCTCATGTTATTGAAACGCGTCAATGACGAGCGGGTTACCACCACGAAGGCGCCGACGTTAGCCTGCGGGTTCATCGCCATATAGGTGATAAAACCGCCGCCGCCGCCGGTTTTCTGAATGATGCCCGGCTGGCCGTTCTTCGGCTTCATGTAGACCCAGCCGAGGCCCAGCGCATCGGCTTTGCCCGGCACGTCCATCCCGATCACCCTCGTCAGCTGGCTGCGTTGATAGATCAGCGTCTGCATCCGGTCCGCCTGCTGCCCGCGGGTGAAGAAATCGGAAGAGAGGAACTGCTGCATCCAGCGCATCATATCGCCAGGCGTGGAGTAAACGCCGCCGCTGCCGATGGCCGCCAGGGTATTGTTGCACGGGCTGGCCCCTTTCTCCGGGATCATCAGGCGTCGGCACTGATCGGGAGACGGCGTAAAGGTCGTGTCTTTCATCCCCAGCGGGCGGGTGATCTGCTCTTCAAACAGCTGCGGATAAGGCTTGCCCGCGGCGGTAGAGAGCGCATCGGCCAGTAAATCGAACGCCAGATTGGAATAGGCGGCCTGCGAACCCGGCGCGGTTTTTAACGTCGCCGTGGTGAGCCAGTTCCAGCGCTGCTGGCGCGTCGGCCAGACGAACACCGGCCGGTGCGCCGCGCCGCCAGGCTGTTCGCGCGGCAGGGCGCTGGTATGGGTCGCCAGATTCACCAGCGTGATGGGCGCTCCCTGATATGTCGGCACCCGCGCGCCCGGCGGGGCGTATTTGCTCAGCGGATCGTTGAGCTTAACGACGCCCTGGTCGAGAAGTTTGACCAGCATTTCGCTGGTCATCAGCTTGCTCAGGGAGGCGATGCGGATCACCGAATCGAGCTGCGGGTGCTCATTGTTGCCCGGGCGCGTTTCGCCGAAGCTGCGAAATACGCGCTGGTTACCATCGATAACCACCAGCGCCATACCGGTCGCGCCGCTGCCGTAGTAGATATGGTTAGCGTAACGGTCGACAACATCGGCGGCGAATTCCGGGTCGACGCTCGGCTGCGCGGCCTGCGCCGATGTCAACGACGCCGCGCACAGCGCAGCAAAAATGAGCAGACTACGTTTCAACGGGGACATCCATCATGGTGAAGAAAAATATAGAGCGTATTTATACTACGAAGCGCCGCCGAGCAAAGCGCTAATAACGCCATTCTGTGCGGAAAAACGTAACCTGGCGTAAAAAAACCTTTTTTAAGCTTTCGGATAGCGGCTTTCGCCCGCGGGCGCGTATGATGATCGTTTTGGCTTAAGATGGGTGGCAAGAGACGATGGCGGCGAAACGGGTAGTGATGGTAGTGGATATGCAAAACGGCGTTTTCGCGACGCCGCGTATTGAGCGCGAGCGCTGCGCGGCGCAAATCAACCGCCTGATAGACGCCGCGGATACCGTTGTCTTCATCCAGCACTGCGAAGAGGGCGGTCTGGAGGAGGGGAGCGAAGGTTTTGCATTGCTGCCCGAACTGCACCAACCCGCTGGCGCGCTGTTTGTGACCAAGACCGCCTGCGACGCCTTTTACCGCACCCGACTGGAAGCGGTGCTGCGCGAGCATCACATCACGGAGTTTGTGATTTGCGGCTGCGCCACCGACTACTGCGTAGATACCACCATCAAAAACGGCGCCAGCCGGGGCTATGCGATTACCGTCGCTGAAGATGCCCATACTACCGCCAACCGCCCGGCGGCGCAGGCCGTCACGCTGATCGCCCACTACAACGAAGTGTGGCGTACGCTGACCGTTCCAGGCAATCCTTTACAGGTGAAATCGACAGAAACAATTCTGAACGGATGGTCGGCGAACTAAGCCGCTGATATCCGGTCTCATCATCCGCCCACTTTGCTTCGCTGCGACGGCTTTGCGGCGGGCGTTTTTGTGGTACACAGCACAGCAAAATGAAAAAGAAGTTAGCAGGAGAGCATGATGTTTAAATCCTTTTTCCCCAAACCGGGGCCGTTTTTTATTTCTGCCTTTATCTGGTCGCTGCTGGCGGTGATCTTTTGGCAGGCGGGCGGCGGCGACTGGCTGCTGCGGGCCACCGGCGCATCCCAGGATGTGGCGATTAGCGCGGCGCGCTTTTGGTCGCTTAACTACCTGGTGTTCTACGCCTTTTATGTGTTCTGCGTGGGCGTTTTCGCCCTCTTTTGGTTTATCTACAGCCCCCACCGCTGGCAGTACTGGTCGATCCTCGGTACCTCGCTGATTATTTTCGTCACCTGGTTTCTGGTGGAGGTCGGGGTGGCGATCAACGCCTGGTACGCCCCGTTCTACGATCTTATTCAGGCCGCGCTGGCGACGCCGCATAAGGTCAGCATTAACCAGTTTTATCATGAGATTGGCATCTTTCTCGGCATCGCGCTTATCGCGGTGATTATCGGGGTGATGAACAACTTCTTCGTCAGCCACTACGTTTTCCGCTGGCGTACCGCCATGAACGAACACTATATGGCGCACTGGCAGCATCTGCGCCATATCGAAGGCGCCGCGCAGCGTGTGCAGGAAGATACCATGCGCTTTGCTTCCACCCTGGAGAGCATGGGCGTCAGCTTCCTTAACGCGGTGATGACGCTTATCGCCTTCCTGCCGGTGCTGGTGACGCTCTCCGCGCACGTCCCGGATTTACCGATTGTCGGCCATCTGCCTTACGGCCTGGTGATTGCCGCGATCGTCTGGTCGTTAATGGGCACCGGCCTGCTGGCGGTGGTGGGAATCAAGCTGCCCGGGCTGGAATTTAAAAACCAGCGCGTCGAGGCCGCCTATCGTAAAGAGCTGGTGTACGGCGAGGATGACGCCAGCCGGGCGACGCCGCCGACGGTGCGTGAGCTCTTTGGCGCCGTGCGCCGCAACTATTTCCGCCTCTATTTCCACTACATGTATTTCAATATCGCCCGTATTCTTTATCTTCAGGTCGATAACGTTTTCGGTTTGTTCCTGCTGTTTCCGTCGATTGTTGCCGGTACGATTACGCTGGGCCTGATGACTCAGATAACCAACGTCTTTGGCCAGGTCCGCGGTTCGTTCCAGTATCTGATTAGCTCCTGGACTACGCTGGTTGAGCTGATGTCCATCTACAAACGTCTGCGCAGCTTTGAACGCGAGCTGGATGGCAAAGAGCTGCTGGAAGTGACCCAAACATTAAGTTAACCATTGCAAGGAAGAAATATGGCCGTAGCATCATCTCGTTTTGTTTCGCTCACCCTGACGCTAGTGGCAGGGTTGGTTCTCAGCGCCTGTTCCAGCAAGCCGGAGCCGGTGCTGAAGGAGGGCGAAAAGCCGATTGATGTTGCCGCGGTGGTGCGGCAGAAAATGCCCGCCAGCGTCAAAGATCGCGAGGCCTGGGCGCTGGCCATCGCCAAAACCTTCGCCAGCCAGAAGTTGGCGCCGACGGAAGAGAATGTCTGTTCGGTGCTGGCGGTGGCGCAGCAGGAGTCCAACTATCAGTCGGACCCGGCGGTGCCCGGGCTAAACAAAATCGCCTGGCAGGAGATAGACCGCCGGGCGGAGAAAATGCATATCCCGGTTTTTCTGGTGCATACCGCGCTGAAAATCAAGTCGCCCAACGGCAAAAGCTATAGCGAACGCCTGGACAGCGTGAAAACCGAAAAGCAGCTGAGCGCGATTTTCGATGATTTTATCGGTATGGTGCCGATGGGGCAGAAGCTGTTCGGCTCCCTGAACCCGGTGCATACCGGCGGCCCGATGCAGGTCAGCATCGCCTTCGCCGAGCAGCATACCGACGGCTATCCGTGGAAAATCGACGGTACCGTGCGCCAGGAGGTGTTCAGCCTGCGCGGCGGTCTGTGGTTTGGCACTTATCATCTGTTGAACTATCCGGCGAACTACAGCGTGCCGCTGTACCGTTTTGCCGATTTCAACGCCGGATGGTACGCCAGCCGCAACGCCGCGTTCCAGAATGCGGTCTCCAGGGCGACCGGCGTGAAGCTGGCGCTGGATGGCGACTTAATTCGTTACGATAGCGACGAGGCCGGAACCACCGAACTGGCGGTGCGCCGGTTATCCTCACAGCTGGCGATGAGCGATGACGATATCCATCGTCAGTTGAAAAAGGGCGATACCCTGGCGTTTGAAGAGAGCGAACTCTATAAAAAAGTGTTTCGCATTGCCGATAAAAAAGCCGGTAAAACGCTACCGCGGGAAGTGCTGCCGGGCATTCAGCTAGAGAGCCCGAAAATTACCCGTAATCTGACGACCGCCTGGTTTGCTAAACGCGTTGATGACCGGCGGGCCAGCTGTATGGCGCGCCGTTAGCGGCGGCTGCGCCAGCGGAAAATCAGCCCTGGTATACCAATTAATACGCAGCCTGCCAGGAAGGGAATCAGCCCGAAGAGAGTACCGACCGTCAGGCTAATCTCGACCCGCGGGCGGCTGCTGTCCTGCATTTGAATCAGATGCTCAAAAACCCCCGGCGCGTGGATTAGCATACTCAGCATTTGCGCACCGGCCCAGAAGCAAAACAGCACAAACAGAGCGTAAGCGATGTTGCTGCTGGTGATAGAGCCCCTCTTTTTGCCGCCGTTGACGGTCTTTGCAAAGGTGAACTCTGCCATATTGACCTCCATACTTCACCTGCCTGCCGTTTTTTCCACGGCTACATAGAGGTTTATTCTGGCAACGAAGGGGGGATTTCAGTATCGGATTGCTGGTAATTTCCGCCCAGGAATATTCCTGATTTCATCGGGTTGTGAGTTTGCTACAAATTTGTGAAATTTAGACCGATATCGCAATGTGCGACAATTCTCAACGTGGCTACAGACCCGCGGTGGCGGCTATGCGAAGATGCTTTTTTTGTTGTCGGAGTGATTATGAAGCTCACTGAAAAAATCCGCCGCGATTGGCACTACTACGCGGTTGCGCTGGGGTTAATTTTTATTATGAATGGCGTGGTCGGGCTGCTTGGCTATGAAACTGAAGGCTGGCGTTCTTACGCGGTTGGGCTAGTGACGTGGGTGATTAGCTTCTGGATCGCCGGGTTTATTATTCGCCGCCGCCCGGCAGAGGAAGCGTAAAGCGGAGGCGGTGAAGCCGTAGCCCGGCTAAGCGCAGCGCGAGCCGGGAAAAGGCCGGGCTGATACATCAATCCGGCACACTCCCCGGGTCGCGGCGTAAACGCCTTACCCGGGCTACCGCCGGCAGATGGCGGTGAACCCGTTACCGGGATTAATTCATCGATGTTTTCAGCGCGCGATCGGCAGCGTGACGCTCTAGCGCCAGCTCAATCAGGCGGCTAATCAGGCTGGTGTAGTCCAGACCGCTGGCCTGCCACAGCTTCGGATACATGCTGATGTTGGTGAAACCCGGTAGGGTGTTGATTTCGTTAATCACCACGTCGTTCTCGGCGGTCAGGAAGACGTCGACGCGCGCCATGCCGCTGCAGCCGAGGGTCTGATAGGCGCGAACGGCGATCTGGCGAATTTTATCGTTGACGTCGCTGTCGATGGCCGCCGGAACCACCACCTTCGCCCCCTGATCGTCAATGTACTTGGTGTCGTAGGCGTAGAATTCGCTGTTGAGGACGATTTCGCCGCAGGTGCTGGCCTGCGGATTATCATTGCCCAGCACCGCACACTCGATCTCACGCCCTTTAATCCCCTGTTCAACCACCACTTTATGGTCAAATTCGAAGGCAAGGGCGACCGCCTGCTGATACTGCTCTTCGCTGTTAACCTTGCTGACGCCCACCGAGGAGCCCTGGTTCGCCGGTTTGACGAACAGCGGCAGGCCCAGCTTCGCCTGCACCTCGGCAAAACTCATCTGATTCCGGTTGGCGCGGGTCAGGGTAATAAAAGGCGCAATCGACAGCCCGGCATCGCGCAGCAGACGTTTGGTGACGTCTTTGTCCATGCAGGCGGCGGAGCCGAGAACGTCGGAACCGACGAAGGGCAGGTTGGCCATCCGCAGCATGCCCTGCAGAGAACCATCTTCCCCAAGGGTGCCGTGAACAATCGGGAAGATCACGTCAATGGCCGCCAGCGGCTGGCCGCTATCGGCGTTAATCAACTGCTGCGCTTCGCGTCCGGGAATTTGCGCCAGCGTAATATCGGATGGGCGCAGGGCAATATGGGCGGGGTCCTGCGGATTGAGCAGATAGTTGCTGGCGTCGTTGATATGCCATTGCCCCTGCTTATCAATCCCCAGCAAAACTACGTCGAAGCGCGTTTTATCGATCGCTTCCACGATATTTTTCGCTGACTGTAGCGACACTTCATGTTCTGCCGACTTACCGCCGAAAACGATCCCAACCCTCATCTTAGCCATTTCAACTTCCATCATGATTACATCAAAGGGCATAACATAGCATGTGAAACAGCCGCCTGGCTGCCATAATATTCACCGGGTAAAGCATTGGGAGGCAGCGCGTGAAAGGAAAAGGGCTTATCGTTCTGTTGGCGCTGCTGGCGGCCGGATATTACGGCTATCGTTATCTTCCCGCGCACTATAACCCGCTGGCGCCGCTGCGCCTGGAGGATCCGCCGGGGTTCATCACTCACTATAAGCTGCGGCGATTGACCCCCGCGCAGTGCGCCGGCCTGCTGAAAAAAGCGAATCAGCGAAATCTCATCACCAGCCAGCCGGTGGCCGATAGCGGGGGAGAGTGCCCTCTGCAAAACGTGGTTCGGGTACGCGATTTTGGCGCGGTAAAGCTCAGCAGCAGCTTCCTCGCCAGCTGCCCGCTGGCGTTGAGCAGCGCGCTTTATCTGCAACAGCAGGCGAAACCGCTGACCCGCCGGATGCTGGGGCAGGAGCTCCGCCAGGTTGACCATTTTGGCAGCTATGCCTGCCGCAATATTTACCATCGCCAGAACGCGCGGCGCAGCGAACATGCTACCGCGGAGGCGCTGGATATCAGCGGCTTTCGTTTGGCCGATGGCCGCCGCATCAGCGTGCTGAAAGGGTGGCCCGATGCGCAGTATCACCCCTGGCTGCAGGCGTTACTGACCGGCGGCTGCGGCTATTACGGTAACGCTTTAGGGCCGGACTACAACGCGGCCCACGCCAACCATTTTCACCTCGGCATGCGCGGCCAGGGATTCTGTTTCTGAGCATATCTCGCTGTCTTGTACGCTTTTCACCACGAAATTGTTCGTCATAACGGAATCACATGTCATAAAACACCAAACTCTCTGCCAGCGCACCTCTGGTAGAACGTCGGATGAGGGAAATTGCTAAGCTAGATAATAATTGTCGAAAAACTAATGAATACGCGTAGTTATGGAATCCTGGAAGGTTAATCTTATCTCCGTCTGGTTTGGCTGTTTTTTTACCGGACTGGCTATCAGCCAAATTCTCCCCTTTTTGCCGCTGTACGTTTCCCAACTGGGCGTGACCTCGCATGAAGCGTTATCCATGTGGTCGGGGCTGACCTTTAGCGTCACTTTTCTGGTGTCGGCGATCGTCTCGCCGATGTGGGGGAGCCTCGCCGACCGCAAAGGGCGCAAGCTGATGCTGCTGCGCGCCTCGCTCGGCATGGCCATCGCCATTTTACTCCAGGCCTTCGCCACCAACGTCTGGCAGCTGTTTATCCTGCGCGCGGTGATGGGGCTGACTTCCGGCTATATTCCTAACGCCATGGCGCTGGTGGCGTCTCAGGTTCCGCGCGAGCGTAGCGGCTGGGCGCTGAGCACGCTGTCGACGGCGCAGATCAGCGGCGTGATTGGCGGGCCGCTGCTCGGCGGTTTCCTGGCTGACCATGTCGGTTTGCGCGCCGTATTTATCATCACCGCGATTTTGCTCACCGTAAGCTTCCTGGTAACGCTGTTTCTGATTAAAGAGGGCGCCCGCCCGCAGGTTAGCAAGGCGGAGCGGCTGAGCGGTAAGGCGGTGTTTGCCTCGCTGCCCTATCCGGGGCTGGTGATCAGCCTGTTTTTCACCACCCTGGTGATTCAGCTCTGCAACGGCTCAATCGGCCCGATTCTGGCCCTGTTTATCAAGTCGATGGCGCCGGATAGTAATAACATCGCCTTTCTCGCGGGGATGATCGCCGCCGTGCCGGGCGTGTCGGCGCTGATTTCGGCGCCCCGTCTGGGGAAATTGGGTGACAGAATCGGCACCTCGCGAATTCTGCTGGCGACGTTGTGCTGCGCGGTGGTGATGTTCTTTGCCATGTCGTTCGTTACGACCCCATTCCAGCTTGGCGTCCTGCGCTTTCTGCTCGGTTTTGCCGATGGGGCGATGCTGCCGGCGGTGCAAACGCTTCTGCTGAAGTACTGCAGCGACAGCGTCACCGGGCGTATTTTCGGTTATAACCAGTCGTTTATGTATCTCGGCAACGTGGCCGGGCCGCTGATCGGCGCGTCGGTCTCGGCCATGGCCGGTTTCCGCTGGGTGTTTATCGCCACGGCGATTATTGTGCTGATCAATATCTGGCAGCTGGCCATCATGCTGCGCCGCAGCCGCCGTACCGCGGCTTAATCCCTTCTTCTTCTGCCTGGCCGGTATTTGCGTCACAGCGTCAATGCCGGCCTTTGTATTCCTTAATCTTCAAATGTATCACCGATCACAAAACGATCATTTTCCCTTCTCACCCTCTTCTATTCGTAACTGTTACGCGTATACAGTTACGCGTAACAGTTATTGAAAAAGAGGTTTTATGCGAAATTTATTCGATTTGTCAGGGAAACGCGCGCTGATCACCGGCTCTGCTCAGGGGATAGGCCATCTGCTGGCCGGCGGCCTCGCCGAGTACGGCGCGGAGATAGTCATTAACGACCGGACGCAGGAAAGAGCGGACCAGGCGGCGCAGGCGCTGGTGGCGCAGGGCTTTCGCGCGGTAGGGTACGCCTTTGACGTCACCCAGGCGGCGCAGGTCGAGCAGACGATAGCCCGCATCGAAGAGGAGGTCGGCGCAATTGATATTTTAATTAATAACGCCGGGATCCAGCGGCGTTTCCCTTTTACCGAATTTCCGGAGGAGGAGTGGGACAACGTTATTGAGGTCAACCAGAAGGGCGTTTTTCTGGTATCGCAGCAGGTGGCGAAATATATGATGGGCCGCCGCGCGGGAAAAATAATTAATATTTGTTCGATGCAGAGCGAGCTGGGACGTAAAACAATTACGCCTTATGCGGCCTCAAAAGGGGCGGTTAAAATGCTTACCCGCGGCATGTGCGTTGAGCTGGCCGAATATAATATTCAGGTTAACGGTATCGCGCCGGGATATTTTGCCACCGAGATGACGACCGCCCTGGTCAACGATGAGGCGTTTTCCGCCTGGCTGTATCAGCGCACGCCGGCGGCGCGTTGGGGAAAACCGGAAGAGCTGATTGGCGCCGCGGTGTATCTGGCCTCGTCGGCGGCAAACTTTGTTAACGGTCATTTGCTGTTTGTGGACGGCGGAATGCTCGCCGCTGTCTGAATCACTTCGCGTCCTTCTGGCAGCAGCGTGCCCGCGCTGCCAGAAGGACGGCGTATTTAACTCGTGTGAAGATATTGATATCTGAGGATGGCTTATGCATATGCTCGCGAAATTACCCGCGCGTCGCTGGTGGTATTTAATGCCGATTATATTTATTACCTATAGTCTGGCCTACCTTGACCGCGCGAATTATGGTTTTGCCGCTGCGGCGGGAATTGAAAGCGATTTGGGTATTACCAAAGGAACGGCGTCGCTGATTGGCGCATTATTTTTTCTCGGTTATTTCTTTTTCCAGGTTCCCGGTGCGATATATGCGGTAAAACGCAGCGTGCGGAAAATGATTTTCTGCAGCCTTATTTTATGGGGATTCTGCGCGGCGGCCACCGGATTCGTCAGCAATATTCCGATGCTGATGGCGATTCGCTTTACGCTTGGCGTGGTGGAAGCGGCGGTGATGCCGGCGATGCTGATTTATATCAGCAACTGGTTTACTAAAACCGAGCGTTCACGCGCTAATACTTTTCTGATCCTCGGGAACCCGGTGACGGTGCTGTGGATGTCAATCGTTTCCGGCTATCTGATTCAGGCGTGGGGCTGGCGCGAAATGTTCATCATTGAAGGCATTCCGGCGGTGCTGTGGGCGGTATGCTGGTGGATACTGGTGCGCGATAAACCGTCCGAGGTTTCCTGGCTGAACGAGCAGGAAAAAGAGACCCTGCAGAAGGTGATGGACAGCGAGCAGAGCCATATCAAGCCGGTGCGCAACTACGGTGAAGCGCTGCGCTCGCGCAATGTGATTATGCTCTGCGCCGTACACGCGCTGTGGAGCATCGGCGTCTACGGTTTCATGATGTGGATGCCGTCGATTCTGAAAAACGCCGCGCAGATGGATATCGTGGCGGTGGGCTGGCTGGCGGCGGTGCCGTACCTGGCGGCGATTATCCTGATGCTGACGGTCTCCTGGCTGTCGGATAAGTTCCAGAATCGTAAGCTGTTTATCTGGCCGCTATTGCTGATTGCCGCTATCGCCTTCTTTGGCTCGTGGATGGTGGGCAACCAGGCGTTCTGGTTATCCTATGCGCTGCTGGTTATTGCCGCAGCCTGCATGTATGCGCCCTACGGGCCGTTCTTCGCGCTTATTCCTGAACTGCTGCCGCGCAACGTTTCCGGCGTATCGATGGGGTTAATCAACAGCTTCGGCGCGCTCGGCGCTTTCCTTGGCGCGTGGCTGGTGGGGTATCTGAACGGGATAACCGGCGGGCCGGGGGTATCCTATACCTTTATGGCCGTCGCGCTGTTATCGTCCGTCGTGCTGATGTTCAACGTGCGCGCTAACCCGCAATCTTCTTCCCCGGCGGTGGCAAAAAGGGTTGTCGGCTAACATAAACCGCCGCTGCTGTGGTAAGGTTCTCTGCGAGCACATAAGTCGTTTGTCGTAGAGAACCTGATGAAAAACAACCGGATGACATTGCAGGATATCGCTAATCTGGCGGGGTTGAATAAAATGACGGTCAGCCGTTATTTACGCGACCCCGGCCAGGTTTCTGAGCGCAGCCGCGAGCTGATTTCAAAGGTCATGGAAGAGAACAACTATATCCCCAACCGCGCCCCGGAAATCCTGCTTAACGCCCGCAGCAAAACGATTGGCGTGCTTATTCCCTCCTTCCGCAACCAGATTTTTGCCGATGTGCTGGCCGGCATCGAGTCGGTGACCTCCGCGCACCAGTACCAGACCCTGATTGCCAACTATGAATATGACCCGCAGCGCGAAGAGCGCGAAGTGCTCAACCTGCTCTCTTACAACATCGACGGGCTGATTTTGACCGGCAAGCAGCACAGCGATCGCATGGTGCAATACGTGCGCGCCAGCGGTATTCCCGTCGCTGAACTGATGGACTTTGGCGGTCAGCAGCTGGATATCCAGGTGGGCTTCGATAACGAGAAGGCGGCGTGGGACATGACCCACGCTTTCCTTGAGAGCGGCAAACGGGCGATCGCCTTTTTTGGCTCCATGGACGATCCCCGCGATTTAAGCCGTTTTCACGGCACTGAACTGGCGCTGGCGGAGCACGGTCTGAAGGCGTATCACATGGCGCCGAAGACGATCTCCTCGGTTGCGCTGGGTCGGCAGATGTTCCTGCAGATGCAGCAGTCGCGCCCGGATATTGACGCCATTTTTTGTACCAACGACGACCTGGCGGTGGGCGTGCTGCTCGAGTGCCAGGCGCAGGGGAAAGCCGTCCCCCAGGAGATGGCCATTGCCGGTTTTCACGGCCTCGAAATTGGCCGGGCGCGGCTACAAAAAATAGCCAGCGTCATTACCCCACGTTATGACATCGGTAAAACCGCGAGCGAAATACTTATTGCGCGCCTGGCCGGTAAAGACGCGCCGGACAGCGTTAATCTGGCCTACCAGATATATTATGGCGATACGTTATAGTTATCGATAGAATAGCGATATTCCGTTTTATTCTTATTTGTTAATTTTGGTTATGACGCTTATTAATCCCTCGTTGAGTAAACTCCTGGAGGGATTGACAATGAGCAAAACGTTTCGCTTGTTATTCATTGACGTGTCGATCCTTTTTAAAAAATAATGGTGGAAACCGACGGCTAATCTATGACATAAATAGCAGACTACGGACCTCGCATAAGGATAAAGCGCTGTGAAGAATCTCATTGCTGAGCTACTGGTTAAACTCGCCCAAAAGGAAGAAGAATCGAAGGAACTGACGGCGCAGGTGGAGGCGCTGGAAGTGGTGGTGACTGCTCTGCTACGCCACATGGAGCAGGGCGCCCAGCAGGCGCTAATCAGCGATATTGAGCAGGCCATCGACGAGGCCAGCCCCGGCCCGCTGGTCGACGACCGCGATACCCAGCTATTGCAGCAATATATAAAGAAGCTGTTACGGCATCCTCGTAGTTAGTTTTGTGACAAGGTATGGATGCTGTCATTTTACTGTCACATCGCTTTTATACAGTCTCCCTCGTTTTGTTTTTTAAAGTATTTTTTACATGGAGACGATAAAAGTGAAATTAAGCGCCTTGTTTATTGCCCTGATACCTCTGTTGGGCTCCCCGATTATTCACGCTGAAACAACAACCGCACCGGTTCTGGAAAATCGTGCCGCGCAGGGCGATATCACCACGCCGGGCGGAGCGCGTCGTTTAAGCGGCGACCAGACCGAGGCGCTGCGCGCTTCGTTAATCAATAAACCGGCTAAAAATATTATTTTGCTGATTGGCGACGGAATGGGCGATTCAGAAATTACCGCCGCGCGAAATTATGCAGAAGGGGCGGGCGGATTCTTTAAAGGGATTGACGCGCTGCCGCTGACCGGCCAGTACACCCACTATTCGCTGGATAAGAAAACCGGCAAGCCGGATTATGTGACTGACTCCGCCGCTTCCGCTACGGCCTGGACCACCGGCGTGAAAAGCTACAACGGCGCGCTGGGCGTGGATATCCATGAAAAAGATCATCAGACCATCCTTGAGCTGGCGAAAGCGGCGGGTTTAGCTACCGGTAACGTCTCGACGGCGGAACTGCAGGACGCCACGCCGGCTGCGCTGGTGGCGCACGTCACTTCGCGTAAATGCTACGGTCCGAGCGTAACCAGTGAAAAATGCGCCAGCAACGCGCTGGAAAAAGGCGGTAGGGGTTCCATTACCGAACAGTTGCTGAACGCGCGTCCGGACGTGACGCTGGGCGGCGGAGCGAAAACCTTCGCTGAAACCGCGACGGCCGGCGAATGGCAGGGCAAAACGCTGCACGATCAGGCGGTGGCCCGCGGCTACCAGATCGTCACTGACGTCAGCTCGCTGGCCGCCATTAGCCAGGCCAATCAGGACAAACCGCTGCTCGGTCTCTTCGCGGAAGGCAATATGCCGGTACGTTGGGAAGGCCCAAAAGCGTCTTATCACGGCAATATCGATAAGCCGGCGGTAACCTGTACGCCGAACCCGAAACGTGACGCATCGGTGCCGACGCTGGCGCAGATGACCGAAAAAGCCATCGATCTGCTGAGCAGCAGTGAGAAGGGCTTCTTCCTGCAGGTGGAAGGCGCTTCTATCGATAAACAGGATCACGCGGCGAATCCGTGCGGTCAGATTGGCGAAACCGTCGATCTGGATGAAGCGGTACAGAAGGCGCTGGAGTTTGCCAAAAAAGAGGGCAATACCCTGGTTATCGTCACCGCTGACCACGCTCACGCCAGCCAGATTATCCCGGCGGATACCAAAGCCCCAGGCCTGACGCAGGCGCTGAATACCAAAGACGGCGCGGTGATGGTCATGAGCTATGGCAACTCTGAAGAAACCTCGATGGAGCATACCGGCACCCAGCTGCGCATTGCCGCCTACGGCCCGCACGCGGCCAACGTGGTGGGGCTAACCGATCAGACCGACCTGTTCTATACCATGAAGGCCGCACTTAATCTGAAATAACCTGACGCCGGTGACGAATTTTCGTTACCGGCTGGTTTTTTCCCCATCAGCGACCAGACTTACAGAGATCCACTCATAGAGGATGGTGCGATGAAAATAACATTACTTGTGACCCTACTTTTTGGCCTGGTATTTATGACAGCGGTGAGTGCCGCGGAAAAAGAGTTAACCCCCCAGCAGCAAAAGATGAGCGTGTGTAATAAAGAAGCGTCGTCGAAGTCGCTGAAAGGGGATGAGCGTAAAACGTTTATGAGTAGCTGCCTGAAGAAAGATGGCACCGCGCAGGACGGTAAGGGGCTAACGCCTCAGCAGCAGAAGATGCGCGAGTGCAACGCTCAGGCGACCCAGCAGTCTCTGAAAGGAGACGATCGCAGCAAATTTATGAGCGCCTGCCTGAAAAAACAGGTGTAAGAAATAAGCGGGTGAGGGAAACCTCACCCGCTATTCGCTATTTCAATCAGGAACGGCTGAGCTTCTCTGATTTTTCCATGCATTTCACCATCGCTTCGATGACGGCCGAGCGGAAGCCTTTCTCTTCCAGCACGCGCACGGCTTCGATCGTGGTGCCGCCCGGCGAGCACACCATATCCTTCAGCGCGCCCGGATGCTCTCCGCTCTCGAGCACCATTTTAGCTGAACCCATCACCGCCTGGGCCGCGAATTTATAGGCCTGAGCGCGCGGCATTCCGCCAAGCACGGCGGCGTCCGCCATCGCTTCGATAAACATAAAAACGTAGGCCGGCGCGGAGCCGCTGACGCCAACCACCGGGTGAATCATTGGCTCGGCAATGATTTCCGCCTGGCCAAAGCAGCGGAAAATGGTCAGGATTTCTGCGGTTTCTTCGGCGCTCACCAGCGCGTTCGGCGTGACCGACGTCATCCCCGCGTTGACCAGCGAAGGCGTGTTGGGCATCGCGCGGACTATTTTGCGATCGTGACCCAGGGCGCGCGCCAGCTGATCGAGCGTCACGCCTGCGGCGATAGAAACCACCAGCGAGTCTTTATTCAGGCTGGAGGCGATGTCGCTGAGGACTTTCACCATCACGCCCGGCTTCACGGCGCCAAAAACGATATCCGCCACCTGGGCCACTTCCTGCGCGCTTTGCGCCGCATTAATGCCGTACTGGTCGTGCAGGGCCGCCACTTTATCCGGCGACGGGGTGTAGACCCAGATTTGACCCGGCTGAACCTGTCCGCTGGCGATCAGGCCGCCCAGAATGGCCTTGCCCATATTGCCGCAGCCGATAAAGCCGATTTTCTTCTCCATCACCAATCCCCTTTGCTTGTTTTATCGTTAGCTACATAGCTTATCATCTTGTTGCTTTCGCGGAAGGCAAAAGCAGGTGACAATACGGCCTCTCTTTTTGGTCGACAGGAGCCGCAATGGCTATTTGGGTTGATGCGGACGCGTGTCCGAACGTCATTAAAGATATTTTGTTCCGCGCCGCCGAGCGCACGCAAATCTCGCTGACGCTGGTCGCTAACCAGCCGCTGCGCGTCCCGCCGTCGCGCTTTATCCGCACGCTGCGCGTGGCGCAGGGGTTTGACGTGGCGGATAACGAAATCGTTCGTTTATGCGAGCCGGGAGATTTGGTGATTACCGCCGATATTCCGCTGGCGGCGGAAGTGCTGGAGAAAGGCGGGGCGGCGCTGAATCCGCGTGGAGAACGCTACAGCGAGGCGACTATTCGCGAGCGGCTGACGATGCGCGATTTTATGGAAACGATGCGGGCCAGCGGCGTGCAGACCGGCGGCCCGGATAGCTTATCCCAGCGCGATCGCCAGCAGTTTGCCGCCGCGCTGGAGAAATGGCTGTTAGAGGTCAAACGCCCGCAGGCTTAAACCCAGCTGTCGTCGTCGCTGCCAAAATCATCGTTGCCGAAACCGGCGTCAAAGTCGGAGTCATAGTCGTTGTTGTCGGCAAGGAACTGCCCGTCATCCTGGCGGAAGGTATCGTCAGCGACGCTGCTGTCCTGCGCCTGGCTGAGATCCGGCTGCGGTTTATCTTCGATAATATTGACGATCTCCTGCGGATGCGAGCCGCTAAACATATTGGTCAACATATTGCCCAACACTACGCCGCCCGCGACGCCTGCCGCCGTTTGCAGCGCGCCGGCCATAAAGCCGCCGCTGCTGCGCGAGACCTGAGGCGCGTAGTTCTGCTGTTGCGCCTGCGGGGCGTACTGAGGCTGGGCGCCGGCCTGTGGTCGGCCATACTGCTCTGCGCCAGGAATCGGGTCGGAGCCGCGAGACTGCCCGCCGCCAAACAGGCCGGAGAGAAATCCGCCGCTGCTCGGCTTCGCGGCCTGAAGCTGAGTGACCTGGCTTTCCAGCGCCTGAATACGGTCGTTAAGCTGTTTGATCGCCGCTTCCTGAATCAAAATCGTCTGCGCCATATAGTAAGGGGCGAACGGCTGCTCTTTGATGTGCCCGGCAATCCGCTCCTCAGCGCTGGCATCGCGCGATGCGCTGCGGCTCTCGGCCTCTTTTAACCGGGAAAACAGTCCATCGATAAGGCGTTGCTCTTCAGATTGCATACTACATACCTCTGTCATACTGATTGATTAGCCTCAGATTCGCTCCGAAGCACTCGTCTTGTAAATATGCGGCAGCGTAAAGCTGTGCAGAAATGTGTTACTGTTTACGCCAGACTGCGAACAAAAAATAACTTTTGTACAAAAGTAAAGCTGGCATAACACCAAATGCAATGATAAGTTTACATGTAAAGTCCTTTCTAATACTAAGGTAAAAGGGTTTGCAGATGGTGTGTAACGTTTATTTTACGGTTAACGTCAGGTAAGTTTGCGGTACCATTGTTTCTCTTTTCGCTTTCATTTATCCGCGGTACGCGGAACCAAGGGGTCTTCGGTAATGACACAGCTAATATTTCTTGTCGGGCCTCGCGGCTGCGGTAAAACGACCGTCGGTCACGCGCTGGCGAAAGTTCGCAGCTTTAAGTTCGCCGACACGGACCATGAGCTGCAGGAGCATGAGCAGCGCACGGTAGCGGCGATCGTCCAGCAGGAGGGCTGGGAACGCTTTCGTGCTCTGGAAACGCAGGCGTTAGAAAGAGTCGCGCAACCCGCAACCATCATCGCCACCGGCGGCGGCATTATACTCAGCGAATATAACCGTCAGTTTATGCGGGAAAATGGTGTCGTGATCTATCTTGAGGCTTCGGTTTCCGCGCTGATTGACCGTCTTGAAGCCTATCCGAAGGCTGAACAGCGCCCGACGCTGACCGGCAAGCCCATCCGCGAGGAAGTGGGGGAGGTGCTGGCGCAGAGGGAAGCGCTATATCGCGCGGCCGCGCATCATATTATTAACGCCACCGCGTCGCCGGATGAGGTCGTGGAACAGATTATGACGACCGTCTGCGGTGTGAGCTATACCAGTTAAGACTTTGCCTGGGGAAAACGGATCGGCAGCGCCTATACTTTAAAGCTCTTAAGGTAAAAAAAGGAAACGCTATGCCGACCAGACCTCCATATCCAAGGGAAGCGCGTGTTGTCGCCGTTGAAAAAGGCCCGCAGGGCCAAACGGTCACCTGGTATGAACTGCGCGCTGACCATCCGACGCCAAACTCCCTCATCAGTGAACACCCTACTGAACAGGAAGCGTTGGACGCCAAACGGCGCTACGAAGATCCTGACAAGTCTTAATTCCCCCATTCATGTCCGGGATTGGCTCTGAAAAGATCGCTACCGGACATGCATCACATTTTTAATTTATTAACCGTACTAATGATTACCTAAGGTACGGATTTTCTGGTGCGTTTTTGACGCTTCTGGAATCTTTACATTCCACAATAGCCGTAACCTGCTACGCTTCTCGACGGTTGCTTTTGGTCACCAGGGGGCAGAAGTCGTCAATAGAAGCCTGTTTTGAAACAGCGGTTGTGAAAAGGTACATGATATGAGTAGTGCATCGATGGCAATTTTGACCATTGGGGTAGTACCGGTGGCGGAGATGTTACCGCTTTTAACTGAACATATCAGGGAAGAACAGATCGACCACATTAGCCTGTTAGGTAAAATGGCGCGCGAAGAGGTGATGCGGGACTACGGCATTGAGCCCGGCGATGAGATGCTATTGACCTTACTTAACGACAATGAAATCGCGCAGGTCTCGCGGCAGAAGGTTGAACGTGTTTTACGTAGCGTCATTGCGATGCTCGATAAACAAGATTACGACCTGATATTACTCATGAGTACCCATCCCTTTCGTGGATTTACGGCGAATAATGCGATCCTGCTTGAGCCGCAAAGGATTATCCCGCCGCTGGTTGCCTCGATTGTCGACGGTCATCAGGTGGGGGTCATTGTGCCGGTTGAAGAGATTTTGCCGATGCAGCGGGATAAATGGCAGGTGTTAGAAAACACACCGCTGTATGCCATCTCCAACCCGGTTAGCGGTAGTAAAGAGAATTTACTGTCTGCGGGCAGGGAGCTGATTGAGCAAGGCGCGGATGTACTGATGTTGGATTGTCTTTGCTACCACCAGCAGCATCGCGACATATTACAAAAGGCGCTGGATATCCCGGTTCTGTTGTCAAATGTGCTGGTTTCGCGACTGGCGGCAGAACTATTAGTTTAACCTGATGTAACACGTTAATTTTACGTGACAGGGGCAAGGAGCGCCCCCTATATTGTGCCTTCAACACAAGATCATAAGGGCGAGTTTATGCTTCAAAGCAATGAATACTTTGACGGAAAAGTAAAATCTATCGGCTTCACCAGCAGCAGCACCGGCCGTGCGAGCGTGGGCGTGATGGCGGAAGGGGAATATACCTTTGGCACCGCGCAGCCAGAAGAGATGACCGTAGTCAGCGGCGCGCTGAACGTACTTCTGCCGGGGGAAACCGAGTGGAAAGTCTACGCCGCCGGGGAAGTATTCAACGTACCGGGGAATAGCGAGTTTCATTTGCAGGTGGCTGAGCCGACGTCTTATCTTTGCCGCTACCTGTAACGTCAGCTTCCTTCCTGCGCTGGCAGGAAGGAATTCACCACCCGATTAGCGCTGCGCTTCGCCGCCTAACCCTTCCACCAGATTCTGTATCAGCGCGGCCAGTTCGCCGGTCATCAGAATAAAGTCCGCGTCAAAACGCTGAGCGAAATCTTCCCGGTCGATATCTTCATTCTGGTCCCGCAGTTCGTCGCAGAACTTCAGGCGTTTAATCGAACCATCATCGCACATCAGGAACTGAATGCGCTGCTGCCAGTCGAGCGCCAGCTTGGTCACGACCTTACCGGCTTCAATGTGTACGGCGATCTCGTCGCTGACCAGATCCTGTTTTTTCGCGCGGATCACGCCGCCGTCTTCCAGCATCGCTTTTAGCTCAGCTTCGTCCAGCAGCTGGAAGCCCTGAGCAACGGTACCGGAGCGCACCCACTCGGTGAGCGTCAGTTCGATCGGGGTTTCCAGCGCTAGCGGGACTACCGGCAGCGAGCCGAGGGTTTTACGCAGCAGCGCCAGGGTATCTTCCGCTTTTTTGGCGCTCGCGCAGTCCACCATGATCAGTCCGTTGACGGTATCGATCCACATCATGGTCTGGCTGAAGCGGCTGAAGGCGCGCGGCAGCAAAGAGTGCAGGACTTCATCTTTCAGCGAATCTTTTTCGGTCTTTTTCAGCTTGCGGCCCTGCTCGGCTTCCAGCTTGAAGATCTTTGCTTCCAGCGCCTGTTTGATCACCGGAGACGGCAGGATCTTCTCTTCTTTACGCGCGCAGATAACGATCTGGCCGTTTGACGTATGCGTCAACGCGTCGCTGTGCGATCCCATCGGCGGTACCCAACCGGTTTTGGCCATATCCTGGCTGCCGCAAGGGGTAAAGGTCAGCTCGGCCAGCTGTTTTTCCATCTCCTCGGCGCGCAGGGAAATGTCGCGGCTGAGACGATAAACCATTAAATTTTTGAACCACAGCATGATAATTTCCACGGCTTAGTCGTTAAATCCAGCGGGCATGATAGCGAATTGTCGCTATGCTTGCATTGTTAATCGGGGGAGGAATTCACAGTGCGCATTGGCATTGATTTAGGCGGAACCAAAACGGAAGTCATCGCGCTGAGCGACCAGGGAGAGCAGCTATTTCGTCATCGCCTGCCTACGCCGGGGGGCGATTATCGCCAGACGATAGAGACTATTGCCTCGCTGGTAGAGATGGCCGAGCAGGCCACCGGGCAGAGCGGCACGGTCGGCATCGGCATCCCCGGGTCGATTTCGCCCTATACCGGCGTGGTCAAAAACGCTAACTCAACCTGGCTTAACGGTCAGCCGTTTGATAAAGATCTGAGCCAGCGTCTGCAACGGGAAGTGCGTCTGGCCAACGATGCCAACTGCCTCGCGGTGTCGGAAGCGGTAGACGGCGCGGCGGCCGGGGCGCAAACGGTATTTGCGGTGATTATCGGCACCGGCTGCGGTTCAGGGGTGGCGCTCAACGGTCGCGCCCATATTGGCGGCAACGGTACGGCGGGTGAGTGGGGGCATAATCCGCTGCCGTGGATGGATGAAGATGAACTACGCTATCGCGCTGAAGTGCCGTGCTACTGCGGCAAGCAGGGCTGCATTGAAACCTTTATCTCCGGCACCGGCTTTGCGACCGATTACCGTCGGTTGAGCGGGCATCCGCTGAAAGGCAGCGAGATTATGCAGCGCGTCGGCGAGCGGGATCCTGTGGCGGAACTGGCGCTGAGCCGCTATGAGACGCGGCTGGCGAAGTCGTTGGCGCACGTGATTAACATCCTCGACCCGGACGTTATTGTGTTTGGCGGGGGAATGAGCAACGTTGACCGACTGTATCAGACGGTGCCGAATCTGCTGAAACCGTGGGTCTTTGGCGGCGAATGCGAGACGCCGATTCGCAAAGCGGCGCATGGCGATTCCAGCGGCGTACGCGGCGCCGCCTGGTTATGGCCGCTGTAATCATCAACCCGCTGCGCGGCCTCAACGGCGCAGCGGGTTACCGCTCCGGGATCTCCTCAAGAGCAGAGTAAATCGCCAGCCCTCGTTTTTTGCCTTCCTCAATATCCAGGTCCGCTCCCCGGGATTCGCCCGGCATGCGCAAAATAGCGTCGCAGCGGCTAATTAAACGGTGAGCGACGGGGTAGAGATACTCTTCGCTAATCGCATCGCCAATTGTTTTGGAGCCCGCCGCTTTAGCGACGGGTAACGCCAGCCATTCGCCGACCACGGGAATATGCCCTTTCTGGTAAACGCGTAGCGCAACCTGGGCCATATTGTGCAGATTAGCCTCGATAAGTTCCGCGCGATTGTTGGTGCCGCTGCGTACCGGGCCGGCGATCAAAATAAGTAAACTTTGCATATTTATGACCTTCTTGATGCGTGAATGGGAATGCTATTGAAGGCTTCCTTCCCGTTGTCCGTTCCGTCATAGACTATTTTTATGCATGAATTTGCACGAAAGCAAATGAAAACGGCCTTTTCTAAGCTGATAGATAAAATATCATGCATGTTCGTGCATGATCAAGATCAATCGTGAATGGGATGGCAATGAGTACTACGCCGGGCCGTTGGAAGCGCGTCATTTCTCAGGGTGCGGCGATCTCTCCCCGCGGGGAGAGATCTTCAGGGAAGGAGTGGAGGGGGAGAATTACTCAACGGCGAAAGCTTTATCGAGGCGGCTATAGCCCAGCCCGTTGATTTTTTTAACTTTAATTTGCACAGGGATGCGCTCTTTCATCGCTTCGACGTGGCTGATGACACCGATAATTTTGCCGCTGGCGTTAAGCGCGTCCAGCGCGTCCAGCGCGGTATCCAGGGTTTCGCTGTCCAGCGTGCCGAAACCCTCGTCGAGAAACAGCGAGTCTATCCGCGTTTTATGGCTGACCAGGTCGGAGAGCGCCAGCGCCAGGGCCAGGCTGACGAGGAAGCTCTCGCCGCCGGAAAGGGTCCGTGTATCGCGCACCGCGTCCGCCTGCCAGGTATCGACCACCTCCAGCTCCAGCGCATCGCTGGCTTTGCGTTGCAGCAGATAGCGGCCGTGCAGGCGGTTAAGCTGGTGGTTGGCCAGCCATACCAGGTTATCCAGCGTCAGGCCTTGCGCAAACTTACGGAATTTGTCGCCCTCTCGGGAGCCGATAAGCGAGTTCAGCCACCCCCAGTCTTCCACTTCCTGGGCCGCGCGTTCCATCTGCAGGCGTAACAACTGCTGGCGCTGCTGGTTTTCGGCATTCTGCTTCAGCTGCTGGCGAATCTCTCCCTGGCGGGCGCTGTTTTCCCGCAGCAGCGAGGTCAGCTGCTGAAGCTTGTCTTGTAGCTCTTCAGGTGGCTGGCCGATGTCCGCGTCCGCCGGCGGCTGCTGGCTATGGTTCACCAGCGCCTCGCGGGCCCGCAGCGCCAGCGCCTGATTCTGCTGGAGCGCGTTTTCCAGCGTCTGCTTCAGGCGTTCAAGGCGCTGGCGCGTCTCTTCATCAAGCAGCGCGGCGAGAAACGCCTGCCGATCGGCGAACGGGCTGGCGGCCAGCGCCGCGCTGAACTGCGCTTCGCTCTCTTTCAGCTGTGCCTGCTGCTGGCTCTCCTGCTGCCCCAGGGTTTGCCACTGGCTCTGGAGCGAGAGGCAGTCGTCATGCACCTGGCGCCAGCTGTCCAGCGGCGCGGGTTCCGCCGCTAAGTCCGTTTCCGGCAAAGCCTCCAGTAGCGGAGCCAGCTGTTGGATCTGTTCCTGCAGGGCGAGCCGTTCATTCTGTTTGGCCTGCCAGCCGCGGGTCTCTTCTTCCCGCTGCGCCAGCCAGCCGGCGGCCTGCCCGACAGCCGGTAAGTCCAGCGCAAATGCGCTCAGCTCCGCCGCCAGCGCAGCGCTGCGCTGCTGTTGTTCCCGCTGTAGCTGCTGGAGCTGCTGCTGGCACTCCTGCTGCTGAGCCTGCCAGGCCAGACGCTGCTGATGCTGATACAGCCGCTGTTCATGCTCCTGCTGCGCGTTTAGCCAGCCCGGAATATCATCCTTTGGCGTCAGGTCAATATTTAATCCGGCGATGGTCTCCTGCCAGCGTGATGTAAGCGCTTGCTCCTGCTGCAGAAGCGATGCTTTCTCGGCGGCCTCTTTTTGCTGCTGCTTGATCAGAGCGTCAAGCTCGCCGCGCGCCAGCGCTCCGGCCTCCGCCAGCTGCTTAACTTCGCGCTCCAGCGCATCGCGCCGCGCCTGGTTTACGCCGGGAACCAGCGCCTGATATTCGGCGACGGCCGGATGCTGCGCGGAACCGCAAAGCGGGCAGGGGGAGCCGGGCTGCAGGCGAGCACGTTCGGTCTCAAGACCGGCAATACGGGCTTCCATTTCGCAGAGGGCTTTCACATCGCTGAACTGCTGATGCTTTTCTTTATAGGCCTGACGGCGCTGAGCCAGCGTGGCTTCCAGCCGCTCCTGCTCCTGCTTACTGGCCTGCCCGGCGGCATCAAGCTGCAATAGCCGCTGAGCCAGCGGCTGCAGCTGACCATGCAGCGCAGCGAGCTGCTGACGCAGAGCGCGGGCCGCAGCGTGCTGCGCGAGCCCGGCGCTAACCTGTTCGGCATCCAGCGTCAGCCCGGCGGGCGGCAGTTCGCCTAGCCTGCGGTGGGTTTCCGCCAGGCGCAGTTGTACCGCGGATTGCTGCTGCGTATCGCGAGCCTGCTGCTGGAAAGCGGCACGCCAGCCGGCCAGCGCGTTGCCCCACAGCTGAAAGCGGTCATGCTCTTTAAGCCATACGGACAGCGTTTGCTGACGGCTGTGAAGTTGCTCATACTGCTGCCGGGCGGCGAGGCGAATACCCGCCCGCAGCCGCAATCGGTCATGTAAGCGAGTATTTACTTCTTCTCTCTGGCGGCGGGTTTGCGCCAGCGCGGCGGTTTGCTCCAGCTGACGCGTCCACTGCGGGCGCAAGCGCTCCGCGGGCTGCGCATTCAGCAGCGCGCTAAGCTGCGGCTGGGCCTGCTCCAGCGCAGATTGCGCTTCGCGTAGCGCGGTTTGAGCCCGCAGATCTTCTGCCGTCAGCTCTTCACGGCGTATCTGCCACTGACGGGCGTTTTGCAACCGGGTTTGTTCGCTAACCTGCTGTTTTTCTTCGCAAGTAAGCGCTTGCAAACTTTGCTGGAGCGCCTGCTGTTGCTCCTCGCTCAGCAGCAGGACGCCGGAGGCCTGCGCCTGGATTTTTTCCAGCTCGACGCGGGCCTGCTTATGTTTTTCAAAGACCTGGGCGGAAATCTGGCCGTAAATTTCGGTCCCGGTGAGCTCTTCCAGCAGCTCGGCGCGCTCCTTCGGTTTGGCGTTGAGGAAGGCGGCGAACTGCCCCTGCGACAGCAGCATTGAGCGGGTGAAGCGGCCATAGTCCAGGCCGGTGAGCGAGGCGGTCAGTTCCAGCTTATCTTTGACCTTATCGGCGAGGATTTTGCCGTCCTCGCAGCGCGCCAGCTCGACGCGCGGAACCTGTAAATTGCCGTCCGGCTGGTTTCGCGCCCGGTTCTGGCTCCAGAAGGCGCGGTAGGCGATGCCTTTGACTTCGAACTCCACTTCCGCCAGACATTCGGCGGTGTCGCGGGTCATCAGATCGTTTTGCGATTGCGACACGCTGCTCAGGCGCGGCGTTTCGTGATAAAGCGCGAGGCAGATAGCGTCCAGCAGGGTGGTCTTGCCGGCGCCGGTTGGCCCGGTAATCGCGAACAATCCGTTGCTGGCAAAGGGCTCAGCGGAGAAATCGATTTTCCATTCGCCTTTGAGTGAGTTGAGGTTTTTCAGGCGTAAGCTGAGAATTTTCACAGGCGATCCTCACCGTTGAGACTATGCAGTGTTTCATTAAAGAGCTGTTCCAGGCGCTGCTGCTGCGCCTCTTCCAGGGTTTCCAGCGCCAGACGGCGGGCGAAAACGTCCTCCACCTGCAGTTCGCTAAGGGTGACTCGCTGAACGCCCGCCAGAATGCGATCGCGCTGGCTGCGGCTGCGGCGCACCAGCAGCACCTCTACCGGCAGCGTTTCGGTCTGCGTCTGGATTTTCCGTTGGATATCATGCATATATTCATCGCTGGTGATTTCGATATCTAGCCATGCCGCGGGCTGCTGGTCGTTATTCTGCCATTGGTTCAACTGGGCGCTAACGCTGGCGAAATCGCCCTTTAAGACCGCCAGAGGCTGGGTGATGGGCACGATCAGCGGCGTGACGTCCGTCAGGCGGCCAGCGCTAAAGGTCACCAGATTGACGCTTTTGCTTTTCCCTGTTTCGTCAAAGCTCAGCGCAATCGGGGAGCCACTGTAGCGAATATGCTCGCAGCCGCCGACCACCTGCGCCCGGTGAATATGGCCGAGCGCGATATAGTCGGCGGGCGGAAAGCGGTTCGCCGGGAAGGCGTCGAGGGTACCGATATAAATTTCGCGAACCGCGTCGCTTTTGCTGGCGCCGACGGTGGTTAAATGGCCGCTGGCGATAATCGGCAGCGCCCGGTCGCCGCGCAGTTCGCAGGCCTGCTGGTACTGCTGCTGATAGTAGTCGCTGATGGCGTTGAGTAACTGCTGCTGCTTCTCGCCGCTGGAGTGCCCGGCCTGGCTGGTCACTAGTTCACGCGGACGCAGGAACGGTACCGGGCAAAAAACCGCCCCCGGCGTACCGTCGCGCAGCGGCAGAATAAAGGGCGCGTGGCCGGCATTGGCCACCACCGTGGTTTTCAGGAACGCAAGAATGTCGCGCGACTCGTTAAGGGTGGCGACCGAATCGTGGTTTCCCGCCAGCACCACCAGCCGACAGCCGGTCTGCTGCAGCTGAACGACAAAGCGGTTATACAGCTCGCGCGCGTAACTCGGCGGCGAGCCGGTATCAAAAATATCGCCCGCGACAATAATGGCGTCAACCTCATGCTCCTGCGCGCTGGCCAGCAGCCAGTCGAGAAACGCCTGATGTTCGGCGGCGCGACTTTTGCTGTAAAAATTTTGCCCAAGATGCCAGTCAGAGGTGTGAAGGATGCGCATAGTTGTTCCATAGCGAAAAAGCGTAAGCGGCATTATATACCCGTCATACTTCAAGTTGCTTATGTGTTGGCTACGCGCGCTCACCTCAACCATCTGGTTACCTGTGCTTGTGGGGCTGACGCTAAGCCACGTGAATTATTGAGGGGATAACGCCGCTCTTCGGTGAGTTAAGTCCGTGTCACAATGCGAAATCCGCGTTCATCTGGCGGTCATTTTTTTCATAAATCTGTCATAAATCTGACGCATAATGGCCGCGCACTTCTATACTGATGGCTAAAAAATACAGGGTAAATAATGGCGAGAAGAATTCTGGTCGTTGAAGATGAAGCTCCAATCCGCGAAATGGTTTGCTTTGTTCTGGAGCAAAACGGCTTTCAGCCCGTCGAGGCGGAAGATTTTGACAGCGCGGTCAATCAGCTCAATGAACCCTGGCCTGATTTAATCCTCCTTGACTGGATGCTGCCGGGTGGATCGGGTCTGCAGTTTATTAAACAGCTCAAGCGAGAAGCGATGACCCGTGACATTCCGGTGGTGATGCTGACCGCCCGCGGCGAAGAGGAAGATCGCGTCCGCGGCCTGGAGACCGGTGCGGATGATTACATCACCAAGCCGTTTTCCCCGAAAGAGCTGGTGGCGCGGATTAAAGCCGTGATGCGGCGCATTTCGCCGATGGCGGTGGAAGAGGTGATTGAAATGCAGGGGCTGAGCCTCGACCCTTCTTCGCATCGCGTGATGACCGGCGAAAATCCGCTGGATATGGGGCCGACGGAATTTAAATTATTACACTTCTTCATGACGCACCCTGAGCGGGTCTATAGCCGCGAACAGCTGCTGAATCACGTCTGGGGCACCAACGTTTATGTAGAAGACAGAACGGTAGACGTGCATATTCGCCGTCTGCGCAAAGCGCTGGAACATAGCGGCCATGACCGGATGGTACAAACGGTTCGCGGTACGGGATATCGTTTCTCCGCCCGTTTCTGAATGCTGACAGGAGTGTGAACCGTGCTGGAACGGCTGTCATGGAAAAGGCTGGCGCTTGAGCTTTTCTTATGTTGTATCCCGGCCCTGATCCTCGGGGCGTTTTTAGGTCATCTGCCGTGGTTTTTATTGGCGGCAGTGACCGGTCTTCTTATCTGGCATTTCTGGAATCTGATGCGCCTGTCGTGGTGGCTGTGGGTCGACCGCAGCATGACGCCGCCGCCGGGTAGCGGCAGCTGGGAACCCCTGCTGTACGGTCTGCACCAGATGCAGATGCGTAATAAAAAGCGCCGCCGTGAGCTGGGAAGCCTGATTAAGCGCTTTCGCAGCGGGGCGGAGTCCCTGCCGGACGCGGTGGTGCTGACCACCGAAGAAGGCGCGATGTTCTGGTGTAACGGCCTGGCCCAGCAGATCCTTAATCTGCGCTGGCCCGACGATAACGGGCAGAATATCCTCAACCTCCTGCGCTATCCTGAATTTGCTAATTACATGAAACACCGCGACTTTTCCAAGCCGCTCAATCTGGTGCTGAATAATGGCCGCCATCTGGAAATTCGCATGATGCCCTATAGCGACAAACAGCTGCTGATGGTGGCGCGCGATGTCACGCAGATGCACCAGTTGGAAGGGGCGCGGCGTAACTTTTTCGCCAACGTCAGCCATGAACTTCGCACGCCGTTGACGGTGCTGCAGGGGTATCTGGAGATGATGCAGGAGCAGGTGCTGGAAGGGGGAACGCGCGAAAAAGCGTTACACACCATGCGCGAACAAACCCAGCGTATGGAAGGCCTGGTGAAGCAACTGCTGACGCTGTCGCGCATTGAAGCCGCGCCGGTACTGGCGATGAACGATAAAATCGACGTGCCGATGATGCTGCGGGTCGTCGAGCGCGAGGCGCAAACGCTAAGCCAGCAGAAGCACGAGCTGCATTTTTCGGTCGATGACTCGCTAAAAGTGCTGGGTAATGAGGAACAGCTGCGCAGCGCGATTTCCAACCTGGTGTATAACGCGGTCAACCATACGCCGGCGGGAACGGTGATTACCGTAACCTGGCAGCGGGCGCCGCACGGCGCGTTGTTCAGCGTCGAGGATAACGGGCCAGGCATCGCGCCGGAGCATATTCCGCGCCTGACCGAACGTTTCTACCGGGTGGATAAAGCGCGTTCGCGGCAAACCGGCGGCAGCGGGCTGGGGCTGGCGATTGTCAAACATGCCGTCAGCCATCACGATAGCCGCCTTGAGATCGAGAGCGTGGTCGGCAAAGGCACCCGCTTTAGCTTCTTATTACCGGAACGTTTAATTGCCAAAAATTAAACCCGGACGGGTGAGTGTCAGCATTCCTTGCCAATGACCAGCTTCGGCTGGTCATTTTCGTTTGCAGCGCCATCACAGCTGCGTAATTAACGAACGTTAGCTGCTTTTTTGTTCGCATGATAAGCCAGATGTTTTCTATCCTTCTGGCTAATGATGCTAATCATTAAAATAGAGTTAGCATAATCATCTGCTTTTGCGATCCCTCCTTGCTTTAAAACGTTATAAGCGTTTAAATTGCCCCCCTACGGTCGCAGACAGACTGTTTTTGCGTGGTAATTCAAAAAACTATTCTTTTCCACGCCGCTTTGGGAGCATATCCCGCTGAGTTTACTGACAATGGCCGCTGTATCATCCCCAGGGGAAAGGCGCGGTATAAATCCGTTTTTACAACACCACATCCACAGGCTGTAATGAATTTATGACCCATCAGTTAAAATCTCGCGACATCATTGCGTTGGGCTTTATGACCTTCGCGCTGTTCGTCGGCGCAGGCAATATTATCTTTCCTCCGATGGTTGGCTTACAGGCCGGCGAACACGTCTGGACCGCGGCTATTGGCTTTCTGATTACCGCCGTGGGTCTGCCGGTGCTAACGGTCGTGGCGCTGGCGAAGGTCGGCGGCGGCGTAGAGAGCCTGAGCACGCCGATTGGAAAAGTCGCCGGTATCCTGCTGGCGGTGGTCTGCTATCTTGCCGTTGGGCCGCTGTTCGCGACTCCGCGCACCGCCACCGTCTCTTTTGAAGTGGGGATTGCGCCGCTGACCGGTGACGGCGCGCTGCCGCTGCTGATTTACAGCGTTATCTATTTTGCGCTGGTGATCCTCGTTTCGCTCTACCCGGGCAAACTGCTGGATACCGTGGGGAATTTCCTCGCGCCGCTGAAAATTATCGCCCTGATTATTCTTTCCGTTGCGGCCATCGTCTGGCCCGCCGGTCCGCTGAGCCACGCGATGGAAGCCTACCGTACCGCGCCGTTCTCGAACGGTTTCGTCAACGGCTATTTGACTATGGATACCCTGGGCGCGATGGTCTTTGGTATCGTGATTGTCAACGCCGCGCGTTCCCGCGGCGTGACCGAAGCCCGCCTGCTGACCCGCTACACCGTGTGGGCTGGCCTGATGGCCGGCGTGGGCCTGACGCTGCTGTACCTGGCGCTGTTCCGTTTAGGTTCAGATAGCGGCACGCTGGTTGAGCAATCCGCTAACGGCGCGGCGATTCTCCATGCTTACGTCCAGCATACCTTCGGCGGCGCGGGAAGCTTTATGCTGGCGGCGCTGATCTTTATCGCCTGTCTGGTGACGGCGGTGGGCCTGACCTGCGCCTGCGCGGAGTTTTTCGCCCAGTACCTGCCGTTCTCCTACCGTACGCTGGTGTTTATCCTCGGCCTGTTTTCGATGGCGGTTTCCAACCTCGGTCTGAGCCACCTGATTCAGATTTCGATTCCGGTGCTGACGGCTATCTATCCGCCGTGTATCGCACTGGTTGTATTAAGCTTTACCCGCGGTTGGTGGCATAATTCGTCCCGCGTTATCGCCCCGGCAATGTTTATCAGCCTGATGTTTGGTATCATTGACGGCATTAAAGCGTCGGCGTTTGCAGATATTATGCCGTCCTGGACCGCGCGTCTGCCGCTGGCGGAGCAAGGTCTGGCCTGGCTGATGCCAACCGCCGTGATGGTGATTCTGGCCGTTATCTGGGATCGCGCAGCAGGACGTCAGGTGACTTCCAGCGCGCACTAACCGACGCTTTACACAGGTGTTTAACCACGGGACTTCAGGTCCCGTGGTTTTTTGTTTTTTTGGTCACCCTCCTTTGTCCTTTGCCCCCGCGAAGTCCAGAGGAGAAAAACGGCATGGAACACGATGGAAAGTAGTAACAAGCTTAAGCGCGGGCTAAGTACCCGGCATATTCGCTTTATGGCGCTGGGGTCGGCAATCGGTACCGGCCTTTTCTATGGTTCGGCTGACGCGATTAAAATGGCGGGTCCGAGCGTTCTGTTGGCTTATATTATCGGCGGCGTCGCGGCCTACATTATTATGCGCGCGCTGGGCGAGATGTCGGTGCATAACCCGGCCGCCAGCTCGTTCTCGCGCTACGCGCAGGATTACCTTGGCCCGCTGGCGGGCTATATCACCGGCTGGACCTACTGTTTTGAAATTCTGATTGTCGCCATCGCCGACGTCACGGCCTTCGGCATCTATATGGGCGTCTGGTTTCCGGCGGTACCGCACTGGGTTTGGGTGCTCAGCGTGGTCCTGATTATCTGCGCCGTCAACCTGATGAGCGTGAAGGTCTTCGGCGAGCTGGAGTTCTGGTTCTCCTTCTTCAAAGTCGCCACCATTATCATCATGATCCTCGCCGGTTTCGGCATCATTATCTGGGGTATTGGCAACGGCGGGCAGCCGACCGGCATCCACAACCTGTGGAGCAACGGCGGCTTCTTCAGCAACGGCTGGCTGGGGATGGTGATGTCGCTGCAGATGGTGATGTTCGCCTACGGCGGCATTGAGATTATCGGTATCACCGCCGGCGAAGCGAAAGATCCGGAGAAATCCATTCCGCGCGCCATTAACTCGGTGCCGATGCGTATCCTGGTGTTTTACGTGGGTACGCTGTTTGTGATTATGTCTATCTATCCGTGGAACCAGGTCGGGACCAACGGCAGCCCGTTCGTCTTAACCTTCCAGCATCTCGGCATCACTTTTGCCGCCAGCATCCTGAACTTTGTGGTGCTGACCGCTTCGCTGTCGGCGATTAACTCCGACGTCTTTGGCGTGGGGCGTATGCTGCACGGCATGGCGGAGCAGGGCAGCGCGCCGAAAATGTTCGCGAAAACTTCACGTCGCGGGGTGCCGTGGGTGACGGTGATGGTGATGACCATCGCGCTGCTGTTCGCGGTCTATCTTAACTATATTATGCCGGAGAACGTTTTCCTGGTGATCGCCTCGCTGGCCACTTTCGCCACCGTCTGGGTGTGGATTATGATCCTGCTGTCGCAGATTGCCTTCCGCCGCCGTCTGCCGCCGGAAGAGGCGAAGGCGCTTAAATTCAAGGTACCCGGAGGGGTAACGACCACGGTGATTGGCCTGCTGTTCCTGGTCTTTATTATCGGTCTGATTGGCTACCACCCCGATACCCGCATCTCGCTGTACGTCGGCTTTGCGTGGATTATCCTGCTGCTGATTGGCTGGCAGTTTAAAACCCGCCGCGAGCGAAAGCTGGCGAAAGCGTAGTCATTTACTTCTCTTTTTGCCGGATACGCTCAGGCTATCCGGCAAGCGCTCCCTCCACCCCCGCCATCCTCCCCCAATAATTCTGCCGATGATGAGTCATACGCCAGTACGCTGTGGCAAGGTGTGCCCATTCTGCAAAGAGAGGAATAACAATGTTGAAGGCATGGCACCTCCCGGTTGCTCCGTTTATCAAGGAACAGCAGGAACGACTGATGATTACGCTATGGTTGAGCGGCGACGATCTGCCGCCGCGGGTGACCCTACGCGCGGAAGAGGATAACGAAGAGCTGTCTCTGCCGATGCACCGCCTGCGGCAGGCGCCGCATCCGGGCGTGGTAGCGTGGCGCGGGGAAATCAACCTCGTCAACGGACAGCCGCGTCGACGCTACAGCTTCAAGCTGCTGTGGGCCGATCGCCAGCTGTGGTTCACGCCGCAGGAATTCAACCGCTTTCCGCCGGCGAGGCTGGAGCAGTTTGCGGTCGATCTGCCGGACAGCGGACCGCAGTGGGTGGCCGATCAGGTGTTTTATCAAATTTTCCCTGACCGTTTTGCCCGCAGCCAGTCCCGCGAAGCGGAACAGGATGCGACTTACTACCATCACGCCGCCGGTCACGACATCGTGCGTAAAGCGTGGGATGAACCGTTAACCGCCGAGGCGGGCGGCTCCACCTTTTATGGCGGCGATCTTGATGGTATCAGCGAGAAGCTGCCGTATCTGAAGCAGCTTGGCGTCACGGCGCTGTACCTGAACCCGGTGTTTGTCGCCCCCAGCGTGCATAAATACGATACCGAAGATTACCGCCGCGTTGATCCGCAGTTTGGCGGCGATGCCGCGCTGCTGCGACTGCGTCACAACACGCAAAAAGAGGGGATGCGTCTGATCCTCGATGGCGTGTTCAACCATAGCGGCGATTCGCATGCCTGGTTCGACCGCCACCAGCGCGGCAGCGGCGGCGCCTGCCATAACGCCGATTCGCCGTGGCGCGACTGGTATAATTTTTCCCCCGAGGGCGTTGCCCACGACTGGCTGGGATACGCCAGCCTGCCGAAGCTGGACTACCGTTCGTCGACGCTGATTGATGAAATCTACGGTGGGGAAGATAGCGTGGTGCGCCACTGGCTGAAAGCGCCGTGGAGCATGGACGGCTGGCGCCTGGACGTGGTGCACATGCTGGGCGAAGGGGGCGGAGCGCGCAATAACCTGCGTCATATCGCCGGCATTACCCAGGCGGCGAAGCTGGAGCGGCCGGACGCTTTCGTGTTCGGCGAGCATTTCGGCGACGCGCGCCAGTGGCTACAGGCCGACGTTGAAGACTCGGCGATGAACTACCGCGGCTTCACCTTCCCGCTGTGGGGGTTCCTCGCGAACACCGATATCTCCTACGATCCGCAGAAAATTGATGCGCAGACCTGCATGGCGTGGATGGACAACTATCGCGCCGGATTGTCGCACCAGCAGCAGCTGCGGATGTTTAACCAGCTTGATAGCCACGATACCGCCCGCTTTAAGTCTCTGCTGGGTAAAGATGTCGCGCGCCTGCCGCTGGCGGTGGTATGGCTATTTAGCTGGCCGGGCGTACCGTGCATTTACTACGGCGACGAAGTGGGCGTGGACGGCAATAACGATCCGTTCTGCCGCAAACCGTTCCCATGGGATCCGGCGTTGCAGGATGGCGATCTGCTCGACCTGTACAAGCGGATGAGCAAGCTGCGTAAGGCTCATCAGGCGCTGCGCTACGGCGGCTGCCAGGTGATTTATGCCGAAGATAATGTGGTGGTGTTCGTGCGCGTCTATAAGCAGCAGCGCGTGCTGGTGGCGATCAACCGCGGCGAAGCCTGCGAGGTGGTGATAGAGGATTCGCCGCTGCTCGACGTCAACGGCTGGCAGCTGAAAGAGGGCGCCGGCGCGCTGCACGACGGCGTGCTGACGCTACCGGCAATCTCCGCCAGCGTCTGGTTTAGCCGCTAAGCATAGAGCTGGTTCAGACTTTCGCTCCGCAGAATGGCCTCGCGCCACCAGCGCTGGGCCAGCCCGTCATTGCCGCTGCGCCAGGCCATGTAGGTGATATCTTTCACGCGACAGGAGATGACGGGTTTTTCGACCAGCTCGCCCTTTTCCAGCCACGGCCGGGCAATATGGCGCGGTAAAAAGCCACAGCCCAGCCCGGCGCGCAAGAGTTCGACTTTACTGGCGAAATCATCCACGCGAATTTGCGGCTGCTCGTCGAGCAGGTTGCTGTTGAGCGGATGACAGTAGCGGGCGCTGTCGCTGATGACTACCGCGCGATGCAGGCTGAGCTGCTTGTTAGTCAGCGGTTGGGTGGTTTCCGCCAGCGGGTGCCCCGGCGCGATGACGAAAATATTGTCCATGGCGCCGAGCATTTTCCACGACCATTCGGCGGACGTAGGCGGTTCATTGATCGCCCCGAGAATAATATCCGCGCCGTTGTGGGTCAGTTCTTCCCACGAGCCCGCAAGGGTATGGTGGGTAAAGTTAAGCCGGGTTTGCGGGTGCTGGGCGTAGAACGCGTCGATCAGCGGCAGCAGCGCGCTGAACGGGAAAGAGTCATCCAGGGCGATAGCCAGATCCCGCTCCCAACCCGCGCTGAGCTGTACCGCCTGTTTTTCCAGATCTTTGGCGGCGTTCAGCAGCAACCGGCCCTTCTCCAGCATCATTCTGCCGGTATCGGTAAATTTTGCCCGGTGCCCGGAGCGATCCAGCAGGGTGATATTCAGATCGTTTTCCAGCTTTTGAATCATGTAGCTCAGCGCGGCAGGGGTTTTAAATAGCGATTCTGCGGCGCTGGCAAAAGATCCATGTTTGTCCAGCGCGTCGAGAATCAACAGGACCTCAAGGTTCAGGCGCATGCGTCAACTTCCGATAAAAAAGAGTGCTCCCGTTTTACCGGAGCGCCCTGTTCAATTCCAGTGAATAATTTAGAACGGTTAACCGTAAAAATTTGATAAACATAATTTCTCTGATCTTGTAATGGTTAATCGAATAGCCATAACTTTTCGCTTTGGAAATAAATAATAAAAAAATCTTTAATAACTCGTTAGAAATTACTGACTATACTCACCATACTTTATCAGTCAGGATCCAGACAGCACAACGGCAACAATAGTGTCTTTTTAACTCATTGATTAACAGGATAAGTTATGTCTATTCGTGAACTGATTGATCCCGCTAACTCGGCGCTTATTTTTATTGACCACCAGCCGCAAATGTCTTTTGGCGTGGCGAATATTGATCGTCAGACCCTCAAAAATAATACGGTGGCTTTAGCCAAAGCGGGCAAGATTTTTAATGTTCCGGTGATTTATACCTCCGTAGAAACTAAAAGCTTCAGCGGTTATATCTGGCCGGAACTGCTGGCCGTGCATCCTGATGTGAAACCCATTGAACGTACCTCGATGAACTCCTGGGAAGATGCGGCTTTTGTTGCCGCGGTAAAAGCCACCGGGCGTAAAAAATTGATTATTTCCGCGCTGTGGACGGAAGTCTGTCTGACCTTCCCGGCGCTGATGGCGCTGGACGCGGGCTATGAAGTTTACGTGGTGACTGATACCTCCGGCGGCACCTCGGTTGATGCCCACGAGCGCTCTATTGACCGCATGGTACAGGCCGGCGCGGTGCCGGTGACCTGGCAGCAGGTGCTGCTTGAGTACCAGCGCGACTGGTCGCGTAAAGAGACCTATGACGCGGTAATGGATCTGGTGCGCGAGCACAGCGGCGCCTACGGGATGGGCGTGGATTACGCTTATACCATGGTGCATGGCGCGCCAGAGCGTAAAGCTTAAATACACTTCATCCTTCACGCTGCCTCTTTGTTGGCTTGGTTTGTCCGCCCCGAAGCAGCATGAATGATTTTGTGTATGGTCATGTATAGCGAATGGCGGCGGACAACCCGCCATTCCCTGAAGCAAGGAACTGTTAATGGCGCAGCAGAAATCGGTGACCCTGGTGATCAGCCATGTGCTTGACCCCGAGCATGGCCAACGTTATGAGGCGTGGCTGGGCAAAATTATGCCGATTGCGGCAGAGTTTCCCGGCCATCTTGGCGCAAACGTCATCCGTCCAGCCCCCGGACAGAATTTATGGAGCGTGATTATTCGCTTCGACACCATTGAGCATCTTTACGCCTGGACCCAGTCGGAGACCCGCCGCCAGCTGGTGGCGGAAATCGCGCCGCTGCTGAGCGAAGGCGACCGAACCGAAGTCCGTACCGAACCGGCCTTCTGGTTTACGCCGCCGGCGGTGAACGTGCGCCAGCCGCGACGCTGGAAGCAATTTTTAATCACCCTGCTGGTGATTTTCCCCAGCACCAACCTGGTGCCGTCGATAACCGGAATACTGTTGCCCTCGCTGAAGGGAAGCCTGTTGCTGCATCTGATCAATGATGCCTGTGTGGTCGCGCTGGTGGTCTGGTTCTGGATGCCCATCGTGACCCGTCTGTTTGCTGGCTGGTTAAAGAAAAACTGAGCCAGCCTCCTGAAGGAGTGCGTTATGTCGCAAACTGCCACACTGATCCTGACCCACGGTCGGGTTCATACTCTCGATCGTCAAAATCCCCTGGCCGATGCGGTGGCGATCGCTGACGGTAAAATTCTCGCCGCCGGTAGCCACGATCGGATCATGAGCTTTGCCGCGGACGGGACGCAAATTATCGATCTTAAAGGCCATACGGTCATCCCGGGCCTGAACGACTCCCATCTGCACCTGATCCGCGGCGGTCTGAACTACAATCTGGAGCTGCGCTGGGAGGGGGTTCCCTCGCTGGCGGACGCGCTGCGGATGCTAAAAGATCAGGCCGATCGCACGCCGTCGCCGCAGTGGGTACGGGTGGTCGGCGGCTGGAGCGAATTCCAGTTCGCCGAACGGCGGATGCCGACGCTGGAGGAGCTTAACGATGCGGCGCCGGATACGCCGGTATTTGTCCTGCATCTGTACGATCGCGCATTGCTAAACCGCGCGGCGCTGAAGGCGGTGGGCTACACCAAAGAGACGCCGGATCCGGCGGGCGGCGAGATCGTTCGCGACGGCAACGGTAATCCGACCGGGATGCTGATCGCCAAACCCAACGCTATGATCCTCTACTCGACGCTGGCCAAAGGGCCGAAGCTGCCGCTGGAACTTCAGGTCAACTCAACGCGGCAGTTTATGCGCGAGCTGAATCGTCTGGGGCTGACCAGCGCCATTGATGCCGGGGGTGGTTTCCAGAACTACCCGGAAGATTATGAAATTATTGAACAGCTGCACGCCAAAGAGCAGATGACCGTACGTATCGCCTATAACCTGTTCACCCAGCGTCCTAAGCAGGAGCTGGAAGATTTTGAGCGCTGGACCGATATGCTCAAGCCGGGACAGGGCACCGATTTTTACCGCGCCAACGGCGCCGGGGAGATGCTGGTGTTCTCGGCGGCGGATTTCGAAGACTTCCTCCAGCCGCGTCCGGATCTGCCGGAAGGGATGGAAGATGAGCTGGAGCGGGTGGTGCGCCATCTGGTTGAACACCGCTGGCCGTTCCGCCTGCACGCGACCTATGATCAATCCATCAGCCGGATGCTCGACGTCTTCGAGAAGGTGAATCGCGATATCCCGTTCAACGGGCTGCACTGGTTCTTCGATCATGCGGAAACCATCACCGAGCGTAATATCGAACGCGTTAAGGCGCTGGGCGGCGGCATAGCGGTGCAGCATCGTATGGCTTTCCAGGGCGAATATTTTGTCGATCGCTACGGGAAAGATGCGGTCAAACATACGCCGCCGGTCGCCAAAATGCTCGAGCTGGAGGTTCCGGTGGGGCTGGGGACGGATGCCACCCGCGTGGCGAGCTACAACCCGTGGACCGCGCTCTACTGGCTGGTTTCCGGGCGTACCGTCGGCGGGATGGCGATGTACGACGACAGCAACCGCCTGCCGCGCGATGTGGCGCTGGAGCTGTGGACCGCGGGAAGCGCGTGGTTTTCCAGCGAGCAGGGTAAGAAAGGGCGCATTGAACAAGGCCAGCTTGCCGACCTGGTGGTGCTCTCTAAAGACTATTTCAGCGTCGCGGAAGAGGAAATTAAGGGGATCGAGTCGGTGCTGACGGTGGTTGACGGCAAAGTGGTGTACGCCGCCGGACACTTCTCGCCGCTGGCGCCGCCGCCCATTCCGGTGCTGCCCGAGTGGTCGCCGGTGGTGAAGGTTTCGGGTCATTACCGTTCCGCGCCGCCGACGGCCGCGAAAATCGGCGCGATCGTGCAAATGCACCAGTGCTGCGGCAGCTGCGGCGTGCACGGACATCAGCATGATATTGCGCGCAAATCGTCGATTCCGGTTGCCGATGAGCAGGCGTTCTGGGGCGTGCTTGGCTGCTCCTGCTTTGCGTTTTAAAACGCCAGGCGCTTACCCGGTGAGGGCGTGACGCCCTCATTTGCGTTTTTCATCTGTCGCGGATAGCGCTGATAAGACAATTTATGTCATTCTGCTCCCTCTTCAACGAGTGAAGGTGGGAACATGGACGATCTGCTGATCTTTGGCGGTGTTATTTTATTCTGCGGGCTGGTGGTTGCGCCGATCGTCGCGATTGTCGCCCTCAGGCGCAGCGCGGCGGTCCGTTTTGAGCTGGCGGCTTTGCGACGTCGGGTTGAGGAGCTTGAGCGACGCGGCGCCGAACAGGCGCCTGCGGCAGAGGCCACCGCCGTCGCGCCGACGACGCCTGAGGCCGCTATCGCGGCTGACGCGATGATGGCGGAGCCCAGTGAGCCTCGGCCGGAGCCGGTGGCTGAAGCCATCGATCCGTGGCGCGCGCAGCCAACGCCGCAGCCAGAGCCAACGGCAAAATCTGCCCCTGAAAGCGAACCGCCTTCCGCGTTTGGCGGAATAATATCGTCACTGGTAGCCTGGTTTATGCAGGGCAACCCGCTGGCGAAGCTCGGGATCCTGCTGCTGTTTCTTGGCCTCTCCTTTCTGCTGCGCTATACCGTGGAACACGCTCTGTTCCCCCTCGAATTACGTCTGGTCGCGGCGGCGCTGTTCGCGGTCGTCCTGCTGGCTGTCGGATGGCGATTGCGGCATAAGCAACCGGTGTACGCCCTGATCTTGCAGGGTGGGGCAACGGGCGCGCTCTATCTCACGGTTTTTGGCGCCTTTCGCCTGTGGCAGATGCTGCCGATGACCCTGGCGTTTGCGCTGCTGGTGGCGATCTGCGCGGCGAGCGTAGGACTGGCGATTGTGCAAAAGGCGCTCAGCCTGGCCATGCTGGCGAGCCTCGGCGGTTATCTTGCGCCGCTGCTGCTCTCTACCGGCGGCGGCAGCCATGTGGCGCTGTTCTCCTTCTATCTTCTGCTGTCGGTCGGCATTCTTGCCATCAGCATCCGCCAGCACTGGCGCGAGCTTAATCTGCTTGGTCTGCTGTTTACCTTTGGCATCGGCGGCCTGTGGGGGCTGAATGAGTATCGGCCAGCGTTTTACCTGAGCTGCCAGCTGTTTTTAATCGCCAATACGCTTATTTTTGGCGTATTGAGCGTGGCGCTGTCGCTGCGGGCGCAGGAAAAAGGTCGTCAGATTATTGACGGCGTGCTGCTGTTTGCGCCACCGCTGGTCGGCTTTGGTATGCAGTACGCCATTACCCGGCACATGGCATACGGGCCGGCGCTCAGCGCGCTGGGCTACGGCGGTTTCTATCTGGCCCTGGCCTGGCTGGCGCTGCGTCGCTACCCCTCTTTAGGGAAGCCGCTAGTGCTGGCGGCGCTGGCGCTCGGCGGTGCCTTTACCACGCTGGCCATCCCGCTGGCGCTGTCGGCTCGCTGGACCGCGATGGCCTGGTCGCTGGAAGGTCTTGGCATCCTCTGGCTGGGGGTGCAACAGCAGCAGCGACGCATGAGCTACAGCGGTACGGCGTTACTGGTACTGGCGGTTGGCAGCGCGCTATGGGCGCAGGCGAATGGCGCCACGCCGCTCTCTTTGCTGCTGATTTTCGCCGTACTCAGCCTGAGCTGGCTGACGGCCGCATGGCTGTGGCGAACCGTCCAGGTGCAGGGCAGTTGGGGGCTGCTTATCGGCGGCCTGTTGTTCTGGATGGTGGCGCTTGTCGGCGCATCGCAGCTGGCGTTGAGTAAAGACGCGCAGATTGTCTTTGGCGTGCTGGCGGCGCTGGCGGCATCGGTGTGGTGCTGGCGCGCGGCCGCCGCGCGTTTGGCCTGGCAAGAGCTGGATGCGAGCAAATGGCTGCTGTGGCCAATGATGCTGATGGTGCTGTTTTACCAGCTCTCCCAGCAGCAGATTTTCGCTGCTGGCTGGCAAAATCTGGCCTGGTGCGCGGCGCTACCCGCGGCGGCGGCCCTGCTCTGGCGTGATGGGCATTCACTGCCGCCACGCCTGAATCAGCTGGCCCACCTGTCGCTGTTGTGGATGATTTTGCTGGCGCTGGCAATGGAGCTGTTTTGGTTTACCCAGGATTTGCCGTGGGGCATGTCGGCCTGGGCGAGCGGATTAATGATGGCGGCGGGCGGGATGCTGATTTTCCTCGTCTCGGAAGCCGTTCATCGGCAAGTATGGCCATTCCGGGTATGGCCTGCGCTGTATGCTTCTCAGGCGATGATACCGGTGGCGGTGGCGCTGGGATGCCTGTTAATGCTGACGAATGTGCAGGATGGCACGGTCTACGGTCAGACCTATTTGCCGCTGATTAACCCGCTGGAAGAGGGCGCCGCTTTCGCGCTGCTTGGGCTGACGATATTTTATCGCGTTTCGCGGCGTTATTTTCCGCTGCAGCTATCGGTATGCCGTCCCTGGCCCATCGTTGCTCTGCTGGCGCTCGGCTTCTGGTGGCTGAATGGCCTGCTGCTGCGCGCCCTGGCCTGGTACGGCGAGGTGGCCTGGAGTATCACGCCGCTGTGGCATTCGCGTTTAATTCAGACCACTTTCGCTCTGGTCTGGACGCTGGTGGCGCTGACGGTCATGCTGCGCGCGACGCGGCGACTTTCCCGCCGCGAATGGCTATGCGGCGCGGCGTTGTTAGGCATTGTTATTGTGAAACTCATGCTGGTGGATAGCGCAGGCGGCGGCGGGCTGGCGCGGGCTGTTGCGTTTATCGGCGTGGCGATTTTGGTGTTGATTGTCGGGTATTTTTCCCCGTTGCCGCCCAAAGCAGGAGAAAAGAAATGAAATGGATGAAAGCGGTGTTATGCGGCGTGCTGTTGGGCGCGGCGGGGACGGCAGCCAGTAGCGATGAGGCGCGAGAACAGCCTCTGGACTACAGGCAGGGCCTGATGCTGGAAACCAGCGGCGCGTCGCCCTGGTACCGCGTTGAGCTGCCGCCGACGATATATCAGGGGACGGCCTGGCCTGATTTGCGCGATGTGCGGGTATTCAACCATCAGGGAGAGACCGTACCGTTCGCTCTTCAGGCGCAGAAGGTCCAGCCAGCGATGCCTGAGACGATGGCGCTACGTCTATTCCCTCTGCAGATGTCGCTGGTTCCGCCGCGGGAGGAGAGTCGTCGCGGCGTAGAGTCGCTGCTTCTGCGCTCAACCACGGGGATCGAAATTCGCCTGGAAACAGAGGATGTAAAGGCGCTCGGGCAGAGCTATTTACTGACGCTGCCGGTGGATAAGACGGACGCTTTCGCGCTGGCTCAACTGCGGCTGAACTGGGAATCGTTGGCGGCTAACTGGCAGGGGAAAGCGTCGCTGTATTCCAGCCGCGATTTGAAGTACTGGCATCCGGTTCAGGAGGATGCGCCCCTCATGGATCTGGCGCGCGATAACGATCGTTTGAAAATGGACACCATTAGCGCCAGCCTGACCCTCTCGGCGCAAGGTAATCGTTACCTGCTGCTGATCCTCGATGCGCAAAGCAAGGCGCCGGCGTTAAATAGCGTGACGGCCCTGGCGGAACGCAGAGAACCGGAGTCTACGCGCATTGAGCTTAATGCTCAGGCGCACAGGGTTTCAGATGAGGAGGCCGTTTGGCGCTGGGCCCGGCCTCAGCCGCTGACTTCGCTCAGAATATCGTTGGCAGGCGAAGGGGTTCTACCGGTCGAGCTCGCCTGGCGCAGCGGCGAAAATGAGCCCTGGCAGCCGCTGACGAAAACCGTGCTGTATCAGCTGGACGGCAAGCGTTCGGACGATATTCCTCTGTCAGGTCAACCGGTTGAAGCGGTTCGCATCAAGACGATTAATGCCCGCTTATCGGCGTCGCTGCCGGCGATAAGCGGGGCGCGCGATAAATACCAACTGGTCTTTAATACCCAGGGAAAAGGGCCCTATATGCTGGCCTGGGGAAACCGGGCGGCGCAAAAGGCGGATGTCGCCCTGGACATGCTGATCCCGCCGTCGCTGCGTAAGACGCAGGCGGTGAACGATCTCCCTCTGGCGGTCGCGCAAGAAGACGTCACGCTGGGCGGCGAAGCGCGGTTGACGGCGACGACGGCTACCGAGCAGCAGAGCAGCTGGAAAACGCTGCTGGTATGGGGAGCGCTGATATTTGGCGTCGTTGTGCTGGCGCTGATGGCGTGGCGCATCTGGCGTGAAGTGAAAAAAAGCGGCGGCGTATAAAACAAAAAAGGCTCGCGTCTGCGAGCCTTTTGCCGAACGTATGCCGATTACAGGCTGGAAACGTTCTCGGTCAGGTATTTAGCCACGCCTTCCGGAGAAGCGGCCATCCCTTCTTTTCCTTTTTCCCACTGCGCCGGGCAAACTTCGCCGTGCTCTTCGTGGAACTGCAGCGCGTCAACCATACGCAGCATTTCGTCGATGTTACGGCCCAGCGGCAGATCGTTAACCACCTGGTGGCGAACAACGCCGTTGGCGTCGATCAGGAAGGAACCGCGCAGGGCAACGCCTTCGTCCGGGTGCTCAATACCGTACGCTTTCTGAATTTCGCGTTTGATGTCAGCAACCATCGCGTATTTAACCGGGCCGATGCCGCCCTGGTCTACCGGGGTGTTACGCCATGCGTTGTGGACGAACTCGGAGTCAAAAGAAACGCCAACCACTTCTACGCCGCGTTTCTGGAATTCTTCGTAGCGCTTGTCAAAAGCGATCAGTTCAGATGGGCAAACGAAGGTGAAGTCCATCGGCCAGAAGAACAGAACGGTGGCTTTACCGCTGGTGTGCTGTTTGAAGTTGAATTTCTCAACGATTTCGCCGTTACCTAAAACAGCTGCCGCGGTGAAGTCCGGAGCCTGACGAGTAACCAGAACCATATGATTCTCCTGTTAATACTAAGGTTAATTGGAACGCAACGCGGGCAAGTATAGGGAGCGGCGCGGAGGAACTCAACGTGACGCTGACAATCGATGAGATAGGTTTTGTCTATCAATCGTTATTTAAAAGCGCTTTTCAGAATAGCGTTTTCTGAAAAAAGCGCAATCTTTTACAGTTCACGTTTTTTCGCCTGCGCCATCATCTGCGGGTAGAAGCGCCAGAACTGCTCCTGTAGCCGATCGTAGTGGGTATCCAGATCCTGCCAGGAGTCGCGCAGGGCATCAAGCCGCGGGCGGCGGCTGGCCATCCCGTTCAGCACGCGCTGAATAAACTCCATGTCCCGGTAGCGTTCGAGCCAGCGCTCTGACCACAGGTATTCGTTGAGATTGACAAAACGCGGCGGAGAAGCGGGCAAAATAAATGTGACCTGGGTGTGGGCATAGCGGACAAACTCCGGCAGCGGCAGTTCGGGCGACAGCTGCGCCCAGTGGCGTGACAAGAAATGGTCCCACATCACGTCCAGGGTAATGGGCGCGACCCGGCGCGTTTCGGGGCGAAACCACCCTTTGGCTTCGGCGACTTCGGGCAAGTTATCCGTCAGGACATCGATCCGGCGGTGCATAAAGATGCCCTCCACAACGTCAGCCGGCCAGTCGCCGGCGGGGTCGCCGCGAACGAAATCGGCCAGCAAATTACCGGGCAGCGAACTGTCGGCGAGATGAGCAAGGTGCAGGTGTGCAAGAAAATTCATCGTTTAATCTTTGTCCTGAGGTGGTAACGGTTGCAGGGAGAACCTCCCGGCACTAGACTACCCGCCTCTTTATTAAGTCTGAGTTACCGTCATGCGCGTTGCCGATTTTTCCTTTGAATTACCCGAATCCCTGATTGCCCACTATCCCATGCCCGAGCGCAGCAGCTGCCGCTTGCTGTCATTAGACGGGCCGACGGGCGCGCTGACGCACGGTACTTTCACCGATTTACTCGACAAGCTCAACCCTGGCGATCTGCTGGTTTTTAATAATACCCGCGTGATCCCGGCCCGCCTGTTTGGCCGTAAAGCCAGCGGCGGCAAGATTGAGGTGCTGGTCGAGCGCATGCTGGATGATAAACGTATTCTGGCACATATTCGCGCCTCTAAAGCGCCGAAACCCGGCGCCGAGCTGCTGCTTGGCGACGATGAAAGCATTAAAGCGACCATGGTGGCACGCCACGACGCGCTGTTTGAAGTGGCGTTCGACGACGCGCGCAGCGTACTGGATATTCTCAACGCTATCGGCCATATGCCGCTGCCGCCGTACATTGAGCGTCCGGACGAAGAGGCCGACCGCGAGCTGTACCAGACCGTGTATAGCGAAAAACCGGGCGCCGTGGCTGCGCCCACCGCTGGCCTGCACTTTGACGAGCCGCTGCTGGCGAAGCTGCGCGAAAAAGGCGTTGAGATGGCGTTTGTTACGCTGCACGTCGGAGCGGGGACCTTCCAGCCGGTGCGCGTAGACAGCATTGAAGACCACATTATGCACTCTGAATATGCGGAAGTGCCGCAGGAGGTGGTCGATGCGGTGCTGGCGGCAAAAGCGCGCGGTAGTCGGGTGATTGCGGTCGGTACGACCTCGGTGCGTTCGCTGGAAAGCGCGGCGCAGGCGGCGAAAAATGACCTGATTGAGCCTTTCTTCGGCGATACGCAGATTTTTATCTATCCAGGCTATCAGTACAAAGTCATTGATGCGCTGGTGACCAACTTCCATCTGCCTGAATCCACGCTGATTATGCTGGTTTCCGCGTTTGCCGGCTATCAGCACACCATGAACGCCTATAAGGCTGCGGTAGAACAAAAATATCGCTTTTTTAGCTACGGGGACGCGATGTTTATCACGTACAATCCGCAGGCTATTTTTGAACGTGTCGGGGAATAAGTCCGCGATGCGCGTGTTTAACGTCAGACTGTTTTTCTGACGCAGGAGTGATAATGAAATTTGAGTTAGATACCACCGATGGTCGCGCGCGTCGCGGCCGTCTTGTGTTTGAGCGCGGCGTCGTTGAAACGCCAGCGTTTATGCCGGTCGGCACCTACGGTACCGTAAAAGGAATGACGCCGGAGGAAGTTGAAGCGACCGGCGCGCAAATCATTCTCGGCAACACCTTCCACCTGTGGCTGCGTCCGGGCCAGGAGATCATGAAGCTGCACGGCGACCTGCACGACTTTATGCAGTGGAAAGGGCCGATCCTCACCGACTCCGGCGGCTTCCAGGTCTTCAGCCTCGGCGATATTCGCAAGATCACCGAGCAGGGCGTGCACTTCCGCAACCCGATCAACGGCGATCCGATTTTCCTCGATCCGGAAAAATCGATGGAGATTCAGTACGATCTCGGTTCCGATATCGTGATGATCTTCGACGAATGCACGCCATACCCGGCGGACTGGGATTACGCTAAGCGCTCGATGGAAATGTCCCTGCGCTGGGCGAAGCGCAGCCGCGACCGTTTTGACGGTCTGGGCAATAAAAATGCGCTGTTTGGCATTATTCAGGGCAGCGTTTACGAAGATTTACGTGATATCTCTGTTAAAGGTCTGGTAGAGATTGGCTTTGATGGCTACGCTGTCGGCGGTTTGGCTGTCGGCGAGCCGAAAGAAGATATGCATCGTATTCTGGAGCACGTCTGCCCGCAGATCCCGGCCGACAAGCCGCGATATCTGATGGGCGTCGGTAAGCCGGAAGATCTGGTCGAAGGGGTGCGCCGCGGGATCGATATGTTCGATTGCGTCATGCCGACGCGCAATGCGCGCAACGGCCACCTGTTCGTCACCGACGGCGTGGTGAAAATCCGCAACGCGAAGCACAAGAGCGATACTTCGCCGCTGGATGCAGAATGTGATTGCTACACCTGTCGCAACTATTCACGCGCTTACTTGCATCATCTGGACCGTTGCAACGAAATATTGGGCGCGCGCCTCAATACCATTCATAACCTGCGTTACTATCAGCGCTTAATGGCTGGTTTACGCAAGGCTATCGAAGAGGGTAAATTAGAGAGCTTCGTGACCGATTTTTACCAACGTCAGGGTCGAACCGTTCCACCTTTGAACGTTGACTAATTTTAATAATGAGGGAATTTCAATGAGCTTTTTTATTTCTGATGCGGTAGCAGCAACCGGTGGCGCGGCGCAGGGCAGCCCGATGTCTCTGATCCTGATGCTGGTGGTGTTTGGTCTGATTTTTTACTTCATGATCCTGCGTCCACAGCAGAAACGCACCAAGGAACATAAAAACCTGATGAGCTCCATTGCCAAAGGCGATGAAGTTCTGACCAACGGCGGCCTGGTAGGGCGCGTCACTAAAGTTGCGGAAAGCGGATATATCGCTATCGCGCTGAACGATACCACTGAAGTGGTTATCAAACGTGACTTCGTAGCTGCCGTTCTGCCGAAAGGCACCATGAAGGCGCTGTAATTACCCATTTTCCCTAAGGGAACTGCCGTGTTAAACCGTTATCCTTTGTGGAAGTACGTCATGCTGGTCGTCGTTATTGTCGTCGGCTTAGTGTATGCGCTTCCCAACCTGTATGGTGAGGATCCGGCCGTTCAAATCACTGGCGCGCGCGGCGTCGCCGCCAGTGAGCAAACGCTGATCCAGGTCCAGAAAACACTACAAGAAGAAAAAATTACCGCGAAGTCTGTGGCACTGGAAGAGGGCGCAATTCTTGCGCGCTTCGACACCACCGATATCCAGCTGCGCGCGCGCGAAGCGCTGATGGGCGTGCTGGGTGACAAATACGTCGTGGCGCTTAACCTTGCTCCGGCAACCCCGCGCTGGCTGGCGGCCCTTTACGCCGAGCCGATGAAGCTGGGTCTTGACCTGCGCGGCGGCGTGCACTTCCTGATGGAAGTCGACATGGACACCGCGCTGGGCAAACTGCAGGAACAAAATATCGACAGCCTGCGCAGCGAACTGCGTGATAAAGGCATTCCTTACACCACCGTGCGTAAAGAAGACAACTACGGTCTGAGCATCGCCTTCCGCGATAGCGCCGCGCGCGACCAGGCTATCTCCTACCTTAGCCCTCGCCACCGCGATCTGGTTATCTCCACTCAGGGCAGCACTGGCCTGAAAGCCGTGATGACCGACGACCGTCTGAAAGAAGCCCGCGAATATGCCGTTCAGCAGAACATTACTATCCTGCGTAACCGTGTAAACCAGCTGGGCGTTGCCGAACCTCTGGTTCAGCGCCAGGGCGCCGACCGTATTGTGGTCGAACTGCCGGGTATTCAGGATACGGCGCGTGCGAAAGAGATTCTCGGCGCGACCGCGACGCTGGAGTTCCGTCTGGTTAACACCAACGTTGATAGCTCCGCAGCCGCTTCCGGCCGCGTACCGGGCGACTCTGAAGTGAAATTTACCCGCGAAGGCCAGCCGGTTGTGCTGTACAAGCGCGTTATCCTCACCGGCGATCACATCACCGACTCGACGTCGAGCATGGATGAGTACAACCAGGCGCAGGTTAACATCTCCCTTGATAGCGCTGGCGGCAACATCATGTCTAACTTCACCAAGGACAACATCGGCAAACCGATGGCGACCCTGTTCGTGGAGTACAAAGACAGCGGTAAGAAAGATGCCAACGGTCGTGCGATTCTGGCGAAAGAGGAAGAGGTGATTAACATCGCCAATATTCAGTCTCGTCTGGGTAACAGCTTCCGCATTACCGGTATCAGCAACGCAACCGAAGCGCGTCAGCTCTCTCTGCTGCTGCGCGCAGGCGCGCTGATTGCGCCGATTCAGATTGTTGAAGAACGGACTATCGGTCCAACCCTCGGGATGCAGAACATTAAGCAGGGCCTGGAAGCGTGTCTGGCCGGACTGGTGGTCTCAATTCTGTTTATGATCTTCTTCTACAAGAAGTTCGGCCTGATTGCGACCTCGGCGCTGGTGGCGAACCTGGTGCTGATCGTCGGCATTATGTCCCTGATTCCGGGGGCGACGCTGACTATGCCGGGGATTGCGGGGATCGTCTTAACCCTTGCGGTGGCGGTCGATGCGAACGTTCTGATTAACGAACGTATTAAAGAAGAGCTGAGCAACGGGCGTTCCGTGCAGCAGGCGATTGACGAAGGTTATCGCGGCGCGTTCAGCTCCATCTTTGATGCCAACATTACGACGCTTATCAAAGTCATTATCCTGTACGCGGTCGGTACCGGTGCCATTAAAGGGTTTGCGATTACCACCGGTATTGGTATTGCGACCTCAATGTTTACCGCTATCGTCGGCACCCGTGCCATCGTGAACCTGCTGTACGGCGGCAAGCGCGTTAAAAAGCTGTCTATCTGAGGAGTGCGTTGTGGCACAGGAATATACTGTTGAACAATTGAACCACGGCCGTAAAGTCTGGGACTTTATGCGCTGGGACTACTGGGCCTTCGGCATTTCAGGTTTTTTGCTGATTCTGTCCATTATTATAATTGGCGTGCGCGGGTTTAACTGGGGTCTGGATTTCACCGGCGGTACGGTGATTGAGATTACCCTCGAAAAACCTGTCGATATGGACCAGGTGCGCCAGTCGCTGCAGAAGGCGGGCTTTGAAGAACCGCAGCTGCAAAACTTCGGCAGCAGCCGCGACATCATGGTGCGTATGCCGCCGGTGCATGACGCCAACGGCAGCCAGGAGCTGGGCAGTAAAGTCGTTAGCGTCATTAACGAATCGACCAGCCAGAACGCCACGGTCAAGCGTATTGAGTTTGTCGGGCCGAGCGTCGGCGCCGATCTTGCGCAAACCGGCGCGCTGGCGCTGATCGCCGCGCTGGTATGTATCCTGATCTACGTCGGTTTCCGCTTTGAGTGGCGCCTGGCGGCTGGGGTGGTTATCGCGCTGGCGCACGACGTGGTGATCACCATGGGCGTGCTGTCGTTACTGCATATCGAGATTGACCTGACCATCGTGGCCTCGTTGATGTCGGTTATCGGCTACTCGCTGAACGACAGTATCGTGGTATCTGACCGTATTCGTGAAAACTTCCGTAAGATTCGCCGCGGTACGCCGTACGAAATCTTTAACGTGTCGTTGACGCAGACGCTGCACCGTACCTTGATCACCTCCGGGACAACCTTGATGGTTATCCTGATGCTGTATCTCTTCGGCGGTCCGATTCTGGCTGGCTTCTCGCTGACTATGCTGATCGGCGTCTCCATCGGTACGGCTTCTTCTATCTACGTCGCGTCCGCGCTGGCGCTGAAGCTGGGCATGAAGCGCGAGCACATGCTGCAGCAGAAAGTCGAGAAAGAAGGGGCGGATCAGCCGTCAATTCTGCCGTAAGGCAATGGCGTGTTGATAAACGAATCCCGGTCGCAAGGCCGGGATTTTTTTATTACAGCCGTTCGGATTTTGGTTACTCTCCGGTATTAGCACTCAATGACATGGAGAAATGCCGATGGCTGTCGTAACGCTTTCCACCGTTCCTCACCCCCCACTCTGGCGTGATGTGCCCTCCGTCACCCTTGACGACGACACGCTGCGGTTGCGCAAGGCCAAAGTGCTGGCGAATATGCTTCAGCGCGGCTTAGACACGCTTATCGTCTATGCCGATAAAGAGCATGGCGGCAATTTTGAGTATCTCACCGGCTTTATTCCCCGCTTCGAAGAGGCGCTGCTGGTGCTGCATCGGGACGGCGAGGCGGCGCTGGTGCTGGGCAACGAGAATCTCAAACTCGCAGGCTATGCCCGGCTGGAAAATCGGGTTATTCACGCTCCGTGGTTTTCACTGCCTAATCAGCCGATGGATACCCGCAAAACCTTGGCTCAGCTGCTCCAGGAGGCCGGCGTTGCGGCGGAAAAAAGTATCGGCCTGGCGGGCTGGAAGCTCTTTACCGGCGCGGCGGATAACCGCTCGCAGATGTTCGATCTGCCGGCATTTATCGTTGACGCTCTTCGCCAGGCCGCCGGGCCGCAGGCGAAATTAAGCAATGCCACCGGTATTTTTATCGACCCGGCAGAGGGGGCGCGAATCACTAATAATGCCAATGAGCTGGCGCACTATGAGTACGGCGCTAATCTGGCTTCCACCGCGATTTTGACCGCGCTTAACGCCATTGCGCCGGGTAAAACGGAAAAGCAAATCGGCGCGCTGCTGGCGGCGGAAGGGCAGCCTAATAGCGTGGTGATGATTGCCGCCACCGGCGATCGCTTTGCCAATGCAGGGCTTTATCCGGGCGATAAGGTCATTCAGCGCGGAGATAAATTCTCGCTGACCACCAGCTTTAAAGGCGGCCTGAGCAGCCGCGCCGCTTACGTGGTGGCCGATGAGCGCGAGCTGGCGCCGGAAGTCGCCGATTATCTTGAGGTGGTGGCGAAGCCCTATTTTAAGGCGGTGGTTAACTGGCTGGAAAATCTGCGCATCGGCATGCGCGGTGGCGATATGTATGCGCTGATAGAACAGGTGTTGCCGAAGGCGGAATATCACTGGCACCTCAATCCCGGGCATCTGGTCGCGGATGAGGAGTGGCTCTGCTCGCCCATCGGCCCCCATTCCGCCGCCTGCCTGCAAAGCGGGATGATACTGCAGATCGACATCATTCCTTCCCGCGCCGGCTACGGCGGCGCAAGCATTGAAGATACCGTGGCGCTTGCCGATGGCCCTCTGCGCCAGGCGCTGGCGCAGCGCTACCCTCAGCTCTGGCAGCGTATCGTCGCCCGACGCTTGTACATCGGCGAGCAGCTTGGCATTGTGCTTCCTGAAGAGGTGCTGCCGTTTTCCAGTACCGTGGGGTATCTGCGCCCGTGGCTGCTGAGTCCCGAGCGCGCGCTGGTGTGCGCACCCTACTGACACAATGCTGTCAGTAGGCCTGTCATACACTCCTCCTGAACCCAAACAATGGACAGGAGGATGTATGAACAATGTCATTAACTGGTTTGAGATCCCGGTTGTGGAGATGGATCGTGCCGTGGCGTTTTACGAGCTGGTGATGCAGGTGACGCTGCGTCGGGAAAAAATGGATTGCATCGAGATGGCCGTTTTCCCGTATGAGGACCCGGCTCCCGGCGGCGCGCTGGCAAAGCTCGACGGGGTTAAGCCTTCCGATCAGGGATGTATTATCTATCTGCATACTGACAATCTGGCGGCCGCGCTCGAACGCGTGAACTCGGCGGGCGGAAGCTGCGTTTTTGGCCCGCTTGAGCTGACGGACGATATCGGCACGATTGCCCTGTTTATCGATAGCGAGGGTAACCGGATTGGTCTGCATCAACCTAAGAACCTGACCCATTAATGCTATCTTGCTTGCCATTTGAACTCGGGCAGCGCTCGCAATCCTCACGTACTACGTGTACGCTCCGGTTGCTGTGCGCTATCCGGGTCCAGACTGACTCCGCCAATGACGCATACTGGGACAGGCCCTGACAAATGAGATAACCGAAATGAGCCGACGCGCCGACCGCCTTTTTCAAATCGTTCAGATCCTGCGCGGAAGGCGATTAACTACCGCCGGACTGCTGGCCGAGCGGCTCGGCGTATCGGAGCGCACGATTTACCGCGATATTCGCGACCTTTCGCTCTCCGGCGTCCCGGTTGAGGGGGAGGCCGGAAGCGGCTACCGGCTGCTGGCGGGCTATGACCTACCGCCGCTGATGCTGACAACCCAGGAATCGGAAGCGCTGGTGGCCGCTATTCGGCTCCTGCAAACCTGGGGCGGCGCGTCGCTATCCCTGGCGCTGGAATCGGCGCAGGAAAAAGTGCTGGCTATTTTGCCTGCCGAGAGCCGGCGCAAGGCGGAGCAGTCGCGGCTGTTTGCTCCCGACTTTGGCGCTCAGGGCTATAGCAAAGATCAGTTTGATTTAGTGCATCGGGCAGTCTCCGCCCAGCAGGCGCTGGCGCTGCACTATCGCGATGAAGCGGGGAAGGTGTCGCAGCGTGAAGTGCTGCCGCTGGGGCTTTTTTTCTGGGGCGAGCGCTGGCTGCTGGTGACCTGGTGCGAGCTGCGGGAAGATTATCGCTGTTTTCGCCTCGACCGCTGCCTGGAAATATCCGCCACCGGGCGTCATTTTAGCGAACGAGCCGATCGCTCATTGAGTGATTTTTTACGTAAGGTGAGATGCGAGGAGCGTTAGCTTTTTTACTTTCCCCGGCTGTTCGCCGGGGAAAATCGATGCCGATTAGAAGTTGTAACCGACCACGAAGTAACCACCCCAGCCGGTCGCGCGAACGTTAAAGTCGCCGTCGCCGAAGTTCAGCTTCGCATCGTCAGCCCACTGGCCGCCGTTGTGGAAATAACGCGCCACGACGGAGTAGTGCCAGTGATCGTAGTTCAGCGCCAGGATATGGCTGGAAGCAATGGAGTTGCTGGTGCGTGAATGCTTACCGTTCAAATCATAAGAGTTGTCATCGCCCAGATCGGAGCCCCAGTCAAAGTTGGTGAAGCCGATATAGCTCAGTGAACCGCCCCACAGGTCGGTCAGCGGCACAAAGTATTTTACTTTGAAGCGGTAGCCGTCCCACTCGTTCTCGTTAGACGCGCCATAGTTTTGCCACTGGTATTTCGCATAGACGTTCAGCGACAGGCTCATTGGCAGCCCGGTATCGATATCGGTACCCAGACCCATATACCAGGTGCTCTGACGACCGGACTTGTTGCGGCCCATGTCGTAGATGTAGTTGTTGGCGAAATACCACTCTTTGAACGGGCCGAAGCTGAGGTCGGTACCGGTCAGTTTGTCGATAGAGAAGCGCGGCTCAATTTCCATAAACAGCGGCGAACCGTGGTTCCAGATACCTTTCGCGTTGGTGTTACCGCCGAAGAAGACCGGCGCATCCATATAGCCATAGAAATCAAACCAGTCTTTCTTGGCGAACGCTTCATATTCCAGATAAGTATCGTTACGGATCTGCGGCCCAAAACGAGTGTGGTAGCTACCCACCACGTTCACACTCTGGTGCCACCAATCAGACAGATATTGCGGTTTGTCGTTTTCTGCCGCGCTGGCAGAGAAAGATGCGGACAGCGCCAGAGCTGCGCCGGCTGCCAGTAATGTTTTTTTCATAATGATGCCACTGTTTAAATTAAGCCTGAAGGCGTTAAAAGAAGCGCCGAAGCGTTTCTAAATATTTCGTATTTCTGTGGCGTCTATTATAGGAATCATTGCTCACAAAAATATGTGTTGTTTCACATAACGAACATTAACGTAATCGATTGCGTTCACGATTTTATGCATTTCTTGACGGAATGCCACCGAAATTCATAAATCCTGTCAATTTTTAGTGAACTGAATGGAAAATCTGTAAGTGGATTGGCGCGAGGGGGGAAGCCGGATGTCCGCGACACCCGGCTGAGGGGAGTTACGGCAGGTTTGCGGGCTGGATATCGTGGATGCGGACAAAGCCAACCTGCTCGGGCGTTACGCCATTCAGGCGCAGCGGAATATCGACGTCGCTCGGCGCCAGAACGCTTGCCGGGGCGCTAATTAGCTGATTTTGGACGTTAACTTCCTGATAGCTCTCGGTGGTGCCGCTGATTTGCCCCGAGGCCACCGTCGCGCTAAAGGCCGGCAGCGGATCGTTTGATTCACCCTGGATGCGCAGCGTCAGGCGGGTACCGTCGCCATCCGCAGTGATATTGAGCAGAGACATGCGCAGGGTACCGATCTGGCTTTTCAGGCGGGCCGGCGTTTTCGCCGCCGGCAGCAGGTAAACCCCGCTGCTCGATTTTGCATTCAGCACGTTTTGCTGGGTGATTTTGACCGTCTGCTGATTGAGCTGGGTCATCTCTTTGCTCAGCGTGCTCACGCTCTGGTTCATCTGGCGGATTTCGCTTTGCTGCGCGCAGGCGCTGAGGGTGAAAATGCTACCCACAATGGCCAGTTTTAAATAACGTCTTGTCATAGTTGGGATTCCGTTAACAGAGGATGCTTAATGGTAGATCGTTCGGATAATCGCACTATAGATCCTTTGTCTCAAAAGCTCTTTCTTTGTTGTCGGGTCACTTCGCGGTAAACTACCCGTTAGTTTAACTACATGTCAGGACGCGCTATGCATTGCCCTTTCTGTTTCGCCGTAGATACCAAAGTTATCGACTCTCGTCTGGTGGGCGAGGGCTCTTCCGTGCGTCGTCGTCGTCAGTGTCTGGTTTGTAATGAACGTTTTACGACGTTTGAAGTGGCGGAACTGGTGATGCCGCGGGTCGTAAAAAGCAACGACGTGCGCGAGCCTTTTAATGAGGACAAACTGCGCAGCGGAATGCTGAAAGCGCTGGAGAAGCGTCCGGTTAGCTCGGACGACGTCGAGATGGCGCTTAACCACATAAAAACCCATCTGCGTGGGACCGGCGAGCGCGAAGTGCCGAGCAAAATGATCGGCAACCTGGTGATGGAGCAGCTGAAAAAGCTCGATAAAGTCGCCTACATCCGCTTTGCTTCCGTTTACCGCAGCTTCGAAGATATCAAAGAGTTTGGCGAAGAGATCGCCCGCTTACAGGACTGAGCCCATGCAGGACGAATTGTACATGGCGCGAGCGCTGAAGCTGGCGGCGCGCGGACGCTTCACCACTCACCCCAATCCGAATGTCGGCTGCGTGATCGTTAAAGATGGCGAGATCGTCGGCGAAGGTTTTCACTATCGCGCCGGTGAACCGCACGCGGAAGTGCACGCGCTGCGCATGGCGGGCGAAAAAGCGCAAGGCGCGACGGCGTACGTCACGCTGGAACCCTGTAGCCATCAAGGTCGCACGCCGCCGTGCTGCGAAGCGCTGATTGCCGCGGGGGTGAGCCGCGTGGTCGCGGCGATGCAGGACCCGAACCCGCAGGTCGCGGGGCGCGGTTTGTACCGTTTGCAGCAGGAAGGGGTCGACGTCAGCCATGGGCTGATGATGAACGAAGCCGAAGCGCTGAATAAAGGCTTTCTTAAGCGGATGCGCACCGGCTTTCCCTGGATCCAGTTAAAAATGGGCGCATCGCTGGATGGGCGTACGGCGATGGCCAGCGGGGAGAGCCAGTGGATCACCTCGCCGCAGGCGCGGCGCGATGTGCAGCGCCTGCGCGCGCAAAGCCACGCCATCCTGACCAGCAGCGCGACGGTGCTAGCGGATGACCCGGCGCTAACCGTACGCTGGGACGAGCTCAACGCCGACACCCAGGCGCTGTACCCGCAGGAAAACCTGCGTCAGCCTTTACGCATCGTTATCGATAGTCAGAATCGCGTCACGCCGCAGCATCGTATCGTGGAGCAGGCGGGTGAAACGCTATTTGCCCGTACCCGTGAAGATGAACGCCAGTGGCCGGAGAACGTACGCACGCTGCTGGTGCCGGAGCATAATGGTCGCCTCGATCTGGTGGTACTGATGATGCTGCTGGGCAAACAGCAAATTAATTCGATTTGGGTGGAAGCAGGCCCCACCCTTGCCGGCGCGCTGCTGGAGGCCGGGCTGGTGGACGAGCTTATCGTCTATATTGCGCCTAAACTGTTAGGCAGCGATGCGCGCGGATTATGTGTACTGCCGGGTCTTGAGAAACTTGAGCAAGCCCCCCATTTCAAATTCAATGAGATACGTCATGTAGGCCCGGATATTTGCCTGCATTTAGTGAACGCTTGATTTCCCCGGACAAAAGGGAAAGCAGTGCGCCGATTATTATGATAGAATCCGCCCCCCTTGCGGGGCCAAATGAACTGAACCCGAAGGAAGAGTATGAACATTATTGAAGCTAACGTTGCTACCCCGGACGCTCGCGTCGCCATCACCATTGCGCGTTTCAACAACTTTATCAACGACAGCCTGCTGGATGGCGCGATTGACGCCCTGAAGCGTATTGGCCAGGTCAAAGATGAAAACATTACCGTTGTTTGGGTTCCCGGCGCGTATGAGCTGCCGCTGGCGGCTGACGCACTGGCGAAAACCGGTAAGTATGACGCGGTGATCGCGCTGGGTACCGTTATCCGTGGCGGCACTGCGCACTTTGAATATGTGGCTGGCGGTGCAAGCAATGGCCTGGCGCACGTCGCTCAGGACAGCGGAATCCCGGTAGCCTTCGGTGTTCTGACCACAGAAAGTATTGAACAAGCCATCGAACGCGCTGGCACCAAAGCCGGTAACAAAGGCGCTGAAGCAGCGCTGACCGCGCTGGAAATGATTAACGTATTGAAAGCCATCAAGGCCTGATTTTTGTAAGGGGAATTCCGTGAAACCTGCTGCTCGTCGCCGCGCCCGTGAGTGTGCTGTCCAGGCGCTTTACTCCTGGCAGTTGTCCAAAAACGACATCGCTGATGTCGAATACCAGTTCCTGGCGGAACAGGATGTGAAAGATGTAGACGTTCTGTATTTCCGCGAACTGCTGTCCGGAGTGGCGACTAACAGCGCGTATCTCGACGGCCTGATGAAGCCGTATCTTTCTCGTCTGCTGGACGAGCTGGGTCAGGTGGAAAAAGCGGTGCTGCGTATCGCACTGTTTGAGCTGTCAAAGCGTAGCGATGTCCCGTACAAAGTTGCGATTAACGAAGCCATCGAACTGGCGAAAACCTTTGGCGCTGAAGATAGCCATAAGTTTGTCAACGGCGTGCTGGACAAAGCTGCCCCGGTAATTCGTCCTAACAAAAAGTAAACTCCAGGGCCGGTTTTTGTAGAGTCTCACTCTTGCAAACCGGCCTTATTCTTTTCTTTTTCTGAGGCATAACGTATGGCATGCGGCGAATTTTCCCTGATTGCCCGTTATTTTGATCGCGTAAAAAGCGCTCGTCTTGATGTTGAAACCGGCATTGGCGACGACTGCGCGCTCCTGAACATCCCCGAGAAAAAAACGCTGGCAATCAGCACCGACACCCTGGTGGCGGGAAACCATTTTTTACCCGATATCGACCCTGCAGACCTCGCCTATAAAGCGCTGGCGGTCAACCTGAGCGACCTGGCGGCAATGGGCGCTGAACCGGCGTGGTTAACCCTGGCCCTGACCCTGCCGGAAGCAGACGAAGCCTGGCTTGAAGCCTTTAGCGACAGCCTGTTCGTGCAGCTCAACTATTATGATATGCAACTCATTGGCGGCGATACCACGCGCGGACCGCTGTCGATGACGCTGGGTATCCATGGCTTTGTGCCGACGGGACGCGGTCTGAAGCGTTCCGGGGCGAAGCCGGGAGACTGGATTTACGTCACCGGCACGCCCGGAGACAGCGCCGCGGGTCTGGCGATTTTGCAGGATCGGCTGCACGTTCAAGATAACGCCGACGCGGATTATTTCCTGGCGCGCCATCTGCGTCCGCTGCCGCGGGTTCTACAGGGGCAGGCGCTGCGCGATTTGGCGAACTCCGCCATCGATCTCTCCGACGGTCTGATTTCCGACCTCGGGCATATTCTTAACGCCAGCGGCTGCGGCGCGCGCGTCGATCTCGATGCGATGCCGTTCTCGGATGCGATGCTGCGCCAGGTTGAGACGGAACAGGCGCTGCGCTGGGCGCTCTCCGGCGGTGAGGATTATGAGCTGTGCTTTACCGTGCCTGAACTCAATCGCGGGGCGCTGGACGTGGCCCTTGCCAATCTCGGCGCGCGCTTTACCTGTATTGGACAGATACTTCCGCAATCGGAAGGTCTGCAGTTCATGCGCGAAGGTAAGCCCGTTACGTTCGATTTTAAGGGATACGATCATTTTGGCGCGGAGTAGAGATGTGGCGAAAAGCCGCCTGAAGATGAGCAACCCTTGGCATCTGCTGGCAACGGGATTCGGCAGCGGCCTTAGCCCGGTGGTTCCCGGCACCATGGGATCGCTGGCGTCGATCCCCTTCTGGTATCTGCTCACCTTACTCCCCTGGCAGCTCTATTCGCTGGCGGTGATGATAAGCATCTGCATTGGCGTCTATATTTGCCACCGTACGGCGAAAGATATGGGCACCCACGATCACGGCAGCATCGTCTGGGATGAGTTCGTTGGGATGTGGATTACCCTGATGGCTTTACCGACGATGGACTGGCAGTGGGTCGCCGCCGGCTTTGTGATTTTCCGTCTCTTTGATATGTGGAAGCCGTGGCCTATCCGCTGGTTCGACCGCAATATTCACGGCGGGATGGGGATCATGGTCGACGATATTGTCGCCGGGGTGATTTCCGCTGGGGTGCTGTATGTGATTGGCCACCACTGGCCGATTGGACTTTTCTAAATAAAATCCGGCCCGCCCCTGGGAAATCGAGCAGGCAGGCGTTTCCCGGAGGCGGTGCTGGCGCACCTGTCCGGGCTACCGGCCCGCAGGCGTGGGTGAGTCAGTAGCCCGGGCAGACGCTTTGCGTCGCCCCCGGGAGCAGAGTGGCACCATTCCCGGAGACGGCGCTGCGCACCTGTCCGGGCTACCGGCCTGCAGGCGTGGGTTAACCCGTCGTCCGCAGAGGTTGGTGTACCTGTAGCCCGGCTAAGCGCAGCGCGAGCCGGGAATCTGGTAGGGAACCGCGCGTTACTTGAACCCGACGATCGGGTGCGGTTTATACGGCGTCTCCAGCTTTTCAATCTGCTCCGGCGTCAGCGTTAAATCGACCGCATGCAGCAGCTCATCCAGCTGATCCTGCCGTGAGGCGCCGATAATCGGCGCGGCCACGCCGGGTTTGCTCAATAGCCAGGCCAGCGCCACCTGGGCGCGGTTGGCATCAAGCTCTTCCGCGACTTCGGCCAGGTTTGTCGCAATCTGTTCATCATTCTCATCCATGGCGTTGTAGAGCGATTTACCGACTTCATCTGATACCAGACGGGCGGTAGTTTCCCCCCACGGGCGAGTCAGGCGGCCACGCGCCAGCGGGCTCCACGGCATCACCGCGACGCCTTCCCGGCTGCACAGCGGCAGCATCTCATTTTCTTCTTCGCGATAAATCAGATTGTAATGATCCTGCATGGTGACGAAGCGGGCCCAGTTATTCTGCGTCTGCAGCGCTAACGCCTGGGCAAACTGGCGGGCGTGCATCGACGATGCGCCGATATAGCGGGCTTTACCCGCCTTGACGACGTCGTTTAAGGCTTCGAGGGTTTCTTCAATGGGCGTGGCGTAATCCCAACGATGGATCTGCAGCAGATCGACATACTCCATGCCGAGGCGACGCAGGCTGTCGTCGATGGAACGCAGGATCTGCGCGCGCGACAGCCCCTGCGGCAGATCGCCCACCTGATGGTAAACCTTGGTGGCGACGATCACGGAATCGCGGCGGGCGTACTCGCGCAGCGCGCGCCCGAGGATCTCTTCGCTGCTGCCGTCAGAGTAGTTATTCGAGGTGTCGAAGAAGTTAATGCCGCCTTCGAGAGCGTATTTTATCAGCGGGCGGCTGCTCTCTTCCGGTAAGGTCCAGGCATGGTTACCGCGGTCCGGTTCGCCAAAGGTCATGCAGCCCAGACAGAGACGGGAAACGCGGAGATCGGTATCGCCAAGAGGGATGTAGTGCATAGTGCGCTCCTGCTACAGATAAAGGGTATCCTTTAAGCATAGCAGGAGCGGTGGCGGCAATTATGCCAGCCAGGCGTGGATTTTAGCTTCGATGCCGGCGGCGTCCAGGCCGAGGTCGGCATGCGCTTCTTCCTGGGTTCCCTGCGGGATGAAGAAATCAGGCAGGCCGAGATTCAGTACCGGAACCGCGCGGCGGCGCGACATCAGCAGCTCGTTTACGCCGCTGCCGGCACCGCCCATGATGGCGTTCTCTTCCAGGGTGACCAGCACCTCGTGTTCTGCGGCCAGCTGTAGTACCAGCGCCTCATCCAGCGGTTTGGCAAAGCGCATATCCACCAGGGTGGCGTTAAGCTTTTCCGCGACTTTTGCGGCCTGCGGCAGCAGCGTACCGAAATTCAGAATCGCGATTTTTTCACCTTCGCGCTTCACCACGCCTTTACCGATAGGCAGCGAAGCCAGCGGTTCAAACGGCGCGCCGGTACCGGAGCCGCGCGGATAGCGCACCGCGCACGGGCCGTCGTTATAGTGATAACCGGTATACAGCATCTGGCGGCATTCGTTCTCGTCGCTCGGGGTCATGATAACCATATCCGGGATGCAGCGCAGGAAGGAGATATCAAACGCGCCCTGGTGAGTTTGCCCATCGGCGCCGACGATACCCGCGCGGTCGATAGCGAACAGCACCGGCAGCTTCTGGATGGCGACATCGTGAATCACCTGGTCATAGGCGCGCTGCAGGAAGGTGGAGTAAATCGCCACCACCGGCTTATAGCCGCCAATCGCCAGCCCGGCGGCAAAGGTTACCGCGTGCTGCTCGGCAATGGCCACGTCGAAATACTGGTCGGGATATTTTTTTGAGAACTCGACCATCCCCGAGCCTTCGCGCATCGCTGGCGTAACGGCCATCAGCTTGTCATCTTTCGCGGCGGTTTCGCACAGCCAGTCGCCGAAGATTTTCGAGTAAGAGGGCAGGCCGCCGCTGCTTTTCGGCAGCACGCCGCTGGTATGATCGAATTTCGGCACCGCGTGGAAGGTGATCGGGTCTTTTTCGGCGGGCTCATAGCCGCGGCCTTTTTTAGTCATAATATGCAGGAACTGCGGCCCTTTGAGGTCGCGCATGTTCTTCAGCGTATTAACCAGACCGATAACGTCGTGGCCGTCCACCGGCCCAATGTAGTTAAAGCCCAGCTCTTCAAACAGCGTCCCCGGAACCACCATCCCTTTGATATGTTCCTCGGTGCGTTTGAGCAGCTCTTTAATCGGCGGCACGCCGGAGAAGACCTTTTTGCCGCCTTCGCGCAGCGTGGAGTAGAGTTTTCCGGAAAGCAGCTGTGCCAGGTGATTGTTTAGCGCGCCGACGTTCTCGGAGATCGACATTTCGTTGTCGTTGAGCACTACCAGCAGATCGGGTTTGATATCGCCAGCGTGGTTCATCGCTTCAAACGCCATTCCCGCGGTTATCGCCCCGTCGCCGATCACGCAGACCGCGCGGCGCTGCTTATCTTCTTTGGCAGCGGCGATGGCTATCCCGATGCCGGCGGAGATGGAGGTAGACGAGTGGCCGACGCTCAGGACGTCATACTCGCTTTCTCCGCGCCACGGGAAGGGGTGCAGACCGCCTTTCTGGCGGATAGTGCCGATCCGATCGCGGCGTCCGGTCAGAATTTTATGTGGGTAAGCCTGGTGGCCGACGTCCCAGATTAGGCGATCGAAAGGCGTGTTATAGACGTAGTGCAGCGCCACGGTCAGTTCTACCGTGCCGAGGCCGGAGGCAAAGTGCCCGCTGGAACGGCTGACGCTGTCCAGCAGGTAACGCCGCAGTTCGTCGCACAGTTTCGGCAGGCTATCTTTCGGCAACAAACGCAACTCCTGGGTGGAATCCACCAGCGCCAGGGTCGGGTATTTGGCAATATCAAAACTCATCAGAGACTCATTTATTGTTTATTTATCACGCTGAATTATGTAATTCGCGAGCGCTTCCAGTGCCGTGGTATCCAGAGATTGCGCGGCCAGCTCAGTTAACGACCGGCGGGCGTCGGTAATCAGGTCATGGGCCTTTTTCCGGGCTTGCTCAAGTCCCAGAAGGGCGGGGTAGGTACTTTTGCCCAGCTGCTGGTCGGCTCCCTGACGTTTGCCAAGGGTGGCAGTATCCCCTACCACGTCGAGAATGTCATCCTGGACCTGGAAGGCGAGACCGATATTCTCAGCGTATCGATCGAGAGCGGGTAGCGCCCTGCGCCCAGCGTCACCTGCGCTCAGCGCGCCCATCCGTACCGCGGCGCGAATCAACGCGCCGGTTTTATGGCGATGAATACGCTCCAGCGACGCCAGGTCAACCTGATGGCCTTCCGCTTCCAGATCCAGCGCCTGACCGCCGCACATGCCAGCGATGCCGCTGGCTTGCGCCAGTTCGGAAATCATCGCCAGGCGATCGCGATCCGGCACTTCAGCCATGGGCGCATCGCTTAGTATAGAAAACGCCAGCGTTTGTAGAGCGTCTCCGGCAAGAATTGCGTTCGCTTCGCCGAATTTTATATGGCAGGTCGGCTGGCCGCGGCGTAAATCGTCATCGTCCATCGCCGGGAGGTCGTCGTGCATCAGCGAATAAGCATGAATGCATTCAACGGCGGCGGCAGGGGCGTCCAGCGTAGCGCGGCTGACGCCAAACATGTCGCCGGTGGCGTAAACCAGGAACGGGCGCAGGCGTTTGCCGCCTAATAATGCGCCATACTGCATGGCTTCAACCAGCGGAGTGTTCTGAAAAGGCTGCGGGGCGATAAAACGGCGCAGCGCTGCGTTAGCCTGCTCAACGCACGCCTGTAGCTGTTGCGGGAAGTCCATTTATTCAGCGTCCGGCGTGAAAGGCGTAAGCGGCGCGTCTTCGCTATCCGCCAGCAGAATTTGTACGCGCTGCTCGGCCTGCTGCAGCTTTGCCTGCCCCTGGCGCGCCAGCTGGATCCCGCGCTCAAATTCGCCGAGCGCTTCTTCTAACGGCAGCGCGCCGCTTTCCAGACGATTAACAATTTGCTCCAGCTCGCCCAGGGCGGTTTCGAAGCTGGCCGGGGCCTCATTTTTCTTTGGCATAGTGAATATAGACTCTTTTAATGTCTCGATGGCTATCAATATGGTAACGAAGTCGCGCGGTTAATCAAATAACGCGCAATGCCAGGTGAAAAGCGCCCAATAGTGGTATACTCCGCGCCCTGGATGCAGACGCCGGTTGCGCCTGTACAACTTTTTATGCTTAAAGCCCCGTCGGGCTTGCCAACGAATAGTGTCGCCATGAAGTTTATCATTAAATTGTTCCCGGAAATCACCATCAAAAGCCAATCTGTGCGATTGCGCTTCATTAAAATTTTAACCGGGAACATTCGTAACGTTCTCAAAAACTATGATGAGACGCTTGCCGTCGTTCGTCACTGGGATCATATCGAGGTCCGGGCGAAGGATGAAAATCAGCGCCCGGCCATTCGTGACGCCCTGACCCGTATCCCGGGTATCCACCATATTCTGGAAGTCGAAGACGTTCCTTATACCTCCCTGCACGATATTTTCGAGCAGACGCTGCCGCTGTGGCGTGAAGCGCTGGAAGGTAAAACTTTCTGCGTGCGCGTTAAGCGTCGCGGTAAGCATGAGTTTACCTCAATCGAAGTGGAGCGCTACGTCGGCGGCGGCTTGAACCAGCATATTGAAACGGCGCGCGTAAAGCTGACCGACCCCGATGTGACGGTTAACCTCGAGATTGAAAACGATCGTCTGCTGCTGGTGAAAGGGCGCTACGAAGGTATCGGTGGTTTCCCGATCGGTACCCAGGAAGACGTGCTGTCGCTGATTTCCGGCGGGTTCGACTCCGGCGTCTCCAGCTATATGCTGATGCGCCGCGGCTGCCGCGTGCATTACTGCTTCTTTAACCTTGGCGGCGCGGCCCATGAAATCGGCGTGCGTCAGGTTGCTCACTATCTGTGGAACCGCTTCGGCAGCTCGCACCGCGTGCGCTTCGTGGCGATCAACTTCGAGCCGGTGGTGGGCGAGATTCTTGAGAAAGTCGACGACGGCCAGATGGGCGTGGTGCTCAAGCGCATGATGGTACGCGCGGCGTCAAAAGTCGCCGAGCGCTACGGCGTTCAGGCGCTGGTCACCGGCGAAGCGTTAGGCCAGGTGTCCAGCCAGACGCTGACCAACCTGCGCCTGATTGACAACGTCTCTGATACCCTGATTCTGCGTCCGCTGATTTCGCACGATAAAGAGCACATTATTGACCTCGCGCGTGAAATCGGCACCGAAGATTTTGCCCGCACCATGCCGGAATACTGCGGCGTTATCTCGAAGAGCCCGACCGTGAAAGCGGTGAAGGCGAAGATCGAGGCGGAAGAAGAGCACTTCGATTTTAGCATCCTTGAGAAAGTGGTAGCGGAAGCGAGCAATATTGATATCCGCGATATCGCTCAGCAGACCGAGCAGGACGTGGTGGAAGTGGAAACCGTCAGCGGTTTTGGCCCTAACGACGTTATCCTCGATATCCGCTCTATCGACGAGCAGGACGATAAGCCGCTGAAGGTGGAGGGCGTGGACGTGGTTTCGCTACCTTTCTATAAGCTGAGCACCAAATTTGGCGATCTCGACCAGAATAAAACCTGGCTGCTGTGGTGTGAACGCGGGGTGATGAGCCGCCTGCAGGCGCTGTATCTGCGCGAGCAGGGCTTTGAAAACGTGAAGGTTTATCGCCCCTAGTTCCTCAGGAGCAAGGCGCAATCATTAAAAACGGCAACCCTGGGTTGCCGTTTTGCGTTTATTCGTAGTAGTTATAAATTCCTGCCGCCATCACCAGTTGGGAAGCGACTTCGTGCGCTTTTTCGCGTCCAACCAGCAGATCGATCATCTTCAAGGCGAAATCAATAGAGGTTCCCGGCCCCTGACTGGTGAGCAGCTTGACGCGAGCATCCCAGACGACGCGCTTATCCTGCCACTGCTCGGCGGGGATCTGCTCTTTCAGCGCCGGAAATCCGGTCATATTGCCGATGGGGAAAAGGTTGTGCGGTACCAGCACGGTCGCCGCCGCGGCGCAAATCGCCGCAACGATGCGCCCGGAAAGATGAAACTGGCGTACCGTTTCAACCAGCAGCGGGCTGTCGCGAAAGTACTCCGCGCCTTTAATGCCGCCGGGCAGAACAAGGATATCGAAATCTCCGTCGGCCACTTCCACCAGCGGCGCATCGGCCAGCAGCTTAACGCCGCGCGAGCAGACGATGGTCAGGCTGCCATCGCCGGCGACGCTGGCGGTGGTGACCTTTATGCCGCCGCGAACGAGTAAATCAATGGTGGTGACCGCTTCGGTCTCTTCGCTACCAGGGGCGAGGCAAATCAGTGCCGACGCGCTCATATTCATTCTCCTTACGCTTTACCAGTTCAAACAGGCGGGTATTCTCGGGTACGGCGATACCGTGGGCTCGGGCGCGTTTTAACAGAAAACCGGTGATATAGTCGATTTCCGTATGGCGCTGGGCGAGAATGTCCTGCAGCATTGAGGAGGTATTTTCTGCCGTACTTTCAATAACCTGATGCACATAGAATAACAGGTTTTCCGGCGAGGTATGCATCCCCTCGCGATCCATCACCGCCGCAACTTCATAACAAATAGCGGCAACCTCCTGCGGGTATTCGCGCAAGTCGCCGTTCTGACAGTTTTTCAGCGCCGTCAGCGGGTTAATCACACAGTTGACCGCCAGCTTGCTCCAGATCGCGGGGTAGATATTGTTATGCCAGGCGACGTCGGGCAGCACGCCCTGCAGCACATCGGCAAGATAGCTATAATCCTGTGGGTAATCCTTCGCCGGGCCAATATGACTGGTGCCGTTGGCGACGTGGACGATAACGTTGCCGTCGCGGCGGGCCGCCTGCGTTGTCGAAGCTAGCAGCAGCGGCTGTTTGAGGGTCTTCAGCTCGTCAATGGTACCCATGCCGTTGTGCATGAGCAGAATAGGTACTGACGAGGGCAGGATGGCGCTCAGGTTTTTCACCGCGTTCGAGACTTGCCAGGCTTTTAGGGTGACCAGCAGCAGGTCGCTGCTGGCAAGAAAGTCAGGATCGTTAGCGGTAAATGATTCATTAAACACGCTGCCGTCGGTATCAATGACATTGACGCTACAGAACGGCTGGGGGACGCGTAACCAGCCCTGGACTTCATGTCCCTGTTTGTACAGCGCAGTTAGCCATAACTGTCCCAGCGCACCGCATCCGAGTACGGTTACTTTCATTATTCCTCCTCACCTGTGAGTGCTGCATCAGGTGCTCATGGCTAAAGTATAGCGTTATCAGTTATCCTTTCGGGATAACAAGTTGAGTTATGTCGCGTTGCGGGTATTATGCAACGCAAAAGAAACGGAAGGAGAGGAAAAGATGCCATCTTTCGATATTGTCTCTGAAGTCGATCTTCAGGAAGTTCGAAACGCCGTAGAGAACGCGACCCGTGAAGTTGAATCGCGTTTTGATTTTCGTAACGTCGAAGCGAGCTTTGAGCTGAACGAAAAAAACGAGACCATCAAGGTCCTCAGCGAGTCTGATTTCCAGATTAACCAGTTGCTGGATATTCTGCGCGCGAAGCTGCTGAAACGCGGAATCGAAGGCAGTTCTATCGAGGTGCCGGATGAGTTCGTGCACAGTGGTAAGACCTGGTTCGTCGATGCGAAGCTGAAGCAGGGCATTGAGAGCGCGACGCAGAAAAAAATCGTCAAGCTTATTAAGGACAGCAAGCTGAAGGTACAGGCGCAGATTCAGGGCGAAGAGATTCGCGTCACCGGTAAGTCTCGCGACGACCTGCAGGCGGTTATGGCGCTGGTGCGCGGCGGTGATTTAGGTCAGCCGTTCCAGTTCAAAAACTTCCGCGATTAAAATAGCGCTATCGCTGTTTTTGTCTGCCGGGTAAGGCGTTAACCGCCGCCCGGCAGAAGACAAACTCATCGCTTAAAACGTTTTTTGGCCTGCGTAAAGCAGGTTATTTCGCGTTTAGATTCCTTTGATCGCCTGCTCAATCTCGAAGCGGTTGGTGATCTTGCTGTCGATTTTGATATACACCGAACGCTCTTCGGCGATCACCAGAGCTTCTTTTACGCCCTCTTTAGCCTGTAAACGTTCCTCTAGCATTTTATCCGCCGCGATATCCTCCGGGATCTCGACCCGCAGGCTGCTGACGTACGGCGGTTCGCTCATGGTGCTGGCCACCAGTAGCCACAGCATCGCCAGCAGGGCGCCGAGCAGGAAGACGGTTTGCGAGTCAAAAAAGCCGTCCACCCAGCCGCCGAGCGCTCCGCCGATGGCCACGCCGAGGAACTGGCTGGTGGAATAAATTCCCATCGCGGTGCCTTTATAGCCGGCCGGTGATTCTTTGCTGATTAACGACGGAAGTAGAGCTTCCAGCAGGTTAAACGCGAGGAAAAATAGCTGAACGCCGGCAACCAGTTCCCAGAAATAGCCCCCGGCGCCCCAAAGTACGATCTCAGCGATCAGCAGGATGGCGACGCACAGCAGGAAGACGCGTTTCATTTTGCGCTTCACTTCGGCGTAGATAATAAATGGTACCACCGCAACAAATGAGACCAGCATGGTGACCAGATAGATTTTCCAGTGCTCGGCGGCGGGGAAACCGGCGGCTTCCAGCTGGCCCGGCAGGGCGACAAAAGTTGACATCAGCATGATATGCAGGCACATAATACCGAAATTGAGCTTCAGTAGTTTTGGCTCAGCAAGGACTTTGCTGAAGCAGCCCTTCACCATACCGGACTCACGGTTCAGCACGTGATTCTGGCTGTTTGGCACTACCCACAGCGTCAGCAGAATCCCGAGCGTCGCCAGGAAGGCGATCATCCAGAACAGGGCGTGCAGGCCTAACTGATGGGTAACGATAGGCCCGAGAACCATTGCAATAGCAAAGGTGACGCCAAAGCTTACGCCGATAAACGCCATGGCTTTAGTGCGGTTCTGCTCGCGGGTTAAATCGGAAAGCAGCGCCATCACCGCAGCGGCAATCGCCCCGGAACCCTGCAGCGCGCGGCCAAGAATAATTCCCCAGATCGAGTCGGAAAGCGCCGCGATAACGCTGCCGACGACGAAGATTAACAGGCCGCCGACGATCAGCGGTTTACGCCCAATGCGGTCGGAAAGCAGTCCGAAAGGAATCTGGAATATCGCCTGGGCCAGCCCGTAAATGCCGATTGCCAGGCCGATAAGGGCCTCGCTTGCGCCCTGTAACGCCATGCCGTAAGTGGTCAGAACCGGCAGGACCATAAACATGCCGAGCATGCGCAAAGAGAATACGGTCCCCAAACCCCAGGTCGCGCGCAGTTCGCCTGGCGTCATTTTATTATCGTTCATTACCACCTCAATATAAAAACTGCGCCTAGTGTAGTGGGGGGAAACAGAAGCGTAAATAAATGTTTGTTTAACAGATATTACGACTGTGTTGCATGATGAGGTGAGTACGGTAGGCAAAAAAAACCAGTGGAGGAGCCTCCACTGGAGTGCAGAGATTAATGGCAGTTAAAGTCAACCCACTGGCCGCCCGCGTCGGCGGATTTAACGCACTGCTCAACCCAGTAAACGCCGTGCAGCCCGGCTTCCACGTCCGGATACCAGAAGGTCTCGAGGAATGCCCGGTCACCGCGATCCATGGCGTCGATGGCGATGGCGTAGCGGCGATAGAGGTTGGCCCACGCTTCGAACAGCCCTTCAGGGTGACCGCCGCCAATGCGGTCATCCGCCAGCGCCTGCTGGCTGAGATAGGGCATCCCGCGCTCCAGTACGCGCGCCGGTTCGCCCTGCACCTCGTAGCTCAGCTGATTTGGGCGTTCATCCCACCATTCGATGCTGGCTTTTTCGCCAATGACGCGGACTTTTTGTGAATGCATCGCGCCGCTGTTGACCGCGCTGGTCCACAGTGAACCGACGGCGCCGTTGTTATATTCCATCAGCACAAAGGCGTTATCTTCCAGCGGCGCGCGGGATTTGACGAAGCTTTGACGTGCGCACATCAGGCGGGTGATGTTCAGATTCGGCACCATCGTCTCGGCAATAAATAGCGGGTGGGTCGCCAGATCCCCCAGCACATAGCTAGGGCCAGCATATTTGGGTGTGACCCGCCAGCGGGTGGATTCCGCTTGCAGCTCAACGGCTTCATTATGAAAACCGTGGGCAAACTGCATATTGATAATGCGGATCTCGCCGAGCATCCCCTCGGCTATCATCTGCCGTGCCTGCTGGATCATCTGGTGCCCGGCATAACCGTAGGTGACGCCGATAATTTTATTCTGCTTTTTACTCAGCGCGAGCAGTTCGCGCGCTTCGTCGGCGGTAAAGCACAGCGGTTTTTCGCAGATAACGTGCAGCCCGGCTTCCAGCGCCGCTTTAGTGATAGCGAAGTGAGTATTATTCGGCGTCGTCACCGATACGGCTTCAATCCCGTCGGGGCGTTTGGCCTCCTCCGCGAACAGCGTTTTATAATCGGCGTAGCAGCGCTCAGGAGCGATGCCGAGCTGCTCGCCGAATTGACGGCCGCGCTCGGCATCGATATCAAGCGCGCCGGCCAGCAAAGTAAAGACGTTATCACGCAGCGCCGCGCAACGGTGGCTGTAGCCAATCTGGCTGGTACCGCCGCCGCCGACCATGCCCCAGCGCAGGGAGCGGGATAAGGGTTTCATGCCGTTTAACATGATGGTGCTCTCCTCAATGATAGAGATACTACGGATTTCAGATGTTGTTCTGTATACCCGCGCTCGCCGAGCGCGGATGTGGCAGCCGGGTTTTACATCTCTCCACGCGCTTCGCGTTCTTTCAGTTCATGCATAATCTGCGGGTATTGCTTATCCAGCCGGTAAAACAGCAGGGTGATAATGACAACGATCCACAGGAAGAAAGAGCCGTAGAGATAAACGTGGTTAATCATGTCGATAGCGCTTTGCGGCTGAACGCCGGATCCGCTGCTGGAGCTGACGTAACCCGCCATGCTCAGCAGGCCGGAGATAACTGCGGCGGCAATACCTGCGCCGAGTTTCGTCCCAACGGAACCGGCGGAGAAGATCATCCCTTCCTGCCTGACGCGCGTTTTCCACTGGCCGAATTCGACGGCATCACCGCAGAAGCCAAACAGCACGGCGTTCAGCGGGGCGAAGCCAATACCGCGAATAATCGCGTTTGCCAGCGCCCAGTGATAATCATCAGAGTTAAACATAAACAGCACCTGGCCGATGGTCGCCAGCACGATGCCGCAGAGGGCAACGTTGCGTTTACCGTATTTTCGAATGGGCACCGAGCTCAGGAAGGTGAAAATAATAATGCAGGCGGTTTCGGCAACGAAAATGGAGCTATAGAAGGTATCGTCGCCGAGCACGTAGCGGCAGTAGTAAGGCAGCGCGATCCCCACCACGGTGTAGTACACGCTTTGCGCGGCCCACAGGATTGCGCTGGCCCAGAAGTACTGGTTACGAAAAAGCGCGGAAAGCTGGGTCTTTACCGGTACGTTTCCCTGTTTCTCTCGCGCTTTGATGACGACCTTCTCTTCGCATTTATAAAAGCAAAACAGCAGCAACAGCAGCGCCAGAAAAGCCCAAATCGACATGGTTTTAATCCACGCCGCCTGATCGTCGCCAAAGTACTTCACCAGCGGCAGCGTGCAGGCAACGGCGAGGATACGACCAAAAGGCGACATCGACATGCGGGTGATGCTGAGCATATCCCTTTCCCAGGAGGCGCGGGTCATCATCGCAGAAAGGCTGCCGTAGGGGAGGTTGATGGCGGTATAGCACACGGTGGTGCAGAAGTTATAGGCCACCAGCAGATAGAGAAACTGCAGCGTGCCGGTGGTCTGCGGGACGGTGAACAGTAAAATCGCCGATACGGCGTAGGGCACGCTCATCCATAGCAGCCAGGGGCGTGATTTCCCCCAGCGAGAGTTCGTGCGTTCCACCATCAGGCCCATGATGACATCGGAAACGCCGTCAAACAGACGGGAGATCAGCATTACCAGGCCAACGGTGGCGATGCTGATGCCGACATAGTCGGTATAAAACAGGGTTAAAACCGTGCCGATCATGCCGAAAACGACGTTACAGGCGGTATCGCCGCCGCCGTAAGCGATTCGGGTGGCCCAGCTTAGCTTATCGCCGCGTGCCGCAGCCGGAGAGAGAAGAATCTGCTGTTCACTCATGGTCAATTCCTTTGTCTGGGAGGACAAGTCAGGACCTCTGCGCCAGTTCCACCGGCACGACCTTATCCTGAATATCAGCCAGAACATAAGGAAATGTTTATTTCGTTTCAATGGTTGTTTGGAATTTAATTTCTGTATATGCGAGGTGGATCGAAAAATCGTAAAAATTGAGCCGTAATTTCCTGGCTACAGCTATCAAGACATTCTGATTGATAAGGTTATTAATTGTTTTTATGAACGATATTTCATTTGTTTTTTGTATGAATTTGATGATTTTTCGCTGTGACTTTTGAGGTGAATCGATACTTCACGGCATTTTTTATTTTTCATTATTCATTTAAATGAAATTAATTTTTCTTTTTTTTGGGGCGGGCGTGTTTTTGAAGCACGCCCGCCTTAACGTCAACGTTTTAAAATGTACTTCTGACGGGCGCGGTTGAAGCGGTGGGTTTTGGCTCCGGGTCAGCCGCAAAAACACCTTTGGCCGCCAGCCCGGCGACGGTAATCGCCGCCGGAATGCCAAGGATCAGGAATACGCTTTCGAAGCTGATATTCAGCGCCAGCATTTCCGCCCCGGCGAAGGCGCTGAGGATGGCGCCCAGGCGGCCAACGCCGTGCATCCAGCTGGAGCCGGTGGCCCGCGCCTCGGTAGGATAGTAGCGGGCGGAGAGCGCGTTCATGCCGGTATTGGCGCCGTTTAAGCAGGCTCCGCTGATAAACGCCAGCAGGCAGATGAGCGCAAAGCTTGCCGCGGCATAGCCCATCGCCATCGTAAACAGGCCGCCAACCGCGTATATCAGCCCGAGCGCCCGATGGGGGTTGATCCGGTCCATTAGCCAGCCCGCAAACAGCGAGCCGAGGGTTCCTCCCGCCTGGTACATGGCGGTCATCACCGCCGCCTGGCTGACCGTTAAGCCCACCTCTTTTACCAGCGTCGGTAGCCAGCTGCCGAGGAGGTAGACCAAAAAAAGCCCCATAAAGTAGACCAGCCAGAGCATCATTGAGCCGAAGCGATACTGGCGGGAGAGGACGATGCGCATGGCATTTGCCTGGACGGGCTGCGTCGGCAGGCTGAACTCGGCCTCATCGGGGATTTGTCCCGGATAAAGGCGCTGCAAAATTCGCCGAATACGTTCGGCTGGCGCGCGCTTAACCACCAGAAAACGCACTGATTCCGGTAACAGCCAGATCAGGACCGGCGCGAACAGCAGCGGGAGGATCCCGCCAAGCAGCATCAGCGAATGCCAGCCAAACTGCGGGATCAGCCAGGAGGCGGAGAAACCGCCCGCTGCCGCGCCAAAGGTGAAGCCGCAAAAAATAATCGTAATCAGAAACGAGCGCTGGCGCTCCGGCGCGTACTCGGACACCAGGGTGCCGATATTCGGCATCGCGGCGCCTAACCCCAGTCCGGTCAGAAAACGAAAGACCATCATCTGCTCAATGTTTTGTGACAGGGCGGTGGCGATGGTCCAGAAGCCGAAGAAGAAGACGCTATTGATAATAATTTTCTTCCGTCCCAGCCAGTCGGCGAGGGGGCCGGAGAAAATAGCGCCCAGCGCCAGGCCTATCAGCGCGGCGCTAATGACGAAACCGAGCTCGTGGTTGCTTACTCCCCATTCCTGCTTCAGCGTTGGGGCGATAAATCCCATGATGGCGATATCAAAACCGTCGAGCGCGATAACGCAGAAGCCCAATAATACCACCAGCTTCTGAAAGCGGCTGAGCGGATTGGCGTTGATTAACTCCCTGACGTCCAGGCGTTGAGTCTGAGTCATGGGGCTCTCCTTATGCGCAAGGGCGCAGGTAGGACTGCGCGGCGTTAAACAGCAGCTGAGCGCGAGCGAGCGCAGGCAGAGCGCCCCGGGCGCCGCTGAGCGGAACCTCGACAGAGACCGGCAGCGTGGCCGGAAGCGCCGCCATCAGGCCGTGCAGGTCGAGTCCGCCTTCGCCGGGCACCTGGCGCGCGGCGCGGGCCTGGTAAATCAGCTCCTGCTCGTCAGCGGGGGCTTGCGGCGAAGCGTCGCAAAGCTGCATATAGTTGAGGTAATTTTGCGGGAGCGTGGCGAGGGTCGAAAGGGATTCGCCTGCCCGCCAGAAGTGAATGGCATCAATTAAAATACCGATATCGCTGCGGCCGCTGGCGGCGATCAGCGCCTGGGCTTCGGCGATGGTGCGCAGGTGGGTCCATGGCATAGGCTCCAGGTTCATGGTTAAACCATACTCCTGGCCGGCTTCGGCCAGCCGAGCGAGATTTTCCGCGCTGCGGGCCCGGTTATCATCATTGCCGGCGACTAAAACCTGCTTCGCGCCAAGGCGCGCGGCGGTATCAAGGAACAGCCGCAATCGGGCGTTCAGTGCAAAATCCGGCGTCAGGCGGACAATCTCAACGTCCGAGACGCGAACGCCGGTTGCCATCAGCGCCGCCAGGGTATCGCGAACGGCGGGGGTATCGCCGAGCATAGCGTAATCCGGATCCGACGGGGTTGCGGGAAGCAGGCGCAGGCCTACGTGAGTGAAGCCGGCCTGGGCCGCAATGCGTACCTGTTCCGGTGGTGGGACATCAAGTAGGGTAAGCGCGGCGAGTGACAGGGTTCGCATGTTCATAAAGGACTCCAGTACAGTTGCAGGTTGTTGTTGTTATGCGTATTGCCGTCCCTGGTGAAATGCTTTTACTGCGTTGTTTTATTTATATTTGCTGCCAGGTTTTTTCCGACCAGATAACCAAAGGTCATCGCCGGACCCAGCGTGATACCGCCGCTGGGATAGAATCCCCGCATCACGCTCGACATGTCGTTGCCGATGGCGAAAAGCCCCTGAATCGGCTGCTGCTGCGCGTTGAGAACCCGCGCATTTTCATCGGTGATTAATCCGCTGAAGGAGCCCAGCGAGCCGGGCAAAATGCGTACCGCATAAAAAGGCGCATGGCTGAGTTTCCCAAGCGTTGGGTGCGGAGAGCGGCTGGCATCGCCCTGCGCGCGGTTGTATGCCGACGCGCCGCGCTGAAAATCCTTATCCTCGCCCTGGTCTACAAAGTCGTTAAACCGGGCGATTGTTTCCGTTAGCTGCTGCGGATTAATGGCGCAGGCTTTTGCCAGCGCTTCCGGCGTTTCGCCCGTCTGCAGATATCCGGTCCTGCGCCAGGCCTCTGGGGTAAACGGGAAGGGGCGAGCATGGCCCAATCCGTAGCGCCGCAGCGCCCGGCTGTCGGCAATCAGCCACCCCTGCGGCGTTTCGCCCGGCGGCGTCGAGTCCAGCAGCGCGGCAATAAAATCATGATAAGAGTCGGCCTCATTGGTGAAGCGTTTGCCGTTGGGCAAAACGGCAATAAAGCCAGGCTTCGCGCGTTCAACCAGATGCGGAAAGGGGAGCTGCACTCCGCTGGCGAGGGTAACGCGCGACACCGGCGCCCAGGCCATCGGGTGCCTGAGCGAATGATCAAACTGACCGCCGACCGTTTCGCCGAGCCGAATGCCATCACCCTGGTTCCCCGGAGGCGCGGCGGAAAAGTGGCCGTAGCCGCTGGCGGCGTGCGGAACCTGTTCGGCCAGACGCTGTCTGTCGTGGGGAAAGCCTCCGCAGGCGAGGATCACCGCGCCGGCGCGAACCTCCAGCGCGCCGCTGTCGCTACGTAATATCGCGCCCGTCACGCCGTTGTTGTCGGCGAGCAGACGTTCTACCGGCGCGTTAAGCTGAAAATTCACCCCCGCATCCAGCGCCGAACGCAGGAGGCGGGCGACCAGCGCGTTGCCGTTAACCAGATGCTGTCCGCGACCGGCGCGCAGCCGCTGCCAGCCGTGGCGAAGCAGGCGACAGGTGGCGTACAGCGCCGAGCGCGGTGAGCGGGTGGCGTTAAAAAAGTGCGCCATATCCGTGCCGCCGGCAATGCCCATCCCCGCGAGGCTGATGGTCTCCAGCGGAGGCCGCAGGCGATGCAGCCAGTCGCCCAACAGCCGTCCGTCAAAAGGCTGCGCCGTGACCGAGCGGCCGCCCAGCGCAGCGCCCGGTGAAGCGTGAAAATCGGGCATTTTGCTGCCGGAAAGAAACTGCACGGCGGTGCGGCGGCGGAAAAAGTCGATCATCTCCGGTCCGTACTGTAAGTAGGCGAGCAGACGCGCATCGGCAGGCTCGCCGTCCATTTCATGGCGTAAATAAGTGAGCGGTGAGCCGGGTTCTTCTTCAATACCCTCCTCTCGCGCCAGCGGATTACGCGGGATCCATAGCCAGCCGCCGGACCAGGCGCTGGTGCCGCCAATAATCGACTCCTTCTCCGCAACCAGCACGCTGGCGCCGCCGAGTGCGGCGGTGACGGCGGCAGAGAGCCCCGCCGCGCCGGAGCCGACCACCAGAACATCCACGTTTATCTGCCCGCCCATGACCGACTCCTTATTGCAGAGGTGAAAAATCAGTGGGGCGCAGAAGAACCGACTCCAGGCGCTCGACGGCAGCCAGCTCGCGGTTTTTGCGCGAGAACGTCAGCCAGCGTTCGTCCTGCGCCATACGCGCCCGACGCGCCAGGCGATCGTCGAGGCTCTCGTAGGCCCAGATGTGCACCACCTGATTGACCACGCCAATTTCGGTAAAGAAGAAGCCGATGAGCTTACCGAGATGCTCGGTTTGCACGGCGTAAGCATCGCTTTTGTACAGCGCCAGCCAGTCGGCCATTTTCAGCGGATTGATGGTGTAGGTGCGTTTTTCATAGATCATGATTTTCTCCTGTTTACAGTGCGTGTTGTTGCGCCATATGGCTGGCTGAGAGATAGCCGAAGGTCAGCGCCGGGCCGAGCGTAATGCCGGGGCCGGGATAGGTTCCGGCCATCATCGAATTCATATCGTTACCCACGGCGTAGAGGCCTTTAATCGGTTCACCCTGCTGGTTAATCACCTGAGCATCGGCGGTAGTCACCAGACCGCGCGAGGTACCGAGATCGCCGGTATAGAGGGTGACGGCATAAAACGGCGCGCGGGTCAGTGGGGCGTTACAGGCGTTTGGCCGGTGGCCGGGGTCGCCCATCGCGCGGTTATAGCTGTTGCCGCCTTTAGCGAATTCCGCATCCTGGCCCTGAGCGGCGTCGCGGTTATAGCGCGCCACCGTTTCCCCGAGGGTTTGCGGATCGAGTCCGAGGCGCTGCGCCAGCTCTGACAGCGTATCGGCCTTGTGCAGATAGCCCGCTTTCACCAGCGCGTCATTATTTACCGGGGCAGGGCGCGCCAGGCCGAGGCCGTAGCGCTTCATGGCAAGGGCGTCGCAAATCAGAAAGCAGGGGGCGTTTTCTGCCCGGCTTTGCATGGCGCTGGCGAAGTGGTGATAAGAGTTGGATTCATTCACGAAGCGCATCGCGCGCTGGTTGACGGCAATCACGCCGGGTTTGGCGCGATCGGTGACCAGGTGAGGGAAGCGCTCCTGCGTGCCATCGGCATGGTGTAAAACGGAGACCGGCGCCCAGAAAAAGTTAGACGGCAGGTCAGCGCCTTCGCGGGCATTGAGCGCGGCGGCAAGGCGCAGCGCGGCGCCGTCGTTGGCAGCGGGGGACATGGTATAGTGCTCGCGGGTCTGGGGGCGGTAGCGTTCAGCCAGCTTGCCTGCGGCAAAACCTCCGGCTGCCAGCACCACGCCGCAGCGGGCTTCAAGAGCCTGCTTTTGACCCTCGTGCTCAATTTCTACGCCGGTCACCTCGCCATTGCGTTCGCTCAGTGAAAGCACGTTGACGTTGAGTCTGAGCTGCATGCCTTTGCGGAAAGCGAGCGTCGCCATGCGGGCGATCAGCGCGTTGCCCATCGCCAGGCGAGTGCCCCGATGGTGCCGGAGACGATCGCGACCATAGCGCAGCAGCAGTCTGCCGCAGTGCGCGAACGAGCTAAGGGAGCGGCGCATATCAAGAAAGTGTTGGATATCGATGCGATTGACCATCATCCCGCCAAACAGCAGCATCCCCGGCGGAGGAGAGCGGAGGTCGCGAAAATGCTCACCCAGTTCTCGCCCGTCAAACTCCACCACCTCCAGCGCCCGCCCGACGTCGACGGCACCGGGTTCATCCGGGTAATAATCCGGAGAAAGCGGACGCAGGCTATATTTCACCGCCCCCTCTTTTTCCAGAAACGCCAGCGCCTCGCGTCCCGAAGCGATAAAGGCTTCGATCAGATCCTGACGATAGTTGGGCTCACCGATGATGGTCCGCAGATAGGTTTCGATTTCCTGCGGGCTGCCGCCTGCGGCCATTTTCCGCGCCTGATCGCTATCGTGGATCCACACCGCGCCGCCGGAAATGGCGGAGGTGCCGCCGAACTGCGGGGCTTTTTCCAGCATCAGCACCGACAGCCCCTTACAGCAGGCGGTCACCGCCGTGGCAAAGCCTGCGGCGCCGCTGCCGATAACGATGACGTCCCAGCTTTTCATGCCGCCGCTCCCTGTTCCTGCGCAATGGCGCCAATGAACTGCCCCATTAATTTCATCTGCGCCAGCGCCATTTCCGGCCCGGTCTGAATCGCGCAGCCGCGATCCCGGGCGAAGGCCAGAAGCGGGGTGATAACCGGGGCGGTTACCACGTCCGCGACATGCGCTGATACCGGCAGCGTTTCCAGCAGCGTTTGCGGCAGCGGTAATGGATCGAAACCGGCCATTCCCGCCGGAGAACCGTTCACCAGCACATCCAGACCGTTGAGCGTCGCGGGCAGATCGGTTAGGTGAACGTGCGGAAAATGGGTGGCCAGCCGGTTATGCAGCAGCTGAAGCGTGGCAGGATTCGGGTCATAAAGCGCCAGTTGACGGAGGCCCGCTTCGCAAAGCCCCCACGCGATGGCGCTGCCGACGCCGCCGCAGCCTGAGAGCAGCGCTTTTTTACCTGCGGCGTTAAAGCCGTGCGCCTCTGCGGCAAGCTGGAAGCCGACGCCGTCGAGCATGTCGCCCTGTAAACGGCCATCGGCCAGCTTACGGATGACGTTGACGGCATTGAGATGCTGCGCTCGCGGGGTTAACTCATCGACCAGGGCGGCGGCGCGCTGTTTGTGCGGAACGGTGACCAGCACGCCGCTCATGTTATGCCAGCCGCGTAGCGCCTGCAGATAGTCAGCAACGGCTTGCGGGGCGATATCCACCGGGATCATGACGCTGTCCATCTGCTGGTCGGCAAAGTAGCGGTTGAAATTCTCCGGCGATTTAACCTGGGTAATCGGGTGACCGATGACGGCGACGACCTGAGTGAATCCACTGACCATTTCAAACCTCATTTTGTTAAATGAATGTTGTGAAAGTATTTCAGCCGAAGCTGAGAGCGACAACGCAGAATTCGGCCATACTGGTTGTTAATCGCACCACCACTGCGATAATCGCGCTAAACCGATCTTATTGTTGCGAAAGTGTGAACAAGTATGCAAAACCAGATTCATCCCCGCGATCTGAACGTCGGCCTGCAAAAGGGGCTGGCGCTGATCCAGCTATTTTCAAAAGAGCACCCGCGACTCACCGTGCCGCAGGCGGCGAAAATGAGCGGCCTGACGCAAAGCGCCGCGCGGCGGTTTTTCCTTACTCTGCTGCACGAGCGCTACCTGCAAACCGACGGACGCTACTACTGGCTGACGCCCAAAGCGTTAAGGCTGGGGCAGGCGTATGTTGACTCGGCGCAGTTCCCGCGCATGGTACGGCCGATCGTTGAGTACATCGCCAGCCGGACGGAAGAGCACGCTTCGGTGGGGGTGATAGATGATGATGAGCTGGTGTATATCGCGCGCAGTAAGCACACGCCGTTTAATTCGACCTCAGTGCGTCTGGGTGAGAGGGTGCCGATTTACTGTACCGCCGGCGGGCGGCTCTGGCTGGCGTCATTAGCGGAAGCCGAGTGCGAAACCGTTTTGCAACGGATCAAACGCGAACAGCGCACGCCCTATACGGTAACCGACGTTACGGCCCTGATGGAGAAGATCGCCCAGGTGCGCCGCCAGGGATATGCCGCAATTGAGCAAGAGTTTGAAATTGGCATGCTGGTACTGGCCGTACCGCTGTCAGACCGGGAAGGGATCTACTGGGGAGCGCTGAGCTTAACCAGCCATCAGTCAAGAACCTCGATTGAAGCCCTGTGCCGCGAGCATCTGGATTTGCTCTATAGCGCCCAGGCGATGTTGGTTGGATAGCCGCGGAAGAGGCAGGCAGGTTCTGAACGGAACCTGCCCGATATATCAGGCTTTCGCGCCGTCGATAAAGCTATTCCAGTCCGCTCCAGCGTTGTTCACGAAGGTTGACCAGCTATTGGCGGCAGTGTTCACAAAGCCATTCCAGTTATCCAACCCCGCAGACACAAAGGTGTTCCAGTTAGACTGACCGATAACGAACTTGCCAAATTCTACGGCGCTATCAATCACAAAATTCGCGAAAGAGGCTCCTGAGGTGGCGACAAAAGATCCGAAGCCAAGCCCGGAGTTGACGACAAAGCTGGTAAAGCCAGTAGCCGCATTCAGCAGATTAAAACCACCGGAAATATATTCCATTTCATTAAAAGTTAACTCTTTCATTTTTATTCCTTTATTCAACGGATTGTCATCAGTGAGCACCGTACTCACCGCGAAAGGCTAACACCGCTAAATAGAGGTAAACCAGATGGCAACCTCCCCCGGATGGTGATTTCTTTATCATTTTTATATGAACATCATCATTGAATGATTGATAACGCTGGACTGGAGATGAACCGATGAAGATGATTTTTATCTGAAGAGAACCTGGGGGAGGGGAAGGACAATAGGTTGCGTGATAAAAAAACAGCCCCCGGTCTTGCGAGCGGAGGCTGCTGAGCGTTTGCAGAAGGTGGTCTTATCTGACCATCGTCAGCAGGTTATGTGAATCCGGCACCATAAAGTCGACGGACATCATCACCGACAGCGCGGTAATGGCGACGATGGAAAAGACGAACAGCTTACGCGCCCAAACTTTATCATCCGCCACTTTGTATCCGCGCAGCGCCATCCCCAGCCACCAGACGCTCACTGCCGCAGCGACAACCAGATATTTATATCCGGCGTAGCCGCCCAGAGAGAGCATCAGCGTCGCAACGGTAAAGGCGATGATGTAGACGGTAATATGGTTTTTAGCCACTGAAATACCTTTCACTACCGGCAGTACCGGAATGTTCGCCGCCTGATAATCCTTGAAGCGGAAAATCGCGATAGCGTAAGAGTGAGGCATCTGCCACAGGCTAAAAATAGCCAGCAGAATAGCGGCGCCGCTGTCAAAATCACCGGTCACCGCACAGTAGCCAATCACCGGCGGCGCAGCGCCGGAGAGAGAACCAATCAGCGTGCCGTAGACGGAGTGGCGCTTCATGTACAGGCTGTAAACGCCGACATAAACCACAAACCCCATCACCCCCAGCCAGCAGGCGAGGGGATTAGCGCCAAACCACAGCAGCATGAAGCCAGCAATACCCAGCAGGGTGGCGTATACCAGCGAAGCTTCTGGCGAGATCAGCCCTTTGACCAGCACCCGGTTTTTCGTCCGTTCCATCTTACGATCGATATCACGGTCGATATAGTTGTTGAAAACACAACCCGAGGCGACCACCAGGGATACTCCGAGGAGCGTCCAGATGAAAAGCGGATAGTCTATGTGGCCCTTTGAGGCCAGCAGGAAACCGCCAATCACGGAGATCAGGTTGCCAAAAATAATGCCTGGTTTCGTTACTTGCAGGTATTGCTTAAACATACTCGCCGCTCTTAGTGCATCATCATGTTGTAGTTCAGGTTCCACATAATCCAGATGGAACCGACAACTACGATAGCAATGATGATTACGGTGAAGATAAATGCGGTCAGGTTCCAACCTTCGTCCGATTTACTGTTCATGTGCAGGAAGTACACGAGGTGTACGACAATCTGCACAACTGCAGTGACCAGGATGGTTCCCAGAATAGCCGCATGCGATGCGGAGCCACTCATCACCATTGCAAACGGGATAACCGTCAGAAAGATCGACAGGATGAAACCTGTCATGTAGCTCTTCACGCTGCCGTGAGAAGCGCCGCTATGATCGGTAGAATGACTCATTACATCGCCCCCATCAGATAAACAACAGAGAACACGCAGATCCACACGACGTCCAGGAAGTGCCAGAACAGACTCAGGCACATGATACGGGTGCGGTTAGTGTTGGTCAGGCCGCGACGAGAAACCTGTACCATCAGCACCGCCATCCAGATCAGACCAGAGGTCACGTGCAGACCGTGGGTACCGACCAGCGCGAAGAACGCTGACAGGAAGCCGCTGCGATCCGGACCCATACCTTCAACAATCAGATGATGGAATTCATAGAGTTCCATCGCGATGAACCCTGCCCCGAAGAGGAAGGTCAGCGCAAGCCAGGAAACCACCTGGCTCTTGTTGTTTTTGTACATGGCGATAGCCGCCATGCCGTAGGTGATGGAGCTGAACAGCAGCAGCGCGGTTTCAACCAGAACGAACGGCAGTTCAAAGATATCTTTACCGGTCGGTCCGCCCGCCGTGCCGTTCACCAGAACGGCATAGGTCGCGAACAGAGTGGCGAAGATAATGCAGTCGCTCATCAGGTAGATCCAGAAACCGAATACCTTCATCGGTCCTGTATCATGGTGCCCGTGTTCGTGCGCGTGGGCGTTATGCGCAAGAGTATCAGTTGCCATTTTTCAGCCCTGCTTTGTTAATCTCATCGAAATGCTGATTTTCCAGTTTTTCGACTACTGCAACCGGCACGTAGTAATCCACGTCCTCGTCAAAGCTCTTAATAATCCAGGTCGCCAGGATACCGACGAAGCTTGCAATTGCCAGCCACCAGATGTGCCAGATCATTGCGAAACCAAACACCGTTGCGAAAGCAGCAATAACGATGCCCGCGCCGCTGTTTTTCGGCATATGAATCTCTTCATAGCCAGCCGGTTTCTTGTACGCGTCGCCTTTCTCTTTCATTTCCCAGAACGCGTCACGCTCGTGAACCACAGGAACGATAGCGAAGTTGTAGAACGGCGGAGGAGAAGAGGTTGCCCACTCCAGCGTACGGCCGCCCCACGGGTCGCCGGTCAGGTCACGGTTCTGCTCGCGATCGCGGATAGACACGTAGAACTGAATCAGCTGGCAGAGGATACCGCAGGCGATCAGCGCCGCGCCGCAGGCTGCAACAACCAGCATCGGGTGGAACTGCGGGTCAATCTGCTGGCTCAGGCGACGGGTCATACCCATGAAGCCCAGCACGTACAGCGGCATAAACGCGACGAAGAAGCCGATGATCCAGAACCAGAAAGCGCGTTTGCCCCAGGTTTCGTTCAGGGTGAAGCCAAAGGCTTTCGGCCACCAGTAGGTCAGACCTGCGAAGCAACCGAACACCACGCCGCCGATGATGACGTTATGGAAGTGCGCGATCAGGAACAGGCTGTTGTGCAGCACGAAGTCTGCGCCCGGTACCGCCAGCAGAACGCCGGTCATACCGCCTACGGAGAAGGTCACGATAAAGCCAATCGTCCACAGCATCGCTGAGTTGAAGACGATGCGGCCCTGGTACATGGTAAACAGCCAGTTGAAGATCTTAACCCCGGTCGGGATAGCGATGATCATGGTCGTAATACCGAAGAAGGCGTTTACGTTCGCGCCCGCACCCATAGTAAAGAAGTGGTGCAGCCAAACGATGAACGACAGAACGGTAATACACACTGTTGCCCATACCAGCGAGGTGTAGCCAAACAGACGCTTACGCGAGAAGGTCGCGGCGATTTCGGAGAAGACGCCGAATACCGGCAGAACCAGAATGTACACTTCCGGGTGACCCCAGGCCCAAATCAGGTTGATGTACATCATCATGTTGCCACCCATATCGTTGGTAAAGAAATGGGTGCCCAGGTAGCGGTCCAGGGTCAGCAGCGCGACGGTGACGGTCAGAATTGGGAAGGAGGCGATAATCAGGATGTTGGCGCACAGAGATGCCCAGCTAAACACCGGCATCTTGAACATGGTCATGCCAGGGGCACGCATCTTGATAATCGTTACGAAGAAGTTAATACCGGTAAGCGTTGTACCAATACCGGATAGCTGGAGAGCCCAGATCCAGTAATCGACCCCGACGCCCGGACTGTACTCGATTCCCGACAGCGGCGGATAGGCCAGCCAACCGGTCTGCGCGAATTCACCGACGCCCAGAGAGAGGTTAACCAGAATCACGCCCACAACGGTGAACCAGAAGCTCAGGTTGTTAAGGAAGGGGAAAGCAACGTCGCGTGCGCCGATCTGCAGCGGAACCACCAGGTTCATCAGACCGATAACAAACGGCATCGCTACGAAGAAGATCATGATAACGCCGTGGGCGGTAAAGATCTGATCGTAGTGGTGAGGCGGCAGGAAACCTGCTTCCCCGGCCGAGGCCAGCACCTGCTGGCTACGCATCATAACGGCGTCAGCAAAGCCACGCAGCAACATAACGATTGCTACGATAACGTACATGATACCGAGACGTTTGTGGTCAACCGAAGTCAGCCACTCGTTCCAAAGGTAGGACCACTTACCGAAGTAAGTGATGGCTGCCAGAAGCGCCAGTCCCCCAATGATAATTGCAGCCACCGTAACCACAATAATGGGTTCATGGTAGGGCACTGCATCCAGTGTAAGTTTTCCGAACATCGTTTTCTTCCTCGGCCCCTTAGTGAGCGGTTTCCGCGTGGCTCATGTCCATGCCTTCCATTCCTTCGTGCGCTGCGTGCTCGCCCTCGGGTTGGGTCATATCCATGCTCTTACCGTGAGACATAAATTTGTTAACAACATCTTTAAACAAATCCGGTTTCACGTTAGAGAAGTATTCCACTTTGTTGTATTCGCTAGGCGCAGCCAGTTTGTCGAATGTTTCCATGGAATCCATGGTATTCGCAGACTGTTTGGCTTTCGCTACCCACTGATCGAAGGTTGCACGATCCGGCGTGGCGATAGCTTTGAACTTCATTCCAGAGAAGCCCGGGCCGCTATAGCTGGCGGAGATACCGTCGTAAGTACCAGCTTCATTCGCGATGAGGTGCAGCTGAGTCTGCATCCCGGCCATTGCGTAAATCTGGCTACCTAAACGTGGGATAAAGAACGAGTTCATCACGGAATTGGAGGTCACTTTGAAGTGTACCGGTACGTTCGCCGGGAAGGCGATTTCGTTGACGGTAGCAATACCTTGTTCCGGATAGATGAAGAACCATTTCCAGTCCATCGAAACGACTTCGATAGTGATAGGTTTTTCATCGTGAGCAAGCGGTTTGCTCGGCTCTAATGCGTGAGTTGTTTTCCAGGTCAGAACGGCCAGGAACAGGATGATCAGGATAGGAACCGTCCAGACCACAGCTTCAACTTTGTTGGAGTGTGACCAGTTCGGGCTATACTTCGCATCTTTATTGCTCGCACGATACTTCCAGGCAAATCCTACTGCCATCAAGACGGCTGGAATAACGACGATCATCATCAGGCCGAAGGCCGTCAGAATCAGAGAGCGTTGCTCCAGTCCAATCTGTCCTTTTGGGTCGAGGAGTGCAGAATCACAACCACTGAGTAATACAGTGCCTGCGATTAATGACATCCATCCCAAACTTTTATTGTATTTCCTAAGTCTCATTGAACGACCTCAATTCCACGGAATCTGGTGGCGCTTAAAGTGTACGGGCATTTTACGGGAAGGTTGCATTACTGTAAACATAGTTGGAGCTGTGTCTGTTCTATGTTAGTGGCTTCTGCTTGCCTTGTCACATATGTTACGGAGTGTGACATTATCCCTTGCAAACCTTGATTTACGCGGGATTGATAACGAAAGGGATAAGAACCAAGGGGTTTATAAGAGAATGAGCATAACCACCTGCAAAACAACACAAATAATTAACAATTAATTATCAAATAAAAGACATCATAAAAGCGGAAAATAAAAACAGTAAAGCTGAATCGTTTAAATTATTTAAAGATTCGCATAAAAATTGTCAATAATTTCCAGAAATCTAAAACGCACAAAACAACAAACTCAGCGCCATGAATATAAAATCGTTAATAAGACGTTATAATTACGCTTGGTAATTACAACGTCCACTAACGTTTCTGTAACGATTAAATCAGCTCGGTTTTGCGTAATGCCAGGTAGTCAAGGAAAGCGCCGAGTAAAATACCCGCAACGGCGGTGAGTACGGCGATCTCCAGCAGGCCCGCGAGGAAGGAGAAATTGGTGTAATCCAGCGCGTTGAACACCAGCAGCACCAGCCATACCGCCAGCATCAGGCAGCCAACCGCCAGAATCATTAAAGCCAGCCCGTAGATCTGAGGAAAGAACGTACGCGGCATAAAACTCTCTGACCGCTGGGTGTGTTCCAGGGTACGCCGACAAATTAACAGCAGCAAAATACCCGGCACAGCGGCAACGACGGAAAAAAGATAGAAGGCAGGCCAGCCGTGAGCCTCGACGAACCAGCCGGCGATAGGGCCGACGTAAACGCGCCCGACGGCGGAAAGCGCCGAGAGCAGGGCAAACTGGGTGGCTGAAAAGGATTTGTTGCACAGCGTCATCAGCAGCGCGACGAACGCCGCGGTGCCCATCCCGCCGCACAGGTTTTCGAAAAATACCGCCGTCGCCATGGAGAAAAGGTGTTTATCGGTAATAGATAGCAGCCAATATCCGGCGTTGGATACTCCTTGCAGCACGCCGAAAATCAGTAGCGCGCGGAATAAGGTCAGGCGCTGCATAAGCACGCCGCCGTACAGGGCGCCGACAATGGTGGCGAACAGGCCGAGCGTTTTATTGACCATCCCCACTTCGCCAGCATCGAAACCGACGCCGCGAATCAGGAATGTGGTGGTCAGGCTCATGGCAAACGCATCGCCAAGCTTATAAAGGACGATAAGCAGCAGGATTAGCCAGGCGTTATTGCGACCGAAGAAGTCGCGAAGCGGTGCGGCAACCGCCTGTTCCAGCGTTTTCGGCACAGGAATGACGTCGCTGGGATCCGGGGCCAGCAGCGTGGCGATAATGCAGGGGATCAGCAGCGCGGCCATCAGCCAGTACATTCCCTGCCATCCTAGCCAGCGGTCGGCCAGCCATAGCGCCAGTCCGCCGGAGACCAGCATCCCCAGACGATAGCCCAGCACGCTGATTGCCGCGCCGGTGCCTCGCTCTTCCGCGGCCAGCACGTCAGTTTTCCACGCGTCAAACACGATATCCTGAGACGCGGAGCAAAAGGCGATGACGACCGCCAGCGCCGCCATCCAGCGCAGCTGCGTGGAGGGTTCAAGGAATCCCATCGCCGCAATGGCAATCAGTAACAGAAATTGGGTAGCCAGCAGCCAGCCGCGACGACGGCCAAGAAACGGCGGCGTGTAGCGGTCCATCAGCGGCGACCAGAGGAACTTAAAGACGTAGGCCTGGCCGACGAGAGAGAAAAAACCGATGGTTTTCAGATCGATATTTTCAACGGTCATCCACGCCTGCAGCGTGCCTGAGGTCAGGGCGAGCGGTAATCCAGACGCAAAACCAAGAATCAGCAGGATCGCTGATTTTGGCTGCGTAAAAATGCGCAAGTAATGATTGGACATGTCTTGTCGTGCAGACCCGACGCGGGGCCGGGTCTGCCGCTTAAATTAACGAGCGTTTTGCTTGATGAAATCGTGAATGCTGGTGTCCTGCGCCATATCGCTAATGGTATCGGTCATCACGCTATTAACCGCATCGGCGATATTCTTGTTCGAGGCCTGAAATGCGCCTTCAACAGAGTAGCTGGCACGATAGTTTTTGGTCATCTTGTTGCCGTTGGCGGCGGTGGCGATAATGGCGATATCGGCTTTGGTGGCGATGTTGTAACGCACGTTACCCTGAGAAACGTCGGCGTACAGTTTATTGACGATGATTTGCAGGTCAACGGCGCCGTTCGGACCAATCATATAGCCACGCGAGGTCATCTGTTTTTCAAGGACTTCCTGCAGTAAGAAACGCAGGTCGCGGGAAGCGGTCAGCGTAACCTGTTGGTTATCGCGAGTGACTTTCGCCAGCGCCTGATCCGGGCGCTGATCGGCGCCGTTAATGCTGACGGTCACGCCCATCAGGCTGGGATCCTGCTGCGGCAGGGTGATTTTCGGTGATACATCAATAGTGGTCGGCGGAGTGGCGCATCCGGCCAGCATAAACAGCGCGACCAAAGGCAAAAGAATTTTCTTAAACATGTTCAGGGTCTCAACGCATGGGAGTAGTAATGAGGACAATTCCCGCCATCATAACATCGCCAACGGCAAGGGGAAGTGGCAACGCATGTAAATTCATCGTCTTGTGCGTTTTCTGTCCTTGCGGCATCGCATATCGCAACTCAGGCGGGGCTTTCAGGATACCGAACCAGTAAAGCCGATACTTTTGCGTGAAAATATCAGAGGAATGCCAATTTTTTGTTGTTTTCGCCCAATGGAAGCGGTAAAAGCGGCTAACATTTAAAGGGAATGGCGGCAATACAGCGTTGTCGGAGGAGAAAATTCATGATGATACGTGAACAGATCGAAGCAAAACTTAGGGCAGCGTTCGACCCGGTGTATCTTGAAGTCGTGGATGAAAGTTATCGCCACAACGTTCCTGCGGGCTCTGAAAGTCATTTTAAAGTGGTGTTGGTGAGCGATCGCTTCCTTGGCGAGCGTTTTCTTAATCGTCACCGTATGATTTACGGAACGTTGACTGAGGAACTATCAAGCACCGTGCACGCTCTGGCGTTGCATACCTACACAATCAAAGAGTGGGAAGGGCTACAGGATACCGTCTTTGCTTCTCCTCCTTGTCGCGGGGCTGGAAGTATCGCGTAGAAATCGCATTTGCAACCGCTGGAGCTTTTCCAGTATGTTGCGTGAAGATTTATGAGAAAACGGCCTGCGGGCCGTTTTGTTTTGCCTGGAAAATGTGCAGTTTGCGCCTTTTTACAGGCAAATTTGGTCGGGAAATGTGAAAAAAGCCGCAGCAGTGGGCGACAACCGTTCTCGACTCACAAAAGTGATGCCGCTATAATGCCGCGTCTTTTATTATGAATGTCTTCGGGATGATTCTGACGACAGGGAATGTGTTTCTGATTTGAAGAGGGCATCCCGGTTCTGCGAAGCAACCTGTTCGCGCTTCCAGAGTTGACCGAGCACTGTGATTTTTTTGAGGTAACAAGATGCAAGTTTCAGTTGAAACCACTCAGGGCCTTGGGCGCCGTGTAACGATTACTATCGCCGCTGACAGCATCGAGAATGCTGTCAAAAGCGAGCTGGTCAACGTAGCGAAAAAAGTTCGCATTGACGGCTTCCGTAAAGGCAAAGTGCCGATGAATGTTGTTGCTCAGCGTTATGGCGCATCTGTTCGCCAGGACGTGCTGGGTGACCTGATGAGCCGTAACTTCGTTGACGCGATCATCAAAGAAAAAATTAATCCGGCCGGCGCGCCGAACTATGTTCCGGGCGAATACAAGCTGGGTGAAGATTTCACCTACGCGGTCGAGTTCGAAGTTTATCCGGAAGTTGAACTGCAGGGTCTGGAAGCGATCGAAGTTGAAAAACCGGTTGTTGAAGTGACCGACGCTGACGTTGACACCATGCTGGATACTCTGCGCAAGCAGCAGGCTAACTGGAAAGACAAAGACGGCGCTGTTGATGCCGAAGATCGCGTTACCGTTGATTTCACCGGTTCCGTTGACGGCGAAGAGTTCGAAGGCGGCAAAGCTTCTGACTTCGTACTGGCGATGGGCCAGGGTCGTATGATCCCGGGCTTTGAAGACGGTATCAAAGGTCACAAAGCTGGCGAAGAGTTCACCATCGACGTAACCTTCCCGGAAGAGTACCACGCTGAAAACCTGAAAGGTAAAGCGGCTAAGTTCGTTATCAACCTGAAGAAAGTTGAAGAACGTGAACTGCCGGAGCTGACTGAAGAATTCATCAAGCGTTTCGGCGTTGAAGATGGTTCCGTCGCCGGTCTGCGCGCTGAAGTGCGTAAAAACATGGAGCGCGAGCTGAAAGGCGCCGTGCGTAACCGCGTGAAATCTCAGGCTATCGAAGGTCTGGTTAAAGCGAACGATATCGACGTTCCAGCCGCGCTGATTGACAGCGAAATCGACGTTCTGCGCCGCCAGGCTGCTCAGCGTTTCGGCGGTAACGAACAACAGGCTCTGGAACTGCCGCGTGAGCTGTTCGAAGAGCAGGCTAAACGCCGCGTTGTTGTTGGCCTGCTGCTGGGCGAAGTGATTCGCACCAACGAGCTGAAAGCTGACGAAGATCGCGTGAAAGGCCTGATCGAAGAGATGGCTTCTGCTTACGAAGATCCGAAAGAAGTGGTTGAGTTCTACAGCAAAAACAAAGAGCTGATGGACAACATGCGCAACGTCGCGCTGGAAGAGCAGGCTGTTGAAGCCGTGCTTGCGAAAGCGAAAGTGTCTGAAAAAGCCACTTCCTTCAGCGAACTGATGAACCAGCAGGCGTAATTTCGCCCCAAGGTTTAAGGTTTGAGTAAAAACCCGTTGCCGAAAGGCCGCGGGTTTTTTTATTGCAATGATAGCCTTAGGATACGTGCGAAAAGGCGATTTCAGTGATAGCGTTACGACAAAAGATTGTTATGCTTGAATTAAGGCAACGTCATCCCCATAACCGGGAGACGTAACTGCAGTGGCATAACCATGCGCCGTAATGAAGCGTGCATCTATGCACTTCTGCCCAACGGCAGAAATTCTGGCTGATAATCCGTCCGTAAGGTTACAATCAGTGCAGCGGTTTTTTTCAAATTAATCCAGGAGACGGAAATGTCATACAGTGGCGAACGAGACAACTTTGCACCCCATATGGCCCTGGTGCCGATGGTCATTGAACAGACCTCACGCGGCGAACGTTCATTTGATATTTACTCCCGTCTGCTCAAGGAGCGCGTCATTTTTCTGACCGGCCAGGTAGAAGATCACATGGCTAACCTGATCGTGGCGCAGATGCTGTTTCTGGAAGCGGAAAACCCGGAAAAAGATATCTATCTGTACATTAACTCTCCGGGCGGCGTGATTACCGCCGGGATGTCGATTTACGACACGATGCAGTTCATCAAACCGGACGTCAGCACCATTTGTATGGGGCAGGCGGCTTCGATGGGCGCCTTCCTGCTGACCGCAGGGGCTAAAGGTAAGCGTTTCTGCCTGCCGAACTCCCGCGTGATGATTCACCAGCCGCTGGGCGGCTATCAGGGCCAGGCGACGGATATCGAAATCCACGCCCGCGAAATCCTGAAAGTGAAAGGCCGCATGAATGAACTGATGGCACATCATACGGGTCAATCCCTTGAGCAGATCGAGCGTGATACCGAGCGCGATCGTTTCCTGTCTGCCTCAGAAGCAGTGGAATACGGCCTCGTCGACTCCATTTTGACTCATCGTAATTGATGCCCCGGGCGCAAGGGGGCCGCTATACTTGTTTGTAAGAGGGCGGCACAACGCTTACCAGCGGTTTGCGCCTGAGAATGGCATTTGCGTCGTCGTGTGCGGCACAAAGAACTTAATAAGAGGTTTGGACTCATGACAGATAAACGCAAAGATGGTTCGGGCAAACTGTTGTACTGCTCTTTTTGCGGCAAAAGCCAGCATGAAGTGCGTAAGCTAATCGCCGGGCCGTCCGTGTATATCTGCGACGAATGCGTTGATTTATGTAACGACATCATTCGCGAAGAAATTAAAGAAGTCGCGCCGCATCGCGAGCGCAGTGCATTGCCGACTCCCCACGAAATTCGCCACCATCTGGACGATTACGTTATCGGCCAGGAGCCGGCGAAAAAAGTGCTGGCGGTGGCGGTATACAATCACTACAAACGTCTGCGCAATGGCGACACCAGCAACGGCGTTGAACTGGGTAAAAGCAACATTCTGCTGATCGGGCCGACCGGCTCCGGTAAAACGCTGCTGGCGGAAACCCTGGCGCGTCTGCTGGATGTGCCTTTCACCATGGCGGATGCCACCACCCTGACCGAAGCCGGTTACGTGGGTGAGGACGTGGAGAACATCATCCAGAAACTGCTGCAGAAGTGCGACTACGACGTACAGAAAGCCCAGCGCGGTATCGTCTACATTGATGAGATTGACAAAATTTCCCGTAAATCGGATAACCCGTCGATCACCCGCGATGTTTCCGGCGAAGGCGTGCAGCAGGCGCTGCTGAAGCTTATTGAAGGTACCGTGGCCGCGGTTCCGCCGCAGGGCGGGCGTAAGCATCCGCAGCAGGAGTTCCTGCAGGTTGATACCTCTAAAATCCTGTTTATCTGCGGCGGCGCGTTTGCCGGTCTGGATAAGGTCATTTCCCACCGTGTAGAAACCGGCTCCGGCATTGGTTTCGGCGCGACGGTGAAGGCGAAGTCCGATAAAGCCAGCGAAGGTGAACTGCTGTCTCAGGTTGAACCGGAAGATCTGATCAAGTTTGGTCTGATTCCTGAGTTCATTGGCCGTCTGCCGGTCGTGGCGACCCTGAGCGAGCTGAGCGAAGAAGCACTGATTCAGATCCTCAAAGAGCCGAAAAACGCCCTGACTAAGCAGTATCAGGCGTTGTTCAGCCTTGAAGGCGCTGAGCTGGAGTTCCGCGACGAAGCGCTGGACGCTATCGCGAAGAAAGCGATGGCGCGTAAAACCGGCGCTCGTGGCCTGCGTTCTATCGTTGAAGCCGCGCTGCTCGATACCATGTACGATCTTCCGTCAATGGAAGACGTGGAAAAAGTGGTCATCGACGCTTCGGTTATCGATGGTCAGAGCAAGCCGCTGCTGATTTACGGCAAACCGGAAGCGCAGCAGGCGTCTGGTGAATAATTAACCAGTTTGCTCAAGCAGTTAACAAAAAGGGGGGATTTTATCTCCCCTTTTATTTTTCCTGCATTCCCGCCGTTGAATGTATGGAATACATCCCCATATACTGGTTTACATATTAACGGCGACGCGTCGTTGAGTTGCGTCGTCGGCTACCTGGCGGACTTTAAACTAAGAGAGAGCTCTATGAATCCTGAGCGTTCTGAACGCATTGAAATCCCCGTATTGCCGTTGCGCGATGTGGTGGTTTATCCGCACATGGTCATACCCCTGTTTGTAGGGCGGGAAAAATCTATCCGTTGTCTCGAAGCAGCCATGGACCATGATAAAAAAATCATGCTGGTTGCGCAGAAAGAAGCCTCGACGGATGAGCCGGGTGTAAACGATCTTTTCACCGTCGGGACCGTGGCGTCTATTTTGCAAATGCTGAAGCTACCGGACGGTACTGTTAAAGTGCTGGTCGAAGGTTTGCAGCGCGCGCGCATCTCTGCGCTGTCTGATAATGGCGAACATTTTTCGGCGAAGGCGGAATACCTTGAATCGCCGGCGATTGACGAACGCGAGCAGGAAGTGCTGGTTCGTACCGCTATCAGCCAGTTTGAAGGCTACATCAAGCTGAACAAAAAAATCCCTCCGGAAGTGCTGACGTCGCTGAATAGCATCGACGATCCGGCGCGTCTGGCGGATACCATCGCTGCGCATATGCCGCTGAAGCTGGCGGACAAACAGTCCGTGCTGGAGATGTCCGACGTTAACGAGCGTCTGGAATATCTGATGGCGATGATGGAGTCGGAAATCGATCTGCTGCAGGTGGAGAAGCGTATTCGCAACCGCGTGAAAAAGCAGATGGAGAAATCTCAGCGCGAGTACTATCTGAATGAGCAAATGAAAGCCATTCAAAAAGAGCTCGGCGAGATGGACGACGCCCCGGACGAGAACGAAGCGCTGAAGCGTAAGATCGACGCGGCGAAAATGCCGAAAGAGGCAAAAGAGAAAACCGAAGCGGAACTGCAAAAACTGAAAATGATGTCCCCGATGTCGGCGGAAGCGACCGTCGTTCGCGGCTACATCGACTGGATGGTGCAGGTACCGTGGAACGCTCGCAGCAAGGTTAAAAAAGACCTGCGTCAGGCTCAGGAGATCCTCGATACCGATCACTACGGCCTTGAGCGCGTGAAGGATCGCATTCTTGAGTACCTCGCGGTGCAGAGCCGTGTTAACAAGCTCAAAGGGCCGATCCTGTGCCTGGTTGGGCCTCCGGGGGTAGGTAAAACCTCTCTCGGCCAATCCATCGCCAAAGCAACTGGACGCAAATATGTGCGTATGGCGCTGGGCGGCGTGCGTGATGAAGCGGAAATCCGCGGTCACCGCCGTACCTATATTGGCTCAATGCCGGGCAAACTGATCCAGAAAATGGCTAAAGTGGGCGTTAAAAACCCGCTGTTCTTGCTGGATGAGATCGACAAGATGTCTTCTGACATGCGCGGCGATCCGGCCTCGGCGCTGCTGGAGGTGTTGGATCCGGAACAGAACGTGGCCTTTAACGACCACTATCTGGAAGTGGATTACGATCTCAGCGACGTGATGTTCGTTGCGACCTCTAACTCCATGAACATTCCGGCGCCGCTGCTGGATCGTATGGAAGTGATCCGCCTCTCCGGCTATACCGAAGATGAGAAGCTAAACATCGCCAAACGCCATCTGCTGTCAAAACAGATTGAGCGTAACGCGCTCAAGAAAGGCGAGCTGACGGTGGATGACAGCGCGATTATCGGCATCATTCGCTACTACACCCGTGAAGCGGGCGTGCGTGGTCTGGAGCGTGAAATCTCGAAACTGTGCCGCAAAGCGGTGAAACAGCTGCTGCTGGATAAGTCGCTGAAACACATCGAGATTAACGGCGACAACCTGCACGATTTCCTTGGCGTGCAGCGCTACGACTATGGTCGTGCGGATAGCGAAAACCGCGTAGGTCAGGTGACCGGACTGGCGTGGACGGAAGTGGGCGGCGATCTGCTGACCATTGAAACCGCCTGCGTTCCGGGTAAAGGCAAACTGACCTACACCGGTTCACTGGGTGAAGTCATGCAGGAATCCATCCAGGCGGCGCTGACGGTGGTTCGTTCACGTGCGGATAAGCTGGGTATTAACTCAGACTTTTACGAAAAACGTGATATTCACGTTCACGTGCCGGAAGGCGCTACGCCGAAGGATGGTCCAAGCGCCGGTATCGCGATGTGCACCGCGCTGGTTTCCTGCCTGACGGGTAATCCGGTACGCGCCGACGTGGCGATGACCGGTGAGATTACCCTCCGTGGCCAGGTATTGCCGATTGGTGGTCTGAAGGAAAAACTGTTGGCCGCGCATCGCGGCGGCATTAAGACTGTTCTGATTCCTGATGAAAATAAACGCGACCTTGAAGAAATTCCGGATAACGTTATCGCCGATTTAGATATCCATCCGGTGAAACGAATCGAGGAAGTTCTGGCACTTGCGCTGCAGAACGAACCGTTTGGAATGGAAGTCGTCACGGCAAAATAGTGATTTCGCGCAAATAGCGCTAAGAAAAATAGGGCTGGTAAGTAAATTCGTACTTGCCAGCCTTTTTTTGTGTAGCTAACTTAGATCGCTGGCAGGGGGGTCAATTACAACTCTGTTGTAAGGGCATGACAGTCCTGATATAACTGCTGCGCGGTCGCGCCACGAAGGATTCTGGTGCGATATAAATTATAAAGAGAGGAAGAGAACAGTGAATAAATCTCAACTGATTGACAAAATTGCTGCCGGTGCGGACATTTCTAAAGCCGCAGCTGGACGTGCGTTAGATGCTTTAATCGCTTCTGTTACTGAATCTCTGCAGGCTGGAGATGACGTTGCGCTGGTAGGGTTTGGTACTTTTGCTGTTAAAGAGCGCGCTGCCCGTACTGGTCGCAATCCGCAAACAGGCAAAGAAATCACCATTGCTGCTGCTAAAGTTCCGGGTTTCCGCGCAGGTAAAGCGCTGAAAGACGCGGTAAACTGATCGACTTCCCCACTGGGGTCTGTGACGAAGTACAAGGGCGCATCGCAAGATGTGCCTTTTTTATTTGCCAGAATGCGACTTAATGTGAGTTTATACGCACTTGTGGGCTGACAATCACCCCGTTTTCTTGTCAAAATACGTCCTCACGCGCGGCGGCCATCACATGCTATGCTGCGCGAGCTAAAGTCATCTACAGCGGAGCGTTGTTACACCATGATGGACAACCTACGCACGGCCGCCAACAGCGTCGTGCTCAAGATTATTTTCGGTATCATTATCGTCTCGTTCATTTTGACCGGGGTGAGTGGTTACCTGATTGGCGGTGGCAACAACTATGCCGCAAAAGTTAATGACCAGGAGATTGGTCGCACACAGTTTGAGAATGCCGTTGCCAGCGAGCGTAATCGCATGCAGCAGCAGCTTGGCGACCAGTTCTCAGAGCTGGCGGCTAATGAAAATTACATGAAGACCATGCGTCAGCAGGTGCTGAACCGTCTGATTGACGAAGCGCTGCTCGATCAGTACGCCCGTGAGCTCGGTCTCAATATCAGCGATGACCAGGTCAAGCAGGCGATCTTCCAGACCCAGGCTTTCCAGGCGGATGGCAAATTTGATAACGAGCGCTTCAGCCGCATCGTTAATCAGATGGGGATGACGACGGATCAGTACGCGCAGGCGCTTCGTAATCAGCTGACGACTCAGCAGTTGATCAACGCCGTAGCCGGTACCGATTTTATGCTGCCGGGCGAATCCGACCAGCTGGCGGCGCTGGTTTCTCAACAGCGCGTTGTCCGTGAAGCGACTATCGACGTGAACGCGCTGGCGGCGAAGCAAACCGCTACCGACGATGAAATCAACGCCTTCTACCAGCAGAATCAGGCGCGTTTTATGGCCCCGGAGCAGTTCCGCGTAAGCTATATCAAGATGGACGCTGCGAGCATGCAGGAAAACGCCTCTGACGAAGAAATTCAGTCATGGTACGACCAGCATCAGGATCAGTTCACTCAGCCGCAGCGTAACCGCTACAGCATCATTCAGACTAAAACCGAAGCGGATGCCCAGGCGGTGCTTGATGAGCTGAAGAAAGGCGCAGACTTCGCCGCGCTGGCAAAAGAGAAATCAACCGACATCATCTCTGCCCGCAACGGTGGTGATATGGGCTGGCTGGAAGATGCGGCTACCGTGCCGGAGCTGAAAGAGGCCGGTCTGAAAGAAAAAGGCCAGCTTTCTGGCGTGATTAAATCCTCCGTGGGTTTCCTCGTTGCCCGTCTGGACGACGTTCAGGCCGCGCAGGTTAAACCGCTGGCTGAGGTTCGCGATGATATCGCGGCGAAAGTGAAGCAGGAAAAAGCGCTGGATGCGTACTACGCGCTGCAGCAGAAAGTGAGCGACGCGGCGAGCAACGATAATGAGTCGCTGGCGGGCGCCGCCCAGGTTGCCGGTCTGAAAGTGGTTGAAACCGGCTGGTTTGGCCGCGACAGCCTGCCGCAAGAGCTGAACTTCAAGCCGGTCTCTGAAGCCATCTTCAACGGCGGTCTGGTTGGCGACAACGGCACGCCGGGCAGCAACTCCGATATCATCACCGTTGACGGCGATCGCGCGTTTGTTCTGCGCATCAGCGAGCATAAAGCGGAGGCGGTTAAGCCACTGGCGGATGTGAAAGCGCAGGTGAGCGATATCGTTAAGCGCAACAAAGCGGAACAGCAGGCGAAGCTGGACGCCGATAAGCTGCTGACGGCCCTGAAAGAGGGTAAAGGCGATGAAGCGATGAAAGCCGCGGGCCTGAGCTTTGGCGCGCCGCAGACGCTGTCACGCACCGGTCAGGAAGCGCTGAGCCAGTCAGTCTTTGCGCTACCGCTGCCGCAGTCGGGTAAGCCAAGCTACGGCGTGGGCTCCGATCTGCAGGGCAACGTGGTGCTGCTGGCGCTGGAGGAAGTGAAAGCGGGTACGATGCCGGAAGAGCAGAAAAAAGCGATGATTCAGGGGATCACCCAGAATAACGCCCAGATCGCTTTCGAAGCGCTGATGAGCAACCTGCGTAAAGCGGCCAAAATTAAGGTCGGCGACATCATCGACCAGCAACAATAATTTCGCGCTGCTTCGCAAAAGCAAGTAACGTAATGTAATCCTCAAAGGCCGCTTTCGCGGCCTTTTCCATTTCTGCATTTTGTCTTTTGTACTCTTTTTCCCTCGTCGTTATCGTGCTCTTGCTGTCAACAAACAAGGAGATAACAGCATGAAACGAGGAATGAAATCGCTTATTGCCGCGGTACTGGTTTGCGCGGCGGGGAGTCAGATAGCGCAGGCGGCGCCCTCTGCGGGTAAAGCGTCGGCGACGGTAAAGGAGAGCGTGCAGTCGCCGCAGGCAAAAGCGCCGGATGGGTTAAACGCGGCCGATAGTGAAGGCACCAGGGTGAGTATTAATCACGCCAGCGCGGAGGAGTTGGCTAAGGCGTTGAATGGCGTCGGTCTGAAGAAAGCGCAGGCTATCGTGAGCTATCGCGAAGAGTACGGGCCGTTTAAAACCGTTGACGACCTTAAGCAGGTCCCCGGTATGGGCAACTCGCTGGTAGAGAGAAACCTGTCACATCTGAAGCTGTAAATTTTCAGCGGAAGTTTGCACAGTCGTTATTATTTGCCAGAATGAAGAGGTCACACAAGTGGTGTGACCTCTGACCTCAAAACAACAATTAATGATAAGGCATTCGCGCTATGCAGACTCAAATCAAAGTTCGCGGCTATCATCTGGATGTATATCAGCACGTCAACAATGCGCGTTATCTGGAGTTTCTCGAAGAGGCGCGCTGGGATGGTCTGGAAAGCAGCCCGGCTTTCCAGTGGATGACCGCGCGCAACATCGCCTTTGTGGTGGTGAATATCAATATCAACTATCGCCGACCGGCGGTTCTGGGCGATGTGTTAACCGTCACCAGCAAGCTCGAAAAGCTCAATGGAAAAAGCGGGACGTTAAGCCAGGTGGTCACCCTCAATCCTAACGGCGAAGTGGTCGCCGATGCGCTTATCACGTTTGTCTGTATCGATCTAAAAACGCAGAAAGCGCTGCCGCTGGAGGGCGAACTGCGGGAGAAGCTGGAGCAGCTTGAGCCTCGTTAACCGGCCAGCCGGAGGGGGATGTCCCGGAGGCGGTGCTGCGCACCTGTCCGGGCTACACGTCCCCAGTAGCCTGCGCTCCGGTAGCCCGGGCAGGCGCATCGCGCCGCCCCCGGGGCGAGGGCGCAGAAAGTTGCACAATTTCCCCGAAGGCGCTGCTGCGTATCTGACCGGGCTAAGCGCCTTCTGCCGCCCGCGATGCCGGGAAATAACCGCTTACTGGAGCCCGGTTTTCTGCTTCATCACCGTCATCACGCCAACCTTATCGCCAAGATAGTGGTTCAGGCCGTTGGCGCGTAGATTACAGGCGGCGCACTGCCCGCAGCCGTCGCCTTTAATGCCGTTATAGCAGGTCAGGGTTTCATGGCGCACCAGCGCTAACTGGCCCCAGTAATCGGCTAAGGCCCAGGTCTCGGCTTTGTTAAGCCACATCAGCGGCGTCTCGAAGCGAATATCTTTCGCCATTCCGAGGCTGACGGCATGGTGCAGCGCTTGCACGAACTCGTCGCGGCAGTCCGGGTAGCCCGAAAAATCGGTCTCGCAAACGCCGGTGATAATCGCTTCCGCCTTAACCTGATACGCGTAAATCGCCGTCAGGGTTAAAAACAGAATGTTGCGGCCGGGGACAAAAGTATTGGGGATACCGCTGGCGTCTGGCTCGTAATCCGGAACCGGAATGCTATCGCGGGTCAGGCTGCTGACCGCCAGTTCGTTAAGCAGCGTGACATCAAGGACCTTATGGGCGACGGCCCCCAGCTTCAGCGCCAGTTCGCGAGCAACGTCAATCTCCGCGCGGTGGCGTTGGCCATAATCAAAAGTGACGCAATGCACTTCATCATACTGTTGCAGAGCCTGCACCAGGCAGGTCGTCGAATCTTGTCCTCCGCTGAAGACAACTACGGCGCGTTTCATGATAATTCCTGACAATCGAAGTGAAGCGCATATGGTAGCGCCTGATGGGCGCGACCACCAGCTCTGTCACGGCGCTGAGGCCGGTAGCCAGGCGCTGGCGAAGTCAAACCAGCCTCGAGCGTTGAGGCGTAGCCCGTTAACCCCCGGCGGCGCGCTGATGCGATAATTATAATTGAACAGCGGCGTCATGATGGCATCATCCATCAGTCTGTTAAAGACGTTGCGCAAAGCTTCGCTGCGGCTGCGTTCGTCCGGTAGGGCCTGAACGGCATCCAGCGTCGCCTGAAGATGCGCATATTGCGCCCCGGTCAACAAATTAGGCCACAGTGCGTCGCAGCGTAGCCACTGCTCCAGAGCATAGACCGGCGCTTCGCCGATCAGGCGGTCACCCATCATCAGGTCTGCCTTCGCAAAGTGCCCGCAGCCATCCCAGTTTTTTGCATCATGAAAAATAATCGTCAGCTCGCAGCCCAGCTCTGCCAGCCGTTGCCGAAGCTGCTCCGCCATGGCGTGTAGCTCTACGGGAAGGTGATAGAGCAGGGTAAGCCGTTCAGGCAGAGGGGTATCATAATTTTCAGGCCCCTGCGGAATAGACCAGCCCGGCAATATTTCACTGCTTGGCGCGATCAGATCCTCATCCAGCGGCAGGGTTTCTAACAGGGTGGAGCGATGAATCAGCGAGACCAGCCTTTGCGCCTGCGCTTTGTTAAGACGAGGGCTCTGGCGCAGCGTCAGATAGCAAAAACCGAGGCTAATACTGTTGCTGACCTGACGTAGCCTGGTCAGCTCGTCAGGATCGCCAATGGTTATCTGTACCGGATGACGACAGCTGGTGCCCAGATCCTGCTCGAACAGCTGCGGCGTTATCCAGTATTCCACGGCCTGCAGCAGCGGGTGAGTGAGATGATAGCGCTGATGGTTTTCCAGCCGCACCAGTTCCGGGGTAAATAACTTTAGCCGAAAGGGTCCGCTACCGATGGCCGGATCGTCCGGATGCGCCAGCACGCTGCAGTAGCTGGCAAGGCGGAACGGTAGCCAGTAATCCGCGCGGTGCAGGGTGATGGTCAGACATTGCGAGTGGGTGACGTTAATCTCGCTAATACTGGCGAACAGCGTACGCAGCGCGGGTAGCTGCAGCAGCATCAAAAGCCGCTGCTGCAGCTGTGAGGTCTTAATTGGATCGCCGTTATGCCAGAACAGGGTTGAACGAATATAAAAATGCCAGCGCAGACCGTCCGGCGATACTTCCCAGTGATGGGCTAAATCGCCTATCGGACAGGTACTGTGCGCATCGAATCGGGTCAGGCCGGAAAATATCTCCCCGGCCAGGTGCTGCTCCGCGCGTCCCGGCATAAAACCCGGGCGCAGCGGCTCCAGCGGACGGTAGTAAGGAATACGCAGGGTAGGCGTATCGTTCTGCCATTGGCCGCCGAGAAAGGGGGAAAGCAGCGCTTTAAGCTCTACAGGCGCCAGCTGCGCCAGTTCGAGGGCGTTCTGCTGCTGTCCTTTACTTAGCGCCTGCTCCATCATTTCATTGCGCAGCGTTTCCGGTGCTTTGTAAAACTGGAGTAGCCCGCGCTTTCCGCGACCGGAGCTGGCCTGCCAGCGTAGCCAGCCGGATTCTTGCGCCTGGCGCAGCAGGGTACGGATATGGCGTTCGCTGCAAAAGCAGCGCTCCGCCAGCTCGCCGACGGTAACCTGCTGCGGCTCGCCCGAGGAGGGTTCCCAGAGCCGCTGGTACTGATGGAGACGGTTTAATAGCCTCATATCTGTTTAATCCTGCGCTATATCCGTAAACCCGGAACAATAAAATTCATCTATTCACTATTACTTCCGTATATCTCAGGCAATACTGCAACACAAGCAAAATCCACCACCACTGGGGAGCAGGAGATGGCAAGACTGGCTGCATTTGATATGGACGGTACGCTACTGATGCCGGACCATCGTCTGGGAGAAAAAACGCTGTCGACGCTAAAACGTCTGCGCGCTCGCGATATCACCCTGACTTTCGCCACCGGTCGCCATGCTCTGGAGATGCGCCACGTTATTGGCGAGTTTTCTCTGGACGCGTTTTTAATTACCGGCAACGGGACGCGCATTCACTCTCTGGAAGGCGAAGAGCTGTATCGCCGCGATCTGGCCCCCGATGTGGCGGAAGAGGTGCTGCACAGCGCCTGGGAAACCTCAGCCAGTATGCATTTTTTCAACGACGGCGGCTGGTACACAGGGCAGGAGATTCCCGAAATATTGAAAGCGCACGTTTTTAGCGGTTTTCGCTACCAGTTGTACGATCCTAAGCGGATGCCGGCGCATCAGGTTACGAAAATCTGCTTCTGCGGCGATCATGACGATCTGCGGCGGCTGCGGATCCAGCTGAATGAAGCGCTCGGCGGCCGGGCGGATCTCTGTTTTTCAGCGATGGATTGTCTCGAAGTTTTGCCCGGTGGCTGTAACAAAGGCGCGGCGCTGGCGGTACTAAGCCAGCATCTTGGCCTGACGTTACAGGATTGTATGGCGTTCGGTGACGCCATGAACGACCGGGAAATGCTCGGCAGCGTTGGCCGTGGGGTGATTATGGGCAATGCGATGCCTCAGCTGAAAATTGAACTTCCGCATCTACCGGTTATTGGCGACTGCCGTCATCAGGCCGTTTCCCACTTTTTGACTCATTGGCTGGATAATCCTGATCTTCCTTATTCCCCCGAATAAAGAGACCCTGCCAGCAAGCCAGATATCCCGTGATATTCTGGCTTTTTTTATTTTGCGCGCAGCATTTCGGCGATCTGCGCCTGCCACGGGGAAATATCGCCGATATTGGCCGCAACCCACCGCGGGTTGTAGTAGGTCTCCAGATAACGTTCACCGCTGTCGCACAGCAGCGTGACAATAGAGCCGGAGCGCCCCTCTTCGCGCATCCGCACGGCCAGCTGCAGTACGCCCCACATATTGGTGCCGGTTGATGCGCCGACCTTACGCCCGAGCAGCGTTTCCAGCCATAGGGCGGTGGCGACGCTGGCGGCATCCGGTACCCGCAGCATCTCATCGACCACATCGGGAATAAATGAAGGTTCGACGCGCGGGCGGCCAATGCCCTCAATTTTGCTACCGACCGGGCTGCGCAGGCTGGCGTCGCGGCTTTGCCAGTAGTCCAAAAATACTGAGTTTTGTGGGTCAACCACCAGCAGCTGCGTATCGTAACCCTGACTGCGAATATAGCGGCCGATGGTTGCTGAGGTACCGCCGGTGCCCGCGCTCATCACGATATGCGACGGCTGCGGGTGCGGCTCATGGCTCATCTGGCGGAATATACTGTCGGCGATATTATTGTTTCCCCGCCAGTCGGTCGCCCGTTCGGCAAAGGTAAACTGATCCATATAATGCCCGTTCAGCTCGCGCGCCAGGGTTTCGGAGGCGGCATAGATTTCGCAGGCGCTATCGACAAAATGACAGCGGCCGCCGTAGAACTCAATTTGTTCAATTTTACGTTTTGCCGTACAGGAAGGCATCACGGCGATAAACGGCAGACCTAACAGACGGGCGAAGTAGGCTTCAGAGACGGCGGTTGAACCCGAAGAAGATTCAATAATCGTCGTCCCTTCTTTAATCCAGCCGTTGCACAGACCATAGAGGAACAGCGAGCGGGCCAGGCGATGCTTCAGGCTACCGGTTGGATGGGTGCTTTCATCTTTCAGATAGAGCTGGATCCCAGGGAACTCCGGGAGCGCCAGACGAATCAGGTGCGTATCGGCGGAACGCTGATAATCGGCATTAATTTCACTAATCGCGTGTTTTATCCAGGCGCTGTTCATCTCTGTTTCCTGTTTGTCATTTTGTGCCCAGCTTAGCGGAATTCGAAGGAAAAATTGTTGCCATTTAGCCTTTCAATTACAATGAATGGAGTAAATTTTTCTCCTGAGGTGAGTAATGTTAGATAAAATTGACCGTAAGCTGCTTTCTTTACTGCAAACCGACTGTACCCTCTCTTTGCAGGCGCTGGCTGATGCCGTTAATCTGACCACCACGCCCTGCTGGAAGCGCCTGAAGCGTCTGGAAGACGAAGGTATCCTGCGCGGGCGAGTCGCTCTGCTGGATGCGGAAAAGGTCGGACTTGGGCTGACGGCGTTTGTGCTGATTAAGACTCAGCACCACAGTAGCGACTGGTATTGCCGCTTCGTCAGCGAGGTCACCCAGATGGCGGAGGTTCTCGGTTTCTGGCGTATGGCGGGGGAGTATGACTACCTGCTGCGGGTCCAGGTTGCGGATATGAAAAACTACGATGATTTTTATAAACGCCTGGTAAACAGCGTACCGGGGCTCTCGGATGTCACTTCGAGTTTTGCCATGGAACAGATAAAATACACGACAGCCTTGCCGATTGATTAACGGCATCAGCCGCTACGAATTACACACTCAGGATTTAACTGCTTGCGATTATTTGCTCAACTTAGCTGGTATTTCCGCCGGGAGTGGCGCCGTTACCTCGGCGCTATTGCTCTGCTGATTGTCATTGCCATCCTGCAACTGGTGCCGCCAAAGGTGGTGGGCATCGTGGTTGATGGCGTCACAAAACAACATTACACCGCGGAAAAGGTGTGGATGTGGATTGGCCTGCTGGTCGTTATTGCGGTGATGGTCTATCTGCTGCGCTATGTCTGGCGCGTGCTGCTTTTCGGCGCCTCTTATCAGCTAGCCGTCGAACTGCGTGAGGATTTCTATCGCCAGCTCAGCCGCCAGCATCCGGCCTTTTACCTGCGCCACCGTACCGGCGATCTGATCGCGCGGGCGACCAACGACGTGGATCGGGTGGTGTTCGCCGCTGGCGAAGGGGTATTAACGCTGGTGGACTCCCTGGTGATGGGCTGCGCGGTGCTGATTGTTATGTCGACGCAAATCAGCTGGCAGTTAACCCTGCTGGCGCTGCTGCCGATGCCGCTGATGGCGCTGGCGATCAAGCGTAACGGCGATGCATTACATGAGCGTTTTCGCGTCGCTCAGGCGGCGTTCTCCAGCCTCAACGACCGCACCCAGGAGAGCCTCACCAGCATCCGCATGATCAAAGCCTTTGGTCTCGAAGATCGACAGTCGGCGCTTTTTGCCGCCGATGCCGCGGATACCGGCGCAAAAAATATGCGCGTGGCGCGCATCGACGCGCGCTTCGACCCGACGATTTATATCGCCATCGGTACTGCTAACCTGCTGGCCATCGGCGGCGGCAGCTGGATGGTGATCCAGGGCAGCCTGACCCTGGGGCAGCTCACCAGCTTTGTGATGTACCTCGGCCTGATGATTTGGCCGATGCTGGCGCTGGCGTGGATGTTTAACATCGTTGAGCGCGGTAGCGCGGCCTATGCGCGCATTCGCACCATGCTGGAAGAGGCGCCGGTGGTGAACGACGGCAGCGAGCCGACGCCGGAAGGCCGCGGTACGCTCAGCGTCGCCGTGCGCGAGTTTATCTATCCGCAGGCGAATAAGGCTTCGCTGGAAAAGGTCAATTTTACGCTACAGCCCGGGCAGATGCTGGGGATTTGCGGGCCGACCGGCTCCGGCAAGAGCACCATTCTGGCGCTGATTCAGCGCCACTTTGACGTGACTGAAGGCGATATCCGCTTCCATGACGTTCCCCTGACCCGGCTACAGCTCGATAGCTGGCGCGCCCGTCTGGCGGTGGTTAATCAGACACCGTTCCTGTTCTCCGATACCGTCGCCAGCAACATCGCCCTTGGTAAACCGGATGCTACGCAGGAGCAAATCGAACACGTTGCGCGGCTTGCCAGCGTTCATGAGGATATCCTGCGCCTGCCGCAGGGATATAACACCGAAGTCGGCGAGCGCGGCGTGATGCTTTCCGGCGGGCAAAAGCAGCGAATTTCCATCGCCCGCGCGCTGCTGCTGGAGGCGGAGATTCTGATCCTCGATGATGCCCTGTCGGCGGTAGATGGCAGAACGGAGCACCAGATTTTGCATAACCTGCGGCAGTGGGGAGAAGGGCGGACGGTGATCATTAGCGCCCATCGCCTGTCGGCGTTGACCGAGGCCAGCGAAATTCTGGTGATGCAGCACGGGCACATTGCCCAGCGCGGTCGCCATGAGGCTCTGGCGGCGCAGCCGGGATGGTATCGGGACATGTACCGTTATCAGCAGTTGGAAGCGGCGCTGGATGATGTCCCGCAGGAAGATGAGGAGGTCGCCGGTGCGTAGTTTCACTGAACTCTGGCCGACGTTAAAGCGCCTGCTGGCCTACGGCTCCCCGTGGCGTAAACCGCTGATGATTGCCGTTGCCATCATGTGGGTTGCGGCGGTGGCTGAAGTCAGCGGCCCGCTGCTGATCAGCTATTTCATCGACAATATGGTGGCGAAGAACTCGCTGCCGTTGAAACTGGTCTGCGGCCTCGCCGTGGCCTATATCGGCCTGCAACTCCTTGCCGCTGGCCTGCATTACTGCCAGGCGCTGCTGTTTAATCGCGCGGCGGTCGGCGTGGTGCAGCAGCTGCGCAGCGATGTAATGGATGCCGCGCTGCGCCAGCCGCTCAGCGAGTTTGATACGCAGCCGGTCGGGCAGCTCATCTCACGGGTGACCAACGATACCGAAGTCATTCGTGACCTGTACGTGACCGTGGTGGCCACCGTACTGCGTAGCGCCGCTTTGATTGGCGCGATGCTGGTGGCGATGTTCAGCCTTGACTGGCGGATGGCGCTGGTGGCTATCGCTATTTTCCCGGCGGTGCTGATCGTGATGATGATTTATCAGCGCTACAGCACGCCCATCGTCAGGCGGGTCCGCGCCTGGCTGGCGGATATTAACGATGGTTTTAATGAAGTGATTAACGGCATGGGCGTTATCCAGCAGTTCCGCCAGCAGGCGCGGTTCGGCGAGCGGATGCGCGAGGCCAGCTACGCCCACTATCTGGCGCGTATGCAAACTCTGCGTCTTGATGGCTTCCTGCTGCGCCCGCTGCTGAGCCTGTTCTCTTCATTAATTCTCTGCGGCCTGCTGATGCTGTTTGGTTTCAGCAGCAGCGGAACGATCGAAGTCGGGGTGCTCTACGCCTTTATTAGCTACCTTGGGCGACTGAACGAGCCGCTGATCGAGCTGACCACCCAGCAGTCAATGCTGCAGCAGGCGGTCGTCGCGGGCGAGCGCGTCTTCGAGCTGATGGATAAACCGCGTCAGGCGTGGGGTGAAGATAGCGAGCCGCTGCGCAGCGGAGCAATTAGCATCGATCATCTCTCTTTTGCCTACCGCGACGATAGCCTGGTGTTGCAGGATATTAATCTCGATATCCCGTCCCGCAGCTTTGTGGCGCTGGTTGGCCATACCGGGAGCGGTAAAAGCACCCTGGCCAGCCTGATGATGGGCTACTACCCGTTAACTCAGGGAGAGATTCGCATCGATGGTCGTCCGCTTTCTTCCTTAAGCCACAGCGCGCTGCGTCAGGGGATTGCGATGGTGCAGCAGGATCCGGTGGTGCTGGCTGATACCTTCTATGCCAACGTTACTCTCGGTCGCGACATCAGCGAAGAGCAGGTCTGGGAGGCGCTGGAAGCGGTCCAGCTGGCAGATCTGGCCCGTGAAATGGAAAACGGGATTTATACGCAGCTGGGCGAGCAGGGGAATAACCTCTCCGTTGGCCAGAAACAGCTGCTGGCGCTGGCGCGGGTACTGGTCGATACGCCGCAGGTGCTGATTCTTGATGAGGCGACGGCCAATATTGATTCCGGTACCGAGCAGGCGATTCAGCAGGCTCTGGCCCGGGTGCGCGAGCACACGACGCTGGTGGTGATTGCGCATCGCCTATCGACCATCGTCGAGGCCGATACGATCCTGGTGCTGCACCGCGGTCAGGCCGTAGAGCGCGGAAACCATCAGCAGCTGCTGGCGGCCAAAGGCCGCTACTGGCAGATGTATCAGCTGCAGCTGGTTGGCGAAGAGCTGGCGGCCAGCACGCAGGAAGAGTCGCTGATCGCCTGATGCACCATAATCAGGCAGTCGCGATCCCGCGGCCTGAGGTGGTGCAAAAAAGTCACATATCGCGCACTGAAATGGTGCGGTTTTAGCCGAAAGAGCCAGTTTGCCGCTTCGTTTCCGGCGAATTCTTCACCTTCTCCCTCAAAAAGGGCCGCCTGGCGGTCCTTTTTCATTTCTGGCATAGCCCTTGCTTTAGTAGATACGTGTTAGCTGCGGCCATTACCGAATTCTGACTGGAGGGGACTTATGAAGCTGGTTACCGTGGTAATCAAACCATTCAAACTGGAAGATGTGCGTGAAGCATTATCTTCAATGGGTATTCAGGGCCTGACGGTCACTGAAGTTAAAGGGTTCGGCCGTCAGAAAGGCCACGCGGAGCTCTATCGCGGCGCCGAATACAGCGTCAATTTTCTACCGAAAGTGAAGATTGATGTCGCGATTGCCGACGATCAGCTGGACGAAGTCGTCGATGTCATCAGTAAAGCGGCGTATACCGGAAAGATTGGCGACGGCAAAATCTTTGTCGCCGAGCTGCAGCGCGTGATTCGCATCCGTACCGGCGAATCTGACGAAGCGGCACTGTAACTTTCAGACCACACAGTGATGGGGAACGAAACAATGAAGATAGCAACAATGAAAACAGGTCTGGGAGCGTTGGCTCTTCTTCCGGGACTGGCGATGGCCGCACCGGCGGTAGCGGATAAAGCCGACAACGCTTTTATGATGATTTGCACCGCGCTGGTGCTGTTTATGTCGATTCCTGGCATCGCGCTGTTCTACGGCGGGCTGATCCGCGGTAAAAACGTTCTCTCCATGCTGACTCAGGTGATCGTGACTTTTGCGCTGGTCTGCGTGCTGTGGGTGGTTTATGGCTACACGCTGGCCTTCGGCGCTGGCGGCAGCTTCTTCGGCAACTTCGACTGGGTACTGCTGAAAAACATTGAACTGAAAGCCCTGATGGGAAGCTTCTATCAGTACATCCACGTTGCCTTCCAGGGCTCCTTCGCCTGTATTACCGTTGGTCTGATCGTCGGTGCGCTGGCGGAACGCATTCGCTTCTCGGCGGTACTGATTTTCGTCGTGGTATGGATGACGCTCTCTTATGTGCCGATTGCGCACATGGTATGGGGCGGCGGTCTGTTGGCCACGCACGGCGCGCTTGATTTCGCCGGCGGTACGGTGGTTCACATCAACGCCGCGGTAGCGGGGCTGGTGGGTGCCTATATGATGGGCAAACGCGTTGGCTTTGGTAAAGAAGCGTTCAAACCGCATAACCTGCCGATGGTATTCACCGGCACCGCGATCCTCTACGTTGGCTGGTTCGGCTTTAACGCCGGTTCAGCCAGCGCGGCGAACGAAATTGCCGGTCTGGCGTTCGTTAATACCGTGGTGGCAACGGCGGCAGCTATTCTGGCGTGGACCTTCGGCGAGTGGGCAACCCGCGGTAAACCATCTCTGCTGGGCGCCTGTTCAGGTGCGATTGCCGGGCTGGTCGGCATCACTCCGGCGTGCGGCTACATCGGCGTCGGCGGCTCTCTGATTGTCGGTATCGCTGCGGGCCTGGCGGGACTGTGGGGCGTCACCGTACTGAAACGCTGGCTGCGCGTTGATGACCCATGCGATGTGTTTGGCGTCCACGGCGTCTGCGGTATCGTAGGCTGCATCCTGACCGGTATCTTCGCCGCGACGTCTCTGGGCGGCGTCGGTTACGCGGAAGGCGTCACCATGGGCCATCAGGTTCTGGTACAGCTGGAAAGCATCGGTATCACCATCGTCTGGTCCGGCGTCGTCGCCTTCATTGGTTACAAAGTTGCCGATATGACCGTTGGCCTGCGCGTACCGGAAGATCAAGAGCGTGAAGGGCTGGACGTAAACAGCCACGGCGAAAACGCCTACAACGCCTAATTAATCGTTATCTTTAATCGACAAAAAGCGGAGCCTGGCTCCGCTTTTCCACGGTTAGCTAATCGACTGGATCCACGGTAATAGCGTTGAGACCCACAGCCATGAGAGAGGCATGACGATGATCAGTCCCGGAAGTAGATTCGCTACCGGGAAGGATTTAATACCGCAGATCCGCAATCCCGTCACAAACATAATAAAACCGCCAAGCCCGGAGAAATCAGCAACCATTTCTGGCGTTAGCATTGGCATGATTGATTGCCCGATGAACAGCAGAATCATCTGGACGATAAATTGCGGGATCGCGATAGTCGCGACCGAAAGGCCAAGCAGGGTGGCAAAAATACCGGCGGTCAGGATATCGAGGAATGATTTGGTTAACAGGATGGATATGTCTCCGGTTATCCCTTCCTGCATGGCGCCAAATATGCCCGTTCCCGAGGCCACGAACAGCACCAGAATCCCCACGAATTTATCGAGATACTCCTCTTGTGATAATGTGCTGCCGCTTTTTTGCGGGGCAATTTTATCGATAATAAAACGTAATTTAGATGCGCCGCGGCCAATATTTTTCTCGATAGAAAATATTTCACCGATAATAGCGCCGAAGAGTAATGACGCGACGACTACGGGCAGCGCGTGTAATTTAATGATGACCGTTATTCCCATTCCCATGGAGGCCGCACCAAAAGTCAGAGGTAGCGCAGTACGGAATTTTTCACTTAAGCGATCGCCAATTAAGCCGCCGACGATCCCGCCGATAAGCGTTGAAGTGGAGTTAATGATTGGCCCAATCATTGTTTTACCTTATTGATATTTTCAAAGTATCTATTTTTGTTATGAGTCCACGAACGGACCCGCTATTCGGCGGGCTCTGCGGATAATGAGCCTGCCGATAGTGAACGGCTATTTTTTGAAGCCCGGAATGAAACGATTAACATCCACCTCAAGGAATTTGCTGCGCTGAAAATTCGCTTTCAGGTTCCATGGAACGGTGCAGTCAAAAATCGTTTTACAGGCAATCCCGTGGCCGAGTATTGATGGGCTGAATGCGGGATCGGATGACGGATCGAGCGGATGGCAGCGTACACCCGGTATAAAGATAGTACTGACATCCCCCTGGTAGCGCGTTGTCATCGCCCACATCACATCGTTAATATCAAAAACATCAACATCCTCATCAATCAACATGACATGTTTCAATTCTGAGAAAGCCGAAAACGCGAGAAGCGCGGCCTGGCGCTGCCTGCCCTCATCCGCTGGCGTGCGTTTTTTAACCTGTAGCACGGCCAGATATTTGCCTGTGCCCGGCGATGGGCAATGCACGTTCTGAACGAAACCAGGCAATGCCTTTTCAACCATTTGCAAGATACTGGCTTCTGTTGGGATCCCGGCCAGATTGGTGTGCTCATCGCTTGCTCCAATACAGGTTTGCAGGATTGGATGGCGGCGGTGAGTAATAGCTTTAACTTTGATTACCGGAACCTGAGCCTGAGCGCTGCCGGTGTAGCCTGGAAACTCCGGCATAGCCTTACCGGTATCGGTGTTCTGATCTTCACGCACTCTCACGTTCGGTAAGAGCTCGCCTTCGATAACGACTTCAGCGTTAGCGATAGCAAGCGCATTAACGCTCACGCACTCGGTAAGCTCTACAGGCTGGTTGCGCAAACTACCGGCAATTGACAGTTCGTCAAAACCTAAAGGCGTTGTCGGGGGCTCGAAGCAGGCGCCGATCTCAATTGCCGGATCGACGCCAATACTGATAGAGATAGGCAGCGCTTTTCCGGCGGCTTCGGCTTTCTGGCGGAAAGTATCAAGGTGGCGGCCTGGAACAAAATACATTGATATTTCATCTTTACTCTGGACGCATAAACGATGAATGGTGACGTCACGTTCACCGGTTTGCGGGTCGGCGGCGTAGCACATACCGAGAGTAAAGTAGGGGCCGGCATCTTCCGGAGTATTGGTGGGCGCAGGCAATATTTTCAGGATATCGAAATCAGGATCGGTCGCCAGGTGAACGACTTCCTGACACGCGGCCTTGTCGCGTGGGATGACTATCGGCGCAATAGGGTTGGCAACGGAGTCTTTTAGCATAAACGCCAGGTTTTCAGGCGTGGTGCCAAACAGGTGGGCGACGCGCTTGCGTGAGCAAAGTAGACCGATGAGCACCTTTACGTCGTCGTACCCTTTGATTTTGTTAAAAATCATGGCCGGGCCCACGCGAGTAGGGCGCTGGACGGTGCCGTGCGCCCCGACGTAGCGGTATACGCCAGATAATTCGGCAATAGGATCAACAGGTTCATCGGTATAGATCAATTCATCATCGTAATGGCTTAATACAGCCAATGCGGAGCGCAGATCCGTCACTTTTGGTTGTTCCATGGGCATTGAACTCTCCTTTTTATTTCATTAAACGATGACCCGATGGGCATATAGCGCCGACCCTGATTTTTAATCATCGCGATGGGGTTAATTTTCGATAAATACAAATAAGAGTCCAATAACATTGCCCCGGATTTTAATAAGGATTTATTATTAGCGTCTTCCTGGAGGTCGTTATGGATTATCGGCAATTACATGCTTTTGTGGTACTGGCGCAAGAGCTGCATTTCGGACGGGCGGCGCAGAGGCTTAACGTTACCCAGCCTGCGCTCACGCAGCAGATTAAAAACCTTGAGAATACGTTGGGCCTGATGCTGTTTGTTCGCGATCGGCGCAATGTTTCATTGACCACAGAGGGGCTATTTTTGATTGACGAGGCGCGAGTTATTCTTGGTCACTGCGATAAGTTCCTCGAAAATGTAAACAGCCTGCTTCTGGGGTATAAAGGACAGTTAAAAGTCGGCTATGTTGGGTCATCTATTCTCGATCCGGCATTGACATTGTTAATAAAAAACTATCGGCATAAGAAATCAGAGACCGATTTGATAATAGAAGAACATAACGCTCATAATTTATTAACATTGTTACTGGATAAACGGATCGATCTGGCTTTTGTTCGTTCGCCAATACCGCAATATGAACAGCTGGAATATATGAATATTGCCACGCGTTCGCTTATTGCCGTCCTGCCGCGTAACCATGAACTGGGTAACCGGCGGAAAATCTCCCTGGCGTTACTGGCGAAAGAACAATTTTTTATGCAAAAGGACCCTTACGGCGTGGGCCTCGGCTGGTCGGCAATTAACGCCTGCCAGCAGGCCGGGTTTACCCCGCAGAAAATTCAGTATACGCGTGATGTATCGGTGGCTATTGGCCTGGTTTCAATGGGAATGGGTGTTGCTCTGGTGCCAGAAACGCAGAGTTCGATGCTGATGTCCGATGTAAGCTACTGCCTGCTGGAGGAAACATTTGCCACTACCACGCTCACTCTGTGCTGGCGGCGGCATACTAAAAATAACATCCTGCGCGATTTTATAAACTACACCCGGGAGCTCACCGACCGTCAGCACCACAGGGCGACTCAAAGCGTGGCAGCCCAACGGTCTGACGATCTTTGAACGAACGGAAGCGTCTATTTGCCCGGGAAGAGGTTCCGGTTGCGCATGACGCCTTCCTGCACCGTGGAAGCTACCAGCGTGCCGTCCTGAGTATAGAACTCGCCGCGCACAAAACCGCGCGCGCTGGAGGCGGAGGTGCTCTCAACGCTGTACAGCAGCCAGTCGTTGATGTTGAACGGACGGTGGAACCACATTGAGTGATCGATGGTGGCGACCTGCATTCCGGGCTCCAGAAAACCGACGCCGTGCGGCTGCAGGGCGACGGGCAGGAAGTTAAAATCCGAAGCGTAGCCTAACAGATACTGATGGATGCGGAGATCTTCCGGAACGGCGCCGTTGGCGCGGATCCACACCTGACGCGTCGGTTCTGCAACGTGGCCTTTCAGGGGGTTATGAAATTCGACCGGGCGAATCTCCAGCGGTTTATCGCAGAGAAATTTTTCTTTAACCTGCGGCGGCAGCAGATGGGCCAGCTTGCGGGCGATATCCGTTTCGGAGGGGAGGGCGTCTGGGGCGGGCGCCGCGGGCATGGTTTTTTGATGTTCATAGCCGGGTTCTGGCGCCTGGAAAGAGGCGGTCATATAGAAAATCGGCTTCCCGTTTTGAACCGCCGCCACCCTGCGGGCGCTGAAGCTATTGCCGTCGCGCAGGACTTCAACGTCATAGATGATGGGTTTCTGGCTGTCGCCGGGACGCAGGAAGTAGCTGTGAAACGAGTGAATCAGGCGTTCTGCGGGGACCGTCTCTTTTGCTGCGTATAGCGCCTGGCCAACCACTTGACCACCAAAAACCTGACGCAAGCCCAGATCCTCGCTCTGACCGCGGAACAATCCCTCTTCAATTTTTTCCAGATTTAACAATGCCAGCAGATTGGTTAATGCCTGACTCATAGTAACCCTCAATCAATGATGACTGCTTTGCGCAGCGCGTTATTGAGGCAAAGTATAACCTGGAAACGCAAGTGGTCCGATGGGTGCAATAATCTGAATATGGGCTCTTTTCCAGGAAGAGAACTGAGATCTGTGCCACACTTATTTACGATACTAATGTCCTGTCCCCGATTGTGGCTGGATGTACTCCTGTTAAAGAAGGGATGAAAAGGAGAAAAGAATGAAATTTGCCTATATGTTAAGTGCCTTAGCCGTCGCGGCTACGTTGTCTGCCTGTGCGAACAACCACAGCAGCAGTGCAGCGAACCAGGCTGCGCCCGATCCTTACGGCATTGCCTCACTAAGCTCCTCGCAGCAGCAGCCTAACGTTTCCGGGACCATCAATATTCGACAGCGCGTGGCGTTACCGCCGGATGCGGTATTAACCGTAACTCTGTCGGATGCGTCCCTGGCCGATGCGCCAGCGCACGTGCTGTCGCAAAAAGCGGTAAGGACCGAAGGGAAGCAGGCGCCGTTTAACTTTGTTCTGCCCTACAACCAGGCGGACATTAAGCCTAATGCACGCATCCTGTTAAGTTCGGCGATTACCGTTAACGGTCAGCTGATGTTTATTACCGATACCGTGCAGACGGTGATTAATCAGGGCGGCAATCGCGCCGATCTGCTGCTGGTACCGGTCCAGCAAACGGCGGTGCCGGTGGCAAATACGAACGTTCCCGCCGCGCAATAACCCCGACAATGCCCCTTTCAGGGGCATTTTTTTGCCTTTAATAAATCCAGCGGTAATGCTGCAGGTCAATATGACCGCTGCCTGAGACCTGAACTCCCTCCGCCAGGAGCGCCTGGCGTTGGCGCTGTAGATCTGGCCCGGTAAGCGAGATATCGCCGTGGCGGTTGACGACCCGATGCCAGGGAAGCTGGGACCCCTCAGGCAGACGCTTTAAAACCCCGCCGACCTGACGCGCCGCACGCGGTGAACCGGCCAACTGAGCAACGTCGCCGTAGGTAGCAACGTACCCCTCTGGGATCGAGGCGACTATCTGCCAGACTCGCTGCGGAAAAGTATCGTGAGAATCCATGGTACGTCCTGCTGCCGGGAAAGGCTCAGGATAATCGTTGTACGACGGGCTGTACAGATAGTGGCTTAAGCCGTTTTAACAACGGTAAATTCCAGCGCCAGGCCAAGCACCTGCATGCCATGGACATTCTCATTCGGTATATTGGTCAGCAGGGTTTCAAGAAACTTCAGGCGTTTTGACTGGGCGTTAATCACCAGTTTTGCGCGCATGGCCGGAAGCTTAAGCGTTGATATTGGATAGACCACGCGACCGCTGACTTCGATAGGGAGTTTACGTAATTCAATGTGCTGAAGGACGCCGACGCTAGAGTAGAGCAGCGCGACCGGGGTGACGGCGAGTAGCGGATTTTGGCTAATGGTCACAAAATCAAGAAGCAGCTCCGGGCGCAGAAAGTTTAAACCGCGGAAGGGAACGGTGACTTCATCGATTGGCGGCATCGCCAGGGTAGTGATTAAACGCGGTGATTCACTCATTCAGATACCATGATAAAAAACATACAATTCATAGTGAACATTATGGATGTTGAGGGGCGTTTGTGCTGAGAGTGCGCTCGCAATCTCCTGCCAGGGACGGAAATTTTACGCTACAAAGCCGCGATATCGCTCTGATTACGCGACTTTGCGCAATAAACCAGCACCCAATCGGCGGCGGCTTGCAATTCAGGGGGTCAGCAGGGATAATGCGCCAGCGCGTTAGGTAACTAGCGCTCTCAATGGGGGCTCTGTTGGTTCTCCCGCAACGCTACTCTGTTTACCAGGTCAGGTCCGGAAGGAAGCAGCCAGAGCAGACGACGTGTGTGCCGGGATGTAGCTGGCAGGGCCCCCACCCATTTCAGCGTGCCCCAGCGCTCTGTGCATCTAATAAGCGGCTTCGCTCATCCCCTCATTTTTAATATCCACAAATAAAGTGTGTATTTTTTCTCGTTTCTAAAACATATCTTTTTTATGCCAAAAATTCTCTACGTCATAAAATTGAAATTTAACTGAAATATTAATGTCATCTTTATGTCATATATAACGTGCAGATTATTCATGGGAAAATGTTGTTAGATATAAGCTAAAAATATATCTCTGGATCAGCATGTTAACTTCGTGTATTAATTATATGATGATTTTATTTCACGGGAAGCGTGACTATGACCACGGTAGTTCTGAACGTAAAAATTGATGGCGAGTTAAAAGAAAAGCTGCGTCAGTATGCGGAAGAAAATAACGAAAATTTAGGAACAGCTACGGAGAAACTGCTACTCCTGGCCTTTCAGGTAGTGGAATCAGCAGACGAGGCGGGGGTTTCGGAAGAAGATATCGATAGCCAGCATACCGAAGAGGAAGCGTCTCCATTAACCCCTAAAGAAATCAAAGCATTACGTAAAATTCTGAAGAAGAGAAAATGAAACAACAACTCTCTACAGCCAGCAACTATAGCGAAGCCTGCGACATGCTGCGTTCCGGCTACGTCAAGCACGTACGCCTGAACTGGAATATCGGTAGCGATGAGTTTTTTCGCATTGCCTCCGATTGGTGTGACACAGGTGCAAAAATTAAAAAAGATGAAGACGGCTTTATTATTTCTCTGAAAGGGTTTCCGATCCCGCGTCAGCATTAATGAAACTATTTTAATTTTGTCATCGGGCTGACACGTCAGAAAGACAAAATTGAACGGCAATTTTATAAAAACATCTCATATGCATCACGGATGATGGTTTTTGACGGGCTGGCTCCAGCCCGTCGATATTTTATTAGATGATTTTCCTCAGACGAAAGCTCTCCTTCTGCTCCGTAAGACTATGCCATAGCGGCTGCAATGTAGTAAACGCGCTGCGTAGTTCCTCATCCGAAAGGGTAAAGGGCAAACGCAAATAGCGATCAAACGCGCCGGCCAGACCAAAGCGTGTGCCCGTCCCGATGTGAATTCCGCGGCTTTCAGCGCGAACGGAAAAGAGCGTCGCCAGCATGCCGGGTAATTCAACCCAAAAAGAGAGCCCCCCTTCCGGCGGAGTGAAGCGCCAGTGGGGAAAATATTCCGCCATCAGCGCCCCGCACATATCCCGGCGGGTCGCCAGCATGGCGCGGCGTGACGGCAGCAGCCTTTTCTCATTCTCAAGCAACCAGCAGCAGGCCAGCTGTTCCAGCAGCGGGGAACCGAGATCGAGAGAGTCGCGCGCCTGAACTAGCGAGGCAATGGTTCGTGAAGAGGCGCGGATCCAGCCTATGCGCAGGCCTCCCCAAAAGCTTTTTCCTGCCGATCCGATGGTTATTACCGGGGCATCGGGATTAAACGCCGCTAAAGGCGGCGGCGGCGGGGCGTCGTACCATAAATCCACCATCGTTTCGTCTACCACCAGCGTGGTGCGGGTTTGCGCGGCGATATCTGCTACCCGCTGGCGCGTGGCGCTATCCATACAGCGGCCGGTAGGATTATGAAAATCCGGCATCAGCCACGCCAGGCGCGGCGCCGTTTGGGCGATCGTTGCCGCCAAACCGTCGCAATCCCATCCCTGCTGCGGTAACGCAACGCTAACCGGACGGCATGATGCGCCCTGAATCGCGCTAAGCGCCATGGGGTAAGTTGGCGCATCCACCACCACCCGATCGCCGGGCCCGGTGAATAAACGCAGAACCAGCGCAAAGCCGCTAAGCGCCCCGTTGACGATCATCACCTGATCGCTGCGGGTTGGCAGCCCGCGTTCGCTATAGCGGCGGGCGATAGCTTCGCGCAGCAGCGCTAGCCCTTGTTGATCGTAACCGGTATTGGATAAATGCTCAGGCATGATCTTCAGAGCCTGGCTGTAGGCTTGATGGATCTCAGGTCCGGCGCTCAGGGCGGCAACGGCCAAATTCACCGAGAGCGGGTCCGGTTTTTGGGCTGACGCTTCCACCGGACGCTCCGGCAGGGCGATCCGCGAACCGCTTCCCTGGCGGCTATAGAGATAGCCCTCCTCCCGCAGCTGCCCGAGCGCGCTGGCAACCGTGGTGCGGCTGATATTCAGGGCTGCCGCCAGTTCACGCTCGCCCGGCAGGCGGGTTTCCAGCGCGAGGCGGCCATCGAGGATAAGCAGGCGCAGCGCTTCCGCCAGCTGACGCCAGATAGGCGTACGAGAGGTGGACTCCTGCCAGTTGCCGAGCAGCCGTACCAGCGATTGTGAACCAAAGCGACGAGATGACATAGCAATCCACTTTTTAAAAACTGGCCATTAATTATCAATCCATTTTTGCTGATGATGAGGGAAATCGCAATTGTCCTGAGGTGAAAAATGGTACGTCGCTTGCTGCAACTTTACATTGGTCTGGTCCTGTACGGCGTGTCGACCGCGTTATTTGTTCACGCCAATCTGGGGGCAGACCCGTGGGATGTTTTTCATTTAGGGATCGGCAAACAGTTTAATCTGGATTTCGGTACGGTCATGATCCTGACGGGAGCGGCAGTACTGCTGCTGTGGATCCCGCTACGGCAAATGCCGGGGCTGGGGACGGTAAGCAACGTCATTGTGCTGGGGCTGGCGGCAAACGCGACTCTGGCCGTGCTGCCGCCGTTAGATTCGCTGGTGGCGCGTAGCCTGCTGTTGGGTGGGGCTATCGTACTGAATGCGCTGGCGACGGGGATGTATATTGGCGCGGGTTTCGGTCCCGGGCCGCGCGATGGGTTGATGACCGGCCTGCATGCCCGTACGGGATGGTCGCTGCGCGGTATTCGCACCGCGATTGAAGTTTCGGTTCTGCTGATTGGCTGGATGATGGGCGGCAAGTTTGGCGTGGGGACCGTACTCTACGCGTTAACTATCGGCCCGCTGATCCAGCTGTGCCTGCCGTGGTTCCATCAGCCGGCCGCGCGTAAGGCTCTGGCGAAACCCGGTGAGGCTATTTCCTGATTTTACGCTGCCATCAGGCCTGGCGACTAAACTTATCAATTCAGATACGGCCGGATTCTCCGGTCGTACTGTTCACTTCGGAGAGCAGACTCATGAAGTATGTTGATGGTTTTGTCGTTGCCGTACCGGCGGAAAATAAGGAGGCATACCGCGAGATGGCAGCAAAGGCCGCGCCATTATTTAAAGAGTTTGGCGCATTACGCGTGGTCGAGTGCTGGGCGGATGATGTCCCGGATGGCAAGCTGACCGATTTTCGCATGGCGGTGAAAGCTGAGGAGGGTGAAGAGGTGGTATTCAGCTGGATTGAGTATCCCTCTAAAGAGGCTCGCGATGCCGCCAATGCCAAAATGATGGCCGACCCGCGAATGAAAGAGTTTGGCGATAATATGCCCTTTGATGGAAAACGAATGATATACGGCGGCTTTGCTCCGCTCCTGGATGAGTAATTCATCTTTGCCATCCCCATCGTTTGTGGGGATGGCGATAGACGCGTTACAGATGACTCCAGCCATGCAGCAGCATTTACAAGCCCACCACCATAATCAGGGTGCCGGAAATCCACGGCGCTTTGCGCGAGAGATCGTTCAGCCCAGGCCAGCGGTTGGCTACGTGCTTCAGGCTCAGCGCGGCAATTGCGCCGGAAGCCACCAGAGTGAGCGCCAGCCCAACGCTAAACCCCAGCACCAGGGTTGCGCCCAGCGAGAACTTTTTCAACTGCAGGCAAATAAGCAGCACGGTTATTGACGCCGGACAGGGAATGAGCCCCCCCGTCAGTCCAAACAAGACGATCTGCCCGGTCGTGACCCGTTGCCCGTTAAAGCGGCGATTGATCTCTTGCGCATGCGCGCGCTGATGGGCGTCCTGCCAGTCATCGGCGACAACCAGCGGAGGTTGATGAACGTGGGGATGATGTTCATGCGGGTGGTGGTGGTGTTCATGATTATGCTCATGCTCATGGTGATGTGAACGAGATTCGTGCCAGGTACGCCACAGCATCCAGCAGGCAATCAGTACGATAAGGATCCCTGAGAACAGTTGAAACCAGGGTTCCGACGTTTGCGCATTCCAGCCGCGGCCAAACCACAGGCCTGCCATGGCCACCAGCCAGACCACCGCCGTATGCGACACCGTCGCCGCCAGCCCCAGCAGCACCGCCTGCTTCAGGGTTCCGCGGACTGCTACGATAAACGCCGCCATCATGGTTTTTGAATGCCCGGGCTCAAGGCCGTGCAGGGCGCCCAGCAGAATAGCGCTGGGAATAAATAGCCAGGCATTGCCCTGCTGCAGGAGTGAAGCGAAATCGGTCATAACGTGATCTCTAACCTAAAGTGTTGATATGCTACTCCCCCCCAGTACATAAATACTACCCCCCAGTAGAAAAATACTCCGGGGGAGTAGAGCATGTTATGCTGTTCTCATTGTGTATCGTGGTCGTTAGTCAAAACGATCGATTAATCAAATAGTGGATCGCGTAATGTCACATACCGTTCGTCACAAGAAGATGTTATTGACCCGATTGAAGAAAATTCAGGGACAAAGCGCCGCGCTGGAAAAAATGCTAAACCGCGAACATGAATGCGCCGAGGTTTTACAGCAGCTGGCTGCGATTCGCGGTGCGGTAAACGGCATGATGATGCAGGTTATCCAGGGGCATTTAACGGATCACGTCGTTAAAGAGCCGGAGGAGGGCCAGCGCGAAGCTGACCTGGATGTAGTAATGCAGGTAATAAAATCCTATCTGAAATAGGCTCAAAGGTGAGCGACCACGGAGGGCGCCGAATCCGCCTTCAGGTTATTCTCCGCCCACAGGATAAATTTCTCTTTTGGCAGCGCCTTACTATAAAGCCAGCCCTGGGCATACTGCACGCCATGCATACGTAGCCAGTCGCGCTGGCTTTCGGTTTCGACGCCTTCTGCGACGGTCGTCAGATTGAGCGCTTTCGCCATTTCAATAATGTGCGGCGTCAGCAGTTCATACTCCAGCGTATCGACAAACGATTTATCGATTTTCAGGGTGTCTACGTCCAGTTTTTGTAAATAGCTCAGGCTGGAGTAGCCGGTGCCGAAGTCATCGATGGAAATACGGTGTCCGGCCTGACGATAGCCGGCGAGCACCGGCAAAGTGGTTTGCGGGTCGACAAAACCGCGCTCGGTGATTTCCAGAATGATCTGCTGAGCGCTGATGCCCCAAAGCTGAAGCTGCTCTTGCAACAGGAGCGGCAGCTTTGGCGAGCGCAAATCATCGACCGATAGGTTTATCGAGATGTGTATCTCCGGACGCTGGCGCAGCCAGGTACCGAGATCGGCAAAAATTTTCCGTACAATATCTTCGGTTAAGCGGGTAATCAGCCCGGTTTGTTCGGCAAGCGGAATAAAAATATCCGGCGATAAGAAACTCCCATCGGGCTGCCTCCAGCGAGCAAGCGCCTCCGCGCCGACGATCTTTCCACTCTGCAACGAAATAATAGGCTGGTAATAGACCTGGATGGCATGGGAATTCAGCGCATCCAGCATCCCATTACGCGGCGAGCGCAGCCTGCGCAGCAGGCGAAGCAGCAGAAATGAGGCCAGAAGGCTGGTGAACAAACCAATCGGCAGCCACAGCATCAGCTGCTGATGTAGCTTATTCTGCAGCGGCACCGTCGAGGACCAGGTGGCGATAGCCAACCCCAGTTCCGGGATACGATGGAGACGATAAACGGTACTATCGAGGGTTAAGGTTTCGGCATCCAGATGCTTAATTTTCTCCCAGACGGCAGCGCTGAGCGGTTTACTGCTGATAATGATTTGATCGCGCTTCGTGCCAAATAAAAGCGTGTGAATTTCTTCATGACCTAACGGAATGACATCGATAAACGACACCGGATCGATCATCACCACGTGATGTTCGCTGCCCATGGCCGTCATTTTATGTTTCAGTCCCAGGTCGCTAACCGACGTGAGCCAGGTACGGTAGCCATCGGCAGTGAGATGGTCGGGAGCGGGAAAGGTGACCGACACCTGGTGCTCTTCAAGAGAGGAGCACTGCGGAATACCCTCGCGTAGCCACAGCACTTCCTGAATGTAGCGGTGGGTATAGGCGATCCGTCGCATAGTGAGCAGATGCTCCGGGCTGCAGGTCGTGGCCGTATGCGCATCTGCTTCTTTCAGCGCCTCTCTTGCCTGATCGGCAACCTGCTGAACGCGCGCCAGCACGCGGACGGAAAAGTTGTCCAGCTCACTATAAAACTGCTCTTTGGCCTGCTGCGTCGCCAGCCAGATGCTCAGTATGACCGGCAAGATAATGGCGAGTATCAATACCCCTGTAACCAGACTCACCTGATGCCGGGTCGTCATGAGTATTTCCTTATTTTATGGAGGGGTTCGATGAGTATACGCGAAAGATAAAAGAGGATTCACCACGGGGTAGAAAAAGGCCCGAACCGCAAGATAGCAACGAATTCGGGCTAACAGTGGATGAACCACGACGCTCAAGGCATGAAGCGTCGCGGAGAAAAACGAGGGCAGGTATGCTGGCAATAAGCGTTGTCAGCACAGATTCATATTCTAAAGCGCAATCATGACAATCAGATGTTGCGTTTAATGAGCGTCCGGCGCGGCGATGTCGGCGCTAATCCGCAGGTCATTTTCGTCGAAGACCATGCAGTAGCGATCGTCGAACGCGACGCTGATTTTCTGCCAGGGACGGAAATGAACGTCGCCGGGCAGCAGAATTTTGACGTTATCGTGGCCGTAGCACTGGCCGAACAGATAGGTGTTGTTACCCAGTCTCTCGACGACTTCACATTGAAACTCAACCACGGTACCGATATTCACATCGGTTGAGAGATGTTCAGGACGAATACCGAGGGTAACGGCAGCGCCGGGCTGCAGTGGCGATGTGGTGATATTGAGCGTCAGATTGTGATCTTGCGCCATCTTGACGCTAAGCTGGCCCGGCTGCCATGCGGTGACCGTCGCGGGCAGGAAGTTCATTTTCGGCGAACCGATAAATCCCGCAACGAACTTATTGACCGGGTTGTAATACAGCGACATCGGCGAACCCATCTGCTCAACTTTGCCGTAGTTCATCACCACGATTTTATCGGCCAGCGTCATCGCTTCAACCTGATCGTGGGTAACATAAACCATGGTGGTTTTGAGTTCATGATGCAGTTTAGCAATATGCAGGCGCATCTCAACGCGCAGCTCGGCATCAAGGTTGGAGAGGGGTTCATCAAACATAAACACCCGTGGATTACGCACGATGGCGCGACCGATCGCCACGCGCTGGCGCTGGCCGCCGGAGAGCTGCTTAGGTTTGCGATCCAGCAGATGAGAGAGCTGCAGCGTTTTTGCCACCATTTCAACCTGGCGGCGAATTTCATCTTTTGGCACTTTATTCACCTTCAGGCCATAGCCCATATTTTCCGCTACCGTCATATGCGGATAGAGCGCATAGGACTGGAATACCATGGCGACGCCGCGATGGGCGGGAACGACGTCGTTCATAACCTCATCGCCTATCAGTACTTCACCTTCGCTCACCTCTTCGAGACCGGCAATCATTCGCAGCAGCGTTGATTTGCCGCAGCCTGACGGACCGACGAAAACCGCAAATTCGCCATCTTCAATATCAAGGTTTACCTGATGCAGCGTCACTGTACTGCCGAACCGTTTGGTGACATTCCTCAGTCGTATATTGGACATCAACATTCCCCGGGTTAGTAGCCGTTTTTGCCGTTGGGATTTGGGCTGTGACGCGCTATTTGTATAACGTGTAACAATTCAGCCGAGCGATGCTCAACGACACTAAAATCATGTAGTGACTATAACTTCCAGAGTTTTAGCACCCTATATCGATGTTTCATTTCTGCAATCATGATCACACAACTGGCAGCTTTCAGTAGTTTTGTCAGCATTCAAAGCGTACCGTATAACAAATCAGGAATAACGGCATATTTGTTTATGAATCACCGTTTATCAGTTAACTGAAAGATTTTCGGAAGTCACATCGCCCAATAAAAACCATTAAATTGTTATACCTTCACATGAGGTTGATAATGAAAAAGAACACTCTTGCTGCACTGATCCTTACTACTCTGGCTGCCGGGCAGTTGGTGAGCCTGCAGGCGCACGCGGCCGGACAGCTCAACGTCTGGGAAGACATCAAAAAATCCGACGGCATTAAGGCTGCGGTAAATGATTTTGAAAAGCAGTTCAACGTTAAGGTGAACGTGCAGGAAATGCCGTATGCCCAGCAGTTGGAAAAGCTGCGCCTTGATGGCCCGGCGGGCATTGGCCCGGACGTGCTGGTGATCCCTAATGACCAGCTAGGCGGTGCGGTCGTCCAGGGGCTGCTGTCTCCCCTGACGCTGGACCAGGCGAAGCAGGAGGCCTTTACGCCAGCATCAATCAACGCTTTCCATATGGATAACGTGCTTTACGGCGTACCGAAAGCGGTGGAAACCCTGGTGCTGATTTACAACAAAGACCTGATCGACAAGCCGCTGGATAGCCTGCAGGCGTGGTTCGACTATTCGAAGAAGCAGCGCGAAGAGGGTAAGTACGGCCTGCTGGCGAAGTTTGACCAAATTTATTACAGCTGGGGCGCCATCGGTCCGATGGGCGGCTATATCTTTGGCAAAAATGATAAGGGCGGCTTCAACCCGCAGGATGTTGGCCTGAATAAGCCAGGCGCGGTCGAAGCGGTGACTTTCCTGAAAAAATTCTACACCGACAAGGTCTTCCCGGCGGGGATCCTCGGCGATAACGGGCTGAACGCCATCGACTCGCTGTTCACCGAGAAGAAAGCGGCAGCGGTGATTAACGGCCCGTGGGCTTTCCAGCCGTATGAAGCGGCAGGCATTCATTATGGCGTCGCGCCTCTGCCGACGCTGCCGGACGGCAAACCGATGAGCTCCTTCCTCGGTGTGAAAGGCTATGTGGTCTCGACGTGGAGTAAAGATAAAGCGCTGGCGCAGCAGTTTATCGAGTTCATCAACCAGCCGCAGTACGTAAAAGCGCGCTATGTCGCCACCGGGGAAATCCCGCCGCTGAAGGCCATGATTGACGATCCGCTGATTAAGAATGACGAAAAGGCCAGCGCGGTGGCGGTGCAGTCAGCGCGGGCGACGGCGATGCCGGGGATCCCGGAGATGGGCGAAGTATGGGGCCCGGCGAACGCCGCGCTGGAGCTTAGCCTGACCGGTAAACAGGAACCGAAGGCGGCGCTCGATAACGCAGAGAAGCAGATCAAGATGCAGATCGAAGCCATGCAGGCCAGCAATCAATAATCCGGTGATGTAACAGAACGGGAGGGGCATCCTCCCGTTTTCAGAAGGAGTCGTGTGTGATTATCAATCCCAGCGAAAATATTGCCGAAGCGCGCGGCGCAGGACGCCATGCGTGGTGCGGCCTGTTGCTGGCTATCGTGCCGGGTTTTGGGCAGTTTTATCACCGCCAGTGGCTGAAGGGGATCGTCTTCCTGGTGCTGCTGAGCAGTTTTATGAGTATTTTCTATGACTTTCTCAGCGAAGGCCTGTGGGGGTTATATACCTTAGGCGAGGAAGTCCCGCGGGATAACTCTATTTTCCTGCTGGCGGAAGGGATAATCAGCGTACTGATTATCGCATTCGGTGTGTTGGTCTATTTCCTCTCGCTGCGCGACGCCTGGGTTAACGGCAAAAAGCGCGATGAAGGCGTGGCGCTGAATAGCGTACGCAAGCAGTATCAGATGCTGCTCAGCGAGGGTTTCCCGTATCTGATGATCACGCCCGGCTTCATACTGCTGGTGTTTGTGGTCATCTTCCCGATCCTGTTTGGTTTTGCTATCGCCTTTACTAACTACAATCTTTACCACACGCCGCCGGCGAAGCTGGTGGATTGGGTGGGATTCAAAAACTTCATCAACATCTTCACATTATCCATCTGGCGTTCGACCTTCTTTGATGTGCTGCAGTGGACGGTGGTGTGGACGCTGCTGGCGACGACCCTGCAATGTACCGTCGGCGTGCTGCTGGCGATTCTGGTCAACCAGAAAGATCTGCGCTTTAAGCCGATGATCCGTACGATTTTCATTCTGCCGTGGGCGGTACCGGGATTCGTGACGATTCTGGTTTTTGCCGGCATGTTCAATGATTCATTCGGGGTGATTAACAACGCCATTTTGTCCTTCTTTGGCATCAGTCCGAAGGCGTGGCTGACCGACCCGTTCTGGACCAAGACGGCGCTGATCATGATGCAGACCTGGCTGGGTTTCCCGTTTGTTTTCGCCATGACCACCGGCGTCCTGCAGGCGATCCCGGACGATCTGTATGAAGCGGCCACCATGGATGGCGCCAGCGCGTTTACCCGCCTGCGGACCATTACTCTGCCGCTGGTGCTCTACTCTATTGCGCCGATCATCATCACTCAGTACACCTTCAACTTTAACAACTTCAACATCATCTACCTGTTCAACAACGGCGGGCCGGCGGTAGCGGGGTCGAATGCCGGCGGTACGGATATTCTGGTGTCGTGGATCTACAAATTGACCATGTCGTCTTCGCAATACGCTATCGCGGCGACCATCACGATCCTGCTGTCGATTTTTGTCGTCGGCCTGGCGTTGTGGCAGTTCCGCGCCACGAAATCCTTCAAAAACGACGACATGGCGTAAGGGAAGCAACATGGCTAAATCACCGAGTATTAAACGCGAAAAGTGGATTCGCTTGTCACTCACCTGGCTAGTGGTCATCTTTGTGTCGACGATGATTATTTACCCGCTGGTCTGGACGGTAGGGGCGTCGCTGAACGTCGGGAACAGTCTGCTGAGTACGTCGATTATTCCTGAAAACCTGTCGTTCCAGCATTACGCGGATCTGTTTAACGGCAATGTGAATTATCTCACCTGGTACTGGAACTCGATGAAAATCAGCTTCATGACCATGGTGTTGACCCTAATCAGCGTGAGCTTCACCGCCTACGCGTTTTCGCGCTTTCGTTTCAAAGGGCGGCAGAACGGGCTGATGTTATTTCTGCTGTTGCAGATGATCCCGCAGTTCTCGGCGCTGATTGCGATCTTTGTTCTCTCTCAGCTGCTGGGGCTGATCAACAGCCATCTGGCGCTGGTGCTGATCTACGTGGGCGGCATGATCCCGATGAATACCTGGCTCATGAAGGGCTACCTGGACGCGATCCCTAAAGATCTGGATGAGTCCGCGCGGATGGATGGCGCCAGCAGCTTCCGCATCTTCTTCGAAATCATTATGCCGCTGTCGAAGCCGATTCTGGCGGTGGTGGCGCTGTTCTCGTTTACCGGCCCGCTGTGGGATTTCATCCTTTCCAGCACCATTCTGCGTACCCCGGATAAGTACACGCTGCCGATCGGCCTGTATAACCTGGTGGCGCAGAAAATGGGCGCCAGCTACACCACCTACGCGGCGGGCGCGGTGCTGATTGCCGTGCCGGTAGCGATTCTCTATCTGGCGCTACAAAAATACTTTGTTTCCGGCCTCACCTCTGGCAGTACAAAAGGATAACCCCATGAAAAGATTAACACCCGCGTGGCTTGCTGTTTCTCTGGCATGCTGTTTCTCCGCCAGTACGCTGGCAGCGGACGCGCTACAAACCAAAGCGTTTAGCAACATGCCCGCTGATTTTATTAAAGGCGCGGATATCTCCACGCTGCTGGACGCGGAAAAGCATGGCGCAAAGTTTTTTAACCACAATAATCAGCAGCAGGATCCGATCGCGATTCTGAAGGCCGACGGCGTGAACTATGTTCGCCTGCGCCTGTGGGTCGATCCAAAAGACGCCCAGGGTCAGCGCTACGGCGGCGGCGATAACGATCTGGCGGCGACGCTGGCGCTGGCGAAGCGGGCAAAAGCACAGGGGATGAAGCTGCTGCTTGATTTTCACTACAGCGATTTCTGGACCGATCCCGGCAAGCAGTTCAAGCCGAAGGCCTGGGAGAAAATGGATTATCCGCAGCTGAAAACCACCATTCATGACTACACCCGCGATACGATTGCCCGCTTTAAGCAGGAGGGCGTACTGCCGGATATGGTGCAGATCGGCAACGAGATCAACGGCGGTATGCTGTGGCCGGAAGGCAAAAGCTGGGGGCAGGGCGGCGGCGAGTTCGATCGCCTGGCGGGGCTGCTTAATGCCGCCATCGATGGCCTGAAGGAAAACCTCACCGCCGGTGAGCAGGTTAAAATTATGCTTCACCTGGCCGAAGGCACGAAAAACGACACCTTCCGCTGGTGGTTTGATGAAATCAGCAAGCGCAACGTGCCTTACGACATTATTGGTCTGTCGATGTACACCTACTGGAATGGCCCGATTAGCGCGCTGAAGGCTAATATGGATGATATCAGCAAGCGCTATAACAAAGACGTGATTGTGGTAGAGGCCGCTTATGCCTATACCCTGGAAAACTGCGACAACGCCGAAAATAGTTTCCAGGCAAAAGAGGAAAAGGATGGCGGTTATCCTGCCACCATACAGGGGCAATATAATTATATTCACGACTTAATGCAGGCCGTTGCGGACGTACCGGGCCACCGCGGTAAAGGTATTTTTTATTGGGAGCCGACGTGGATTGCCGTGCCGGGAAATACCTGGGCGACGCCTGCCGGAATGAAATATATCCACGATGAGTGGAAAGAGGGGAATGCCCGGGAAAATCAGGCGCTGTTTGATTGCCAAGGGAAAGCGTTGCCGTCGATGAAGGTATTTAATTAATTATTCAGCTTTAAACTTCAGGATGTTTATTATGAAAAAATTTGCGCCTTTGAGTCCGAAGGTCAATGCGCTATTGCATGGCGCCGACTATAACCCGGAGCAGTGGGAGAACTATCCCGATATTATCGATAAAGATATTGCCATGATGCAGCAGGCAAAATGTAATGTCATGTCGGTAGGAATATTTAGCTGGGCGAAACTTGAACCTCAGGAAGGCGTATTTGAGTTTGGCTGGTTGGACAGTATCCTGGATAAACTGTATGCCGCCGGAATTCACGTCTTTCTCGCGACCCCAAGCGGCGCGCGCCCGGCGTGGATGTCGCAAAAGTACCCTCAGGTCCTGCGCGTCGGTCGCGATCGCGTGCCTGCGCTGCACGGTGGGCGTCACAACCACTGTATGTCGTCGCCGGTCTATCGTGAGAAAACCCTGAAAATTAACACCCTGCTGGCGGAGCGCTACGCGCAGCATCCGGCGGTGCTGGGCTGGCATATCTCCAATGAGTATGGCGGCGAGTGCCACTGTAGCCTGTGCCAGGAGCGTTTCCGCGACTGGCTGAAAGCGCGCTATGAAACGCTGGATAATCTTAATCACGCCTGGTGGAGCACCTTCTGGAGCCACACCTATAGCGACTGGTCGCAGATCGAATCCCCGGCTCCGCAGGGGGAAGTCTCCATTCATGGTCTGAACCTTGACTGGCATCGCTTCAATACCGCTCAGGTGACGGATTTCTGCCGCCACGAAATTGCGCCGCTGAAAGCGGCGAATGCTGAGCTGCCAGTGACAACCAACTTTATGGAGTATTTCTACGATTACGACTACTGGCAGCTGGCGCCGGCGCTGGACTTCATCTCGTGGGACAGCTACCCCATGTGGCATCGCGATAAAGATGAAACCACGCTGGCCTGCTACACCGCCATGTATCACGATATGATGCGCAGCCTGAAGGGCGGAAAACCGTTTGTCCTGATGGAGTCCACGCCGAGCGCGACTAACTGGCAGCCGACCAGCAAGCTGAAAAAACCGGGAATGCATATCCTCTCTTCTCTGCAGGCGGTAGCGCACGGGGCTGACTCGGTACAGTATTTCCAGTGGCGTAAGAGTCGCGGTTCGGTAGAGAAATTCCATGGCGCAATTATCGATCACGTCGGTCACCTGGATACGCGCGTGGGCCGTGAAGTGACTAAGCTTGGCGAGATGTTAAGCCAGCTGCCGGGCGTGGTGGGCTGCCGGACGGATGCGCAAGTGGCGATTATCTTTGACCAGCAAAACCGCTGGGCGCTGGATGATGCTCAGGGGCCGCGTAATCTCGGGATGGAGTATGAAAATACCGTCAACGAGCACTATCGTCCGTTCTGGGAACAGGGGATTGCGGTAGATATTATTGATGCTGACGTTGACCTGAGCGCTTATCGGCTGGTTATTGCCCCGATGCTGTATATGGTTCGCGACGGCTTTGCCGAACGCGCGGAAGCGTTTGTGGCCAACGGCGGCCACTTAGTTACAACATACTGGACGGGAATTGTTAACGAATCGGACCTGTGCTATCTCGGCGGCTTCCCGGGTCCGCTGCGCAAGCTGCTGGGCATCTGGGCGGAAGAGATTGACTGCCTGAACGATGGCGAACGTAATCTGGTACAGGGGCTGGCGGGCAATGAAGGGGGACTGCAGGGGCCGTATCAGGTACGCCATCTGTGTGAACTGATCCACGCCGAAACGGCGCTGCCGCTGGCGACCTACCGCGATGATTTTTACGCGGGAAGACCGGCGGTCACCGTCAATCACGTAGGTAAAGGCAAGGCCTGGCACGTCGCTTCGCGCAACGATCTGGCTTTCCAGCGGGACTTCTTCAGCGCCATAAGTAAAGAGCTGGCGCTGCCGCGCGCGGTGGAGGCCGATTTCCCGCCGGGCGTGGTGGCGACCGCGCGCACGGACGGTGAGACTACTTACGTGTTCCTGCAAAACTACAGCGCGCAGCAGCAGCAGGTGACCTTACCGCAGGGCTATCAGGATACCCTCACCGGCACGGCCCTGAACGCGCCGTTGATCTTAAAAGCATGGGATTGCCGCATCCTCAGTCGTCACGCGTAATTTCTCTCTATCCGCGCCTGCTCCTGCGAGCAGGCGTTTTTTTATCTGCTTATCAGGAGTCTATTATGGTGAGTTTAAAATCCTTTCTGAATTACTTCTCCCAGTCTCGTCCGGCGGTAACGTTAAGCCCTGCGGAACAACAACAGATTGAACGGTTAATTCAGGCTTTCGGCGGTGAGGAAAATATCATCAACGTTGACGCCTGTATTACCCGCTTGCGCGTCACGGTGAACAATCTGTCGATTGTTGACTCTCAGGGACTACAGCAGCAGGGCGCGCTTGGCGTGATTATTCTTGGGCAGCAGGTGCATGCTATTTTCGGTAAGCAGTCGGATGCTTTGCGACAATTACTTGACGAACACTTTGCCAGCCGTAAATAAAATAAAACGGGATAACGCAATAATGGGTTATCCCGAAAATAAAACAAAGCATTCAATGGCAATAATCATTACCGGAGGGTAATTAACGACCTTACAGTTGGAGATAAAACAGTTTAGCTACTCTTACCACCAGGCTTCGACCTGGACACCAAAGTTCCACGTATTATTGGCAGTTTGATCTTCGAACGGTTTACCATTTTCTGAGTCATTCAGATAAGAAGCGAAAATACGCAGTTCCGGGCGAGACATAAAGTCAGGGCCATCGGCCAGGCCCAGCGCGATGGTGTATTTCTCACCGGCCTGCTTATAGTCCGTATTGTTCTTGTAGCTATCTTTTTGGTAAAAACCGCCTACTTCGCCAATCAGGCGTACATATTCGGTGAACTGATACTGTCCGCGAGCTACCAGCGACAGCATGCGCGTTTTATCCGTGTAATCGGTGATGTTGTCCGCGGAGCCCCAGGTCAGAACGTGGTTAATAGAGAATTTTTCGGTGATCGGAATTAAACCGGTATTGATCACCCGATAGCCGGTGGCGTCATTGACGTAGTTCCACATGTCATACCAGCCGCCGCCCTGGGAAACCATGTTCTGCGCCAGCCCTTTGTTTGCGTACTGCAGCACCGTTTTGTTGTAACCGCCCAGCATATCCTGGCTGATTTCACCGGTTAGCATGACGCCGTTTTCTGCATCATACAGGCCGCCGTAGGAGTCCTGCTTTTTGGTGGTGTTAGGCATCGCGTAGTCGATACCAAATTCGGTCCACGACCCGGCCCATGGCTGCCAGCCTGCGTAGCGCAGGTCAAGGTAGTTAATATTCACGTTGCTGTCGCCGTCGACGCGGTAGTCAACGTCATTCGCGTCGCCGCGGATCCAGGCAAATGAGACGGCGCCAGGGCCGAGGGTATAGTTTTCGATCCCGGCGCCGGATCCGGAAATGTTCCAGTATTTGGTATCAATGATGTGCAGATCGTGGCGCTGGTAGTAGCGTTTACCGCCCCAAATGACCGCGTTCGGATCGCCGGGGACCAGCCCTTTAATTTGCAGGTTGAGCTGGCGCAGGCCGAACTGCGCATCATCATCAAGCGTGGTTTCGTTATCGTTCGAACCGTCTGAAACCATGCTGACCATGCTATCGAGATAGAAGCTCACGTCATTTTTCTTGTAGACCTCCGAGCCCAACTCCAGCTCGCCGTAGGTATCGGACTCGTTACCCAGACGGCCAATTTTGTTTTTTTGCCATTCGGCCTGACTACCGTCGCCGGAGACCCCAACCCCGGCGCGCATATAGCCATGAAAATCGATACCCGGAAGCGTGGCGGAAGCAGCAAACACGGATGGTGAAATCAGCGCAGCGGCCAACGCAGCGGAGAGTGTGCGCAGCGTAGTGTTCATGTCTATCCTCTTATTGTTTTGTATTACGTTCACATAACCGATGTTATAAAATGCCTAAACCAAAATTCAGGCAATTGAATGATCGCTATAGTGTGATTAACTGCAAATAAATTAGCGGGTTTTGTTACGAGTGGTGAGTCCATTCACAATTTGTTTTATTGTGAGCGTAATACTTTTAATGCTGATTGTTGTTCGGGGCAGGCGGCAATGAGCGTTTTTTTACATTGCCCCTGTTACAATTCAGGGATAACAACATAAGGAACCGGACCATGAAGTCTAAAAGCGCGACCTTAGAAGACGTTGCTCGCCATGCGGGCGTCTCCTATCAGACCGTGTCCAGGGTACTCAACAAATCTGCTAATGTATCCAAAGCCACGCGCAGCAAGGTGGAGAAATCCATTGAGGAGCTACGCTATGTCCCAAACCGCCTGGCGCAACAGCTGGTAGGCAAGCAAAGCCGTACCGTGGGCCTGGTTACGATCTCCCTCGCATTGCATGCGCCTTCCCAGGTGGCCGCGGCGGTAAAACGCTATGCGAATGTGGAAGGTTATCAGGTGCTCATTTCAATGATTGATGAGAGCGTCAACCAAAGCATTCAAGATTCCATTAATGAACTCAAGTCTCAACTGGTGGATAAGGTCATCATCAACGTGCCGCTGGAGACTGATCAGGCTCAGAAAATTGCCGCTGATAACGATGATATCGTTTGTCTGTTTTTAGATGTCGATCCCTATAGCTCTGTGTTTAACGTTTCGTTTAACCCGGCGGACGGCACCCGAGCCAGCGTCAAATATCTCTATGAAATGGGGCATCGGGAGATAGCGCTGTTGGCCGGTCCGGAAAGCTCGGTATCGGCCAAACTGCGTTTGAAAAGCTGGCTAGAAACCCTCGAAGGTTATGGCCTACAGCCGGTCACGGTGATTCGCGGTAACTGGGATGCGCAGAGCGGCTATGCCGGCGCGCTGCAAATGTTGCGGGAGACGCCAAACTTTACCGCCGTTTTGGTGGGGAACGATCAGATGGCGCTGGGCGTGCTTAGCGCGTTTCACCAGCATCAGGTACCGATCCCGGGGGAAAAGTCGGTTATTGGTTATGATGATACCTATGAAAGTTCGTTCTTTTACCCGGCGCTAACCACCGTTTCGCTGGATCTTGACTTACAGGGAAAAGAGGCCGTTCGGCGCCTTCTCGATAGCGGCGATAACGAAACCTCCCATACTTCTTCTATTCTTCCGGCCCGTCTGGTCGTGCGCCACTCTACCGGGCCGAAAACGGAGCCCGGCAAAGACCTGCAGTCTATTGCCGAACAGCTCAGGGCCCTGGCGCATCAGCTGAGCCCTTAATCCGTAACGGGCGGCCTGTGCCGCCCATAATCCTTCTCATTCTCAGGGTTGATCTTTAGACTCGCACGGCGTACGATATTGTTATGTTATAACATAATGATTGAGGTCGCTATGAAACCCAATATTCATCCGCATTATCGTACGGTGGTTTTTCACGACACCAGCGCTAACGAATTCTTTAAAGTCGGTTCAACGATCCGCACCGAGCGTGAGATTGAGCTGGATGGCGAGACGTATCCCTACGTGACGCTCGACGTCTCCTCCAAATCGCATCCGTATTACACCGGTAAACAGAAGGCCTTCAACAACGAAGGCAGCACCGCACGTTTCCGCCAGCGCTTCGGCGGCTTTATTGATGCGAAGAGGAGCAAATAATGCAGGTACTCAACTCACTACGTAGCGCGAAACAGCGCCACCCGGATTGCCAGATCGTTAAACGAAAAGGGCGGCTGTACGTTATCTGCAAAAGCAATCCCCGCTTTAAGGCCGTACAGGGCCGCAAGAAAAGACGTTAACGGAAGCTCTCCAGCGTTCGTAACTGCTGGCCGTCGGCGCTAAAGTTGTCGGCGGCCAGCCATTGCCGCATTGCTCTGTCAATCTGTGGCCACTCGGAATCGATAATCGAAAACCAGTCGGTATCGCGGTTGTGGCCCTTTATCACCAGCGCCTGACGAAAGCGTCCCTCATACTGAAACCCCAGCCGCAGTGCCGCCCGGCGTGAAGGCTCGTTCAGGCTGTTGCATTTCCACTCGTAGCGACGATAGCCGAGCGTAGCAAATACGTAGTGCATCAGCAGCCAGTGGGCCTCGGTTGCCATCGCTGTCCGGCTCAACAGAGGCGAGAAGTGAACGTGGCCGACTTCAACAACGCCATTTTTGGCATCGATTCTCATCAGCGCCAGTGAGCCGATGGGCTGGTCTGTCTGCTGATCTATCACCGCAAAGTGAATGGGGTCGGCCTGCATGGCCACGCTCTCTATCCACGCGCGATATTCCTCGACGCTGTTATCCGGCTCACGCAGCAGCCATGTCCAGCTTCGCGTATCCGGGGCCAGTCGATGGGCGTCAAACAGCGCACCGGCGTGCGTGGAGCGCAATGGCTCAAGCCGGCAAAGGCGACCCTGCAGGTTCAACCTCTCGGGATGCTGACGGGGCTGCCAGTCGGGCAGGGCAGCGCCAACGGGCTGATCGAATTGATTAAGATGGCTCATGGGGGTTTCCTTTGTGGGCGAATGCCATGAGATTAAGCACTTGTTGGTTCCATAAAAAGTGCCATAAGAGTATGTTTTTATGGTGCCACGAGGAGCGGTGATGAATATTCCGGATGATGCTTTTTTTACTTTACTCGAGCAGGCCCTGCGCGGTAAAGGAAGTGAAACCCTACAGCGTACCCTCTATCAGCAACTGCGCGAGGCTATTTTGCAGGGCACGCTGGCGGGCGATAGTCGTCTACCCGGTTCGCGCGCCATGGCGCAGCATCTGGGGCTGTCGCGCAATACCATCAACAGCGCGCTGGAGCAGTTGGCGATAGAAGGATATCTATTGCGTAGTCGCCAGGGGACGTACGTCGCGCCCTTGAGGTCTCAGGGAGAAGGGGACATTGAGGCGCGCGTTATTGTGCTCCCTGAATATTTACAGGGACTGCCGGCAGCAATTCACCGTGATTCGCCCACGCTGCTCTTTACGCCGGGAATGCCTGCGGTTAATTACTTTCCACTTTCCATCTGGCGTCGACTGCTCGATCGGGTACTGCGCGAAGAGGCCAGCGCATTACTGGGCTACGGCGATGCGCAGGGAGAGCTCGTACTGCGAAAAGCCATTGCCCGGCACCTCGCGCTCTCCCGGGGGATCCGCTGCGAAGCCAGCCAGATTGTGATTACTGAAGGGGCGCTGGAAGGCGTCGATTTATGCACGCACCTGCTGAGCGTAGCCGGCGATAGGGCATGGGTGGAAGAGCCCGGTTATCCGGGAGCAAAAAGCATCTTTCTCAAATCAGGGCTTCATATAAAGGGCGTACCGGTTGATCGTGAAGGAATGCGTTTTGATACCTCTGATGATGGCGAAGCGCCGCGATTGATCTTTACTTCACCTTCACATCAATACCCCTGCGGAGCCGTCATGAGCGCCGGGCGACGACTGGCGTTACTGGAATATGCCCGCCGGTATGATTCGTGGATTATTGAGGATGATTATGACAGCGAATTTCGCTATAGCGGTGAGCCCATTCCGGCCATGCTGGGGATGGCGAAGCACGGGCCGGTGGTTTATCTGGGGACGTTCAGCAAAACGCTGTTTCCAGCGCTGCGCATCGGTTTTATGGTGATGCCTCCCGCGCTGGCGGACGCTGCACAAGGCGCCATTGGGGCGCTATTACGCGGCGGGCACCGGGCTGAACAGAAGGCGCTGGCGTTGTTCATTGAAGAGGGGCACTACGCACGTCATTTGGCCGCCATGCGCCGTTTGTACCGCAAACGCCAGCAGCAGCTGCGGGACGTCCTTGCTCAAGAACTTAACCATCCTTATGAACTCTTGGGCGGCGAGGGGGGCTTGCACCTGACCGTCGCTATCGACAACGTGGATGACCAGGCGATTGCGCAGCAGGCCCGGCGGTTTCAGCTGGCGCCCGGGGCATTAAGCCGTTTTTATCTCGATGCAAAAACGGCGCGAAGCGGGTTGGTTCTGGGCTACGGAAATACGTCCGCCTCACATTTTATTGCTGCGGTACGGACGCTCAATCGTCTTATTGCGCAGAACCGACGCGAGTAAGGGAAAACACATCGTAAAATGAGAGTTCGCCTTTGGTGGCGATCATTTTTTGTAGCTGCGCCTTCTGATCGCGACCGACGCGTGGCGATTGCAGAATGCGTTCGAGCAGTTGTTCAGGGACAAACCGGGTGTTATACCATTCGCCGTTGTAGCAAACGCGAAAATCAAGAACGTCGATATCTTCATAACGATAGCGCGGATAGACGTCAAAGAAGAAGAAACCGTTTAGCAGAACAAATAACACGATTAACAGCCAGACAGAATCCACCAGCGTTTCGGAACGAAGCATCACAATAAGCGTGGCCAGGAAAGCCGCGTACATGGCGACAAAAAGCCATGGGTGATTGCGAATAAAGCTAATGCTAAAGCGCGGACGATTGTCGCGCTTCTCTTTCACATTAAGTTCATCAATGGTGCTTTTTAGCAGCAGCTGTATTTCTGTCATCTTATTCCCCAAATTCTGCCATGAGCCCGTATGCAGGCGTGACAAACCGGGCTCAGCCTGGGGGGTATTTTATGTTGCGTAAATCCAGGGGGAAAGTAACAGATTGGTTGCAGAAAAGCATAACAGTTACCGTTTTTCGCTCTCCAGCATTTTGATAATCCGTGCCGGGTTTCCGCCGACGACGGCGTTGGCTGGCACATTTTTCACTACCACGGAACCTGAAGCCACCACGGCATTATCGCCGATAGTCACGCCAGGATTAATGACTGCCCGGCCGCCAATCCACACATTATGCCCGATGGTGACGGGTTTTCCGTACTCCTGACCACTATTGCGATCGACGGGGTCAAGGGGATGCGTGGCGGTATAAATATGTACGCCCGGCGCCAGCATGCAGTTATCCCCAATTTGAATCGGACAGACGTCCAGCATGACGCAATCAAAGTTCGCGTAGAAATTTTTGCCGAGGGAGATATTGTAGCCGTAGTCGCAGCGAAAAGTGGGTTCGATATACGCATCGCTCGCGTGCCCAAGCAGTTCAGACAATAATGCTTTTCTTAATTCATGTTCTTCAGGCGCCGAATGATTGTAGCGGTGCAACAGTTGCCTGGCCCGCAGGCGATCGGCTTTCAACGTGGCGTCACCTGCCAGATACAGTTCGCCGGCAATCATTTTTTGTTTCTCTTCACTCATGGACGCTTCCCCTATTTCCTTATCGTCAGGCCGCCATAGTATAAAAAGAAACCGGTTTCATCTGTGCATTAAGCCAACATCTGTGAGCACTATCACACTTATTATCATCACCAAAGCGGGGCGTTTTCGACACGAGATGTATGACTTTCATTTGAAATAAACTAGCGGATAAATTTCCAGACTGAAGGCGGGATCTTGTCATACAGTTTATTCATCGTCAGTTCGGCAAGACGATGGTCGGCCGCTGAGTAAAATACCGCCAGTTCATTATCGGAAAGTTCATATTTATTTTTTTCAATTACGCGCTCCAGCGTATCAATTGTCTGACAGCGTCGTAAGCGCATCAAATAGTCTATTTTGGTTAATGTTTTATCAGACATAAATTCACCTTTTGATTGTAATAATACTAACAAGAAAGACTGGCCGGGTTTTCCCGACTGGCGTTGACAAAGCAGCGGAATAACCGATTGCCAGATTTGCGCCATTTCTGCAGATCCGCACTGTTAATGCCGTAGTTGCTGAACAAGACGAAAGTGTCATCCAGATATTCGTCAATCTGAGTAATCAGCTTATTATCCTCAGCATACTTAATTTTATAATTAAGCGCGAACGCGGCAATGTGCTCGATCAATTCATTAAGTTGAAGATTGACAGCCGAGGTCGGGTCATTAACCCAGCCGTGGTTGCTCTCTTCCAGGTTTGCAAGACAGTCATGATACAGGGTTTCGCAGAGAAATTTAAGCTGCGCAATATCATGTCTTTTTGGCGAGTATTCGTCCATAACGCATCCCCTTTTGAGTGGTTTAAACGACCGTTGTGGGATGAACACGACTAACAGACCTGACACATACATTGTAATCTTGCTGTTTAACTATAATCCACTCTTAAAAAGATTTCATCGTGCTATTACGAAAAATTACAATTATCAGCGTCCATTTATCTTCGATGCCTCGGTCTTTATTATATCGTGCCGTTACCCCGATCGGTAAAAACGAACACTGACCTTATATTTCATCAAGTTAGCCGCTGCGTTTTGCCGTTATACGAAGACAACCATACATAAAGTCAGTGATTGAGAATATTCTGAGTTAGGGTAAACGGGAAGGAAAGTCGCAGAGAAAAAACGGAGATAAGCACCACGACTCATCATTAAATATTATATCTCAGGTTATAAAATAAACAATAACAATCCGTGCGCTTTAAATCAGAGAAAAGAAAAGGGCCGCGTATGCGGCCCTGTGAAGAGAGATTAATGATGCTCAACCGGATGGCTGTGCTCAATATCCTCATTTTTCTTACTAAAGCGGCGACGCACGACCACGAAGAACACCGGCACGAAGAAAATCGCCAGAACCGTCGCGGTCACCATCCCGCCCATTACGCCAGTACCGACGGCGTTCTGCGCGCCGGAGCCTGCGCCGGAGCTGATAACCAGCGGCATTACCCCAAGGATGAACGCCAGCGAGGTCATCAGAATCGGACGCAGACGCATACGAACGGCTTCCAGCGTTGCTTCAATCAGGCCTTTGCCTTCTTTATCCATCAGATCCTTGGCGAATTCAACGATAAGTATCGCGTTCTTCGCCGACAGGCCGATGGTGGTCAGCAGGCCAACCTGGAAGTAAACGTCGTTGGTCAATCCGCGGAAGGTGGCAGCCAGCAGTGCACCCACAACCCCCAGCGGAACGACCAGCATTACCGAGAATGGGATCGACCAGCTTTCATACAGCGCAGCCAGACACAGGAAGACGACAATCAGCGAGATGGCGTACAGCGCAGGTGCCTGGTTGCCTGACAACCGTTCCTGGTAAGACATGCCGGTCCAGTCATAGCCAATGCCCGCAGGCAGTTTACCCGCCAGCTCTTCCATCAGGTTCATCGCTTCACCGGTACTCTTACCCGGTGTCGCCTGGCCGAGGATTTCCATCGATGGCAGACCGTTGTAACGCTCCAGACGCGGTGAGCCGTATTCCCAGCGTGAAGTTGAGAAGGCGGAGAAGGGCACCATCTGTCCATCGCTACCGCGTACGTACCAGTTACCGATATCTTCCGGCAACATACGGTATTTCGCTTCAGACATGATATACACTTTCTTCACACGACCGCGGTCAATGAAGTCGTTGACGTAGCTCCCACCCCATGCTGCGCCAAGCGTCGTGTTAATGTCGCTGATAGACACGCCGAGAGCCTGCGCTTTTTCCTGATCGATATCCACTTTGAACTGCGGAGTATCTTCCAGGCCGTTTGGACGAACGCCGCTTAAGACGTCAGGATGCTGCGCGACCATACCAAAGAGCTGGTTACGGGCCTGAGTCAGTTTTTCGTGGCCCAATCCTGCCTGGTCGATCAGCTGGAAGTCGAAGCCCGTTGCGGTACCCAGTTCAACAATTGCCGGCAGGTTAAAGGCGAAGACCATTGCGTCTTTAATCTGCGAGAAATAGCCCATTGCGCGCCCGGTAATCGCTTCAACTTTGTTCTCTTCGCCTGGACGCTGGCTCCAGTCCTTCAGAGAGACGAACGCGATGCCGGTGTTCTGCCCACGACCCGCGAAACCAAAGCCGTTAACGGCGAATACCGATTCAACGTTGTTTTTCTCTTTGGTGAGATAGTAATCAGTCATCTCATCCAGAACTTTCTGGGTACGCTCCTGAGTTGCGCCCGCTGGCAGCTGCGCCATGCTCAGGAATACGCCCTGGTCTTCGTCCGGCAGGAACGAACTCGGCAGACGAACGAACAGCCAGGCCATGCCGACAACGATGATCAGATACAGCACCAGATAACGACCGGTACTGCGCAGGATGTTGCCTACGCTATCGGTGTAGTGATGCGTGCTCTTATCAAACATGCGGTTAAACCAACCGAAGAAGCCGGTGGTTGCGCCATGGCTGCCTTTTTGGATGGGCTTCAGCATCGTGGCGCAGAGCGCCGGGGTCAGAATGAGTGCCACCAGTACCGACAGCGCCATCGCGGAAACGATAGTGATCGAGAACTGACGGTAAATCGCACCGGTAGAACCGCCGAAGAAGGCCATCGGGATAAACACCGCGGAAAGCACCATCGCGATACCCACCAGCGCGCCCTGAATCTGGCCCATTGATTTCCGCGTGGCTTCCTTCGGCGGTAGCCCTTCTTCGGCCATCACACGCTCGACGTTTTCCACCACCACGATGGCGTCATCCACCAGCAGGCCTATGGCGAGCACCATACCAAACATGGTGAGCGTGTTTATCGAGAAGCCGAACAGCGCGAGGATAGCGAACGTCCCCAGCAATACGACCGGCACGGCGATAGTCGGAATCAGCGTTGCGCGGAAGTTCTGCAGGAACAGATACATGACCAGGAACACCAGAATGATTGCTTCAACCAGCGTTTTCACCACTTCGTGAATGGAGATCTGCACGAATGGCGTGGTGTCATACGGATAAACAATCTTCAGGCCTGAAGGGAAGAAAGGCTCCATTTTCTTCAGTTCGGCACGAATGGCGTTGGCGGTATCCAGCGCGTTCGCGCCGGTCGCTAATTTAATACCCAGACCAGAGGCGGGCTGACCGTTAAACTTCGCGATAACGTCATAGTTTTCACCACCCAGCTCAATCTTCGCGACATCGCGCAGACGCACCTGGGAACCGTCCTGGTTAACCTTCAGCAGAATGTTGCCGAACTCTTCAGTATTGGTCAAACGAGTCTGCGCCACGATGGAGGCGTTCAGCTGCTGGCCTTTCACCGGCGGCGTACCGCCTAACTGTCCTGCTGCAACCTGGGCGTTCTGCGCTTTCAGGGCGCTGATAACGTCAACCGGCGTCAGCTGGAAGTTATTCAGCTTGTTCGGATCCATCCAGATGCGCATGGCGTACTGGGAACCAAACAGCTGCACGTCACCGACGCCGCTGGTACGGCTAATCGCATCCTTCATGTTGGCGGCGACATAGTCAGAAATGTCATCCTGATTCATGGTGCCGTTGGTATTGATAACGCCGACAACCATCAGGAAGCTGCTGGATGCCTTTTCAACGCTGATACCCTGCTGCTGAACTTCTTGCGGCAGCAGCGGTGTCGCCAGCGCCAGCTTGTTCTGCACCTGTACCTGGGCAATATCCGGATCGGTACCGGATTCAAAGGTTAGCGTAATGGTTGCTGTACCGGTGGAGTCGCCATTAGAAGACATGTACATCAGGTGATCGATACCGTTCATGTTCTGTTCGATAACCTGGGTCACGGTGTTCTGCACGGTTTCAGCATCGGCACCGGGGTACATGGCTGTAATGGAAATTGCCGGCGGCGCAATCGTCGGATATTGCGCTATCGGCAACTTGAGGATCGACAACCCCCCAGCCAGCATGATGATAATGGCGATCACCCACGCAAATATGGGGCGATCGATAAAGAAATTAGGCATGTCTTAACGGCTCCTGTTTAAGTTAAGACTTGGGTTGTTCTGACTGAGCGTTGCCTGCGGCTTGCTGTTTATCGTCAGAAACGACTTCCTGCGCTTTAACCTGCACACCAGGTCTGACTTTTTGCAGACCGGTTATGATGACGCGATCGCCCGTTTTCAGCCCTTCGGTGACCAGCCATTTATCACCGATAGCCTGAGTGGCGGTAATCTGGCGAACTTCGACTTTATCACCTTCGCCGACAACCATAGCGCTGGCATCGCCACGCGGAGTGCGGGTTACGCCCTGCTGAGGAACCAGCAACGCATCAGGGTTTACCCCTTCTTCCAGACGTGCGCGGACGAACATGCCGGGCAGCAGAGTGTGATCCGGGTTCGGGAAAATAGCGCGCAGCGTGATAGAACCGGTGGTCTGGTCAACGGTGACGTCAGAGAACTCCAGCGTACCGTTCTGCGGGTATTTCAGACCGTCGTTAGTGACCAGTTCAACCTTCGCTTTACCGTTTTCCTGCTGCAGCTTGCCGTTGGCCAGCTCTTGTTTCAGACGCAGGAAATCGTTACTCGATTGCGTCACGTCAACGTAGATAGGATCCAGTTGTTGCACGGTTGCCAGCGCGGTGGTTTGCCCGTTTTGCACCAGAGCGCCTTCCGTGACGGCGGATTTACCAATGCGGCCGGAGATTGGCGAGGTGACTTTGGTGTAGGCCAGATTAATGCGCGCGGTTTCAACCGCAGCTTTGGCGGCGACCACGGCGGCGTTGCTCTGCTGAGCCGTCGCCACGGCAGTATCGTAATCCTGTTGGCTAATGTACTTAGTGCCCAACAGTTTCTGATAACGTTTAACCGTTAACTGATCCATATTTGCCGCTGCCTGCGCTTTGGCTAAATCGCCTTTCGCGCTTTCATACGTGGCCTGATAGGTCGCCGGATCGATTTGATAAAGAGACACGCCCGCCTGGATATCGCTCCCTTCGGTGAAGTTACGTTTAAGAATAATGCCACTGACCTGAGGACGAACTTCCGCAACGCGATAGGCGCTGGTACGGCCTGGCAGTTCGGTAGTAATTTGTAGAGGAGCGGATTTGAGCGTCACAATACCGACTTCCGGCATTTGCTGGGCCCCTTGCTGAGCCGGTTTGTCGTCACATCCTGTTAGCGCTAAGCTGCCTGAGAGCATCAGAACGACCGCCAGAGGCGTTAACCCTCTGTTTTTGTTCATATGTAAACCTCGAGTGTCCAATTTCAAATTGTTCAGTGGCTCAATCGACCACAAACCCACTGCTGTGTTTCTATTATGGTCATGCTATGGTACATACATTCATAAATGTATGTAAACGTAACCTCTGTAAACTCATCGACCTATGGCACGAAAAACCAAACAACAGGCGCTTGAGACCCGGCAACATATTTTGGATGTTGCTCTGCGTTTGTTTTCGCAGCAAGGGGTATCATCCACCTCGCTGGCCGCAATTGCAAAAGAGGCCGGTGTGACGAGGGGCGCTATCTATTGGCATTTCAAAAATAAATCAGATTTATTTAATGAAATATGGGTACTTTCTGAAGCCAACATCAACGATCTCGAAGTTGAGTATCGGGCAAAATTCCCCAACGATCCACTGTCAGTTATCAGAGAGATCTTAGTGTATATCCTTGAAGCAACGGTGACAGAGGAACGCCGACGCCTGATGATGGAAATCATCTTCCATAAATGTGAATTCGTCGGTGAGATGGTCACGCTGCAGGAAGCGCAGCGAAGTTTATGCCTTGATAGCTACGATCGTATTGAACAAACATTAAAAGAGTGCATTGCGGCGAAGATGCTGCCCGCGAATTTATTGACCCGCCGGGCGGCGATTTTAATGCGCAGCTACCTTTCTGGCCTAATGGAAAATTGGCTGCTGGCGCCGAACGCCTTCGATCTGCGCAAAGAGGCGCGGGCTTATGTCGAAACGCTGCTTGAAATGTATCAATTTTGCCCCTCCTTACGCGGTTCCGAAGAACGGGAAGCTTAAGTCTCCTTGCGGACATCAGGGACATTTTTCCTGCTGTCCGCCGCTATTCGCGCGATAACAGAAGTGCTATTCTTCGCGCTGCGACGATCCCCGGTATTCTCCGGCTTTTGCAATCACTCATGTTAACACTATGCTGCATACTATCCGTTGGCGAAACGCCATATCCGCTGTTGTTCTTACCCTGATGTTTTTTATTGGCTGTATTAGCGTTAACCCGGCGCTGGCGGCTGATTTACCTGAACGTTCTGAGGTCCAAAGCCAGCTCGCGACGCTGAATAAGCAAAAGGATCTGACCCCGCAGGACAAGCTGGTTCAGCAGGACCTGACCCAGACCCTGGAAACCCTCGATAAAATTGAACGCATTAAGTCGGAAACGACGCAGCTGCGTCAGCAGGTGACTCAGGCGCCAGCGAAAATGAATCAGGCTATCGATAGCCTGAACGCGCTAAGCGATGTTCCCGATGATGAGGCGACGCGTAAAACGCTGAGCACGTTATCGCTACGTCAACTGGAATCGCGTGTCTCCCAGACCCTGGACGATTTGCAAAACGCGCAGAACGACCTGGCAACCTACAACAGCCAGCTCGTTTCTCTACAGACGCAGCCGGAACGCGTGCAGAATGCGATGTATTCCGCTTCGCAGCAGCTGCAGCAGATCCGTAATCGTCTGAACGGCACCTCGACGGGCGAGGAGACGCTGCGTCCTACCCAGCAGAATTTGCTGCTGGCGCAGCAGGCTCTGCTGAATGCGCAGATAGACCAACAGCGCAAAAGCCTGGAAGGCAACACGGTGCTGCAGGATACCCTGCAAAAGCAGCGTGATTACGTCACCGCCTACAGCAATCGCCTGGAACACCAGCTGCAGTTATTGCAGGAAGCGGTGAATAGCAAGCGCCTGACGCTGACGGAAAAGACGGCTCAGGAAGCCGTGTCCCCGGACGAAACGGCGCGTATTCAGGCCAATCCGCTGGTGAAGCAGGAGCTGGATATTAACCACCAGCTTAGCGAAAGGCTTATTTCAGCGACGGAAAATGGTAATCAGCTGGTTCAGCGCAATATCAAAGTGAAGACCTGGCTCGATCGCGCTTTGCAATCCGAGCGTGATATAAAAGAGCAGATCTCCGTGCTGAAAGGTAGCCTTCTGCTGTCGCGTATCCTTTATCAGCAGCAGCAAACGCTGCCCTCTGCGGAGGAGCTGAGCGACATGACAAACCGCATCGCTGACCTGCGCCTCGAGCAGTTTGAGGTTAACCAGCAGCGCGATGCGTTGTTCCAGAGCGATGCGTACGTCGCGAAGCTGGAGGAGGGGCATAGCAGCGAGGTGAATCCCGAGGTGCATGACGCGCTTCTCGAAATCGTTGATATGCGCCGTGAGCTGCTCGATCAGTTTAACAAACAGCTGGGTAACCAGCTGATGATGGCCATTAACCTGCAGATCAATCAGCAGCAGTTAATGAGCGTGTCGACCAACCTGAAAGCCATTCTGACGCAGCAGATTTTTTGGGTAAACAGCAACCGTCCTATGGACTGGGAGTGGGTTAAATCCTTCCCGGAAGCGCTGAAAGGGCAGTTTAAGGCGATGAAAATCACCGTAAACTGGGAAAAAGCCTGGCCTGCGGTATTTATCGCTTTCCTTGCCGGCCTGCCGTTGCTGCTGATTGCCGGTCTGATTCGCTGGCGCCTTAACTGGCTGAAAGCGTATCAGGCGAAGCTGGCTTCACAGGTGGGGCAGCTGCGCAATGATACTCAACTCCACACGCCGAAAGCGATTCTGATCGATCTGATCCGCGCGCTGCCTGTGGTACTGGTGATTCTGGCCATTGGTCTGATTCTGCTGACGATGCAGCTGAATATCAGCGATTTGCTGTGGGCCTATAGCAAGAAGCTGGCGCTGTTCTGGCTGGTGTTTGGCCTGTGCTGGAAGGTGCTGGAAAAAGACGGTGTGGCGGTGAGCCACTTTAATATGCCGTCGCAGTTGACCAGCCACTGGCGGCGGCAGATTGTCCGCGTTAGCCTTGCCCTGTTGCCGCTGAACTTCTGGTCCGTGATGTCGGAACTGTCGCCGCTGCATCTGATGGATGACGTGCTCGGGCAGTTCGTGATTTTCCTCAACCTGCTGCTGATCGCGGTGCTTGTCCTGCCGATGTGCCGCGAAAGCTGGCGCGATAAAGAATCCCACAGCCTGCGCCTTATCACCGTCACCGTGCTATCGATAGTGCCCATCGCCCTGATGGTGCTGACGGCAACCGGCTACTTCTACACCACGCTGCGTCTGGCAGGCCGCTGGATTGAAACCGTTTATCTGGTGATGCTGTGGAACCTGCTTTACCAGACCGTTCTGCGCGGCCTGAGCGTGGCCGCCCGGCGTATTGCCTGGCGCCGGGCGCTGGCGCGTCGTCAGCATCTGGTTAAAGAGGGGGCTGAAGGAGCCGAACCCCAGGAAGAACCGACCATTGCCCTGGAGCAGGTTAACCAACAAACGCTACGTATTACGATGCTGGTGATGATCGCGCTATTTGCCGTGCTGTTCTGGGCGATTTGGTCCGATCTGATCACCGTCTTCGCCTATCTCGACAGTATTACGCTGTGGCATTACAACGGTACGGAAGCCGGCGTCAGCGCCGTGAAAAGCGTCACCATGGGCAGCCTGCTGTTCGCGATTGTCGCGTCGATGGTCGCCTGGGCGTTGATTCGCAACCTGCCGGGCCTGCTGGAAGTGCTGGTGCTATCGAGGCTCAATATGCGCCAGGGGGCGTCGTATGCGATTACGACCATTCTTAATTACGCCATTATTGTTATTGGCGCGATGACGGTATTTGGCTCGTTGGGCGTTTCGTGGGACAAACTTCAGTGGCTGGCGGCCGCCCTGTCGGTTGGTTTAGGGTTTGGCTTACAGGAGATCTTCGGTAACTTTGTTTCCGGTCTGATTATTCTCTTTGAGCGCCCGGTGCGCATTGGCGATACGGTGACCATTGGTACCTTCTCCGGTACCGTCAGCAAAATCCGCATTCGCGCCACGACCATTACGGATTTTGACCGTAAAGAGGTCATTATTCCGAATAAGGCCTTCGTGACGGAACGCTTAATTAACTGGTCGCTTTCCGACACCGTCACCCGCGTGGTCATCCGCCTTGGCGTGGCCTATGGTTCTGACCTGGATAAGGTCAAAGAAGTGCTGCTCCAGGCCGCGCATGAGCATCCGAAAGTCATGCAAGAGCCCGCGCCAGCGGTCTTCTTTACCACCTTCGGCGCCAGTACGCTCGATCATGAACTGCGCCTGTACGTGCGTGAACTTCGCGATCGCAGCTACGCGGTGGATGAGCTTAACCGCGCTATCGATCGCTTGTGTCGCGAGAACAATATTGATATCGCCTTTAACCAGCTTGAGGTTCATCTGCGCAATGAGAAAGGCGATGAAGTCACAGAGGTGAAGCGGGATAAAGGCGGCGATGCCTCGCCGACGATGGGCTAAGCATTATGGGGCGGTGGGTATGCCGCCCCGCAGGTTTTAAGGGCTGAGCGAGGAGAGTTCTTCCTGGCTCAGGCCGGTCAGCTCCATCACCATCTTTGGATCCAGCCCGCTGGCGAGCATTTTCAGGGCAATGCTGCGCGAGTTTTCTTTACGCCCCTCCAGCCATTCGGCAATCGTCATCATTAGCTCCTTGTGCCTGGGCGACTGCTTCGCCAGTTCGCGAATGAGTGGCCCGGGTTTTTCCGTGGATCCCGCCTGCAGCATATAGCGCATCAGGCGAAAAGCCATTAGCTTATCCGGCGAGCTTTGATGTTCAATCAGCGCGTAGATATACCCAGCGCCGTGCCGCGTTTGCAGGGAGTAGAGAATGTCGGAGTCGCTGGATCGCAGGTCCTCTTCGATAAAGCTGCCGGACGCCAGCTGCAGCGTATTGAGATCGCAGATACTTAAAAACGGCGCGGGAAGGTAAAGCTGTAAAAAATCGCGAGCGACCTCTTTCTGGGTCAGCATTTGACGAAAAATGGCATCGTGCGGCGTACGTGAGAATCTTTCCATGAGCATCTATCCGTGGTGGTAAGGGGCAGGCGATGACTCTGCCACCCCCACCGATTCGGCAACAGACTACTCTGGCGCGTTTTGCGAGGCCCCTTCCGCACTTTTTACTTTGTTTTCATAGTCACGACGGATAATTTCCAGCGCGGCTAGCACGGTTTGCGCAGGGACTTTATTTTCCTCAAGCAGCATAATTAAATCGACCGCCAGCTTGATCTCGTCAAGCGCATTTTCCAGCGACATACTTCTCCCTCCAGTTAGCGTGTTAAGCGGGCCAGCCTGTTTTCAATTTTTTCCAGCGCATCGCGACAGCGGGCGAGGCGTCCGGCATAAGCCTCAACTTCCTTTGCCAGCCGCTGCTGGTCATCAAGGCTGATGGCTTGCGCCAGCTGTCTCTGGCGATCGTTGCGCATGGCCAGCAGGCGCCGTTCATACTCCTGATGCTGTATCCGACGCCGCTGCCAGCGGGTAAGCGTCGGCGACGCGCTATCCCAGGCGCGTAATGACCAGGTCGCCGTTTCCCGGCTAATCGCGGCGATTTGAGCCACAAGACGTTCCGCCAGCCAGGCAACCTGCGCCAGCTGCTGGCGCTCGACCGCCTGTTTTAATTCCGTAAAGCGATCTCTGGCTTCATCAAGATAAGCCTGCATCTGCGTGCTGCGGGTTCGGAACAGCTGGCGATCGAAACGCGGGCTGAGGGTCGCGTGATTCGCCATCGGCGCTACCTGAGCGGCCAGTTCCGCAAGCTGATTTTCCAGCGAATGTAAAAGCCGGGTGGTTTTCAAATAACTCCTCCATCCCCTGATAAGCAACTGTGCTACATTAGCGTTATCTTCTTGATAACGATTCGCATTATGCCACGTATTATTTTGATCATCATTGGCTGGCTGTCGGTAGCGCTGGGAACGCTGGGCGTTTTTTTACCGCTACTGCCGACGACGCCGTTTATCCTGCTTGCCGCCTGGTGTTTCGCCCGCTCGTCGCCGCGCTTTCACCAGTGGCTATTGTACCGCTCATGGTTTGGCGGCTACCTGCGCCACTGGCAGCAATACCGTGCTATGCCACCGGGCGCTAAGCCGCGGGCGGTGGTGATGATTTTACTGACCTTTGCTATTTCCCTGTGGCTGGTTAATCTTACCTGGGTGCGCATCTTGCTGCTGATCGTTCTGGCCTGTCTGCTGATATTTATGTGGCGCATTCCGGTGGTTGATGCAAAGCAACAAAAGCACTGATGCGCAATAATGATGGTTGCAATTGTCGCTGACAGCCAGTAAATTCTGGCGTTTTCGAGCGCGGGTAAGCCTGGTCAAAGGTTAAACAAAAGTTTCCTTGGCCCATTTTGCATGTCCGCGAGTAACACCGTTTTAATCAGGCATAAACTTATGACCGCAACAGCACAGCAGCTTGAATATCTGAAGAACAGCATCCAAAGCATCCAGGACTATCCGAAACCTGGCATCCTTTTCCGTGATGTCACCAGCTTGCTGGAAGACCCGAAGGCCTATGCGCTCAGCATTGAGCTGCTGGCCGAGCGTTATAAAGACGCGGGTATTACCAAAGTGGTGGGCACCGAGGCGCGCGGCTTTTTGTTTGGCGCACCGGTTGCGCTGGCGCTGGGCGTAGGCTTTGTTCCGGTACGTAAGCCGCGTAAGTTGCCGCGTGAAACCATCGCGGAAAGCTACGAGCTGGAGTACGGCACCGATCAGCTGGAAATCCATGTTGATGCCATTAAAGCAGGCGATAAGGTGCTGGTGGTTGACGATCTGCTGGCGACCGGCGGCACCATCGACGCCACCGTGAAGCTCATCCGTCGTCTGGGCGGTGAAGTGCATGACGCGGCCTTTATTATCAATCTGTTCGATCTGGGCGGCGAGCAGCGCCTGGAAAAACTGGGAATCAACTGCTACAGCCTGGTCCCTTTCCCGGGCCACTAAGCAAATCCCGCCACATAGCCTCGCTGATTGAGCGGGGCTGTGATAGCATGACCCCTCGTGATTTCACCTTCCAGCGTTTCAGAGCCAGCCCATGAGTTATCAGGTCTTAGCCCGTAAATGGCGCCCACAAACCTTTGCTGACGTCGTCGGCCAGGAACATGTGCTGACCGCACTGGCGAACGGCTTGTCGTTAGGGCGCATTCATCACGCATATCTTTTTTCCGGCACCCGCGGCGTGGGTAAAACCTCTATCGCGCGCCTGTTGGCAAAAGGATTAAACTGCGAAACCGGCATCACCGCCACGCCTTGCGGCGTCTGCGATAACTGCCGTGAAATAGAACAGGGGCGCTTTGTCGATCTGATAGAGATCGATGCCGCCTCGCGTACCAAAGTCGAAGATACCCGCGATCTGCTGGATAACGTCCAGTACGCGCCGGCCCGCGGCCGCTTCAAGGTCTATTTGATCGATGAAGTTCATATGCTCTCGCGCCACAGCTTCAACGCGTTGTTAAAAACGCTGGAGGAGCCGCCGGCGCACGTTAAATTTCTGCTGGCGACGACCGATCCGCAGAAGCTGCCGGTAACGATTCTTTCCCGCTGCCTGCAGTTCCATCTCAAGGCGCTGGACGTCGAACAGATTCGCCATCAGCTGGAGCATATTCTCGGCGCCGAGCAGATTGCTTTTGAACCGCGCGCGCTGCAGCTGCTGTCGCGCGCGGCGGACGGTAGCCTGCGCGATGCGTTAAGTCTGACCGATCAGGCCATTGCCAGCGGCGACGGTCGTCTGACGGCAGAGTCCGTTAGCGCCATGCTCGGCACCCTTGACGACGATCAGGCGCTATCGCTGATTGAAGCGCTGGTGGTTGCCGATGGCGAGCGGGTCATGGCAGGCGTAAATGAGGCTGCCGCCCGCGGCGTGGAGTGGGAGGCCTTGCTGGTGGAGATGCAGAGCCTGCTGCACCGTATTGCGATGGTTCAGCTCTCGCCGTCGGCGCTGGGCGCGGATATGGCCGCGATTGAGCTGCGTATGCGCGAGCTGGCGCGGACGGTGCCGCCAACCGATGTTCAGCTGTACTATCAAACGCTACTGATTGGCCGTAAAGAGCTCCCGTACGCCCCGGACAGACGAATGGGGGTCGAAATGACGCTTCTGCGTGCGCTGGCTTTCCATCCGCGTATGCCATTACCGGAACCGGAGGCGCCGCCGATGCCGGCCATTCAGGCCGCACCTGTCCAGCAGGCCGTTCCGGAATCCGCGCCGCCGCCGCCGAATTTGCCGCAGACCACCAGCCAGGTGCTGGCGGCACGCAGCCAGCTGCAGCGTAGCCAGGGAGCGCCCACCCCAAAAAAGAGTGAACCGGCAGCCGCTTCCCGCGCGCGGCCGGTGAATAACGCTGCGCTGGAACGACTGAGTTCGATTACCGAGCGCGTACAGGCGCGTCCGGCTGCGGCTGCGCTGGAAAAAGCCCCGGCGAAAAAAGAAGCCTATCGCTGGAAATCGACGACGGTTGTTGAAACCGTAAAAGAAGAAGTGGCGACGCCGAAGGCGCTGAAAAAAGCGCTGGAGCATGAAAAAACGCCGGAACTGGCGGCGAAACTGGCAGTCGAAGCGGTCGAACGCGATAGTTGGGCGGCGGAAGTCAGCCAGCTCGCGGTGCCAAAACTGGTGGAGCAGGTGGCCCTTAACGCCTGGAAAGAGCAGGAGGGCAATCGCGTCTGTCTGCATCTGCGTCCGAGCCAGCGTCACCTGAATTCGGCGGGCGCGCAGCAAAAGCTGGCGGAAGCGCTCGGCATTTTGTACGGTACGCCGGTTGAATTGACCATCGTGGAAGATGATAATCCCGCGATGCGCACGCCGCTTGAGTGGCGGCAGGCAATTTATGAAGAAAAGCTCGCGCAGGCGCGTGAAGCGATTATTGCGGATAATAACATTCAGACCCTGCGTCGATTCTTCGATGCGGACCTGGATGAAGAGAGTATTCGCCCCATTTGATTGCAAGTCTGACTTGCGGTCAGCATCCTTAACGATGACTTACTGAGAGAGAAGCCTATGTTTGGTGGAAAAGGCGGTCTGGGTAACCTGATGAAGCAGGCCCAGCAGATGCAAGAAAAAATGCAGCAGATGCAGGAAGAAGTGGCCCGTCTGGAAGTGACCGGTGAGTCCGGCGCTGGGCTGGTAAAAGTCACCATCAACGGCGCGCACAACTGCCGTCGCGTTGAGATCGACCCGAGCCTGCTGGAAGACGACAAAGACATGCTGGAAGATCTGGTGGCCGCCGCGTTTAACGACGCCGCCCGCCGCATCGAAGAAACGCAGAAAGAAAAAATGGCGTCCGTGTCCGCCGGTATGCAGCTGCCGCCAGGCTTTAAGATGCCGTTCTGATGCAGACCAGTCCGCTGTTAACGCAGCTTATGGAAGCACTGCGCTGCCTGCCGGGCGTTGGCCCGAAGTCGGCGCAGCGCATGGCGTTTACCCTGCTGCAGCGTGACCGCAGCGGCGGGATGCGCCTGGCGCAGGCGCTCACGCGCGCGATGTCGGAAATCGGCCACTGCGCCGATTGCCGCACCTTCACCGAGCAGGAGGTATGCAATATTTGCAGCAACCCTCGGCGCAAGGAAAACGGCCAGATTTGCGTGGTAGAGAGCCCAGCGGATATCTACGCTATCGAGCAGACCGGGCAGTTTTCCGGTCGCTATTTTGTGCTGATGGGCCACCTGTCGCCGCTTGACGGGATTGGGCCGGATGACATCGGGCTCGATCGTCTGGAGCAGCGTCTGCGTGACGAATCAATGCAGGAAGTGATCCTTGCGACCAACCCAACGGTGGAAGGAGAGGCGACGGCGAATTATATCGCCGAGCTCTGCGCGCAGTATGGCGTAGACGCGAGCCGTATCGCCCATGGCGTTCCGGTTGGCGGCGAGCTGGAAATGGTTGACGGCACAACGCTGTCCCACTCTCTCGCCGGGCGGCATAAGATTCGTTTTTAATCAAACGGAGGCGCTTTTCGGGGCCTCCGCTTGAAAACCTCTCCCTCTGTCCCCATCTCACCCTCAACGGTTTTTTTACCATTAACAATGGCATTGTTGAGGTTGATTTAGATGAAAGGACAAGAAACTCGTGGTTTTCAGTCAGAGGTCAAACAGCTTCTGCACCTGATGATCCATTCTCTTTACTCCAATAAAGAAATTTTCCTGCGTGAGCTGATTTCCAACGCCTCCGATGCGGCCGACAAGCTGCGCTTCCGCGCGCTGTCCCAGCCGGATCTGTACGAAGGCGACGGCGAACTGCGCGTGCGTGTTTCATTTGATAAAGACAACCGCACCCTGACCATCGCCGATAACGGCATCGGTATGAACCGCGATGAAGTCATCGACCATCTTGGCACCATCGCCAAGTCCGGCACCAAGGCGTTCCTTGAGTCCATGGGCTCTGACCAGGCGAAAGACAGCCAGCTGATTGGCCAGTTCGGCGTAGGTTTCTACTCGGCGTTTATTGTTGCCGATAAAGTCACCGTCCGTACCCGCGCGGCGGGCGACAGCGCCGAAAACGGCGTATTCTGGGAATCCGCTGGCGAAGGCGAATATACCGTTGCCGACATTAACAAAGCCGATCGCGGTACCGAGATCACGCTGCACCTGCGCGAAGGCGAGGATGATTTCCTCAACGACTGGCGCGTGCGTTCGATCATCAGCAAATACTCCGATCACATCGCGCTGCCGGTGGAAATTGAAAAACGCGAAGAAGTGGACGGCGAAACCGTGATCTCCTGGGAGAAAATCAACAAAGCCCAGGCGCTGTGGACGCGCAATAAGTCGGAAATCAAAGACGACGAGTACAACGAGTTCTACAAGCATATTGCCCACGATTACAGCGATCCGCTGACCTGGAGCCACAACCGCGTTGAAGGTAAGCAGGAGTACACCAGCCTGCTGTATATCCCGTCGCAGGCGCCGTGGGATATGTGGAATCGCGATCATAAACACGGCCTGAAGCTGTACGTGCAGCGCGTCTTCATCATGGATGACGCCGAGCAGTTTATGCCCAACTATCTACGCTTCGTCCGCGGGCTGGTCGACTCCAACGATCTGCCGCTGAACGTGTCGCGTGAAATTCTCCAGGACAGCAGCGTCACCCGCAATCTGCGCACCGCGCTGAGCAAGCGCGCCCTGCAGATGCTGGAAAAACTGGCGAAAGACGACGCGGAAAAATATCAGACCTTCTGGCAGCAGTTTGGCCTCGTGCTGAAAGAAGGTCCGGCGGAAGATCAGGCCAACCAGCAGGCCATCGCCAAACTGCTGCGCTTCGCCAGTACCCATACCGACTCCGCCGCGCAGACCGTGTCGCTGGAAGAGTACGTCTCCCGCATGAAAGAAGGGCAGGAGAAGATTTACTATATTACCGCCGACAGCTACGCCGCCGCGAAGAGCAGCCCGCATCTGGAACTGCTGCGTAAGAAAGGCATCGAAGTGCTGCTGCTTTCCGATCGCATCGACGAGTGGATGATGAGCTATCTGACCGAGTTCGACGGCAAGCCGTTCCAGTCGGTGGCGAAAGCCGATGAGTCGCTGGATAAGCTGACGGACGAAGTGGATGAAACCACCAAAGAAGCCGAGAAGGCGCTGGAGCCGTTCGTTGAGCGTGCCAAAACCCTGCTCGGCGACCGGGTGAAAGAGGTTCGTCTGACCCATCGTCTGACCGATACGCCGGCCATCGTCACCACCGACGCGGACGAGATGAGCACTCAGATGGCGAAACTGTTTGCCGCTGCGGGCCAGGCCGCGCCGGAAGTGAAGTACATCTTTGAGCTGAACCCGCTGCATCCGCTGGTAAAACGCGCGGCGGATACCCAGGATGATGCGCAGTTCGGCGAGTGGGTTGAGCTGCTGCTCGATCAGGCGCTGCTGGCCGAGCGCGGTACGCTGGAAGATCCAAACCAGTTTATCCGCCGTATGAACCAGCTGCTGGCGTCGTAATCTTTACCCTCACCCTAACCCTCTCCCGCTGGGAGAGGGTATCAAACCGCACGATACGTAAAATATCTCACCATTAACCGTTTCAGCCGCCCCGCCTTCCTTGAGCCATCCGCGTTCTGGTGGTATGGTTTAGCGTTTTTTGAAAAATTGAATCAACTTTTGAGGGGATTTTCGTAATGCGTATTATTCTGCTTGGCGCTCCGGGCGCGGGTAAAGGAACTCAGGCTCAGTTCATCATGGAGAAATACGGTATTCCGCAAATCTCCACCGGCGACATGCTGCGTGCCGCGGTGAAGTCAGGCTCCGAGCTGGGCAAACAGGCGAAAGATATTATGGACGCCGGTAAGCTGGTCACCGACGAACTGGTTATCGCCCTGGTTAAAGAGCGTATTACTCAGGAAGATTGCCGCAACGGTTTCCTGCTGGACGGCTTCCCGCGCACCATTCCGCAGGCTGACGCCATGAAAGAAGCGGGCATCGCCGTGGATTACGTGCTGGAATTCGACGTTCCTGACGAACTGATCGTTGACCGCATTATCGGCCGTCGCGTTCACGCAGCTTCCGGCCGCGTTTACCACATTAAATTTAATCCGCCGAAAGTTGAAGGCAAAGACGACGTGACCGGCGAAGAGCTGACCACCCGTAAAGACGATCAGGAAGAGACCGTGCGTAAGCGTCTGGTTGAATACCATCAGATGACGGCTCCGCTGATCGGCTACTATCAGAAAGAAGCGGAAGCGGGCAACACCCAATACGCGAAAGTCGATGGCACCAAAGCGGTGGCCGACGTTCGCGCTGAACTGGAAAAAATCCTCGGTTAATTCCGTTAGTTCTCATCCCGCAGCGGCGGGGTGAGAACTCCTCTCATTTTACCTTTTTCTATGATTGGTTCCGTTTAGCGCCATTTCAGCTACAATTGTCAGCGATTCAAATGGTTAAGAGGCGGTAATGCATCAGACGAAAACAGGTATCTTATTAGCCAATTTAGGCACTCCCGATGCGCCCACGCCCGACGCGGTAAAGCGCTATCTGCGACAGTTTCTCAGCGACAAGCGCGTGGTGGATACCTCCCGTCTACTGTGGTGGCCGCTGCTGCGCGGCGTGATACTGCCCCTGCGCGCCCCCAGGGTCGCTAAGCTCTATCAGTCCATCTGGATGGAAGAAGGCTCGCCGCTGATGGTCTACAGCCAGCAGCAGCGGCAGGCGCTGGCCGCGCGGCTTGCGGATACGCCGGTGGCGCTGGGGATGAGCTATGGTTCGCCGTCGCTGGAGAGCGCGGTCGATGAACTGCTGGCGCAGGGCGTGGATCACATCGTGGTGCTACCGCTCTATCCGCAATACTCCTGCTCCACCGTGGCGGCGGTGTGGGATGAGCTGGGGCGTATTCTTGCCAAAAAGCGCGCGATCCCCGGAATCTCTTTTATTCGCGACTACGCCGATGACGTGGACTATATTCACGCGCTGGCCGCCAGCGTGCGCGCGTCCTTTGCGGTGCACGGCGAGCCGGATTTACTGCTGCTCTCCTATCATGGGATCCCGCAGCGTTACGCGCAGCAGGGGGATACCTATCCTCAGCGCTGTCGCGATACCACCCGTGAGCTGGTTTCCGCCCTGGGTCTGCCGCATGACCGGGTGATGATGACGTTCCAGTCGCGCTTTGGTCGTGAGCCCTGGCTGACGCCCTATACCGACGAAACGCTGAAAATGCTCGGTGAGAAAGGGGTGAAGCATATCCAGGTTATCTGTCCCGGCTTTGCCGCCGATTGCCTGGAGACGCTGGAGGAGATTGCCGTGCAAAATCGGGAAATCTTCCTCGAGGCTGGCGGCCAGCAATATGAGTACATTCCGGCGCTTAATGCGGACACCGCGCATATTGAAATGATGGTCAACCTGACGGCGAAATATCGCTGATCGCGCGTGCGGCGGGGAGTATGCTACTATTCCCCGCTTGTTCACTGCCAATAAATCGCCACTATGAAATTTCCCGGTAAACGCAAATCCAAACACTACTTTCCCGTCAATGCTCGCGATCCGCTGCTGCAGCAAATTCAGCCGGATAATGAATCTAACGTCGCCTGGGTCGTCGGCATCGATCAAACCCTCGTTGATATCGAAGCGAAAGTGGATGAGGCGTTTATCGTACGCTACGGCCTGAGCGCCGGGCATTCGCTGGTGATTGAAGATGACGTCGCCGAGGCGCTGTACCAGGAACTGGTCCGCAACGACCTGATTACCCATCAGTTTGCCGGCGGTACCATCGGAAACACCATGCACAACTACTCGGTGCTGGCGGATGACCGCTCGGTTCTGCTTGGCGTGATGTGCAGCAATATTGAAATCGGCGGCTACGCCTATCGCTACCTGTGCAACACCTCCAGCCGTACCGATCTGAACTATCTGCAAGGGGTGGATGGCGCGATTGGTCGCTGCTTTACCCTTATTAGCGACTCCGGCGAGCGCACCTTTGCGATCAGCCCCGGCCATATGAATAAGCTCCGCCCGGAAAGCATTCCGGAAAGCGTAATCGCCGGTGCTTCCGCGCTGGTGCTGACCTCCTATCTCGTACGCTGCAAGCCGGGCGAGCCGATGCCGGACGCGACGATGCAGGCCATCGCATATGCGAAAAAGCACGATGTACCGGTGGTCCTGACCCTGGGCACCAAATACGTCATCGCCGATAATCCGGCGTGGTGGCAGGCGTTCCTCAAAGAGCACGTTTCCATTCTGGCGATGAATGAAGAGGAGGCGGAAGCGCTGACCGGGCTGTCCGATCCGCTGCTGGCTTCCGACAAGGCGCTGGAATGGGTTGACCTGGTGCTGTGCACCGCCGGGCCTGCCGGGCTGTATATGGCCAGCTTTACCGAGGATGAGGCTAAGCGCAAAACGCAGCATCCGCTGCTGCCGGGCGCGATTGCCGAGTTTAACCAGTATGAATTCAGCCGCGCGATGCGTCATCAGGATTGCGAAAATCCGCTGCGTATTTATTCGCATATCGCACCCTATATGGGCGGGCCGGAGAAGATCATGAATACCAACGGCGCGGGCGACGGCGCGCTGGCGGCGCTGCTGCACGACATCACCGCTAATAATTATCATCGCAATAACGTGCCGAACTCCAGCAAGCACAAATGCAAATGGCTGACCTATTCCTCGCTGGCGCAGGTGTGTAAATACGCTAACCGCGTGAGCTATCAGGTGCTGAACCAGCATTCACCGCGTCTGACCCGCGGCCTGCCGGAGCGTGAAGACAGCCTGGAAGAAGCTTACTGGGATCGTTAAGCGGCCGGATAAAGCTGGCCCCGGTCATCCGGGGCCGAAGCATTAACCGGTAATAAGCTCGCCGGCTGGCGGCGTTTCAAGCAGCTTAAGCATGGCGCGGGCGATTTCTCGTTCACCCATCACCACCTGGTTGGCGCCGCGTTCAACAATATATTCCACCTCATCGTCGTAATGCGCGCGCGCGATGATCTCGATATTCGGGCATTTTTCTCGCGCGGAAGCGACGATTTCCCCGGCCTCGTAGCCGTTAGGAATGGTCAGCAGCAGCCAGCGGGCGCAGTCCAGATGCGCCAGATTCATAATCTCTTCATTGGCGGCGTTGCCTAATACCGCGCGAATACCCCGCGCGCGCAGTTCGTCAACGCGGGTGCGCGACGTTTCGATAACCACCAGCGGTATCCCCTGAGCCATCAGTTTTTCACCAAGCAGGCTCCCGACGCGACCAAAACCGACCAGCAGCGCATGGTTACAGATATCAACGGGGATCTGTTTCTCATCTTCCAGCACTTCTTCCAGCGTCTGTTCGTCCAGCGTCTCCGTTTTATCGAGGTATTTTTCCAGCAGGGTAAACAGGACCGGGTTGAGCATGATGGAGATAATGGCGCCGGCAAGCACCAGGTTCTGCCCGGCCTGCGGCAGCAGATCCAGCGCCATTCCCAGACCGGCAAGAATAAAGGCGAATTCACCGATTTGCGCCAGACTGGCGGCAATGGTCAGGGCAGTGCGCGGCGAGTGGCCAAACATCCGCACCAGGAAGAAAGCGGCGGCCGATTTACCGAAAATAATGATGGCCAGCGTCGCGAGCACCGCCAGCGGCTGCTCAAGCAGGATCATCGGATCAAACAGCATTCCCACGGAGACAAAGAACAGCACGGCGAACGCGTCGCGCAGCGGCAGCGTATCGTGGGCGGCGCGATGGCTGAGTTCGGATTCATTGAGCACCATTCCGGCGAAGAAGGCGCCGAGGGCGAAGGAGACGTCAAACAGCTCAACGGCGCCGAAGGCGATGCCGAGCGCTAACGCCAGTACCGACAGGGTAAACAGCTCGCGCGAACCGGTTGCCGCGCTGCGTGACAAAATCCACGGCACCAGGCGGCGGCCCACCAGCATCATAATCGCGATAAAGGCGACGACTTTACCAATGGTAATGCCCATATCGAGGGCCAGGGAAGCCAGACCCACGTCGCCTTTCTCCGTCATGCCTGCGACCGCTGGCAGCAGCACCAGCGTCAGCACCATCACCAGATCTTCAACAATCAGCCAGCCGATGGCGATTTGCCCCCGCTGGCTATCAATAAGCTGTCGTTCTTCCAGCGCGCGCAGCAGCACCACGGTACTGGCGGTAGAAAGACACAAACCAAAGACGATGCCGGTCATTAACGACCAGCCCAGCATGGCAGAGAGCGCCATGCCCAACAGCGTCGCCACGGCTATCTGGGCGATAGCGCCCGGGATGGCGATGGCCTTGACCGCCATCAAATCTTTTAAGGAGAAATGCAGACCCACGCCGAACATCAGCAGGATCACGCCAAGCTCGGCCAGCTCCGGCGCCAGCTTGGTATCAGCAACAAAACCCGGGGTAAAAGGTCCGGCCAGCACGCCCGCTAATAAATATCCCACCAGAGGAGAAATACGTAGCTTATTGGCAATCATGCCGAGAATAAAGGCGAGCACAAGGCCGCCGACAATGGTGGTGATTAGCGGTGTTGCGTGGTGCATTCCGTCTCCTTGCAGTGGTGAGCTGATCCATTTTCGGCACAAAAACCAAAAAACCGAATAATAGTTTATGACAATTTCAGTGGTTTTGTTTATGAATAATTATTGAATTTTGCAGAAAAATGGAATTGACGCCTAAAAAGGCACGGACAGCCAAATGGCAGCAGGTTATGCGGGGTAATGCCGATGGAGTAAGGGATTGCGGCAGCCAAAGTTGCACTTTGGCTGCCGGATAATCACGACTTTTGGCGGTTATCAGGAAGAAATATCGTCAGAATGCCGAGAAGCGGCAGGAAAGCACAGATTTTATAGACCAGTTCGATACTGGTATGGTCAGCTAAAAGCCCCAGCACCGCGGCTCCAAGGCCGCCCATGCCAAAGGCGAAACCGAAAAACAAACCAGAAACCATGCCGATCCGCCCCGGGAGCAGCTCCTGGGCATAGACCAGAATAGCGGAAAAGGCCGAAGCGAGAATAAAACCAATAATCACCGTCAAAATACCGGTCCACTCCAGCGATGCATAGGGTAAAACGAGGGTAAACGGCGCTACGCCAAGGATAGAGCCCCAAATTACATATTTACGCCCAATCTTGTCACCAACAGGCCCGCCAATCACCGTTCCTGCCGCGACGGCAAAAAGAAAGGCAAATAGGTGGAACTGGGCATTTTGTACCGACAATCCGAACTTTTGCATCAGATAAAAGGTGTAATAGCTACTGATGCTCGCCATATAGAAATATTTCGAGAAAATGAGCATTAACAGGATGCTAACCGCCAGAATGACTTTATTTTTCGGCAGCGGATTAACCACCACCGCTTTCGGTTTACCTTTGTTCAGACGGTGCTGAGCGGCATACCAGCGGCTGATCTGCGCCAGCACGACGATCGCCAGCAGCGCCGCCAGGACAAACCAGCCGACGTTCCCTTTGCCGTAAGGCGCGATAATCAGGGCCGCAAGCAGCGGACCTAACGAGCTGCCGAAGTTGCCGCCGACCTGGAATATCGACTGCGCCAGGCCATGACGTCCGCCGGAGGCCATGCGCGCCACGCGAGAAGACTCCGGATGAAAGACCGACGATCCGGTCCCGACCAGCGCGGCAGCGAGCAGAACCATCCCGAAGCTGCCGGATATCGCCAGCAGCACCAGACCGCTCAGGGTAAAGCACATGCCAATTGGCAGCGACCACGGCATCGGGTGTTTGTCGGTCAGGTAGCCGACAACCGGCTGCAGTAGCGATGAGGCCAGCTGGAAGGTGAGGGTGATCATCCCAATCTGCACAAAGGTCAGCGAGAACTCGGCCTGAAGCAGCGGGTAGATAGCCAGAATAAGCGATTGGATCATATCGTTCAGCAAATGCGAGAGGCTGATGGCCCCGAGAATGCGAAACGAAGTGCGTGCTTTTTGCGGCGCAGCAGCAGGGCCGGATAAGGGTTGTGCGGTCTGATTCATTGCCATAGGTTCGCTTAAGTGTTTTTTATAGAGGATGCAGGTGGAATTATTATCTGCCTAACATACCTGCCGCTAAGGTTTGAAGGAAGTCGCAATTCTGAAAACATATTTGTCTAATTCGCTATCTCGCTATACTTTCGGCACTTGTTACTTTGTCAGGGAGAGAAATATGCACCTTATTAAACGAGGCGTCGCGCTGGCGCTATTTACCGCGTTATCGCTGGGGAGCCTGTCAGCGCAGGCTTATGAGCAGGATAAAACCTATAAAATTACCATCCTGCATACGAACGATCATCATGGTCACTTCTGGCGCAGCGACTACGGCGAATACGGGCTGTCGGCACAAAAAACGCTGGTGGACGGTATCCGCAAAGAGGTGGCGGACGAGGGCGGCAGCGTGCTGTTGTTATCCGGCGGCGATATCAATACCGGCGTGCCGGAATCCGACTTACAGGATGCGGAACCCGATTTTCGCGGGATGAACCTGATTGGCTACGATGCGATGGCGGTAGGCAATCACGAGTTTGATAATCCCCTTAGCGTACTGCGTCAGCAGGAAAAATGGGCGAAGTTCCCCTTCCTCTCCGCCAATATTTACCAGAAAAGCACCGGCGAGCGTCTGTTTAAGCCGTGGGCGCTGTTCAAGCGCGGCGGACTGAATATTGCGGTTATCGGCCTGACGACCGACGATACGGCTAAAATCGGCAATCCCGAGTTCTTTACCGATATCGAGTTCCGAAAGCCGGCGGAAGAGGCCAAACTGGTTATCCAGGAACTGCAGCAGAACGAAAAACCGGATGTGATTCTGGCCACCACCCATATGGGTCATTATGACAACGGCGCCCACGGCTCTAATGCGCCTGGCGACGTTGAGATGGCGCGCAGCCTGCCTGCGGGATCGCTGGCGATGATCGTCGGCGGCCACTCGCAGGACCCGGTATGCATGGCATCGGAGAATAAAAAGCAGGTGGATTATGTCCCGGGCAGCCCGTGCGCGCCGGACAAGCAGAACGGTATCTGGATCGTGCAGGCCCACGAGTGGGGCAAATACGTGGGCCGCGCCGACTTCGAATTCCGCAACGGCGAAATGAAGCTGGTGCACTATCAGCTGATCCCGGTCAACCTGAAGAAAAAGGTCACTTACGACAACGGCGAGAGCGAGCGCGTGCTCTATACGCCGCAAATCCCTGAAAGCCCGCAGATGCTCTCTCTGCTGACGCCGTACCAGAATAAAGGCAAAGCGCAGCTGCAGGTGAAAATTGGTAGCGTGAACGCGCATCTGGAGGGCGATCGCAGTAAAGTGCGTTTTGTGCAAACCAATATGGGACGTCTGCTGCTGGCGGCGCAGATGGCGCGTAGCAATGCCGATTTCGCGGTGATGAGCGGCGGCGGAGTACGTGACTCGATTGAAGCGGGCGATATCACCTATAAAGACGTGATGAAGGTACAACCCTTCGGCAACGTGCTGGTGTATGTCGATATGAGCGGTAAGGAAGTGACGGAGTATCTGACCGCGGTGGCGCAGATGAAACCCGACTCCGGCGCCTATCCGCAGTTTGCCAACGTCGGTTTTGTGGCCAAAGACGGCAAGCTTAACAATTTGACCATCAAAGGTGAACCGGTCGATCCGGCGAAGACCTACCGTATGGCGACCCTGAGCTTTAACGCCACCGGCGGCGACGGCTACCCGCATATCGATACTAAGCCCGGCTATGTGAATACCGGCTTTATCGACGCCGAAGTGTTGAAAGAGTATATCCAGAAAAACTCACCGCTCGACGCGGCAGCCTATGAGCCGAAAGGCGAGGTGAGCTGGCAGTAACGTCAGAGTAGCCCCCGGTGGCGGGGGCTACAGGTCTGAGCGGTTGTGGATTTTATAGCCGGACAAGGCGCGTCAGCGCCGCCTCCGGGATTGTCCTCTGACGAAAATCCGTAAATTAATCGCGCCGCGCGATATCGGCGAATTTCGCCGCAAGGATCTTCGCCAGATCGCTGGCCGCCAGCTCAATATCCAGGCCGCGTTTGCCGCCGGAAATATAGATGGTGGCGAATTCCTGGGCCGGCGCGTCTATCACCGTCGGCAGACGTTTTTTCTGCCCGAGCGGGCTGATACCGCCCACCAGATAACCGGTGACCCGCTGCGCGACCATCGGGTCTGCCATATCCACTTTCTTCGCGCCTAAGGCTTTCGCCACCTTTTTCAAATCCAGCTGACCCGCTACCGGCGTCACCGCGACGGCCAGATGCTTCATGTCGCCGTTAACGGCGACCAGCAGCGTTTTATAGACCTGGTCGGCGTTGAGCCCCAGCTTGCGCACCACCTCATCGCCAAAATTGGTTTCGTGCGGATCGTGATCGTAGCTGTGGATTTGAAAACTAATTTTGTTTTTTTCGAGTAATTTTACGGCGGGAGTCATCGTTATCCTTCTTACCAACCGATTAAATGTGACATAAGCATACGCCCGACGGCTGTCTAAAAAATAGTATCATCTTGCGCAATAGTGTTGGCAGTGATGGTCACTTTGAGCGACAATCAGACGATCCGGGGCGCGAACCCCGGAATAATAATAATGATGAAATTCCTCTTTGACGGGCCAATAGAAATATTGGCCATTTTTTTACGTCAGCATATCCGGCAGATTCCCTTCCCCGTATAAATGTAGCGCCCCGACGGCAACCACGTAGCGCCCCGGCGGCAGCGCCAGCAGCGTTTCGCGCCAGGCGAGGTTGCGCTGGTGCATCAGCACGTCATACAGCGACTGGCTAAAAGTGGTCGGTAGCGAGGTTGTTCCTTGTGACGGCGGCTGTTCCAGCCACCAGCCGATCATCACCTGCAGCAGACGCGCATTCGTGCGCCAGTGGGTGAGGGTATCTTCCAGCAGCGCCAGCCCGCCGTCGGGCAGATCCCGCAGCAGCGCAATCTGACTATCGGCGCCCTCCAGCTCCATCACGCGGATATGGCTCTCGCGCGCTGCCATCAGCAGCTGATAATCAATGCCGTAGTCTGCTCTTAGCCCTAATTTTTGCGCCTGAGTCGCCTGCAATACCATCGCCACCTGCCACAGCGGCTGGTTGTCGAACAACGCGATAGACAGACCCATTTCTCCCGCACGATCTTGCAGTTCTGCAAGCTGGGATGGGCTCAGGCGTTCCGCCAGCGGCGGACAGGAGGGGAGGTTGCTGAACGGCGTTTCGCTGCCGCTAATATCCGCTTCCACAATCAGCGCATCGGCCTGGCGGATCTTTTTTAATAACCTGGCGGGCGGCGGCGACATGTCGCGGGTGCCCATATGAATACTGCCGACCAGGTGTAGATAGCGCTCGCCGGGCAGGGTGATGTCCAGCGCGGGCCAGGAATAAGACGAGCCGACGGCGGCTTGCCACAGCATTTTTATTCGGTTTAACAGGCCCATACGTGCTCCGTAGTGTGAGGAATCCATGCTAGCGCGCGGGGGGCTGGGGCGCAAGGGGACTCAACGTGCGCGACGGAAGAGGCGTTTTGCAATGTCACGAAAATAACAAAAAAATTTGATGTTCTCTTTTTTGTCATTTCTGTAATGGCGTTTTGAAATTAATTATCACTTAAAAAACAATGGTATGACTATTTATAACGTGAATTGATATGGTGTTTTTTTCTCAAATATTCCTCGATTGTGATAATAAAATAAAAAATCTGTAACAAAAAATAAACAAAACGCTTCTATATTGGCCCCTTCAATTTTTGGGGGGAGTGACATGCGTAACTGGAGTGAGCCTAAAAAGAATAAAGCCCATATCGAGCTGATCCCGATGATCGATGTGATGATGTTTCTACTGGTTTTCTTTGTCCTGATTAGCCTGAATGTGATCCCGGCTCTGGGCTTGAAAACGCAGCTGCCGTCGGCTGGCAGCGCCCAACAGCTTAAACCGCAAAAAAAAGCCATTATCACCCTCGGCGCCGACGACCAGCTGCAGCTTGATGGCCAGCCGCTGCCCCTGAATGCGCTGGTCAATACCCTGAAGCAGCAGCAGCAGGAAAACCAAACCACCACCATTATCGTGAACAGCGATAAAGAGGTTGCGGTGGAACGCCTGATCGCCGTGATGGATACCCTGCGTCAGGGTGGTTTCTTCTCCATTTCCATTGCCACACGGAAGCAGTGATATGTACCTGCTTTATCGCTCACGTCACGTTGTTAGCTGGCTACCCGCCCTTGTCGTCGCCGGATGTTTACTGTTTGTCAGCCAGCAGGCAGTGCTGCAGGTCAAACCGCATTACGACGATACGGTCATGGAACTGTCGCTGGCTGAACCCGAACCGCCGCAGCCGGAGCCTGTCCCGGAACCGCAGCCGGAAATACCGCCGCAAATTCAACCTGAGCCGGAACCGGAGGCGGTCGCTGAACCCGTCGTTTCTGCGCCAGAACCCATTATCCAGGCCAAACCGGTTGTTAAACCGAAAGCCAAACCCAGGCCCAAACCGGTTGTGAAGGAAAAAGCGCCGAAACCGCAGGCGATCGCGGCTCCGCAGCCCGCCGCCGTTCGTCGCCCGGCGAGTAAACCGGCCCCGCCGCCTTCTCCCCCGGCGCCGAAGGCGAACGCGCAGGCGGTGGAAAACGGCTATCTGCAGGCGCTGCGCCGGGAGCTGGAGCAGCGCAAGCGCTACCCGAGCGGCCGTCAGGCTTCGCTGGAGCGCCCGCAGGGCAACGTGGAGGTCTGGCTGGAGGTTGACCGCAGCGGCAGAGTGCTGGCTTCCGGTATTGCCAGCAGGGCGCCGAACATGCTGCTCAATCGCGCTGCGCTTAGTTCCCTGCAAAGCATCAGCCAGCTGAAGCCCTTCCCTGAAGAGGCTTTTGCCGGACAAAGCAGCAAAAAATTTACCGCGACGTTTAATTATCAGGCGCCATAAGCCTAATTAATCATTTGTTTTTACAGGAAAAGAAATGAAAAACTTTAATTATTCTGGGATTGCGTTAGCCGTGGTGTCGGCCCTGTTATCGGGGGCCTCGCTGGCGGCGGAAAGCAGCGACGTGGGGGAGATTAACGTTAAGGGGCAATCGCTCGGCGGCGGTCTGATGGTGCAGGAAGACAGCGGCAAAGCGCGTTCCACCCTGACCAAAGAGGCGATGGAAAAAGCCCCCGGCGCCAGCAACGCTATCGACATGCTGAAATATACGCCGGGAATGAACGTCAACAGCAATGACGCCAGCGGCCTGAGCGGTATCGACTACACCATGCGCGGGATGAACTCGGATCAGATCGGCCTGTCGATGGACGGCATCCCGATTAACGACTCGGGCAACTATGCTGTCTACCCCAACCTGCTGGGCGACGCGGAAAACCTTGAGCAGATCTTTGTCACCCAAGGCTCTTCCGAGGCTGACGGCCCGCATATTGGTTCCAGCGGCGGTAATATTGGCCTTGTGACAAAGCGTCCCTCAAAGGAGTTTGGCGGCTTCGTCAAACAAACGCTCGGCAGCCATAACCTCAGCAAAACTTTCGCTCGTCTGGAGACCGGGGAGTACAACGGTTTTAGCAACTGGCTCTCGTACTCGCATACTGAAGCCAAAAAATGGCGCGGGGAGGGGCGTAATTATTCCGATAAGTTCGAAATGAACTCGCTGTACGAGGATGGCAACGGCAACAGTAGCAACCTGATCATGAAGTATAACCGTCAGGATAACAGCAACTATAATACCCTGAGTAAAGCGCAGTTCGAAGAAGACCCGCGTCAGGACTACTCGACCACCCAGGTCTACAACAGCAAAGGTCAACTGAGCAAATATTACAAGCTGAACCGTAATCCGTTTGAAACCTTCACCCTCTCTTTTAGCCAGCGCTTACAGCTGCGCGATAACCTCGCGTTGACCGTTCAGCCCTATTACTACTGGGGTAACGGCGGCAGCTTTACCGGACAAACGGCCTCGGTGCTGTCCAATACGTCTGATACCGCCGGACAGTACGATCTCAGCAACCTGACTTCCAATACCTACTACCGGCCTTCGTGGACCCAGACCTGGCGGCCGGGCGTTACCACGAAATTGAAGTGGGATATTAACGACGAACACAGCCTGGATATTGGCTACTGGTACGAGCGCGCGCGTCAGTCGCAGACCCAGCCGTTTATTAGCATTCAGGACGATGGCAACCCGGCGAACGTTTCCGGCAAACCGGGTGGTTCCGATCAGGTTAAAGATGCGAACGGCAATACGGTACAGGGGCGTAACCAGTACACGGTGACTCCTGCGCACAAAGTATGGCTTCAGGACAGCTGGTTCGTGACGCCGGACTGGACGCTGGTGGGCGGGCTGGCTTATCAGTATGTAGAACGTAAAGGCGATAATAAAGGCAGCCTGTATAGCGCTGCGGAAAAACGCCAGGCGACCTACCATGAATTCCTGCCGAACTTTAGCATCAGCTATAAGCCGGATAGCGAAAATCAGCTGTTCTATAACCTGACGCGCAACATGCGTACGCCACCCAACTACGTGCTCTACAACGTCGGCGATTCGATCAGCACCAAACCTGAGCTGAGCTGGAACCACGAGCTGGGCTGGCGTTTTCAGCGCGAAGATATGCTGCTGAGCGCGACGCTCTTCTATATGCGCTATACCGACCGGCAGATTTCGACCACCAATGCGGATGGTGACTACGAAATGATGAACATCGGCAGCGTGGAGAGTAAAGGTCTGGAGCTGGAGTGGAGCGGTAAGCTGCCGTACAACTTCAACTACTACACCTCTTATACCTACACCCATTCCGAACAAAAAGACGACATTGTGAGCAACGGCGGACATCCGCTGCCAACAGCGGGCAAAACGGTGCCAAACGTACCGAAAAACATGCTTAACGCGTCGCTGGGCTATGACGATGGTCTCTACTACGGCAGCTTCGGCGGCAAATACGTCAGTTCGTTCTACGGCGATTTGACCAACGACGAAAAAATCGGCGGGCGCACGGTCTTTGATGTCGCCGCGGGCGTGCATCTGCCGGTGGATAAAAAGATTGTCAAAAGCGCCACCCTGCGCTTTGGCATCGATAACCTGTTCGATAAACAGTACCTGACCTCCGTCCGCTCGACGACTTTTAACGCGGCGGCTTACGACGGCGTGAAGGCCAGTACCCCGTACTACAACGTTGGCGAAGAGCGCACCTTTAGCGTCTCGCTGGAAGCAACCTTTTAATTAACCGGAGGGCACTCTGATGGATGCCAATCTGATTCACGATATTATTTTCTACGTTATGTACGCCGCGCTGGCGATCGCCGTGGTGATACTGGTTGAACGCGGCCTCTATTTTTCGTGGGCCCAGCGTCAGGCTTTGCGCTTTGAAAAGGCGCTGACGCCGGACGTTCGTCGCGCGTCGGATCTGCCAGAATCGCTGACCGGCCGCAGTAGCCTCCCGCTGACCCTCATTCTGCCGGTGCTGGAGAAAAAGCAGACGGCGGAAGACCGTGAGGCGATGAGCGATCTGATCGACGCTCAGTATCTGCTCAGCAAACCGCAGATGTCGCGTGGGCTGTGGATGCTTGAAACCGTTGTCACCGCCGCGCCGCTGCTGGGCCTGCTGGGGACGATCCTCGGTATTATGGATACCTTTAAGGCCCTTTCCGCCTCCGGCGTCTCCGATGCCAGCATGGTTTCTGCGGGTATGGGGACCGCCCTGTATGCCACCGGCCTGGGCATTGCGATTGCGCTGCTGTGCCTGGTGGGCAATAACTATTTGCAAAGCCGCATGGAGCGAATCAACGAACTGCTGAAGGTGCTGCTGATCCGCGCCGGCAGCCCGGTCAGCCGTCCGGAGCAGGGCGGCAAACGCTGGGAAGGCCACGAGGCGCAGCGCTATGCCTGAACATGGTCAATGCGGGTGGCCGGCAGGCTGCCTGATGAGCGCGCTGGCGGGGAGCTGGATGCTGTTAAGCCAGCCGGTATGGGCGGCGTTCTCTATACCCGGCTACGAGCTGGTGTATAACGCGCCGCAGGAAACCACCTTACAGGATAATGATTTACGTCATGCCGCCGAAGTCTGGCAGCAGATGTTCGATGCGGCGCGCAGCCATATCGATCTGGCGCAGTTTTATGTGGCGAATGAAAAAGGCTCTCTGCTGGATGGGGTTCTGGCACGTCTGCGGGCCGCCGGGGAGCGTGGAGTAAAAATTCGTTTTCTGATGGAGGAGAAGGGCGTGGGCCTTTCAACGCCGGAAACGCTGACGGCCCTGAAAGCGATCCCGAACCTGGAATTGCGGGTGATTCCGTTCCATCGGCTGACCGGCGGTATTGTTCACGCCAAGTATCTGCTGGTGGATGGCAAAGAGGCTTTTGTCGGTAGCCAGAATTTTGACTGGCGCGCGCTGGAACAGATCCAGGAGACCGGTCTGCGCATCAGCGATCCGCAAACGGTGCAGCAGATTCAGGCTATTTTCGATCAGGACTGGCAGGCGCAAGCTCTGCTGGCGGAGAGTAAGCCGGTACCGAAGCCGGCGCGGCAGGCGGTAGCGTCGGCCCCGCAGGGCAATTATCTGGTTGCCAGCCCGCGCGATTATAACCCGAGCGGGGTGATTGATTCGCAGGTGGCGCTGCCGCAGCTGCTGGCGAGCGCCAAATCGCGGATCCGGGTGCAGGTGATGGACTATGCGCCGCTGGCGTGGGGAGAAAAGGGGAGCCGGCCCTTTTATGCGCCCATTGATAACGCCCTGCGCAGCGCGGCGGCCCGCGGCGTACAGGTGGAGCTGATGGTGGCGAACTGGAACCTGAAAAAGCCGGAGGTATTCTGGCTGAAGAGTCTCTCTCTGGTGCCAAACGTTCAGCTAAAAGTGGTGACCATACCTCCCGCCAGCCGAGGGTTTATCCCCTTTGCCAGGGTGGTACACAGTAAGCTGATGACCATCGACGGTACGACGGCGTGGGTCGGAACCAGCAACTGGAGCGGAGGCTATTTCGATAACTCACGTAACCTTGAGCTGGTGCTGAATAATGCGTCGATGGCCGCGCGCGTGGACGCGCTTTACAGCCAGCTGTGGAATAGCCGCTATGCGGCACCGATCAAGGTCGATTTTGATTATCCGGTTCCGCATCCTGGCCGTGAGTTCGAATAGATAAATCGGCTGAGGCTTCCCCTCTCCCGAAGGGGGAGAGGGGAAGCCTGTTTTCGCCCTCGCCAGAGGCTGCCTTATGCTTTGGGCTTAAAGCGCAGCAGACGGTTGGCGTTGCTCACGACGGTAATCGAAGAGAGCGCCATGGCCGCGCCCGCTACCACCGGGTTGAGCAGCGTTCCGGTCAGCGGCCACAGGATCCCGGCGGCAATCGGAATGCCCAGCGAGTTATAAACAAACGCCCCCAGCAGGTTCTGCTTCATATTACGCAGCGTGGCCTTAGCGATTTCCAGCGCATCGGCGACGCCGTTCAGGCTATGGCGCATCAGGGTGATAGCCGCCGTTTCAATGGCGACATCGCTGCCGCCGCCCATGGCGATGCCCACATCGGCCTGCGCCAGCGCGGGCGCATCGTTGATACCGTCGCCGATCATCGCCACCTGGTGCCCCTGGCTTTGCAGGCGTTTAATCGCATCGGCTTTACCGTCCGGCAGCACTCCGGCAATCACCTCATCAATGCCCGCCTCTTTGGCGATAGCGTTGGCGGTGGTGGGGTTATCTCCGGTCAGCATCACCAGCCGATAGCCCTGGCGGTGTAGCCTGGCTAATGCCGCCACGCTATCTTCGCGCAGCGGATCGCGGATGGCGAACAGCGCCGCCGCCTGACCATCCACCGCCAGCAGTACCGGCGTCGCGCCCTGTGACGCCTGGGCGGTCATTTCGTCTTCTATTTCAGCCGTTGCAATCTTGTGCTCATTCAGCAGCGCCTGGTTACCGAGCAGCAGACGGTGGCCTTCGGCTTCGCCGCTGACGCCCAGCCCGCGCAGCGTGCGGAAATTATCTACCGCAGGCAGGCGTTGGTCTGCGGCTTTGTCGAGGATGGCGCGCGCCAGCGGGTGACTGGAGCCTTGCTCGAGAGACGCCGCCAGGCGCAGAGCGGCGGATTCATCCATAGCGGTAAAGGTTTTTATCGCCACCACCTGCGGTTTACCCTCGGTGAGGGTACCGGTTTTATCAAAGACCAGCGTATCGAGGGTGCTGGCGCGCTGCAGCGCATCGGCGTCGCGCACCAGTACCCCGAACTCCGCTGCGCGGCCCACGCCTGAAATAATCGACATCGGCGTCGCCAGCCCCAGGGCGCACGGACAGGCGATAATCAGCACCGTGGTGACGATCACCAGGGTGTAGACAATTTGCGGCGCCGGGCCAAAAAAGTACCAGATTGCGGCGCTGAACAGGGCTATCGCCACGACCGCCGGGACGAACACGGCGGAGATTTTGTCCGCCAGTTGGCCGATTTCAGGTTTACTGCTCTGCGCCTGGCGCACCATACGGATAATGCGCGCCAGCGTGGTTTGGCTGCCGACGGCGCTGGCGGTAAACAGCACGCTGCCGTCCTGCACCACGGTCCCGGCATGAACGGCGTCGCCGTCGCCTTTTTGCTGCGGTACCGGCTCGCCGGTGAGCATCGCTTCATCGAACCAGGCTTCGCCCTGGCTAATGACCCCGTCGACAGGTACGCGATCGCCGGTGGTCAGACGCAGGGTCATTCCCGCCTGAACCTCCGCCAGCGGCAGATCTTTTTCGCCTTCGTCGGTGATCACCCGCGCTGACGGCGGGGTTAAATCGAGTAGTTTTTCCAGCGCTTTCGAAGAGCGCTGGCGCGCGCGGGCTTCCAGCATATGGCCGAGGTTAATCAGACCGATAATCATCGCGCTGGCTTCATAATAGAGGTGGCGTGCTTCCATCGGAAACCACTGCGGCCACAGATTGACGCTCATCGAGTAGAGCCAGGCGACGCCGGTACCCAGCGCCACCAGCGTATCCATTGTCGCGGTGCCGTTCTTCAGGCTTTTCCACGCGCTGCGGTAGAAATGGCCACCGGCAAACACCATCACCGCCAGCGTGACAACCCCGATAGCCAGCCACAGGGAGCGGTTATCATCGCTGACCATCATGTTGTCGCCGATCATCCCCCAGCCCATGACCGGGATACCGACCAGCAGGGCGACGATCGCCTGCCAGCGGAAGCGCTTCATGGTGGCGACAGCGGTTTCCTGCTGACGCTCGCGGCGTTCGAGGTCGTCTTCGATGGCTTCCGCGCCGTAGCCCGCTTTCTCTACGGCCTGGACTAATTCTGCGGCGGACGCGCTGCCCATCACCAGCGCAGTGCGTTCCGCCAGGTTAACCCGCGCCTGTGAGACCCCCGGTACCGCCGCAAGCGCGTTTTGTACCCGAGAAACACAGCTGGCGCAGCTCATGCCGTTGATCAACAGCTGCTGGCTGTCATCTTCGTCACGGGCTGCCGGAAGCTCAGTGGTGGCCGCTGTCAGCGCTTCCGGCGGGATTGATGATTCTGCCAGCGGTTTAGCCTTTGGGTGGCTGAGCTCCGCGCCGTATCCGGCCTGTTTAATGGTCTCAATCAGCGCTTCCGCGCTGGCGCTGCCCGTCACGTGAGCTTCGGTAACGGTCACTTCCGCCTGCTCAACGTCGGGACGCTGTTCCAGGCTCTCTTTTACCCGTTTAACGCAGTGGCCGCAGGAGAGGCCATCAAGCGCAAGGTCGATAGTGTTAGACATAAATAACTCCTGAATAATTTCCGGTTAATGATTGACCGAACACACTCTTTCATCGAGTATTAGCAAGGTTAAACCTTCCAGCAAGGGGAAGGTCAAGGGGGAAAGATGAATATTAGCGATGTGGCGAAAAAAACCGGCTTAACCAGTAAAGCGATCCGTTTTTACGAAGAGAAGGGACTGGTGACGCCGCCGCTGCGTAGCGAAAACGGCTACCGCAGCTACAGCCAGCAGCATCTGGATGAACTGACCCTGCTGCGCCAGGCGCGCCAGGTGGGGTTTAATCTGGAAGAGTGCCGTGAGCTGATATTTCTGTTTAACGATCCGTCGCGGCACAGTGCTGACGTGAAACGCCGGACGCTGGAGAAAGTGGCGGACATTGAGCGCCATATCAGCGAGCTGCAGGGGATGCGCGCGCATCTGCTGGCGCTGGCGGACTCCTGCCCCGGCGATGACAGCGCGGATTGCCCGATCATCGATAATCTTTCGGGCTGCTGTCACCGCAAAGCGCAGGCTTAACGCCCGGCGGGGAGCTCCCTGACCCGCAGGGTAATCCCCTCAACGGCGACCACTTCAATCTTGCTGCCCGCCGCGAGGTCTTCATCGGCAATGACCGGCCATGAACTATCGCCCACGCGGACGTGTCCGCGACCGTTAACCAGCGCCGTTTCCAGCGTAAAGCGGCGGCCAAGCAGCTGCTGCCCGCGCTGATTAAGCTGAGCGTCCGCCGGCTTCTGGCGCTTAACGCGGTTACGCAGCCAGCGCGACCATAGCCAGGCCGCCAGCAGGGTCAGCACGGCGAACAGCGTGCCCTGCCACTCCCAGCTCAGCGGCAGCATCCAGACCAGCAGCCCGGTCACGACGCCGGCAATGCCGCTCCACAGCAGATAACCGTTGCCGCCGAGCATTTCCGCCGCCAGCAGCAGTCCGCCGAGGCTGAGCCAGAAAATATGCGGGTGGGCGAGAATTAGCGCGATCATGATTTTTTCTGCGCGCCGGCGCCTTCTTTAAGCAGCTCGCCGATCCCGGCGATGGAGCCCATCAGGCTGCTGGCGTCGAGCGGCATCAGCACCACTTTACTGTTGCTGGCCGCGCCAATTTGCTGCAGCGCATCGGTATATTTCTGCGCGACAAAGTAGTTGATGGCCTGAATGTCGCCGGAGGCGATAGCGGATGAGACCATCTGCGTGGCGCGCGCTTCCGCTTCCGCGGAACGTTCGCGCGCCTCTGCCTGTAAAAACGCCGACTGACGCTCGCCTTCGGCTTTGAGGATTTGCGACTGCTTCTCGCCCTCGGCTTTTAAAATTTCCGCCTGACGTATCCCTTCGGCCTCAAGAATATAGGCGCGCTTGGTTCGCTCGGCTTTCATCTGGGCGTTCATTGAGGCGATAAGCTCCGCTGGCGGACGCACATCGCGGATCTCAACGCGGGTAATTTTGATCCCCCACGGGTTGGTCGCTTCATCGACGATATGCAGCAGGCGGGTGTTGATGCTGTCGCGCTGGGAGAGCATTTCGTCCAGCTCCATGGAGCCCAGCACGGTACGAATATTAGTCATGGTCAGGTTGATGATCGCCAGCTCGAGGTTGCTGACTTCATAGGCGGCCTTCGGCGCGTCGATGACCTGAATAAAGCACACCGCATCAATGGTGACGTTGGCGTTATCGCGCGAAATCACCTCCTGCGAAGGGATATCGAGCACCTGCTCCATCATATTAATTTTGCGCCCGATACGATCCATAAAGGGCACCACCAGGCTCATACCCGGCTGCAGCGTTTGCGTATAGCGGCCAAAGCGCTCTACCGTCCACTGGTAGCCCTGAGGAACAATTTTTACCGCCGCTCCGACGATAACCAGCGCGACGAAAATAAGAATGGGGATAAAAATCAGCATCAAAAACCTCCTGTCTTGTTGCCTGTTGATGCGCCGGAAGAGCGGCGCGCGTTTAACCAGAGTATATCTTTCCGCGCATCCGGGTGAAAGAAAAGTGGAGTAAACTAGAGGCGTTGTCGAAAAACTGGGAATAATAATGACCGAAAGTAACGCTATTTTGCGCCTGGAGAACGTGGGTTTTCAGGCCGATGGGGTGACCATCCTTAATGAGATTAATTTTCAGCTCAGAGCAGGGGAATTTAAGCTGATTACCGGCCCTTCCGGCTGCGGAAAAAGCACGTTATTAAAAATAATCGCTTCGCTGCAAAGCCCCACCTCGGGGAGCATTTTCTTCGCCGATAAAGATATTAATGACTTAACGCCGGAAACCTATCGCCAGCAGGTTTCCTACTGCGCGCAAACCCCGGCGCTGTTCGGCGATTCGGTGTATGACAACCTGATCTTCCCGTGGCAGATCCGTCAAAAACAGCCGGATCCTAAGGCGCTGGTGGCCGATCTTGCCCGCTTCGGTCTGGCGAAAAATACGCTGGAAAAATCCATTAACGAGCTGTCTGGCGGGGAAAAGCAGCGCGTTTCATTGATTCGCAATCTGCAGTTTTTACCGCAGGTGCTGCTGCTCGATGAAATAACCAGCGCGCTGGACGAGAGCAATAAAAAAAATGTGAATGAGATTATTCACCGCTATGCGAGCGAAAAAAATATCGCCGTTCTGTGGGTCACTCACGATAGCAATGAAATTGCCCATGCGGATGAAGTGATTACGCTCCAGCCTGCCGGCGGCAAAGCGCAGGAGGAGCAAAAAAATGAACGGGCATAATATTACCAACGAGTCGCTGGCGTTATCCATGGTTCTGGTGCTGGTGGCGATTGTGGTCAGCTACCGGGAAAAGCTGGCGCTGGAAAAAGATATTATCTGGAGTATCTGCCGGGCGATTGTGCAGCTGATTATCGTCGGCTACGTGCTGAAATATATCTTTAACGTTAATCACGCCGTGCTGACGCTGCTGATGGTGCTGTTTATCTGCTTTAACGCGGCGTGGAATGCGAAAAAACGCAGCAAATATATCGATAAAGCCTTTGTTTCTTCATTTATCGCGATAACCACCGGCGCCGGGTTAACCCTGGCGGTGCTGGTTTTTTCCGGGTCGATTGCTTTTGTGCCGATGCAGGTCATTCCAATCGCCGGGATGGTGGCCGGCAACGCGATGGTGGCGGTCGGGCTGTGCTACAACAATATGGGGCAGCGGTTTAGCAGCGAGCAGCAGCAGATTCAGGAGAAGCTGAGCCTGGGCGCAACGCCGAAGATGGCTTCCGCGAGGCTGATCCGCGATAGCATTCGCGCCGCGCTGATCCCGACGGTGGATTCGGCGAAAACGGTAGGGTTGGTGAGCCTGCCGGGGATGATGTCGGGGCTGATTTTCGCCGGGATTGATCCGGTAAAAGCGATTAAGTATCAGATTATGGTGACGTTCATGCTGCTCTCTACCGCCAGTCTGTCAACGATTATCGCCGGGTATCTGACCTACCTGAAGTTCTTTAACGCTCGCCATCAGCTGGTGGTGACGCAGCTGAAAAAACGGGCGTAAGCGTTTCCCGGGTTGCGGCGTAAACGCCTTACCCGGGCTACAAGATCATCCAGTCTGTAGTCCGGCTACGCGCAGCGCGAGCCGGGTTTTTTGCGATTAATAAAGCAGAGAGTAGAGCTGGCGGCGGTACTTCGCGGCCAGCGCGTCGCCGGTGCCCAACGCGGAGAGGATCTCCTGGAGCATCTTGCGCACTTCGCCGTTTCCGGCGCCTAAATCTTTTTGTAGATGGCTGAACAGCAGCGCCAGCGCCTCTTCGTTACGCCCTACCTGATGCAGCTGTAATGCCAGCTGGGAGGCCAGCGCCGCGTCTTGCGGGTTCTGCTCTACCTGCTGCTGCAGCTGCTGAATTTCCGGCGTGTCGGCGGCTTTTTTCAGCAGCTCGATCTGCGCCACCAGCCCCTGATAGCGGGTATCCTGATCCTGCAGCGGCACGGCTTTCAGCACGGTTTCCGCTTCATCGGAACGGTGCAGGGCAATCAGCGTTTCCGCCAGCAGCAGGCCAATCTGGCTCTCCTGGTTCGACAGCTGCCAGGCGTCTTTCAGCAGCGGCAGGGCTTCGGCGTAGTTCTCTTCCTCCATCAGCGCCAGCGCCTGCTGCGCCTTGAGTTCCTCTTCGCGCGGCAGGAACTTATCCAGCAGCGCGCGCACCGCTTCTTCCGGCTGCGGGCCTTCGAAGCCGTCGACCGGCTGACCGTTCTGGAACAGGTAAACCGTAGGGATAGCGCGCAAGCCAAACTGCGAAGCCAGCATTTGTTCGGCATCGCAGTCAACCTTAGCAAGGGTAAACAGACCGTTGTACTGGGCGGCCAGGCTCTCCAGCACCGGCGTCAGCTGCTCGCAATGTTGGCTGCGCGCGGACCAGAAATAGAACAGCACCGGCGTCGCTGCGGACTGCTGCAGCGTCTGGTGTAGGTTAGCTTCGGTAATATTGACAATATTCTGTGCGGACATGAGCGAGTCTCTTTAGTCGATACTTGTATAGATATATGGGGGCGACGGCAGGCGCTTCAACTTAGCCCTGGATAATTTTGTCCATCGCGCGGGTCGGCAGCAGGCGTTTCAGCAGGGCGACCGCGTGCGTCACCAGGGTTACCGGGTAGCGCAGCTTCGGTTTATCGCTGACAAAAGCATGGCGCACTTTTTCCACCACCGCTTCCGGTCCGAGAGTAAAGCGGGCGGCAATGCCGGGGTTTTCCACCGGCTTATCGGCCTGGGTCTGGTTAACGTTGTTGGTGAAACGGGTGCGGATGGGGCCCGGCTCAATCAGGCTGACCTTAATGCCGCTGTGGCGCAGCTCCATGCGCAGCGCGTCGGACCAGGCCTCCAGCGCGTATTTACTCGCGGCATAGGCGCCACGGCCGGGGCTGGAGATGATCCCCATCACCGATGAGGTCATCACGATACGCCCCTCGCCGTGCGGCTCCATGGCCGGAAGCAGCAGCATCGTTAGCTGATGGGCGCCGAAAAAGTTGGCGGAAAACTGCTGCTCCATCTGCTGGCGGCTGATGGTCGGCAGCGGGCCGTAGACGCCGTAGCCCGCGTTGTTAAACAGGCCATACAGGCGGTTATCGGTCAGGGCAATCACCTCGGCGGCGGCGCGTTCAACGCTCTGCGGATCGTCAAGATCCAACAGAACACCGCTCAGCCCCAGTTCGTGCATCCGCGCGACATCTTCTGCTTTGCGGCAGGCGGCCAGCACGTTAAAGCCCTGGCGCTTTAAATCAAGGGCGCTTTCAAGACCAATTCCGCTGGAACATCCTGTAACTAAAACCGATTTTTGCATAACTTTACCTGCGAATGACTCGCTGTTATCAGGAGTCATGATTAACTAAGGGAGCCAAACGCGTCGCCATCCAGTCGGCGATAAACGGCTGGGCGTCTCGATTGGGGTGAATTCCATCGTCCTGCATCCACTGCGGTTTCAGATAAACCTCTTCCATAAAAAAGGGCAGCAGAGGAATATCAAACTCTTTGGCCAGTGCCGGATAGATTGCGCTAAAGGCTTCATTATAACGGCGGCCATAGTTGGCGGGCAGGCGAATTTGCATCAGCAGCGGCTGGGCATTCGCCGCTTTGATATGCTCAAGAATGGTACGCAGCGTCTGCTCCGTCTGCTGCGGGGGGAAACCGCGCAGTCCATCGTTACCGCCGAGCTCCACCAGCACCCAGCGCGGCTGGTGCTGCTTAAGCAGCGCCGGAAGCCTTGCCAGCCCCTGCTGCGAGGTATCGCCGCTGATGCTGGCGTTCACCACCGGCGTTTTGGTCTGCCACTTATCGTTAAGCAGCGCAGGCCAGGCGGTATTGCCCGCCATACGATAACCGGCGCTCAGACTGTCGCCGAGAACCAACAGCGTGTCGGCCGCCATCGCGCGGCAGGTAAACAGGACCAGAAACAGGAAAGGCAAATGCCAGCGGAAAACATACTTGAAGTTCATCATCTTAAGAAATCCGTCGGTCAGGGTGAGCATCAGCTGTCCATCCTTACCGGAGTTGAGCTGGTTGTCAAACAAGGGCAAACCATCGCCCTGATTGGCGAGTCGGGGTCCGGTAAATCGACGCTGCTGGCGATCCTGGCCGGGCTGGACGACGGCAGCAGCGGAGAAGTCTCGCTGCTTGGCAAGCCGCTGCATCAGATGGACGAAGAGGCGCGGGCGAAGCTGCGCGCAAAGCACGTCGGCTTTGTGTTTCAATCCTTTATGCTGATACCCACCCTCAATGCGCTGGAAAACGTCGAGCTTCCGGCGCTGCTGCGCGGCGAAAGCGACAGCCAGAGCCGCGGCAGCGCCCGGGCCCTGCTGGAGCAGCTGGGGCTGGGTAAACGCCTGCATCACCTGCCGGTGCAGCTTTCCGGCGGCGAGCAGCAGCGGGTCGCGCTGGCGCGCGCGTTTAACGGCCGCCCGGAGCTGCTGTTCGCCGATGAACCCACCGGCAACCTCGACCGTCATACCGGAGATAAAATTGCCGATCTGCTGTTTTCGCTTAACCGCGAGCACGGCACCACGCTGATCCTCGTCACCCACGATCCGCTGCTGGCGGCGCGCTGCGACCGGCGGCTGCGGCTGGTAGATGGCCAGCTGCGGGAGGAAGCATGATTGCCCGCTGGTTCTGGCGCGAATGGCGCTCGCCGTCGCTGCTGATTGTCTGGCTGGCGCTAAGCCTGGCGGTGGCCTGCGTGCTGGCGCTGGGCTCGATAAGCGACCGCATGGAGAAAGGACTCAGCCAGCAGAGCCGGGAATTTATGGCTGGCGACCGCACGCTGCGCAGCTCACGCGAAGTCCCTGGCGCATGGATTGACGAAGCGCGTCGCCTTGGCTTAACCGTCGGCGAACAGCTGGGCTTCGCCACCATGACCTTTTCCGGCGATACGCCGCAGCTGGCGGACGTCAAAGCGGTTGACGAGCGTTATCCGCTGTATGGTCAGCTGCAGACCCAGCCGCCGGGGCTGAAGCCGCACGCCGGGACCGTGCTGCTGGCGCCGCGATTAATGGCGCTGCTGAATCTGAAAACCGGCGACACTATTGATGTCGGCGACGCTACGCTGCGCATTGCCGGCGAGGTGATTCAGGAGCCGGATGCCGGCTTTAACCCCTTCCAGATGGCGCCGCGGCTGATGATGAACACCGCCGACGTGGCGAAAACCGGCGCGGTACAGCCAGGCAGCCGCGTTTCCTGGCGCTATAAGTTCGCCGGAACCCCGCAGCAGCTGGCGGATTATGAAAAATGGCTGCTGCCGAAGCTGGGGCCGGAACATCGCTGGATCGGCCTGGAGCAGGACGACAGCGCGCTGGGCAAATCGCTGGAACGCTCGCAGCAGTTTTTACTGCTGTCGGCGTTGTTAACGCTGCTGCTGGCGGTCGCCGCGGTGGCGGTGGCGATGAGCCATTACTGCCGCAGCCGTTACGATCTGGTGGCGATCCTCAAAACCCTCGGCGCCGGGCGGGCGCAGCTGCGCAAGCTGATTGTCGGCCAGTGGCTGATGCTGCTGGCGATGGCGGTGGTTGCCGGCGGGGCGATGGGCGTCGGGCTGGAAAATATTCTGCTGGTGATGCTTAAACCGGTGCTCCCGGCGGTGTTGCCGGCGGCGAGCGGCTGGCCGTGGCTGTGGGCGATCGGCGCGATGGTGGTGATTTCCCTGCTGGTCGGGCTGCGACCCTATCGACTGCTGCTGGCGACCCTGCCGCTGCGAGTGCTGCGCCAGGATGTTGTCGCTAATGTCTGGCCGCTTAAGTTCTATATTCCCGTGGTGTGCTTGGTCGTGGTGGCGCTGCTGGCGCTGCTGATGGGCGGTAGCCCTCTGCTATGGGCGGTGCTGGCGGGCGCCGTGGTGCTGGCGCTGGTGTGCGGCCTGGCGGGATGGGGCGTTCTGTGGCTGCTGAAACGTTTGACGTTAAAAGCGCTGCCGCTGCGTCTGGCGGTGAATCGTCTGCTGCGCCAGCCGTGGTCGACCCTGAGCCAGCTGGCGGCCTTTTCGCTGTCGTTTATGCTGCTGGCCCTGCTGCTGGTGCTGCGCGGCGATCTGCTCGATCGCTGGCAGCAGCAGCTGCCGCCGGAAAGTCCTAACTACTTTCTGATCAACATCGCCCCGGAGCAGGTGGTGCCGGTGAAAACCTTCCTTGCCGAACATCAGACCCGCGCCACCGAGTTCTATCCCATCGTGCGCGCCCGCCTGACGCAAATCAACGGCCAGGCGACGGAAGGCAATAAAGATGAAGCCCTGAACCGCGAGCTTAACCTCACCTGGAGCCGCGAGCGGCCTGATCATAATCCGCTGGTGGCCGGAACCTGGCCGCCGAAAGCGGGCGAGGTCTCGATTGAAGAGGGGCTGGCGCAGCGGCTGGGCGTCAAGCTCGGCGATAGCGTGACGTTTACCGGGGATACCCAGGACTTTAGCGCGAAAGTGTCCAGCGTGCGCAAAGTTGACTGGGAGAGCCTGCGGCCAAACTTCTTCTTTATCTTCCCGCAGGGGGCGCTCGACGGGCAGCCGCAAAGCTGGCTCACCAGCTTCCGCTGGGATAACGGCAACGGGATGCTAACGCAGCTCAACCGCGAATTCCCCACCGTCAGCCTGCTGGATATCGGCGCGATTTTGCAGCAGATTGGCCAGGTGCTGACACAGGTAAGCCGCGCCCTTGAGGTGATGGTGATTCTGGTCACCGCCTGCGGCGTGTTGCTGCTGTTGGCGCAGGTGCAGGTCGGGATGCGCCAGCGTTATCAGGAACTGGTGGTCTGGCGCACGCTGGGGGCCGGTAAGTCTCTGCTGCGCACCACGCTGTGGGCGGAGTTCGCCCTGCTGGGCGTGGTGTCAGGCGTGGTGGCGGCGATTGGCGCAGAGGTAGCGCTGGCGCTGCTGCAAAGCAAAATCTTTGACTTCCCGTGGTCTCCGGACTGGCGGCTATGGGTGATGCTGCCGCTGTGCGGGGCGATACTGCTGTCGCTGTGCGGCGGCTGGCTGGGGCTGCGTTTGCTGAAAGGGAAGGCGCTGTTCCGCCAGTTTAGTCAGGGATAGCGTGAGTGATGTAGCCCGGGTAAGGCGTCAGCCGCGACCCGGGGTTTTCACCCGGCTCGCGCTGCGCTTAGCCGGGCTACCGTTTCACAGCTGTCTACGGGAAAATAGCCCGGGTAAGGCGTTAGCCGCAACCCGGGGGGGGGGGCCGGTACGGATGAGAGTGGCTATTACAGATGACCGTGGTTCAAGACGGTGAGCGGCTCGTTGACGTCGAAGATTTTGCAGATAACGTCATCCACGCCGAGAGATTTCAGGCGTGCGGTATGCTTGTTGAGATAAGCGAGCGCGGTTTCTTCATTCTCAAAAAGATAGATCCCGCCCGCTTCCTGATCCTTTTCGCTTTCCGTCCAGACCTTCCAGATAAACCCCGGTTCCTGATTGATAGACTCGGCCAGTTCCACGAGCTGACGGGACATCTCGCTGCCGAAGGGGCCATTAAAGGCAAAGTGCAGCTGCAGTAGTTTTTTCGACATAGTTCCTCCATGGATGAAGTTTGCGCGGTAATAGACCATTTTAATGACATGGCGATGAAAAGATAACCACTGTTTTTTTAACGGCACAAAATGGTAAGTCACTGATTTTTAACCGCACGAAACATTAAAAACTCAACAACACGTCATACTCAATCGCAGTTAATATTCAACTGGCAAATATAAGGTTGCTTATTAATCAAGGAAAAAGTATGGCACATAAAATAAAAGCGCTGGCGATAACGATCGGCGCAGCCCTGGCGTTAACCTCTTTTGCATCCCAGGCGGAAATTACGCTTTTAAAACAAGATCCGCAGGCGGGCGATCCGTTAAGCCGGCTTAACTTCACCGTCGGCGGGAGCATCCGTCCCCAGTTCAATATGATGTCCGGCGACGGAGACAAAGGCTCTTATAAACGTAACGGTTTCGATGGCGGCACCCGTTTCCGCTTCGCCGCCGACTACTATCTGTTCGATGATATTAGCTGGATCAGCTACTACGAGCTGGGCGTCAATATTCCGGCGCTTTTCGACTGGGATAACCACTATGCCGAAGGCGCGAATAACACCAGCCGCCGTATGCTCTATACCGGCCTGAAAAGCGATACCTGGGGGACGTTAACCTACGGTCAGCAGAACAGCGTTTATTACGACGTGGTCGGGGTAAAAACCGATATCTGGGATTACGACATGATAGGCCAGGCGCCGGGTAACGGCATCAACGGTGACTACGATGGTTCCTATCGCTCACGCAATATGCTGAAATACAAGAAAACCGTTGGCGATGTCGATCTCTACGCTTCTTACTTATTCGAAGACAGCGAATATCTGCCGGGCAACGGCCTGCGCTACAAGCGTAAAGGCGGTGGCTCCATCGGCGCCGATTACCACATTATGAAGGATTTGACCTGGGGTGCCGCGTGGAACTATACCCGCGCCGATATGCGTAACCCCTCGAGTTCAGACAGCAAATCATACGACCAGAATATCGTCGGTACCGCCCTAAGCTGGACGCCGGATAACTGGACCTTCTCCTTCGGCGGCGGCTGGTATCAGAACTTCCTGACCACCAAAAAAATCGATGTTCATAACTACTTCGCGGGCGATGCCTGGGGTATTGAGTACTTTGCCGGTTATAAATTCCCGATTGGTCAGTATGCGGTGAAATCTATTCAGCCGTACTTTATGGGCGACCGCCTGCAGTACGTGAACGGCCGCAACTATCAGCGGATTGATAACGGCGTCGGCGTGAGCTTCCAGCTGGATTACGGTTTCCGCGTTGACTACGAACACGTCTTCACGTCAAGCACCGACAACCTGGGCGATATGAACCTGGTGCGTCTGCGCTACGACTTCTAAGCTGAAACACTTCCCCGGCGGCGCTGCGCTTCCGGGGCTCGCCGTTTGCGGACCCGTAGCCCGGCTAAGGCGTTTACGCCGCAAGCCGGGACAAGGGAGGATGTGACTACTGCGCCTGCGCCAGCCAGGCGGCGACGTCCTGCCAGCTGCCGCGAAAAATAATCTTCTCCGCTTTTTTGCCGAGCTGGTAGCGGTACATTGGGTCGTAATACTCGTTCAGCAGGGGAACCAGCCAGCTGAAGTGGGCTTCGGTGCTGGCGCTGCGCTGCTGCTCCAGCAGGGCTTCATCAAGCCTGGCAGTGAGCTGGGCAAAACGCTGTAACCCGAGGCGGCGGCGGATAGCGAACAGGCCGTGGTGCAGATATTCGCTATATGCCCGCCAGCCTTGCTCTTCGCCGTAGGCCGCCAGGAAATCGCGATGCATCCGGGTAAAATACTCCTCGCGCAGCCGTTCAAGACGGATCTCAAACGGATCTTCCACTACCGCCAGCGGCGACTGCGCCATGCGCAGACGCATACATTCCGGCAGGTGATTGGCGCCGATCATATGCCCCTCATCTTCCAGCACCCAGCGCGTCTGCCGCTCTGACTTTTTGAGCATCGCCACGGCAAGATGATTTTCAAAGGTTGCCTGCTGATACTGCTCCTGCAGGGTACGGCCAAATGAAGAGCCGCGATGGTGGGCGAGGCCCTCGAGATCGATGCCGTCGGGCTGGGCGCAGACCAGCAGGGTTTTACCGTTACCGGTACAGCCGCCAATCAGCACGATAGGGCGCTGCACCAGCTCTTCGGTCAGCTGGATAGCCGCCTGGCGCAGCGCTTTATAGCCGCCGGTAATCAGCGGGTAATCCACGCCTGCGTCCTTCAGCCACTGCTGCACGATATGCGAACGCTGGCCACCGCGGGCGCAGCACAGGTAGCCCTCGGGATAACGCGCGCAGGCTTCTTTCCAGGCGGCGAGGCGGCTGGCGCGAATCTCGCCGCTGACCAACTGATGACCCAGCGCGAGAGCGGCTTCCGGCCCCTGACGTTTATAGCAGGTGCCGACGGCGGCGCGTTCGTCGTCGTTCATCAGCGGCAGGTTGACCGCCGCGGGCATGGCGCTTTGCCTGAATTCAATCGGGGCGCGTACGTCAATCAGCGGCGTATCGCTGGCGAGGATCTGCCGAATATTCTGTGGGACTAATTGCATCATTTAAACCGTTAAGCCATCCAGACGCGTCGCTCGACGCGATAATCCTCCTATTGTACGCGGTGAGCGGTAGGCTGAATTGATTTTTCACGGTGTATCGCTGAATAGTGTCAGGAATCCCTGGATTTCCGGGGCCGAATGGACGAACAGCGAGGCGATATCCTGCACCGCTTTACCATGATGATCTTTGCGCCAGGCGAGGCTCAGAGGAGAGGGGGGACGCATCGCCGGGATCTGTCGGGCGATCAGCTCACCGCGAGCGATAAGCGGCTGGCACAGCGGCTCGGGTAAAAAGCCGATACCGACGCCGGCGATATGCGCCGCGATTTTAGTTTCGATATCGGGAACCACAATCTCTTTTTGCCCCGGCAGACGCCAGGCGACGCGCTTGGTCAATCTCCGGGCGCTGTCCTCAATATTGACCGCAGGATAGCGACGTAGCTGGGCCTCCGATAGCGGATCGCTTTGCTGGCCGAGCGGGTGATGCGGCGACATCACGAACAGCCAGGACACTTCGCCCAGCGGGGTGACCGCAATATTTTCGCCTAACGGTTCGGTGCCGGTAACGCCGATCGCCAGCGAAAAGTCATCGTGCAGAAGCGTATCCCAGACGCCCATATAAATTTGTCGCGAAAAATGAAACTGCGTAAAGGGGTAACGTTGGCTGAGCCAGGCCAGCAGCCGGGCGATGGCCTGCGGGTCATACATCAGGTTATTTACTACAATATTGACCTGGCGCTCCACGCCGTCGTTTATCTGCTGTAGCTCTCCGGGCATACTGTCAATCCAGCCAAGCCATTCTCTGGCCTGCGCCAGCAGGTGCATCCCGGCCGGGGTCAGCAGTACGCTGCGCGTGGTGCGGGAAAAGAGCGCGACGCCGGTGTTATCTTCCAGTAATTTGATGCGATAGCTAATAGTGGCGGTTGTTTTATAGAGTTTTTCCGCCGCTCTGGAGAAGCTGCCGCTCTCCGCTACGCTGACAAAGGTACGTAGTGTTTCGGGGTCTAGCATCGCCTTATTCCTCGTAATTTAATAATTCCCCCATGATTTTTAAGTATTTTTTCATAATAACCATTTCAATTATGTGGCTTAAATCAGGTTTTGGAAAATTATTCCAACTTATAGTTGATACCACTTTGAGATGGCCATGAATTGACCGGTACATCTCTTACCCTCAAGGTATGAGGAGGGGAACGGTTTTTAATGACTAAGGAATATGCAATGAAGCTAGAAGTATTGCCGCTGACGCGCGAAGCCTTCCGCCCCTATGGGGACGTTATCGAAACGGAAGGACAGGATTTTTTCCACATCAACGATGGCAAAGTCCAGCGTTTTCACGATCTGGCGATGGTGGAAACCCTGCAGCAGGAGCGCACGCTGATTAGCATTAACCGCGCCCAGCCGGCGGCGCTACCGATTGTGGTCACCGAGCTGGAACGTCATCCGCTGGGCACCCAGGCGTTTGTGCCGATGAACGGTGAAGCCTTTGTGGTGGTGGTCGCGGCAGGAGGCGATCAACCGGACATGACCACGCTGCGCGCGTTTATCTCCAATGGCCGTCAGGGGGTCAATTACCATCGTAACGTCTGGCATCACCCGCTGTTTGCCTGGCAGAGTGAAACCGATTTTTTAACCGTCGATCGCGGCGGAAAAGATAACTGCGATGTGGTAGAGATCCCGACCGTGGAGTTGAGCTTTGCGTGAGGTTGCACGTGACGCTATCGATTATCTTGCATAACATGTGGGCGCTTACACACTATTTATGCTCAGGTTTTGAGCCGGAGATAATCGAGGTATGACAGAAGTGAGAAGGCGGGGAAGGCCGGGCCAGCAGGAGCCTTCCGCGCAAAAAGGCGCCCAGGCGCTGGAGAGAGGGATCGCGATACTGCAATACCTTGAAAAGAGCGGCGGCAGCTCGTCGGTCAGCGATATTTCCCTGAATCTGGACTTACCGTTGTCGACCACCTTTCGTCTGCTTAAGGTGCTGGAAGGCGCGGATTTTGTGTATCAGGACGCGCAGTTAGGCTGGTGGCACATCGGACTTGGCGCATTCAATATCGGTTCGGCGTACATCCACAACCGGGATGTTTTATCCGTCGGCGGACCCTTTATGCGCCGGCTGATGCTGATGTCGGGCGAGACCGTCAACGTGGCGATTCGCAACGGCAACGAAGCGGTGCTGATTGGCCAGCAGGAGTGCAAGTCGATGGTGAGGATGTGCGCGCCGCTCGGCAGCCGACTACCGCTGCATGCTTCAGGCGCCGGGAAAGCGCTGCTGTATCCGCTGTCGGCGGAAGAGCTGGTGGATGTCATTGTGAAGACCGGACTACAGCGGTTTACGCCGGCGACGATCGTCGATTTGCCGGTCCTACAGCGGAATCTGGATGAAGCGCGAGCCTGCGGCTACAGCATTGACCAGGAGGAGCACGTGACAGGATTAAACTGTATTGCTTCAGCGGTTTACGATGATGTGGGGTCCGTGGTCGCGGCGATTTCGATTTCCGGGCCGGCGTCCCGCTTAACCCCGGATCGTTTTATCAGCCAGGGAGAGCTGGTAAGGGAGACGGCAAGGAATATCAGCACCGCGCTGGGACTCAAACCCCAGGCTGATTGATAGCCGAACCGACCCGCTCTGCGGAGCGGGACTTTTTTGGCTTTTTTCAAATTTGGAAAATTTTTCCAATATAGCGAGGTAGTAAAAAATGGCAAAAATGAGAGCCGTCGACGCGGCAATGTATGTACTGGAAAAAGAAGGGATTACCACCGCATTTGGCGTGCCCGGCGCGGCGATTAACCCGTTCTATTCGGCGATGCGCAAGCACGGCGGGATCCGTCATATTCTGGCGCGTCACGTGGAAGGCGCGTCGCATATGGCGGAAGGTTATACGCGGGCCACGGCCGGCAATATCGGCGTATGCCTGGGAACATCGGGCCCGGCGGGAACGGATATGATCACCGCGCTGTACTCCGCCTCCGCTGACTCCGTTCCTATTTTGTGCATCACCGGCCAGGCGCCGCGCGCGCGTCTGCATAAAGAAGATTTCCAGGCGGTCGATATAGAGTCCATTGCTAAGCCCGTCACTAAGATGGCGGTGACCGTGCGCGAAGCGGCGCTGGTGCCGGGCGTGCTGCAACAGGCTTTCCATCTGATGCGCTCCGGCAGACCGGGACCGGTGCTGATCGACCTGCCTTATGATGTCCAGGTCGCGGAAATCGAATTTGATCCTGAGCTGTATGCGCCGCTCCCGGCGTATAAACCTGTTGCCACGCGCCCGCAGATTGAACGCGCGCTGGCGATGTTGCTGATGGCCGAACGCCCGGTGATAGTCGCCGGCGGCGGGGTAATTAACGCCGATGCCGCGGCGCTGTTGCAGCAATTTGCTGAAATCACCCATGTACCGGTGATCCCAACGCTGATGGGCTGGGGCTGTATCCCGGACGACCATGAGCTGATGGCCGGGATGGTCGGCTTACAAACCGCGCACCGCTACGGTAACGCCACGCTGCTGGCCTCCGACCTGGTGTTCGGTATTGGCAACCGCTTTGCCAACCGTCATACCGGTTCGGTCGAGAAGTACACCGCAGGCCGCAAAATCATCCATATCGATATCGAACCAACGCAGATTGGCCGCGTGCTGTGCCCGGATTTAGGGATTGTCTCCGATGCGAAAGCGGCGTTGACCCAACTGGTGGATATCGCGCAGCAGATGCAAAAAGAGGGCCGCCTGCCTCGCCGCGAGCGCTGGGTTGCCGAGTGTCAGGAGCGCAAGCGCACGCTGCTGCGTAAAACCCACTTCGATAACGTGCCGGTCAAACCGCAGCGCGTTTATGAAGAGATGAACAAAGCCTTTGGTCGCGACGTGTGCTACGTCACCACCATCGGTCTGTCGCAAATCGCCGCCGCGCAGATGCTGCACGTATTTAAAGACCGCCACTGGATCAACTGCGGCCAGGCGGGGCCGCTGGGCTGGACGCTGCCCGCCGCGCTGGGCGTTTGCGCCGCCGACCCAGAGCGTAACGTGGTGGCGATCTCCGGCGACTTCGACTTCCAGTTCCTGATTGAAGAGTTGGCGGTAGGCGCGCAGTTCAATATTCCTTACGTCCACGTACTGGTGAACAACGCCTATCTGGGCTTAATCCGCCAGTCGCAGCGCGCGTTTGATATGGACTACTGCGTCCAGCTGGCGTTCGAAAACATTAACTCCAGCGAAGTGAACGGCTACGGCGTCGATCACGTGAAGGTCGCCGAAGGTCTCGGTTGTAAAGCGATTCGCGTCTTTAAACCTGAAGATATCGCGCCCGCATTTGAACAGGCGAAAGCGTGGATGAAAGAGTATCGCGTGCCGGTGGTGGTGGAAGTGATCCTTGAGCGCGTGACCAATATCTCGATGGGCAGCGAGCTGGATAACGTCATGGAGTTCGAAGACGTTGCCGACAGCGCCATCGATGCGCCAACCGAAACCTGCTTTATGAAATATGAATAAATGAGGTGAACCTATGTTGCGCTTTTCTGCCAATCTTTCGATGTTATTTCAGGAATATGATTTTCTCGAGCGCTTTGATAAAGCGGCGGCCTGCGGTTTTCGCGCCGTTGAATTTATGTTCCCGTATGACTATGCGCCCGAGGTATTAAAGCAAAAGCTGAGCGACAACCGGCTGGAGCATACCTTACATAATTTACCCGCTGGCGACTGGGCGGCAGGGGAGCGCGGCATCGCCTGTATTCCCGGTCGCGAAGCGGAGTTCCGCGAGGGCGTTGACGCCGCAGTCCGCTACGCCAAAGCGCTGGGCAATCGTAAAATCAACTGCCTGGTCGGTAAAACCCCGGTGGGCTATCGCGAAGATCATATTCGCGCCACGCTGGTGGCGAATTTACGTTTTGCCGCCGCCGCGCTGGCCCAGGAGGGGATTCTGCTGCTGATTGAGCCGATTAATTATTTCGATATGCCGGGGTTCTATCTGAATACCACGCATCAGGCGCTAGCGCTTATTGATGAGGTCGGCAGCGATAATCTGAAAATCCAGTACGATATTTATCATATGCAGCGCATGGAGGGTGAATTAACCCATACGATGCAAACTTATGCCAACCGAATTGGTCATTTACAGATTGCCGACAACCCGGAGCGCGGAGAGCCGGGAACCGGAGAAATTAATTACGATTATCTTTTTAAATTTATCGACAAGTCAAATTATGACGGCTGGGTCGGCTGCGAATATAAACCGCTGACTACCACCGAAGCGGGCCTGACATGGTTTAATCGCTACCGCTAATTTTTAATTTATCGTTGGGCACTATTTATTATTCCATTTCGGGGAAGGGATAACTATTGCCCAAATAAATCGAAACAGAAATTTTGAGAGGAAACGTATGAAACTGGGATTTATTGGTTTAGGTATTATGGGCACCCCGATGGCGCTCCGACTTGCCAAAGCGGGCCACGCGCTGCACGTGACCACCATCGGTCCGGTTGCTGAAGAACTGCTCAAGCAGGGCGCGCAGCATCTGGCTACCGCCGAGCAGGTCGCGGAGCAGTCCGAGATTATTTTTATCATGGTCCCGGATACCCCGCAGGTCGCCGACGTGTTGTTTGGCGAACACGGCTGCGCCAAAGCGGCCCTGAAGGGCAAAACCATCGTTGATATGAGTTCTATATCGCCGATTGAAACCAAGCGTTTTGCACAGCAGGTGCGGGATTTGGGCGCGGATTATCTCGATGCGCCGGTATCCGGCGGCGAAATTGGCGCGCGTGAAGGCACGCTCTCGATTATGGTCGGCGGCGACGAAAACGTGTTTGCTCGCGTGAAGCCGCTGTTTGATATCCTGGGTAAAAACATCACCCTCGTCGGCGGTAACGGCGACGGGCAGACCTGTAAAGTCGCCAATCAGATTATCGTCGCGCTGAATATTGAAGCGGTCTCCGAAGCGCTGGTTTTCGCGTCTAAAGCCGGAGCCGATCCCGCTCGCGTTCGTCAGGCGCTGATGGGCGGCTTCGCCTCCTCGCGTATTCTGGAAGTACATGGCGAAAGAATGTTGAACCGGACTTTTAATCCCGGCTTTAAAATTCCCCTGCACCAGAAGGATCTTAATCTGGCATTGCAGAGCGCGAAAGCGCTGGCGCTTAATTTACCAAATACGGCAACCTGTCAGGAGCTATTTAATACCTGCGTCGCCAACGGCGGTAGCGAATTAGATCACTCGTCTTTAGTTCAGGCGCTGGAATTAATGGCGAATCATAAAATATCGTAATGAGAAAATGCTGCCGATTCCGGCAGCGTTTTTTAAACCTCACGGGTGAATTTATGGATACTATCAATAAAACGGGTATCGACTATTGGAAGAAAATAGTCGTGGTAATGAGTCTGGGCTGGGTGGCAATATGGATTTATCGTACCGTATTAACGCCGATTTACCCGGAAATTCAGGCGTCCTTAGGCAACGTCAGTAACGCTGAAATTGGCGCGATAGCCAGCTTCTATTTTCTTGCCTACTGCGGAATGCAGATCCCCTGCGGTATTCTGGTTGATAAACTGGGGCAGAAAATTATGCTGATGTGTGGTTTCTCGCTGTTTATTATCGGCACGCTAAGCATCGCTAATGCGGGAAACCTGACGCTGATTTATATCGGCTCGCTGCTGGCCGGCGCCGGCTGCGCGTCCTTCTTCAGCTCCGCCTATTCGCTCTCCTCGGCCAACGTGCCGCAGGAGCGTCGGGCGCTGGCGAACGCCATTATTAACAGCGGCTCGGCTATCGGGATGGGGATTGGCCTGATTGGCTCAAGCATTCTGGTCAAAAGCATGCATATGGCCTGGCAAAACGTGTTGTTTATTGTCGCCGCGATCCTGGTGGTGATGCTCGGCGTGTTTACCCTGGTGATTCGTCGCAAGCTTAAAGAGCCAGCCGCAGCGGTCAATAAAAATAGCGCCACGGCGTCAGCACCGGTCGAAGAGAAGTCAGCGCCGCTGTTTTCGCCGCTGCTGTGCAGCGTTTACTTCCTCTATTTCTGCACCTGCTACGGCTACTACCTGATCGTCACCTGGCTGCCTTCCTATCTCCAGACCGAACGCGGCTTTGACGGCGGGGCCATTGGTTTTGCTTCGGCGCTGGTGGCGGTTGTCGGGGTGCCGGGGGCGCTGTTCTTTAGCCATCTGTCGGATAAATTCCGCGACAGTAAAGTCAAAGTGATCCTCGGGCTGGAGATTGTCGCCGCGGCCATGCTGATGTTTACCGTCCTGTCGCCGAATACCACCATGCTGATGATTAGCCTTGTGCTGTACGGACTGCTGGGCAAAATGGCCGTTGACCCGATTCTTATTTCGTTTGTCTCCGAGCAGGCATCAGCGAAAACATTAGGCCGCGCTTTCAGCTTATTTAATTTCTTTGGTATGAGTTCAGCGGTCGTTGCCCCGACGCTCACCGGTTTTATTTCCGATCTGACTGGGTCAAAAGAAATTAGTTTTGTGATGTCTGCCGGGCTAGTTATTACCGGAACGATACTGTTTGCATTGATTACCTTGCGTAAGAACAAAATACAGTCAAAGACAATCCCCGTATAATAAAAATAAATAATTATAATAATTTGTTGTTCCACATAGCTAAACCTGTAAACGTAATCCGATGCGTATTAAGAGGGAATTATGGAACAAGCTCAAGACCTGTACAAATCCAGAGGTTATAGCGACGATCTATTACCAAAAATAGAATCGCAGCGTAACTGGAAGACATTTAACTATTTTACCTTATGGATGGGATCCGTACACAACGTACCTAATTATGTCATGGTTGGTGGTTTTTTTATTCTTGGACTATCAACGTTCAGTATAATGATGGCAATAATATTGAGTGCTTTTATTATTGCCGCGGTTATGGTGTTTAATGGCGCTGCCGGAAGTAAATACGGCGTACCCTTCGCTATGATTTTAAGAGCCTCGTATGGGGTGCGCGGGGCATTATTACCTGGCCTGCTCAGAGGCGGTATTGCGGCGATTATGTGGTTTGGTTTGCAATGCTATGCCGGTTCGCTGGCATTCCTGATCTTATTAGGCAAACTGTGGCCAGCGTTTTTGACCCTTGGCGGCGATTTTAAGCTGCTGGGACTGTCGTTGCCGGGGCTGATCGCCTTTCTGGTTTTCTGGCTGATTAATGTGGGGATTGGTTTCGGCGGCGGAAAAGTTCTCAATAAATTCACCGCGATCCTCAACCCCTGTATCTATGTTGTGTTCGGCGGCATGGCCATCTGGGCTATCTCGCTGGTGGGGATCGGCCCGATCCTCGACTACCTACCGACCGGAGTGGAGAAAGCGGAACATAGCGGTTTCCTGTTCCTGGTGGTGATTAACGCGGTGGTCGCCGTGTGGGCGGCGCCGGCTGTCAGCGCCTCGGACTTTACCCAGAACGCGCGCTCGTTTCGCGATCAGGCGCTTGGGCAAACCCTTGGTTTAGTCGTGGCTTATATTCTTTTCGCGGTGGCCGGGGTGTGCATTATCGCCGGGGCCAGTATCCATTACGACATGGATACCTGGAACGTGCTGGATATCGTGCAGAAATGGGACAGCCTGTTTGCTTCTTTCTTTGCGGTGCTGGTGATATTAATGACCACGATCTCCACCAACGCCACCGGTAATATTATTCCGGCAGGCTATCAAATCGCGGCAATTGCGCCGACTAAATTGACCTATAAAAACGGCGTACTGATCGCCAGTATTATTAGCCTGCTGATCTGCCCATGGAAATTAATGGAGAATCAGGACAGTATTTATCTTTTTCTCGATATTATCGGCGGCATGCTGGGCCCGGTTATTGGGGTAATGATGGCGCACTACTTTGTCGTCATGCGCGGGCAAATTAATCTTGATGAGCTGTATACCGCGCCGGGTGATTATAAGTATTTTGATAATGGTTTTAACGTTACCGCATTCCTGGTCACCATCGTGGCGGTGATTTTATCGCTCGGCGGAAAATTTATTCCGCTGCTCGAACCATTCTCCCGGGTGTCGTGGTTTGTCGGCGTCATCGTCGCTTTTGCCGCATACGCTTTACTAAAAAAACGGGCGCTGCCGAATAATATTTCGCACCCGGATGTTGTTAGCTGATTTTCTTATCAAGAGGAAGATTTATTTCAGGGATGAAGCATCAATACCCAAAGCCACAAGCAGAAGTATGGCGGGTTAATCGTCTGTACACATACAAGGAGTTTTATATGTCTTTTGATTTAATTATTAAAAACGGCACCGTTATTCTGGAAAACGAATCGCGGGTGGTGGATATCGCGGTTGCTAACGGCAAAATCGCCGCGATCGGTGAAAACCTGGGCGAAGCGAAGCAGGTGATGGATGCTTCGGGCCTGATCGTGTCGCCGGGGATGGTCGATGCGCATACCCATATCTCTGAGCCGGGGCGTACCCACTGGGAAGGATATGAAACCGGCACTCGCGCAGCGGCAAAGGGCGGCATCACCACGATGATCGAAATGCCGCTGAACCAGCTCCCGGCGACCACCGACCGCGAAACCATCGAGCTGAAATTCGATGCCGCGAAGGGCAAGCTAACCATCGACGCCGCGCAGCTTGGCGGCCTGGTTTCCTATAATCTGGACCGCCTGCATGAGCTGGATGAAGTGGGCGTGGTGGGCTTCAAATGCTTTGTCGCCACCTGCGGCGATCGCGGGATCGACAACGACTTCCGCGACGTTAACGACTGGCAGTTTTTCAAAGGCGCGCAAAAGCTGGCCGAAATGAAGCAGACCGTGTTGGTGCACTGTGAAAATGCGCTGATCTGCGATGAGCTCGGCGAAGAAGCAAAAAGAGAGGGCCGCGTGACGGCGCATGATTATGTCGCGTCGCGTCCGGTCTTCACCGAAGTCGAGGCGATCCGCCGCGTTCTCTATCTGGCGAAAGTCGCCGGTTGCCGCCTGCACGTATGCCACGTCAGCAGCCCGGAAGGGGTCGCCGAAGTGACCCGCGCGCGTCAGGAGGGTCAGGACGTCACCTGCGAATCCTGTCCGCACTACTTTGTGCTGGATACCGAGCAGTTCGAAGCGATTGGCACCCTGGCGAAGTGCTCTCCGCCGATCCGCGACGCGGAGAACCAGAAGGGAATGTGGGAGAAGCTGTTCAACGGCGAAATAGACTGCCTGGTCTCCGACCACTCTCCGTGTCCGCCGGAAATGAAGGCGGGCAATATCATGCAGGCCTGGGGCGGGATTGCCGGTCTGCAAAGCTGCATGGACGTGATGTTCGACGAAGCGGTGCAGAAGCGCGGTATGTCTCTGCCGCAGTTCGCCCGCCTGATGGCGACCAACGCCGCCGATATTTTCGGCCTCAAGCACAAGGGGCGCATCGCGCCGGGCAAAGACGCCGACCTGGTGTTTATTCAGCCGAACAGCAGCTACGTTTTGCAGGCGGAAGACCTCGAATACCGGCATAAAGTCAGCCCGTACGTTGGCCGGAAGATTGGCGCGCGTATCACTAAAACCATCCTGCGCGGCGAGGTGATTTATGACATCGAGCAGGGTTTCCCGCAGGCGCCGAAGGGGAAATTTATCCTTAAGCATCAGCAGTAACGGGTAACCGTTGCATTCCCGGATTGCGGCGTAAACCCCTTATCCGGGCTACGAACCTGACGTCGTGCGCGGGTTTTGTAGCCCGGGTAAGGCGCAAGCCGCGATCCGGGGCATAACCCACACCGTTCAATGTTTAGCGCCAGTTCAACGTCAGGCGCTTTGTCAGGATTTTATCATGGTGGTATTGCCGCTAAATCAACGAAACACCCTGGCGGGATTTCAATGGTTCTTTTTTATCTTCTGCAACACCGTGGTGGTGCCGCCGACATTACAATCTGCTTTTCAGCTTCCCGCCAGCGCGCTGATTACGCTTACCCAATACGGTTTTATTACCACCGGGCTGGCGTGTCTGGCGCAGGCGCTGCTGGGCCACCGTCGCGCGATTATGGAGGGGCCGACGGGGCTATGGTGGAGCACCATTCTGACCGTCACCGTCGGCGAAGCCGCGCGCGGCACCGCGTTCGACAGCATTGCGGCCAGCCTGGCGGTGGGTATCTTTCTCTCAGCCGTTCTGACCATCATTATTGGCGTCAGCGGCATCGGCCATCGCCTGGCGAAGCTCTTTAGCCCGACGGTGATGGTCTTTTTTATGCTGCTGCTCGGCGCGCAGCTGACGACCATATTTTTTAAAGGCATGCTCGGGCTGCCCTTTAGTTCGACCCAGGCCAACGCCGCCATTCAACTGGCGCCCTTTGGCCTCGCGCTGGCGGTGATGATCCTGGTGCTGGGGATGATTATTTTTCTCCCGGACGGCATCGCCCGCTACGCTCTGCTGACAGGAACCCTGGCGGGATGGGCGAGCTGGTACCTGCTGTTTCGCACGCCGCCCGCCACGGCGGCATCCGGGCCGATTCATTGGCAGTGGTTTCCGCTCGGCTACGGCGGAGAACTACGCCCCGGCATTATCCTGACGGCGCTGCTGGCGGGGCTGGTGAATATCACCAATACCTACGGCGCCATTCGCGGCACCGACGTTTTTTATCCCCAACAGGGCGCCAGTAATAGCCGCTACCGACGCAGCTTTATTATCTCCGGCCTGATGACCTTAATAACAGTTCCTCTTAGCGTGGTGCCGTTTTCACCGTTTGTTTCGTCGATAGGCTTATTAACCCAAACCGGAGAAACCTCGCGCCAGCCGTTTATTATCGGCTGCCTGTGTTGTCTTTTAGTTGGCCTGTTTACGCCGCTGACCCACTTTTTTACCACGCTGCCGCTGCCGATTAGCAGCGCGGTCATGCTGGTCTCTTATCTGCCGTTGTTATATTCCAGCTTATCGTTCAGTAAACAAATTACCTTCACCGCGCGAAATATCTACCGGCTGGCGCTGCCGCTCTTTATCGGTATTTTTTTAATGGGTCTGCCGCCAGTTTATCTCCAGACGCTACCCCTGATAATTCGACCGCTATTAGGCAACGGCTTATTAATCGGCGTGCTGCTGGCGGTAGTGATGGAAAATCTCATTCCCTGGGATCGTATTAAGTCATGACAGCAAAAAGGATCAACAATGAAAATTATTATTGCACCGGACTCTTTCAAAGAGAGCGTTAGCGCCAGCCGCTGCGCCCAGGCGATAAAAGCGGGCTTTGTCTCAATTTTCCCGCAGGCGGAGTGCGTCTGCCTGCCGATCGCCGACGGCGGCGAAGGAACGGTTGAGGCGATGGTCGAGGCCACTGACGGCAAAATGGTGATGCTGCCGGTCATGGGGCCGATGGGCGATTTTGTCGGCGCCTTCTACGGCCTGAGCGGCGACGGGCAAACCGCATTTATTGAGATGGCGGCGGCCAGCGGGCTGATGCTGGTTCCCGCCGGGGAGCGTAACCCCCTGCGGGCTACCAGCTACGGCACCGGCGAGCTGATTCGCCATGCGCTGGACGCCGGGGTTCGCCATATTATTCTCGGTATTGGCGGTAGCGCCACGGTAGACGGCGGGATGGGTATGGCCCAGGCGCTGGGGGCGCGCTTTCTGGATGAGCGCGGCGAGAGCGTCGGCCTTGGCGGCGGGGCGTTACAGCGGTTGGTAAAAATAGACCTAAGCGACCTCGATCCGCGCCTTCACGATTGCCGGATTGAGGTGGCCTGCGACGTCGATAACCCGCTGCTCGGCGAACGCGGCGCGGCGGCGGTTTTTGGTCCGCAAAAAGGGGCTTGCATAGAAATGGTTGCCGTTCTGGAGCGCGGGTTACAAAACTACGCTCGGGTTATGCTGGCGGCTACCGGTCAGGATGTCGCGGCGATGGTCGGCGGCGGCGCGGCCGGCGGAATGGGCGCGGCGGCCCGGGTTTTCCTTAACGCTACGCTGAAATCAGGTATCGATATTGTGCTGGAAGCGGTTCATCTGGAGGAGGCGCTGCGCGATGCGGACCTGGTGATCACCGGCGAAGGACGAATGGATTCGCAAACCGTTGGCGGCAAAGCGCCTGTCGGCGTGGCGCGGATCGCCAAAAAGTACGACATCCCGGTTATCGGTATCGCGGGCGTGCTGGGCGACGGCGTTGAAGCGGTGCATCAGCACGGTATTGATGCGGTATTCAGTATTTTACCCGCGCTGGCGCCGCTGGCCGAAGTGCTGGATCGCGGCGAGCAGAATCTCTATGCCTGCGCGCGTAATATTGCCTGCGCAATAAAATTAGGTCAGCAAATCCCCGTCTGAATAAAAAATGCCACGGTTTTCACCGTGGCAAAATCCAACATAGCTAAACAAAAAAGGTGAACTTCATCGGCGACAATCAGATCTCAACGTCGCGATGGCAATCTTTCGAGTAAATGTAGCTAAACGCCTCGCGCCCGACGCCGTATCCGGCCTGTAGTGAATAAGCGCCCATAAAGATATAGTCGCCTTTTTTCACCGGCACCCAGTTGTTGTCGAGGTTATAAACGCCCTGGCCGGAGAGAATATAGGCACCGTGTTCCTGGACGTGGGTTTCGATATAACCGTGGCTGGCTCCCGGCTCGAAGGAGAGAATATGCATGTTCATATCGAAGCCCAGCTCTTTCGGCAGGAAATCGATCAGGATAACGTCTTCCATTCCTTCATAATGAATCCGCTCCAGCTGGCTGACGTTGCCGGTAACCAGATAAGGGGCGTGATCCTCAACCGCAATATAGCGGCGCTTGTAGAGGAACAGCTGGCTGTCGCCTGAGCGGTTATTGATGAAGGTGAGTTTCTCGCCCGGCGGGCAGTAAATATAGCCGCCTTTGGTTAGCGGGAAGCTTTTGCCTTGCGCCCCGGCGGTGATTTCCCCCTCAATCACATACAGGAAGGTCTCAATCCCTTCGCCGCCGAAACCGCCCGGATTACCGCCATTTTCATGCAGCGTCACCAGATAATCCACAAAGGTCGCGCCTAATTTCGGCGTTGACAGAATGGTCACATCGCAATTAGTAAAACCCGGAATAATATTTTTGACCAGACCGTCCGGCGTCAGCAGCGCATAATTGCCGTGGCGCACGATGGAACGGCTGGCCAGTAAATCGTCGCGATAACCAACCACATTATTTAAATAACCCATTATCTTTTCCTTATTCAGTCCAGGCCAGTTGATGCAACATTAAGGCCAGCGTTTTTACGCCTTCCGCCAGATCGTCGATATGCGTGCTTTCCGCCGGGTTATGGCTGATGCCCTTAATGCTCGGCATAAAGATCATGCAGGTCGGGAAGCAGGGGGCGAAAATTTGTGCGTCGTGGCCCGCGCCGCTGTGCATCACGCGGAAATTCACCCTCTCTTTCTCACAAAGCGCGGTGAGCCGGGCCACCAGCGTTTTATCCATCGGAACCGGGGCTTCATCCATCCACAAGTCGATTTCAATGCCAATCTCCATTTCCCGGCAGATCCGCCGCATATCGGCTTCAATCACTTCCGTAAAGGCCGTTAACTCACGGGCATCGGTATGGCGGCAGTCCATGGTGAAAACCGTTTTACCCGGCACCACGTTAACGGTATTCGGCTGCGGATCGACCTTGCCGAAGGTGAGCACCAGCGGGTCGCCGTGGGCCTTCGCTTTGGCGATAGACTCGCAGCAGATGCGGCTAAACGCATGAACGGTATCGCGGCGGTAGCCCATTGGTGTGGTACCGGCATGGTTGGACTCGCCGGTGAGGGTGATGGTGTAGCGGCGCTGTCCAACGATGGCATTGACCACGCCGATGGACTGCTTATTGGTTTCCAGTACCCGGCCCTGTTCGATATGCAGCTCGACGAAGGCTTTAATATCCCGGCGCGGCGCCAGCGGGGCGGCGGGCAGCGTGAATCCGCACTGCTTCATGGCATCGACAAACGCCACGCCTTTGGCGTCCTTAATCTCGCGCACGTCCGCCGGGTTGGCGATGCCGACGATATTTTTGCTGCCCCAGAAGACATAAGGGAAGCGGCTGCCTTCTTCCTCGGCCAGCGCCAGCACTTCGACGGTACGCAGCGGTGCGCCGTAGGTCTCTTTTAGCCAGCGTACCGCCAGCCAGGCCGCCAGCGCGCCGAACTGACCGTCAAGATTACCGCCGTTGACCACGCTATCAATATGCGAACCGCTGAGGATAACTTCGTCGGGAAAGCGCGTACCGGGCAGGCGGCCATAAAGGTTGCCGACTTCATCAAAGCGCGTTTCCAGCCCGCTTTCGCTCATCCGTTGTTTAAACGCCTGCTGCGCCTGTAACCATTCCGGCGAATAGAGCAGGCGGGTAATTCCCCCGGTCGGGTCGGCGCCGAAAGAGGAAAGCCAGGGCAAGGTCTCTTCTATTGCCTGTCGAAAATAATGAGCCATACGCAACTCCTGTATTTTAATTTATTGAGCAAAAGGGGAATGGGTTTCATAAGAGCGGTTATATAAAGCGTCAGAAACCAGATAGTCATAAATCTCATCAACGATTTCGATACCGTCCACCGCGCTGTTTTTCTCATTGATATCCAGGTTCTGCCCCGGGTAATAAACCTGGTTAAATCCGGGCGCTGGCGTAATGGCGTTTAATTCGCGCATGGTGTCGCTGATATGCTGGCGAAATAGCGTGCTGGAGGAGAAAAATTGCGGGTTGATAACGATATGTAGCTGGCCCAGCTCGCGTCCCTGGCTGAGGTTGTCGTACATCGAGCTGACCTGGCGACCAAAGGGCAGGTTGAGCAAAATGCCGGAGAGCACGTCGATCATCATCATCAGGCCGTAGCCTTTCGGACCGGCTGCCGGAAGCAGGGCGTGGACGGCAAAGGGGTCGCTGGTCGGCGCGCCGTTTTTATCCACCGCCCAGCTGTCGGGGATGGTTTCATGGCGCGAGCGGGCGTCGAGAATTTTCCCCCAGGCCTGCACGGTAGTCGCCATATCGAAGGTAATGATATCGTCGCCCTCGCCGGGGGCGGCGAAGGCCAGCGGGTTAGTGCCATAATAGATTTCCGCGCCGCCGAAAGGCACGACCATCGGATCCGACTGACACAGCGAAAGCCCGATAAATCCGGCGCGGGCCGCCTGCCGGGCGAAGTAAGAGATCGCGCCGCTGTGTCCCATGCGCCGAATGCCAACCACGGCGACGCCGTTTTCCCGGGCAATCTCTATCGCGTGCTCCATGCCCATTCTGGCGGCGACCTGACCAGCGGCATTATCGGCATGCAAAATGCCGCTGCAGGGACCTGTTTTTTCAAAGGTAAAGTTGGGTTGACGGTTAGTTCCGCCTTTTGCAATACGTTCCGCATAATATTCAACGCGGACCGCGCCGTGCGAATGAATGCCTCTTGCATCGGCATAAACCAGCACATCGGCAATAATATCCGCGTGATTATGAGTAAGCCCTGCTTTGTTCAGCTTATTGGCAATAAGCTGATGAAGTGTTTCCCGACTGACTTTCATCTGTCTTCCTTTTAACGACGGTGTAGAGCCTGACTGACGATTAAAATACGGGGAAAATAAACTTAAATTGTGATCTGCATTGGTAAAAATAGTTAGTTAGATTTTATTTAATAATCACCGCGGGTTTATCAGAAGGGACCCGGTTAATCTATTCATTGAAAATTCCGGGCTAATGCCTTCGGCTTTATTTGAAAGCGTCTTGTAATAATTTCCATGTGATATGGCTCACGCCGCCGATAATTTTATCTCGTTAGCCTGATTGCAGATTATTCATGCTCATTCAATTGCAATGGGTGCAATTATTGGGGAGTTATTATGATCCATGCCTTTATAAAAAAGGGCTGTTTTCAGGATTCAGTCAGCTTAATGATTATTTCGCGTAAGCTGAGCGAGTCAGAAAATGTCGACGATGTTTCGGTGATGATGGGCACACCGGCAAATAAATCGCTGCTGGAAACCACCGGCTTCTGGCACGACGATTTTACCGCCGCGACGCCGAATGATATTTGCGTGGCGATTCGCGCCGATGGCGCGGATGCGTCGGTGGCGGAAATGATTATCGCCCGTCTTGATGAGGCCCTCGCCGCCCTGGCGCAGGGGAGCGGGCAGAGTCAGAGCCTTAGCGTGGTTCGCCGCTGGCAGAGCGCGACGCAAAAGCTGCCGCAGGCCAATATGGCCTTAATTTCGGTTGCCGGAGAGTACGCTGCGGAGCTGGCCCATCAGGCGCTTAGCAGCGAGAAAAACGTGATGATCTTCTCCGATAACGTCACGCTGGAAGATGAAATCGCCCTGAAAACCCGCGCCCGCGACAAAGGGCTGCTGGTGATGGGGCCGGACTGCGGCACCGCCATGATTGCCGGAACCCCGCTGGCTTTCGCCAACGTCACGCCGGACGGCAACATTGGCGTGATTGGCGCATCCGGCACCGGTATTCAGGAGCTGGTCTCGCAAATCGTCCTTGGCGGGGAAGGGATAAGCCATGCGATTGGCCTCGGCGGGCGTGACCTGAGCGCCGAGGTGGGCGGCATCAGCGCGCAAACGGCGCTGGAAATGCTGACCCAGGACGGGCAGAGCCAGGTGCTGGCCTTTGTCTCGAAGCCGCCTGCTGAGATGGTGCGCCAGAAGGTGATTAGCGCCATGAAGCGCAGCGCTAAGCCGGTGGTAGCGCTGTTTCTCGGCTATGCGCCGCCCGCCGCCCGCGATGAAAACGTCTGGTTCGCCCGCACCCTGGATGAGGCCGGGCGCCTGGCCTGCCTGCTGGCGCGCGTCGCGCGTTATCAGCAAACCCTGAGCGCAGTCGCGGGCAAGCAAATTCGCGGTTTATACACCGGCGGCACGCTGGCTGCGGAATCCGCCGGGCTGCTCGCCGAGCGGCTGGGCATCACCCCTGACGCTCATCATCCGCAGGGCATGATGCTCAATGCGCAGGGTCATCAGGTCGTCGATCTTGGCGATGATTTTTACACCGTTGGCCGCCCGCATCCGATGATCGACCCCTCCCTGCGCAACCAACTGATTGCCGAACTGGGCGAGGAAAATCAGGTCGGCGTGCTGCTGCTGGACGTGGTGATTGGCTACGGCGCGACCGCCGATCCCGCCGAATCGCTGGTGGAAGCCTGCCTGCGGGCGAGGGCGGTGAGAGATGAGCGCCATCCGCTGCATATCATCGCCACGGTGACCGGCACCGAAAGCGACCCGCAGTGCCGTTCCCGGCAGATTGCTTCCCTCGAAGATGCGGGGATCGTGGTGGTCGATAGCCTCCCCGAAGCCACGCTGCTCGCCAGCGCGCTGATTAGCCCGCAGCGGATGGCGGAACTGGCCCCGCGCGCCAGCCTGCTGGACGGCGTGGCGGTGATTAACGCTGGTCTGCGCAGCTTCGCGCTCGATTTACAGTCCGCCGGAACGCCGGTTGTCCACTATCAGTGGGCGCCGATCGCCGGGGGGAATAAGAAACTGGCTCGTTTATTAGAACGTTTGCAATAAGAGGTCTCTATGTTTACATCAGTGGCGCAGGCCAATGACGCAGTAATAGAACGAATTCGTAATGCACGTCCGCACTGGCTGGATGTGCAGCCAGCGGGTTCTTTAATCGGGGCGCTGAATCAGAACAAAACCCTGCTCCACGCCGGGCCGCCGATGCGCTGGCAGGAGATGACCGGCCCGATGAAAGGAGCCTGTATCGGCGCATGCTTATTCGAAGGCTGGGCGCAGGATGAAAAAACCGCCCACGCGATGCTGGAAGGCGGCGAGATTACCTTTATTCCCTGCCACCACGTTAACGCCGTGGGCCCGATGGGCGGGATAACCTCGCCGAATATGCCGATGCTGGTGGTGGAGAACATCGCCGAAGGCAACCGCGCCTATTGCAACCTGAATGAAGGGATTGGCAAGGTGATGCGTTTCGGCGCCTACGGTGAAGACGTGCAGCAGCGCCTGCGCTGGATGCGCGATGTGCTGATGCCGGTCCTCAGCGCGGCGCTGAAACAGATGGAACGCGGCATCGACCTGACCGCGATGATGGCCCAGGGCATCACCATGGGCGATGAGTTCCACCAGCGCAATATCGCCACCTCCGCGCTGCTAATGCGCACGCTGGCCCCTTATCTGGCGCGACTTAATCACAATAAGCAGCAGATTGCCGAGGTGATGGATTTCCTCGCCATTACCGATCAGTTCTTCCTCAACCTGGCGATGGCCTACTGTAAAGCGGCGATGGATTCCGGGGCGCAAATTCGCGCGGGCAGCATCGTCACCGCGATGACCCGCAACGGCAATATGTTCGGTATTCGCGTCAGCGGGCTGGGCGAGCGCTGGTTTACCGCGCCGGTCAACACCCCGCAGGGACTGTTCTTTACCGGCTTCACCCAGGATCAGGCCAACCCGGATATGGGCGACAGCGCCATTACCGAAACCTTCGGCATCGGCGGTGCAGCGATGATCGCCGCTCCCGGCGTCACGCGCTTTGTCGGCGCGGGCGGGATGGAGGCGGCGAAATCCGTTTCCGAGGAGATGGCGGAAATCTTCCTTGAACGCAATATGCAGCTGCAAATTCCGGGCTGGGATTTCCAGGGCGCCTGTCTGGGGCTGGATATTCGCCGGGTGGTGGAAACCGGGATTACGCCGCTGATCAACACCGGCATCGCTCACAAAGAGGCGGGGATCGGCCAGATTGGCGCCGGGACCGTCAGAGCGCCGCTGGCCTGCTTTGAGCTGGCGCTGGAAGCGCTGGCGGACGAGCTGGGCGTAAGCTAAGGAGCGCGCGATGCAGATTATCCGTCCGCTGACAGGCAGCGTTGATGCGCCGGACCATCGCCAGCCGTGGCGAACCGGCGGCCTCTGGCAGCGCACTATCAACCTCTATGTTGAAGGCGGCGCATTGCTGACGCTGCATCGTCATGGGCAGGGCATCAGTCCCGGCGGATGGGTATTACGTCATCGCGATTTTATCCGCCTGCATGGGGCGCTGCGGGCGGGCGCTCTGCCTGCGGCGGGCGAAAATGGCATTCAGGTTGATGACCTTTTGCTGTCGCCGCCGCGCAGACGCTGCTCCCTGCGGCCTTGCTATCAGCCCGCTGGCGCTCGCTTACCGAAAGCGCTGGTGGATCGCCCGGAAGAGACCGGGCTGTTCGGGCCGCTGTCGCAGGCGGTTCATCCACCACTGCATCCTGAATTGCGGCAATTACGCCACTGTTTTGCCTCAGCGCTGCGCGGGAACGCCGTTGACTGGCGGCTGTGGCTGGGCAAGGGGCCGGGCCTGACGCCGAGCCTGGACGATATGCTGATCGGCATGATGCTGGCGGCCTGGCGCGCGGGGCGGATGTCGCGCCACGGCGGGCAGGCTTTCTTTCGCGCATCCGGGGATCTGCACGCGGCGACGACCCAGGTGAGCGTCAACTATTTACGCTATGCCAGCGCGGGGCGCTTCGCCTCGCCGCTGCTGCATTTTTCTCACGCGCTTCAGCGCGGACGACGTATTGAACCCGCCGTCGAAGCCCTGCTGGCGATGGGCCACACCTCCGGCGCGGATACCCTGCTGGGATTCTGGCTGGCGCAACACATTATCTAAGGAAAAATCATGAAAACGCTGGTGGTTGCCCTCGGCGGCAACGCTTTATTGCAGCGCGGGGAAGCGCTGACCGTGGAAAATCAGTACCGCAATATTGATAGCGCGGTTCCGGCGCTGGCGCGCCTGGCGCAGAAGTACCGGCTGGCGATTGTCCACGGCAACGGGCCGCAGGTGGGCCTGCTGTCGCTGCAAAACCTCGCTTATGGCGATGTCGAACCTTACCCGCTGGACGTGCTGGTGGCGGAGAGTCAGGGGATGATTGGCTATATGCTGGCCCAGCGCCTGGCGCAGGAAGCATTGATGCCGCCGGTCTCGACGGTGATGACGCGCATCGCGGTAGCCTCGAACGATCCGGCATTTTCAGCCCCGGAGAAGTTTATTGGTCCGGTTTACGAACCTGAGCTACAGGCGCAGCTTGAAGCCGAATACGGCTGGACGATGAAGCGTGACGGCAAATATCTGCGCCGGGTGGTTCCCTCGCCGACTCCGGTGAGGATTGAGGAGAGCGAGTCGATTGAGCGCCTGCTGGGCGAAGGTCATGCGGTGATCTGCTGCGGCGGCGGGGGGATCCCGGTGCTGGAGTGCGGGCGCGGCGCGGAAGCGGTGATCGATAAAGACCTCGCGGCTGCGCTATTGGCGGAGCAGATTAACGCCGATGGCCTGGTGATCCTCACCGACGCCGATGCGGTGTATGAGCACTGGGGCACCCCGATGCAGCGGCCTATTCGCGAAGCGACGCCGGAAGCGCTGGCGCCTTTTGCCCGCAACGATGGCGCGATGGGGCCGAAAATCGCGGCGGTCAGCGGTTACGTTCGCCGCCGGGGCAAGCGGGCGTGGATTGGCGCGCTGTCGCGCATTGATGACACTCTGGCTGGATTGGCGGGAACGTGTATCAAGCCCTGATGCGTTGGCGAAACTTACCAGCGGCGCAGACTGTAAAATAGCGTGCGCTTTTCCCCCGGGGGCGGCGCCTTGTGCGGGCTACGGGGGAGTGCCTCTCTGGTAGCCCGGCTAAGGCGCAGCGCGCCGCAAGCCGGGGCTGAATTACGCCAGCTGCGCCTGCGCCCAGACGATGCCGCTGGCGTATTCCGGCGGCAGCAGCGGCTTCAACGCTTCCAGCGTCGCGCTCAGGCGGTCGGTATCGCTGTCGGTCAGGTTCAGGTGTCCGACTTTACGACCCGGACGCACCTCTTTGTCATACCAGTGCAGATGCACCAGCGGCAGCTTCAGCCAGTCATAGTTCAGATCGGTACCGATCAGGTTGATCATTACCGACGGGCTGTTTACCACCGGCGGCGGCAGGGGGAGATCGGTGATCGCCCGCAGATGCAGTTCGAACTGGCTAATCGACGCGCCGTTCTGCGTCCAGTGGCCGCTGTTGTGCACGCGCGGCGCCAGTTCGTTAATCAGCAGGCCATCGGCGGTGACGAAACACTCCATCGCCATTACGCCAACGTAGCCCAGCTCATTCATGATCGCCGTCAGCATCTGTTCCGCCTGCGCCTGCTGGCGGGCGTTGGCCTGCGGGAAAGCGACGCTGGCGCGTAAAATACCGTCCTGATGCAGGTTGCGGGTCAGCGGATAGAAGACCGTGCTGCCGTCCCGGGCGCGGGCGCCAACCAGCGACACTTCGCCGGAGAAGTTAATCCCCTGCTCGACGATACACTCGCCGTAGTTATCATCAGGCAGCTGTGCGATTTCGTTTTCCCGCAAACGCCACTGGCCGCGACCGTCGTAGCCGCCGACGCGGCGCTTAACGATAGCCAGCTCGCCGAGACGGGCGAACACCGCGGGCCACTCGCTTTTATCCGCCAGAAGCTGCCACGGCGCGGTAGCGAGCGCCAGCTTATCGAACAGCTGCTTTTGCGTCAGGCGGTCGGCGATAATCGGGAAGACGTCGCGGTTAACGAACGCGGAATGACGCGCCAGCTCGCGGGTCAGCGCGGTTTCCGGCCAGCGTTCAATCTCTGCGGTGATCACGCTTTGCTGTACCGGCACCGCTTCCGGGTCGGCTTCCAGACCAACCGGCCAGACCGCAATACCCAGCGGCTCACCGGCCTGACGCAGCATTCGGCCTAGCTGGCCGTTGCCGAGAACGCAAACCTGCTTCATGCCGCACCCCGCGGGTCCGGGTTATCCAGCACTTCATCGGTCTGCGCCTGACGCCAGGCGCTGAGGCGCTGGAGGAGTTCAGCATCATGTTGGGCGAGGATCTGCGCCGCCAGCAGGGCGGCGTTGGCGGCGCCGGCTTTACCGATCGCCAGCGTGCCAACCGGGATACCGCGCGGCATCTGGACGATGGAGTAGAGACTGTCAACGCCGCTTAACGCTGCGCTCTGAACCGGCACGCCTAACACCGGCACCAGCGTTTTCGCCGCAATCATACCCGGCAGATGCGCCGCGCCGCCCGCACCGGCGATAATCACCTGATAACCGTTCTCTTGCGCGCCTTCGGCGAAGCTGAACAGTTTATCGGGCGTGCGGTGGGCGGAGACCACTTCGACATGGTACGGAACGTTCAGGGCATCAAGGATTTCTGCGGTAAACTGCATGGTAGCCCAGTCGCTTTTGGACCCCATCACGATGGCGATACGCGCCGAATTATTGCGGGAAGACATGCGTCTTAAAACTCCTGTGGGTGTGTTTCACACTGCTTTAGAGGCCACAGAGAATAGCATGAACTGACGGCAAGGAAAACGGTTGCGTACGCATGGCTAGCCGACTTTTGTCTCGTCGGTATTCGATGAAACGCGGCGGTTATGGGCGGCGGTCGCGCTGGCGAAAAAGGTAAAAATCAGCACCAGCCCCCAGGGCAGCATAAGAATACTCATAATCAGCATGTATACCTGCACAAAGCGCTCATCGTGCGGCCGTGTGCAGAGCAGATAAATCGCGTAAAAATAGAGAATCCATAATAAAATGGCGAACCAGACTACGCTCAGCGTTCCAAGATAGGTAAACGCCAGACCAAAAAAGCTGGCCATAATCGGGCCGATGACGGCGATGACCATTCCCCAAATCAGGGGCTGACTCCATTTTTGCATGCTCGTTCCTTGAGAGAGGTTTGCTGGAAAATTAACCTGGCGGGAGCAAGGAAAGACAGCAATTCAGTTGCCTGAGGGGATTTTTCGGAATAGTGCCTGCAGGCTATCAGAAAGGGAAATGAATCAGCTCGACGTCTTCTGGCGTGACTTTGACCATGGAACCTTCGCTGTGCCAGGCGCCGAGCACTACGCGATACGCGGTTTCGCCGTTGGCTTCCAGGGAATGGACGGCAGGGCGGTGCGTATGCCCGTGAATCAGCCACTGGACGTGATGTTTCTCCATGACGTCAACCACCGCCTGCGGATTGACATCCATAATCTCCATCGACTTGCTGCTGTTGGCCGCTTTGCTGTCGGCGCGCATTCTGGCGGCGATACGGCGGCGAATAAACAGCGGCAGGGCCAGAAACAGGCGCTGGATCCAGGGATTGTGGACTTTCGCGCGAAACGCCAGATAGCCCGCGTCGTCGGTGCAGAGGGTATCGCCGTGCATAATCAGCACTTTGCGCCCGTAGAGGTCGAGAAGCTTTTCTTCCGGCAGCAGGATCATGCCGCTTTCGCGGGCAAAGCGCTGACCGACGAGAAAATCGCGGTTGCCGTGGAGGAAGTAGCAGGGGACGCCGGACTCGGCTAACGCGTTGAGCGCAGCGGCAATTTGCCGATGCAGCGGGTGCGGATCGTCATCGCCGATCCAGGCTTCAAACAGGTCGCCGAGGATATACAGGGCGTCCGCCTGGCGGGCTTCCCCGTGTAAAAAACGCAGAAAACCGGCGGTAATCGCCGGTTCTTCCGTTTGCAGATGCAAATCCGCAATAAAAAGCGTCGCCACGAATTATTCGCTGACGGTAACGCTTTTGATCACAACATCTTCTTTCGGCACATCCTGGTGCATGCCGCTGCGGCCGGTGGATACCGCTTTGATTTTGTCGACTACGTCCATACCTTCAACCACTTCTGCGAATACGCAGTAGCCCCAACCCTGCAGGCTTTCGCCGGAGAAGTTCAGGAAGTCGTTATCGGCGACGTTGATGAAGAACTGCGCGGTCGCGGAGTGAGGCGCCTGAGTACGGGCCATCGCCAGCGTACCGCGGGTGTTTTTCAGACCGTTGTTCGCTTCGTTCTGAATGGGGGATTTGGTGGTTTTCTGATTCATGCCCGGCTCAAAACCGCCGCCCTGAATCATGAAGCCGTTGATAACGCGGTGGAAAATAGTGTTGTCGTAAAAACCTTCACGACAGTAGTCCAGGAAGTTTTTAACTGTTTCCGGCGCTTTGTCGTCAAACGTCTTGATTACGATATCGCCATGATTGGTGTGGAAAGTAACCATTTTTGCATCCTGTTCCGATGATTGTGGTGCCTGCACCCGGAGTCGGGTGAGATATAGGGGGCTGTTATAGCATAACCGCAGGATGCGATCACCTTGCATTGTGTGCTGATTCGGGTTTGAATTACGGGTAGAATACCCGGTTTTCAACCACACACGTGTTTACATGGAATCTTCGATGTTAAAAATCTTTAATACAATGACGCGCCAGAAAGAGGAATTTAAACCTATCCATGCCGGGGAAGTCGGCATGTACGTGTGTGGTATTACGGTTTACGATCTCTGTCACATTGGCCATGCTCGTACCTTTGTTGCCTTCGATGTGGTTTCGCGCTACCTGCGTTTCCTGGGGTACAAGCTGAAATACGTGAGTAATATTACCGACATCGACGATAAAATCATCAAGCGCGCTAATGAGAACGGCGAGAGCTTTGTGGCGCTGGTCGATCGTATGATCGTCGAGATGCACAAAGATTTCGACGCCTTAAATATTCAGCGCCCGGATATGGAGCCGCGCGCTACCCACCATATTGCGGAAATCATTGAGATTACCGAGCAGCTGATCGCCAAAGGCCACGCATATGTCGCCGATAACGGCGATGTGATGTTCGACGTACCGACCGATCCGAACTACGGTCAGCTGTCGCGTCAGGATCTCGACCAGCTGCAGGCCGGCGCGCGCGTTGATGTTGTCGACGTCAAGCATAACCCGATGGACTTTGTGCTGTGGAAAATGTCGAAAGAGGGCGAGCCGAGCTGGCCGTCGCCGTGGGGCGCGGGCCGTCCGGGCTGGCACATTGAGTGCTCCGCGATGAACTGCAAGCAGCTGGGCAACCATTTTGATATTCACGGCGGCGGGTCGGATCTGATGTTCCCGCACCATGAAAACGAAATCGCTCAGTCCACCTGCGCCCACGACGGCGAGTACGTGAATTACTGGATGCACTCCGGGATGGTAATGGTTGACCGCGAGAAAATGTCAAAATCGCTGGGCAACTTCTTCACCGTGCGCGACGTGCTGAAGTTCTATGACGCGGAGACTATCCGCTACTTCCTGATGTCCGGCCACTATCGCAGCCAGCTGAACTACAGCGAAGAGAACTTAAAGCAGGCGCGCTCCGCGCTGGAGCGTCTGTATACGGCGCTGCGCGGAACCGATAAAACCGCAGAGCCGTCCGGCGGCGAGGCGTTTGAAGCGCGCTTTATCGAAGCGATGGATGACGATTTCAACACCCCGGAAGCTTATTCGGTGCTGTTCGATATGGCCCGTGAGGTTAACCGCCTGAAAACCGAAGATGCCGCCGCGGCCAACACGATGGCGGCGCATATGCGTAAGCTCTCTTCGGTGCTGGGCCTGCTGGAGCAAGAGCCGGACGCCTTCCTGCAGAGCGGCGCGCAGGCGGACGACGGCGAAGTGGCGGAAATCGAGTCTTTGATCCAGCAGCGTCTGGACGCGCGTAAAGCGAAAGACTGGGCGGCGGCGGATGCCGCGCGTGACCGTCTCAACGAGATGGGCATTGTGCTGGAAGATGGCCCGCAGGGTACCACCTGGCGCCGGAAGTAGTCTCATTCTCTCTTTTTGCCGGGGCTATCCCCGGCATTTTTTTGCCCATACTCAGGCCAGTGCATCAGGCGCTGACCATAGGGTCTAATTCCCGGATGGGGATAAATTTAAGGCGCCGGTTGCGGCGCCTTAACTTTTTACTCGGTAACGGTAACGCTCTGCCCTTCAAAGCTGACCGTTTGACCGGCGACGATTTTGCAACGCTTGCGGGTTTCGACCGCGCCGTCGACTTTGACCAGACCGTCGGCAATGGCGATTTTCGCCTGCGCGCCGCTTTCGCTCCAGCCTTCCAGCTTCAGCAGGTCGCAAAGCTCAACGTGCGGGTGTTTGCCTAAAGAAAAATTCGCCATCTCAGGCCTCCTGAATATCGTGATACTCTTCGCACGCCTGCAGCGTGTTCTGAATAAGGGTGGCTACGGTCATCGGGCCGACGCCGCCGGGAACCGGGGTGATGTACGACGCGCGCGCGGCGGCATCTTCATAGACCACATCGCCAACCACTTTGCCGTTTTCCAGGCGGTTAATCCCAACATCGATCACGATCGCGCCTTCTTTAATCCATTCGCCCGGAATAAAGCCCGGTTTACCGACAGCCACGATCAGCAGGTCGGCGTTTTCGACGTGATGACGCAGGTTTTTGGTAAAACGGTGAGTGACGGTGGTGGTGCAGCCAGCCAGCAGCAGCTCCATGCTCATCGGACGCCCAACGATGTTAGAAGCGCCAATGACTACCGCGTTCAGGCCGTAGGTATCGATATTGTAACGCTCAAGCAGCGTGACAATCCCGCGCGGGGTGCACGGACGCAGGCGCGGTGCGCGCTGGCACAGACGACCCACGTTATACGGGTGGAAGCCGTCAACGTCTTTGTCCGGCGAAATGCGCTCGAGGACTTTGACATTATCAATGCCGGCGGGCAGCGGCAGCTGAACCAGGATGCCATCAATAGCCTCATCGGCATTCAGCGTGTCGATAAGTTCCAGCAGCTCCGCTTCGCTGGTGGTTTCCGGGAGATCGTACGAGCGGGAGACGAAGCCTACCTCTTCACACGCTTTGCGCTTGCTGCCGACATAAATCTGCGATGCCGGGTTGCTGCCGACCAGCACGACGGCTAACCCTGGAGCACGAAATCCGGCCGCAACGCGGGCCTTCACTTTTTCCGCAACCTCAGAGCGTACCTGCTGCGCAATCGTTTTACCGTCAATAATTTTTGCTGCCATCAGAGAGAGGATTCCATCTGTATCTTTACGAAAGGGGGATGGCGATATTTTGTCAGAAGCCAGCCCCGCTGTCAGTCTTCGTTTAAGATTTTATCTTGCTTTGACGCTGCGGTGGCCTAAAAATGGGCCTGACCGCGCCGCGAATAGCGCAAAAAGGAGCTCGGGAGCCGAAGAAAAGTTAATGTGCAGAAACATAAGGTTGGATAAACTTTATACTGCTTTTGCGGCATAAGCCGCCAGCCTGCACGGGCAAGCGCAGTTTCGCGGCAAAATACATTGACTCATCAGGCGTGGACCGTATAATTCCGGCGATTGCACATCATGAAGCTCGCTTCTCAATGCGCCCTTAGCTCAGCTGGATAGAGCAACGGCCTTCTAAGCCGTAGGTCACAGGTTCGAACCCTGTAGGGCGTACCATTTTCACTTCTCTTAATGTCTCCTGAAGTCTACTAAATCCAGCATACATGCGGCATTCGCCAATATCTCATTATCTCAACGTCTACTATGGTCTATTGAAATCCACATTCATGTGGGGGTACATTTGGGGGTAGATTCCTGTTCAATGAAATGAGATACCCCCAAAATGAAGCTCACAGCCCGCCAGGTCGACAGATCCAGGCCCAAGGACAAACCCTATAAGCTGTCTGATGGCGGCGGTCTTTACCTGTTGGTGAACCCCAATGGCTCACGATACTGGCGCCTGAAGTACCGCATCGCTGGTAAAGAGAAGCTACTGGCGTTGGGGGTATATCCTGATATCACTCTGGCGGTAGCCAGACAGAAGCGCGCAGATGCAAAAAAAGTTCTCGCTGCTGGTGGTGATCCGGGACAGGAGAAGCAGGAAGAGAAACAAGCGAAAGAGCAGGCTGTGGCAAACAGCTTTGAGCGCCTGGCGATGGAATGGCATACCCATAAAAGCACATCATGGTCTGAAGGCTATGCTGAGCATCTTCTGATGTACCTGAAGAAGGATATATTCCCCTTCATCGGGCAAAAGGCGATTACGGATATCAGCCAGGTTGAAATGCTTAACGTCCTGCGAAAAATGGAACAACGCGGCGTTCTGGATAAACTCAAGAAAACCCGTCAGGCCTGCCGGCAGATATTCACCTATGCCATTATTACCGGTAGAGCGGAGCACAACCCTGTATCCGATCTGGCTGGCGCGCTGAAGTCGCCCAAGCAACAGCACTACCCACACCTTTTAGTCGACCAGATCCCGGATTTTCTCCGTGCGCTAAGTGAATACAGCGGCAGCACCATCACCCGCAACGCAACTCGACTGTTAATGCTTACCGGGCTCAGGACAATTGAGCTCCGTGCCTCTGAATGGGTTGATATCGACTTTGACAAAGGGGTCTGGAACGTCCCCGCAGAGCGAATGAAGATGCGGCGCCCACATCTCGTTCCTCTCTCAACTCAGGTTCGCGAGTTGCTGGAAGAGATCCACCAACTTACCGGGCGAGGGAAGTATGTTTTCCCCGGGCGGAATGACGCCGGCAAGCCAATGAGCGAGGCCAGTATTAACCAGGTGATTAAGCGTATTGGCTACGACGGTAAAGCGACCGGGCACGGCTTCAGACATACCATGAGTACCATACTCCACGAACAGGGCTATAACACCGCCTGGATTGAAACGCAGTTGGCCCACGTCGATAAGAACTCCATCCGTGGGACATATAACCACGCTCAGTATCTGGATGGCCGCCGGGAAATGCTCCAGTGGTATGCCGACTATATGGCGGCTCTTGAGAATGGTGAAAATGTGGTCCATGGCTCGTTCGGAAAACGTGCCTGACTGGATGTATAGACAGTATATGCAGACGATAGTAGACTTAGGTAGACGAACAAAGAATAGGCTATGTCTAGACTGATCCCCGAAAACCCGTATACCTCTGCGGGCTGGCATAGCCGCCAAAATAGAGGGCGTGAGGTAGCATATGCCTATTGTCGAAAATCTTCCTGACTTATCCCATTGGAAAACAGTTCAAGAGTTCAGTATTTCCCAAGCCGCTTTATTACTGGCTGGAATTGATCCATTTGATTTTGATGAAGGAAAAGAGCTTGATCAAGTACGGGCATGCAACCATGAACGTTGGAAGCAAGCATGGGGAATGAGTTCGGGGATTTTAACGGCTATCAGGCGAGGTATATTAACACCGATCCTGTGCTATTCAGAGCAAATGGTGGAAAATTGGAATGGGCCTGATTATATTGAATATACGCCGATAAAACCAACTGACAGAAATTGCGAAATTTCAAAGAGTAAAACTATTATAACAAGAGACTCATTGTATGCATGGATTGAGAATGAGAGTGTTGATTTTGTGCGCAAGTCAGTTCCAAAGAAAGTAATTTCTTTAAATTGCGAAGTAATCCCCCCTCCGAATATCATTGATGTTGTTCCCGAGTCAGTCGATGACGGTATTTTATTGCTTCCTAAGTATGAGCATCAAAGTGAAGGTTTAGAGTTTGTTCAAGATGCTATAAAGGAACTTTGGTCAACTTATGATGCAGATGAACCACAGACGGCGCCAACTAAAAAAGAAGTAATTGACTATTTAACGGAAAGGGGGGCTGGTAAAAACATGGCGGAGGCGGTAAACCTTGTTTTGCGTCCTGTCTGCCTGCAGGGAATAGGGAGAAGGGTAAGAAAATCAACATGATAATATGTGCCCATCATTCATGGATAATGGTGGGTACTCTACCTGATTTTTCTTGTTATTGGCCATCATAAGCATGTTTTGCATAGGTATCATTAGTACCCACTGATAAATTTAGTCTCCTCTTGAAGGGGGGCATCCCACAAAATCGTACCTACCTATATTATGATGATTTTTAGTGTAACTATCTCGTAAACCGCAATAGACGTTACGAGGTAAATATGTCCCAATCATTAATCCGATTTTCTGAGGTTCAGAAACGTACTGGCTACAGTAAGGCATGGTTGTATCGCCTTATGAGTGAACACCGTTTTCCCGCGGCAATTAAAATTGGCTCCCGTTCAATCGCCTTTATTGAAAGTGAAATTGACGATTGGATTAATCAGCGCATTACTGAATCTCGTGGTGAGGTGGCCTAATGCAAAAAGAAAACCGCCCATTACAGGCGGCTAACACAGATACTCGCGGATCTGATGTTACGCCACCAGCCTGCGCCGTTCAAGCCTCAAAACGCACCCCGAAGAAACACCGTGCCCGTACCTACATGCTGCGTTGTGGGGCTGGTGGGTGGACAGAAAACGATATCCTGCGCAATTGCCGCCTCTCATCTGGCCGCAACTATGCGAGCGAACTTGAGCGCGAGCTTGATATTTGCCTGGAACGCCTGGAAGAGAAAAACCCTGATGGTATCGGTGCGCACATGCGTTACCGGTTTGCGTGCCGTGGTGACGTGCTGAAGGTGATTCAGTTCGTTAACCGCATGGCCGCAGTCAACCAACATTACGGGCTTTCTAAGCAGGATATAGCCGACATTCTGAACCTCTACCCGGACAACTTCACCGCCGCATAACGGAGCCGAAAAAATGAAAATCGAAAAAAGCAGATTCAATTCTGAGGCCGCCCCTCAACCCAACGTTAACCCGGGCGTAATTAACGGCAATGACTTTGCCGCCATCGTTCCCGTTATTCCCGGCCAAATTGGCGGGCGCGAAACCAATATTGCGAGCGCCAGAGATTTGCATAAAGCGCTGGGTGTGGGCCGCGACTTTACCAACTGGATTAAAGGCCGCATCGACCAGTACGGATTTGTGGCCGGGACTGACTATATCCGTGTTGAAAATTTGAGCTCACCAAAACGGGCGAGCGCAAAATTTCGCCAGCAAATCGAGCATGATTACCTTCTCTCGCTGGATATGGCTAAAGAAGTGGCAATGGTTGAGCGCAATGAACAGGGGCGCGCCGTCCGCCGCTATTTCATCCAGTGCGAGGAAGCGCTACAGCTGAGTGCGCCGGAAATCGCCGCGAAGTATCGCCGGCACCTCAAAGCCCGCATTGGTGCCGCCAACCTCTTCAAGCCGATGTGCGCCGCTCTGGATGCTGCCCGGGCAGAACAGGGGAAAGAGACGCAAGCCCGGCACTACAGCAATGAAAGCAACATGATCGCCCGTATTGTGCTGGGTGGCATGACCGCTAAGCAGTGGGCGCAGGTGAACGGTATCGACGGCGAACCGCGCGATAGCATGAGCGCCGCCCAACTGGAACACCTCAGCTACCTGGAGGGTACAAACATCACGCTGATCGATATGGGCATGGAGTACGGCCAGCGTAAAGCGGAATTAACCCGCCTCTCTCAGCGTTGGCTGGCTAAACGTCTGGGGGCTAACGATGAATAAGCCCACCAGCACACCGCTGCCAAACCACTCCTATCGCGACGCTCACGGCCAGATGGTGAGCGTGACCGCTGTAGCGCATAACCGCGTGACGTTCTATCGCGAGGGCTATCAGTTCCCATGCGTACAGCCCATTGAGCGCTTCATGAAGGAGTACACGGAGGTGAAGCAATGATTACCGCCGCCCATGGTAAAAGCCTCTCTCTGGCTGGCCTGATGCCTCCATGCTCAGGCTTTAAAACCTTAGCAAAACTTAGCTTTTCATTTACTAATAAGGAGAATTATTTTCCACGTATCGCTGGTGGGATGAATCATATTGCTACCTCTGACGGCCGCGCCGCGTGGGATTTTGAGACCAGTACGCGAGAATTTAAGGACACGTTAGCGAATTGCCGGACCATCACACGCGAATTTTCGGGCACGCTAGAGGCGAGTTTCGTGACCAGTACGCGCGATGGATTTCACACCTGCAGCAAAGAGTTTTGCGAGTCCATAAAAAAGGGCTTGATGTGCCCGGCCATCCCGGTCTATGGTTATAGCGCACCAGCAAAATCTGGTGCCGGGATTGGCGTCCTGGTAAAGTTGTCGGCGACATATGACGCGCCAAGCGTCTTTTTTTGTGTCGTTAGCTCAGTACACCCTTTTTTCAGCGGTTCGGTGTCATACCGGACTTGCCTCAGAATTATGGTGGGCTGGGCGGGGGCTTCTTCGGAAGCGCCGGTTTCCGATAACGCCGGTTACGCCAACCCTGTCCAGTCCATCACCAGTGAAATTGGCGTTTCCGGTGATGGGTTTAATCCCCTGTTATCGGAGGCTGCCACATGTTGGCTACTACCCCTACCCAAATTCCGCAATTCATCTGGATTATCGCCGCTGTTCGCCGCGATATGCCGACAATTACCGCAAAAATTCACCATATCGCCGCACCTACTGAGCGCGAAGCCCGCCGTTCTCTGGTTCGGGATCACGTCTGCTTTTTCGCTGGTCGCATCCGTCTGGAGGTGGCTCATGCGTAACTATTTCCGCATCACCGGCTACGCCGTTAATAAGCGCGGTTTAACGGTTGGTATCGGTTATCAGCTCATATCCAGCGACACCAAAACAGCAACGGCCCACGCAGTGCTTCAGGCGCAGCGTGAAGGTCTCAGCCATGTGCGCATTACCCGCGTTCAGGAGGTATCGGCATGATGAATATTGCTCAAAGAGATCGAATCCTGGCGTCTGTAAACCAGGTCATTGGGCGTAAAGAGAGTGTTGTGCCTAATACCCCGGAAAATAATTCGCACGATCGTTTATTGCGGATAAGCGCTGGTCTCTTGCACCTGTTAAATGAGGTTCTCCCTGGCATGGCCAATACGGCTGAACGCGACGAAATAGCAGTGTGGGTGGATGCGATGTATTCCATCACGATGATTGAAGCGTTAGATGCAAAATCATTGCCCCCCACAACAGTGCCAGACTTGCGCAGTGAAATGCCTGTGCCGACTGGTGGTGATGCCGCAACCACGGTGCGTTATGCGGCAGAACTGCAGGCGTTGTGGGAGCTTCATCTTGATGCTCGCTTGCGGGCTGCCAATCCTAAAGCTGGCGCCAGACTATGGACGCTAATTAACGAACTTAACTACGCAGCTCAGCGTACGGAAAGCAGATACAACCGCCTGTTGTTAAAGCTGAAGGGCATGAAATGAGAGAGTTTCGTGTGTTTTCCACGTGTCTCGATCGTGCCGGTTACCCGATGCCTGTTACATGGCGCGGGTATGCCAGCAGTACAGATGCTGCGATCAGAAAAATGGAGCATGAGGCTAAAAGCAATGGCTGGAGCGTTGCGCTGATTGTTTTTGTACAGCAAAGAAGAGTGGCGCGCGATAAGTCGCTGGTGGAGATAAAGGCATGAGCAATATTTACCCACTCCCGAAAAAGCCGGGCAATACCCATCCATTCCGTGCAGATCCTACGCCTGAAGGCGTGAGAATAACCAGCTCTGGTGGCGATGGTCGTGAAACAGTTCAGCTTATCGCTTATGACAAAGCCGTGAGCCGTCTGGACGCGGGAGATTATGACGATTCCGGCACGGGTTATGACATTCACCTTGCCGTAGCAGAGGGCGGAAACTGTGGATATTTCGACTTTACCGCGCAGCACAACGTCACTATGTGGCGCTGGCTGATTGCCGCGGCGTTCATCACCGAGATGAAGCTGAAAAACGGTACGACCATTGTTACTGAGCCGGACGGCACGTCATCGCAGGTGGCGGTTTATTCCAATGGCAAAGCGTCTATCACGGTTTATCCATTCTCTGAGCGCCTGGCGATGGCAAATAACATCGAGGGGGCAATGATTGAACGCTACGGCTCAGAAGAGGGCGCGGAAAAGGCTATTGTGTTTTATCAGGCCATGCTGGATGTGGAGGCCGGAGAACTAACCTCATTCGGACGTGAAACGCTGGCAGAACTACACGATCACTTCATCAGCGATCTGCAGCAAAACGGATGGCCTGAAATGCCATTGACGCACTGAGGGGGCCAGATGATTACTAAGAACTTCCGGCTTAATGCGCTGGCGAACCAGTACGCAGCGGCGCTGTATAACCATATCACCGCCACCAGCCACGGCGACTACTTCATGATTGATGCGGGTGGCGAGCTTGTGCGCGTAGAGATTGCTGGTGGCGTGAAAGGCGTCCGCGACCTCATCGACGGCTACGCGCTGGAGGCGCTGAAAGAACATTACCCGCAGTGGGAAAGCGTAGGGATCGAGCTGCTTAGCCGCTGCGTCACCGCTACCGGTCTGACCGGGCGCGGTCGTGAGATATGGCAAAGCATGGTTAACGATATGGGCGCAACCGTGGCAGGCAATCACGGGGGTGAGAATGCGTAATATCGACCTCATTCGCGAAGTGACTCATGCCGCCGCTGGCCGCTGGCCTTCGGTGCTGGCGGGCCTGCATATCAATGTGCCGGATTCACCGCGCAGGCATGGGCCGTGCCCGTCCTGTGGCGGTTCGGATCGCTTCCGTTTCGATGATGGCGGCCGCGGCAGCTTTATCTGCAACCAGTGCGGCGCCGGTGACGGCCTTGACCTAATTCGAAAGGTGAACAAATGCGATACCTCAGAGGCCGCGCGACTGGCGGCTGATGTGCTGGGTATTGATTACCGGGCAGCAGTACAGGACGACGCCACCGCCAGCCAGAGGCGGGAGCAGCTGGAAGCCGAGCGTACACAACTGGAGCAGGAGCGCCTGCAGCGGGCGGTAGTGGACGCACAGCAGCGCCGGGCTACGTTTTCCCGTCTGTACGATGAGAGGCGGCAGAGCGCCACTCAGGGCGAATCTGAATACCTGACTGATAAGGGGCTGAACGGCTTCACCTTCCCCATTCTTTCCGATGGTTCAATTTTGCTGACCCTGGTAGATGAGGCTGGCGCAGTCGTGGCAGCGCAGACCATTACGCCTGAAGGGGTGAAGCGGCTGGTGGCCGGCTCTGCAAAGCGCGGCGCATATCACGCCGTGAACACGCCAGATGACCCGCAGACCGTGTTAATTGCTGAGGGGTTGGCTACTGCTCTAACGTGTCACTTAATTTGCCCTGATGCTCTGACAGTAGCAGGAATAGACGCGGGCAACCTGCTGCCCGTCGCGGAAGTGATGCGCCGAAAGTACCCGCTGGCGCAGATCGTCATTGCCGCCGATAACGACAGATTAGACGACAAGCCCAACACCGGCACAGAGCGTGCCGAGAAAGCGGCCTTATCCGTGGATGGTTATGTATCCGTGCCGCCGACAGACTATAAGGCCGACTGGAACGACTACCACCAGCAGCACGGGCTGGCAGCCGCTACAGCAGCCTTTAACCATTCGATGTATCAACCGCAGGGGGGCAGCGTGAAACCGCAGTTACAGGCCATTGAGGGCGGAAAGTCCGGCCAGCCAGAGAAAGACCCGCTTAAGCCGCATGTTGAGAGCCGCGCAGACGGCGTTTTTTGGGTAACACCGAAAGTGGACAAGGACAGCGGGGAGGTTATCAACCAGGAAGCGTGGTTGTGTTCGCCGCTGGAAGTGGTGGGCACCGGCCGGGATGATAAAGACCAGTACCTGATTATCCGCTGGCAGGCATTCGGTGTCAGCGCGCTGACGACGGCCGCAATCCCCCTGGCTGATATTGGCGAGCGTGAAGGCTGGCGCACCCTGAAGGCAGGCGGGATTAACGTCACCACCAAAAGCAGCCTGCGCGCGATCCTGGCCGACTGGCTACAGCGCAGCGGCGCGCGGGAGCTGTGGCGCGTTGCCCACGCGACGGGCTGGCAGTGCGGGGCATACATCATGCCGGACGGCGAGGTTATCGGAACGCCGGAACATCCTGTGCTGTTCAACGGCCGCAGCTCGGCGGCGGCCGGCCACACCGTCAAAGGCACCGCTGAGGACTGGCGCGGCAGCGTGGCGCACCTGGTAGCCGGTAACTACTCCATGATGACTGCGACCGCCGCAGCGCTGGCGGCGCCGCTGATTGGCCTGGCGGGCGCCGATGGCTTCGGGATCCACTTCTATGAGCAGTCGAGCGCGGGCAAGACCACCACGGCGAACGTGGCCAGCAGCCTGTATGGCAACCCGGATTTACTGCGCCTGACGTGGTACGGCACGGCGCTGGGGCTGGCGAACGAAGCCGCCGCACACAATGACGGCCTGATGCCGCTGGATGAGGTCGGCCAGGGATCCGACCCGGTAAGCGTGTCGCAGTCTGCCTATGCGCTTTTTAACGGGGTTGGGAAGCTGCAGGGTGCGAAGGAGGGCGGCAACCGGGACTTAAAGCGCTGGCGCACCGTGGCAATCAGCACCGGCGAGATGGATTTGGAAACCTTCATCGCGGGCGCCGGACGCAGGACCAAAGCCGGGCAGCTGGTGCGGCTGCTGAATATCCCGCTGAGTAAGGCGGTTCACTTTCACGAGCACCAGAACGGCAAGCAGCACGCGGATGCGCTGAAGGAGGCATACCAGCACCACCACGGCGCCGCTGGGCGGCAGTGGATTAAGTGGTTGGCCGACCACCAGCAGCAGGCTACAGAAGCTGTCCGGGGGTGTGAGGCCCGCTGGCGCAGCCTGATACCTGCAGACTACGGCGAGCAAGTACATCGCGTAGCCGCCAGGTTCGCTATTCTGGAGGCGGCGTTGCTGCTGAGCGCCGGCATCACCGGCTGGGATGCACAGACCTGCCGGGATGCGGTACAGCACAGCTATAACGCCTGGCTGCGGGAGTTCGGCACCGGCAACAAAGAGCATCAGCAGATCATCGAGCAAACGGAGGCGTTTCTTAACGCCTACGGCCTGAGCCGGTTTGCGCCGTTTCCTTACAGCCCGGCCGACCTGCCAATAAAAGAACTAGCCGGCTACCGGCGGCGCCAGGGGGAACACGACGAGAGCCCGATATCGTTCTATACGTTCCCGGCAACGTTCGAGAAGGAAATCGCCGCGGGCTTTAATCACAAGCAGTTTGCCGAAGTACTGAAAAGAGCGGGAATGCTGACGCCGCCGAGCAGCGGACGCGGATATCAGCGCAAGTCTCCACGTATCCAGGGGAGGCAGATCAACGTTTACGTCCTCAACTACCTGCCGGAGGACTACAACCAGCCAGAGGAATAGTATTTCTCACATACGAGTAAAAGGTGTTGGTTCAGTCAGTTCAGTTGGTTCAGTAATTAAAGGTTACTGTTTTATAAGCATTTTAATTATGAATCTGAACCAACACTGAACCAACAAATGCCTGTTTTGAACCAACGCCAGCGCGTAGAGTTTTTTCCCTGGCAGGCGGTGAACCAACAGAATGCCCCGCTGAACCAACGCAAAATTGCTGAAGTTGGTTCAGGAAAACCCAGTAACGGCGCGGGCTGGCGGGCAGTGAACCAACTGAACCAACTGAACCAACACTATTTCTGTTTATTATCAGAAAAAAACAGAGACTGGCCGAGAGAGGTGAGCATGACAGCACAAATTTCAGCATACGGGCGGCTGGTGGCCGACCCTGAGACCCGGACAACGGGAAAAGGTACGAGCATGGCTATGGCCCGGCTGGCGGTATCGCTGCCGTGCAATGCCGCAGCGGACGGGCAGGCTACCTTCTGGCTGGGCGTCATTGCCTTTGGGAAGCAGGCCGATGCGCTGGCCAAACACCAGAAAGGCGATCTCGTGAGTGTGGCGGGCAATATGCAGATCAATCAGTGGACGGGCCAGGATGGCGGCACCCAGCAGGGTTACCAGGTACTGGCCGACAGTGTGATCAGCGCCAGAACTGTACGCCCAGGCGGTAAAGCAGGGCTGCAGGGGCAAGCTACGGATGCCCTGCGCCGTGCCCATGAGCAACAACCACTAGACAACGGTTATGAGGGATACGACCAGACGCCGCCGTATGAAGAAGATTCCTGAGACTGATGACGGCCAAGCCTCAAAGTGAGGATGTGTAAAAATATCAATTGGTTGAGTGGTCTAAAATTCCGCCAGCTACCAACTGGCGGAATAATATTGCGTGTCTTACGACCACGTACAGGCATCGAGTGGATTGCCGGTACCGGATCTTATTTCACCAATCTTAGGCCGCTTTTCTTGTTCATTGGGTAAAGGCGCTCTATTTCTTCGTAATTCAAAGAAAAGACCTGGGCCAACTCATCTTCATCATAATCAAGTTCCTGTTTGACATGGTTGAAAATTTCAGCGAGTAATGTTGGTTTCTCGTCGTTGGCTGATAGTTGGACCGGTTCATTAAGCCTATATCCTCGTGAGGACATTTGGCGCCATATGTACTCGTTCTGACCTTGATTTAAAAATCCCAGCGTCTTAGCTCTGAAAATAATTGATGCCATTGATACCCTCCAATATGGCTTCAATGTTGCAGCCTTTTCTACACTCATGTCTCGAAGGTATGGAGACACATCGCGCGCAGGCATCAAAAATTCCGCAGCGAATGTATCCGCTTCGCTTTCCATATTCTGGTTGGGTGACTTATGCATCACCAGGTGCCCAAGCTCATGCGCTAGCGTAAAACGATACCTATCAAGAGGTTGATTTTTATTGATAAAAATTACAGGAGGTAGCCCTGGTAAATTGTAGCTCACCCCAGACAGCCCCGTATCATCCATATCGCAATCAATAATTAGGCATCCAGCCCTCTCAAGCACTTCAATCAGGTTTTTTACTGGTCCAGCAGGCATGTACCAAGCTTTTCTAACGTTCCTGGCTATTTCGCCAGCATCCCCATTGTAATCATCGGGATCGTAGCTTGGCATTTCAAACTCTGGTTCAAATTCAACAAACTGTAATAGCTTTCTGATGTGAGCAATTCTGACATTTATTTCCGCTATTAAGCGGTCCAAAACTTTTATGCCCACAGATGCTTTTTTTCTATACATCGGCGCGGCACTTATTGGGCCGCCGTAAATGCGCTCAGGCATGCAAAAAAAACTAACCGGGCATGATAAAGCAACTGACAACTTATCGGCTTGTTCGTCAGTAACAGTTTTGAGACCCTGCTCTATTTTAGAAAGCGTCCCTTGAGACATGCCGACTCTATCAGAAAGAGCCTTTTGGCTAATACCCAGCATTCTTCTTCGAAGCTCAATCATCTCATGCCTGATTACTTTTTTGAAATCAGGATGTTGTGCCATCTTTTCCTACCACTTTATCTTTCGCACTTTTGCGAGATTTAATAACTTTCTTGGCAACTGTTTCTGCTGGTTTGTTGACCACGTTAGGCTCAATTACACGAGGCATCTCAATGATGTTTTCAGCGTTAATATCAATCGCCCATGCAACGAATTTATCTTTCCTTTGAACAATTGCAATTTTATCAATATTGATACCATCGCGGTCGAGCACATACAAAAGCTCCAGCCTGACCTCACCGCCAAACATATCAATTTCAGGATCATGGTATTTCATCGCTGATTGAGTTTGAAGGTTAGACGAAAGAAAGTTTGAGTCTGCTTTCTTAAATTTAAGGAAAAAACGGTCATTAATCGCAAAACCCTGGTTGTAGGGGATTTTAGCAAATCTTATGCCCGTATGCTCGCCAGTGGACAGCTCCTTCATCATTTCGAAAAAGTAATCATTCCAAACCAAATTAGCACGTACACGCTTATGTTGCATTCTGGGTGCCACTGGCCCAGCAATCCATGAATCCCACGCTGCGTAAACGGCTTTACGCAAGAGAGGGAAGTATGGTTCAAGCTCAAGCATCGCTTCTTCTTTGGAGATTAGAGACATAAAACATACTCTGTTAGTGATGGTAAAAGTAAGATTATCACCAACAACAAAAATGACAACAAAATATTCCTAAAAATATTCCATTTTTTGTATATTTTTGATTTTAATGATAATTTTCTGAGTTTGATTTGTCCGTATTCTGTTGTAAGGGAGTTGTGAAACGCTGCTGTAATGTCCTGCTCAATGGCTCTACATGATATCAGATGGCTGATGTGATCAGGATAAAATAAAGAGGGGCTTAAACATTTTCGAGCCCACTGAACACAGAATCGCAAAAACCCCCTAGATCAGCGTTCAAGCATTTCACGTAGAATCATGCCGCTCATAAAATGCCCATATCTTATTTATAGGCAGAAACGGTGTGTTCTGGCTATGTATGGCAGAAATGGTGTGTTCTGCCTATAGATAGGCAAGCTTGATGTGTTCTGCCTATAAGGACTGATAGCGCTCGAAAATTGTCGTTGAGAACGAGCTGTGGTAAACACCCACCAGCCCGCGCCGAAGATTTCAGCGGCCTTCACAAAGCTGCGAAGGAGACCCAGCGCCGCATGGGGATAGCGCAGCCGAATGGCGAGGCGTTCAGGTTAAAGGGGAAGGCTATTTAAACAGTGAAAATTGAGCTTTAAGCCGGCTTGCGGTGGTGGTTTCCCGTTCGATCAAACACTGGTAGGCTACATTCATCTTTACTTTGGGGGATAGGGATATGAGAAAGGCGCTGGCATGTTTTGCATTGCTGTTTTTAATTGCTGGATGCGATGAAAGCAGCAAAACAATCATAACTGATGGGGCTGATACCGCGATAAAGATGTTTAAATCCGAAATGAATGAGGGTGATCACCCTCCGTTTATTTATAAGAATCTTGCTTTCAAACCGGACCACCAAAACTCAAGCGAAGTGTTAAGTGGCTGGGTTTGCGGGGAGGGGAGCATGGTACGCGACACGAAAACCTATGATTTCAAGTTTAGAGGTCATGTCATAAAAACAAACGGAGTTTCTTATGTAGGTGATCTTGCGGCCCTACTCTCTGATACAGAAATGGCAGAATATGACATTCTGTACAATAAATACTGTAAGTAAGATAACAAAGCGAATAGTTGATTAAGCCCCGTACCTACGGGGTTTTTTTATGCCTATGCATCAATAAAAGTGATCGTAACCACAAAGTTGTTGTTTCATTTTTTGCAATGTATTTGATGAGTGTTGATAAAATTGCAAGTATAATCACTGTATAAATATCAGGAGGTACGCAATGGCAACACCATCCGTAAAACCCGTTCTTCTCAGCTTGGAGCAGATCGAGAAACTCCGGACGCTGCAGGAAAATGAACGGAAGAAATCACCGCTGGGCATTGCTCCCACCATCCACGTTATCGCGCGTCAGTTGATGGATCGCGCTTTAAGCACACAAATGGAGGCGTAATGGAACAACTACAACGACTGGCCGAGGCTATCGCTGAAACCTACATCCGCGATCTGCGCCGGGAAACAGGAGATAATGTCATTACCGTTGATGGCGTCAGCGGCAATGTTGAAACGCACCTTTTAGCCGCGGGGCTGGTGGATAACTCAGTTTCAGCAGCCAAAAACCAATACGGGGCGACATTTGAACGTGAGGCATATCAAATGTTACTGCGGTTAATTTCACTCGATGGCCCGGAGTATCGTCTGACTGAGCATGGTGCTTACGTCATTACCTTCATGACGACTAAGGCTTTAAAAAAACAGTCTTCCACGACAGTACACTGAGGTGCGTATGAGTAATAATTTTGGCAATTATTACATTGAAATTGACGCTGATGTCTTACCGTTCCTCAAGGGGATGGACAAGGTACAGAGCACTCTTGATGCTCTTTCGGCTGATTCGAAAAATGGCAGTAAAGCCTTCGATAATTTGAGCTCGTCCGCATCGAGTGCCGGAACCTCATTTAATGAACTTGCTGGCTACGCCCGCTCAATGGATGGCTCTCTAAAATCGCTCAACACCAATGTGAACGCGATCACCAGGGCCATGCAAGGTGCCGGGACGAGTACCGCGGGTGTAGGTTCGGAATTCACCAGAGCGGAAGCAATACTTGAGAGTCTTGGCAACCAGTTGGCCATCCTGGATGAGGCGCAGGAAAATGGCGCCCGTAGTGCTGCTGTGCTAGCGGCGCAGTTGCGTGCCGGCTCGAAAGCCACTGATGAAGAAAAGCAGAAGATTGGCGAATTGACTGGTCGTCTCTACGACATGAAGACTGGCGTCGATACCGGGGCGAAAAGTCACGGCTCCTGGAAAAACAGCATGCAGCAGGCTGGTTATCAGGTTCAGGATTTTATCATTCAGGTGCAAGGTGGGCAGTCGGCTTTAGTTGCTTTTGCCCAGCAGGGATCGCAATTAGCTGGCGCATTTGGTGCGGGCGGCGCAGTGGTTGGGGCTGTGATTGCCCTTAGCTCGGTTGTCGCTGGCGCGCTGATTACGTCGCTTAATGGCGGAAAAAACGCCATTGATTCACTGAAAGATGCCGCCGAAACGATGGATAAGGTTATCACCATTTCGCAAAATGGCGTGGCCGCACTTTCCGACAAATATGCTTATCTGGCGAAAACTAACGCCGAAGTCGCAACGTTGATGCGAAATCAGGCTCTACTGGAATATAACGAGGCTATTAACAAAATACCTAAAGCTATCAGTGATGCTTCAAGCTCTCTGCTTTCGTTTGGCGATAAGGCCATATCAGCATTCGCCGGCGGCTTTGCTTCTGTCGAAGGGTTCAATGATCGTCTTTCAGCACTAGAAATCACCACGGATAACTACTCTGAGGCAATTAGTCAGGCGTATGGAGCTGGGCAGGTTTTTCAGGCAACGGCGAACAGCATCGGCAATACAGTCGGAGCCGTAGCGGGAAAATTCGGTATTACAGAACAGAAAGCTTTTGAGCTCAGCAAGCAGCTTTCTGACATCGCAAAAAATCCATCCCCGGAAGCACTACAGCGATTGGCGACGGAACTTCAGAAAACCAGAGAGTCAACTGATACAGCCACTCCTGCTTTAACGGAATTTATCGGAAAGCTCGTTTTATTATCCAAAGAGTCGGCAACTGCTAAGGGAAATTATAAATCCCTCAAAGATGAAATGGATAATTCAACGTCTGGACAGAAGAACCTCATCAAACAATCTGAGCGCAGTCTGAAACTGTCAAAATTGCAGGGGGAGGCTCGTGCACGGCTTCAGGCTCAGTTTGCTGCGGAGGATGCCGGGTTTGACAAAAACGACCCTCGCGTAACCCGCATGAAAGATGAGGCGGCCGCAACTTACCGTAACACCCAGGCTCAGAAGGATCTCAAGTCTCAGCAGACTGCTGGAGCGACAGCCGCGGAGTCTATCGCCCAGAAGCTGGCGAATTTGAAGCAGCAGGCAGAGTTAGCCGCCGGTTCAACCCAGGAGCTTAGCCGCGAATCAGCGATGCTGCGCGCCGAACAATCCCTTGGTAAATCAGCCTCAGCCGATCAGATACAGCAGGCCAGAGCTTACGCTGCCGCCGTTTGGGATACTACGGCAGCATTGAAGGCACGCAATGCCGTACCTGAGCTTAAAGAGAACGCGGACTACACAGCCCAGAAATCGCAGCTTGAGATGATTAAGGGCGCCAAAGACGCACAGGGAAATTTGATTATCTCGCAGAAGCAATACAACCAGGCTTCTGAGCAATTAGAGCAGCAGCACCAGGTTAATCTGGCGAAAATTCGAGCCGGGCAGGTTGTGACACCCCAGCAGCAGGCCCAGGGGGAAGTTGATCCGGTACAGCGGCTTGCCAACCAGCACGCCCAGGAGCTGGCGCTTATCCAGCAGTTTGAAACCCAAAAAGGGGCGCTCACAGCTAACGGTCTTGCGTTGATGAACGCAGCTAATACGCAATATGAGCAGGCGAGAATAGCCGCGCAGTGGGAGATATTCCGCAATCAAAGCACAACAAATGAGTTGATGGCCTCGGCGGTTGATGGGTTCGCCAGTCAGGCGGCTAACTCGTTGACAGGCCTGATTGATGGAACACAAAGCGCTTCGGAAGCGTTCAGAAATCTAGGGAGCGCGATCGCAAATAGTGTTGTTCAGGCGTTGGTAGAGGTGGGAATCCAGTATCTGAAAAATGCTGCGATGGCGATGGTCGCCGATGAAATGACATCAAGGTCATCTCAAAAGGCTGGCGTTCAAACAGCCGCAGCCTGGGCCCCTGCCGCTGCCGCCGCATCTGTAGCTACTTTTGGCGGTGCTGCTATTGCCGGTATTGCTGGCATGGTAGCAGCGTTCGCCATCGGTGCCGCTTTGGCCGGCAAACGCAAAAATGGCGGTACGGTAGGCGCTGGTGGGGCGTATCAGGTTGGCGAAGGGAATATGCCTGAACTCCTGCAGACCAAAAACGGGTTAATTATGATTCCTGGTGATCGAGGCAGAGTGTTCAGCAATAAGGATGTTACCGGCAGTTCTCCGACGATCCAGAAGGCGTCTACAGGTAAGGAATATCTACCTGCTTCATCGGCATCATCCAGTCAATCGGGAGATAGCTCTAAACGGTCGATACAGGTAAATATCCAGCTGATAGATCAGACCACCGGCAACCAGCACAACATTACTGGCGCTGAAGCTTTCCAGCAAGGTGACGTTGTGACAGTTACTGGATGGCTAAATGACGTAGATACCGCCGGCCCAATGTCTACAGCATTCGCAGATGCGCACGGGCTTAGACGGCAGGCAAGGGGAGCCTTTTAATGTGGTCTAAGGGGAGGGTTAAACCCCCTCCCTTATGCTTTACAGGACTGCCAGTTTAAGAGCATTTTCACACGTCGGGAATAAGAACTTTTTTTCGTGTAAACGCAGCCAGTAAATAACCTACCCCATGAGAGGATGACAAAAGTTGACATCGAAAGGCGATCCCGTGACGAACGACGAAAAGCGAAAACTATACCGTGCGTGGGCTGATGATATCGGCGGCGGAACACCTTTCCCGGAAGCCTGCAGGGATTTGACGTGCGGAGCGACGACGAGGAAAGGGACACCCTGCAAAATGACAGCCCTGTATGCTTCCGGCCGCTGTAAGTTACACGGAGGCATGAGCACCGGCGCAAAGACGCCAGAGGGTAAGGCCCGGCAGTTAGAGGGATTCCGTCGCTGGCTGGAGAGACAGCGGCAGGCCACCAGCCAGGGTGACAATACGCAGTAAGGTTCGCGCTGATGGTACGCAGTACGCAGAAAGGTACGCAGCAGAATGGAGCTTTTTGCTGCGCGTACCTGGTAGAGATAAGAGGTGAAAAATGGGTATTAAAGGCAGGGGCATGAACAACATCCGGCGCAACATGAATGCGCTGGTGAGGGACATTACTGGGCGGCGCTTACCTCGCGCAATGACAGCCGCTTTGCATGAGGCCGGACTCGTAGCCGCAATCTATACGCCAGTTGATACCAGCACGCTGATTAACTCGCAGTTTAAAGAGGTCATCACTAACGGGACGCGCATCACTGGACGCATCGGATATTCAGCAAATTACGCAATCTATGTAGCAGATCCGAATATCCCGCAGAAATTCACCCTCCCCAGGGCCAGGAAAGAGTTTTTGCAGCATGGCGTTGCTGATGCAAAACCGCAGATGGATGCTGCTTTCCTGCGGGAGTTATCAAAGCCATGATTGCGCAGAAAACGAAACCGATATATGCACAGAAACCGCTTACCCCGTGAGTGGTTAAGAATTGTTAATGTTGCGGAACTCATATTATTTCGTATTCATTTTCGGCTTTTTTTAGCGGAGATCTGAGCCAATGAGAGAGCTGACGCGGGTTTACACTTCTGCGCTACCACGGATTAACCTCCAGTTTCTGGCAGATATGCAAAGAAAGCTGGTGGATTCGAGCCCGAAAACACAGGTTTTTTGTGATACCGAGAGCGGAAGGGTGTACTTCTCTCTGGTCTCTGGCGGCTACAGCGCGACAATCAACGGGGTAATGCGGGTTATTGGCATCACGATCACCCGGGCAGGTTATGGCTACCGGCAATGGTACATTTGCCCGCATTGTGGTGGCCGGGTTGCGAAATTATTTATTGGCCGGAAGGACGTAGGGTGTCGTAAATGCTGGAGCCTTCACTATGCCAGCCAGAGTGAAGATGAAATCGCTCGCTTACGGCGCAGTGTGTGGAAGCAGAGGCATGATCTATGGGGGGATGATTACCCACCCGCGGGCAGCCTGCTAAATAGTCCGCTCAAGTTTCCGAAGCCTGCCGGCATGAGATGGGATACCTTCGAGAAAAAGCGCTCTCGACTGCTAAAGACTGAATCAGCTTATTGGCGGTTGAAAGAACCGAGGGACGCTAAAGGGTTTGCCCGGGTGATACGCAAAGCGGAGGCGTCAATTCGGTCATTTGAACGGGCATCGAAAAAGGCTACCCCATGAGCGCACTAATATTACCCTAATGCCTACCCCATGAGCACAGCAAGACTACGGCAAGGTTAATTCTGGTTCTCTGACAGAATTAGCTAAAATCAGCCGGTTACAAGCCATGAACAGGAGCTATTCCATGTTAGACCGTCACAAGCTTGAATTAACGTTGCTCGAGATAGCCCGGCAGAACGATGAAGGAGTGGACAGCCACACTCTTTACACCATTCGCAACGGCGTGGCGCAGGTGTTGCAGGCCAAAGAGCGCCACCACTGCAGGATGAGCGCACCAGCCTACCAGTGGAAGAAGCCCGCCGCGCCGCGCAGATAAAACAGAGTCATGGCTATAGTGCCGCCGATAACTTCTCAGCGTTGCGCCCCTGTCGTTTCCAGGCGCTGTAGATGTCCTTATCCCACGCCTTACCTGCTTTAGTCTGATAACCGGACTCATTGAGCCGCTCAGCGATAATGCGGCCATTGTCGAACCCTTCCCGGATGGTATCAGCAACAATCGCGATAACAGCCGCTTCATTGTACAGAGTCGGCGGAATCCCCTGCTTACCACCCGCCAGCGCAGCCGCCGCCACTTCCATTCGCTCCACCAGCTCAAGCATGCGCAGCTGTGGGTTGCTTTCTGGCTGGTTCAGTTTACTGCGCAGGGCATCGAGCAGCCAAGCTGTTTTGTCACCGCCCGCCGCCGCTACAGCCTGATTGAATGCGCCATGCAATTCAGTCGGAACGCGGAATGCTACCAGATTGGATTTGCTCATTAGGGGCCGCCATATCAGTATTTTCGGTCTATACAGTATACCACTGTATAACGTTGTTATACGGATTAGGTTCCATATAACTGACGGTTTTCTCCATCCATCCTCACCTTGGGTGTGCGGCGCTGGTGGCGTTATATCAGAAAGGGCAGAAATCTGCCCTTTAGAATCCTGTACGAGTAGATGTGGGAAAATCCCATATGTAGGGCTGCTGGTTACCATGCAGAACAGAGTCTCTCTCAGTTACTTTGTTGCTGTCTAAATAGGAGGAATCTCCTCTTTATAGTCATGGGCGGGTACATGCGGGGATATCCCGTATGTAGAACCGGCTCAGTAGCTTCGCGAGGACAGTATCCAAACGAGAGGTATCTAGGCTGGTATCCACCGAAAAACTAACCTTTCGGAGACTTATCTATATCGCCGGGGCCGAGCAATGGACTGTCGCTCAATCCATCGATCAATTTCGTCAATGTTATAAAAGCACGGGCTGTTATCCCAAGGTTTTCCATCGAATGCCACATGCTTGTACTCTCTTCCCTCCATGAAAGTGTTTTCCCGGGCCTTCTTAAGCGTCCCTTTTTTGATTCCCTTCAGTGCTATTAATTGCTCCTCCGCAACCCATGTCCCTGGGTAGACGATTAAGTTTATGATTTGTGGTTCTGAGTTTTTTCTCACTGCTATCTCCTGTTTTAAATGCTTTCTTGAATATTTATGTAAGGTTCATCGTTGACCTACCTTTTCTAACAGGGCACAACGTGTAGTTGCGAAAGATCAATATTGACGAATGTTTCAACGAATACCTTGAATGTTCACCTACCGCTCGGAGAGAGCCAAATGAGCATCAAATTATTCGCTGTTTCCATACTCGCTGCCGCTTTCGTCTTTGTCTCAGATATGGCTATCGCCAAATCGAATCAGTTAACTGATGACCAGGTTAAGCAAAAAATTATCGACGACTCTGTAGCGTCCTATCCCGGCACATGTGCCTGTCCATTCAATACGGCGCGGAACGGCAGTTCGTGTGGTCGTCGCAGCGCCTGGAGCAAAGCGGGGGGCCATTCACCCACCTGCTACAAAAAAGAGGTCACGAAGGAGATGGTCAAAGAATGGCGTCAGCAGAATCAGTAACGGTAACTGTCTGCTGAATGTGTGATTTTGCTGTTTGAAACATCGTGAATGTTGGTTCAACTCGCCAAATGTTGGTTCAAAATAGAGTGGTGTTGGTTCAATTTTTTGAAAAATACTCAAACAAAACAATGGTCTTTACGTTTTGAGGCAACTGAACCAACCGAACCAACACATTTTGCATGTATATAGAGAAATTTTTCCGCACATAAATTTAGGCGTGATTTTGTACCGGTGGATATTACCGACATGTGAGAAGGTACTCTGAGCCCCAAATTGCGCGATAAATAGTCAATTCTCATCCGCAGAAAAATATATGGGGGTACATTTGGGGGTATGTGCGATTTTAGTAACCTGTGTAGTTAAATAAAATCAATTTGTTACGTGTTTATATCGAATCCTGTAGGGGTACCATTTTCTCGTTAAGAATCCTCTTTCCTTACCTTTTTACTTCCTGGAATTAGTGTTTTTCTTTTACTATCCCTATCGAAGTTGACGTAGGTCTAACCGAATCAGAGCTGCACATAAGCCTTTAAAGGGCTCATTTCGTTCCTGGGAGGATGAGGGACTCATAGCCCTCAATCTACCAAAGAAAGAAACGGCAGAGCCAAAAGAGAGATAATACATACTCATTAATGGCGGAGGATTGTATCAATTAGCTACAGCAGTAGGCCTTACGATGATTGAGAGATACCTGGTAAAATAAGTAGATATACTTTAAAATATTTGCGTTAATATATTCATTATTGAATCACACAATATGTCGGGTCGGATCATATAATTGAAGGTGAGCTGAGTGATATAATCGATTTGCTGAATAATTTAATTTGTGATGAAAATTTTTTAACACGCACAGAACGCCTTGATTTGGTCCGGGCTATTGCCGCCATCGGGGCGATAAAAGACGTGTTGCTATACTTTCTCCACAAAAATCCTCGTCGGTTAAAAAGAGTGAAGAAAAGAAAGAAAAGGTTATCGAGCCACGTTTTCCAAACGCTGGCATAGCCTGGAATGACAATGATGAGTCCATCCTACGGGAAGTATTAGACCCTATTCCAACGGAGAAAATAGGCGATCATCTCTTCTGGCTGGCCGAAAAGCTTGGGCGTATTCCTTATAGTATGGCTTGTAAGATAGCTCAGGTGAAAAATTACCTGCTGAATGGAAAGATAGCTTCCGTAAAATTTCAGCTCGGATTCGCGATTCGAAAAATGACGTTCAGCGAATATATTCAAGCTAAAGGTAATGAATAAGCACGGAATAAGATTCGAGCCTTTATGGCCTTATGGCATTTTTGTGTAAAGGATCTGCGAGCAACCTGCAGGCAGGCATAACGATTTCTTGTGACACTACAAAAAAATACTTTCAGAGATATTCGGCACTATTGAGAAAGAACAATATGTTTTTTCCTTCTGCCGGGTAATTTGAGTTGTCCTTTCTCACGAGAGCAATCTTTATGGCCGTTAAACGACTCGGTACCGCCGTGTTAGTATTACTGTGTGCTTTTATAGCCAGCGCTGCTGCCGCTAAAGCACCGCAATTAAATGATGATCAAGTTAAGCAGCAAATTATTGAGGCTTCTATTGCTTCTTATCCTGGCGTTTGCGCTTGTCCGTTTAATCGGGCGAGAAACGGCAGTTCCTGTGGCAGGCGCAGCGCCTGGAGTAAAGCAGGAGGTTATGCGCCAGTTTGTTATAAGAAAGAAGTCACTCAAGAGATGATTAAACGCTGGCGTCAATCCCAACAAATATAGATATTTATCCCCGCTGGGAACGCAACGTTACTTTGCTCTTGGACCTGGTTTCGGAGAGTCTGGCAACACGCAGACTCTCTGAGAAAAGGGCAGAGGCTCGCTCGTTTTCCCGGCCTCAGGCGCCGGTTTCATTTTTTATTCGCCTGTTAATGTATTCCACGGCCTGAGAGACATCCATAATCCCATTAATCGCGTTAGTCACACCCTGGCCGATAATAATTTCTGCCTGGCGCAGGTTGAAGGGCTTACCCTGCGTTCCCTGCGACTCTCTTATCCCGACCATGCCCTTTTCATTCAATAAATTAAACCATGGATAGAGGTTCAGGACGTTCTGATCGTGACAAATTCCTGACCAGGCGCAGTTTCCTCCGAGCAGAACCAGATGACGCGCAATTTCATCGGAATAAAGCCAGCTGAAGAACTGCTCAACCTGTTTTTTCTTTTTGCTGTAGCGGGACATCCCAATGGATCCCCCTCCCAACTGTGGAAGCTGTCCCGGGACTGAAGCATAGCCGATAGTGGGGGCGATAGGGCTATGCGCGACGTCGTTGAACAAATTGAGATACATGATCAACATGGCGAGGTTGCCGCGCTCAAACTGCTTAACGGCGTCACTCCACCATTCTCCTGAGAGATTCACGGCGACGGAGAGCTGTTGCAGGTATTGTTCAAGCGCCGTAGCGGCAAGCGAAGTCTCCAGTTGAACCGGTTCGCCTTCGCAAACCAGACGTCCGCCGAGAGCGTAATAACGCAGTAGATATTCCGTGGCGATAAGCCCTGAGCTGCCTAAGGTCACCGCCGTGCCCATCGGGCGCAGCCTGTTATCCGGCTGATGCAGGCGACTGAAGAAAGCCGCTAACTCATCAAATTGCGCAAAGTTTTTGGGTAGCGTCAACTCTTTGCCCGTCGTTTCGTAGAACATCCGTTTTAACGTCGCATCTTCAAAGAGATCGCGTCGGTAAAACAGAAGCTGCATACTGGCATCAAAGGGGATGGCCCATGCGGTGCCATTCACTATGCTGAAGTGCTGTCGAATCTGGTCAGAAAAATGAGTCAGCAGCTGCGGCAGCGCAGGGGAAATCGACTCCAGCGGCAATAACGCTTTTTCTGCAAACCAGGGAAAACAGGCCATATCGATGCGCAGGAGATCGTAATAAGGATGCAGATGAAGATGGGAAAGAATTTCAAACACTTCATCATAAGGATAAACCGCAAGATTTACCTTGATACCGGTCTGACGATAAAAGTGAGGTAACAGCTTTTTCAGCGCATCGGTTGAGGGGCTGGGCAAAATTAACATATTCAGCGTCGCCTCGGTCTCAGGCGGCTGGACGGATTGGCCATCTAATGAAAATCCGCTATTTGTCAGAATTCGATGCGTTACCTGTTTTTTAGGCTGGCGAATATGGGAAGCGATGGCGGTACCCAGGCGACCATAGTCCATCTGGTAGTTTGTGACGCCGTCGAAGGCTGCCGGAAGATTATCACTCAACTGCAGTATCTGCGGACAGGGCTGCGCGCTACCAAACCAGGCTGCCTGCGTCACGGCTCGCGTTTTATCACTATCCTGAGTGATGAAAATATCGGGGGGAACCCCGCGGAAAAAATCAAACGCTACGGTGTTAGACTCGCCCGCCTGCGAGGATAACACGGTGAGCTTAGCCTGCGGACTGACTGTCCGGCAGGTCTCCTGTATCGCCTGAATAAAACATGCGCTATGAGCATATTCAAGGGGTTCGCAGAAGATACCGATATGGCCCGGCCGCTGCGCGAGCGCTCTTCTCGCAAGGTGTTTACCCGCAGTGACGTAATCGAGGCTGAAATAGTTGTCAGCTCCGGTAGGTTGCCGGTATGCAAAAAGGATCTGTTCCGCGGGCAGCTTGAGCATTTCATAATAAGGTTGGCTATTGCTCAGGCAGCTGACGGTAACAATGGTCTGGTAAGATTTTGCCGCCAGCGTTTGCAGAATCTCCAGTTCCAGGTTGGGCAGATCGTTGGTCAGGTAAAGATCCAGCGGTTCGCTTAATGATGGCTGACAGACCTGATGTAAGCCCCGGTAAAGCTGGTAATACTGCTCCGCATTAATGTCTGGCAGCAGTAGCGCCACCCCTTGGCTTTTACTGGCTCTTAACGATTGCGCCTGCGCATTTAACTGATAGCCCACTTCCTTAGCCGCTCGTTGAACCGCTTCAATCTTCTCAACGCTGACATTTCCTCTGCCATTAAGTACGTTCGAGACAGTGCCGTGTGATACACCGGCTAGCTTTGCTATGTCTTTGATTGTCGGCATATTTTAATCCTTACCCTCATACGTTGATGCTAGCACGGCATACATCTGAAAACTATCGTTGCCGGTATTATTTGAACGTTACAAAATAAATTTGTGTGATTTATAGACATTAGGAATATTAATCTTTTCCGGCTTGAGATGATTAACCATATGGTAAAAATGATAATTTATTGAAATTTAAGATAAATTAAGTAAGTTTTTGAAGGGGATCACTTCTGGGGTAAAAGATTGTTGTTCCGGTTAAACGGCAGAACCATAATTGACACGTTCCAATTACGTTTTATTACATTTCTGATGATAAAAACAGCAACCTGTTAGTGATAAGAGGAAATCATGAAGATCCATTTTCTGGGAACGGCAGCGTCTGAAGGAATACCTAACCCGTTTTGCCGCTGCGAGCACTGTCAGCAAGCCCGTATACGTAAGGGAAAAGACATTCGTACACACTCTTCCGCGATTATTGATGATCAACTGTTGATTGACGTCGCGCCGGAATTTAGCCAGCAGCTGCTGCGCGACGGCATGGACGCAACTGAAATCAGGTCGCTTCTGTTTACCCATACTCATCCCGATCATTTCAACGTCGGCGATCTTTTCAGCCGAATGGAGGGTTACGGATTTGAGATTAACCATCCGCTGAATATCTTTGGTAACGATCGTGCGATTAACGGTGCGGCAGAGGTTTTGCCGGGCTATAGCGCAGAGCGCTTTGCCTTTCATTGCCTGGTGCCCTTCGTCACCGTAGAAACCCGTGGTTATCGGATAACTCCGCTGCTGGCTAACCATGCTAAATGGGAGCTTTGTTATACCTGGTTTATCGAAAAAGAGGGCCAGTCAATTTTTTACGGTCATGACTCTGGCTGGTTTCCTGAGCTCACCTGGCAGTGGCTGGAAGGTAAAAAAATCGATCTGGCCGTTCTGGAGTGTACCTACGGCTTTAATGGAGAAAACCGTACCAATAACCATATGAGTCTGGAAACGGTGTTCGCTGCCAGAGACAGACTGGCGGAACTGGGCTGCCTGAAGAAAACAAGTCAACTTGTCGTCTCGCATATTTCACACAGCGGCGGTCTCCTGCACGATGAGCTAGTAGCAGCATGTGATAAAGAGAACATTCTTGTCGCCTGGGACGGGCTTAACCTGAGCATTAACCAATAAAGGATATGCAATATGGACCTTAATAAAACACCACGCCTGTTAATTATGATGTTCATACAGTACTTTATGCAGGGCGCCTGGAATATGACCATGGGGCTGGTATTAAGTACCTATGGAATGGCGACCATAATCGGCTCATCCTATGCCTTGCTCGGATTAGCGACAATTATTTCACCGTTATTTATTGGTATGGTGGCCGATCGCTTCTTTGCATCACAAAAGGTCATGGCGATCCTGCACTTAGTCAATGCTGGCGTTCTGCTGTTTGTTCCGCAATTTATTGAAGCACAAAATACCGGCATGACGCTGACCATGATTTTCCTGGTCGGTCTGCTGTTTTATCCGACAACGGCGCTGGCTAACAGTATCAGTTTCAGCCATATCAATGGGGTTAAATATTTCCCATTCATCCGCGTTTTTGGCACCTTCGGCTTTATGGCAATCGGCTTTATCATTGGTGAAATGGGATATTCCGGCAACACAGTTACCTGGTATATTGCGGCAGCTTCCGGCGCCGTCCTGGGCTTATATTGCTTCACATTGCCGAATACGCCGCCAAAAGCAAAAGGAAACGCTTTTGCGCTGCGCGATCTGTTATGTCTCGATGCTCTGGCACTCTTCAAAGATCGTAGCTTCAGCGTGCTGATGCTGAGTATCTTTGTCTTAATGATCCCCAAAACTGCATATTCCGCCTATATTCCGGTCTTTTTGAAAGCGCTGGGGTTCGATAATGCCGCATCAATGATGCAGATCGGGATTGCCTGCGAAGTGATTTTTATGTTCCTGCTGTCGTTCTTCTTACTAAAAGCCGGCTTTAAAATCACGCTGATGCTGGGGGCCGTTTGCTGGATCATCCGCACGCTGTTGTTTGCTCATGCCTCGCTGGATGCCAACATGATGTTTGTGCTGATCGGCCTGATGTTACAGGGATTCTGCTGGGACTTTTTCTTTACCGTCGGCGATATTTATGTTGACCGCAAAGCCGCGCCAGAGATCAAAGCGCAGGCGCAAAGCTTGAGATTTATCGTCTCCAACGGCGTCGGGCTGCTGTTTGCTTCTACCGTTTGCGGGCAGATTTTTAACACTACCGTGACTGAGCAAGGGCCGGAAGCGTTACCGCAATGGGAAACATTCTGGTTAGTTTCAGCCGGTGTGGCCGCGGTAGTGAGCGTCTTCTTCCTGATTTTCTTCCGCGACGATCTGTCAAAACGCAAAACGGATCTCGAATTGAAGAAAGCGAATTCCTGATTGATAACGGATCTTTCATTAAGGTAAAGATATGAATAATCTGGCCGCCACGATCGTCGATCACGGATGGTTTCCGTTATTGACCATCGTCAAAATCAGCATTGCGTTTATTCTGGGAGGCATCATTGGCCTGGAAAGAGAATCGAAAGGGAAACCTGTCGGATTCAAAACCTGTGTCATTTTATCTGTCGCCAGCTGTGTGTTAACCATCGTTTCAATACAGTCGGCGGAATACTATGCTGAAATTTCGATGAACATCCGTAGCGATCCGATGCGCCTGGCGGCCCAGATTATCAGCGGCGTCGGTTTTCTGGGGGCGGGAGTGATTCTGCATCGCCACGACGATGCTATTTCAGGCCTGACGACGGCGGCCATTGTCTGGGCATCAGCCGGGATTGGAATTACCTGCGGCGCCGGTTTTTATTTTCATGCTTTTTTCGCCACGGGTTTGTTCTTATTGGCGATAAAATTAAGCCCATTCATTATATTCCTGCAAACTAAAAATCAGTTCCCTGGAAAAGTGAAAGTACGGGTGGTTCTTGATGAACGAGGGGCCCTTGAAAAGCTGATAAGCCGTATTCATCAGCAAAAAAATATTATCGAGAATATTACGATTAGAGACATTAAAAAGGGAAAGATTGAGGTTAATTTAAAAATGGTTGTTCGCCAGAAAATGACCTTACCTGACTTATACCACGATCTGTCTCATGTTGAGCATGTCTACGCGCTCGCTCTTGAACATTGATTAGTATAAAAATGTGGATTATGTGGCCGCTTGTTCTCTTTTATGTTGGCGGTACCAATACACCCGATATCGGGTGTATTGGTAAGCGTAATGATAGTGAAAATGAAGAATTAAAATGATTAATGATATAATTTAGCGTCAGCCCAGGACTTTACAATTCTCTGATGATGATTTCCTCAAGTTGTTCGATGCTTATCTTCCTAATTTGTTCACATGAGAGAGATGGTCTGATAAGCCGGAGATGCATACTGTCGTTAACAATTATTATCAATGGTTTCTCATTGCTACTGCGAATAATATCCAGAATCGAACATATTTTCCACATTGTCATTATACCTGTAGTTGCTAAAACTAGTTTTTAATTTATATCATACAGCCTTGAGTAAAATGATAGCCTATATCATCTCCGGGATGAGGAGAGGGATGCGTCCTGATATAATATCTACCAGCAACTTGGTTGAGTATTATTCGATCCTTTTTTTGCCACTTATTATTATTTTGATTTAAAGTAAATAAAGTTGAGCCATTAACCAAATGGCTTAATACCCATTGTCTGTTTCTGCAAACTCCTGGTTTAATGATGCCATCTGACTCGCGGTGGATATATAATTCCACGAGTAGAACTTGGCTATCATTGTACCTTGCGCCTGCAATAAGGAATTTGGCCCAGCGATAACTATACATAATCCTCTCTTGATTCTTAATGTTTATTTGGCTGTAAATCTACGAAGTATTTTCTTTGAGTGACTGAATACTGCTGTTCTCAAATATATAGGCAAGAAAAAAATAATTCAATCGCAGGTTAATTTCTTAGTGATTATAAATGCAAAGATTTTAATGTATTAATTTTTAGTTTTTTATAATTCGCTTTAAACTCTAAGAGATTTTTTATGCGAAAATTTAAAGGTTTTTTATTGCCATTTAAGCACTGTGAAATATTATTTTTTAATGCTATGTGTGTTTTTGTATTATGAGTTGTTTCTGAATTTGTTGAATGTTTTTTTATTGTTTCATCGGCGATGATTAATATGATGTTGTACACATAATTAACATAAAATGATTGTTCTTATAACATTCCTCATTGTGTTTATTGATACTATTGGTTTATTAATACGATACCTCTTTACTCATTCCTGTATCGTCAACAGGGGGACAGGAGGCTAATTATATCAGGGATCTGAATGCATACGCCTGACTGTTGGGTAGCATACCTCTCGAGACCTGGTATGATGTGTTTACAAGACTTCAATTTCCCCGGGATGCTACAGGGCTCAACACGTTCAGAGCTTGTCTTACCGCAGCATACTCAGGTATTCACAGGATGCAGAATAATTATGAAGTACTTAATTGAAAACAAACTGATTTATAATGCTGAGTCTGGTGAGCTTATTCGTATTGATATTGGCGTAACGGATAAGCACCAATTAACGAAAACGGCCAATCATATTCTGGCCATACTGATTGAATCCCACGGTGAGATTGTTCCTCGGCAAAGCCTGTTAGAGAGGGTGTGGGAGTCTCGTGGGCTCGAAGCTTCAAATTCATCTTTAAACCAATATATTAGTATTCTCAGAAAGAAACTATCATCCCTGACGGGAACAGAGAATATTATTTTGACAAATCCTGGCGTTGGCTTTTATCTGTCTGCAGATATCAAAATTAAACTATGCAATGAAGTCAGCAACGGGCTATCTCCTCCACGGCGAACCCGTTACCACTGGTTTAGTTATCTGATACGTGGAGGTATTTTAGCACTAATCCCCAGCCTTTTTTTTATTTTGCTTGCTAAATATGAAGTTGTTGTTCCATCTATTCGTTTGAAAGAGTCCGACAATCTGACTCGTATCGGCAACTGTCAATTAAAATCGTCTGTTCCCATCCCCGAGAGAATGCAGGAAAAAGTTCTTAATCTAATGGAGATGCATCATCCTGGGCTGCTTGAACACTGTCAAAGTAGTCCGGCCAGACTAATCGTTTATGTCCAAAGAAGGGTCCTTCATGGTAAATCTGGCGCCGTTTTTACATCATTTTGCCCTGTGAATAGCATAAGCCATAAGACGCTCTATTGTCATAATTTTTACGCTAATCAGTGGAGGCAGCATGACTAAGAATAAATTCTACCTGTGCTTTGTTTTTTTGTTCTGCGCGGTCTTCGCTCTGATTATTTATCTACTGATTTTACTGAATAAGAAAAATAAAATTAAAACATGTGAGGCAAATGTTTACTTTACTATTTCATCATTGAACGATTCATACACTTTTGACGGCCATGTTTTATTTGATATGAGCAATAATAGTGGCTATGTTTCTTTGTCTGGAAAGATAGTCGATGGTGATGAATCGTACTATCTTTCGCAGGATATAGCCTTTGATTATATGGCCGATGGTGAGGGACGATACAAAATATTACCGGGTGATAAAATCGATAATAGATATGGAAGTATTCCTGATGATCTCATTATACCTATTTATGATATCATGGGATTGTCCGGAAAATCACCCATCTTTATTTTTACCCGGAACAGGGACTACATTGTCTGGGGAACGCTCAATTCACCGGTGATGACCTGCGTATTTACTATGGATAGATAAACGCCATATATTTGTTCTGATGTGACTTACGGGTTAATTCCCGGCGACTGGAGCCGCCGGAAACGGCATTACTTCGTTGCGCCCACAAGGATCACCTTGTCGTTCTCCCCACGGGTGATGCTCTGCTGATGAAGGCTGTCGGCGAGCATTACGTCATTGACGGCGAAAAATTCCCAGGCCTGCGGCGTGTTGGCGAAGGTTACCTCATCGAACTGACTGTCGTGCAGGAAAGAGATATTGGTTGCTTTGGTGTTACGGAAGCTGACGTTGGAAAAACGCAGATTCTGATGATAGGCATCGCGAGAATAGTGAATACCAAACGACTCCGCCATTTCGGCTACCGTCATGCCGTCAATCAGGATGCTGTGCTTAGCCGAAGTACCATCGACGGTCACATCCTGCACCTGAATGTCGCGGAACTGAGCGGGCTCGTCGGCAGGGGTCGTATCATTTACGTCGGCGCTGTATTTGATAGTAAAAACAAACGGCTCTTTGGCGATATCTTTCATCGCGTTATGACGGAACAGCACCTCCCGCACGCCACCGCCATAGTAGGGGCGGCTCTTTATGCGCAGGCCAACGTCGGTCATATACATGACGTTATCCTCGGCGCGAACGTTTTCGATCCACGCGCCGGTATGGCTACCCGTCACCACGGCGCCGTGGCCTTTACGGAAATAGTTATTAAAAATCCACGCCGCGCTTTGCGGCTGCTGATGAAACGTTTTCGCGCCTTTACCAAACCCGGCGGCAAAATTAACGCAATCATCTCCGGTATCAAAGAAGTTATTGAAGACAAACGCGTTTTTGCTATTGCCGAACTCGACGCCGTCGGCGTTATTGCCGTCAAAGGTCTGATGCACAAGCCCATTCAGGGTAATATTTTCTGACTCCAGCACCATCACCCCGTGGAAAGCGGGATTACGAATAGTCAGTCCGGCAAGGTAGAGATTTTGCACGCCGCGCAAGGTCATCAGGCTGGAGCGGCGGTTTTTATAGGCGCTATTGTTTTCAATCCCTTCCGCGATAGCCGCTTCGGTCTGATGCTTTGCCAGAATACCGTCCGCGCCGACTTTTTTGGCATTGCTGGCCCGGTACTGCGGCAGCGCGTTGCCCAATTCGTCGCTAATTGTCGCATCGCCGCCGCTTTTGACGCCGCGGGTCCAGCCGTTGCCGTCAATCGTGCCTTTCCCAACGATGCGAATATTACGAAACGTTCCGGCCGGAGACTCGCCCTTATCGTCCGCGCCCAGCACGTTAATTAATGACGGCGGGCGGCGAGGCTGCGGATGATCGCTATAGGGATAGAGGTAATAGCCTTTATCAAGCGGATACTGGGCCGGATCGTCCGAACCCAGCAGGGTGGCGCCAGCCGCAATCTCCAGGGTCATATCGCTGTGCAGGAACAACGCGCCAGTTTTGAATTCGCCGCCGGAAATCAGCACCTTGCAGCCCTGAGGATAGTGCGTGACGGTACAGCTATCAATGGCCCGCTGCAGCGCCTGGGTATTCAGCGTGGTGCCGTCACCCTTCGCGCCGAATGTGCTGGCTTCGATGACGTGCGGCGTTTTGCGGGTTTGCGCTTTAACCACCGCGCTGTCCGGAGATTCCTGGCCATTGGCGTAGACCGCGCGCACCGTAAAGGCATACTCCGTATCCGGCTGCAGGTTGGTGGCCGTGAAGCTGCGCAGATCGATTTTCTGCTGCCAGCCGTCGCTGGCGATCCGCTGATAGAAGTTATCAATATAGGGCTTTGCCGGGGAAAAAAGGTTTTGATTTTCACGCGCCAGGCCCAGCCGCTCGCCTTGACGATAGACGGCGTAGTCCACCACCTGCTCGGTCTCAGACTCCGGTTTTTCCCAGACCAGCACCAGGCTGTTTACATCGGCAGACAGTATCGGAACCATGACATTTTGTGGCGCGGAGGCGGGCGCATCGTGCTGGTTATCGACGGTTCCGCCGCTGTCATTACAGCCGCCTGCGAGCCCGGCTAGTGCGATTGCCAATGCCAGCATGCCGCGTGCAGGTCTGAAGGTATTGCGCATAGATTTTCCTTAATGTCATATTTTATTGGAAAATAAAATTTAAATTCATTTAAAATAAAACTGAATTTTATATTTATATGGGAAAATAAACGCGAGTCAGTTCAATCTTTCATCAGGCGAAAAAAAATCTTAATCGGATAAGCAAAGGCGGACCTCACCGCCCAGCTTCCCATCTACTGCTGAGAATCATCGATACGATAGCCGCACGAAGTCGGTACGATATGGGCAAACCCCGACCCGCCAAGATGCATACCGGCAATCAGCAGGTTTTCGCTGGCGGCCTGGGCGAGAATCGCTTCCCGCGTCGCTCTGGCCTGTACGGGATCGCAATCAAAAGCGATAGCGGCGGCGGGTCGCGCGGCCTGAATATGCGGAAAGTGGACGATATCGCCCCAAATCAGCAGGCTTTGCCCGGCGGCGTCAATGCGAAACCCGCTATGGCCCGGCGTATGTCCGGGTAACCAGACCGGATAGATACCCGCGACGACTTCGCGATCCTCCAGAAACCCGAGGCGCCGGGACCACGCGTCCAGGGTGCGGCGGGCGAGAGCGAAGTTTCGCTGCCCGCGCTCATTAGCCCGTCTTAACATGACGTCATCCTGCCAGTACTCCGCTTCCAGAGGATGCAGATGAAGACGAGCGTTGGGATAGCGCGGCGCGCCGTTGGCATCCAGCAGGCCGCCGATATGATCCGGGTGAGCGTGGGTCAGCAGGACGGTATCAACGTCGTCTGGCGCACTTCCCGCCGCCCGCAGACTGGTTTCCAGCACGCCGCCTCCCGTCCCCGCGTCGACCAGAATCGTTCTTCCCCGGCCGCGGATAAGATAGCCATTAATGTCAATAGTGCCGGGGTCGATGACGCCCGCATCGCGCTGGATTTGTGCGGCATCGCCGCTATCGATGCCGGACAGCAGCGCCAGGCCGGCGGCCATGCTGCCGTCGCTAAGGGCAGTCACCTGAAAATCGCCAATCTGGCGGGTGACAAAAGATGAATTGCGCATAAAAACCTCTTAGCGTGATGCTGGCTGTTTTTCAGCCGGGCTTTGCAGCTGACCGGCCATGGGTTCATAGATCCAGGCTTTTTCCCGTCCCGCAAGTAGCATCGCCTCCCGGCGCGGCAGAACGTATACCACGCGCAGCGACGGGTTATTATCCAGCCCGGCGGCCGGAAGTCTTGTCGGCTGATACCCCAGCTCCGAGTCCACAAAGTCCAGCGGCTCCGGGCTCAGCAGCAAAACATCCTCCTCAGAGACGGCAGGGAACACCCCGCTGTACCGATACAGGTTTCGCCGCCAGTCGCGAATATGCGCCTGCCAGCGCGCAAAGTCGCCGCCGCCTTTATGGCGATACGCTTCACTGGCGATGGTGTCAGCATCATGGATAGTATGGATGGCAAGATAGACCGGGCAGCCAGAGGAGAGCGCCCGGAAGCGCTGCGAAGCGCGGAACCCGCTGACGGATACCAGCGCCGGCAGCTTGTGCTGGCTGTAAAATCGATTCCAGCCGGCTTCGCTTTCCGGGTCGGCGTAGCTGCACTCAACGATATATAACATGGGCTGACCTCTGCATGATGGCGTGATGATATTGACGTTTGATCATGCTACGTTGTGTATTGAGCGCTCTGAAACGATATTATTTCATCCCTCAATGACATTTTGTCATTAATGCAAAATCCAGCAGAGGTGGTCATCGTGCGAAAAAAACTCCCCAGCAGCGCCTCTTTGCAGGCTTTTGAGGCTGCCGCCAGGCACGGTAACTTTGCCCGCGCGGCGGAAGAACTGTCGCTTACCGAAGGGGCGATCAGTCGGCAAATCGCCCGTCTGGAATCGCTGTTGAACTGCAGGCTGTTTGAGCGGACGGGGAGCCGGGTACGGCTGAATCCTAACGGCGCGCGCTATGCGCACCATGTGCGCGAAACGCTGGAGCGCCTTGAACGGGACACTCAATATCTGATGGGGGCCGCGGACGGCAGCCGAAGCCTGGAAATCGCCGCGCCGCCGACCTTCGCCAGCCGCTGGCTCATTCCCCGGCTGGGGGATTTTCAGCACCGGCATCCGGATATCACGCTGAATATCGCGGTCAGAACCGACCCGTTTATCCTCACCGGCAGCGGTTTTGACGCGGCGCTTCACTTTGAACACCCCGCCTGGGCCGGAATGCGTATGCAGTTTCTGTTTGAAGAGAGGCTGGTACCGGTATGCCACGCCGGGCTACTCACGGAAGAAGATCTCGTCAGCCAACTGCACGCGCTGCCGCGAATTCATCGACGACAGAATCCCGACGCCTGGCAGCGCTATGCTGAAGAGTGCGGGATCGCGCTGGATAATCCGGCGCAGGGGGTGCGCTACGATCTGCATGAGATGGCGATAGCCGCCGCGCTGGCCGGGCAGGGCGTTGCGCTGGTGCCCCATGTGTACGTCGAAAACGCGATCGAAAACGGGCTACTGGCTGCGCCCTGGCCGCAGGCCCGCAGCCTGAGCAAGCGCTTTTGCCTGGTGAAGCCGCTGGAAAACGGCGTCAACGAGTCGGCGCTACGGGCGTTCGAGCAGTGGCTGTTGACGCAATAAGGCCCGGGCAGGGCCTTATTGGCATTAAGCGCAGCCTCAGGCGTGGGATAAAAGCGGGAACATCAGCTTATTCTCTTTGAAAATATTTTCTTTTTGCTCGTAGATAAACAGAAGATCTTCGCCTTCGATTTTCTCATACTCGCCGGTCCGATTCTCTTTGGGGGTAAAGCCGAGGATAGCCTGGTACGTATTGTCATCGGCGAGCTGGTTGATAATGGCCGACAGGGAGCGGCCACTGTCGCAGAAAATATCAAAACAGATCAGCGCTGGACCGTTTTGCATCGCAATCGCGATCGCCTGGTTTTTCTCGGAATAATAGACGAAGTGCTGCATAAAGGCGGAGCAGTAGAACATCAATAAACCGAAGTTATTCTGCACCCGCAGCTGCGAAAACGGATTCGATTTTTGATAATACTGCTGCAATAGCGCAACGTCTTCCGGCCGATCCATATCGAGCTTGCGGAAATCGCCCGCTGCCGGTACTACCGGCATAATATACTGATGCTCGTCGGTGCGCTCGAAGCCGAATTTCGGGTAAAAATCAACGGTTGTCGGGTTAGCGAACAGGAAGAAGGCGTCGGCTTTATCCTGCCAGTCCGCCAAAATCTCATTCACAAGCTGCCCGGCGAGGCCCCGATTGCGATGATCGATATCGGTCATTACGGTGCCGATTTGGATATAGCGGCGGGGTTCGCCCTGCCAGATCAGGTCGATAATATTGGCGGAGGCGTTAGCAATCACTTTATTGTTGCTGACCAGGGCGTAGGGAATATAGGCGTCGGTCCAGTAGCCTTTGCGGTACCACTCTTTAAAGGAGAGATCGAAGGTTTTAATCGCCAGGTCAATGAAGCTCTTTCTTAACGCGTCATCGTGCACAATTTGCTTAACTAATTTCCAGGTCATCGTCGACATTCCTTACGCTGCGGGTGAGGCACTGTTTTCGGCCATCTGTTCGGCGGTCCGATCTCTGTCGGGCGACCTAAAAATAGCATATCCCCGCGGATGGGCGACGATTGTCGCGCCTAAGCCTTGCTCAGGTCACACAATCCGGGAAAATCGCGCGAAAAAGGGTAAGCTTTCGCACGCTTAAGAAACGTCGCTGTGAGGCAAAAAAACGCCTTTAGCAAATGAAAATTTGCCAGTCGTCAAAAACGAAGATGAATATATTGCGTTCATGGTCATGACCCCTATCATTAATAGGTAGGGTAAATGTGATATCATCGCGCCTTTCCCGTTTCGTCCTGGGGCTCTTTTTTATGCAACAACCTGTTGTTCGCGTTGGAGAATGGCTGGTTACTCCCTCTGTTAACCAAATTAGCCGCAAGGGGCGTCAGCTAACTCTCGAACCGCGCTTAATCGATCTTCTGGTTTTCTTTGCCCGTCATCCTGGGGAAGTACTCAGCCGGGATGAGCTCATCGATAATGTCTGGACCCGCAACGTTGTCACCAGCCATGTCGTCACGCAAAGCGTCTCCGAGCTACGTAAGTCGCTGAAAGATGGCGACGACGGCAGCCTTGAATATATCGCGACCGTACCCAAGCGAGGCTATAAGCTAACGGTGCCGGTGATCTGGTGTACGGAAGAGGGGGAAGAACTGACGCCGGTTATCCCGGCAGAAACGCCGACGGTCGCCGTGGACGCGCCATCGGTTTCCCCGCAGCCTGAGGCGGCTGCGCCAGAGATGGCGCCGGTGGTAAAGCCGGAAAAACGCAAGCGGCTGAGTACGTTTATCGTCTGGGGCCTGTTTCTGCTGGCCCTCGCGAGCTGCGTGGCGCTGGTGGCGTTATCGACCCTCGAGTCGCGCCCGCCGGTCACGAAAACGCGGCTGCTGCTCAACCCGCGCGATGTTGATATTCACCTGCTCAGCGGCAGCGCCTGCAACAACTGGTCATCGCAGCACTCCTATGCCATTGGTCTCGGGAGCCTGATTACCACCTCGCTGAACACCTTCTCCACCTTTATGGTGCACGATAAAACCAACTACAACATCAATGAGCCGAGCAGCTCCGGTAAAACCCTGACCATTGAGTTCGTCAACCAGCGGCACTACCGCGCGCAGCAGTGCTTTATGTCGGTGAAGGTGGTGGATAACGCCGACGGTTCGACCATGATGGATAAGCGTTACTTTGTCACCAGCGACAACCAGCTGTCGATTCAGAACGACCTGCTGAGCAGCCTGTCTGAGGCGCTGAAGCAGCCGTGGCCGGCGCGGATGCAGGAGATGTTAAAGCAATATCAGCCGTCGCAAAGTATCGCGCTTACCCATTTCTATCAGGCGCATCAGCTATTAATGAATGGAGACGTCGATTCACTCGGAAAAGCCAGTAGCCTGCTTGCCGACGTGAATAAACAGTCGCCGGACTTTACCTATGCCTGGGCGGAAAAAGCGCTGGTGGACGTATTACGCCATTCTCAGCAGCCGCTGGATGATAAACAGCTTGCCGATCTTTACAGCGAAATAACCCGGGTGGGTAATATGCCGGGGATTAAAGACATGGCAATATTTTATCAGATTAAAACGGTAGATATGCTGGGCAAAGGCAAAGTCGATGAAGCCTACAGCGCGATTAATACCGGCATTGACCTGGAAATGTCGTGGATGAATTATGTGCTGCTGGGTAAGGTCTACGAAATGAAAGGGCAGAACCGGGAAGCTGCCGATGCTTACCTGACGGCGTTTAATTTACGTCCAGGTGAGAATACATTTTACTGGATTGAAAACGCGGTATTTCAGACCTCGGTGACCCGCGTGGTTCCGTATCTCGATAACTTCCTCGCTTCAGAATAAGTAAACCCTCATCATGGTCATGGTTTTGGCCGTGGTGAGGTTAAACTTATGTTTCTCATGAGCGCCTCTGTTGTTATATTTTATATCCTTTTCTTGCTTGTTTTTAACACATCTTCAACACAAAATTGTGTTCGTAAATGCGTGTAATTTATTAATATTTATCTTTTCCTGACCTCAATATGTCATCCTGATATGTTGCGCGAAAAAGGTCAAAATATCATTTGTCTGATGTTTGCAGTTATTTCACTTTATCTTTAGGACTTATCTCGTACTAATCCGTAATCTGATTGGCAGTTGGTCGGGTCAATAAAAGGTTCATCATCATGATCTGTACCTCCCAAATAAACTTAGGAGAAAAGCAAACATGAGTTCTGCCAAGAAGATCGGGCTATTTGCCTGTACCGGCGTGGTAGCCGGTAATATGATGGGGAGCGGTATTGCATTATTACCTGCGAACCTGGCGAGTATCGGTTCTATCGCCATTTGGGGTTGGGTGATATCTATTATTGGCGCGATGTCGTTGGCTTATGTATATGCCCGTCTGGCGACCAAAAACCCGCAGCAGGGTGGCCCCATCGCCTACGCCGGCGAAATATCTCCGGCGTTCGGTTTCCAGACCGGTGTGCTTTATTATCACGCGAACTGGATCGGCAATCTGGCAATCGGCATTACCGCCGTCTCTTATTTATCAACATTCTTCCCTATTTTAAATAACCCGGTACCGGCAGGTATTGCCTGTATTGCCATCGTGTGGATATTCACCTTCGTGAATATGCTCGGCGGTACCTGGGTAAGCCGCCTGACGACTATTGGTCTGGTGCTGGTGCTTATTCCGGTCGTGATGACCGCGGTGGTCGGCTGGCACTGGTTTGACGTTGCCACCTATCAGGCAAACTGGAACACCTCAGCCACGACGGATAGCCATGCGGTGGTGAAAAGTATCCTTCTCTGTCTGTGGGCCTTTGTCGGGGTAGAATCTGCCGCCGTCAGTACCGGGATGGTGAAAAACCCGAAACGTACCGTACCGCTGGCCACCATGCTGGGGACCGCGCTGGCGGGTATCGTGTATATCGCCGCGACCCAGGTCATCGCCGGTATGTACCCTGCGTCTGAGATGGCCGCGTCCGGCGCGCCGTTTGCTATCAGCGCATCGACTATCCTTGGCGGCTGGGCTGCGCCGATGGTGTCGGCCTTTACCGCCTTTGCCTGCCTGACTTCTCTCGGTTCGTGGATGATGCTGGTCGGCCAGGCCGGCGTGCGCGCCGCTAACGACGGCAACTTCCCGAAAATCTACGGTGAACTGGATAAAAACGGCAACCCGAAAAAAGGCCTGCTGCTGGCCGCGGTGAAAATGACCGTCCTGATGGTGCTGATCACCCTGATGAACTCCACCGGCGGGAAAGCCTCCGACCTGTTCGGCGAGCTGACCGGTATCGCGGTTCTGCTGACCATGCTGCCTTACTTCTACTCCTGCGTTGACCTGATTCGCTTCGAAGGCATTAACGTCCGCAACTTCGTCAGCCTGATTTGCTCCGTCCTCGGCTGCGGGTTCTGTTTCATCGCCCTGATGGGGGCAAGCTCCTTCGAACTGGCCGGCACCTTTATCGTCAGCCTGATCATCCTGATGTTCTACGGCCGCAAAATGCACCAGCGTCAGAGTAACGACGGCTCCGCTGATAGCAGCACCGCCAGCGCGCATTAATCCGTAACCCTATTCCTGAGGCTCCTTCCATCACCTGTCACGACGTGGCGGGAGGGGCTTTCTTTATCTGGAGATTTGACTATGAACGTTATCGCAATCATGAATCACATGGGTGTTTACTTCAAAGAAGAGCCCATCCGTGAGCTGCATCGCGCCCTCGAACGCCTGGACTTCCGTATTGTCTACCCGAACGACCGTGACGACTTATTAAAACTGATCGAAAACAATGCGCGTCTGTGCGGCGTGATCTTCGACTGGGATAAATACAATCTCGAACTGTGCGAAGACATCAGCAAAATGAACGAATATATGCCGCTGTACGCCTTTGCGAATACTTACTCAACGCTGGACGTGAGCCTCAACGATCTGCGCATGCAGGTTCGCTTCTTCGAATATGCGCTGGGCGCGGCGGAAGATATTGCGAACAAAATCAAACAGAATACCGACGAGTATATCGACACCATTCTGCCGCCGCTGACCAAAGCGCTGTTTAAATACGTGCGTGAAGGCAAATATACCTTCTGTACCCCAGGCCACATGGGCGGTACCGCGTTCCAGAAAAGCCCGGTCGGCAGCATCTTCTACGATTTCTTTGGTTCCAATACCATGAAATCCGATATCTCGATTTCAGTTTCTGAACTCGGTTCCCTGCTGGATCACAGCGGCCCGCATAAAGAAGCGGAAGAGTACATCGCCCGCGTCTTCAACGCAGAACGCAGCTACATGGTGACCAACGGCACCTCTACCGCCAACAAAATCGTCGGTATGTATTCCGCCCCGGCCGGTAGCACCGTGCTGATTGACCGTAACTGCCATAAATCGCTGACCCATCTGATGATGATGAGCGACATTACGCCAATCTACTTCCGCCCGACCCGTAACGCTTACGGCATCCTCGGCGGTATCCCGCAGAGCGAATTCCAGCACGCGACCATCGCGAAGCGCGTGAAAGAAACCCCGAACGCGACCTGGCCGGTGCACGCGGTGATCACCAACTCCACCTATGATGGCCTGCTGTACAACACGGACTACATCAAGAAAACCCTGGATGTGAAATCCATCCACTTTGACTCCGCGTGGGTGCCTTACACCAACTTCTCGCCGATTTATGAAGGCAAATGCGGGATGAGCGGCGGCCGCGTCGAAGGGAAAGTGATTTACGAAACCCAGTCCACGCACAAACTGCTGGCGGCGTTTTCTCAGGCATCAATGATTCATGTTAAAGGCGACGTAAACGAAGAAACCTTTAACGAAGCCTACATGATGCACACCACCACTTCTCCGCACTACGGCGTGGTGGCCTCGACGGAAACCGCGGCGGCGATGATGAAAGGCAACGCCGGTAAGCGCCTGATTGACGGCTCTATCGAACGTTCAATTAAGTTCCGTAAAGAGATTAAACGCCTGAAAGGCGAATCCGACGGCTGGTTCTTCGACGTCTGGCAGCCGGAACATATCGATGGCGCGGAATGCTGGCCGCTGCGCTCCGACAGCGCGTGGCACGGTTTCAAAAACATCGATAACGAACATATGTATCTCGACCCGATTAAAGTCACGCTGCTGACCCCGGGGATGAAGAAAGACGGCACCATGGATGATTTCGGTATTCCGGCAAGCATCGTGGCGAAGTATCTCGATGAGCACGGCATCGTGGTCGAAAAAACCGGTCCGTACAACCTGCTGTTCCTGTTCAGCATCGGTATCGACAAAACCAAAGCGCTGAGCCTGCTGCGCGCGCTGACCGATTTCAAACGCGCGTTCGACCTGAACCTGCGGGTGAAAAACATGCTGCCGTCGCTGTACCGTGAAGATCCTGAATTCTACGAAAACATGCGCGTTCAGGAACTGGCGCAGAACATTCACAAACTGATTGAGCACCACAACCTGCCGGACCTGATGTTCCGCGCGTTCGAAGTGCTGCCAACCATGATGATCACGCCGTACGCCGCGTTCCAGAAAGAGCTGCACGGTCAGACCGAAGAGGTGTATCTCGAAGAGATGGTGGGCCGCGTCAACGCCAACATGATCCTGCCGTATCCTCCGGGAGTGCCGCTGGTGATGCCGGGTGAAATGATCACCGAAGAGAGCCGTCCGGTCCTGGAATTCCTGCAGATGCTGTGCGAAATCGGCGCCCACTATCCGGGCTTCGAAACCGATATCCACGGCGCCTATCGTCAGGCGGATGGTCGTTACACCGTTAAAGTGCTGAGAGAAGAAAACAACAAATAATCGATGCACAACAGGGAAGTGGCTTGCCGCTTCCCTTTTTCACGCTGCAAGGAGAACACATGAAAACACCCTCACAGCCGCGCGCGATCTATTACATCGTTGCGATCCAAATCTGGGAATATTTCAGCTTTTACGGCATGCGTGCCTTACTCATCCTCTATCTCACCCATCAGCTCGGCTTTGATGACAGCCACGCCATCAGTCTGTTCAGCGCCTACGCCTCCCTGGTGTACGTCACTCCTATTCTCGGCGGCTGGCTTGCCGACCGCCTGCTCGGCAACCGCACGGCGGTCATTGCCGGCGCGCTATTAATGACGCTTGGCCACGTAGTGCTGGGCGTCGAATCCGATTCCACCTGGAGCCTGTACCTCGCGCTGGCGATCATTATCTGCGGCTACGGTCTGTTCAAATCCAACATCAGCTGTCTGCTGGGCGAGCTCTACGCCGTTGACGACCCTCGCCGCGACGGCGGTTTCTCGCTGCTGTACGCCGCCGGGAACGTCGGCTCCATCGCCGCGCCTATCGCCTGCGGGCTGGCGGCGCAGTGGTACGGCTGGCATATCGGCTTTGCGCTGGCGGGGATCGGCATGTTTGTCGGCCTGATGATTTTCTTAAGCGGCAGCCGCTACTTCCGCCACGCGCGCGGCGTCGATAAACAGGCGCTGCGGGCGGTGAAATTTGTACTGCCGACCTGGGGCTGGCTGGTGGTGATGCTCTGCGTTGCGCCGGTGTTTTTCACGCTGCTGCTGGAGAATAACTGGTCCGGCTACCTGCTGGCGATCGTCTGCGTATTCGCCGCCCAGATGGTGGCGCGCATTATGGTCAAATCCCCGGAGCATCGCCGCGCGCTGTGGCAAATCGTTCTGCTGATGCTGACCGGGACCCTGTTCTGGGTACTGGCGCAGCAGGGCGGCAGTTCGATCAGCCTGTTCATCGACCACTTTGTTAACCGCCGCCTGCTGAATATTGAGGTGCCGACCGCGCTGTTCCAGTCGGTTAACGCCGTGGCGGTGATGGCGGCGGGCGTCGTGCTGGCGTGGCTGATGCGGCCGGAGGGCGCGACCCGCTCGGCGCTGCGCGTATGGCTGAAGTTCGCCTTTGGCCTGGTGCTGATGGGCTGCGGCTTTATGCTGCTGGCGCTTAACGCGCGCCACGGCGCGGCACAGGGACAGGCATCGATGGGCATGATGGTGGCCGGCCTGGCGCTGATGGGTTTCGCCGAGCTGTTTATCGACCCGGTGGCGATGGCGCAGATCACCCGCCTCAATATGCCCGGCGTCACCGGGGTACTGACCGGGATTTATATGCTGGCGACCGGCGCGGTAGCCAACTGGCTGGCGGGCGTGGTGGCGCAGCAGACTACCGAATCGCAAATCAGCGATACGGCGATTGCCGCGTATCAGCACTTCTTTGCCCAGATGGGCGAATGGACGCTGGGCTGCGTGGCGGTCATTGTCGTTGTCGCCTTCGCCGCCGCGTTCAGCGTCGGCAAACGCCGCGCGGCCGCCGGTGAACTTCCCGGCGTCAACGCCCAGGATCTGTAGCCCGGACAGGTGCGCAGCACCGCCTCCGGGATTATCGCATCCCTAAACGGAGCAAAAAGCCGCTCCTTGCACCCCTTACTGAACAGGAGGAGGATATTCTGGCGGGCGCGAAAGCCGAAGATAAAAAGAGGTTACAAAAGACAGGGCTGAGTGAAATCAGCCGCAATTGAAGCCAGGCTCCTTAAGATTGTTCTCCGGCGCCGACGCCGGAACAGGCCTGGTTCAATTATCGAAGCAAGTTTGCAAGCAGGGTTATGAGGAACCAACATGTCTGAACAACAAGCACAAGGTGCCGATGAGGCAATTGACCTTAATAATGAACTGAAAACCCGTCGTGAAAAACTGGCCGCGCTGCGCGAGCAGGGCGTGGCGTTCCCGAACGACTTTCGCCGTGACCATACTTCCGACCAGCTCCATGCTGAATACGATAGTAGGGAAAACGACGAGCTCACCTCTCTGAACGTCGAGGTCTCCGTGGCTGGCCGCATGATGACCCGCCGTATTATGGGTAAAGCCTCCTTCGTCACCTTACAGGACGTGGGCGGGCGCATTCAGCTGTACGTCGCCCGCGACGATCTGGCGGAAGGGGTCTACAACGAGCAGTTTAAGAAATGGGATCTCGGCGACATCATCGCCGCCCGCGGTAAGCTGTTCAAAACCCAGACCGGCGAACTCTCCATTCACTGCACCGAGCTGCGTCTGCTGACCAAAGCGTTGCGCCCGCTGCCGGACAAGTTTCACGGCCTGCAGGATCAGGAAGCGCGCTATCGCCAGCGCTATCTGGATCTGATCTCCAACGAAGAGTCGCGCCACACCTTCAAGGTGCGTTCGCAGATCCTGGCGACCATGCGTCAGTTCATGGTCGCGCGCGGCTTTATGGAAGTCGAAACGCCGATGATGCAGGTGATCCCCGGCGGCGCCTCCGCGCGTCCGTTTATCACCCATCACAACGCGCTCGATCTGGATATGTATCTGCGCATCGCGCCGGAGCTGTACCTGAAACGGCTGGTGGTCGGCGGCTTCGAACGGGTGTTCGAAATCAACCGTAACTTCCGTAACGAAGGTATCTCCGTGCGTCATAACCCAGAGTTCACCATGATGGAACTCTATATGGCGTATGCGGATTACAAAGATCTGATCGAACTGACCGAATCCCTGTTCCGCACGCTGGCGCAGACCGTACTGGGTAAAACCGAAGTGCCGTATGGCGACCAGGTGTTCGATTTCGGTAAGCCGTTTGAAAAACTGACCATGCGCGAAGCGATCAAGAAATACCGTCCTGAAACCGAGATGGCGGATCTGGATAACTTCGATGCGGCGAAAGCGCTGGCGGAATCCATCGGCATTCACGTTGAGAAGAGCTGGGGCCTGGGGCGTATCGTCACCGAAATTTTCGACGAAGTGGCGGAAGCGCATCTGATCCAGCCGACCTTTATCACCGAGTATCCGGCGGAAGTATCGCCGCTGGCGCGCCGTAACGACGTGAACCCGGAAATTACCGACCGCTTCGAATTCTTCATCGGCGGACGTGAAATCGGTAATGGCTTTAGCGAGCTGAACGACGCGGAAGACCAGGCCCAGCGTTTTCAGGATCAGGTCAACGCCAAAGCGGCGGGGGATGATGAAGCGATGTTCTACGACGAAGACTACGTCACCGCGCTGGAGTACGGTCTGCCGCCGACCGCCGGTCTGGGCATCGGTATCGACCGTATGGTGATGCTGTTCACTAACAGCCACACCATCCGCGATGTTATCCTGTTTCCGGCAATGCGTCCGCAGAAATAAATCATGCTGAAACCAGGCCCCTCGTTTATTTGAGCGGGGGGCCTTAATTTCGACGCGTTTATCCCGGCGAGTGATATGGCGAATAAGCTTACTCCGGGCACCTTATGTGCTATAACAGCGCGCATAAAAAACATAAGGTGTTAATTAAATGAAAAAAATAAAATTAATTGTTGGCGGCGTGATCTGTGCAAGTTATTTATTAACGTCAGTATTATCAATGGCAAGTGATAATATAAACAGCAATACCATTCATTTTGATAAAGGCAGCAACGGCACGATAATAAAAAGCACCGTGACCGGCGACGATGTTAATGACTATACGCTGGAAGCGAAAGCCGGCCAGATGATGCATATCGGTATGAACAGCCAGTGGCCGCATCCCTTTTTTAATGTGATTACCCCGGATAATCACGCGATTTTTAACGGTTCGATGAGCGGCGATATTTTTGAACAGCGTCTGGGTGTCAGCGGGAAATATACTGTGCGGGTATATCAGATGGGCGGCGCGCGTGATGAAGGGAAAACCAGCGCCTACGCGCTGACGTTTAAAATTACCGACTAATATGTGGCGGCTGTCTATTCAGGCTGTCCCGGAGGCGGCGCGTTGCGCCGGTCCGCAGACGGCGGTGAATCTGTAGCCCGGGCAAGGCGCGTTGAGCGCCGCCCCCCGGGAGCAGAGCGCAGAGGGTTGCAGTTCGGGCCTGTTCCCGGACTACAGCCCTTCGGTCACGATTTTCGCCGCCGCGGCTAACACCTCTTTGCGGCTTTTCGCATCCTGCTGCGGCTGGGTAAAATAGGTCACTAACACCAGCGGGGCATGATTTTCCGGCCAGATCACCGCGATATCGTTGGTGGTGCCGTAATCTCCGGCGCCGGTTTTATCCCCGACCGCCCAGCTTGCGGGCAGGCCTGCGCGAATGCTTTGCCCGCCGGTGGTATTGCCTTTTAGCCACGTCACTAACTGGGCGCGCTGCTGTTCGCCCAGCGCATTGCCCAGCGTCAGCTTGCGCAGGCTTTCGGCCATCGCCAACGGGGTGGTGGTATCGCGCTTATCGCCGGGTATCGCGCTGTTCAGCGCCGGCTCCGTACGATCGAGACGAAAAGTAACGTCCCCGATGCTCTGGGCGAATGCGGTCACCTTTTCCGGTCCGCCAAGGTAGCTAATCATCTTATTCATCGCGGTATTGTCGCTGTACTGCAGCGCCGCCGCGCTGAGTTCCGCCAGGGTCATTCCGCTTTGCAGATGTTTTTCGGTAATCGGGCTCCAGACCACTAAATCCGATTTTTTAATCTCCAGCCTTTTATTCAACACATCGGGATGGCTTTCGCTCTGCTTTAACACCGCGGCGGCGGCCATCACTTTACCGGTGCTGCACATGGCAAAACGTTCGTCGCCGCGATAAAGGGTTTGCGAATCATCCGCCGTGTTAATCAGCGCCACGCCCAGCCGGCCACCGGACCGTTTTTCTAAATTAGTCAGCTTTTGCTGGATAGCATCGGCACTGGCCCATAATGAACCGCTCGCCAGCAGCAGCGGAACGGCGGCGGCGGCCATCAGGGCGCTTTTACGCCACGAACTTTTCAACATCTCTGACTCCTTGATAGTGATGAGCTGCCCGGACTATCCGCGACTCCCGCGCTTTTGACAAGCACTATGTCGATGATGGAATTCCATCATAAATTCGTTATTCGTCCTCCTCCGCGCCTGCTTATAGTGTCCCTCCCCGGCAAAATAAAATCAGGAGCCGCTATGTTCCCGTCACAGTTACCAAAACCGCGCCACCACGCCGCCTCGGCGATCCCCACGCTGCGCTGGGGGATTATTGGCCCCGGCTGGATTGCCGAGCGCTTTGTGAAATCGTTAAAAGAGCTCAGCCGCCAGCAGGTGGTTGCCGTCTCCTCGCGCACGCAGCAAAAAGCCGACGCCTTTGCCGCCCGCTGGGGGATCCCGCAGGCTTACGCTCAGGTGGATGAGATGCTGGCGCGACCGGATATTGACGCGGTATATATTGCCACGCCGCATAACCACCACTTTCCCGACGGGCTGCGTGCGCTGCGGGCGGGCAAACATGTGCTGATTGAAAAGCCGTTTGCGCTGAACCGGCGGGAAGGCGCGGCGCTGAAAGCGGAAGCCGTGAAGCAGGGGACGCTGGCGATGGAGGCGATGTGGTGCGACTACGCGCCGAAGTATGACGTGATTCGCCAGCTGCTGGAGGACGGCGTTCTGGGCGACCTGCACACGCTGCTCGCCGATCACGGCGAATTCTTTACCCCGGATCATCGCATTTTTAATGCCGATCTCGCCGGCGGGCCGATGATGGATCTCGGCAGCTATCTGACCTCATTCAGCGTGATGGTCGGCGGCGTACCGCAGGATATTATCGCCCGCGGACGCCCCGCCCAAAGAGGCGTCAACGGGCAGATTTCGATGCTGTTTAACTGGGAAAAGGGCCTCCAGGGATTATTGAACACCACCCTGTTCAGCAACACGCCGGGCGGCGCGGTGGTGGCCGGACGCGATGCGACTCTTACCCTTGACGGGCAGTTCTACGCGCCGGGGAATTTTACCCTCGCCGCCAGCCAGGGCGGGCAGGTGCTGCATTGGGAGGAGCCGCGCAACCGCTACGACCAGCTGTTTTATCAGGCCGAGCATTTTGCCTGGTGCGTCGGTCAGGGGCTGACGGACTCGCCGATCCGCCCGCTGGCCAGGGTGCTGGAAAACCTGAGCGTGATGGATGAAGTGCGGCGGCAGATTGGCGTGGTATTTAACGAAGAGCGCTAAGCGAAGCGGCCCCGTATGCCGACCGCATACGGGGCTTTTTTACGCCAGCGGTTCGACGCTGACAAATTGCCCCTGCTGCAGCGAGAGCACGGCGGCTTCGGCGATGGCCTGCGCCCGCAGGCCGTCCAGCAGCCCCGGCAGGTCCGCCACCTCTTCTCCGCCTAGCGAGCGGACAAACGCGTCCAGATGCGCGTAGTACGATCCCTCGACGCGGCTGAACCAGTCCGGGTAGAGGCCGGGCTGAATGCGGCGCTCTCCCTGCCACAGCGTGACGCCGCGCGTTGTCTGGCTGCCGGACTCCAGCACGCCATCCGAGCCAAGCAGACTAATGCGCTCATCGTAGCCGTGGCCGGTACGCCGGGTGTTGTCCAGCTGCGCCATTGCGCCGCCGCGCATCCGCAGCATCAGAATGGAAGTATCGACATCGTCGAATTCAGCAATTTCCGCCAGCGCCAGCGCATCCCCCATGGCGGCGACGGTTGTCACTTCATCACCGGTAAGAAAGCGCAGCAGGTCAAAGAAGTGAATCGCCTGGTCGCGCATCTGGCCGCCGGAGCTGCGCAGATATTCCAGCGGCGGCATAATCGATGCCCGACACACCATCTGCACCAGTTCTATTTTGCCAATCACCCCGGCCTCGATCTCCCGGCGCAGCTGCTGGTGGCTGGCGTCGAAGCGGCGGTTAAAGCCAACGGTCACCGGTACCCCGAGCGGCAGCACTTTCTCGACGACCTGGCGGGCGCGGGCCAGCGAAAGATCGATCGGTTTTTCGCAGTAGACCGCTTTCCCGGCGCGGGCGGCAGCCTCCAGCAGCGCCGCGTGTGAAGGCGTCGAGCTGGCGATCAGTACCGCGTCAATGGCGTCGCTATTGATGGCCTCGGCGACGGTTACCGCCCGCGCGCCGTAGCGGGACGCCAGCGCTTTCGCCCGTTCGGGGTCGGCGTCAGCCACCATGGACAGAACGGTTCGCTCATGGCGAGCGAGGCTGGCGGCGTGAACCTGGCCGATAAAACCGCTGCCCAACAAGGCAAAACGAATGCAGGTCATTTTTTTCTCCAGAAAGAGGGATTCAGCGTTGCCAAAGTAATCCGTTTGCTACACTGACCGACACAGGCGTTTTGATGGATTTCCATCATGGGGGAAACGATGAAAAGCATGTCGCTGGAGGCGCTGGCTAAACGGATTGGCGTGGGCGTAGCAACCGTTGACCGGGTGCTTAACGAACGCGGCGGCGTGTCGCCGGAAACCACGCGTAAGGTGCTGCAGGCCGCACGGGAAGCCGGGCTGAAGCGCATTCTGCCGGAAGAGCGCCGTCTCCCGTGGCAAATAGAAGTGTTTCTCAGCGGTAACGATTCGCGCTTTTTCACCCGCCTGACGCAGGATTTCGCCGACGTGGCGGATAGCCTTGGCTATCGCCGACTGACGCTGCACCGTACGCTGGTGGCGGAGTCCGCGCCGGAAAAGCTGGCGAAAAGCATTATCCGCAGCAGCAAAAAGCGCCATGCGCTGATTGTCTTTGGCAACGAACATCCGCTGGTCTACGAGGCTTTGCGCCAGTGCCGCGAGGCGAACGTGCCGGTGATTACGTTGGTTACCGATCTGCCCGGCGCGCAAAGGCTCTGCCACGTCGGCATCGATCAGCAGCAGGCTGGCCGCACCGCGGGCAGGATGATGGGATTAATGGCGCATCGGCCTGGAGAAGTGCTGATGCTCAGCGGACGCCAGGACTTCAGCGCCCATCGTTTGCGTATTCAGGGATTCCGCGAGGTGATAACCCAGCGCTTTCCGCATCTGCAGCTCGGCGAGGTGCTGGCGGGGGAGGACAACCGGCAGCGGATCGACCGCCTGCTGGAAGAGGCTCTGCGCCGCAACCGCGACGTGGTGGGCATCTACAATACCGGCCTGGGCAACACGCAGGTGGCGCAGGCGCTGGCGCGCCACCGCCGCTACGGCGAGTGCTGCTGGATCACCCATGAACGTTACCGCACCACCCGTGAACAGCTGGCGCAGGGCGGAATGGCGTTGACGATCGATCAACATGCCCATCAGCATGCCCGCCTGGCGGTGGAGCTAGCCCTGCGTCACCTGGAAACCGGCTATCAGCCACATCTCTTTAGCGACGGCAAGGTCGAATTTATCCTTTACAGCGCTGAAAACGTCGACTGAACGCTCGCGGTCCGCGGGACAATATCTCCTTTTAACCCCGTATCTGATACCCCGTTTCAAACCGCTGCCGCTATCGGCGCGCCGCGCGGCAAACCGTCGCCTGCCTCTCATTTTTTGCGCGTTTATGCGTCAATGTTAGATGTGTGTCAAAGTTCTGTTAACGCGTAGTTTTAAAATTTTCATTTCAGTTATTTACTTATAAAAGTTTCATATGTGTTGTTAATGAAATAAATGGTCTGGAATTTTTCTTCCGCGACAAATGGACTGATGTTTCAAAAAACCATTTTAAAACAACTGAATTTTGTGATTTCGATCACCCGTGAAAAAGGCGCCAGCGCGCAGGCCGTTTTTTCGAAAAGCTGAAAAAGCAGGCGCTTAGCGCACGATTAATGAAACTATTTTTTCATTTTACCTTACCTAACCGATGCACCTGAAAATAAAGGATCAACTATGAACATCAAGAAAACGGTTGTTGCCTCTTTGATAGCCTGCATGCTGCCAGCGGTCGTGATGGCGAAAGATATTTCGGTCGGTGTTTCGATGGCGCTTTTCGATGACAACTTCCTGACGATTCTGCGCACCGCCATGCAAAAAGAGATGCAAAAAGACGGCGTTAAGGCGCAGGTGGAAGATGCCAAAGGCGACGTCTCCCAGCAGCTACAGCAGGTACAGAACTTTATTGGCCAGGGCGTCGACGCGATTATCGTCAACCCGGTGGATACCAACGCGGTCAAACCGATTATGGACCAGGCGACCAAAGCGGGCATTCCGCTGATCTTTGTTAACCGCCGCCCGCAGGCGCAGCTGACCGACAAAATGGCCTACGTCGGCTCCGACTCGGTGCTGGCGGGGCGCTTACAGATGGAAGCGTTAGCCAAAGCGATGAACGGCAAAGGTAACGTCGCCATTCTGCTCGGCGACCTGGCGAATGAATCGACCCGTGACCGCACCAAAGGCGTCGAAGAGGTGGTGGCGAAGTACCCGGATATCAAAATCGTGCAGAAGCAGACCGCTAAATTTACCCGTAACGACGCCGTTGACGTGGTCAGCAACTGGATGACCAGCGGCGAAGACATTCAGGCCATCGCCTCCAACAACGATGAAATGGCGATCGGCGCGCTGCAGGCGCTGGGTAAAAACCCGAACCATATCCTGATTGCCGGCGTGGACGGGACGCCCGATGCCCTGCAAATGCTCAAAAACGGCAAAATGATCGCCACGATTTTCCAGGATGCCAAAGGGCAGGGCGAAGGCGCGGTGGATGCCGCCATTAAGCTGGCCAACGGCGAGAAAGTGGAAAAGATCATTGACGTCCCTTACCAGCTGATCACCAAAGACAACATGGCTGAGTTCGTCAATCGCAACCAGAAATAGTCGCTCAGGGTACGGAGGTGAAGTATGAACGCTTTTGCACTTGAAGCCGAAGGGATCAGCAAATTCTTCCCCGGCGTGAAGGCGCTCGACAACGTCTCATTACGCGTGCGCCCGGGGACGGTGCACGCGCTGATGGGCGAAAACGGCGCCGGAAAATCCACGCTGATGAAATGCCTTATCGGGATCTACCGTCCCGATAAGGGCGCGATCCGCGTTAAAGGGGAGCCGGTCCAGTTTCAGGATACGATGGACGCGCTGCGCTCCGGGATCTCGATGATCCACCAGGAGCTGAACCTGGTGCCGCACATGACGGTGGCGGAAAATATCTGGCTCGGCCGCGAGCCGATGAAATATGGTTTTGTCGATCATCGCCAGCTTGCCCGTCAGACGCAGGATCTGCTGGATAAATTGAATATCCGATTATCCGCCGACCGGCTGGTGGGGGAGTTAAGTATCGCCTCCCAGCAGATGGTGGAAATTGCCAAAGCGGTTTCGTGGAACGCGGATATTGTGATTATGGATGAGCCGACCTCGGCGTTAACCGAGAGCGAAGTGGCGCATCTGTTTACCATTATTCGCGATTTACGCCAGCAGGGAAAAGCCATTATCTATATCAGCCATAAAATGGATGAGATTTTCGCGATTACCGATGAGATCAGCGTATTTCGCGACGGCACCTGGGTCGGCAGTAAACAGACCACCGAGTTTACCCGCCAGTCGCTGATTACCCAGATGGTCGGCCGGGAGCTCACCCAGCTCTTTCCCAAGTTCAATAACGCTATTGGCGAAGAGGTGCTGACCGTCCGCAATCTGTCGCGCAAGGGGGCGTTTCACGATATCAACTTTAGCGTCCGCCGCGGCGAAATTCTCGGCGTGGCGGGGCTGGTGGGAGCCGGGCGCAGCGAAGTGATGGAGAGCCTGTTCGGCATGGAGAAAGCCGATAGCGGCGAAGTGCTGATTGATGGGATGCCGGTCAATATTGATTCGCCTTCGACGGCGATTGAGAAAGGGATGGCGTTGCTGACGGAAGACCGGAAAAAGTCCGGGCTGTTTCTCGTGCTGTCGGTGCTGGAGAATATGAGCATCGTCAAAATGCCGGAATATATCGGTAAAACCGGCTTTGTTCAGCACCTCAAAATGGCCGAAGACTGCATGGAGCAGATCCGCCGCCTGAATATTAAAACCCCCACCATGGATCAGATTATTAATAACCTCAGCGGCGGTAATCAGCAGAAGGTACTGATTGCCCGCTGGCTGCTGGCGCAGCCGAAAATACTGATCCTCGATGAGCCGACGCGCGGAATCGACGTCGGGGCAAAAGCGGAAATTTACCATCTGATCAGCGAGCTGGCCAACCGCGGCGTGGCGGTGATTATGGTCTCTTCAGAATTACCTGAGATTCTCGGGATGAGCGATCGGGTGATGGTTATGCATGAAGGGCGTATTACCGGCATCCTCGATAAAGAGGACGCCGACCAGGAAACCATTTTGTCGTTGGCATCCCACTGAGGCACAGAGAATGAGCAATATGAAAATAACGGCAACCCCGGTCACTGAGAAACCCTCTTTCTTTGGGCAATTACGCCACCGGCTGCCGAAAGATACCGGGATATTTATCGTCATGCTGGTGATTGCCCTGACTTTTGAAATTGCCGGCTGGTACGTCCGCGACCAGTCCTTTTTATTAAACACCAATCGCCTGATATTAATTGTTTTACAGGTAGCGATTATCGGTATTATCGCGGTCGGGGTCACCCAGGTCATTATTACCACCGGCATTGATCTCTCCTCCGGGTCGGTGATCGCGCTCGCCGCCGTGGTGGCGGCAAGCCTTGCGCAAACCTCCGATAGCCTGTCGCCGATGTTCCCGTCGCTGGTCAATATGCCGGCGATTATCCCGATTGGCGCCGGTATCGGCGTCGGCCTGCTGTGCGGCTTAACCAACGGCTTTCTGGTGACCCGCACCGGCATCCCGCCGTTTATCGCGACGCTTGGGATGATGGTGTCGGCGCGCGGTCTGGCGCAGTATTACACTCAGGGCAACCCCATCAGCTTCTTATCCGACAGCTTTACCGCCATCGGCCAGGGGGCGATGCCGGTGATTATTTTCTTCGTCGTCGCCGCGGTGTTCCATATTGCCCTGAAGCATACCCGCTACGGTAAATACGTTTACGCTATAGGCGGTAACATGACGTCGGCCAAGGTCTCCGGTATCAACGTGAATAAATACCTGGTGATCGTCTATGCCATCGCCGGGGCGCTCTCCGGCCTCGCGGGCGTGGTGCTGGCGGCGCGCGTCAGCAGCGGGCAGTCGAGCATGGGCATGTCCTACGAGCTGGATGCTATCGCCGCGGCGGTTATCGGCGGCAGCAGCCTGATGGGCGGGGTGGGGCGCATCACCGGGACCTTAATCGGCGCCATGATCCTCGGCCTGATTAAAAGCGGTTTTACCTTTGTCGGCGTCGACGCCTACGTGCAGGATATTATCAAAGGCATCATTATCGTCGCGGCGGTGACTATCGATATGCGCCGCAACCGCAAAAAGCATTAATCGGCAATAGCCCACGGCCTGTACTGCCGTGGGCCATGTCGCGTTTATGCCGCGCCGCAAGCGGACTCATCCGCGGCAAGACGTAAACTGTTGAGCAGCACGTTCGCCCCTTTCTCCGCCCATTCCGGCAGAATGTTCTCCGCTTCGTTATGGCTAATGCCCTTCTCGCAGGGAATGAAAATCATGCTGGCGGGCGCGACCTTGCTGATATAGCAGGTATCGTGACCGGCGCCGGAGACCATGGTTCGCGCGCTATAGCCCAGTTCGTCCGCCGCTCGCTGGCTGCGCGCCAGACACTCGCCATCAAAGGCAATGGGCGCGTAATCAAAAATGCGCTCGACGTTTGCCGCCACGCCCCGCGCCGCCAGCGCTTCAGCGGCGCGATGCAGTTCCCGTTCCATGGCTTCCAGCGCCGGGGATTGCGGATGACGAAACTCGACGCTGCACGCCACGCGTCCCGGCACCACGTTGCGCGAGCCCGGTATGACCTGCGCCATCCCAATAGTCGCGCGCCCGTCGGGATTATGGGTGATACCGATATGCTCCACCGCCAGCGCCAACTCGGCGAAAGCGGTCAGCGCGTCGCGGCGGCTGCCCATCGGCGTGGTGCCTGCGTGGGCGGAAAAGCCCTCCAGGGTGACGTTGAACCAGCGCTGGCCCATTGCCGCGTGAACGAGGCCGATATCAACGCCTTCTTCTTCCAGAATCGGCCCCTGTTCGATATGCACTTCGTAGCAGGCGTGGAGCGGGAAGGCGGCGGCCGGACATTCCCCGCGATAGCCGATAGCCTCCAGCGCCGCGCTAACGCTGATGCCGTCGCGGTCTATACGGGCGAGGGCGAAATCTTCGCTAAACTGCCCGGCCCACACGCCGGATGCCAGCATCGCCGGGGCAAAGCGCGCACCCTCTTCGTTGGTCCAGTTCACCAGCACGATATCGCGTTCGGTCTCAATGCCGCGATCGTTCAGCGTGCGCAGCGCCTCCAGCCCGGCGAGGACGCCGTAAATGCCGTCATAGCGGCCGCCGAGCGGCTGGGAGTCGACGTGGGAACCGGTCAGCACCGGGGCTAACTGCGAATTTTTACCGGCGCGGCGAATAAACATATTGCCCATGCTGTCGACTTCGCAGGGAAAGCCGGCTTCCCGCGCCCACTGGCGCAGCAGGTCGCGCGCCTGACGATCCTCTTCGCTGAGCGCCAGCCGGGTCACGCCGCCTGCCGGCGTGGCGCCGAGCAGCGCCATCTCGTTGAGCGTCGACCACAGACGTGCGCCGTTGACGGTTATCATGACTTGTCCTTTTGCACGCGATAGCGGAAGTCACAGCACTTACCGCCCTCCATGATGGTGGTGGTGCGGGTCAGCTCCACGTCCGGGGCGTAGCCGACGATAAATTTATCGTCGCGGGCGCAAGAGAGCAGGTGGCCAATCTCGCCGAGGCCCATTTCGTGATACATCTCAGCGTAGCGGCAGCGGTTTACGTTGTAGTTATACTGCTGGTCGTCGGCGTCCAGCACCGTGACCTCCAGGGCATTATCTTTCTCCCACAGATACTGCAGCGCGACAAAGCTGCGAATATCCGCGCCGTCAGGCTCATGGCGGGCAAACGCTTTTCCCGCCTCAATGGCGGCGTTTTCAATCGCTTCGCCGATGACCGCCTGGGCGCGAGCCTTACCTATCTCGCGTACCAGGATGTCGTAAATCGGCTTGATTATTTCTGCTTCAATTTTGCGGCGGGCGAGAATGCCCAGCTCATTATGATCACTCATCACATTGCCTCACTGCGTTACTTCGTTGTTGCGCCGCCGAGTACGGTTTGCGGCTGCCATTTGCCCTCGACGACTTTATAAACGGTAAAGGTTGGCGATTTCAGGTTGCCCTCTTTATCAAAGGCGATTTGTCCGGTCACGCCGGCGTAGTTAATGGCGCGCAGGGCGGGCAGATAGTCGGCGGGATCGACGGAGTCGGCTTTTTCCATCGCCGCGACCAGCACGCGGGTAGCGTCATAGGCGAACGGCGCGTGCAGTTCGATATGGGTGTGATAGCGCGACTGGTAGGCCTGCTCGAAGGCTTTACCGCCCGGCATCCGCTCGACCGGCAGTCCCGGCTCCAGCGCCACCACGCCGTCGCCCTCTTTCTGCGCCAGCTGGAGGAAGGTCTGGCTAACGAAGCCACCTGCGCCCATCAGGGTAGCGTTCATGCCCAGCTGTTTGATGCGGCGCGCCAGCGGGGCGGCCTGACTATCGACGCCGCCAAAGAAAATCAGGTCGGCGTTTTTGCTGCGGATCGCGGTCAGCACGGCGCTGAAGTCGACGGTTTTGTCATCGACGTACTGGCGATCGACGATATTGATTCCCTGTGCTTCCAGCGACTTAATAAACTCATCCGCCAGCCCCTGGCCGAAGGCGGTACGGTCATCGATGACCGCGATGCGTTTGGCCTTCAGGGTTTGTACCGCGTACTGTCCGGCAAACTGGCCGCCGTCATCGTCGTGGCCCATCACGCGGAAGCTGGTGTCGAAGCCCTGTTTGGTGTAGGCGTGCCCGGTGGCGACCGGCGCGACCTGGGCGATGCCCGCATCGTGGTAAACCCGCGCAGCGGGAATGCTGGTGCCGGTATTCCAGTGGCCGACGACGCCCGCGACGCCGCTGTCCACCAGACGCTGGGCGACGGCAACGGCGGTGCGTGGGTCGGACTGATCGTCTTCCGACTGCAGCTTGAAGGTTACCGCCTTGCCGCCGATGGTCGGGTGCTGCTTGTTGATATCGTCAATCGCCAGCTGCGCGCCGTTTTCCAGATCCTTGCCGATACGCGCGGAAGGGCCGGTGAGCGGGCCAGCCAGGCCGATAATCACGGTTTCGCTGGCTGCGGACCACGCGGCGGATGAGGCAAAACCACTGAGCAGGATAGCGGCGCTGAGCGCGCTGATTTTTACGGTTTTCATTGTTTTTCCCTGATGCTGGTTGGTGTGTTAAACGGGCATTTCGCCCAAATAGATCTGTGCAATACGATCGTCGGCCAGCAGCGTCTGCGATGGACCGCGCTCGACGATGCTGCCGCTGTCCATCACCCAGGCGCTGTCGGTGGCCTCCAGCGCCAGGCGCGCGTTCTGTTCGATCAGCAGCAGCGCGACGCCGCGCTGGCGCAGGGTGGCGATAACGCGAAAAATGTTCTCGACCATCAGCGGCGCCAGGCCCATCGACGGTTCGTCGAGGATCAGCAGGCGTGGCTGGCTGAGCAGGGCGCGGTTGAGCGCCAGCAGCTGCTGTTCACCGCCGGAGAGCAGCCCCGCCAACTGATGCTGGCGTTCGGCGAGGCGCGGGAAATTAGCGAAGATGGCGCCCATCTCCTGCTTTACCGCCGCCGCGTCGCGTCGTAGCCAGGCGCCCATTTGCAGGTTTTCCAGCACCGTCATGCGGGCAAAGATGCCGCGTCCTTCCGGCACCATCACCAGTCCTTCGCGCAGCAGGGATTCGGCCCGATGTTTGCGGATCGGCTTGCCGTTAAACAAAATTTCACCGCTAAAGGGTTCCAGCCCGGTAATGGCGCGCACGGTGGAGCTTTTGCCCGCGCCGTTGGCGCCGATAAGCGTGGTCTGCTCGCCCTCTTTAACGCTGAATGAGACGTCGCGCACCGCCTGGATGCCGCCGTAGTGGACGCTAAGCTGGTTGACGGTTAATAAATCAGACATGGATATTGCCTCCCAGCCAGGCGGCGATCACCGCCGGATCGCGGCGTACGGTATCCGGCGTGCCGCTGGTTAACGTTTTGCCGTAATCCAGCACCATCAGGCGATCGCAGATCCCCATTACCAGCTTGACGTCATGCTCAATCATCAGCAGCGTTTTGCCGTCGTCACGAATGCGCAGCAGCAGTTCGCCAAGGGCCATCTTCTCGGCGGCGTTCATTCCGGCCGCCGGTTCATCCAGCGCCAGCAGGCGCGGTTCGGTGGCCAGCGCGCGGGCAATCTCCAGCCGCCGTTGGTGACCGTAGGCGAGGTCGCAGGCGCGATAGTGGGCGAACTGCGAGATGCCGGTATAGTCCAGCAGGTGCCAGGCCAGCTCGCGGGTTTGCGTCTCCTCGGCGCGGGCGCGTTTATGACGGGAGATCGCGGCCCACAAGCCGTTGCGGGTGCGGACGTGGCGGCCCACCATAACGTTCTCCAGTACCGACATGTTGTTAAACAGCCGCACGTTCTGGAAGGTGCGGGCGATGCCCGCGGCGGTCACTTTCTCAATATTGCTCGGAAAATAGGCTTCGCCACCGATAGCGAACTCGCCACTGTCCGCCGGGTAGAGGCCGGTAATCAGGTTAAAGCAGGTGGTTTTCCCCGCGCCGTTGGGGCCGATCAGGCCGTAGATTTCACCCTGATTAATACTCAGCGATACGTTGTCGACCGCCGTCAGACCGCCGAAACGCTTAGTCATATGGCATACGCTTAACAGGCTCATGCTTTCGCTCCTTGATGTCGCGCGGGCCAGATGCCCTGCGGGCGCAGAAGCATGACCAGCACCAGCGCCAGGCCGTAGAACAGCTGGCGCAGCACTTCCGGGTCAATCAGCACTTCGCCAAACAGCGCCTGCTGTACCGGCGCCGCCTGGCTGCGCAGCAGCTCCGGCAGCGCGGTCAGCAGCACCGCGCCGAGGATCACGCCGGGGATATGCCCCATCCCGCCCAGCACCACCATCGCCAGCACCGCAATCGACTCCTGCAGGGTAAAGGATTCCGGCGAAACGAAGCCCTGAAATGCGCCGAACAGCGCGCCCGCCACGCCGCCGAATGAGGCGCCGATAGCGAAAGCCAGCAGTTTGTAGTTACGCAGGTTGATGCCCATCGCCCGGGCGACGTCTTCATCCTCGCGGATGGCGTGCCAGGCGCGGCCAATGCGCGAATGCTGCAGCCGCAGGCAGACGAAAATAATCGCCACAATCACCAGCATCAGAAGGTAGTACCACAGCCACAGCGCCGGGACTTTAAAGCCGAACCAGTGATAAACGCCGCTAAACTTGAGGCCGAACAGATTCAGCGAATCGACCCCGGAGATGCCTTTTGCGCCGTTGGTGATGTTGACCGGACGGTCGAGGTTGCGCATCAGGATGCGGATAATTTCGCCGAACCCGAGGGTGACAATCGCCAGATAGTCGCCGCGCAGCTTCAGCGTCGGCGCGCCCAGCACGATACCGCAGCCTGCCGCCACCAGCGCGGCGAGCGGAATAATCACCAGCCAGGAGGTGTGCAGGCCGTCCGGAAACCAACTATTTAAAATCGGGAAGACGTCCAGCAGATGCGGAGAAGCCAGCAGCGCCGCCAAATACGCGCCGACGGCGTAAAAGGCGATAAAGCCCATATCCAGCAGGCCGGTATAGCCGACCACAATATTCAGCCCCAGCGCCAGCATAACGTAGAGCAGGGCGAAGTCGATGACCCGCACCCAGTAGTTGCCGCCGAGCTGGCTGGCGACCATCGGCGCCACCAGCAGCGCGCAGACCAACAGGGTCATCCCGGACCAGAAGCGGCGGGAGACGGCAGGCGTATCGAGTTGTAGCGTTGTCATGATTTTTCTCCTAAGCCCGGTGCGCGACGCGTTCGCCGAGCAAACCGGCCGGGCGGAAGACCAGCACCAGGATCAGCACCATAAAGGCGAAGATATCCTGGTAGTTGCTGCCGAAGACGCCGTGGGTCAGGTCGCCGAGATAGCCCGCTCCGAGGGATTCGATAAGCCCCAGCAGCAGGCCGCCGATCATCGCGCCGCGAATATTGCCGATGCCGCCGAGCACCGCGGCGGTAAAGGCTTTAATGCCGGGCAGAAAGCCCATGGAGAAACCAGCGCTGCCGTAGTTGCTGGCCATCATCACGCCAGCCAGCGCGGCGAATACGCCGCCGATGGCGAAAGTGAGGGCGATAATCGCGTTAGGGTTAACGCCCATTAGCGTAGCGATGCGTGGATTTTCCGCTACCGCGCGCATACCGCGGCCTAAGCGGGTGTATTCCACCAGCAGCCACAGGCCAAGCATCACCGTGAGGGCCAGCGCGACGGTGACGATACCGGTGACGGTAATGAGAGCCGGAGGATGCGCTGCGCTGCCGTGGGTCACGGCGATCAGATCCATTGGCAGAATCTGCGGGAACATCAGCGGATTGCGCGACCAGACGATCATCGCCACGGTTTGCAGCAGCACCGAGACGCCGATCCCGGAGATCAGCGGCGCCAGGCGCGGGGCGTTGCGCAGGCGGCGGTAGGCAAAGCGTTCGACCGCCATCGCCAGCAGGGCGCAGACCGTCATGGCCAGCAGCAGCGCCAGCCCGAGCTGCGCCAGCGGCGGCAGAGTGGGGAAATGCGCGTTCAGGGCGTGCATCCCGGAAAGGGTGGTCAACGCGCCGACCATCAGAATGTCGCCGTGGGCAAAGTTAATAATGCGCAGGATGCCGTACACCATGGTATAGCCGAGCGCGATCAGGGCGTAGATGCTGCCGAGCATGACCCCGTTGATGATTTGTTGTATGAGTGTGTCCAACTGATTGTTCCGACAAGATGCTCAAATAATAGCTACCATCCAACAAATGAATTAAATTGTAAAATACGCATATATTCTTTCTTATTATAAATGTGTGGTTAACTATCATTATGATTTTAAATATAATTTAATAAATCACTGGATAGCGTAATGCGCTAAGAAAATCAATATATGAAAAAAACAGAACAATCGGAGGCGCCGGGTAGCTGGTCGCAGAGTACTTTGGTAAACGATCCGCCGCTGCGGGCGGTGCGCGCCTTCGAGGCGATCGCGCGCCTCGGCAGCGTAACCCTGGCGGCGCAGGAGCTGGCGATATCGCCCTCGGCGGTTAGCCATCAGCTCAAAGTGCTGGAAGGCTATTTGCAGATCCCGCTCACCGAACGTCAGGGGCGACGGCTGACCCTCAGCCAGCAGGGGCGGGAGTATTATCGCTCGATCCGCGCGGCGTTTAACGTGCTGCGCCAGGCCACCGAGCATCTGGTCGAGCAGGTGCAAACCCAGCAGGTGACGATCAGCCTGATCCCGCTGTTTGGCATGGGTTGGTTTATTCCCCGCCTGCCGTCATTCGTGCACGCCAATCCGCATACCGAAATCAACGTGGTCTACGCCAACCATCGCAACTATCTTAGCGACGCTTCCGATATGTCGATCCGCTTTGGCAACGGTCACTGGGTGGGCTATCAAAGCGAAAAGCTGATTTCCGGCAAAATGGTGCCGGTATGCAGCCAGGCCTTTTTACGCCTGCACGGGCATATTGATACCCCGGAACAGCTGTTGCAGATGCCGCTGCTGCACGACGAGGAGCGCACGACCTGGAATCAGTGGTTTGTACAGCAGGGAGTGAAGCGCCCGCCGCGCTCGACCGGGCCGCTGTTTGAGGATGGCCTGTTGACCCTCGCGGGCGTGCAGGCCGGGCTGGGCTGCGCGCTCATGCGCGAGCCGCTGATCGCTCCCTATCTGAAGAGCGGCGAGTTGGTGAAAATCTTCGATGCGGCAATTGATGATGGCCGGGATTATTATCTCTGCGTACGTCAGGATAGTGATATGACCCCCAACGGTAAGCTATTGCAGAGCTGGCTACGCCAGCAGGCCCTCGGTTGATATTTAGTTAAGAATTTACTTAATCCAGCTCACATTTTTGTTCGGTTGCCATTGTCATTACGCAGGGGCGCTTAGATAATCCGCCGAAATAACCCATTTTTATGATGGCGTGCTACTGCGAAAGCAGGCAAGACCAAAATAGAAATGCTCTCCCGCCAAGGGGAGCGTCTCTGTTTTGGTCTTTTTTTTTGCCCCAACACCAGGGAACACTATGAACTATAACGAAACAGCAGACAAAATCCTCCACGCGGTGGGCGGTGCGGAGAATATCCGTATGCTCACCCATTGCGCCACCCGGCTGCGCATGGAGTTCAACGACCGCGCAAAGGTAAACGATGCGCAGATTGGCACCCTCCCCGGCGTGATCAGCGTGGTGGAGAAGGGCGGCCAGTTCCAGATTGTGATCGGTAACGAGGTGCAGCAGGTTTACCGGCGGCTCAATAAGGCGCTGCCGGAGAAAAAAGGCCCGGCAGGCGGCGATAAAAATGCGAAGCCGGCCGGCATCGTCGCACGGATTATCAGCGTTATTTCGACCACCTTTACCCCGGTGATCCCGGCGATTACCGGCGCGGGGATGATTAAAGCGCTGTTGGCTATTCTCAAGCTCACGGGGGTAATTAGCGAGACCAGCTCGACGTATCAGCTGCTGAATATTATTGCCGACGCCGCATTCTTCTTCCTACCGGTGCTGCTGGCCTACGGCGCATCGCTGAAGTTTGAATGCAACCCGATTCTGGCGATGACCCTCGCGGGCGTGCTGCTGCATCCGGGCATCGGCCAGATGCTGGCGGCCGGTAAAGCGGTCGATTTTGTCGGCATCAACGTCCTGCTTTCCGATTACGCCGGTTCGGTGCTGCCGATCATTCTGACGGTGTGGCTGATGTCGTGGGTGGAGCGCTTTGCCGAAAAAGTCTCGCCGTCGATTATTAAATTCTTTGTTAAGCCGATGCTGATCCTGCTGATTACCGCGCCGCTGGCGCTGGTGGTGGTCGGCCCGGCGGGCATTTTGCTTAACGATCTGGTGGCCGCGGGGGCGGGCGCTATCGACCGCCACGCCAGCTGGTTAATCCCGATGCTGATGGGCACCCTGCAGCCCTTCCTGATTATTACCGGCACCGCCTGGGCGATGACGCCGATCGCCACCGGCCAGCTGAGTAAAAGCGGTTACGAGATGATTAACGGACCGGGGATGCTGGCGTCCAACGTGGCGATGGGGGCGGCGACGCTGTGCGTGGCGCTGAAAACCAAAAATAGCAACCTGCGCCAGCTGGCCTCTTCGTCGGGCTTTACCGCGCTGCTGGGGATCACCGAACCGGCGCTGTACGGGGTGCTGCTCAAGTTCCGCCGCGTGCTGATTGCCGCGATGATCGGCGGCGGCTGCGCCGGGGTCTACGCCGGGGTGAGCGGGCTGGTGCGCTACGCGTTTGTCTCGCCAGGCCTCGCGGCGCTGCCGGCGTTTATCGGCGAAAACCCGATGAACATCGTCCATGCGCTGGTAACCTGCGCGATCTCCATCGTGGTGACCTTTACCCTGACCTGGTTTATCGCTTTTAAAGACGTTCCTGAGGAACAAGAGGAAGTGGGCGAGGCGCCGCAGCCTGCGGTGAGCCCGAAAAACGAGGGGGAGACGGAAGTATTCAGCCCGCTGCGCGGCCAGGTGGTGGCGCTCAGCGAAGTAAACGATGACGTCTTTTCCGGCGGCCTGCTGGGCGAGGGCCTGGCGATTCGTCCCGAGGAAGGGGTACTGCGCGCGCCGTTTAGCGGCACGGTGATGATGTTTCTGCCGTCGTGCCACGCCGTTGGCCTGCAGAGCGACAGCGGTCTTGAGCTGCTGATCCATATCGGTATCGACACCGTTAATCTTAACGGCCAGCACTTTAGCTCTACGCTGAAGGTGGGCGATAGGGTGGAAGCGGGACAGGAGCTCATCCGCTTTGATATTCCCGCCATCGAGCAGGCCGGGTATGACCTGATTACCCCGGTGATTGTGGTCAACGGCGACGAGCAGCACTCACTGCGCCTGACTGCCGCCGCGCAGGTCGATTACGGGGAGCAACTGATGGTGCAATCCGCTAAGGAGGCGCAGGCATGATTTATCAAAAGAAAGCGCAGTTCCCGGACGGTTTTCTGTGGGGCGCGTCCACCTCAGCCTATCAGGTTGAGGGCGCGTGGAATGAAGAGGGTAAAGGCCCTTCGGTGGTCGATATGCTCAGCCATCCGCCGGGAACGGCGGACTTCCGCATCGCCAGCGACCACTATCATCGCGTGGAGGAGGACGTCGCGCTGATGGCGCAGATGGGGCTGAAGGCCTACCGTTTTTCGGTGGCCTGGTCGCGGGTGATACCTGACGGCGATGGCCCGGTGAATCCGACCGGGCTGGCGTTTTATCACCGCCTGATCGACGCCCTGACCCGCCATGGCATCACCCCCATCGTCACGCTGTACCACTTCGACCTGCCGTGGGCGCTGGAGCTTAAAGGCGGCTGGCTGAACCGCAAAACCGGGGAGGCATTCGTGCGCTATGCCAGGCTGCTGTTCAGCGAATTTGCCGCCAAAGTTCCGCTCTGGCTGACCATCAATGAACAGAACACCATGATCCTCCATCCCGGCGCGATTGGCGTGCCAGCGGATCGCGAACTGCCGGACAAGAAGGCGCTGTACCAGCAGAATCATCATATGATGCTGGCCCAGGCGCAGATCTTCGCCCTGTGCCACCGCGAGTTCCCCGGGCTGCGCATCGGCCCGGCGATAAACACCACGTCGATGTACGCCGAAAGCTGTAAGCCTGAGGACGCCATCGCCGCGCATAACTGGGAGACGCTGCGCTGCTGGAGCTTTTTGGATGTTGCGGCGCATGGCCGCTACAACGCCCTGGCGTGGGCCTATATGCAGGATCGCGGCCTCGCGCCGGAGCTGCAGCCGGAAGATGCGCTGATTTTGCAGCAGGGGAGGCCGGACTTTATCGCCATTAACTACTACTCGACCGCTACCATTGCCGCCAGCCGGGGCGACGGCGGCGACGTTGCGCCCCGCGCCGGGGACCAGCAAATTATGCTGGGCGAAGAGGGGGTTTATCGTCCGGCGGAAAACCCGTGGGTTGGCAAAACCCCCTACGGCTGGGTGGTCGATCCGGTGGGGCTGCGCCTGACGCTGCGTAAAGTGTGCGAACGCTACGGCCTGCCGATTCTGATTAGCGAAAACGGCATGGGCGCGCCGGATAAGCTGGCGCCTGATGGGACGGTAAATGACGACTATCGCATCGCCTTCTTACAGGCGCATATTGAGCAAATGCGCCTGGCGATAGCCGACGGCGTCGAGCTGATGGGCTACTGCCCGTGGGCGGCGATTGACGTGGTCAGCACCCATCAGGGATACGCCAAGCGCTACGGTTTTATTTATGTCGATCGCGGCGAGGATGACCTGAAAAGCCTGCAAAGGATCCGCAAACGCAGCTTCTGGTGGTATAAGGATGTCATCGCGCAAAACGGCAACCACGACGAGTCGCAGAGATGATTGTTCAGAAGGTGCTCAATAATAGCCTGGTGCTCTCTATGGATGACGATAGCAGGGAGGTTATCGTCATGGGGAAAGGCATTGGCTTCAACAGCAGACCCGGGGATGAGATCGCCCCGGAGAAGATTGAGAAGCTGTTCGTGACCCAGGCGCTCGGCGCGCGCAGCGGCTATCTTGAGGCGCTCTCCGCCATTCCGGATGAGGTCATTGAAATGGCGGCGATGATTATTTCCCGCGCCAATATGCAGCTCGCCAGCAAGGTTCGCGAGCAGATTTTCTTTACCCTCGCCGACCACCTGACCTTTGCCATCGAGCGCAGCCGCAAAGGGATCGCCATTCAAAATCGCCTGCTGCCGGAAGTCAGGCGTTTTTATCCGCAGCAGTTCCGCGTCGCCAGCGAGGCGGTAACGATTATTCGCCAGCAGTACGGGATTGAACTGCCGGAGGAGGAAGCCGGGAATATCGCCTTTCATCTGGTAAACGGCCAGAGCGAGGGCGACGACGTGGCGCAAACCATGCAGTCGGTGAAGATGCTGAAGGATATTTTTAATCTCGTGCAGTATCACTTTAAACAGCCGATAGACACCGACTCGATTAACTACTCGCGTTTTCTGGTCCATATGCAGTTTTTCCTCCAGCGTTTACAAGAGGGAGAGCTGGACGGCGCGCGGGACAGTTTTCTGCTGGTGCAGGTGATTAAGGAGTATCCGGAGGCGTACCGCTGCGCGCTGCTGATCCGCGATTACGTCAAAGCCCAGCTCGATATCACCCTCGGCGGCAACGAGCTGTTATGGCTCACCGTTCATCTGGTGCGGATCGCGGGCCTGGATGCGTGAGCGTGTTCTATTAATGGGGCGTAATAGCCATTTCTGTTTTTTTTATGGGACATGAGCTCTTTGGAATGACTGAGTTGGCTCATTTGTAGTGTTCTATAAACAGGTTATAATCGCTAACTAAGTTCTATTAATAAGACAAGAGAAGCATTATGGCAAAGCCGTCAACCCGAACCTACTCTCGTTACAGTCGCGATGCAGCACGGTTGCTGGGAATGATGATCCGCACCGCGCGCATAGAATCCAGACTCACTATCGAGGAGCTGGCAGAACGTGCTGGCGTGTCGCGTGGGCTGGTTTATCGTGCTGAGGAAGGCGATATGGGATGTGCGATTGGCGCGGTATTTGAACTGGCGACAATAGTGGGCGTGCCGCTGTTTACGCCAGATAGTTCTGCTCTGGCGTTACATATTGCTAATGCAGAGAAAACGCTGTCATTAATGCCGCGTGCGGTTCATCACTCAAGGAAGGTGATAAATGATGACTTCTGAGAATAGCCTTGAGCAAGTGTATGTCTGGATCTGGCTGCCTGGAGCAACAGAACCCGTTGTCGCCGGAGTGTTAAGCAGAGACAACGGTCGGTTTATTTTCAACTACGGCCGCAGTTATCTGGAGCGGAAAGAGGCGATAGCGGTTTATGTGCCGGAGCTTCCTTTAGTCAGAGGCGCAATGGTACCTGCCCCTGGTTTGCAAATGGCTGGCGCGTTACGCGATGGAGCTCCTGATGCCTGGGGGCGGCGAGTTATTCTGAACCGACTGATGGGCGCACAAGGCAGAGATACCGATCCCAACACCCTGGATGAAATGACCTACTTACTTGAGTCCGGTTCCGATCGGATTGGTGGTCTTGATTTTCAGCGCTCTGCGACGGAGTACGTTCCACGCGCGGCCCGAGGAGCATCGCTTGAAGAGCTTATGCAGGCAGCGTCGATGGTGGAAAACGGTATACCGTTAACCGTCGATCTTGAACAGGCGTTATTTCACGGCACTTCACTCGGTGGAGCACGACCAAAAGCGATGATCGAATTTGGGAATCGTAAATTTATCGCTAAATTTTCTTCTTCAACAGATACCTATAATGTTGTTAAAGGCGAATATATCGCCATGCGCCTGGCAGGCTGCGTTGGGTTGAATGTTGCGCCTGTTCTCTTTCGCCATACTACTGGTAAAGATGTTTTGCTTATCGAGCGTTTTGATCGCGTCCAAAGCAAGACCGGTTGGCAACGCCGCCTGATGGTGTCAGCGCTGACTATCTTTGGTCTTGATGAAATGATGGCAAGATATGCGAGCTATGAAGATTTGGCGGACATTATACGTCAGCGTTTTAGTGCCCCTAAAGAGACGCTGCGGGAGCTGTTTGGGCGACTTGTTTTTAACATTATTTGTGGTAATACCGACGATCATGCCAGAAACCATGCGGCATTTTGGGATGGTAAAAGGCTTAGCCTGACGCCTGCATATGACATTTGTCCTCAAGGGAGAGCCGGCAATGAAGCCACACAGGCTATGCTGATCGTAGGCGAAAATCGGATGAGTAACCTTGCGGTTTGCCTGTCGGCTGCCGACCGTTTTTTACTGAGCAGACGTGAAGCCATTGAGCTTATTGCCCATTATCTCGATACGGTCCATATGAACTGGAAAGCCCTCGGCGATGAGGTGGGGTTAAGTGAAGTGGACAGAAAACTCTTCTGGGGAAGGATGTTTTTTAATCCTTTCATATTTGAAGGCGCGCCAGAAGAGATTTTGAGACTACGTAAGTCGTGGCTTTAACGCGTCCGGTGCCACTGCATTTTCAATGCGGCAAGACAAATAGTCCGTTAACACGTTTCGATAACCTTTTAAACCTCCGTAGTATCACCGATGCCGAAACTGCAGCGTCGCCGGCAGGTAGCGCTGTAGCGGCTCGGGCGTGTTGCCGTCAATCAGCTGGCTTATCAAATCGTAGCAGTGCCAGGCCAGCTGGCGGTTGTCCTGCTGGACGGTATCGATACGCAGCGACAGCGAATCGTAGAGATAGTGATCGTCAAAGCTCGCCAGGTGGATGTCTGAATCGAGCAAATGGTGCTGGCTCATATAGCGCAGCACCCCTTCCAGCAGCCCGCAGGCGGCGGTAAACAGCGCCTTTGGCGGCCGACCCAGACGCGCGCAGAGGGCGGCGAACATCTCATAGCCGGAGCTGGGATGGTAGTTGCCGTTGATCACCCACTCCGGGCGCAATTCAATACCCGCCTGGGCCAGACCCTGCGTAAACCCGGCCAGACGATCGCGGGAGGGCGACAGGCGCGGCTGGCCGCCTAAAAACCAGAACTCATCGCGATGCTGAGGCGCGATGCGGGCAATCAGCTCCGCCGTCGGGGTAATTGAATCGGTCATCACCAGCGGCAGGGCGCTTTCATTCGGGTAGCGGTCAAACAGCACCACCGGCAGCTGTTCGCTGAGCTTGAGATAGTCGGCATCGGCGTGCATACAGGAGGCGACGATCAACCCGTCGACCTGACGGGCAATCATGTTATTGACCACCATGCTCTCCTGACCGGGGTTTTCGTCGGTACAGGAGATCAGCAGCTGGACGCCCGCCTCGCGGCACAGCATCTCCAGCTCATGGGAAAAGACCGCAAAGCCGTAGTTGGTGATCTCCGGCACCACCAGGCCGATGGTGTGGCTGCGGTTATCGCGCAGGGAGCGGGCGTGAATGCTCGGCTGATAGTGCTGCTCGCGGGCAATCGCCAGCACGCGCTCGCGCGTTTCCTGCGCCACGCGCAGCTCTTTGCCACGCCCGTTCAGCACCAGGCTGGCGGTCGCTTTGGAAACGCCCGCCAGTTCGGCGATATCTTTAATGGTTACGCGTTTGGTTTTCATTACGACGCCATGAGCCTGAAAGCAAAACGCTTATTCTACCATGCATGTGCGCAGCGGCCAGTAGCAGAATGCATCCGGCGCGCTACCGGAGAAAATCAGCTGCGCCGGATAAGCCGGGAAGCAGCGGCTGCTCATTACGCCTTCGCCGTCGTTAATGAAAATCTCCACGCTCGACCGATCGATGAAAATCCGCAGCGTGCGGACCTCGCCGCGCCAGTAGCGATAGTGCATCTCGTCGTTGACGAGACTGCGTCGCGCCAGTCGGATCCCGCTGGCGTCGCGCTCGAGGGTTAACGCGCCGCCGAAATCAAGGCTTAGCGCGTCGTCGGCGGCGGTTTGCAGCGCGATTTCCATCGGCGCCAGCGGCAGGGCGTTCCCCTGCCAGCCGTGCGCTTCCCCGCGCAGGGCGGTCAGCTCGCGCAGCGGACGCTGGTAGAGCTGACCGTCGATAAATTCCAGCTCGCGCAGGCAGGTCATCTGATGGATCCAGCCATGAGCGAGCGTCGGCTGGCGCATCTCTTCGCCGTCCGGGACGCCCATCCAGCCGACCAGCAGGCGGCGGCCATCGCGGGTGTGCGTGGTCTGCGGGGCGTAGAACTCGAATCCGGCGTCCAGCTCGCGCAGTTCGCCGTGGCTGAACGCGGCGCGGTCGTAGTCGAAACCACCGGCCATCCACACCGCCGGATAGGTATTGAGGAAGCGCTCTTCTTCACGGGCAATCCCCTGCGGGCAGCAGATCAGAATATGCTGGTCGCCGAGCGCAAACAGATCCGGGCACTCCCACATATAGCCCGCGTCGCTCAGGCCGTTAATGCCGTCACCGGCGATTTCGCCCTCGCTGCGCCACTGATGAAGGTCCGGGGAGCTGAACAGCAGCACCTTACCGCGCTTTTGCCGATCCTGCGCCCCCAGCACCATGTACCAGCGGTCTTGATGCCGCCAGACTTTCGGGTCGCGGACGTGGCCGGTATAGCCCTCCGGCAGCGGCAGGACCGGGCCGAGCTTAGTGAAGGTGCCGTCGGCGTTTTCCGTCGCCAGGCACTGCCACGCGGTTCGGCCGCCATCGTCGAACTTCACGTTGCCGGTATAGCACAGGGTGAGCGTACCGTTGTTATCCACCGCGCTGCCGGAGTAGCAGCCGTTGCGGTCGTACTCTTCATCCGGCATCAGCGCAATAGGCTCATGCCGCCAGCGCAGCAGATCGTCTGAACTCCAGTGCGCCCAGCACTTGAACTTATGATCGCAGGCGAGCGGATTCCACTGGTAGAACAGGTGATAGCGCCCGGCAAATTCGACAAAACCGTTGGGGTCGTTCATCAGCCCGGTGACCGGCGCATGGTGCCAGCGGGGATAATGGCTATCGGCCAGCGCGCGCGGCTGGCCCTGCATAACGGCCTGCAAAATCGCAGGCAGACGTGATGGAAGTGACATTATTCAGCGTCCGTTTTGTATTTCAGCAGCAGAGAGACGACGAAAGCGACGCCAAAGGCGATGACCATACCGATAATGTAGTTCAGCAGCGAGCTGGCCTGCACGATAGCCATGCCGGGAATCGCCGTCAGACCGACTGCGCTCATATAGACGTGCACTGACACGACCCACGCGCCGCCCGCCGCGCCGCCGATCAGCGCCGCGATAAACGGCTTCATGAAACGTAAGTTGATACCAAAAATCGCCGCCTCGGTGATGCCCAGCATAGCGGAAAACGCCGAGGGCAGCGCAATGGCTTTGATTTTGACGTCTTTGGTTTTAAACCATACCGCCAGGCAGGCGCCGCCCTGAGCGACGTTGGCCATGGACCAAATCGGCAGCAGGAAGTTAACCCCAATGGACGGGTTACCCAGCAGCCCGGCTTCGATGGCGTGGAAGCTGTGGTGAATACCGGTAATGACGATAACCGAATAGAGGCCGCCAAACAGCAGTCCAGCCAGCCAGCCGGCGTGGCTAATCAGGGTACTCAGGACAAACGAGATGCCGTCGCCGAGCGCGCGACCGGCCGGGCCGATAATCAGCAGGGCGATAAAACCGGAAATAATCACCGTCAGGAACGGCGTCAGGATCAGGTCCAGCGCATCGGGGATCGCGCGACGCAGCTGCTTCTCAACGATGCTCATAAACCATACCGCCAGCAGCACCGGGAACACTGTCCCCTGATAGCCGATCATGGCGATCTCGAGGCCGAAGAAGTTCATGGTATGGAAACCGGCGGCCACGCCCCAGGCGTTAGTCAGCGCCGGGTGGGTCAGAATGCCGCCGAGCGTCGCGCCGAGGTAGGGGTTACCGCCGAATTCGCGGGCCGCGGTAAAGCCAATCAGGATCGGCAGAATGATAAACGCCGCCGAGCTGCACATATCCAGCATGATGTAGAGGGCGTTGCTCGGGTCAACCCAGCCGTAGGTTTTGACCATCCCCAGCAGGCCCATCAGCAGGCCGGAGGCGACGATTGCCGGGATAATCGGCACGAAGATGTTCGACAGCAGGCGCGCGATACGCTGGAAAGGATTAAGCTTTTTCGCCGCAATGTCGGCGGCTTCCGACTTGCTCGATTCGCTAATGCCCGCCGCCTGGATAAAGGCGGCGTAGACCTTGTTCACCACCCCGGTGCCGAAAATAATCTGCATCTGCCCGGCGTTGCGGAAACAGCCCTTAACCCCTTCAATTTTGCCGATGGCCTGCTGGTCGGCCAGCGAATCATCGACCAGCACCAGCCGCAGACGCGTGGCGCAGTGCGCGGCGCTGGCGATATTTTCCTTGCCTCCCAAAAGCGGAAGCAGCGAGCGGGAAATCTGTTCAAAATCCATAGTACCCTCTGAATGCGTAAAATTTTCGTGTTGTCGTCCCGTGTTCACGGGGGCGCAGTTTCTGCGTCGTTATCGTGTCCGGGGCGACAACGCGCGCGTAATCGCCCCGGATGTTCCTGCCGTCAGACGTTACCCGTCAGAACCAGGTTTCCATCTGCATACCGAACGACCATTCGCCGCCCGATTTAAAACCACTGCTGCCCAGCGCGTCGTCGCTGGCGTAATTATTCAGTTTTTTGCTCCAGTCCATCCATGAGGTGTAAAGGCGGATTTCAGGACGGCTGAAGAAATCACCGATGCTGCCGACCTTAAAGGTCGGGGCGAAGGTGAGCTTGTAGAAGCTACCGTTCACCGCATGGCGATCGTTATAACCTTCAGGTTTAAGATCCATATACTGGTAGCTGCCTTCGTAAGCGAGGGCGAAGTTCTGGTTGATCTCCTGGATCAGACGCATGTTGAGCGTTGCCCACTGATAGCTGTCGCCCTCGGCATAACGGTCTTTACTGCTTTGCGCCAGGATAGCCGGGGCGATAAACCAGTTTTTGCTGAGCGGCGTGGTGCCGTAGCTGGCGAAGCGCCAGGTGTTGGCGCCCGAGCGTAGCGCGCCGTCAGAGCCGATGCCTTTAACTTCAGCGCCCAGGCCGTGACCGTAGAGCAGGGCGGTTTTGCTGGTGCCTTCACGCAGGCCGTAAAAAGTGTCGTTATGCAACCCGAGCAGCGCATGCGTCCCGGTATTTGCCGCATCGCCTTTGACCGGATTGCCGTTGGTATCCTGACGTTCATCGTTGTCTTTTGCCCGCATCCCGCTGACCATCACCTGCACCGGACCGATGAAGTTGTTCATGCTGACGATATAGTTCTGCACGCTATTGCTCGAGTCAGCAATATCGCCGAAGTTGCGTCCGTAAAGAGAGAAGTTACTGCGAATGCTATCGTTCCACCTGACGTCGTAAATACCGCCGCCGGTACCGGCGAGGAACACAACGTCAGAGTCAATCCAGTGAATATCAAAGTTGTCGCGGTCAAAGCGTTTCCCGGCCCACAGGGTGGAGCCTTTAAACGGCCCTTCAAAGGCAGGCAGGTTGCCCAGTTCGACGAAAGCCTGGCGAACGTTCAAATCACTGGTGCTCGCCGTCCAGTCGTTATAATTGGTTTGGCCGTCGGCGACCATCACTTTGAAGCGGGTCGTCGCGCCATTATCCAGGGTCTGCTTATGTTCAAGGTTCATTTCAACATAAGTATCGGCCTGGTTTCCCAGACGGCCGATAGCCCCGCCGGTTTCCCCCGCTGGCGTCATATAGGCGCCGGATTTGGTGCTGGCGGCGGAATCATTCATTATCACGCCGGAGCGGGCGTAGCCGTGAAACTCAAAGCCGCTTTTCTCATCGGCTTTTTTCTCAAGCTTGGCGGTACGTTGAACCACTTCCTGCGTCGTGTCCTGATTTTTTTGCTGCTGGGTGGTCAGCTGCTGGACTTTTTTCTCCGCTGACTCGGCGCGGTTTTCCGCGGTTTGCGCTCTGTTTTCCGCCTCCTGCAGGCGTTTTTCCAGCGCGACCAGGCGGGCTTCGATGGTGCTGAGGTCCGTTTGCGCGTGGGCTGAGGCGGCACCGGTTAGCAAAGCGATAAGGACCGCGAGTGTGCTTTTTTTATACATGCTGGTTGCATCCCGAAAGTAAAATTTGGAAATGTTGTTTTTTGCTAAACCGGTTTAGGCGCTATGTTAAGCATGACCCTTAACATTTGGAAATGGATTTTGCTAAACCGGTTTAATAAATGTGATGGATGCAACAAAGTGGGCCGCGCACGACGGCCTGAAGAATCAAAACTGGCGATTAAGATCGCGCTGGTATGGCAGAGCGGTCATCGCGCCTTTCGCCGTTGTCGCCAGAGCGCCGCAGGTTTGCGCTAGCGTCAGGGTGGGTTCCAGCCCTTCGATATCCGTCGGCATCCCTTTGGCGGCAAGGCTTGCGAGCAGTCCGGCGACAAAAGCGTCACCCGCGCCGGTGGTGTCCACGCTGACCACAGGCTTGGCGCTGAAATGGGTAAACTGCTGCTGGAAGGCGGCAAGCACGCCCGCTTTGCCCTGGGTGACCAGCAGCAATTCAGGCTGGTAGCGCGCGGTGATGCTGGCGATGCCTTGCGCTAAATCATCACTTCCGCTGATGAATACCAGTTCCTCTTCCGACAGCTTCACCACGTTGGCCATGCGCAGGGCGCGATCGAGGCAGGCGTGCAGCAGCTCCTGATCCTGCCAGAGGTCCGGGCGGATATTGGGGTCAAAGCTGACCCGGCCGCCGGCCAGCTTGATTTTCTCCATAGCCGCGAAGGTGGTGCTGCGGCTGGGTTCGGCGCTGAGCGCGATAGAGCAGACGTGCAGCCACTGGTTGGCGGCAAACTGCGGCAGGTCTTCTTTCGCCAGGAACAGATCCGCGCTTGGGCGCACCATAAAGGTAAAGGTGCGTTCGCCCTGATCGTCAAGGTCGACCACGACGGTGGAGGTTCGGTGCTCGCCGTCGAGGCGCATATGGCTGACGTCGACCAGCTCCTGCTGCAGGGTGTGGCGCATAAAGCGGCCAAACGGATCGTCGCCGACGCGCCCGATAAACCCGCTGATGCCGCCAAGACGGGCGATACCTACCGCCACGTTGGCCGGCGCGCCGCCGGGGCAGCGCAGCAGACGGCCTTCGCTCTCCGGCAGCAGGTCAACTACCGCATCTCCCAGAACCCAAACTTTTGCAATCATGCTGAAAAATCTCCATAGCTAAACTTAGTTAAACCGGTTTAGCTTATTAAAGCATAGCGACAGGATCAGGGGAACGTCAGCGGCGGAAAAGTGCGAACCAGGGTATAAAAACGTGAGCCGGTTGGCAAAAGAGCGGCCGTTCGGCTGAGCGGGAGAGACTTCTGATGGCTGCGGACTCTATAGCGGTAAAAAGCGGCAGCCCGGACAGGTGCAAAAGGGGGAGCGGCAGACCAAAAGTCGATAGAAAAGTCTGAAATCAGTTTTAAGAACAATCCCTAAAGCCAGACGGCAAAATCTTGTGCCATGCTAAATGCGACTCATAACATTAAGTTCGTTAGCGAGAGAGGATATTATGAAAAAAGCAATGATTGCGTTATCTGCGATTCTGGTAGCAGCTCCTGTTTTTGCTGCAACAACGACACACGCAACCGACGATACCGTCGCGGCGGCCCATGAAGGGGCGAACACCGCGAAGGAAAAACTGCACGAGGCCCAGCACCAGGGTGAAGAGCAGCAGCTCAAAGCTAAACACGCGGCGGAAGGCAAAAGCGACAGCGTAGGCAGCGAAGTCAGCGAAGGCGCGCAGAAAACCTGGAATAAGACCAAAGAAGGGACTGAGAAGGGCTGGAACGCAACTAAAGAAGGCACCGAAAAAGGCTGGAATAAGACCAAAGAGGTCAGCAAAGAAAGCTGGGATAAAACCAAGCAGGGTGCCGAAGAGCTAAAAACTAAAGTCACTGAGTAATTACTGACTCTTTGCTAAAAAAGGTCGCGAAAGCGGCCTTTTTTGTTATTTAGCGTCCATGGTTCAGCCTCGGGATAATTATCCGCAATGGATATCGAGCCGGCTTGCGGTATACCCGGGGGCATAGTAAACCCTGTGGCTGGGTTAAATGAGCGCAGGCAATAAAAATGCGCCCTGGAAGACTAAGCGGATATGCCAGGAATTGTCCTGGTTATATTGTTACTCACTATTCCTCCACATTCTCCTGGTACAAAGGAAATATATCAGGAGGTGTATTATGAAAAAGATTCTTTCACTGGCGATTATTTTATCTTGTGCTTTAACTTCTGTCTCCTGGGCGGATGGCCCTGGCGGCAACAACCACGGTCAGCAGCAGGTCTGGCAGCAAGACGCCGGGCGCGGCGGCCCGAACGGTAACCGTCAGCAGGGGCCGCAGGCTAACAACCATCAGGGCAACGGCGATAACCGTGGCCCGGCGCATGGTGACAAGGGGCCGCAGGGTAACCCTCATCAGGCGCGTCATGAGCAGGACCACTTTGCGTGGAACGGGCATGATTTCCGCAAAGGTCATCCGGCGCCGGAACGTTTTCGCGGCAATGATTACCGGATAAACGACTGGAACGATCGCGGATTACCGGCACCGCCGCGCGGGCAGCACTGGTCCTATATTGATGGCAACTATGTGCTGATTGCCGCCGCGACCGGGATTATTACGTCGATCCTGATTAACGGCGCGCTGAGTCACTAACCTTTTTCTGCCTTAACCTCGCTACCGCTTTCCCCGGAGGCGGTGCTGCGCGCCTGTCCGGGCTACCGCTTTCCCCGCGTCTGAGGGACGGTAGTCCGGTCAGCGTAGCGCTATCGGGCAATGCCCACCCGCCCTTGTTCTCACTTAAAAAGCGCAAAGTTGAAAATATCATTCTTGCGCCTCTTCTTTGATGTTTTATCTGCTTATTTAGACTTTATAAATGAGTATTATGCTTCATGATTAATAAAAAGCAGAGAATGTAAGAAGCGCCCTGGTTCAGGCGAGAGTAAAAGACGTCCGCTTCGCCGTTAAATCGCTATGAATAAATCAGATGAAAACTGCCTGCGGAATAAGAAATCCTGCTTGCAATAAACCCTTAGCACGTTAAGTTATTAAAGCTTTGCATCTGATTCTATTCCCGGAGACCGGCATGACCGACTGTGTAATTCCTGAAATTAAAGCCACCGAAGATGAAATGATTGCGATCCGTCATTATTTACATGCCCATCCGGAATTAAGCCTGGAAGAGTTTAATACCAGCGAGCTGGTGGCCGGAAAACTGACCGAGTGGGGCTATACGGTGACCCGCGGGCTGGCGAAAACCGGGGTGGTCGGAACCTTAAGCAAAGGCGATTCTCCGCGCACAATCGGCCTGCGCGCCGACATGGACGCGCTGCCGATTTTCGAAGCGACCGATCTCCCGTGGGCCAGCACCGTTGCCGGGAAAATGCACGCCTGCGGCCACGATGGCCATACCACCATTCTGCTGGCGGCGGCGAAATATATCGCCTCGCCGGCCTGCCAGTTCAACGGCACGGTACACCTGATATTCCAGCCCGCGGAAGAAGCTATCGGCGGCGCGGATTTAATGATTAAAGACGGCCTGTTTGAACGTTTCCCCTGCGAGCGCATCTTCGGCCTGCACAATATGCCGGGCCTGCCGGTGGGGAAACTCGGCTTTTACGCCGGTAATTTTATGGCCTCGGCGGATACGGTCAAAATCACCATTACCGGTTACGGCGGCCACGGCGCGCACCCCGAGCGCACCGTCGACCCCATTGTGACCGGCGCGGCGCTGGTGATGAATCTGCAAAGTATCGTTGCCCGTAACGTACCGCCGGGCGAAACCGCGGTGGTGAGCGTCGGTACTTTCCAGGCGGGTATCGCCTCCAACGTCATCCCCGAGAACGTGGTGATGGAGCTGAGCGTGCGGGCGATGAAGCCGGAAATTCGCGACCTGCTGATTAAGCGGATCAAGGAGCTCGCTGATTTTACCGCCAAAAGCTACGGCGCCAGCAGCGAGGTTGAGGTTTTTGACTCCTATCCGGTGCTGACCAACAGCGACGAGGAGACCGAGTTCGCCAAAGCGCTGGCGCTGGAGGTATTTGGCGAGGAGGGCGTGCTGGAATCCATTTCGCCGATGAACGCCAGCGAAGATTTCGCTTTTATGCTCCAGAAACGCCCCGGCTGCTACTTCCTGCTGGGTAATGGGGAGAAAGGCGGGAAGGGCGGCTGTATGGTGCACAACCCCGGCTATGACTTTAATGATGACATTATTTCTACCGGCGCGACGCTGTTCGTCCGGTTAGTTGAAACACACTGCCGTTGATCTCTGGAGTCCGTAAATAATGAAAAAATCTCTTCTGCTGTGGGTCGCGCTGATGGCCTCAACTTCAGCCCTGGCCGCAGAAAATAAGGAAATTCGCTTTGGCGTCGATCCCACCTTTGCGCCGTTTGAATGGAAAGATCCGCAGGGTAAGCTGGCGGGTTTTGATATTGACCTCGGCAACGCGATTTGCGCCCAGCTGCAGGCCAAGTGCGTGTGGGTGGAAAGCAACTTCGACGGCATTATCCCGGCGCTGAAGGCGCGTAAGTTCGACGCGATCCTCTCCGGTATGTATATGACCGAGAAGCGCAAAGAGCAGATCGGCTTTAGCGACAAGCTCTACAACGGTCCGGTGTTCCTCGTGGCGCGTAAAAATACCCTGGCCGGGAATACCGTCGAACAGCTGAAGGGCAAAACCATCGGCGTGGAACAGGGCTCGGCGCAGGAGACTTACGTCAACCAGCACTGGCGCACGGCGGGGATCAATATCGTCGCCTATCAGGGGGCGGATCGCGTGGTTCAGGATCTGGAGTCCGGGCGTATTGATGGCGCGGTGCTGTCCGGGATGATGGCCGACTACAGCTTCCTGCAGCAGCCGCAGGGTAAAGATTTTGCCTTCGTTGGCGGCCATCTGAAGGACGACAAGCTGTTCGGCGCCGGCGCGGCGATTGGCCTGCGCAAAGAGGACGATGCCCTGCGCCAGGAGATTAACGGCGCGATTGCCCGCATTCTCGCCGACGGCACTTATAAAAAGTTAGCCGGGAAATATTTTAGCTTTGACGTCTATTCCGGGACATAATGTTGTTATGCATTCAGCGGGCACGGCTAGCCCGCTTCAAGCTTCCTTTTCTTACTATCCCGTAATTGTCCTTTCCTGGCCCTCACGGCGTTCCGAAGGATACTGAATATAAGCGATAAGGAGTGAACGGCATGATCACACGTCCCTTGGGCAAAACCGGATTTTCCATCGCCCCGCTGGTGTTTGGCGGCAACGTTTTTGGCTGGACCATCGATGAAAAAACCAGTTTTGCCATTCTTGATGCGTTTATAGACCACGGCTTTGATGCTATCGACACGGCGGATGTTTACTCCCGCTGGGCGGAGGGTAATCAGGGCGGCGAGTCTGAAACCATTATCGGTCGCTGGCTACAGGCGCGGCCCGGCATGCGCGATAAGGTGAAGATCTTCACCAAAGTGGGGGCCGATTTAGGCCTTCCCGGGCATAAAGGGTTGAAAAAAGCGTGGATCCAGCAGGCGGTTGAGGATTCACTCCGGCGCCTGAACACCGATTATATCGACCTCTATTTTGCCCACTGGCCGGACCCGGAAACGCCGGTTGCGGAAACCCTCGAGGCGTTTCACGCTCTGCAGCAGGCGGGGAAAATCCGCGCTATGGGCGCCTCCAACCTTGACGCCGGCCAGCTTTCGAGCGCGCTGGAAGTGTCGCGCAAAAGCGGTCTGCCGGCCTGGCAGGTGCTGCAGCCGGAATACAATCTTTATCATCGCTCGGCTTTTGAGGGCGCGCTCGGCGACCTGTGCATCAGCCGCGATATCGGCGTGGTGACCTACTACAGCCTGGCGTCCGGCTTCCTGACCGGCAAATACCGCCAGCAGTCCGATCTGGCGCAAAGCCAGCGCGGGGGCGGCATTGGCAAATATCTCAATCCGCGCGGGCTGCGCATCGTCGATACGCTGGTTGAGGTGGCGGAGCAAAACGACGCCAAACCCGCCGAAGTCGCGCTGGCCTGGCTGATGAGCCGCGAAGGCGTAACGGCGCCTATCGCCAGCGCCACCAGCATCGCTCAGGTGGAGAGCTTCGCCCGCGCCGCCGCGCTGACCCTGAGCGCCGACCAGCTGGCGCGTCTGGACAGCGCCAGCGCGTAATACTGTATGCCGGAGCCTGTCAGGTTCCGGTGCTTTTCCATCAGCGTTTTGTATTCCTTTTCTTTTCTCTTTTAGTCACTTCCCCGGCTCTGAATACTTTTCAGCGAAAAATGAAACGTTTTTTCATGCGCTAAAAGCCCTTCTTGATTACGTTAAGATAATGCGTATAGTTCTCATTCTTATTTTGTTTTTATGTTTTCGGTGATTGCCTGCCTCAGCGGATGCTCACGGGGAAACTGCGAAAGCGGGATAGGGCTCGCTCACGCAAGATCGAAAAGAGAACATCGGCGACGAAGTAAATATTAATTTATTGATTTTATTAATAATTAATCTTTTGTTTTATTTTTTCTTACCTATGGGACTCATTATGCGTACCTATCACTCTTCTGTTTTCCCGCTACGCAAAACGCTGCTGGCGTTAACCATCGGCGCAATCACCCATTCAGCCGCGGCGGCGGAAAGCAAGAAAAGCGAAGAAACCATGGTCGTCCAGGCAACGCCCGCCAGCGATTTTAAAGCCGGCGGCGATCTGGTGGTGCCTGCCTATCTCGACGGACAGGTGGCGAACGGCGGGCGTCTCGGGATGCTCGGCGAGCAAAACGCCATGGACGTTCCGTTTAGCATCATCGGTTATACCTCGAAGCTGATTCAGGACCAGCAGGCGAAAACCATCACCGACGTGGTGAGCAACGATGCCGGGGTTCAGCCGGTGCAGGGCTACGGTAACTATGCCGAGACCTACCGCATTCGCGGCCTCAAGTTTGACGGCGACGATATGACCCTGAGCGGGCTGGCCGGGGTGGTGCCGCGTCAGGTGGTGGATACCGCCATGCTTGAGCGGGTCGAAATTTTTAAAGGCGCCAACGCCCTGCTCAACGGCGCCGCCAGCTCCGGCGTCGGCGGGATGATTAACCTCGAACCTAAGCGCGCGGAAGATATCCCCACCGCCAACGTTGGCGTCGACTATACCTCGGATTCGCAGGTCGGCGGCTCGCTGGATTTAGGCCGTCGCTTTGGCGACGATAACCAGTTCGGCGCGCGGGTGAACCTGGTGCATCGCGAAGGCGAGGCGGCGGTCGACAATGACAAGCGCAGAACCACTCTGGCTTCGATTGGCCTCGATTATCGCGGTGAGCGCTTACGCAGCTCTTTTGACTTTGGCTATCAGAAGAAAACCTTCCACGGCGGCCCGATGGGGATCAATATTTCGGCCGTGGATTTTATCCCGCGTCTGCCGGATAACACCCATAACTACACGCAAAAATGGGCTTACAGCGATATCGAAAATGAGTTCGGTATGCTGAGAATGGAATACGACATTATTGATAAATGGACCGCCTACGCCTCGTTAGGGGCGCAGCATGCCCATGAGATTGGCCTGTATAGCGCCTCGAAGCTGATTGACCGGGCGGGCAACGCCACGGCGGGGCGCCTCGATACCAACCGCTATATTGATACCGCCAGCGGCATGGCGGGCCTTCGCGGCGAGTTCGCCACCGGTTTTGTATCGCACAGGGTCAACGTCGGCTATTCGGCGAAAACTCAAAACGACAAAACAGCATGGCGGATGTCGAAGGCGGCGGATAATCCGCTGGTGAACATCTACGATACCCGGCAGGTCGCGCCTCCGGCCAACGCTTCATTCGGCGGCGACTATGACGATCCGCTGACCAGCGGCCGCACCCGTTCGCAGGGCTGGCTGCTAAGCGACACCCTTGGCGTGCTCGACGATACGCTGCTGTTTACCGCTGGCGCGCGTCATCAAAAGGTAGTGGTGCGCAATTACAACAAAACCACCGGCCTGCAAACCGATGACGCATTTGATGACAGCCGCTGGATGCCCACTTACGGCGTGGTTTATAAGCCGTGGAAAGTGATTTCTTTATACGCCAACCATACCGAAGCGCTACAGCCGGGCAGCAATGCGCCAACCTCCGCTAAAAACTATGGTGAAAGCGTTGGGATCATTCACTCAAAACAGAACGAAGTCGGGGTGAAGGCCGATTTCGGCACAATTGGCGGCTCGCTGTCGCTGTTTGAAATTAAAATGCCGTCAGCGGTCCTCGACAGCAACGGCTATTACGGGCTTAACGGCGAGCAGCGTAACCGCGGCGTCGAATTTAATATCTTCGGCGAACCGCTGTATGGCCTGCGCCTTAACGCCAGCGCTACCTGGCTGGATGCCGAACTGTCGAAAACCGCGAAGGGTTTGAACGATGGTAAGAAAGCGATCGGCGTGCCGGGGTTCTACACGGTGCTTGGCGCAGAGTATGACATCAAGCCCATCGACGGTCTGACCGCCACCGCGCGCCTCAACCACTCGGGTTCGCAGTATGCCGATCAGGCGAACAGCAAGAAGATTGATAGCTATACCACCCTCGATCTCGGCGTGCGCTATCGCCTGGCGCTTAACGCGAATCAAAACCAGATGACGGTACGCGCGGGCGTCGATAACGTAACGGATGAGAACTACTGGTCCGGCGCGGATGACAGCGGAACCTATCTGTTCCGCGGCGAACCGCGGACGTTCAAGGTATCGGTAGGTTACGCGTTCTGAGCCAAAATGCAGAGGCGGGCAGGGCCGATCGTCCCTTGTGATAAATCAATGAACGTATGAAGCCTGCGCATCTGCCGCTTGAAGTATGGCGAGTATAAGTGTTAAAAGGTGCCCCTTCATATAAATACACAGGGGATCGACGTGAAAGACGCGTCAACGTCGTCGGAGACCGTAGAGGAAAGCGGCCCGACGCTGCACCGCGGTTTACAGAACCGACATATCCAACTTATCGCCCTTGGCGGCGCCATCGGTACCGGCCTGTTTCTCGGCATCGGGCCAGCGATTCAAATGGCGGGACCGGCGGTCCTGCTCGGCTATGCCGTCGCCGGCATCGTCGCCTTTTTGATCATGCGCCAGCTTGGCGAAATGGTCGTTGAAGAGCCGGTTTCTGGCTCCTTTGCCCACTTTGCCTATAAATACTGGGGCCCGTTTGCCGGTTTTCTTTCCGGCTGGAACTACTGGGTAATGTTCGTGCTGGTGGGGATGGCGGAGCTGACCGCCGCCGGCATCTATATGCAGTACTGGCTGCCGGACGTGCCGACGTGGATCTGGGCCGCCGCTTTCTTCCTCATTATCAACGCCGTGAACCTCGTAAACGTTCGCCTTTACGGCGAAGCGGAGTTCTGGTTCGCGCTGATTAAGGTGCTGGCGATTATCGGCATGATTGGCTTTGGCCTGTGGATGCTGTTCGGCGGCCACGGCGGCAGTAAAGCGGGAATCGATAACCTGTGGAAACACGGCGGTTTCTTCGCCACCGGCTGGCACGGCCTGATTATGTCGCTGGCGGTCATTATGTTCTCCTTCGGCGGACTGGAGCTTATTGGCATTACTGCCGCAGAAGCGCAGAACCCGGAAAAGAGCATCCCGAAAGCGGTTAACCAAGTGGTATACCGTATTCTGTTGTTTTATATCGGTTCGCTGGTGGTTCTGCTGGCGCTCTATCCGTGGGTGGAAATCCAATCCGACAGCAGCCCGTTCGTAATGATCTTCCATAATCTTGACAGCAATGTGGTGGCTTCTGCGCTGAACTTTGTGATTCTGGTGGCTTCATTGTCGGTTTATAACAGCGGCGTGTACTCCAACAGCCGGATGCTGTTTGGACTGTCGGTGCAGGGCAACGCGCCGAAGTTTCTCGCCCGCGTCAGCAAGCGCGGCGTGCCGGTCAACTCCCTGCTGCTTTCCGGGATTATTACCTCCCTGGTGGTGGTGCTTAACTATCTGCTGCCGCAGAAAGCCCTCGGCCTGCTGATGGCGCTGGTGGTGGCGACGCTACTGCTGAACTGGATCATGATCTGCCTGGCGCACCTGAAATTCCGCGCCGCCCAACGGCGCAAGGGGCGCGAGCCGAAGTTTAAAGCTCTGCTGTCGCCCGCCAGTAACTATATCTGTATCGCCTTTCTGGCGCTGATCCTGGTGCTGATGTGCACCATCGACGGGATGCGTCTGTCGGCGATTCTGCTGCCGGTGTGGATCCTGTTCCTGTTTGCGGCCTTTAAAACCCTGCGCCGGACGGCGTAGCGCGCGATCGCCCCGCCGTCCGGCGGGGTATCTTCCACTTTTATTGTGATCTTCTTCGCGCTTAGCGTATTTTGCTCGCGATCTTCTTTTTGTAATCGATTACTTTTTATTTGAGCGTATTTGTAATCGATTACTTTTTTGAGGGCGGTCGAAATGGTCACAACAACCGAAGGTCGTGAAAGTCCCCGCGTAGCCCACCGTTTTCTGGTGCCGCGGCTGTCGTTAATGATGTTTATGCAGTTCTTTATCTGGGGTAGCTGGTCGGTGACGCTGGGGCTGGTGATGACCCGCTATGAGATGTCGCTGCTGATCGGCGATGCTTTCTCCGCCGGGCCGATTGCGTCTATTCTCTCGCCGTTTGTGCTGGGCATGCTGGTCGATCGTTTTTTCGCTTCGCAGAAGGTGATGGCGGTGATGCATCTGGCCGGCGCGGTGATTCTATGGTTTGTCCCGCAGGCGCTGGTGGCGCAAAACGGCGCGCTGCTGATTGGCCTGCTGTTCGGCTATACCCTGTGCTATATGCCGACGCTGGCGCTGACCAATAACATCGCTTTCCATAGCCTGGCGAACGTCGATAAAACCTTCCCGGTGGTGCGCGTCTTCGGCACCATCGGCTGGATCATCGCCGGTATCTTTATCGGCGTGACGGGGATTTCCGATACCACTGGAATTTTCTCTGTTGCGGCGCTCTGTTCGGTGGCGCTGGCCGTTTATAGCCTGACGCTGCCGCACACGCCGGCCCCGGCGAAAGGGACCCCGGTCCAGTTTCGCGACCTGCTGTGCGCCGACGCCTTCGCGCTGCTGAAAACGCGTCACTTCCTGATTTTCTCCCTCTGCGCGACGCTGATTTCGATTCCGCTGGGGACCTACTACGCCTACACCGCGTCTTATCTTGCGGATGCCGGTATCGCGGACGTCAGCACCGCAATGTCTTTCGGTCAGATGTCAGAAATCTTCTTTATGCTGGTGATCCCGCTGCTGTTCCGCCGTCTCGGGGTGAAATACATGCTGCTGATCGGCATGGCGGCGTGGTTTGTACGCTATGCCTTCTTTGCGCTGGGCGTCAGCGAAGAGGGACGGTTCCTGCTTTATCTCGGCATCCTGCTGCACGGCGTCTGCTACGACTTTTTCTTTGTTGTCGGCTTTATCTATACCGATCGCGTGGCCGGTGAAAAGGTGAAGGGCCAGGCGCAGAGCATGATTGTGATGTTCACCTACGGTATCGGCATGCTGTTGGGATCGCAGATTTCCGGCGCGCTGTATAACCACCTGGTGGCAGGCCAGAGCGTACCGCAGGCGTGGGTCGCCTTCTGGTGGATCCCGGCGGTGGCCGCAGCGGTCATCGCCCTGATTTTCCTTTTCTCTTTCCAGTACAACGAGAAAGAGTCGCGTTAATTTTTCAGGAGGTGGTATGAAAACAATCAAGGGGCCGGGCATTTTTCTGGCGCAGTTTATCGGTTCGCAGGCGCCGTTTAATACCCTGGAGGGCCTGGCGCAGTGGGCTGCCGGTTTGGGCTATCAGGCATTGCAGATCCCCTGCAACCATCCGGCGATTTTCGATGTTGAACGCGCCGCCGCCAGCCAGACCTACTGCGATGAGGTGAGCGGCAAGCTGGCGGAGCATGGCCTGGCGATCGGCGAGCTGTCCACCCATCTTGAGGGTCAACTGGTGGCCGTTCACCCGGCTTATGATACGGCCTTTGACGCCTTTGCGCCCGCCGCGCTGCGCGGTAACCCGCAGGCGCGCCAGCAGTGGGCGGTAGAGAAAGTGCGCCAGGCGGCGGTGGCCTCTGCGCGTCTGGGGCTGAAAGCGCATGCCACCTTTTCCGGGGCGCTGGCGTGGCCTTATTTTTATCCGTGGCCGCCGCATAATCAGCCGCTTCTCGATGAGGCCTTTGATGAGCTGGCCCGGCGATGGCGGCCGCTGCTGGACGTTTTCGACGAACAGGGCGTGGATCTCTGCTACGAAATCCATCCCGGCGAAGATCTGCATGATGGCGTCACCTTTGAGCGTTTTCTGCAGCGCCTCGATAACCACCCGCGCTGCAACATACTCTATGATCCCAGCCACCTTCATCTTCAGCAGATGGATTACCTGGCCTTTATCGATATCTACCACGCGCGAATCAAAGCGTTTCACGTCAAAGACGCCGAATTCCGCCGCGACGGGCGCAGCGGGGTCTACGGCGGCTATCAGAACTGGCCGCAGCGGGCGGGGCGCTTTCGTTCGCTGGGCGACGGGCAGATCGATTTCAAAACGATTTTCAGCAAGCTCACCGAGTATGATTTTGACGGCTGGGCGGTGCTGGAGTGGGAGTGCTGCCTGAAGGACGCGGAGGTTGGCGCGCGCGAAGGCAGCGAGTTTATCCGCCGCCATATCATCCCGGTCTCCGGGCGGGCGTTTGATGATTTCGCCGCGGGCAAGGAGGGGAGAGAATGATCCAGGTCGGCATTATTGGTTCCGGGTTTATCGGGCCGGCGCACCTGGAGGCGCTGCGCCGGGTGGGGGATATCGAGGTGGTGGCGCTGTGCGACGGTAGCCTCGAGATGGCGCAGCAGAAGGCGCGTCAGCTCAACGTGGCGCACGCCTACGGCAGCGTCGAGGCGCTGCTGGCCCACCCCGGATTGCAGGTGGTGCATAACTGTACGCCGAACCACCTGCACGCGCGGATTAACCGCCAGATCCTCTCCGCCGGTCTGCACGTTTTTTCAGAAAAACCGCTCTGCATGACCGCGGAAGAAGCGCGTGAGCTGGTGGCGCTGGCGGAGGATGCCGGCGTGGTCCACGGGGTTAGCTTTGTCTATCGCCAGTTCGCCATGGTGCAGCAGGCGGCGGCGATGGTGCGCAACGGCGACGTCGGGAGGCTGTTTGCGGCGCATGGCAGCTATTTGCAGGACTGGATGCTGCTGGAAACCGACTATAACTGGCGGGTTGATTCAGCGCAGGGCGGCGCCTCGCGGGCGGTGGCCGACATTGGCTCCCACTGGTGCGATACGGTGCAGTTTATGACCGGTCGCCGCATTGTCGAGGTGATGGCGGATCTCTCTATCGTCTGGCCGACGCGTAAGGCGCCCGTCGCCGGGGATGCGACCTTTAGCCAGCATCGCGATAATGGCGCGTATGAGGCGCGGCCCGTCGACACCGAAGATTTGGGGTCGGTACTGTTCCGTTTTGATGACGGCAGTAAGGGCTGTTTTACCGTTTCGCAGGTCAGCGCCGGGAGAAAAAATGGCCTGACGGTAGAGATCAACGGCAGTAACTGTTCGCTGGCATGGGAGCAGGAGGTGCCGCAGCGGCTGTGGGTAGGTCATCGCCAGCAGCCAAACCAGCTGCTGAGCGACGATCCGAGCCTGATGCTCGGCGAGGCCGCCGCCAGCGCCCATTTCCCCGGCGGGCATAACGAAGGCTGGCCCGATGCGTTTAAAAATATGATGCTCAGCTTTTATCAGGCGGTGCGCGCCGGTGAGATGCCGCCGGCGTCGTCGCGGCGTTTCGCCTCGTTCTATGAGGGGGCGGACGTGATGTACATCGTTGATGCGATAGTGAAAAGCCATCAGCAGCAGCGCTGGGTGCAGGTGGAAAGATAAGCAGAAGGCGCGGTGCGCATTTCGCGCACCCGCTGTGTTATTTCACGCCAAAATAGCCGTCGAGATAGGTCCCGGCCAGTTCATTACCAAACAGCACGGCGTCTTTATTTTCCATCTCGTTGTCCCATTTATCGCTGGCGTTACCGTTGAACGCGTGCTGGGTTTTTGTGCCCTGCGCCACCTGCTGCCTGATGGCGTCGGCAGTACGGCGGGCGTCGCTTTCGCTCATCCCCGATTTTCTGTCCTGCTGGCCGCGGGCATAGATTTCAGTAAAGTTCGGCAGATTTAAGCGGTAGTTTTCCTGACGGTTAGTGGCGAAGTTACCGCCGACGAAATCGCTGCGGTGTGAAATAAAGTAGTAAGCGTGGCGTTCCGGTGAAGATTTTGAGGAGGTACAGCCGGAAAGGGCGGCGAGCGAACAGCCGAGCGCGATAAGCGCTATTTTGAGTTTCATTGATATCATCATCCATAATTATTAGAACAGGTATACCGATCATTCGGCGACAGAACAAAACGGTTAATTATAGATGTACGGTAGCACCTGAAGACCCATGAATCCAAGGGTCTTCAGGCAGCATTTTTTAGATCTGCGCCAGCCCGCCATCAACGTAGATTTCGGCGGCGTTAATAAAGCTCGCGTCGTCTGACGCCAGAAAAGCGACGGTTTTAGCGACCTCCTCGGGCTCGCCAATGCGGCCCAGCGGGACGTCGGCGGCCAGCATATCGAAGAGCCCCTGACGCTGCTCTTCTGCGACAAGTCCTCCCAGGCCGGGCGTACGGACGGGTCCCGGGCTGACCACATTCACGCGGATACCGCGATCCTTGAGATCCAGCGCCCATGAGCGTGCCAGATTACGCACGGCGGCCTTACTGGCGCTGTACACGCTGAAGTTCGCGGTGCCTTTCACCGCCGCGGTCGAGCCGGTAAGGATGATGGAAGCCCCCAGGGTCAACAGCGGCAAGGACTTCTGGACGGTGAACAGCACGCCGCGCACGTTGGTAGCGAAAATGCGATCGAAGTGCTCTTCCGTTATGGCGCCCAGCGGCATCATATCGCCGCCGCCCGCATTGGCAAAAAGCACATCCAGTCGCCCTGATTCGCTGGCAATGGTCGAAAACACCCTATCGAGGTCGCTTAATATCGAGGCATCGGCGCGGATCCCGCTGGCGGCGGGACCGATTAACGCGACCGCCGCATCAAGCTCTTCCTGACGGCGACCGGTGATATAGACCGTCGCTCCCTGCAAGGCCAGCTCCCGGGCTGATGCCAGGCCGATGCCCGAGGTGCCGCCGGTGACTAACGCGATTTTTGCCGAAAGTTTTTTACTCATGATGCACTTCCTTAACTAAAGTATGAATATGCCAATTGAGTCATCCACTTACCGTGACCACCTGGCGACTGAGTACGGGAGTCACTCTACCGTCAGCCACGGATGCAAAAAACGGAGTAATGTGAAAAACACTCTTCACGCCGGTGAATAATCAGCGACTGCTATCAGGAACAGCGAATAATGGATCGGTTTTCAGCCCTTAAAGTTTTTACGCGCGTTGTTGAAGCCAACAGCTTTACTCGGGCCGCAGACTCCCTGAATATGCCCAATGCCAGCCTTAGTAAAGCGATTCAACAGCTTGAATCGCATCTGGGCGTGTGCTTGCTACAGCGCACGACCCGGCGCATTACCGTCACGCCGGAAGGGCGCGAGTACTATGAAAAAGCGGTGCGGATTCTGAAAGAGCTGGATGAGGTGGATGCCTCATTTCGCGCTTCCCGCAATAAGCCAAAGGGCCATCTGCGCGTCGCGGTAGGCGGATCCACCGCTCGCGATGTGCTGATCCCGCTGTTGGCTGATTTTATGGCGACTTATCCGGATATCCGCATCGATCTGGCGGTCGCTGACAGCCCATCTGACCTTATCAGCGGCAATATTGACTGCGCGATCAGAGGCGGGCCGCTGGACGACTCGACGCTGATCGCGCGCAAAATCGGCGAAGCGACGATCGTGACCTGCGCCACGCCGGGCTATTTCAGGCTTTATGGTGTTCCCGCGTATCCCGATGAGCTGAAGAACGGACATCGGCTGGTCAGCTATTTATCTCCCGCCAGCGGAAGAGCCTTCCCGTTCCGCTTTCTGGCTAACGGCATCGCGCAAGAGATTAAAACGGAACATCACCTTGGCATAAATGAGAGCAACGCGCATATTGCGGCTGCGGAGGCTGGGCTGGGTATTGTGCAGACCTTCTCATATTCGCTGAGAAATGCGCTGGCGAACGGATTACTGGTGGAAATATTGAACAAATGGCGTCCGGCTCCTTATCCCTTTCACGTGGTTTATGCGCAGAATCGCCATGTCACTTCCCGGCTGCGCGTATTTATCGACTGGCTGGCGGAGACATTCCCGGCGGCGGTGAATGGGTCATTGCCCACAAGAAGCAAAGAATGATGATAGCCTGCGAATTTTATGTATTGCGTGATGATAAATTTAGTCACAAAAAAATATTATGCTCGCTTCGACTAAGGAAATCAGGTCAGATATGTTTTGATATATAGAATATGATATAGTTAAATTATAGGAGATTCTATTAAAATATTTAATAAGATCTGTTAACGTTATTTCCCCTAAGGTATGGAAGTATAAATTAGTCTTTTGTTTTCTATGCTTATAGTAAATATAATAGCAGCAGGAATTTTTGTTTATAGTATGTTTGATATTCCGTCTGTATCTTTTCGAAAATATTTTTAGCCACTCAAGAGGTAAGCGTAATGCCGGCAGGTGACCATGAGATTAAATGTATGGCGTGTGGTTTAAACTGCCCTATTGAAGCGGAAGATAAAATTGAACGTTCGCATTGTGGAGAGAGGAAATTTTCTGTATGGCCAGATAAAAACTATTTTTTCAAACGTGCGGTAAATGATCTGGTATTTCGTGAAATTACCTGTTTCCTGCCTGAAGGAATGGTGGTAGTGGATTTCTCTCTCGACAATATTTTGTATTTTCTGCATGAGGGATGGGCTGAAAAATTGCAGGAGACCGGGCTGAAAGTTATTTTGCTCGCGGATAATAGCATGCTACCCATGGCTAATTTTTGGATGTTGCGTTCCGGATTATTATGGTCGGTGGTAGAGGTCAACGATGGCTTAAGCAGTTTAATCAAGAAAATAAAACGCATCATGCTGGGGCGAAATCTTCGCTGCCGGCGCACACCGTCGTTGACGGAGCATGAAATGAAGACGCTGCGCCTGCTGGCAGATGGGCACTCCAGTCAGGATATCGCCCGCATCATGGCGTGTGATACCCGCAGCGTCTACCGCTTTCAATACTCTTTATGCAAAAAGTTTGGCGGGCTCAACCGCCTGCGCGAGCTGCGCTTCAGGCATAATATCCCCGCTCTGGATCGGCAGTGATTAGTCAGAGGCATCGGTAAAGCAGCTGCTTCCTAAGCGATGATATTTACCCAGTGCGACAATAAATTTTTTATTACCGTATTGAGCCTTGGGATCTTTCCAGCTTTCCCCTGGCAGCATGTAAAATTGCGTTGAACTTTCATCATCACCATTGCATCCTTTCTGGATAACAACTCTAAAAAAGGTGTTACCGGTATTTTTAATGGTGCCTGTTTCTTCGTTTATCTCATACTTGAACTGCATTTTACGCGGGCGCACGATGAGAATGGTGCTCATAGACACTGAGGGAACGACATCCATTTGTTTCTGATCCTGACGCCAGGGGAAAATCGTAACCGGGGTTTCCTTAAAGATTACCCGATAATATCTCTCAACAGCATCTTTAGGCCCACGGTAATAGAGTTTAAAATATTCCTGGCCATTCGCCTGTACCGTGAACTTCAGCGGCGACCAGACCAGGTCTTTATCCTGACCTGAAACGGGTCTTTCATCTCCGTTGCCCGGTCGGGAGATTTTATAAGCCGATATGGTATACAAATTGTTGTTTTTTGTATCATTGACTATTGGCCGGGAGATAAAATCTTTACTGGCATCCATATCATAGATAATTGAGTCAAAGTACACCGCGGAAGCGGGCTGCATCCACAGCCCGCATAATCCGATGACAAGGATTTTTTTCATCATACCCCCCGATCGACGCCAATCCAGGTGGCGGTCACTTTCACATCTCCGGTAGCGTTGACGACACCCATCCAGTCATGGCCATTGGTGGTGAACTGTGAATGCGGGTCATCCATCGGAAACAGCAGTTTCAGCGTGGTGGTAAAAAAGAAACCATCGTTAACGTTGGCGTTCCAGGCCGTCTGAACCCAGGCGGCGTTGGTCATATCGACAGGATCTTCGCCGCAGCTGTTGCGGACTTTTACCGCTTTACCGGTAGCGGACGTCCATTCGAGGTAGGCCGGGACAGGCACTTTCAGCGTCTCGTCCGCTGAGGTAAACAGGCAGAACGGCAAGCCATACATGTTGACGGAGTCGCCGATGACCTGGGCGGTGATGCTATCGGCCTGACGCGATGCGGAGGTGGTGACTTTATACTCAAAGCTGATGGGCTCTTCGCTACCGATCTTGCCGGATGCTTGTGGATGCGAACGCCCGTCGCTGGCGACAATGCTGATGCCGTATTCCCGCGGGATGAGGTTAATTAATGTTGATGGTGTGAACTGATAATAACCCGATTGTGTCGTGACGGCGTTATCAAAATAGAAGGTAAACAGAGAATCCTTGTTGGTTAAATCCGTTCCCGCCTTGAGGACTTTTTGGAAAAAGGCGTTGGAGAGGAACACGTAGACGTAGTTACCTGATGGTGTGAAAATCTGGTTATAGTCGACGGTAGTGCTACTGTAGTTGTACCAGGTTGCCCCATCACCGCTGAACCTTACTTCCGATGCCGAAGGAGAGAATCCCAACATTGCCGTATCAATGAGCATCCGGATATCAAGGCTGGAGGTGAGTACTTTGGTCTCCTGTAAATTGTAAGACACCATTTTACAGATGATCCCCGAAGCTCTCGACGAACCGCTTCCTGCCTCGCCCATCTGACATAAATCAGAGCCGAGGTTAACGCTTGGCGTGCCATCGCTGGCAATCCACACTTCGGCCATCGCACCGGTACTGTTTAACTTCAGATGCGAGACCTTTTCGAGGTTGAACGTGTAGTAGCGCCATGTTCCCCCGCTGGGGAGATCTTTACAGCGAACGCCGGAGGCAAAGTCATAATCGGTATTGGAATTCATGTAGCAAAGATTAAGCTGCAAAGAATCGATGCTCCCCACCGGCCGATCGCGAAAATACTCATAGGCCGACTGGCTCAGCGCTCCGGCGCCGTAATAACCGTTTGCTACGGTGTTGCCGGACATCGCATGATAGTAGCCGTCTTTATCGATGACATCGGGAGAAATATAGCCAGACGCCGGGCAGCTTGAGCCCGTAGACATGCAGCGGATCCCGAGAAACGGCTGGTTAATGGGCGAATTCTCGATCCACAGGTCGAAGTAGCGGTTGGCGTAAGCCCAGCCGATGTAGGTTATATATCCCAGGCTACGCTGGTTAGTCGGATATTTTGTCCAGACGTTGGCTCCGGTGAAGCGCGGGTCGAGGGAGCTGGTGGTGATGAAATATTCGTCATCAACATCATTGTCGATAAACATATAGGAGTTGCTGCCGCTTCCGCTGTTACTGGGGGTGAGCGCCATAGCCGGCGCAGCCAGCAGCCAGCCGGCCAGCAGCATGATGCTCTGGGGTTTAATAGACATTCTTAACATCTCCAGTCACTGATGCCGTTTGTTGTTGGATCTCACAAGGAATCTCCCCGACCCATACGGCGCCTTTCGCTTCACTCAGATCCAGATCCACTTCGCAAATGCCGCCGAATTTATCCACCAGGGTAATCACTGGATAACGCTTATCGACGTCCATGGCGAACTCACCGAGTTCGTCGGTTCGGGTTTTACCAATGTGGTTATGAATATCGGCGTTGGCGTAGTAACCGCCGCGACGGTCTTTCACCCGGCCAAATACGGTGACCAGCTGTTTGACTTCCGGATTAATCACGCTGACGTTGCCCGGATAGAGCACGACTTTGCTGCGGCGGTCGGTCACGATGTCGACGCTGTCTTCTGAGTTTTTGTCGTTCATCAGCTCCACCTTATATTCCGCGTAAGGCGGAAGGCTGATGAAGTTGCTTTTGCCGGTGAGGGGATAGCTTTGACCGTTGATCTGCGCCATCATCTGGCCCTTGCCGCTGAAGTTGGTGTTGACCACCAGGCCTGCGGTTTGGGTACCTTTTCCGGCATAGATATTTTTTTGCGTCCAGGCCACGCTGCCCTGCGAGCTCAGGCTGTAGTTTGAGCTGTGCTGCGATGAGCGGCTGACGGAGACGGTGCCGGCGTTATATTTGGTGTCATAGCTGACGTAACCATTGGTTGCGTAATCGTCGGAACGATAGCGGCTATCGTCATTTTTATTCTGTTTAATCTGCTTCGAAACCGATGCCCCCACCTGGGTAATGGCGCTGTTGTCGAAGCTTTTGCGCAGCGTGGCGTTCGCCAGCATGTTTCCGTTCTGGCTAGAAACGCCGGTGCTAAGCCAGGTAGAGAAGGGGATAGAGATATCAATATTGACGTACTTATCGCGCAGATTTTCGTGGTTGTTGTACTGATAATTCTGAATACCGGCGCGCAGAGAAATCGTCGCATAGCGATTGGCTAACAGCGATTGATCGTAATCGACGTTGGTATAGGTACTTCCGGTATATTTATTATTGGTTCGGCTGACGCTCAGCGTACCGAGGAACGGCGCGATTTTGCGCAGGTTAGCGTTGGCGCCGACGGTCACGTAGTCGTTTTGCTGCATCGGTAGCGCGTTACCGATGGAACTGTACTGGCGCGACCCCCACAGGTTGCCATACCCGTCCGGTAAACTCATGTTGAAGGTGGAGGTACTCTGCCAGCTGCCGTCGGTAGCGAGCAGCCCCTGCTGGTTAAAGCTGAACGCGTTGTTGAAAATCACGTTCGCTTCCGTTTCATTGACGCCGTAATTGTCAAAACCGTAGAGCGTGGTTTTCAGATTCACGCCGGAAAGCCAGGGTTGGCTGGTTGCAGCGGCGACCCCGGCAATCCACGTATTCCGTGTGCCATAATTGATGTTGTAGTTGTGGCGATAGTCCATCTTGTTGTATTCGAGACTGCCCGCGAAGGTTTGCCATGAGAGATCGCCGGTGACGCTCGATTTTCGGGCGAACGTTTTATTGATGTTCGCCGTTCGGCTGCTGACCACGCGCCCGTTAACGACCACCTGTATATCAACGTTGTAGATGCCAAACGGCAGGCGCGACGTATCCAGTTCGTAGCTACCCATCGAGAAGTTTTGAATGCTGAGCAGTTTGCCGTCACGATAAACGTGAACTTCGCCGGCGGCCGGCAGGAACACCGTGACGGGCACCAGAGCAAGCGTATTGTCCTGCGTTTGGGAACTGCTTTTATTGCCATAGCTGATGCCGTAAATGCGGCTGGAGTTCAGGGCGCTCATGCTGGCGATCGATTGCAGATTCCAGGTATCCACCATCCCCATTGCGAAGCGGCGTCCCTGATAGTCACGTTCGTACATCGAGCGATACAGTTTACCCTGTTGGTTGCCGGTACCAATCCCGTAGAGGGAACCGTTAAAATTTAGATGGTGCTCCCGCAGCGACCAGGTATTGTCCAGCGTCAGATAGCTGCTGGCGCTATCGGTATTCTCATATTTGTTGTAATAGCTCCCCATCGAGTAATTCAGCACGCTCGAGAGATTCTGAGCAGTGGATTCCCCAAGCATATTGGTACGCGGCAAAATAGCGGCCTGCATGGCTGCCCGGTTAACCGTCAGCTCAAGATAAAAGGAACGCGTATCGAGTGAGAGAGAGGCGTCTTTGTTGATATAAACGCGCTGACCGTCGCCGATGCTTTTGTCCTGCATGTCGTTGAGCAATGATTTTATCTGAGGTGATAATTCGGTTCGTTCCGGCAGATCGCTGAGCGCGATCTGGTTCAGGCGAAACTCATTATCCTTGATGGTAAGGATGGCATCAGCGATTTTTTGCTGGCTGCGTTGGGTACTATTATCGCCTTCATAACGAATAAAAACAGGGACCGACATGCCCTGATATAACGCGTTAGCAAATACCGAAGGAATAACATAGTTACTGACTTTAACTGGCGCTGTGGCATTAGCTGCCCAACCCTGGTTTACCGTAATCAATAACCCAGCGAACAACGTCCCTTTGACATAACCAAGATTATCCATAATATTACTCAGTTTACATTTATATATTGCTCACCGTGCCATATTCCAATTCGTGTTTTTTTGTTGGTGAGATCGGTATGCTTTATTTTTACGCTGATACCAGGCATGACATAATAGCGTTCACGACAGCCTTTCCCCTCATCCTTCGCTTTATCACGACAGGGTCCGTAGGAGATAACGCGGAATGAAGCGTTACCGGTATTGGTTACCGTGTCATTATCGCGACGATAGTCAAATCTTTCTTCACGCGGCGCGACCACCAGAATCGTACCAATAATGGCCGAGGTCGTTGCCTCGCCCTGTTTTTTCTTTTTATTGGCTTCAAACTCGGTCACCGGCTCATCGGTCCAGGATATGCGATAATAACGTTCCTGGTTATCCTGAGGTCCTTTGTAAAAAAAACGAAAGTTCTCTTTAGCATTTCCAGGTAATATCAGACTGGCTGGTGTTGATAATAATTCCGATCTGCTCGCCATCGGGATAACCTTGCCGCCGGCCATAGGCGATGAGATACGCTCCACGCTGACGCTAACGTAACGTGCCGTATCGGTGGTATTAATGATTTCTTTTGCCAGCGTCGAGGCGTCCGGCCCCATTATTGAGGTGACGTCTCCGACATTAATGGCATGGGAGGAGGGCGTCACGGTGAATAAAAAGAGAGAGAGTAATAATGGATTCAGTTTCATGGCGCATCCTTATAAGGAGGCCGAAGCCTCCTTGTCATACCGGACAGGTGTTGGCTACACCTGATTAGATAGTCCATTCCGCATTGAACTGAACGCGAACGTCGCCGCTCCAGTAACCGTCGGTTAAATCTTTGAACTCAGCGGCGGTGCTGCCGTCAGAAGTCGCGGAGTCGATAGTGAAATCGAAGTTACCCTGAGTGCTGACGCGATCGGCGCCTGCGAAGGCGGTCGCGACTGCCAGCGCATCCAGACCCGCGGAGATGTTGTTGGCGGTATCAATCATCGTTACCGGGGTGGTTTTGTTCAGCGCGTTGCCGTTCCAGCTCACACCGACGGCCAGAGTAGAGGCGTCAGTGGTACGGCTCAGGGTGTTGCTGACGATTTGAGAGGTCAGCGTGAAGTCAGTCGCGCCAGACTGGCCCTGGATGGTGATGTCAAAAGCGCCTTTCTGGGCGTTAAACGCTTTAATCCCTTCAGCGTACTGGAAGTTGAGGGATTTCAGCGGAGTGACAACCAGCGCGCTGGTGACGTCTTTAGTTGCGCTAGCATCCCAGCTGGCAGTGGCGGAAGTGGTCACGTTAGCCATTGCACTGGTAGAGATAAGAGCCGCAGCCACAACACCCGCTAATACGATTTTTTTCATTTTAAATTTCCTGAGAATAATTAAGTTAGTTCCATTTATGGAGTTATTGCTACAAATACTGATAATGACTTTATCCAGATAGAATAATGTTTAACTTCCCTCTGCCTCCCATCTTATTCTGCAAGCTGAGCTTGATTGCGTAAATTCTCTTTTCTGCCATCTGCAATTCTTTTGCTATCTCTTTAACCGACTTCTCTGCGAGTAAATGATCGAGTACCAATACCTCTTGATCGCTAAGTTTTTGACGGTAACCTCGAGCATCTCTTTGACCGAGAAACGAAAGCTGTATTTTCTTGTCAATCTCATCTCGAGTATCGCCGGTATTGATAATCGAAATTATCTGCTGACAGCGGTGTTTCCAGTACAGCGCCAGCGGCTGCGCTAATCTGTCGGCAATCAAAATTACCCGCAAGCCTGTTTTGAGCAGATATTCAATCCATTTATTATTGGTGAATAATCTGATGTTGTAGCGAGAAAAATCAACAAAAATATATCCAGAATTAGAGAAGTTGTAGTGCTTGTTAATTAAAAAACAATGCACACCATTTTTTAAATAGATATTTTTATCAGGCCATACGCAATAGTGAGTTTCAGTGCAGTTAATCGATTTTATCGTAGGTTGTGGATAGATTTCGCACTGATACTGACAGCTTATGCAGTATACCTTCTCATATTTCTGCGGAAGCATATGTCGATTAATTTCCCTATATTGCCTTACCCTATCGTTCAATGATGTGGCTATATTATGGCTAGTTAATAAATGTGACAACTTTAATTTCTGGAGGGTTATATAGATGAAAAATGTGTAAATTCTTAAGTCCAAAAATTGTCTGGATTTATACTAACCTACTATTATGAATAAGAAAAATCTTAAGATACAGAATTTTATGTCGATCTCTCTTTAAGAATAATCCATAGTTACCAGGAATTTTCTCGTTGAATCGGGGAGAATTGGTTAAAAAAAAACAGCACAATAAGTCAAAAAAAACGCTATCTCATCGCTGTTTGTTAATTTTGTGTTTTTATTTTGTTTTATTTCGTGGGGGTTATTCTGTAATGACCTTATTTTTGTAAGGGAAAGTTGCGATATTTTGGATTGTGGGGGAAAGGATTGTCTGGCGAAATATGATCTGGCGTACAAAATGGGGCGTTTTTAAGAGCTAAAACACGTCGCAGTTTGAAGGGAGGTGAATCAGCAGGATGTGCTAAATCTTAACCGGAAGATGCGGAGAAATGTTTCTTGTGGAAGTGGGGCGCTTCAGCCTGAACTGGCTCTGCCTGCAGGCCGCCGCAACGCCACCGGAACGACGGCACCATGGATTTTGGCTTGCAGACAAATGAACCAAGACTTTCGATGCGCCCCGGGCGCTTACGCCTTTTTCAGCAGAGGAAGCAGGTGATTCTCGGTAAGAGGAGCAAGCTTAATATGCCGATCCTGGCCCGGCGTATACCAGATAACTTCTTCTATTTCTGCCGTCGGTGTAAAGCTCGCTCTGTTGGTTGCTATTTGAAAGATATCCGCAGAGAGCGTATGGCCCGGCTCGTTTGCCGCCGTATCGGTGAAGCGGCCTACCGGAACCAGTTCTTCAGGTGAGACGAGGAAGTTGAGCTCCTCTTCGAGCTCGCGGATCAGCGCCGCCTCCGAGGCTTCCCCGATTTCAGGCTTTCCCCCAGGCTGCATAAAGTATTCCGTCCCTCGTTTGCGTACTAAGAGACAGCGTCCTTGACCGTCGGTGATCATTGCCGCCGCGATGTGAATATTTTTTATGGTGTTCAAGAGATACCCCAGTTATATGCCGATGACGTTCAACGGCCAGCGTACGTTTCGCCTCTCGCGAAACAACGCCGACGCTATCATGATAGCGACCTTAGCGTGCTAATCAATCCCGTCGATTCTTGCAAAACCTGCTGACGGCGCGGACGGCGCTCATTTATGATAGCCTGCGAAATATAACGTCTATGCGGGAAGTGCAGCCTCTATGTCAATTCAGAAAATCGCTCGTCTGGCGGGCGTCTCGGTGGCGACGGTATCGCGGGTATTGAATAACAGCGATACCGTGAAAGCGAAGAATCGCGAACGTGTGCTGCAGGCGATCAAAGAGAGTAACTACCAGCCGAATTTGCTGGCCCGCCAGCTGCGAACGGCCCGCAGCAATATGATTCTGGTGATGGTCTCGAATATCGCCAACCCCTTTTGCGCCGAAGTGGTCAAGGGTATTGAAGAAGAGGCGGAAAAGAACGGCTACCGGATTCTGCTGTGTAATTCCGGTTCGGATTTAGCCCGTTCCACCTCGGGCCTGCAGCTGCTTTCCGGCAAAATGGTCGACGGCATCATCACCATGAACGCGCTCTCCAGCCTGCCGGAACTGACCACCATGATCGGCGACGCGCCCTGGGTTCAGTGCGCGGAATACGCCGATAACGGCAGTATCTCCTGCGTCGGCATCAACGACGTCGACGCGGCGCAGGGCGCCGTTTCCCGGCTGGTCGACGGCGGGCGCAGACGCATTGCTTTAATCAACCACGATCTCAGCTACCGCTATTCCCGTCTGCGCGAGCGCGGCTATAAAAGCGTGCTGCACGTTCGCGAGCTGGACTATCAGCAGGTGATTTACGCCAGCGACTTAAGCGCCGCAGCCGGTACAAAGGCGATGGAGACGCTGCTGGCTCAGGAAGAGAAGCCGGATGCGGTGTTTGCGGTTTCCGATTCGCTGGCGGCGGGCGCGCTGCGGGCCATTGCGCAGGCCGGGCTGCGGGTACCGGAAGATATCGCGGTGGTCGGCTTTGATGGCACCGAACTCGCTGAAGTGGTATCGCCGCAGTTGACCACCGTGGAACAGCCTTCACGCGAAATTGGCCGTACCGCCGTGACGTTATTAATGAAAAGGATCGATAATCCCGACGCTGCGGTTGAGCGGGTGATGATGGACTGGCGCGTCATTTCCCGCGCCAGTGCCTGAGGATATTACTGAGTAAACGCGCCCGCCAGCGAACGAATATCGTTGCCGGTGGGGGACTGATGGATCCGCAAGCCGAATTCGTCAACCACCGCAAATACGTGGTCGAAAATATCCGCCTGGATGCTCTCATACTCTGCCCACACTACCGTGTTGGTGAAGCAATAGATCTCAATCGGCAAACCGTTGGCGTCCGGTGCCAGCTGGCGAACCATTAGCGTCATATCTTTGCGGATGCGCGGATGATTACGCAAATATTCCTGCAAATACGCGCGGAAGGTGCCGATATTGGTCATCTTGCGCTGATTCAATATCGATTGATCGGCGGCGTTCTGCTGGTTCCACAGGCTGATTTCCTGATGACGCGAATCCATATACGGCTTCAGCAGCCGGGCCTGAATTAAGCGCTGCTGCTCCTGTTCATCGAGAAAATGAATGCTGGTGGTATCGATATTCAGGCTGCGCTTAATGCGGCGGCCGCCGGAGGCCGACATACCGCTCCAGTTTTTAAACGAGTCGGAAACCAACGACCAGGTGGGAATGGTGGTGATGGTGTTATCCCAGTTGCGCACCTTCACCGTGGTCAGCCCGATGTCGATCACCGCGCCGTCGGCGCCATATTTCGGCATCTCCAGCCAGTCGCCGAGTTTGAGCATATCGTTGGCGGAGAGCTGGATCCCAGCGACCAGGCCGAGAATCGGGTCTTTGAACACCAGCATCAGTACCGCGGCCATCGCGCCGAGGCCGCTAATCAGAATCGCCGGCGACTGGCCAATCAGTAAGGAGATGACCAGAATGCCGACAATAATCGCGCAGACCAGCTTAATTCCCTGAAATATGCCTTTAAGCGGCAGCTGAGAGGCGGTGGCGAATTTCTGCGATAAATTGAACACCACGTCCAGCAGCGAGAAGAAGGACAGCATCGCGTAGATCATCACCCACAGCTGGGCGCAGGTGGTGAGGATTTCCGCCGCCTCGCTGCCTTTTTGCAGCCACAACACCGCCTGCACGTTGACGATAATCCCCTGCAGGGTGAAGGCCAGACGATGAAACAATTTGTTCTGGGTAATAATTTGCAACCACAGGTGGCTGCTGGCCTGCGCCCGCTTTTCGAAGGTACGCAGCACCACTTTGTGCAGAATAAGGTGAACGACAATCGCCGTCAGAAAAATAATGCCGAAGATAATAATGAGTGAGGTCGTGGGGGTAATTTTGATGCCTAATGCGGCGATGTGCGATATTAATTCCTGCATAACGTCTCCTTTACATCCAGCGGTTATGATGACCGCTGGATGTCTATTATGCAAATTGCAGGTTACGCGGATGTGATTATGAGGTCGCGACCGCCGGGCGGACGTTAAGGTGGTGGCGTAGCCATAGCGCGATGGCGCCCAGTACCAGCATCATCACCACTTCCACCGCGAGGAAATCGATCAGCGCCCGCGGATAGTCGCCGCCGCTGCGCTGGGCAAGAGCTAAGAATAGCGAGCCGAGAATCGCCGGACCCAGACCCAGCGTCGCCTGTTGCAGAGTGCTGAGAATCGCGCTCCCGGCTCCGGCGTCGCAGGCGCTGATATCGCGCATCCCGATACGGTAAAAACTATTGACGATCAGGGCCTGCCCGTAGCCGATAAGCGCCGTGGACGGGACCAGCGCCAGGGTGGTGGTGTGGATACCGAGGCGATAAAAGGTCGCGCTCAGCAGCAGCAGGCCGACAATCTGCACCGCCAGACCAGTCAGCAAAATGCGTCCCATGCTGTAGCGGGCTATCAGTTTCGGCGCGTACAGCGCGGAGATGAAGTAGGCCACGCCGAGGGCGATAAAGCTGTTGCCGGACTGCCACGGCGCCATCCCCAGACCGGCCTGCATGGTCAGCGCCATGCAGAACATGAACGCGGACCAGGCGCTGAAAAAGAGCAGGGCGATGGCCATGCCAAAGCGAATGCTGGTGAGCTTCAACAGGCGAGGCGGCAAAAGCGGCTGCTCGCCGCGCTGCTGTTTGCCCAGCGCGCTGGCCCGCATCCAGATCAGCAGCGGCAGCACCGCAGCCAGCATCAGCTGCAGCGTCCACGGCCAGTGCAGTTCCGGCCCCAGCGCCATCGGAAACAGCAGGCAGCAGAGGATCAGCGCAAGGCTAAAGGTGCCCTGCCAGTCGATGCGCGAATGCGCTTCGCGCCGCGTCTCCGGGACGTATCGCGGACTGAAGGCCAGCACCAGCAGGCAGATCGGCACGTTAATAAAGAAGGCGTTGCGCCAGCCTAAACCGGCGATATCCGCCGACACCAGCCAGCCGCCGCCCATCTGGCCGACGATAAAGGCGATACCGCCAATGCCGCCGTACAGGCTGATGGCCCGGGCGTGGGCGGTGCCTTTCAGGGTGACATGCAAGGTGGCGAGGATTTGCGGCACGATCAGCGCCGCACCGGCCCCTTGCACCACGCGCGCCGCCAGCAGCGTATTGATGGAGTTCGCCATCCCGCACAGCAGGGAGGCGACGCCAAACATCGCCACGCCCCACATAAACAGGCGACGGCGGCCATAGTTGTCGCCAAGCTTGCTGCCCATCGCCAGGCAGACGGCAAAGGCGACGCCGTACAGCGCGACGATCAGCTCCAGCTGAGTGGCGCTGGCGTTAAGCGATTGGGTAATGGAGTCCAGCGCGACGTTGGCGATCGAGGTATCGATCAGCGGCAGCATCTGGCCGGTCAACAGAAGGAATAAACCGGCGCGGCCGGGTGAAACAGCAGACGAATTCATCGGATCTCTCCATTGCGTCATTCAGCGGATAGCCGTAGCATCACCGATAAATTAAACGGGTACCAGTTCCTGCTTATACTGGTATTGGTACTACCATGCTGGAGGTTTTATGACGACCATGCCGCAACGTGAAATGACCCTCGCCGCGCCCGATGACGGCCGCAAACAGCTGGGGGCGTTTCTGCGCGCCCGCCGCGAGAGCCTCGACCCGCAGCGCCTGGGGTTGCCCCGCGTTGGCCGGCGGCGCACGCCGGGCCTGCGGCGGGAAGAGGTGGCGATGCTGGCGGACGTCGGCGTCACCTGGTACACCTGGCTGGAGCAGGGGCGGGAGGTCAATCCGTCGGCGGCGGTGCTGGTAGGGGTGGCGAATGCGCTGCAGTGCAGCCCGCTTGAGACCCGGCATCTGTTTGTGCTGGCCGGGCTGACTCCGCCTGAGGCCACTCAGGTGACGGTATGCGAAGGCATCAGCCCCGGCACCCGGCGGATGCTCGATAGCCTGATGCCGCAGCCCGCCAGTATTCAGAATCCCGGCTTTGATATTGTGGCCTGGAACGACAGCTTCTGCCGCCTGATGGGTATCGATTTCGCCACCATCCCGGAGGAAGATCGCAACTGCATTTATCTGTACCTGACCAATGAAACCTGGCGCAGCCGCATCGAGAATCGCGACGTGCTGGCGACGTTTGTCTCCTATTTCCGCGCGGCGATGGCGGAGCACCGCGGCGATCCGCTGTGGGAAAATAAGCTGGCGCGCTTTTTCGCCGCGTCGGCGGAGTTCGAGTCCCTCTGGCATCAGCGCTATGAGGTGCGCGGGGTGGAAAATCAGGTGAAACACTTTAACCATCCGCAGCTCGGCCGCTTCAGCCTGCAGCAGATGTACTGGTACTCGGCCCCGCGCAACGGTTCGCGCCTGCTGGTCTATTTGCCGATGGATGAAACGGGCGAGCAGGCGCTGGCGTGGCTGGATAAACATTAACGACAGGGAATGCCTATGAACGTGGTCCGAAAAGAGCAGCGCATTATTCAGCGTACGCTCAACGCCTGGCGGCCATTGGTCGCTATGCGGAGCGCATCTGGCACGTGGGGGTATCCTCGCTGCAAAATACTGCTGGCTATTCCCGGGGGCGGCGCTTGATGCGCCTTGCCCGGGCTACGGGTTCCCACAGTGTGTAATTTTGTAGCCCGGATAAGGCGACAGCGGCAATCCGGGGATTATCCTGACGTAAAAGAAAAGCAGAGAATTAAATCTCGGTAATCGTCGTCGCCTGCGGCAGGCGTGACTTCGGCAGGGCGGCGTTGAAGTCTTCGACGCTATGATGGCCGACCGGCACCACCACCAGGCTGGTGTAGCCCTGGGCTTTCAGGTCGAATTCGGCATCGAGAATCGCGAAATCGACGCCTTCAATCGGCACGGCGTCCAGACCCATGGCCGCGACGCCAAGCAGGAAGTTGCCGACGTTGAGATAAACCTGCTTCGCCATCCACTGGTCGTCGTCGTGCAGCTCTTTGCGGTGCATATCGGCAAAGAAGGTACGGCCTTTGTGGTTCGCGGCTTTGGCTTCGGCGTTCGCAAAGCGGCCGTCGGCCTCTTCCTGATCGACCACGCGCTCAAGCCAGGCGTCATCCATTGCGGTTTTGGCGCAGAAAACCACCACGTGGGAGGCATCGAGAATTTTACGTTCATTAAACACGTAGGTGCCGCTTGCCGCTTTGGCGACGCGCGCTTTACCTGCATCGCTGCTGGCAACGATAAAGTGCCACGGCTGGGAGTTGGTGCTTGACGGGCTGTACTGCAGCAGCGTTTTCAGGTTTTCCGCCTGCTCGGCAGTCAGCTTTTTAGTGGCGTCAAATGCCTTTGTGGAGTAGCGCTTTAAGGCAACCGATACGATATCCATACTCTTCCTCACTGTTTACAACCCCTTGCGGGTGCGTTTCGTGAAGGAAGAGTACAGCGATGACGGAAAAAAGATAAGGGGCAAAAATGCGATAACACTTATCGCGCAGCGCTGAAAATCACCGCGGGCGCAGCCGCTGCTGCTCTTTTTTACTGAGTTTATCGACGATCAGGTTCCACGAATCATCGATCAGCTCCGCCAGCAGATCTACGCTGATATCTTCGCCGGGAACCACGGTGATCCAGTGCTTTTTGTTCATGTGATAGCCGGGCTCGATGCTGCGGTAAATCGCCTGATGAAGCAGTGATTTCTGCGGATCGCACTTCAGGTTAACCAGCGCGCGGCCGCGAACCGTCGCGGTCAGCATAAAAATCCGCCCGCCGACTTTAAACACATCGTACTCCGGGCCAAACGGCCAGCAGTGCTCGGTAAAGGGGAGCTCCAGCGCGATACGATGCGCGTGGTCATGCAGCGAGCGGTGGTCCATCAGCGATTGTCCTCGGCAAGCGCCTGCCACATCGCTTCAAAGCCCAGCTCGACAAAACGTACGGCGCGCTCCGGCTCGTGGCAGGCGTATTCAATGGTAGTTTCGGCCAGCGAAAGAAACAGCGCATCGCCAAAGGTGCGGTATTCTTCGGATTGAAAAACGGGCTTGATTGAACGCTGGCAGAGTTCATTGAGCTCGGGAAACATCTCTTTGACGCGGTTGCGGGTTTCGTCGGTGATCCTTTCACTCAGCGCCATCCGGCGAATCGCTTTATGCTCCATGGGATTACGCACGCCCCAGCCGATATAGCTGTTCCAGATATTGCGCGTGTTCTCTTTCGACTCGGTCTCGTTCGGGTTGAGACCGGCGATCATTGTCTTAACCAGATCCGCTTTTATGGTCAGATAAAGCTCGTTGAGCAGATCGTCCTTGGTGGCAAAGTAGCGAAACAGCGTACCCTCGGCAACCCCGGCGCTGCGGGCGATGGCGGAGGTTGAGGCGGCGATTCCCGATTGGGCAAAGGCGGCGGTTGCGGCCTCCAGTAACGCTTGCTTTTTATCTTCACTCTTAGGACGAGCCACTACACTTTACCTCACACATGATAAAACCACGATCTAAGCATGCCTGACATGGGCACTGCAACGCTGTCTGTCAAAATTTGAAAATCGTCTTGACGACTTTCAGCTTCTTCCTAATAATGAGTGCTTACTCACTCATAATCAAGCCTTATAACTAAAACCTCCAGGAAGGAGGATTTCGCCAGGTCAGGATATGAACCGTGTCACTTTCAGCGTGGTCGCCATCATGTTATTAGCGTCAGCAACAACTTTGCCGTTTGTGTTAAATGCCGGATTTGGTCAGGCGCCGCAGGGCGCGCAGCTCAGCCTGGTGGAGCAGTCTCCGCACTATCGCGACGGCCAGTTTCACAATCAGCTTCCGACGCCTGGGTTTACCGGGCAAAAAAATATGCTGGCCGCGTGGTGGGAGTTTCTGGTCGCCAAACGGGAAAACGCCAGACCTGCCCAGCCGCTGCCGCTGGTGAACACCGATCTGGCCAGCCTGCCGTTAGGGCAGGACGCGATGGTCTGGCTGGGGCACTCCTCGTGGTATCTGCAGCTGGCGGGCCAGCGCATTCTGATTGACCCGGTGTTTAGTCGCTATGCGGCGCCGTTCTCGTTTATTAATAAGGCCTTTGCCGGGGATTACCCGTGGCACGCTGAGGGCATGCCGGAGATCGACCTGCTGATTATCTCGCACGATCATTACGACCACCTCGATTACGCCACCATCAAAGCGCTGATGCCGAAGGTCAAGCGGGTGGTGACGCCGCTGGGCGTCGGGTCGCATCTGCGCTACTGGGGAATGGAGAGCGCGATAATCCGCGAGGCGGACTGGAATCAAGCGGTGCCGGTGAGCGATGAACTGACGGTACACGTCCTGCCGGCGCGCCACTTTTCCGGCCGCGGCCTCAAGCGCAACCAGACCCTGTGGGCCAGCTTCATGTTCGTCACCCCGCAGCAGAAAATTTACTACAGCGGCGACAGCGGCTACGGCCCGCACTTTAAAGCCATCGGCGAACAGTTTGGCGCGGTGGATTTGGCGATCATGGAAAACGGTCAGTATGACCAGGACTGGAAGTACATCCACATGATGCCGGAAGAGACGGCGCAAGCTGCTGACGATGTGCGCGCACGCGCGGTGTTGCCGGGCCATGCCGGGCGCTTCGTGCTGGCAAAACACACATGGGACGATCCGTACATAAGGCTGGCGGAGGCCAGCACAGGGCGACCGTGGCGACTGCTGACGCCAATGTTGGGTGAGCCGGTTTGGGTCGCTGATAAAACGCAATCATTTAACGCCTGGTGGCGCTAACGATGAGAGTGGTTCAGGAGGAGAGAGGACATATGACTATTTCCGCTCAGGTCATTGATACTATCGTCGAGTGGATTGATGATAATTTGCATCAACCGCTACGTATCGACGATATTGCGCGCCACGCCGGTTACTCGAAGTGGCATTTGCAACGGCTGTTTTTACAGTACAAAGGGGAGAGTCTGGGGCGCTATATCCGCGAGCGTAAGCTGCTGCTGGCGGCGCGCGATCTGCGCGATACCGATCAGCGGGTCTACGATATTTGCCTGAAATACGGTTTTGACTCGCAGCAAACCTTTACCCGTATCTTCACCCGCACGTTTAACCTGCCGCCGGGCGCCTACCGTAAAGAAAACCACAGCCGCGCGCACTGAAAGCGTCCGCCGGGGGAAGACCGGCGGACGTTTTTCTTACCAGGCGTAGTTCACCGTCGCCGTCACCGTCCGACCAATGCCGTAGAAGCAGGCGCTATCGCTGGCGCAGGAGGCCACGTATTTGGTATTGGCGAGGTTGTTGACGTTGAACTGCACTTTCGCCCCTTTCAGGCTCGAATTCAGCTCGCCTAACTCATAGCTGACCATGGCGTCGTACAGATCCACTGCCGGTACCTTAAACGTGTTTTTCGCATCACCGTAGCTGGTGCCGATATAGCGTACGCCAACGCCCGCGGTCAGGCTTTTTAACGCGCCGTCCGGCAGGGTATAGCTGGTGAACGCCGAAGCCATATGGGTCGGAATGCGTGCCGGCGTTTTCCCTTCGGTACCGACGACGGTGGTATTGACGGTTTCCGCGTCGGTGTAGGTGTAAGACGCTATAAGATTGAGGTTATCGAAAACCGTCGCGTGCGCTTCGGCTTCAACGCCTTTCGAGCGCACTTTACCGCTGTTTTCAAACCACCCGGCCGCGCTGTTGTAGGTCGCGACGTTGCTCTGCGTCAGATCGTACAGCGCGAGGGTCATCAACGCGTTTGGGTCAGGCTGGTATTTCAGACCCACCTCTACCTGTTTGCCTTCGCTGGGATCGAATGGTCCGACGCCCGGCGCGCGGTTGGTTTGCAGGTTAGGTTCGAAGGAGGTGCTGTAGCTGATATAGGGGGAAAGACCGGAATCAAAGGCGTACAGCAGGCCGGTGCGCCAGGTGAACTTATTATCATTCTGCTGGGTGCCGCTGGCGTCGGTAAAATCGGTGGTGCGCACTTCCGCCCAGTCGTAGCGCCCGGAAACTAACAGTTCCCAGTTCCGCCAGCTCAGCTGATCCTGAACATACACCCCGGCCTGGTCGAGATTTTGCTGTTCATTAGTGGCGGGACTGAAGGCGCTTTCATCGACGTTAACCCCATAGCTCGGGCTACGCCAGTCAATATCGTACTGCGAGCCGCCGGCCCGACCAAGATACTGCTTATCCTTACTGGTTTTGTAATCCACACCGCCAATCACCGTATGCGCCACCTGACCGCTGGCGAACTGCGCTTCAAGCTGGTTATCGATGCCAAACTCATCGGTCTGGCGCTGTTCATGCTGGGCGCGGCGGGAGAGTACCGAGCTGTTGGCGGCGCTGGTGGAGTAAACCAGGTAGCGATACTTCTGTTTGATGGTGGCGTAGCGGGCATTCTGGCGCAGAGTCAAGGTATCGTTGAGCTGGTGCTCAAATTCATAGCCAATCATCGTTTGTTCACGCCACGACTGGTTGTAGCTGGGATCGCTGACGTTAAAATCGCGCGGAATATAGCTGCCGTCGACGCTTTCCACGGTACCGTAACGCGGCAGGAAGTTACGGTAGCCGGCGTCCGGGTCTTTCTGATAGCTGGTTAACAGGGTAAAGCGCGTGGCGTCATTAGGATACCAGGTGAGGGCGGGAGCGATAGCCATCCGCGTCTCTTTATAGTCATCGATCTGGTTATTCTGGGTGCGGGCGATCCCGTTCAGGCGATAGAGCAGGTGGCCGTCATCGCTCAGCGTACCGCCAACGTCGAAAGCGCCTTCGGCGAGGTGGTTATTACCGGTACGGAACTGCACCTCATGAATCGGCTGGCTGGTCGGTCGTTTGCTGGTCATGCTAATCAGCCCGCCGGGGTTGACCTGACCAAACAGCACCGAGGCCGGGCCGCGCACCAGCTCGACGCGCTCCAGCAGCCACGGGTCGAACGTGCCGGTTTGCGACGAGGCGGTGGCGCCGTAGCTCAGGCCATCAAGGAATTTGGGCACGTAGCTGAAGCCGCGTACGAATACCTCGTCGTTGCGGTTAGATGAACCGCGGTATTCGGTAAAAACGCCCGCGCTATAGCGCAGCGCCTGGGAAACCGAGGTGACGTCCAGCGCCCGCATTTGATCGCGGGTGACCACCGATACCGACTGCGGCGTTTTGACGATCTCCGCGGCGGTCTTTGTTGCCGACAGCGTTTTTGTCGCCACGATTCCCTTCAGCGGCGCGGTGGGATCCTCGCCGCTGCCGGCGGTGACGACGATCGTTTCCTCCGCCGCCAGCGCCAGCCCGCCAAACAGAGATGCCGCCACGCCCGCGGCCCAGAAAGCTGTTATCTTATTATATTTAAACATGTTTATTTTTTATCCTTGGTTGAATCGCCATCAAAAAACGCCCACGTCGAGGGGAATCGACCGACGCCTATCATTAACGGCGTTAATGTTATTGCAAATAGTTATTATTTGCATTAGCGTTATTAACAAATTCTTACAAGGAAATTTCGGCTAATGAAGACGGCGTGGAGCGGCCTGCTGATTGGCATGAGTACCCTACCGGCGGCGGCAATGAACTGCGAATCTCCCTCGTTACAGGGTGAACTACAGGGGAAATTCGACGCCAGCGGCGAGGTCTGTTTTGACCTGCCGACATTGGGCGAGAACTACGTCGCGGCGACCCTCTCCGGCGTCACCGATGCCCGACTGCTGGATGACAATAACCGCCGTCTGCGCACGCTGCTGGCGGGCGGTCCGGCGGACGGCGAGCAAACCCTGCTGTTTTCTCTGCCGGTACACCGCGCCTCCTCGCTGGTGCTGCACGGCGAAGAAGGTGCGCGCTGGCGCTTTCAGTGGCAGATGCGGGAAACCACCGCGCTGGCCAAAATTCAGCCGCTGGATCCGGTCAGCCCGCGCCTGCAGCGGCTGAAGCGTGAACTGGCGGCGGGAGGTTCAACGGCGCATTTCTGGCAGGAGCGCGAGCGGGAAGGGACGCCAATGGTGGAACCGGTGGACGCCGACCATAAGCGGGTAACTTTCCTGTGGCGCGGGGCGAGCCGCAACGTGTTTATTCTGGGTTCGCCGGCGGGGGATCACGATCCGCTGTTTCGCCTCGGCGATTCTGACGTCTGGTTTCGCAGCTACGTGGTGCCCGCCGATACCCTCATGCAGTATAAGCTGGCCCCGGACGTGCCGCAGGTAACCGGCAGCGCGCGGGAGCAGCGGCGGGCGATTCTGGTCAGCGCCCAGGCTGACCCGCTCAACCCGAACAGCGTCAATGCCGCCCACGACCGCTGGAATCGCTACTCTCTGCTGGCCCTCAACGCCGCGCGTTTTTGCACCGCCCAGCGGATGGCGCAGCCGCTCCGCTACGGAACCTTAACCCGCCATCAGCTGCGCAGTGACTTTCTGCAAAATACGCGGGAAGTGCTGATTTATCGCCCGCGGTTGCCGCAGCCCGCGCGCTGGACCCTACTGCTCTTTGACGGCAAAACTTACCAGCACGAGTACCGCCTCGCCAACGTGCTGGATGCCCTGATCGCCAGCCATCGGCTGCCGCCGATCAACGTGGTGTTTATTGATAGTCTCGATCATCCGCGACGGGCGAAGGAGCTGCCGCCAAATCCGCACTTCGCCGATTTTATGGCCCATGAGCTGCTGCCGTGGCTGCGCCGCCAGGGACTCAGCCTGAGTCGGCAAAAAACCGTGGTCGCCGGCTCCAGCTACGGCGGGCTGGCCGCGTCCTGGGTAGCGCTGCGCTATCCGCGACAGTTTGGCAACGTATTGAGCCTGTCCGGGTCATACTGGTGGGCGCCGCAAGGGGAGGAGGCCAGCTGGCTGACCCGCCAGTACCAGCAGTCGCCGCGCTATCCGGTGCGATTCTGGCTGCAGGCGGGGAAATTCGAAACCAACGGGCCGGACGGCGGCATTTATGCCAATACGCTTGAATTTGAGCAGGTGCTCAAAGAGAAGGGCTATACGGTGAGCTTCCATCCCTCCTCCAGCGGCCACGATTACGCCGCCTGGTGCGAAGCGCTGATCAGCGGTATGCGTGACCTGACCGGCCTAGCGCTCAACGGAAAACCAGCGACGCCAGACCCAGCGCAGCAGCAGATATTCAACCGCGCCCAGCGCTAAAAACCACAGGCAAAAGATCAGGGTATAAAGCTGGTTGAGATCCATCAGATGGAATGTCGCCACCAGCTTTTGCGCCAGCGTCAGGCCCAGCGAGGGCGCCGGCAGCAGCAGGCAGGAGAGCAAAGCCAGCAGCAAAATGCCGGCGGCGCTGAGGAGCGTTTCTAGCGGATGTTTCATTATTTGTTAATCATCAGTTAAAAACATATTGTCCGGTAAAAAGAGAATCAATGCAATATCGTTTCGTACGCAATCATATTACGCCTTAAGTATTATATTTAAACGTCCTCGCTTATTCCCATGTTAATTATTTTGGCACTATTTGTGATTAAGTTAATTACACCGTAATGTAAATTAACGTCATTATTAAGCCAGCGCTTTTACAAAAGTATAGGTGCTATATCCCACCAGAGTCGCGATAATAATGGCCAGCAGGATGTACAGTACCAGACGGCGTCCGCGGTAGATTCCAAACATAGTAGACCTCGTTTAGTTTTGGTTTATTAATATTCTGCAATAGTTGTTTTATAGAATTAACTTACCATAAATTTTGTATTTGCGAGAGATTAAATATTGCGCAAGCTTAAATTATCTCCGCTGTTTAAAATTTTTCTCATTGGCCCGGAATGATTCCAGGCTTTCCGCCTCACGGAATTTTAAGGGAGATATATTTTGACCAAAACGATCAAAACTAATAATACCACCCCCTCAGGGGATGTCGCGCCACGCCGCGCATATCAGCAGACGGTTGATGCGGTGCTGGCGCAGACTAAAAGCCATGCCAGCGGCCTCAGCGCCGCCGAAGCCGCAGAGCGTTTGAAAACCTTCGGCCCCAACGCCTTGCCGGAGAAAAAAGGCAAGCCGGCCTGGCTGCGCTTCCTTGCCCATTTTAATGACGTACTGATTTTTGTCCTGCTGGCCGCCGCCGCGCTCACCGCGGTCATGGGCCACTGGGTCGATACGCTCGTCATCCTTGGCGTCACGGTGATCAACGCCCTGATCGGCCATATCCAGGAGAGCAACGCCGAAAAATCGCTGCAGGGCATCCGCAATATGCTCTCCAGCGACGCGCGCGTGCAGCGCGGCGGCAAGCATGAAACCATTCCCACCCGCGACCTGGTGCCGGGCGATATCGTGATTCTGCGCGCGGGCGACCGCGTCCCTGCCGATATGCGCCTGATTGAGAGCCATAATCTGCGGGTTGAAGAAGCGATTCTCACCGGCGAGTCGACGGTGGTGGATAAAACCACCGACGCGCTGGAAGGCGAACTGCCGCTGGGCGACCGTACCAATATGCTCTTCTCCGGCACCACCATCAGCGCCGGCGGCGGCGTTGGCGTGGTGACCGCAACCGGTCAGGAGACCGAGCTCGGCCACATCAACCAGATGATGGCGGGGATTGAGAAGCACCGTACGCCGCTGCTGGTGCAGATGGATAAGCTCGGCAAAGCGATTTTCGTCATTATCCTCGCGATGATGGCCGCACTGTTCGTCTTCAGCCTCGCGCTGCGCGACATTCCTCTCGGCGAGCTGCTGCTCTCCCTGATTAGCCTGGCGGTGGCCGCCGTGCCGGAAGGTTTACCGGCGATTATCTCGATTATTCTCTCCCTGGGCGTACAGGCGATGGCGCGTCAGCGGGCGATTATCCGCAAGCTGCCGACGGTGGAAACCCTGGGCGCCATGACCGTGGTGTGCTCGGATAAAACCGGCACCCTGACGATGAACGAAATGACCGTCAAAGCGATCATCACCGCCGACTGCTGCTACCGCGTCGAGGGCGACAGCTACGAGCCTCAGGGTAACATCTGCCTGGAAGGCAGCAACGAGCCGGTGCAGATTAAAGCGGGCAGCGTGCTGGAAACCTATTTGCGCACCATCGACCTGTGTAACGACAGCCAGATGATTCAGGACGAGCGCGGCCTGTGGGGCATTACCGGCGGGCCAACGGAAGGGGCGCTGAAGGTGCTGGCGGCGAAAGCGCGGCTTGCGCCCGTCGACGCGCGGCTGGTCGCGAAGATACCGTTCGACTCGCAGTATAAGTACATGGCGACCCACCAGAAAATGGGCGACGTCGAGCAGGTGCTGATTACCGGCGCGCCGGACGTGATTTTTGCCCTGTGCCGCCAGCAGTTGAGCAAGCAGGGGGCGGTGCCGTTTGAGCCTCAGTACTGGGAAGAGGAGATGGCGCGCTTTGCCCGCCAGGGCCTGCGTATGGTCGCCGCCGCCTACAAACCGGCCAACGTCGGCAGCACCACGCTGACCCACGACGATCTGCGCGAAGGTCTGGTGTTCCTCGGCATTGCCGGAATGATGGACCCGCCGCGTCCGGAAGCGATTGACGCTATCCACGCCTGCCAGAACGCGGGGATCCGCGTGAAGATGATTACCGGCGACCACCCGCAGACGGCGATGAGCATTGGCCAGATGCTGGGGATCACCAACAGCAGCCAGGCGATGACCGGCTACCAGCTGGAGCACATGGACGACGCCGAGCTGGCGAAAGCCGCCGTTGAGTACGATATCTTTGCCCGTACCAGCCCGGAGCACAAGCTGCGCCTGGTGAAAGCGCTGCAGGGTAACGGTGAAGTGGTTGGCATGACCGGCGACGGCGTCAACGACGCCCCGGCGCTGCGCCAGGCCGACGTCGGGATCGCCATGGGGATCAAAGGCACCGAGGTGACCAAAGAGGCCGCCGACATGGTCCTGACCGACGACAACTTTGCCACCATCGCCAGTTCGGTCAAAGAGGGGCGTCGGGTCTACGACAACCTGAAGAAGACCATTCTGTTCATCATGCCGACCAACCTGGCGCAGGGGCTGCTGATTATCATCGCCCTGCTGGCGGGGAACATCATTCCGCTGACGCCGGTGCTGATTTTGTGGATGAACATGGCCACCTCCGCGACGCTCTCCTTCGGCCTCGCGTTTGAAGCCGCCGAGCGCAACGCCATGAACCGTCCGCCGCGTAAAACCGGCCAGCACGTTATGGACGCCTTCGCCGTCTGGCGCGTCGCCTTCGTCGGCACGATGATTGCCGTGGCTGCCTTTATTCTGGAAGCCTGGCTGGCGCCGCGCGGCCACAGCCCGGAGTTTATCCGCACCGTCCTGCTGCAGATGCTGGTTACCGCACAGTGGGTGTACATGATTAACTGCCGCAGCAGCGACAGCTTCTCGCTCAACATGGGGCTGCTGCGTAACAAAGGCATCTGGCTGGTGAGCGGCGTACTGCTGCTGATGCAGCTGGTCATCATCTACGTACCGGTGATGCAGACGATGTTTGGCACCGAAGGGCTGCCGCCGCGCTACTGGTTCATCACGCTGGTCATCGGTATCGCGATGTTCCTGGTGGTCGAAGTTGAGAAACGCCTGACCCGTCGTTTCCGTAAAACCGCGTAGCGTGTCTGACCCGCCCGGCGTCCCTTCTCCTGCGGGGGAGGGACGCCGCATCGTCGTAAGGAATTCCCCATGAACAAGATCATCCGCTCCGCCCTGCTGGCCTGCGGCCTGGCAGGCTACGCGCTCGCCGCCGCCGCCGCGCCGGCCGTTCCGGTCCGCGTCGTCACCGTGGAACAAGCGCCGCACGCCGGCGAAAGGCAAATCTCCGGCCGCGTCGAGGCCATTCACTCCGTCGATATTCGCGCCCGCACCGAAGGGAAGATTGTGCAGCGCCACTTCCAGGATGGGCAGTACGTCAACCAGGGCGATCTGCTGTTTACGCTGGATGACGCCCAGCCGAAAGCCGCGCTGGCGCTGGCCCAGGCCGAACTGAAGAGCGCGCAGGCGTCGCTACGCCAGGCCCAGCAGCTGCTGAGCCGCTACCAGCAGCTGATCAATAACCACGCGATCGGCCGCAACGACCTTGATACCGCGCAGATGCAGCGCGATGTCGCCGCCGCCGCCGTGGAGCAGGCCCGGGCGCGCATTGCCGCCCAGCAGATTACGCTCGGCTACACCCGCATTACCTCGCCGGTCAGCGGACGCGTCGGCCATAGCCCGTTTCACGTCGGCAGCCTGGTGAACCCCGCCAGCGGCGTGCTGGTCGATGTGGTTCAGCTCGATCCGATTCGGGTGGCGTTCTCGCTGGATGAAACCGCCTTTTTCGCCAAAGCGGGGCAGCACACGGATATTGCCGCACTGAAGGAAGCGTGGCTCGCGCAGGTGGATGTCGATGGACGGCGTGAAGACGGCGTTCTGACCTCCGTCGATAACCGTATTGATAGCCGCACCGCCAGCGTGGCGCTGCGCGCTGAATTCGCTAATCCGCAGCACCGTCTGCTGCCCGGCGGCAACGTCACCATTTTCTTCCGCCCGCGGCAGCTTCAGGAGAGCCCGATGATCCCGGCGGCGGCGATGCAGCAGGACGCGCAGGGCTTTTACAGCTGGGTGCTGACGGCGGACAACACCGTGACGATGCGCCGCTTGACCCCCGCGGGGCAGCAGGGGCAGCAGTTCGCGGTGGCGGAAGGCCTCCTCCCGGGCGAGCGCGTGGTGACGGAGGGCGCCCAGCGCCTGCGTGACGGCGCAGCCGTTCAGCTGCTCAACTAAAGAGGGAGAGAGGATGCTCACGTTTTTTATCCGTCGTCCGCGCTTTGCGATGGTGATTGCGCTGCTGATGACCTTCGTCGGCGCGGTCTCGCTGAAGCTGATCCCGGTTGAGCAGTATCCGCAAATTACGCCGCCGGTCGTCAACGTCAGCGCCAGCTGGCCGGGCGCCAGCGCGGCGGACGTGGCGGAAGCCATTGCCGCGCCGCTGGAGACCCAGCTCAACGGCGTCGATCATATGCTGTACATGGAGTCCACCAGCTCCGATGAGGGAACCTACAGCCTGAGCCTGACCTTTGCCGCCGGGACCGATGCCGATTTAGCCGCGATCGACGTGCAGAACCGCGTGTCGCAGGCGGTGGCGCAGCTGCCTGCCGACGTGCAGCAAAACGGCGTTCAGGTGCGCAAGCGGGCGACGAACCTGCTGATGGGCGTCAGTCTTTACTCGCCGCTCGGCACGCTGTCGCCGCTGTTTGTCAGCAACTACGCCAGCACCCAGGTGCGCGAGGCGCTGGCGCGTCTGCCGGGCGTCGGGGAAGTGCAGATGTTCGGCGCGCGCGACTACAGCATGCGCATCTGGCTGCGGCCCGACCGCATGAACGCGCTGAATATCACTACCGATGATGTTGCCAGGGCGCTGCGCGAGCAGAACGTGCAGGGCGCGGCGGGGCAGGTAGGGACGCCGCCGGTATTTAACGGCCAACAGCAGACGCTGACCATCAACGGTATCGGGCGACTGAGCGACGCCGCCGGCTTCGGGCAGATTGTGGTTCGCAGCGGCGACCGCGGCCAACTGGTGCGCCTGTCCGACGTGGCGACCATCGAGCTGGGCGCGCGCAGCTACAGCTCCGGCGCGCAGCTCAACGGCAAAGACTCCGCCTATCTCGGCATCTATCCGACGCCCACCGCTAACGCCCTACAGGTCGCCAGCGCGGTGCGCGCCGAGCTGACCCGGCTGCATGCGCGTTTCCCGGCGGATCTCACCTGGGAAGTGAAGTTTGATACCACCCGCTTTGTCGCGGCGACGATCAAAGAGATCGGCGTGTCGCTGGCGCTGACCCTGCTGGCGGTGGTGGTGGTGGTCTCGCTGTTTCTGCAGAGCTGGCGGGCGACGCTGATAGTCGCGCTGGCGATCCCGGTTTCGCTTATCGGTACCTTCGCCGTGCTCTATGCGCTGGGCTACAGCGCCAATACCCTGAGCCTGTTCGCAATCATTCTCGCCCTGACGATGGTGGTGGATGACGCCATCGTGGTGGTGGAGAGCGTGGAAAGCAAAATGGCGGAGGGGCTGGCGCGCGGCGCGGCAACCGCCGAGGCGCTGCGGCAAATCGCCGGGCCGGTGATCGCCACCACCCTGGTGCTGCTGGCGGTGTTTGTGCCGGTGGCGATGCTGCCGGGGATCGTCGGCGAGCTCTATCGCCAGTTCGCGGTGACCCTATCGACGGCGGTGACTTTGTCGAGCGTGGTGGCGCTGACCCTGACGCCTGCGCTGTGCGCGCTGCTGCTGCGTCCGCGGCCGCAGCAGCCAGCCGCCATCTGGCGCGGTTTTAACCGCGGTCTGGATACGGTGCGCGATGGCTACGGGCGTCTGGTCGGGAGGATGAATCGTCGCCCCTGGCTGGCGCTGGCGGCGACGGCGGCGGCGGCCGGGGTGGTGGTGTTTAGCTTCACCACCATGCCGAAGGGGTTTCTGCCGCAGGAAGATCAGGGTTATTTCTTTGCCAGCGTACAGTTGCCCGAAGCCGCCTCGCTGGAGCGTACCGAAGCGGTGATGGCCCAGGCGCGCGAGCTGCTGAAACTGAATCCGGCGGTTGAGGATGTGATTCAGGTCTCCGGTTTTAATATTCTCAACGGTACCAGCGCTTCAAACGGCGGGTTTATCTCGGTGATGCTGAAGGACTGGCATCAGCGACCGCCGCTGGAGGCGGTGATGGAAAAAGTGCAGGGCCAGCTGATGGGGCTACCGGAGGCGACGATCATGACTTTTGCGCCGCCGACGCTGCCGGGGCTGGGCAACGCCTCCGGGTTTAATTTACGCATCTTGGCCCAGGCCGGACAATCGCCGGCGGAGCTGGAGCAGGTGACGCAGCAGGTGCTGCGGACGGCCAACCAGTATCCGCAGCTGAGCCGGGTATTTACCACCTGGAGCAGCAACGTGCCGCAGCTGACGCTCACCGTTGACCGCGACCAGGCGGCCCGGCTGAACGTACCGGTGGCGAGGATTTTCAGCAGCCTGCAAACCGCGTTTGGCGGCACTCGCGCCGGCGATTTCAGCATTAACAATCGTGTCTACCACGTGGTAATGCAAAACGAGATGCAGTGGCGCGAGCGGGCAGAGCAGATAAGCGAGCTGTACGTGCGCAGCGACAGCGGCGAGCGGGTTCGCCTGAGTAATCTGGTGACGATTACGCCGACGGTGGGCGCGCCGTTTATTCAGCAGTATAACCAGTTTCCGTCGGTATCGGTGAGCGGGTCGGCGGCCGAAGGCGTCAGCAGCCGGACGGCAATGGCGGTGATGGAGCAGATTTTACAAGCGAACCTGCCCCACGGTTATGATTACGCCTGGAGCGGCATCTCCTGGCAGGAGCAGCAGACCGGTAACCAGGCGGTGTGGATTGTGCTGGCGGCGGTAGCGATGGCGTGGCTGTTCCTCGTCGCCCAGTATGAGAGCTGGACGCTGCCGGCGAGCGTAATGCTGTCGGTGCTGTTCGCCATCGGCGGGTCGCTGCTGTGGCTCTGGTGGGCCGGGTACGCCAACGATGTGTACGTGCAGATAGGGCTGGTGCTATTGATCGCGCTGGCGGCGAAAAACGCGATTTTGATCGTCGAGTTTGCCAGGGCGAAGCGCGAAGAGGGAATGTCGATCGTCGACGCCGCCCGCGAAGGGGCCACCCGCCGCTTCCGCGCGGTGATGATGACGGCGGTTTCTTTTATCATCGGGATTGTGCCGATGATGCTCGCCACCGGCGCCGGGGCGCAGAGTCGGCGGATTATCGGCACCACGGTGTTCAGCGGCATGCTGGTGGCGACGGTAATCGGCATTTTGTTTATTCCGTCGCTGTACGTGCTGTTCCAGCGCCTGCGCGAGTGGGGGCATCGCCGGATGTAGATGCCTCGGGCACGGTGCCCGGAAATCCCGGGTCGCGGCGTAAAAGCCTTACCCGGGCTACTCCTCCGCAGACGGCTGGAAACCCGTAGCCCCGGTAAGCGCAGCGCCACCGGGGAAATCGGTGCAGAATATTGCCGGGTTGCGAAACACCCCCGCAGACGATGTTTTGCCGACTATCTACTCTCCACCGCAATCATGGTGACGAACGGATGATACTGCCACGGCACGCTATCGCCTTTCTGGTACATCTTCGAAATGGTGCCGTCGAGATAGAGCATCTGGCGCACGTTGAGCTTCGCCTGCGCGTAGCAGGCGAAATCGTAGAAATTGGTTTCACGCGCGCTGAGCATAAACACCACCTTGCCATCGCCGGTGATGCCCACGCCGTTACGCAGCTTGCGCGAGCTGGCGGATGGCTTCAGTCGCCAGTTGATCTTGCCGTTTTCAATCAGCATTGGGCCCGACTGCACGGCGTAGCGGATGGCCGGCGACGCCCTGAATTTATTGATGCTGACAATCCCCGCGTTTTGCCCGCGCAGATAAAACACCCCGCCGGGACGAATAAAAAAGTTGCCGCCGCCGGAGGCGCGGTTAAGCGGGGTCAACTGCCGACCTTTCTCGATATACAGCCCCAGCGGCGCGTAGGCTTTATCATAAATTCCGCCGTTCATCGCCATCTGCACCTGCCCGTCGCGGTTGATATCCCCCAGCAGCGAGCGCAGCGATCCCCAGGCTTTACCGTCCTCATTCTGCCAGTACATCACAATGCGTTCGCGCTGCGGATCGACGGTATAGCTTTGCAGCGTCAGGGACGGGTCGGTCAGCGAGCATGTCCCGCTGGCGAAGGCGGGCAGAGATAACAGCAACAGCGGCAGAAGCGATGGCAAGCGCACGGCAGGGTTCCAGACAACCAACGAGAGCGTGCAGTATAGCCTTTTATCGCCGCTACGCCGTCCAGATCTCGCAATGCTTTTGCACCAGCCCGATCAATGAACCGCCGTTGGCGACAAACTCGCGCATCTGCTGCGGCTCGCTGCGATGCTGCTTCGCCTGGCGCACCATCGCCTCCAGCGCGCTGTCGGCATTGAGCTTATGGGCGCTGGGCGCCAGCTTATCCGCCAGCTGTAAAATCTCTTCGCGCAATGTTCGCTGTTCGCCGCTGTTCACATCGGTATTGATCCCGTCGAGCCCATAGCGGCAGGCCTGATAGCGGTTGAAGGGGTAGAGCAGATAATCCTCGGGCTGATGCTTAAACGGCCGCTCCGTCAGCAGCCAGCAGGCGATGATCTGGATAAAACCGGCGATATTCACCGCCTGGCTAATCGTCAGCGGGGTATCCATGACCCGGACTTCGACGGTGCCAAAGCGCGGGCTGGGGCGAATATCCCAGTGCAGATCCTTCATGCTGTCGATCATGCTGGTATAGCTAAGGCGCCGAAACAGGCCGATGAAAGCCTGCCAGTTATTGACCCACGGCATCGGACCGTTATCGGGATAGGCGGCGAAAAGGTTAAGCCGCGAGCAGGCAAAGCCGCTATCGGTCCCGTCGAGCCAGGGCGATGCCGCGTTCAGCGCGATAAAATGCGGCACGAAGCGCGACAGGCCGTGCAGAAGATAAATGGCATCATCGCCGTTTTGACACCCCACGTGCACGTGCTGGCCGAAGATCGTCGCCTGCTTCGCCAGATAACCAAAGTGCTCGACGGTTTTCCGGTAGCGCGGACTATCGCTGATCTGCTGGCGCTGCCAGCTTTGAAACGGATGCGTTCCGCCGCCGCAGATTTGTACGTGATGGCGGGCGGCGGCACGAAGCACCGCCTGCTGAACCGCGCTCAGCTGCGCCGTCGCCTGGTGGATGTCGCGGCAGACGCCGGTGGCGATCTCCAGCATGCTTTCGGTAATGTCATGCTTGGCCTCGCCCGCTTTCAGCGTACCCTGGATCTCGTCAATCAGCGCGGAAGAGTCCTGGCTTAAATCAAAGCCCGGCGGGTTGACGACCTGGAGCTCCAGCTCGATGCCGAGGGTAAACGGCTCGGAGCGGTGAAAATCAGGTAACGGCATGGCGACTCCCTCTTTCTCTTTATCAAGAAGTATAGAAGACAACGCCTCAAACTGATGATTTGCCGAAGATTATGAATTTATTTTATAAAAAGTGACGTCACGTGATGATTCCTTTGCGTAAAAAGTTAGGCTGGTGCAATCCTGCAACAGAATTCCCGCTGGCGGTGCAAAAAGATAAGGTGATTTTATTTTTCAAGTAAAATCATAGGGATGTTATAAGTCATTCTTATTTTATAAGCCATTTCACACTTATTTTCCGCGCGTTCAGAACTGGTATGTATCTTGCCTGTTAAATAGCGACTTTTATTTAACAGGGACAATGTGATGCTGAAGACAAAATTACTTTCGCGTAAACGCCATCTCGCCGTTGCTGTTAGCGGGGCATTGGCGCTGTTTGCCTCTGTGCCGACTCAGGCCTCAACCCTGCGGATCGCCATGACCGCCGCCGATATCCCGTTGACCCTCGGACAGCCCGATCAGGGTTTTGAGGGCAACCGCTTTACCGGCATTCCGCTTTACGACGCCCTGGTTGAATGGGATCTGTCGCAGGGAGAGAAACCCAGCGGCCTGGTGCCGGGGCTGGCGACCGAGTGGCACGTTGACCCGCAAAATCAAAGCCGCTGGATTTTCACCCTGCGCCCGGGGGTTAAATTTCACGATGGTTCTGCGGTCAACGCCGACGCCATCGTCTGGAACGTGGATAAGGTGCTGAATAAAGCCGCGCCGCAGTATGCGCCCGGCCAGATCGGCAACACGCTGTCGCGCATGCCGACTCTCACCGGCGCGGAAAAGATTGACGACCACACCGTGGCGCTGACCACCTCCGAACCGGACGCGCTGCTGCCATATAACCTCACTAACCTGTTTATCGTGTCGCCGACCGCGTGGCAGAAGCTGTACGACGCGGTGCCGTCGGGCACTGGCGATACCGCCGCGCGCAGTAAGCAGGCGTGGACCGAATTCGCCGCCCACGCGGTGGGCAGCGGTCCGTTCAAAATGGAAAAACTGGTTCCCCGCCAGCAGCTGATCCTCGATAAAAACCCCGACTACTGGAACAAAGATCGCATTCCGCGGGTGGATAAAGTGGTGCTGATCCCGCTGCCGGAAGCCAACGCCCGCACCGCGGCGCTGCTCTCGAAGCAGGTGGACTGGATCGAAGCCCCGGCCCCGGATGCGGTCGATCAGATTAAAGCCCAGGGCTTTAAAATCTACGCCAACACCCAGCCGCACCTGTGGCCGTGGCAATTCTCCTTCGAAGAGGGCTCGCCGTGGAAAGATATTCGCGTGCGCAAAGCCGCCAACCTGTGCCTGAACCGCGCGGAGCTTAAAAGCTATCTCGGCGGCTATATGACCGAAGCGACCGGCGTCTACGAGGCCGGCAGTCCGTGGCGCGGTAAACCTACCTTCCAGATCAAATATGACCCGGATACCGCCCGCAAGCTGATGACCGAAGCCGGGTATAGCGCCGGGAAACCGCTGCACGTCACGGTCGCCACCTCGGCCTCCGGCTCCGGGCAGATGCAGCCGCTGCCGATGAACGAGTACATCCAGCAGAGCCTGAAAAGCTGCTTCTTTAACGTCGATATTAAAGTCAACGAATGGAACACCCTGTTCACTAACTGGCGCCTCGGGGCGAAAGATCCCTCCGCGAAAGGGATCGACGCGATCAACGTTAGCGCCGCGGTTAACGATCCCTATTTCGGCATGATCCGCTTCTCCACCGCGAAGGCCTTCCCGCCGGTGGCGACCAACTGGGGCTACTTCTCGACCCCGGAAACCGAAAAGCTGGCGGCGGCGGTGAAGCACGCGTTTACCCCGGCCGAAATGGATAAAGCCGCCGGCGAACTGCACGCCGCGCTGGTCGATCAGGTGCCGTTCCTGTTCGTTGCCCACGATGTCGGACCACGGGCGATATCGCCAGCCGTCACCGGAGTGGTGCAGCCGCAAAGCTGGTTTATCGATCTCAGTCTGGTGAGCAAAAAAGAGTAATCGACACGGGAGCAAGAGATGATCAATACCCTGCTATATCGCATCCTGCTGGCCGTCCCCACCATGCTCGGGGTGGCGGTAATCTGTTTTATGCTGGTGCAGATAGCGCCGGGCGATCCGCTGGTATCGGTGATGCCGCCGGACGCCTCGGAATCGCTGCGTCAGACCTTAATGCAGGCCTACGGCTTTGATAAACCGCTGCCGCTGCAGTTTGTGCACTGGCTATGGCGGGCGCTGCACGGCGATCTGGGGATGTCGGTCGCCACCGGGCGTCCGGTCATCGATGAGGTGATGACGGCGGTCACTTACTCTCTGCGTCTGGCGCTGCTGGCGACGGCGATCGGCTTTGTGCTGGGCAGCCTGTTTGGTTTTGTCGCCGGTTACTTTCGTAACAGCATTATTGACCGTCTGGCCTCGGTGCTGTCGGTGTTCGGCGTCAGCGTGCCGCACTACTGGCTGGGGATGCTGCTGGTGATCGTTTTTAGCGTCAAATTCGCGCTGCTGCCGGCGACCGGCGGCGGGCCAATCGGCGAAGTGGGCTGGCAGTGGGACTGGGAACACCTGCAGTTTATGCTGCTGCCGGCCTTCACCCTGTCGGTGATCCCGACCGGCATCATCGCCCGCACCGTTCGCTCTCAGGTGGCGGATATTCTCAGCCAGGAGTTTATCGTCGGCCTGCGCGCCCGGGGGCTCAACGAATCGCGGATCTTTCTGCACGTGGTGAAAAACGCCGCGCCGACCGCGCTGGCGGTGATGGGGCTGCAGGTCGGCTATCTGATGGGCGGCTCGATTCTGGTGGAAACCGTTTTTTCCTGGCCCGGCACCGGCCTGCTGCTGAACACCGCCATTTTCCAGCGCGACCTGCCGCTATTGCAGGGCACCATCTGGGTACTGGCGCTGTTCTTTGTGCTGCTCAATCTGCTGGTGGATATTCTGCAAACCAGTCTCGACCCGCGAATTAAGAGGAGCTAACGATGGTGGATACCGTGACGACCAAAGGCATTGCCGTCTCCGCCACGACGGTCGCCAGACAAGGCTACTGGCGCGGCGTGTTTCGCCGCCTGCTGCGCGACCCCGGCGGCGTATTCGTTGGCGCGATCATCCTCGTGCTGTTGACGCTGGCGCTGTTCGGCCCCTGGCTTATCGTCAAAGACCCGTACCAAACGTCGATGTTTTTACGCCTCAAGCCGATCGGTACCGACGGCTTCCCGCTGGGCTCCGATGAGCTCGGGCGCGACATGCTATCAAGGCTGATTCTCGGCACCCGGCTGTCGCTATTTATGGGGATTGTCCCGGTAGTGTTCGCTTTTTTTATCGGCGGGGCGATCGGCATTATCGCCGGCTATGCGGGCGGTAAAACCAATACCCTGATTATGCGCACCGTGGACGTGTTTTACGCCTTTCCCTCGGTGCTGCTGGCGATCGCGCTCTCCGGCGCGCTGGGGGCGGGCATCGGTAACGCGCTGCTCTCGCTGACCCTGGTGTTCGTGCCGCAGGTGGCGCGTATCGCCGAAAGCGTCACCGCGCAGGTACGGCATATGGACTACATCGACGCCGCCCGGGCCACCGGGGCCAGCGCGTTCACCATTATTCGCGTGCAGGTGCTGGGCAACGTACTGGGGCCGATTTTCGTCTTCTCCACCGGGCTCATTTCGGTGTGCATGATCCTCGCCTCCGGGCTCTCTTTTCTCGGCCTCGGGGTTCGCCCGCCGGAGCCGGAATGGGGACTGATGCTGAACACCCTGCGTACGGCGATTTATACCCAGCCGTGGGTAGCGGCGCTGCCCGGCCTGATGATTTTTATCACCTCCATTTCGTTCAATATCCTCGCGGACCGCCTGCGTGCGGCAATGGCGATTAAGGAGTAAGCGATGCAACCCTTTATCAATATCGATCTCGGCGGACCGGCGCAGCCGCTGCTGAAGGTCAACAACCTGCTGAAGCATTTTCCCGCCGGCGGCGGCAAAGCGCGTGAAGTGGTGCAGGCGGTGGACGACGTCAGCTTCGCGGTGATTAAAGGCGAAACCCTCGGCGTGGTGGGGGAGTCGGGCTGCGGTAAATCCACCACCGCGCGGCTGCTGATGCAGCTGCTCAAACAGGATAGCGGGGAGCTGATCTTCGATGGCCTGGAGGTGGGCTCATCGCGCCTGCCGATGAAAGCGTATCGCCGCCAGGTGCAGATGGTCTTCCAGGATAGCTACGCGTCGCTCAACCCGCGTATGACCATGGAAGAGAGCATCGCGTTCGGCCAGCGGGTACACGGCGTCAGCGCCAAAGAGGCCAGCGAATACGCCCGCTATCTGCTGGCGCACGTCGGCCTTGAACCGGAACGTTTTGCCCACCGTTATCCGCACGCGCTCTCCGGCGGCCAGCGCCAGCGCGTGAATATCGCCCGCGCGCTGGCGATGAAGCCCCGGCTGGTGATCCTCGACGAGGCCGTCTCGGCGCTGGATAAATCGGTGGAAGCCCAGGTACTGCAGCTGCTGCAGGAGTTGAAGCGGACGCTGGCGCTGACCTATGTGTTTATCAGCCACGATCTGCACGTGGTGCGCTGGCTGTCGGACCGCATTCTGGTGATGTATCTCGGCGAGGTGGTGGAGATTGGCCCGGCGGAGCAGCTGTTTACCGCCTCGGCCCACCCCTATACCCGGGCGCTGTTAAGCTCGATGCCGTCGATGGACCCGCATAATCGCACCTTAACCTCTGCGCTGAACGGCGATCCGCCCAGCCCGATTTCGCCGCCTTCCGGCTGCCGCTTTCATACCCGCTGTCCGCACGCCAGAGCGGTGTGCGCCGAGGTGAAACCGACGTTGCAAAGCGTCGGCGAGGGGCACCAGAGCGCTTGTCTGATGGCGCAGCCCGCGTCGCCCTGGCATCAAAATATCGCCATTCAGGAGGTCAGCCATGTCGCATGAAGCCTACGTCCATATCCGCGATCTGCGGGTTGAGTTCCGCCGCGACGGTCAGACGGTCAACGCGGTCAACGGCGTCTCCTTTGATGTGCAAAAGGGCGAGGTCATGGCGCTGATCGGCGAATCTGGCTCCGGGAAAAGCGTGACCCTGCGCGCCCTGATGCGGCTGCATCCGCCGAAAAGCAGCGTGCTTTCCGGCACCCTGAAGGTCGGTGAGGAAGAGGTGCTGACCATGAACGCCGGGCAGCTGCGGCGCTACCGCGGCGCGCGCTGCGCGATGATTTTCCAGGAGCCGCTGCTGGCCTTCGACCCGGTCTATACCGTGGGCCAGCAGATTGTCGAAGGGCTGCGTCGTCATGAAGGCCTGTCGCGGCAGGCGGCGCGGGAGCGGGCGCTGGAGGCGCTGCGCCAGGTGCGTATTCCGAGCCCCGAGCGGCGGCTGGATGCTTACCCGCACGAGATGTCCGGCGGAATGCGCCAGCGGGCGATGATCGCCCTCGCGCTCTCCTGCAACCCGCAGCTGCTGTTGGCGGATGAGCCGACCACCGCCCTCGACGCCACGGTGCAAATCCAGATCCTGATCCTGCTGCGTGAGCAGCAAAAGCAGCGCGATCTGTCGATTATATTTGTGACCCACGATATTGGCGCGGCGGTGGAGATCGCCGACCGGGTGGCGGTGATGTACGCCGGGCGCATCGTCGAAGAGGCGTCGATTGAGGAGATTCTGTATCGCCCACGCCATCCTTACACCCAGGTGCTGCTGGGCAGCCGTCCGAAAGAGGGGCTGAAAAAGGGCGATGCGCTGCGCTGCATTCCCGGCTCGCCGCCGGATCTCTCGCGCCTGCCGCCGGGCTGCGCGTTTGCCGAACGCTGTCCGCACGCGCGTCCCGCCTGTACGCAAAGCCAGCCTGCCACCGACCAGGCCGGGCCGCGTCACGTGGTGAGCTGCCATCGCTGGCGCGAGCTGAGCCCGTCCGTTGAAAACCAGGCGCTTTACGCCTGAAGCCAGGAGAAAACACGATGCAGGATGACCTTCGCGCCTTTATGCCCTATCCGCCGCATCCGGTGGCGCATGCGCTCAGCGGGCCGCTGAGCGGGTTAACCTTTGCGGTCAAAGATCTGTTCGACGTGGCGGGCTATCCGACCGGCGGCGGCAATCCGCATCTGCTGGCGCTGTCCGGGATTAAAAACCGCACCGCGCCGGTGGTGCAAACGTTGTTAAATAACGGCGCGCGCTTTATCGGTAAAACCCATACCAGCGAGCTGGCGTATTCGATGAGCGGGCACAACGTCCATTACGGCACCCCGCGCAACGGCGCCGCGCCGAACCATATTCCCGGCGGCTCTTCGTCCGGTTCGGCGTCAGCGGTATCGAACGAAGTGTGCGATTTTGCCCTCGGTACCGATACCGGCGGCTCGGTTCGGACGCCGGCGAGCTACTGCGGACTGTTCGGCCTGCGTCCGACCCACGGCCGTCTCTCCCTCGACGGCTGCCAGCCGCTGTGCGCCACCATGGATACCTGCGGTTTCTTTGCCCGCTCGCCGGAGGTCTTTTCCGCCGTCGCCGCCTGCCTGTTTGCCGATGAACGCGCGGATCTGAGCGGCGTTCGGCTGGCCTGTCATGATGGGCTGTTTTCCCGCCTGCCGCTGCGCAGCCAGCAGGCGCTGCAGCCGGTTCGCCAACGGCTGGCGCGCTTTTTCGGCGCGGTAACCCCGCTTGCCGCGCCGCTGCCGGACGTGGACGATATCTATCTCGCCTTTCGCCAGATTCAGGGCTACGAAGCGTGGCAGGCGCAGGGCGAAACCATTGAGCGCTACGGCCTGCAGCTAGGGCCGGACGTCCGGGAGCGCTTTTTCTGGGGCAAAGCGGTTACCCGCGCGCAGTTTGACGCCGCCTGCCAGCAGCGCGTGCGTTTTGCCGCCTGGTGGGACGCGCAGCTGGGCGATGCGGTACTGGTGATGCCGACCGTTCCCGACGGCGCGCCGCTGCTGACGGCGCAGGCCGAGGAGATAGAGGTGGTCCGCCGCCTGTCCCATGACCTGCTGTTAATTTCCGTGATGACCCAACGTCCGCAGGTGACGCTGCCGGTCGCCCAGACGGGCGGTCTGCCGCTGGGGATCTCATTTTTAGGGCCGCGCGGCAGCGATCGTCTGCTGGTTGAGCTGGCCGCCGCGTTTATGCAAGGAGACCGAAATGAGCAGTGATGTCCTTTTTACCCCGATGACCGACACCACCGACTGCCGGATTAACGGCGAACGCCTGTGGAATTCGCTGATGACGCTGGCGGAAATCGGCGCCACGCCGAAGGGCGGCTGCTGTCGTCTGACGCTCACCGATCTCGATCGCCAGGGGCGGGATTTGGTGATTAGCTGGGCGCAGGCGGCCGGGATGCGCGTCACCGTCGACAAAATCGGCAACGTCTTTATGCGCCGCGAAGGGCGTAATCCGGCGCTGCCGCCGATTGTCTCCGGCAGCCATATTGATACCCAGCCGACCGGCGGTAAATTTGATGGCAACTACGGCGTGCTGGCGGTGCTGGAGGTGGTGCGCACCCTGAACGATCGGGATATCGAAACCGAAGCGCCGATTGAAGTGGTGTTCTGGACTAACGAAGAGGGATCGCGCTTTGTGCCGGTGATGATGGGCTCCGGGGTGTTTGCCGGGGTTTTCCCGCTGGAAACCATTTATGCCGCTCAGGATGCGGACGGTAAAACCGTGGGCGAGGAGCTGGCGCGCATCGGCTATATCGGCAGCCAGACGCCGGGCGATCATCCGATTGGCGCCTACTTCGAAGCGCATATTGAACAAGGGCCGATTCTGGAGGATGAAGAGAAAATGATCGGTATCGTGCAGGGCGTGCTGGGGATCCGCTGGTATGACTGCGTGGTGACCGGCCAGGAGTCCCACGCCGGACCGACGCCGATGCGCCTGCGCCAGGATGCGCTGCAGGTGGCGACGCGTATTATGCAGGAGGTGGTGGCGATCGCCGGGCGCAGCGACGAGGGGCGCGGTACGGTAGGAATGGTGCAGGTCTATCCGAACAGCCGCAACGTGGTGCCGGGCGAGGTAACCTTTTCGATTGATATGCGCAATCTCAGCGATGCGCTGGTGGATGAGATGGACCGTCAGCTGCGGGCGTTTATCGCCGACGTTGAACGGGAGAGCGGCCTGAAAATAGCACTGAAAGAGGTGAGCCACTATCCGGCGGCGCCGTTCCACCCGGATTGCCAGGCGGCGATTGCCAACGCCGCGCAGCGTCTGGGCTATCCCGCGCGGGAGATTGTCTCCGGCGCCGGACACGACGCGGTGTATATGAGCTACCTGGCGCCAACCGGGATGATTTTTATCCCCTGCAAGGATGGGATCAGCCACAACGAAATCGAGTATGCGTCGCCGGAGCACGTTGAGGCCGGCGCGAACGTGCTGCTGCAGGTGATGCTGCAGTACGCGCGGGTAGTGTAAACGACCGTTTTCCCCGGTGGCGCTTCGCTTACCGGGGCTACGGGTTTCCAGCCGTCTGCGAAGGCGTCGCCCGGGTAAGACGTTTACGCCGCGACCCGGGATTTCCGGCTCGGCGCCTGAGGGAGGCAGATCGGGTAGCCCGGACAGGCGCGACGCGCCGCCTCCGGGAGATTTTCATGCAGCAGCGGATATGTCTCTGAAACAACGTGATATGCAGCGATGCCCTGGCCCCCGCTGAAATCGGCGAACCGGGAGATGAGCGCAGTGCGTAGCTCCGATTTCTTTGCGGGACCGCGGGGATTGTAAAGGGGGAGACGGTTTTCTCCCCCTTCACCCGTTCACGTTCCACGGTGAGACATTTTCTGCGGGATAATAGTGAACGGAACCCCTCAACACCGTCCCGGAGGCGGCGCTGCGCGCCTGTCCGGGCTACCAGGGCAATATTAGCAACCCGCCTTTGGGAACGGCTTCAGCGGCCAAATTTACGCGAACCGACAACGCACAGAATCACGCCCAGCGTCACGGCCAGCATCACGGGGCTGACGGTTTCGTGCAACAGCGCCGCCGCCAGGCCAAGCCCGAAGAATGGCTGTAATAGCTGGAGCTGGCCGACGGCGGCGATACCGCCAGCGGCCAGCCCTTTGTACCAAAAGATAAAACCGATAAGCATACTGAAAACCGACACGTAGCCGAGCGCAGCCCAGGTCGATACCGTCAGGGCGCCCCATGACGCTGGCCGGGTCATCCACGAGGCCACCAGCATAAAAGGCAGCGCCATAATCAGCGCCCAGCTAATCACCTGCCAGCCGCCGAGCTCCCGGGTCAGCTTCGCGCCCTCCGCATAGCCCAGGCCGCAGACGATCACCGCCGCCAGCATCAGCAGATCGCCGCTGAGCGACGCCGCCGCGTTTTGCGTCAGGGCGAATCCCACCACCAGCAGGCTGCCAATAACCGAAAAGATCCAGAAAGCGCGACGCGGACGTTCGCCGCCGCGCAGCACGCCAAAAATGGCCGTCGTCAGCGGCAAAAGCCCAAGAAAAACTATCGAATGCGCTGAAGTGACGTGTCGCAGCGCCAGCGCCGTGAGCAGCGGAAAACCGATCACCACCCCTGACGAGACAATCGCCAGCGGCATAAGCTGCGACAGGCGCGGGCGTTGTTGGCGAAAGCCGACCACCAGCACGATGGCCAGGAGCCCGGCGATGGAGGCGCGCAGAAAGGTCAATAGAAAAGGGTCCATCTCCAGCACCGCCAGACGCGTCGCGGGCAGCGAACCGCTAAAAATGATGACGCCCAGCAAACCATTAAGCCATCCGGACCACGGCCCCGGAGCTGTGTTATGAACCGCTGAATCTACCACGCTAACCTCGCAATATTGGCTGTGCAGTGCCCGCTTGAGCAATGTCTGAAGCGATGGTAGTGTTCTTAATCTAATACAATCAAATTATTGTCATAGATACATTCACCGATGAAAGCCCGATACAAAACCATTGTCGACAGATACGCGCAGGCGATTCATCGCGGACAGATGTCGGCCGGAACCCGTCTGCCGACCCATCGTACCCTTGCCGCCGATGAACGCATCTCGCTGGCCACGGCCACCCGCGTTTATCGTGAACTGGAAGCAATGGGGCTGGTCAGCGGCGAAACCGGGCGCGGCACCTTTGTGCGGGATATCTCGCTGCCGCCGGGGCACGGCGTCGATCAGCAGTCGGTGGCGGGCGATGTTATCGATCTCAACTTCAACTATCCTTCGCTGCCGGCGCAGGGGGATGCGCTGCGCGAGGCGCTCAGGCGGCTGGCGATGGCGGGGGATATTGAATCTCATCTGCGCTACCAGCCTCATGCCGGGCGGCTCTCCGAGCGCGAAACTATCGCCCGCCATTTGACCGGTAGCCGCTTTGCGCCCGACGCGGAAAACGTGCTGATCGTCAGCGGCGCCCAGCACGGGCTGGCGGTGACCGTGATGGGCCTTCTGCGCCCCGGCGATGTGGTGGCGGTTGATGCGCTGACCTACTCGGGCTTTAAGGCCCTGGCCGCGCTTTATCATCTGGAACTGGTGGCGATCCCCTGTCGCGCGGAGGGGCCGGATCTGCAAGCGCTTCACCAGCTGTGCCGGCAGCGGCGGGTACGGGCGGTTTATACCATGCCGACGCTGCACAATCCGCTCGGCTGGGTGCTCACTTCTCGCCAGCGGCAGGCGCTGACGGACCTCGCGCGCCTGCATGACCTGCTGATTATTGAAGATACCGCATACGCCTGGCTGGTCCGCAATCCGCCGCCGCCGCTGGCCAGCTATGCGCCGGAAAGAACGGTTTATATCACCGGTTTTTCGAAAAACGTCGCCACCGGGCTGCGCGTGGGGGCGGTTATCTGCCCGTCCCGCTATCGGTCTGAGATTGTACGCGCCATACGGGCCACGACGTGGAATACCCCTTCGCTGATGAGCTCGCTGATCTGCGCCTGGATTGATGATGGGACGGTTGCGCGTTTTGCGGCGCAGAAACGACGGGATGCGCGGCTGCGGCAGTCGCTCGCGCGTGAGACGCTCGGCGCGCTTCCCTTTGTGAGCCATCCGAGTTCGTACTTCCTCTGGCTGCCTCTGGGCGAGGAGAGCCGGGCCGATCGGCTGGTGAAAATGCTGATGGATCGCCATATTTCCGTGTCGACCGCCGAACCGTTTTGCGCTGCCGCGAACGTGCCGCAGGCGCTCCGCATCGCCCTTGGTTCAGTCCCCTTGGATAGCCTGCGCGCGGCGCTGCTCCAGGTTCGCGAAGCCGTGGAGTTTGAACAATACCGCTAGTCCATCGGCGATCGTCGCCGGGATAATAACGATGGCGTTTTAGCTGCGTTATACAGGTTTACTTATCCGTAATCTTTTAAGGGATAAATAGCAGGATAATGATATTAAAATAAACGATTATTATTTATTTTAATGAATTATATGGATAATTTTAAATTTAATGACAATTTAAAATTGTTACTGTAGTGTACAAAAAATCATGTACGGTTGTGCTTTTGACGCTGAGCGCACGCACGTCCTGAAGATACTACGTCGTTAATCATTTCAGGGGCGGAGTGGCGCCCTGTTCTGTACAGGATCTTTTTTCAATGCAGCAGCTCTACATTTATATTCTGATCGCCAGTTTGACCATTGCCAGTCCCGGACCCGGAGTATTACTGACGCTGACCAACACGCTGAATTACAATCTGCGTAATGCGATGGCGGGGATCATCGGCGTGGCGGTTGGAATGGGGGTCATCTCGATTATTGCCGCCAGCAGCGTTGGCGTGCTGATTACCACTTCTCAGCTGACGCTGTTGATCGTCAAGGGGGTCGGGGCGGCCTATCTGATCTATCTGGGCATAAAACTCTATCGCTCGGTGCCCCGCGTACTGAATCAACCTCTTTCGTCTTCAGAGGACGTGATACCTTCCGCCAGCTACCGGTTTCGTCAGGGGTTGCTGGTGTCGCTATTTAATCCCAAACCCATTGTGTTTTTTATGGCGCTGTTCCCCCAGTTTATTCATCCCCAGCAGCCCTTTATTCCGCAGTTCAGCGTGCTGTCGATAACCTTCTGTATTCTGGTTGTTGTCATTCATTCACTCTACGGCCTTTTCGCACACAGCGTAAAAACGAAAATGTCGTCCGGGAATGCCTTTGTTAAGTTGAATAAAACCGGTGGCATCGTCTTTATGTGTTTTGCCGTCGGTCTGATTGTTTCCGCCGTTCACCCTTATTTGTCATCATGACCGTGAGGACGCGGGGCCCGGCGCTCAGCCCATCTGCGCCAGCTGGCCGCGCAGCACCTCCACGCCTTGTTCGATAGCGTCAGGATTAATGGCGTGAAACCCCATCCGGAAGAAGTTAGCCGGCGGCGCGTCGCTGAGGAAATGCCGCGCGCCGGGCTCAATCAGCACCCCGGCGTGGGCGGCGCGCCAGGTCAGCTGCTGGGTGTTGATTTGCTCCGGCGTGGCCAGCCAGAACGCGTTGGCGTGTTCGCTGCCGGGGATGATTTGGCACTCCGGCAGATGCTGCTGCAGCGCGTTGTTGAGACGGTCCCAGCGCTGGGCCGAGTCGTAATGGTAGCGCCGCAGGTGGGTTTCATAGTGGCCCTGGGCGAGGAAATGGGCCATCTGATACTGAATATTGGTCGGCGGATGGCGGTACACCAGACGGCGCAGCGCCCGGGCTTCATCAATCAGATCCGGGTCAGCGACCATAAAGCCCAGCCGCAGGCCCGGCGATAGCGCTTTTGACAGGCTGCTCACGTAGATCACTCTACCGCAGCGATCGCTGGCCTTCAGCGCCGGCAGCGGGTTGAGCATAAAGTTACTTTCAGAGTCGTAATCGTCCTCAATTATCACCGCGTCATGGTGAGCGGCATGCTCCAGCAGCTGGCTGCGCCGCGCTTTGCTCATGGCTACCCCGGTCGGCACCTGGTGGCCGGGCGTCACATAGTAGTAATCGCTGGGGGCGTCATTGAGGACGATCCCCTGCTCATCCACCGGATGCGGCACGATATCGGTATCGGCGAGCAGAAAGGTGTTAATGGCCTCGCGAAAACAGGGATTCTCCACGCCAACGCGCGTGCTGGATGACATCAGCAGGCGCGTCAGCAGGTAAAGCGCGTTTTGCGAACCGAGGGTAATCAGAATCTCGTCCGGCGAGGCGACAATGCCGCGCTTGGGCAGCACCCGGGTGCGGATCTGCTCAATCAGCATCGGTACGTCCTGATCGATATGATCCACCACCCACGCCGGGTCGCGCACGCCGCCGTGCAGCCAGTTTGCCGCCGAACGCCAGGTCGCCAGCGGAAACTGGCGGGTATCCGGCTGACCGTAGATAAACGGATAGCGGTAGTTCATCCAGCCGGCCGGTTTCAGAATCGACTCCTGCTGGCTGGGCGTGATTTGCAGCCGCGTGCCCCAGCGTGGTGCAGAACGCTCATCCTGGGGTGCAGCTTCCGGCGCGGCGGCGCGGCTGGCATGCTGATAATCCGGGTGCAGGTAGTAACCGCTGCGCGGACGGCTCAGCAGATAGCCTTCGTTAACCAGCCCCTCAAAAACCAGCGCCGTGGTGTTACGCGATACCCGCAGCTGGCTGGCCAGCTGGCGGCAGGAGGGAAGCGGCGTGTCGGCGGAAAAAATACCGCCCAGAATGGCGTTAATCAGCGTCTCGCGCACCTGCTCCTGCAAACCGCGGCGCGGGTCGAAATCAACGTGTAACAGGTGTCGGATCATGCCAGGCTCCTTACTCAAACGCTCAGTACAGAAACTCGAGCAAATTCCATACCACCCTGAGAATGACTGACACATCCGCGCGGTGAATCTGGCTCTATCCGGAAATTAAAAACGCTCCCTACAGTAAAAACGCATTCATCAGTCGCGGTTCGGAACTTCCGTCGGCACATATTTTGCAAAACCTTTTCATGTTCTGGAATGAACACGTCTGGCGAATTAATTAGGGGTGAATTAATGAACAAATCATTAGGTTCAATTTGTCTGGGCGCCATCATGGCGATGGCCTTTTCTTATCACGCAGCAGCCGCAGATCTTCCGGAAATAGAAAAATCCGGCACCCTAAAAGTCGCGACCGAAGATGATTACGCGCCTTTTAACTTTATGAATAACGGCCAGGCGGATGGCTTTAACAAAGATATGCTCGATGAATTACGTAAATACGCGAAATTCAACGTTGACCAGAGCATTCTGCCGTGGACCGGATTATTGGCGGCGGTTTCCACCGGGCAATACGATATGGCGTTAACCGGCGCGGTGATTACCGACGACCGTCTCAAGGTTTTTGATTTCACGCCGCCGTGGGCGTCAGCGCAGCACTATTTTGTTAAACGCGCGGGCGATAACTCCCTGAACACCATTGCCGAACTGAGCGGGAAAAAAGTGGGCGTCCAGGCGGGCAGCGCGCTGCTGGCGCGGCTGCCGGAACTGAAAGCGATGCTGGAGAAAACCGGCGGCAAGCTGGGGCCGGTGGTGGAGTATCCCTCCTATCCTGAAGCCTACGCCGACCTTGCCAACAAACGGCTGGATTACGTGATTAACGTGGTTATCTCAGTCAACGATCTGGCGAAGGCCAAACCGAAGGTGTTCGCCAAGGGGCTGGCGGTATCCGGCCCGGGCTATATGGCGTGGCCGATCCCGAAAAACTCGCCGCAGCTGCTGGCCTATATGACCAAATTTATGAACCACATGAAGGAGACCGGCAAGCTCGCGGAACTACAGAAAAAGTGGTTTGGCGAAACCTATGACGATCTTCCGAACGTGCCAATCACCAGCCCGGAACAGTTCCATAAATTAGCCGGTCTGTAATGGGTTCTGCGGCGGGAAACCGCCGCCTGTTTAGGTGAAGGAGGGCTTCATGGATGCAATTTCCTGGCAGTTACTGATTGAAGGCGCATGGACGACCCTCTGGATTTCGGCCATCGCCATTGCTTTTGGCGTGGCGATCGGTCTGCTGATTGCCCTGGTGCGCATGTTGCGTATCCCGGTTATCGATCAGCTGCTGGTGGTCTATATCAGCCTTGCCCGCGCGACGCCGCTGGTCACGCTGGTGCTGTTCCTGTTTCTTTCTCTGCCGACCGTCGGGATCAACCTCGATAAAAACGTCGCGGCGATTGTGGCGCTGACGCTCAATACCTCGGCCTTTAACGCCGAAATCTGGCGCAACGCCTTTCGCACCTTCCCCCGCGAACAGCGGGAAGCGGCGGAGTCGGTAGGAATGCGTCGCTGGGCCTACTTCCGCTATATCATGCTGCCGCAGATGTGGATTGAAAGCCTGCCCGCGCTGGTTAACGAGATGTCGTTCCTGATCAAGGGTAGCCCGGCCATTGCGGTGATTGGCGTGGTGGATTTGACGCGCGTCACTAACCGAATTTCCTCGGTCACCTATGAACCTCTTTCGCCAATTCTGGCGGCGGGTCTACTGTACGTGGTGATTATTGGCCTGCTGCTGAAACTGCAGGGGATGGCCGAGCGTAAAGCGAAACGTCTGGCGCGATAAATACAGGAGGTGCTATGAATCAGTGGGCCGTTATCTGGTCGGTGCGCGACAGCTTTATTGCCGGTTTACTCGCCACCCTTGAGCTTTTTATTACCGCGGCCATCGCCGGATTAATTATCGGTGTGGTCCTGTGCTATTTAACCGAATATCAAAAGAAAACCCTTAACCGGCTTATTATTGCCTTTGTTAGCTTAATGCGGGCGATTCCTTTTTTGATTCTTGCCTATTTGCTCTATTACGGGCTACCGCAAGTTGGTATTAGTATGGAACCCTGGACCGCAGGCCTAATCGCCTTAGTTATCTACCACGGCGCCTATTTCTTTGAGATTTTACGCAGCCAGCGTCGGGTATTTTCCGGCGGCTATATCGAGGCCGCGGTGGCGCAGGGATTTTCGCGCTACAAAATATTCCGCCGCATTATTCTGCCCAATATTCTCTCTTCAGCGCTACCGCTGATGGGCAACCAGCTGATTATCTGCCTGAAAGATACCGCGTTTCTCAGCATTATCACCGTCCAGGAGATAACCGCTGCGGCTAATAGCGTGCAGGCCACTTATTTTATCCCGTTTAACGCCTTTATCGTCGCGATTGGGCTCTACTGGGCGATCAGCATCCTGCTGGAGCTGCTGATTAAGCGTCTGAGCGCCTGGGGAGTCAGAAGAGGAATGAGTCATGTCTGATACCACTGCAGTAAGCGTCAAAAACGTCTCTAAACAGTTTGATAACGTTGAAGTTCTTCGTGATATCAATCTGACGGTAGAGAAGGGGACCGTGGTGAGCATTCTCGGCTCGTCGGGGTCGGGTAAATCGACGCTGCTGCGCTGCATGAACTGGCTGGAACAGCCGGATCGCGGCGAGATCCGCATCAGCGGCCAGCGGCTGGGTATTGATGAGCATAATGGCCGGGCGATGTCCCACCGCCAGCTGTCGAAAATCCGCGAGCGGGTTGGCATGGTGTTCCAGAGCTTTAACCTGTGGCCGCACCTGACGGTGCAGCAGAACGTCAGCGAAGCGCTGCTGCACGTGAAGGGGATGAAGCGTGATGAAGCGAAAGCCATCGCCATGCAGCAGCTGGAGAAAGTGGGGATGGCGCATAAAGCCGACGTTTATCCGATTACGCTCTCTGGCGGACAGAAGCAGCGGGTGGCGATTGCCCGTTCGCTGGCGATGTCGCCGGAGGTCATTCTGTTTGATGAGCCGACCTCGGCGCTGGACCCCGAGCTGGTCAACGAGGTGCTGGGCGTGATGAAGGCGCTGGCCGCCGAGGGCTACACGATGGTGGTGGTGACTCATGAGATGGATTTTGCGCGCCAGGTCTCGGATGAGGTGGTGTTTCTCGAAAAAGGGTTGTTGATTGAGAAAGCGCCGCCGGAGAAGTTTTTTAGCAACCCGGATTCCGAGCGCGTCAGGCAGTTTTTGCAGAGCAGCCGGTAAGCATCAGCGGCCAATCTCCCCGGTGGCGCTGCGCTTACCGGGGCTACGGGTTTCCAGCCGTCTGCGAAGGAGTATCCGGGTATGGCATTTACGCCGCGACCCGGGATTTTCGGGCTCGGTGTTGGAGGGTGGCAGATTGGGTAGCCCGGACAGGTGCGTAGCACCGCCTCCGGGAGATTTTCATGCAGCAGCGGATATGTCTCTGAAACAACGTGATATGCAGCGATGCCCTGGCCCCCGCTGAAATCGGCGAACCGGAGGTCCGAAGACAAGGGCTGGCCGCCAGGGATGGCGGACAGAGGCGAATCGAGACAGGGATGTCGAGTTGAGCCGACCGCAGGCTGAGGTCCGGGAGGTGAGCGCGGTGCGCAGCACCGATTTCTTTGCGGGACCGCGGGGATTGTAAAGGGGGAGACGGTTTTCTCCCCCTTTACCCGTTCACCTACCACGGTGAGACATTTTCTGCGGGATAATAGTGAACGGAACCCCTCAACACCGTCCCGGAGGCGGCGCTTATCGCGCCTGTCCGGGCTACCAGGCCCGAGCGCGATGTCTGATGCGCGTCTCCGGTCTACCAAACCTTAATCCCGATCGATGGCGAACGGCTGCCAGGCCTGGCGCACCGGCATCACCTCGACCCGGTTGATATTCATATGATCCGGCAGCGTGGCGATGTAAAACATCTGTTCGGCAATATCCCGCGCGCTCAGCGGCGTGGTGCCGCGATACAGGTTGTCCGACGCCGCCTGGTCGCCTTTGGTGCGCACCAGGGTAAATTCCGTCTCGGCAATCCCCGGCGCGAGATCGGTCACGCGCACCCCGGTCCCGAGCAGATCGCAGCGCAGGTTATAGCTAAACTGCTTCACGAAAGCCTTACTGGCGCCGTAGACGTGGCTGCCGGGATAGGGCCACTGCCCGGCGATAGAGCCGATATTGATGATGCTCGCCCCCGCGCCGTGGTTAATCAGCGTCGGCAGCAGCGCGTGGGTCACGTTGACCAGCCCGGTGACGTTGGTGTCGATCATCGTTTTCCAGTCGTCCAGATCCACTTTCTGCGCGGGCTGCGGCGACAGCGCCAGTCCGGCGTTGTTAATCAATGTCGTGATGTCGGCGAACTCAGCGGGCAGGGCCGCCACGGCCGCGGCGACCGCATCGCTATCGCGCACGTCGAGTTCGATAATATGCACCGGTACCTGCGAGGCGAGCTTATCCTGTAACGTCTTCAGCCGCTCAAAACGGCGTCCGCTCAGCACCAGCGACCAGCCCGCATCGGCGAAGACCTGCGCCGCCGCTTCCCCAAAACCCGAGGTCGCCCCGGTAATAAACACCACTTTGCTCGTTGCCATTTCATTCTCCTGTGCAGGTTGTCGTTCCCACTATAGAAACCCCGCGCGCACGGGCACAGGGCCAGTCGGCGCGCGGCGATGTGACACGGTGTCACATCATTTTCGCCTGACTGGCTCTATCCGTTTCTTCCCTGAACGGCCAATGATGAGGCCAACAACAACGACATGAGAGAGGGCAGGGTATGAAGCTGGCACTACAGAACGAGGTAGCGATAAGCAATGATGAAGTTCGGCAGCTGGATCGCGCTTATGTGTTTCATTCATGGTCGATGCAGGGCAATTTACATCCGCTGGTGATCGCCGGGGCAAAAGGCTGCGAGCTGTGGGATTACGAAGGCAATACTTACCTCGATTTCAGCAGCCAGCTGGTCAACGTCAACATTGGCTACCAGCACCCTCGCGTACTGGCGGCGATGAAGGCCCAGTTGGAAGCGCTGGTGACTATCGCTCCCGCCACCGCCAACCTCGCCCGCGGCGAAGCGGCGAAGCGGATTGTCGAGCTGGCGCCGGAAGGCTTTAGCAAAGTGTTCTTCACCAACGCCGGCGCCGACGCCAACGAGAACGCCATCCGTATGGCGCGGCTCTATACCGGGCGCGATAAAGTGCTCTCCGCCTATCGTTCCTATCACGGCAATACCGGCAGCGCGATTGCCGCCACCGGCGACTGGCGGCGCGTACCGAACGAGTATTCGCGCGGTCACGTTCACTTCTTTAACCCCTATCTCTACCGCAGCGAATTTAACGCCACGACGGAAGAAGAGGAGTGCCAGCGCGCGCTGGCCCATCTGCGGCGGATGATCGAATGTGAAGGCCCGAACGCGATTGCCGCGATTCTGCTGGAGTCGATCCCGGGGACCGCCGGGATTCTGGTGCCGCCGGAGGGCTATATGCAGGGCGTGCGGGCGCTGGCTGACGAGTTCGGAATTATATTGATTCTCGATGAAGTGATGGCCGGTTTTGGCCGCACCGGGAGCTGGTTTGCCTTCGAGCAGGACGGCGTGGTGCCGGATCTGGTGACGTTCGCCAAAGGGGTTAACGCCGGCTACGTCCCGGCCGGCGGCGTGCTGATCAGCGAGCCGATCGCCCGCTACTTTGATGACCATTTCTTTGCCGGCGGCCTGACCTATTCCGGCCATCCGCTGGCGATGGCGGCGATTGTCGCCACCATTGACGCGATGAAAGAAGAGAAGGTGGTAGAGAACGCGGCGACCATCGGCAACGAGGTGCTGCGTCCGGGGCTGGAAACGCTGGCGGAGAAGCACGCGATTATCGGCAACGTGCGCGGCCGCGGTCTGTTCCAGGCGCTGGAGCTGGTTAGCAGCCGCGAACGAAAAACGCCGCTGGGCGCTGCCGATATGGCGGCCATTAAAGGCGCGTTGACCGAAGCCGGCCTGCTGGCGTTCGTCGTGGAAAATCGCATTCACGTGGTGCCGCCGTGCACCATCAGCGCCGAACAGGTGGCAAAAGGGCTGGCGATTTTTGATGCGGTATTCGCCCGCTTCGCGAGCCTGGCGAAGTAAGGGGATGATTTCCCGGGTCGCGGCGTAATCGCCTGACCCGGGCCACCCACTCGTAGCCCCGCTAAGCCTCGCGCGAACGGGGCTGATTTTCATCCCATCTTAACTCAATAGCTTATTCTGCCAGCATCTTCCTGCAATCCGGGTTTCTTGATATAACAACCTGATAACACTACGGGAGAGATAAGCGTGCCGGAAATCAATGAGTTTGGTCAGCAGGTCAACGATCGCGTGCCCGGGTGGCAGGGCGCTGGGCTTCTGCGCCGCACGGCGTTAAATGGCCGCTTTTGCCGGCTGGAGCCGCTGGATACCGAGCGGCACGCGGCGGATCTGTTTGCCGCCTACACCCTCGGCGACGACAGCGACTGGACGTGGCTTGCCAGCAACTGTCCGCAGAGCGTGGAGTCAACGGCGCACTGGATTACCGGCAAGGTCATGGACGATGGGCTGGTGCCGTATGCGGTTATCGATCTGCACGCCGAGCGGGCCGTCGGGCTGGTCAGCTATATGGCGATTGAGCGGGCGATGGGCACGGTGGAGATAGGGCACGTCACCTGGTCGCGGGCGATGAAAAATACGCCGCTCGGGACCGAGGCAGTCTGGCTGCTGCTGCAAAATGGTTTTGCTCACGGCTATCGTCGGCTGGAGTGGAAATGCGACTCAATGAACCTCGCCTCCCGCCGCGCCGCCGACCGGCTGGGGTTTACCTGGGAAGGGCGTCTTCGCCAGAGGATGGTGCGTAAAGGACGCACCCGCGATAGCGATATGCTGTCGATTATTGATAGCGAATGGCCCGCGCGCGACGCGGCGCTGCGAGCGTGGCTGGCGCCGGAGAATTTTGATGCTGATGGACGGCAGATAAAGCGGCTGGAAGATTTTCGCTAGTTTTCCCTTACCCTACCCCTCTCCGCAGGGAGAGGGGCGGGGCTTACTCTTACCGCCGAACCGGCGCGCCGTTCGCCACATAGTACGCCGCGGTACTCTTCGGCAGCGGCTGGCGGCCGCGAATGGCATCGGCCATTTTTTCGCCAATCATAATCGTGGTCGCGTTAAGGTTGCCGGTAATAATCTGCGGCATAATCGAGGCGTCGACCACGCGCAGGCCTTCCAGCCCGTGAACCCGACCTTCGCCATCCACCACCGCCATCTCGTCGTAGCCCATCTTGCAGGTACCGCAGGGGTGGAAGGCGGTTTCCGCATGGTTGCGTACGAACTCATCCAGTTCGGCATCGCTCTGGCACTCAATGCCCGGGCTGATCTCCCGGCCGCGATAGTTATCCAGCGCCGGCTGGCTCATGATCTCACGGGTGATGCGAATGGCGTCGCGGAACTCCTGCCAGTCCTGTTCATGCGACATATAGTTGAACAGGATCGCCGGATGCTGGTGCGGGTCGCGCGATTTCAGACGCACGTGGCCGCGGCTCGGGGAGCGCATGGAACCGACGTGGCACTGGAATCCGTGCTCTTTCACCGCGTTTGAACCGTTGTAGTTAATCGCCACCGGCAGGAAGTGGTACTGAATATTCGGCCACGCAAACGCCTCGCGGCTGCGGATAAATCCGCCCGCTTCAAACTGGTTGCTGGCGCCGATGCCGGTCCCGCCGAACAGCCACTCGGCGCCGATTTTCGGCTGATTCCACCACTGCAGCGCCGGGTAGAGCGACACCGGCTCTTTACATTCGTACTGCAGGTACATCTCCAGATGATCCTGCAGGTTCTCGCCGACGCCGGGCAGGGCGTGAACCAGCGGAATATCGAACTGGCGCAACAGTTCCGGGCTGCCGACGCCGGAGCGCTGCAGGATCTGCGGCGAGGCGATAGCGCCCGCGCAGAGCAGCACTTCTTTATTAGCGGTGGCTTTTGACGGCGCGGTGCTGTCGCCCTCCAGCCATTCGACGCCGACGGCGCGCTTGCCGGCAAAAATAATATGATCGGTCAGCGCGTGGGTGCGAATAGTCAAATTAGGACGCGCGCGGGCCTGGTCGAGATAGCCGCGCGCGGTGCTGGCGCGGCGTCCCTGCGGCGTCACGGTACGATCCATCGGGCCAAACCCTTCCTGCTGGTAGCCGTTGAGATCGTCGGTGCGCGGGTAGCCGGCCTGTACGCCGGCTTCAATCATCGCGTGGAACAGCGGATTATTGCCCTGCTTTGGCGTGGTGACGCTGACCGGGCCGTCGCCGCCGTGGTAGTCGTTGGCGCCGATATCGCGGGTTTCCGCTTTGCGGTAGTAGGGCAGGCAGTCGAGGTAGCTCCAGTGCTCAAGCCCCGGCGCCGAGGCCCAGTTATCAAGATCCATAGCGTTGCCGCGGATATAGCACATGCCGTTGATTAACGAGGATCCGCCGAGGCCCTTCCCGCGTCCGCACTCCATGCGGCGATGGTTCATATGCGGTTCAGGCTCGGTCTCGTAGGCCCAGTTATAGCGCCGACCCTGTAGGGGAAAGGCCAGCGCGGCGGGCATCTGGGTGCGGAAGTCGAAACGGTAATCCGGGCCGCCCGCTTCCAGCAGCAGGACGGTGGTATCGGGATCTTCCGTCAGTCGTGTAGCCAGTACGTTGCCGGCGGAACCGGCACCAATAATAATGTAGTCAAACTGCAAAAATGACCTCCTGGTTAAAATATGGATTGAAACTGACCCATCTCAACCTGGATGGATTTTATCTGGGTGTAGCTGTGCAGCGTCTGCACGCCGTTTTCGCGGCCAATGCCGGAGTGCTTGTAGCCGCCGACCGGCATCTCCGCCGGGGACTCGCCCCACGTGTTGATCCAGCAGATCCCGGCCTCCAGCCGATGAATCAGGCGATGGGCGCGGTTTAAATCCGGCGTAACGACGCCGGCGGCGAGGCCATATTCGGTGGCGTTGGCGCGGCGGAGCGCTTCTTCCTCATCGTCGTAGCTCAGAATGGACATCACCGGGCCGAAGATCTCTTCGCGAACGATGGTCATCTGGTCATCGCAGTCGGTAAACACCGTCGGGGCGACCCACGCGCCGCGGTCGAAGCCTTCGCCTTTCAGCGCTTCGCCGCCGCACAGCAGGCGCGCGCCTTCTTGCTTACCGGTCTCGATGTAGCGCAGCACGTTATCGCGGTGCGGAAAACTCACCAGCGGCCCGAAGTTGGTGCTTTCAGCGAACAGATCGCCGGGGCGGATACGCGCCACGCGGGCGAGGATTTTCTCTTCAAACGCCGCTTTCAGGCGCGTCGGAACGAATACCCGGGTGCCGTTGGTGCAGACCTGGCCTGAACTGTAGAAGTTAGCCATCATCGCGATGTCGGCGGCGAGGTCGAGGCTGGCGTCTTCGCAGACGATCAGCGGCGATTTACCGCCCAGCTCCATGGTCACTTCCTTCAGTGAAGAAGCGGCGGCGTTAGCCATCACTTTTTTGCCGCTGGCGACGCCGCCGGTAAAGGAGATTTTGGCGATATCCGGATGCTCGGTGAGATACTGACCGGTTTCGGCACCGGTGCCCGGCAGCACATTAAATACGCCCGCCGGCAGGCCCGCTTCGCGGTAGATCTCCGCCAGCTTCAGGGCGGTGAGCGGGGTGACTTCACTCGGTTTAAAGATCATCGCGTTACCGGCCGCCAGCGCCGGGGCCGATTTCCATAAGGCGATCTGGATCGGGTAGTTCCAGGCGCCGATCCCGGCGACCACCCCCAGCGGTTCCCGGCGGGTATAAACGAATGAACTGTCGCGCAGCGGGATTTGGCTGCCTTCCAGCGCCGGGATCAGGCCCGCGTAGTACTCCAGCACATCTGCGCCGGTGACGATATCAACGGCGGCGGTTTCGCTCAGCGGTTTGCCGGTATCGAGAGTTTCCAGACGCGCCAGTTCGTCGTTGCGAGCGCGCAGAATATCGACCGCTTTACGCAGAATGCGCGAACGTTCCATGGCGCTCATCGCCGCCCAGATTTTTTGCCCTTTTTGAGCGCTCTTTACCGCCCGGTCGACGTCTTCGCGGCCGGCGGCCTGGACGGTCGCCAGCACTTCCCCGTTAGCGGGGTTAATCGTCTCGAAGGTTTTACCGCTGGTGGCGGAAACATAACCACCGTCGATGTAAAGCTGCTGTTCGGCCATTCGGGACATGGGTCCTCCATTATTGAGAAGTCGGTGGCAGATATTGGCTGATGAAGTGCTCGGCGAGCGTTTCTGCGCGGGCTTTATCCAGCGGTTTACCGCTCAGCGCCGCGCGTAGCCACAGCCCGTCGATCAGCGCGGCGAGACCGTATCCGGCCTCCTGCGCCTCTTCGCGCGGCAGGGCGCGCTGGAATTCATAGACGATATTCGACAGCAGTCGTCGGCTGCTGACCTGCTGCAGGCGATAGAGCATCGGCTGATGCATACTGCTGGCCCAAAAGGCGAGCCAGGCCTTCATCGCCGCGCTGCTTATCTGGCTGTCGTCGAAGTTGCCGGCCACGATGGCGCGCAGGCGTTCCCGCGGGCCGGCATCGGGCAGGGCGTGCAGGCGGCTCAACACCGCCTGGCGCAGCTGGCCGGTGATATCGCGCATCGTCGCTTCCAGCAGCCCGTTCTTATCCTTGAAATAGTGGCTGATGATGCCGGTCGATACGCCAGCCCGTCGGGCGATCTGCGCGACGGTGGCATCGTGCATTCCCACTTCATTGATGGCGGCCAGGGTCGCGTCAATCAGCTGCCGCTGCCGTATCGGTTGCATCCCCAGTTTGGGCATTTCTCAGACTCCATTCATCAGCTTTGTTTATCTATTAAAGCGGTTTTTGATTGGACGTTCAATATAAAATGTGTCTTAATTGTTGCCGATTTTGGTTCTAATAGTTGCAAAAACAGTAAGGAGAATGGATGACAGACCTTTCGCCGAGCAGAGAAAAGGACAAAATCAATCCGGTGGTTTTTTACACTTCCGCCGGACTGATTTTGTTGTTTTCCCTGATGACTCTCTTCTTCAGCGATTTTTCCGCGGCCTGGATTGGCCGCACCCTGAACTGGGTTTCCCGCACCTTCGGCTGGTACTATTTGCTGGCCGCGACGCTCTATATCGTGTTTGTAGTGTGCATCGCCTGCTCGCGTTTCGGTTCGGTGAAGCTCGGGCCGGAGCACTCGAAGCCGGAATTTAGCGTGCTCAGCTGGGCGGCAATGCTGTTCGCCGCCGGTATCGGCATCGACCTGATGTTCTTCTCCGTCGCCGAGCCGGTGACCCAGTATATGCAGCCGCCGGAAGGGGCGGGGCAGACCATGGAGGCGGCGCGCCAGGCGATGGTGTGGACGCTGTTTCACTACGGGCTGACCGGATGGTCGATGTATGCCCTGATGGGGATGGCGCTGGGATACTTTAGCTATCGTTATAATTTACCCCTGACCATCCGCTCCGCGCTCTATCCGATCTTCGGCAAGAAGATTAATGGGCCGATTGGCCACAGCGTGGATATCGCCGCCGTGATCGGCACCATCTTCGGTATCGCCACTACCCTCGGAATTGGCGTGGTACAGCTTAACTACGGCCTCAGCGTGCTGTTCAATATTCCGGATTCGCTGGGGGCGAAAGCGGCGCTGATCGTACTGTCGGTGATAATCGCCACCATCTCGGTGACCTCCGGGGTGGATAAAGGCATCCGTATTCTTTCCGAGCTTAACGTGGTGCTGGCCCTTGGGCTAATCCTGTTCATCCTGTTTATGGGCGATACCGAGTTCCTGCTCAACGCGCTGGTGCTTAACGTTGGCGACTACGTGAATCGTTTTATGGGCATGACCCTCAACAGCTTCGCCTTCGATCGTCCGGTAGAGTGGATGAACAACTGGACCCTGTTCTTCTGGGCGTGGTGGGTGGCGTGGTCGCCGTTTGTCGGTCTGTTCCTGGCGCGTATTTCACGTGGACGCACCATTCGTCAGTTTGTGGTGGGAACGCTGATTATCCCGTTCACCTTTACCCTGCTGTGGCTGTCGGTGTTCGGCAATAGCGCGCTGTATGAAATCATCCACGGCAATGCGGCCTTCGCCGCCGAGGCGGTCGCCCACCCGGAGCGCGGCTTCTATAACCTGCTGGCGCAGTATCCGGCGTTTACCTTTAGCGCTTCGGTCGCCACCATTACCGGCCTGCTGTTCTACGTGACCTCCGCGGATTCCGGGGCGCTGGTGCTGGGTAACTTCACTTCGAAGCTGAAGGATATCAACAGCGATGCGCCAAACTGGCTGCGCATCTTCTGGTCGGTGGTCATCGGCCTGCTGACCCTGGGGATGCTGATGACTAACGGCATTTCCGCTCTGCAGAACGCCACGGTGATTATGGGGCTGCCGTTTAGCTTTGTGATCTTCTTCGTGATGGCGGGGTTGTATAAGTCGTTGAAGGTGGAAGATTATCGCCGCGAGAGCGCCAACCGCGACACCGCCCCGCGACCGCTGGGCGTGCAGGATCGCCTGAGCTGGAAGAAGCGCCTGTCGCGGCTGATGAACTACCCCGGCACGCGCTATACCCGCCAGATGATGGAGACGGTGTGCTTCCCGGCGATGGAAGAGGTGGCGCAGGAGCTGAAGCTGCGCGGCGCTTACGTCGAGCTGAAAAGCCTGCCGCCGGAAGAGGGGGACAGCCTGGGCCATCTCGACCTGCTGGTGCATATGGGCGACGAGCAGAACTTTGTTTATCAGATCTGGCCGCAGCAGTACTCCATTCCCGGTTTTACCTACCGGGCGCGCAGCGGGAAGTCGACCTACTATCGTCTGGAGACCTTCCTGCTGGAGGGGAGTCAGGGCAACGACCTGATGGACTACAGCAAAGAGCAGGTGATCACCGATATTCTTGACCAGTACGAGCGCCATCTGAACTTTATTCATCTGCATCGCGAAGCGCCGGGCAACAGCGTGACCTTCCCCGGAATGTAGGCCGTCTAAACGTTTTCTGAAAAAGGGATTGAGCTGGTTAAATATACAGTGGATTGCGCAGGGAAGCGTATGATGGCGGCGGGTGCCTGAGGCTTTCTGCGTTCAGGCTTAGGTGAGGATTCAGAAAGACGAAGCCCCAGGAGATGTTCCCATCAACCTGAGGCTCACGATCCAACCCTAGCACGTTGGATAGTAGCCTCTTCTTCGCATGGAGGCAACGAGATGCTGACAAAATACGCCCTGGTGGCAATCATCGTGCTGTGTCTGACAGCGCTGGGAGTGACGTTAATGGTGCGCGACTCGCTGTGCGAGCTGAGCATCAAAGAACGTAGTATGGAGTTTGAGGCCGTTCTCGCTTACGAAACGAAGAAGTAGCCGGTATGCGGGGAGCTATCCCCGCTTATCCGCAGGCTGGGTAAGGAACCTTAAGGCACCTTTTTTCTGCTTATGGGAGCAGGATGGACGGCGAGAGAACAACGACCGGTTAAAACAATCGCGCCGCCACCCTGCATACTGCTTCGCCGGTCGCTGCCAGTATATTGACATCCATACTGGCATTCGGTCCGTTCTACCAGCAGACAAAACCACCATCGACCACCAGGTCAACGCCGGTACAGAACGACGCGGCATCGCTGGCGAGGAACAGCGCCGGGCCGGCCATCTCCTCAACCTTCGCCATACGCTGGATCGGCGTCTGGCTTTCGAATTCGCGGGTCTGATGAACCATCTCAGGCCGGGTGTTCATCGGCGTGGCGGTATAGCCGGGGCTGATGGAGTTGACCCGAATCCCTTTGCCGATCCACTCCATCGCCAGGCTTTTCGACAGGTGGATAACGCCCGCCTTGGAGCAGTTGTAATGGGCCTGATCGAGGCCGCGGTTAACGATAATGCCGGACATCGAGGCGATATTAATAATCGAACCGCCGCCCGTTTCCTGCATCAGTTCGGCTTCCGCTTTACAGGAGTTCCACACGCCGGTGAGGTTAATATCGATTACCCGCTGCCACTGCTCGGTTTCCATCTCCAGCGCCGGATTGGCGTTGGCGATACCGGCGGCGTTGACGGCGATATCAAGGCGGCCAAAGCGGCTTTTTGCCAACGCCACCCCAGCGCGTAGGTCGCTAAGCTGGCGTACATCGCCGGTGTAAAAACAGGCCTCGCCGCCGATGGCTTCGATATTTTTGACGGTTTCGGCAAGGCCGCCGTCTTCGCGGAGATCGAAGCAAACGACCCGGGCGCCCGCGCTGGCGAGGCCGTAAGCAATCATTTGACCGATGCCGCTGCCCGCGCCGGTTACAAAGGCCACGCGATCCTGCAGATTAAACAGCTGTTGGGCGAAATCTTTTGCGATCATAGTTATCACTCTCTAAAAAATATTCTTTAGCATGCCCGGAGTTGGCGTTCCCGGAGGCGGCGCGTTGCGCCTGTCCGGGCTACCAGACGGTGCTGATCTGTTATTTACCCGGATTGCGGCGTAAACGCCTTATCCGGGCTACAAAATTGTGCCGACCGGAAGCCCGGGTAAGGCATCAGCCGCAACCCGGGGGACCGCATTACGACATAATCAGGCCGCCGTCGATATTGATGGTCTGTCCGGTGAGGTAGCGCGCATCGTCGGAGGCGAGAAACGCCACCAGCCCGGCAACGTCTTCCGGTTTACCGGCGCGCTTCATCGGAATGCCTTCGACCCACTCCGCCATCAGCTCGCCCTTACCGTAGCGTTTCTGCTCGGTGCTGAGGATTTCGCCCCAGACGCGGTCGTTGTAATCCCACATTTCGCTTTCGATAATGCCCGGACAGAAGGCGTTGACGGTGATATTCCACGGCGCCAGCTCGTGGGCCAGGCTCTGGGTGATGCCGATCACGCCCATTTTGCTGGCGGCATAGTGCGGGGTGTAGATAAACCCCTGGCGGCCCTGGCCGGAAGAGGTGTTGATCAGGCTGCCGTGGTTCTGTTTGACCATATATTTGGCGGCCTCGCGGCAGCACAGCCAGACGCCGGTAGTGTTAACCGCCAGCACTTTTTCAAAGTCGGCTTTCGGCATGCGATCGTAATAGTCGATGGTGATCACGCCCGCGTTCTGGATAGAGACGTCGATGGCGCCGAAACGCGCCGCCGCCTGCTCGTACAGCGACTGCACCTGCGCTTCATCGGTGACATCAACCTGTAACGACAGGATATCGGCCTGGTAGCGCTGGCGCAGGGTTTCCGCGGTTTCATGAACGCGCTCGGCGTTAGAGACCATCACCAGATTCGCGCCGTCGCGAGCAAAGCGCTCGGCAATACCGGCGCCAATTCCGCGGCAGGCTCCGGTGATAACCACCGTTTTATGTGTGAAATTTCTTTGCATATTTTTCATCCCTTATAGAGGCCGGACGGCAGAGCGTCCGGCGGGGTAATAAAGACGTGATTAACTGGTGGCGCCTGCCGCAGCCAGCTTCTCCTCATGACGACGCATCAGGATGACTTTGTTCTGCAGTTTTTGCTGGAACTGGTCGACGACGACGGCGGTGACGATAACCACGCCCTTAATGACCATCTGCCAGAAATCGCTGACCCCCATCATCACCATGCCGTCGGCGAGGAAGACGATGACGAACGCGCCGATGATTGAGCCGGTCACCCGGCCGCGACCGCCCGCCAGCGCGGTTCCGCCGAGCACGGTGGCGCCGATGGCGTCCATTTCGAACATATTGCCGGTCATCGGGTGCGCGGTTTGCAGCTGGGAGGCGACGATAAGGCCAACGAACGCCGAGCACAGGCCGGAGAAGGCGTAGACGAAGATTTTTGCCTTAACGATAGGCACGCCGGCCAGACGAGCGGCGGATTCGTTACCGCCGATGGCGTAGATATAGCGGCCCAGCGGGGTTTTGGTGGTCAGCCAGTAGCCCAGCAGCAGGAAGCCGATCATCAGCCAGATTGGCAGATAAATGCCCATCAGCGTCCCGGATCCCAGGGTGGAGAAACCGGTATTACCCAGCGCTTCCATGCCGTTAAGGTTCGGGTAGGTGCTGCCGTCGTTGAACAGCAGCGCTGAACCCCTGGCGACATACATCATGCCCAGGGTGCAGATAAAGGGCGCGACGCCGAAGCGGGTGATCACCGCGCCGTTCACAAAGCCGACCAGCACGCCGAAAAGCGCGACGCACAGAATCACTTCCGGCACGTTAAAAAAGATGACGCTGCCGTTCCACAAGGGCAGGCCGTTAGTTAATAGCGCCCCGGCCACCATGCCGCAGATGCCGGCCACGGCGCCAACGGAAAGATCGATACCGCCCGTCAGGATAACCAGCGTCATGCCGATGGCCAGCAGGCCGGTGATGGCCACGTGCTGGGTCATAATCAGCAGGTTAGATGTGGTCAGGAAATTCGGTACCATCACGCTGAAGAACGCGATAACCAGCAGCAGAGCGATGAACGTTCTGGCCTTGAGCAGGTACATATAAATCATATATTTCTGGTTCATGATGGGTTCCAGCCTGATTAATCTTGAGGTGTTGAAGCCGCGATTAACTTTTCGCGGGTTACCGCATGACGCGGTAAATCGGCGGTAATCCGGCCATCGGCCATCACCAGGATGCGATCCGCCAGCGCCATCACTTCATCCAGCTCCGATGAAGAGAACATCACCGCCAGACCCTGTTGGGCCATTTTGCCGATCAGGTGATAAACGTCAGTTTTCGCGCCGACATCGATACCGCGAGTGGGCTCGTCGAGAAACACCACCTCCGGCTTCGTCATCAACGCTTTGCCAAGCACCACTTTCTGTTGGTTGCCGCCGCTGAGCGAGGTGATGGGCAGCTCGGGGTCGCTGACCTTGATTGCCAGTTCGCGAATCATCTCTTTGACGCAGGCGATTTCTTTCTGCGGATTCAGCCACTTCCACGCCCGGCGAAAGCCCTGCAGGCTGAAATCAGAGAGGGTCATATTCGATTGAATCGACATCATCTGCACCACGCCTTCGCCCTGACGGTCTTCGGGCACCAGCGCCAGCCCTTTTTTCAGCCGCGCCTGGAACGGCGCCTTGTCGATATTTTCGCCGTTGAGATGGACGTTCCCGCCCTGGCAGGGCATCAGACCGACCAGGCCTTTAAACAGCTCCGTGCGCCCGGCGCCGAGCAGGCCATAGATGCCGATCACCTCTCCCTTATTTAAGGTAAAGGTCACATCGTTGAGCTTATAGCCGCCGCTGGAATGAAGCGCCGTCAGACCTTCAACCGCAAGTACCGCTTCGCCTTTCGGCGCCGGCTGGTAGTCGAAATGTTTTTTCTTATCGCCGACCATCTGTTCGATAATCCACGGAATACTGGCGTCGCTGACCTCGCGCTCGCTGATAAAGCGTCCGTCGCGGAAAATGGTGATGTGGTCGCCAATTTCCATCAGCTCTTCCAGACGGTGGGAAATATAGATAATGGTGACGCCGCGGCGTTTAAGTTGTTCAATGACGTTAAACAGGATTTTGACTTCCGACTGGCTGAGCGCGGAAGTGGGTTCATCCATAATTAATACCCGGGTGTCTTTTGAAAGCGCGCGCGCAATTTCCACCAGCTGCTGATGGCCGATGCCTAATTCGCCGAGCTGGGTGTAGGGATCGACATCAAGTTCCAGCCTTTCCAGTAATGATTTGGCTAACTCATATTGATATTTTTCGTTAATCTTCCCTTTTTGAAAGAATTCGTTAGCCATAAAAATATTATCCATGACGTTCATATTTGGGAATAAATTTAATTCCTGAAATATGATGCTGATTCCCTGCTTTTCAGCCTGGTGCGTCGAGCTAAGGGTCACCGGCGCGCCATCAAGAATAATTTGACCGGAGGAGGGTGTTTCAACGCCAGCAAGCATTTTCATCATGGTGGATTTACCCGCACCATTTTCACCGATCAGAACGTTTACTTTATTTCGATAGACCCGGTAATTCACGTTATCTAAGGCGACAACCCCCGGATAAACGCGAGATAATTCGCGGGTTTCGATAATAACTTCAGAGTCGACTGGTTGGGAATTGACGAGTTCTTGCCGCTGCATGTTATTGTCCTCCCAAACGAACAATTTTTGCTGGCGTAATATCAGGAATGTTCTGTGGAATATCCCAGGCCGAGAATACGCCGTACACCTGGACTGCTTCACCGGTTTTCACCTGCGCCGTCTGGATCATTTTTACCGCGTGTTCGTTAATCTTCCGGCTATATTCGCCAAACAGCACCTGATCGTTAAAGTCCTGATAGCTGGCGCCCTGATAGCCGTCGCGTAATAATGTGCCGCGCAGCGTCGGGCCAATTTGCACCACCACGTTGCCGCCGCGGGTATCCTCAATCGTCATTTTTCCGCTGCGCGAGGCGGAATCAATTTTGCTGATATTGCCTTCGACTTTGACGTAAAACACGCACGGGTTTTCGTCCTGAGCGCGATAGCCTAACGCTTTGCAGGCGCTATCAATATCTTTCGCCGCGCGCAGGGCGGTCATCAGCTCGGCGACGGGGCGAGCTTTAGCCACAACCTGGGGAACCAGCTGGTCTTGCCATGTCCGATCGATATCCGCCATATGCGGATTGGGCGGAGATTTAAGATCGGCCAGTTCCTGCTGAGAGACGATACGACAGCCTCCGAGCGCGAGAACGACCAGCATCAGCGAGATTTTTTTATACATAATACGCTCCTGTGCGCCCCGCAAGGGGCGCAACAACCCGAAATCAGGATTTGATATTGAAGTCCTGCACTTTGTCTGCATTGTCCTGAGTAATCAGAATTCCGCGGAACATCACGCGCTGCTTGGCCGGTTTTTCGCCTTTTTGCAGGTAGTTATCGAGGTCGGTCACCCCTTGAGCGGCGATGGCCTGCGCCTGAAGCATCACGGTGGCCTGCAGGGTGCCGGCTTTGACCGCGTCGCGTTCATCGTTGCTGCCATCGATACCGACCACCACCACGTCGTTGCGATTCGCCGCTTTCAGTGCGGCAATGGCGCCGAGGGCGACGGGACCGTTGCCGCAAATCACGCCTTTAACGTCGGGATGCGCCTGCAGAATACTGTCCATAATGCGTTTGCCGTCGATTAAGGTGCCTTTCGCGTCCTGTTTAGCGACGCTGACCATATCCGGGTACTGGTCAATCACCTGGTGGAATGATTTAGAGCGGGTCACACAGTTATTATCCGCAAGGTTACAGGTCAGCTCGGCGTATTTTCCTTTCTCGGCCATTTTCTCGACAAATACGTTGGCGACTTCAGAACCGGCCTGGAAGTTATTATGGGTAATTTGCTCCAGCGCAATATCATCGACAGGAATTTCGCGGTTGATTAAAACCACCGGAATACCCGCTTTCTTCGCTTTTTCAATGGCGGCGACGCTGGCGGTGGAGTCGGCGTTATCCAGAATAATGCCCTGAACTTTTTTACCGATGGCGGTATCGATCAGCTCATTCTGTTTTTTGACATCTTCGCCATGCGACAAAATGGTGGTTTGATATCCCAGCTCTTTGGCTTTCTCGCTGGCGCCCTTGGCTTCAGAGGCGTAATAGGGGTTATCCAGCGAGTTTACCATGATCATGATGGTGCCTTTTTCTGCCGCCTGGGCAGCGAAAGAAAAGGCGGTCAGGGTAGCAGCGGTTAAAAGCGTTAAACGTAATTTCATGACAATTTTCTCTCTTGGTTGTTATTGTCGGGTACGGTGAAACAACGTAAGGCCTGTAAATCAAATTTATGGGCCGGGGGTCTCCTTTTGTTGATGAGTAAGGTGCGTCACGCGTTCGATTCCCTGGTGGGCGTCAGGCGGACGTTGCCGGTTTCCATAATGTTCTGTTCACCGCATGGCGCCACTCCTGCCATCTTTTCTGCAGGCGCTGGTGGCGGGCCATATCGGGGATAAATTCGCTGTGTTCAGTTAAAAACGCTTTCAGGTCGGTCACCGATCCGGGATTCAGGGCTTTGCGCGCGAGCAGGGCCGCGCCAATCGCCGACAGCTCGGCAACGTCGCTGCGCATCACCGGACAGCCGAGCAGGTCAGCCTGATACTGCATTAACCAGTCATTTTTGGTTGGGCCGCCGTCGACCATCAGCGCCGTCAAGTGGAAGTCGTCCTGCTGGCGCATCGCCACCACGACATCGGCGATTTGATAGGTAATGGATTCCAGCGCGGCGCGAATTAGATGGGCGCGCTTGACGCCGCGGCTCAGGCCGCAAATCACGCCGCGGGCGCTATCATCCCACCACGGGGCGCCCAGGCCGGTTAACGCCGGCACAAAATAGACGCCCAGCGTGGAGTCCACGGAGGCGGGCAGGGTGTTGAGTTCATGCGCCAGTTCGGCATCGGAAAGTTCGCTCAAGCCGGTGCTGTCCGCCATCCACGCTACGGCATCGCCGGTATGCGGAATATTACCTTCGAGTCCGTAAGTGATGCTGTCGCCGTCGTGCCAGGCGATGGTGGTGGCCAGCGCGTCGATATCGCACTGTGCGGATTTTACCGGCGCCATCACCGATGACCCCGTACCGTAGGTGGCCTTAACGCAGCCGAGTTCGCCCAGCGCGTGACCAAACAGCGCGGCGTGGGAATCTCCGACCATCGCCATCACCGGAATACCGTCAGGGATAGCGTTCAACCCCCGGGTATAGCCAAACAATCCGCTGGAGGGTTTAATCTCCGGCAGCGCGGCGCGCGGGATCTGGAACAGCGCCAGCATGTCGTCGTCCCACTGGCCGGTTTGCAGGTTCAGCAGCTGGGTACGCGCGGCATTGGAGTAATCGCAGGAGAACGCATCGCCCTGGGTTAAGTTCCACAGCAGCCAGCTGTCGATAGTGCCGAGGCAGATTTCTCCGCGCTCAGCCAGCGCGCGCCCCTCAGGAAGGGATTCCAGCAGCCAGCGCATTTTCGAGGCCGAAAACAGAGGCGCGATCGGCAGGCCGGTCACGGCCTTGATTTGCTGCTCTTTATCGCTGTGGCGCAGTTCATCGCAAAACGCGGCGCTGCGGCTGCACTGCCAGGTGATCGCGGCGTTGATTGGCTTACCGCTCTGGCGATACCAGCCGATCGCGGTCTCGCGCTGGTTGCTAATGGCTAATGCCGCGACGTTTTCTGCGCCAACGTGCGCTACCGCTTTCGCGATAACCTCCAGCGAAGCGTCAACCAGGACTTCTCCCGACTGCTCGACCCAGCCTTCACGCGGCGTTTGGATCGCCAGCGGCTGAGAGAATTTCACCACGACCTGGCCGCGGCTATCGAGTACGACGGCTTTGGCATTGGTGGTGCCTTCGTCCAGCGCAATGATGAACTCTTTACGTGTTGCCTGCATTAGGTAGTCTCCTGAGTCACACTTCGTCCTGGCGCGGAGGGGGAAGGTAGGCACTCCTCTTGATCGCATTGCTTCTTAGCAGGCCATGATGTGACAATTCGTTTTCACTTTTTTAATCACTGAATATATATTCGATAGTGATTATTTATTTGATACCTTAGCCAGAAACTTCCCGTCGGGCTACTGGAAAAGTTATCAATTGTGCTGGCAATCACACTTATCCGATCGGCGAAGCGTTCAGGTACGGATGGGGAATGAGGTGATTTTAAGGTTTTATGTTATTGAAAAATAATCTTTTATTTGCGTTACCTTTACGCTTCGGAGAAAGCGTAAAGGTTGTGGGAAAGCGTTTGAGTGAGGAAATTAACCGGCAATCAGCAGTCTGGCGGTTGGGTAATCGGTGATCAGAACATCGATATAACCGCCCGAAAGCGCGCCTTTGATAGCCGCGACCTTCTCGCTGCCACCGGCAAGGGCCACCACATTAGGACACTTTTTCACCTTCTCCAGCGCCATGCCGATCACAGGATCTTCATCATCGCGTAACACCGCTCTGCCGTTTTTATCGTAGTAGTGCAGGCAGATGTCGCCCACGGCGCCGCGTTCCGCCAGCACCTGGAGCATATCTTCGTGATAGTAGTTACCGGAAGTTTTGAGCAGCTGCGAAGGCTCAAGGATGCCAATGCCGACGATGGCGATATCGACTTCATCGAAGCGGGCAATGACGTCGGCGACATCTTTGCTGGCCACGAGGCGATTTTTCTCCTCAGTGGAGCCTTCAATGCTCTGGGAAGGCAGTAGCCAGGCTTCGCAGTTCAGATGCTGCGCCAGAGTCTGGGTGAGGATAGTCGCCTGCACGTTACCATTTGGGCCCACGCCGCCGAGCAGTTGAATCACGCCGTTGGCCTTCAGGTTTTGCGCGTGGACCTCATCAACCATTGCGCGGATAGTCGAACTCCACGAAGAGACACCAATCAGATCTTTTGGTCTTAATCGCGTTTCGAGATAGTGGGCGGCGGCGGAACCGATGGCGCGCTTGATGGTGTGATCGCTGGCGTCTTCTTCGGTATCCACGACGATGGCTTGCTTAATTCCGTAGCGATCCTCGAGGCCCTTTTCAAGATTGAGGAAAATATTCGATGGCTGAACAACGCTGATTTTGACCACGCCCTCTTTTTGGCAGCGGGCGATCGCTCGGGAGATAAATGACTGAGAAAGGGAGAGAATTTGAGCAATATCGGACTGCTTTCGTCCTTCGAGATAGTAGAGCGTGGCAATCTTAACTAATAGCCGTTGTTCATCCTGCTTAGCCATATATTTCCCCGAAAATCATTTACGTGCAGCCATTATCTTAGAGCTCATTATCATACGCGAAAAGAAAAGACAGTTAAGTGTGATGGATATCTAACTTTCGCCAATCCTCAAAATCAGCTATGGACAAAAACAGAACAGTAGCCGCATAATTGAATAAAGAGTCGATATTGAATATATATTCATAGAGATTTCAGGTCAACTGAAAAGTGCCCGGGTGACGTCACGCCCGGTGGTAAGGAGGCAGAATGTTCCTGAGTATGATGCAGCGGCGTAAGCCTTACGATGCGTTGCCTGGGGATGTCTGGTTTTTTTAGTCCCTGACGGAATAAATATTCCAAGTTGAAAATAAATTCAGAGGTATTAAATGAATCCCTATAGCTATGATGTCCAGGCACTCGAGCGCAAAGCCCGCGCCGTACGTCGCCATATCGTCAGATTGAACGCCAACAGCCCTGCGGGTGGGCACACCGGCGCCGACCTGTCGCAGGTTGAACTGCTCACCGCGCTCTATTTCCGCATTCTGAACGTCGCGCCGGAGCGCCTTGCTGATGACCAGCGCGATATCTACATCCAGTCGAAAGGCCATGCGGTGGGCTGCTACTACTGCGTGCTGGCCGAGGCGGGCTTCTTCCCGGTTGACTGGCTGGACACCTATCAGCATGCCAATTCCCATCTTCCCGGTCACCCGGTTCGTCAGAAAACGCCGGGCATTGAGCTCAACACCGGCGCGCTGGGCCACGGTTTGCCTGTTGCGGTGGGGCTGGCGCTGGCGGCAAAAAAAAGCAACAGCACCCGCCGCATCTTTTTAATTACCGGCGATGGCGAACTGGCGGAGGGCAGTAACTGGGAAGCGGCGCTGGCCGCGGCGCACTACGGCCTTGATAACCTGATCATTATTAATGACAAGAACAATCTCCAGCTGGCGGGCCCGACGCGCGAAATTATGAATACCGATCCGCTGGCCGACAAATGGAAGGCCTTCGGGATGACGGTCACCGAATGTCAGGGCAACGACATGGCCTCGGTTGTCGCGACCCTGGAAGGGCTGAAGCAGGAAGGTAAACCGAACGTCGTTATCGCCAACACCACCAAAGGCGCCGGTATTTCCTTTATTCAGGGGCGCCCGGAGTGGCACCACCGGGTACCGAAAGGCGAAGAGATTGCACTGGCACTGGAGGAACTGAAAGATGAGTAATGCAGAACACCTGGCGAGCGTGATGGTTCAGGCCTTTATTGATGCGGTTGACCGCGGCGTCGATCTGGTGCCGGTCGTCGCTGACTCCACCTCAACGGCCAAAATCGCGCCGTTTATTAAACAGTTCCCCGGGCGTCTGGTGAACGTGGGCATCGCCGAGCAGAGCATGGTCGGGACGGCGGCGGGCCTGGCGCTGGGGGGGAAAGTGGCGGTTACCTGTAACGCCGCGCCGTTCCTGATTTCCCGCGCTAATGAGCAGATTAAAGTCGACGTTTGCTACAACAACACCAACGTTAAGCTATTTGGCCTCAACGCCGGCGCCAGCTACGGCCCGCTGGCCAGCACCCATCACGCGATTGATGACCTGGCGGTGATGCGCGGTTTCGGCAATATCCAGATTTTCGCCCCGTCTTCGCCGCGCGAATGTCGACAGATTATCGATTACGCCATCGGCTATCAGGGGCCGGTCTATATTCGTCTTGACGGTAAGGCGCTGCCGGAGCTGCACGATGAAAGCTATCGCTTTGTGCCGGGAGCGGTCGTCACGCTGCGGGAAGGCGAAGATATCGCGCTGGTCGCCACCGGATCGACGGTGCACGAAATCGTCGATGCCGCGCAGAGGCTGGCCGACGCGGGAATTCAGGCCAAAGTGGTGAGCGTGCCGTCCATTCGTCCTTGCGATACCGCCGCGCTGCTGGCGGCCCTGAAACCGTGCAAGGCGGTGATAACGGTGGAGGAGCATAACGTCAACGGCGGCCTTGGGAGCCTGGTGGCGGAAGTGCTGGCTGAAGCCGGCGCGGGAATCCCGCTCAAACGTCTGGGGATCCCGGATGGCGAGTATGCGGCGGCGGCAGATCGCGGCTGGCTGCGTAAACACCACGGTTTCGATGCCGCTTCCGTCGCCGAACTGGCGCAGAAAATGCGCTGATTTTACGGCGCCTTAAACCGATAACCCGTGCGGCTACCGCGCGGGTTATGTTTTTACGGCGCGCAGATCGTGATGACGTATTCACCGGCCTTAATCCATTGCAGCCGATACTCCCCGGCGGAGAGCCGAAGCCGCAGATTTTCTTCCTTTATATACGTCACTTCAAAATCGCTGAAACCCATCCTGGCCTGGATAGCCGAATGGCTGGCCTTAAACGCGCTTTCTTTCGCCGAAAACGCCAGCGTCAGCGCCAGTTCAGGCGGCAGGCCGCTGGCGTCCAGCCGTTTTTTTTCCGCGCTATTGATGATGCTGCTTTCCAGCTCCGCCGCCAGCGAAGGCGCCATGACTCGTTCGATATCAACGCCGACCGGCCGGGCGGAGACCACCGCCAGCGCGCTGCGTTCGCTGTGGCTAATGCTGCCGTACCACGGGGCCGGCCACAGGGGCTGGCGTTGGTCGCCAATGGCAGGGACGCCTTTTTCGCCCACTTCCCGCAGCGCGTAAACCGCGGCGATACGCCCGGCGAGATGCTCGGACTGCCGCTTGCGGACGCAGCCGCTTAACCGGGCATGATGCGGGAGCCAGAGGAGGTCTTCAGGCTGGAAGGTCAACGGGTCGAAATCCACCCGCTGCAGCGAGTGACCGGCAAGTTGAATGATCGAGTGTTGGATGTGCATCAGGCGATGTTAACAGATTCTCCCGTCCGCCCTCCAGGAGAAGAGGGCGGAGGGAACGGCCAGACAATCAGAAGTGGGTATTGACGCCCAGATACCAGGTGCGGCCTGATTCGTTATAGGTATTGGCGCCAGCGCCAGCCATATACGAAACATCGGTCAGGCTACCGGTGGTTTGCGCATTACCCGCGCGCCAGTGGCGCTTGTCGAAGACGTTATCCACGCCGCCGGTCAGGCTGACGTTTTTGGTCACATCCCAGGTGGCGCTCAGGCCAACGATGCTGTACGGGCTGACTTCGTCCGTTTCAGAACCCACCGCCGGTTGACCTTTGTAGTTATATTTCTTCGGCTGCTGCTTGCCGTACCAGGTGAAGGTCGACTGTACGGAAATATCCTCCTGAATCTGCCAGCTCAGGGTGGAGTTCAGGGTGTATTCCGGAATAATCGACAGACGATCGCCGGTCTCTTTGTTTTTACTTTGCAGCATATAGGTGATGTTATTGGTCCAGTTCACCGTTTCGCTGACCGGCACGTTCAGGGTGCCTTCCAGACCTTCAACCACCGCTTTCGGCACGTTTTCCCACTGATAGATATCGGTTTTGACGTTACCTTTCGCGGTGTGCGAAATCGGCGCGTAGCCCGCTTCGATTTTATCGCGGTAGTCGTTGCGGAACCAGGTCACCCCCGCCAGCCAGCCATCGCGCTTAAACTCAAGGCCAATCTCTTTGTTGATGCTGGTTTCGGCTTTCAGATCATCGTTACCCATCATGTAGCAACCGGTGCCGTTACCGCTGGCGTAGCAGCCCTGGCCTTTACTATAGAGAATATAGTTCGGGTTGGTTTGGTACAGGCTCGGCGCTTTGTAGGCGCGGGCGATGCCCATTTTTAACGTGAAGTCATCCCACAGACCCTGAGACAGGTTGAGCGACGGGCTCCAGTTGTTGCCGACGATCGTGTGATGATCGAAACGCAGCGCCGGCGTCAGCATGGTGGTGTCGGTCAGCTCCACGTTGTCTTCGGCAAACAGGGAGAAGATCTCGGCCTTCGAGTACGGGCTACGGCCGGTGCTGTCATAGCCATCGATATCGCCGCCCATAAAAGTCTGGGTATTTGACGCCAGATCCTTCATCCGCTGCTGATTCCACTCGGTACCCAGCGTCAGGTTCTGGTTGAACACCAGATCCAGAGGAATGTTGACTTCGCTGTGCAGCATCACGTCGGCGAGGTCGATATCGCTGAACTGGTTGCTGTTGAAGATACCTTCCGTGCCGCCCGCCAGACCTTCGCCTTTACGCGAGTTACGGGTACGTTCGTACTGCGCCCAGTTGCTGGTGGTCACGCCGTTATCCCAGCCGCCGTTCCAGGTGACGGAGTAAGTCTGGCGATAGAGGCGGTTCGTCTCTTTACCGTAGTTCTCTTTCACCAGATCGTTAGTATTGGTGTTCTGCGTATCGCCCGCGTAGAGGTTGCCCTGACGGCTGTAGCCGGATTCAAACTCCAGCGACTGCATCGGCGCGAAATCCCAGCGCACGACGCCGTTAATGTTCTTATTTTTCACCCCTTCGCGCCCGGCAGGCATGGTATTGGCATAGGCGCCGGTACGCTCGGACTGATGTCCGTCGTTGATATCCCAGGCATCGGCCTGGGTTTTGTCGAGGTTGCCCAGCAGGCGGAAGCTGAAATCGCCGCCCAGCGGGCCGCTGAGGCTAAAGTTGGTGCGTTTAGTCGAGCCTTCGTCTTTATGCTCCGGGGCGTTCATGTAGGTATTCCATGAACCGTGCCATTCGCCGTCGCTCTTCTTGGTGATGATATTGACCACGCCGCCCGCCGCGCCGTTGCCGTAGCGCGCGGCCGCCGGGCCGCGAATGACTTCAATACGTTCGATCAGCTCCGGCGGTACCCATGAGGTATCGCCGCGGGTATCGCGCTCGCCGCGCCAGCCCAGACGTACGGAGTTGCGGCTGGTCACGGGCTTGCCGTCAATCAGGATCAGGGTGTTTTCCGGGCCCATGCCGCGAATATCAATCTGGCGATTGTTGCCGCGCTGGCCGCTGGTGGAGTTGCCGGTCAGGTTAACGCCGGGCATGGTACGAATAATTTCCGACACGTCGCGCGCGGGCGGGCGTTTACGAATTTCATCCGCGGTAATGGTTGAAACGCCGGGGGCCTGCAGGTTCTGCTCGGCGGCGGTGACGACCATGGTTTCATCAGCGGATGCGGCTTTGCTATCGGAGACCGTTTCCGCCGCGCTCAGCGGAAAGGTAGCACCGTAGATTCCCAGATTGACCAGCAAGGCCAGGGATTTGATCCTGTTATTCATTGTAATTCCTGCTTTTCGTCGCCGCCTTCCCCAAAGGCCCTTCCCGTCGGGAGGGGAGGCGGAATCAATAGTGCCGGTAGAGGGCAAAGGCATTCCATCGCTGGCTAAATGAGCCCTCTCTGACATGTTTATTTTTGAAAGACGCGCTTCCCACAGCGCGCTAATACGCTATTGCAAATGAAAATAGTTATCAATAATATTATCAATAAATATTACGTTTATTAATGCGTTTGTTGATAAATGTCACGATAAACATAGGGTTGAAAAGGAATGCATAAGACAGGATGCGACGACTGGTGGCGCACTATCTCCGGTCCGCAAATAGAGGCCGTGGACGACGCGTATCGGGTGACCTTCTGGTGGCGCGATCCGGCGGGCGACGAAGCGTCTTCGGCAACCCGGCGGGTGTGGATTTATATTACCGGCGTGACTGACCATCATAAAAACGCCGTGCCGCAAACGCTGCAGCGCATTCCCGGCACCGATGCCTGGCGCTGGCAAACCACGCTTTCTCCCACCTGGCGCGGCAGCTACTGCTTTATCCCTTCTGCGCGCGACGACGACTTTTCTCCTCAGCTTTTTAACGGCGACGGCCCGGACCGCGCGCTGCTGCGCGAAGGCTGGCGCAGGCTGCTGCCGCGGGCGATTGCCGACCCGCTCAATCCGCAAAGCTGGAAGGGCGGGCGCGGTCACGCGGTCTCCGCGCTGGAGCTGCCGGAAGCCCCGGAGCAGCCGGGCTGGGCGCTGGGTGAAGAACCTTATCAGCCTCCGATCTGCATTGAGTGGCGCAGCCAGCGGCTCGGTAACCGCAGACGAATATGGGTTTACGCCACCGGCGACGCGCAGCCGCAGCAGCGCCCGCTGGCGATCCTGCTCGACGGCCAGTTCTGGGCCGAAAGTATGCCGGTATGGTCGCCGCTGGCGGGCTTAACCCGCGAAAAACGGCTGCCGCCGGCGGTTTATCTGCTGATTGACGCGATTGATAACCCGCACCGGGCCGCAGAGTTGCCCTGCAATGACGCGTTCTGGCTGGCGGTACAGGAAGAGCTGCTGCCAATGGTTCACCGACTAGCGCCTTTCAGCGATCGCGCCGATCGCACGGTGGTGGCGGGTCAGAGCTTTGGCGGCCTGGCCGCGATGTTCGCCGCGCTCTACTGGCCCCAGCGCTTTGGCTGCGTGCTCAGCCAGTCCGGCTCCTACTGGTGGCCGCATCGCGGCGGCGCGCAGACGGGCCTGCTGATTGACCGCCTGAGCCGCGGCGAATTACAGCCGCAAGGGCTACGTATCTGGCTGGAAGCCGGTCTTCGCGAGCCGATCATTTTTCGCGCCAACCAGGCGCTGCTGGCGCATCTGGAACAGCAGACGATTTTCTGGCGTCAGGTTGATGGCGGGCATGATGCGCTGTGCTGGCGCGGCGGGCTGACGGCGGGGCTCATCCAGCTGTGGCAGCCTTTATGCCGTGACGAGTAGCAACGCGCGCTTTACGAGGAATTTGACATGCAATTCAGTAATCCCTTCGACAATCCACAAGGGCAGTTTTACATCCTGCGCAATGAGCAGCAGCAGTACAGCCTGTGGCCGCACCACTGCGCGCTGCCGCAAGGCTGGTCGGTAGAGTGCCCGCCGCAGTCGTTAGAGGCGTGCAACGCCTGGCTGGCGGCGAACTGGTCTACCTTGACCCCCGCCCACCATGCGTCCTGAGGAGCCGATAATGACCACACGTTTACCGCTGGTTGCGGCGCAGCCGGGGATCTGGATGGCGGAACGCCTCTCGACGCTGCCCGGCGCATGGAGCGTCGCCCACTATGTTGAGCTGCGCGGCGATATTGACCCAGTCCTGCTCGGGCGGGCGATTATCACCGGGCTCTCTCAGGCCGACACCCTCAGCATGCGCTTTTGTGAAGATAACGGCGAAGCCTGGCAGTGGGTTGATGAACGCCGCGTTTTTGCCGAACCGGACTATCAGGATCTGCGCGCGGCGAGCGACCCGCACGCCGCCGCGCTGGCGAGGATGCAGGCCGACCTCGGGCAGAATCTGCGGGTGGATGGCGGTAATCCGCTGGTCTGCCATCAGCTGCTGCGGGTAGGCGATAACCGCTGGTACTGGTATCAGCGTTACCACCATTTGCTGGTCGATGGCTTCAGCTTCCCGGCCATTACCCGCCAGATCGCCGCGATTTATCGCGCCTGGCAGCGCGGCGAAGAGACGCCCGCCTCGCCGTTTACGCCCTTTGCCGAGGTGGTGGAAGAGTACCAACGCTATTACGGCAGCGATGCCTGCCAGCACGACAAAGCGTTCTGGCAGGCGCAGCGTCAGGCGCTGCCGTCTCCGGCCTCGCTGTCGGACGCGCCGCTGGCGGGAAGGGCGACCAGCAGCGATATCTGGCGCATGAAGCTGGAGGTGGATGCCGGCGTCTTTAGCCAGCTGGCGGCAAGCGCGCCGCAGTGCCAGCGCGCGGACCTGGCTCTGGCGCTGACCGCCCTGTGGCTGGGACGGCTGTGCAGCCGAACGGAGTATGCCGCAGGCTTTATTTTTATGCGTCGTATGGGCTCCGCGGCGCTCACCGCCACCGGTCCGGTGCTCAACGTTCTGCCGCTGGCGGTCACCATTGACGCCGGGGAAACGCTGCCGGAGCTGGCCGCGCGTCTTGCCGGACAGCTGAAGAAAATGCGCCGCCATCAGCGCTATGACGCCGAACAGATTGTCCGCGACAGCGGCAAGGCGGCGGGCGACGAACCGCTGTTTGGCCCGGTGCTTAATATTAAAGTTTTTGATTATCAGCTGGATATCGATGGCGTACAGGCGATTACCCATACCCTGGCGACCGGTCCGGTCAACGACCTGGAGCTGGCGCTGTTCCCGGATGAAACCGGCGGCCTGTCGCTGGAGGTGCTGGCCAATAAGCAGCGTTACGATAAACAGACGCTGGGCAACCATATCGCCCGACTTTCCGCGCTGCTGGCGCAGTTTGCCGATAATCCGGCCCTGCGCTGCGGCGACGTGAATATGCTATCGGCGGCGGAAGCGGAGCAGCTACAGCGGGTGAACGCCACCGCCGTCGATCTGCCGCTCACCACCCTGAGCGCGCGGGTGGCGGAGCAGGCGGCGAAAACCCCGGATGCCCCGGCGCTGGCGGACGGCCGCTGGCAGTTTAGCTACCGCGAGATGCGCCAGCAGGTGGTGGCGCTGGCTGAACAGCTTCGCGCGCGGGGCGTCAAGCCGGGCGATAGCGTGGCGGTGGCGCTGCCGCGTTCGGTATTCCTGACCCTGGCGCTGCACGGCATCGTTGAAGCCGGCGCCGCGTGGCTGCCGCTGGATACCGGCTATCCCGACGATCGTCTGCGGATGATGCTGGAAGACGCCCGTCCCTCGCTGCTGATTACCTCTGAAGATCAGCGGGCGCGCTTCAGCGATATCCCCGGCCTCGAAAGCCTGTGCTATCAACAGCCGCTGGCGGCGGCGGATGCCGCGCCGCTGGCGCTCTCACGGCCAGAGCATACCGCGTATATCATCTTCACCTCCGGCTCGACGGGGCGACCGAAAGGTGTCATGGTCGGGCAAACCGCCATCGTCAACCGCCTGCTGTGGATGCAGGACCACTATCCGCTCACCGCCGATGATGTGGTGGCGCAGAAAACGCCGTGCAGCTTTGATGTATCGGTCTGGGAGTTCTGGTGGCCGTTTATCGCCGGCGCGCAGCTGGTGATGGCCGAGCCGGAGGCCCATCGCGATCCGCTGGCGATGCAGCAGTTCTTCGCCCGCTACGGCGTGACCACCACCCACTTTGTCCCCTCGATGCTGGCGGCGTTTGTCGCCTCGCTGAATACGGAAAACGTCGCCTCGTGCCATACCCTGCGCCGGGTCTTCTGCAGCGGCGAAGCGCTGCCGACGGCGCTGTGCCGGGAGTGGGAGGAGCTGACCGGCGCGCCGCTGCATAACCTGTACGGCCCGACGGAAGCGGCGGTGGACGTCAGCTGGTATCCGGCCTGCGGGCCTGAACTGGCGGCGGTAACCGGCGCCAGCGTGCCGATTGGCTGGCCGGTGTGGAATACCGGCTTACGCATCCTCGATGCATCGATGCGCCCGGTACCGCCGGGCGTGGCGGGGGATCTCTACCTGACTGGCATTCAGCTGGCGCAGGGCTATCTCGGGCGCCCCGATTTAACCGCCAGCCGCTTTATCGCCGACCCTTACGCGCCGGGCGAGCGCATGTACCGCACCGGCGACGTTGCCCGCTGGCTGGATAACGGCGCGGTCGAGTATCTCGGGCGCAGCGACGACCAGCTAAAAATCCGCGGCCAGCGGATCGAACTCGGGGAAATTGATCGCGCAATGTCGGCGCTGCCGGACGTTGCGCAGGCGGTGGCTCACGCCTGCGTCTTCAACCAGGCGGCGGCGACCGGGGGCGATGCCCGCCAGCTGGTGGGCTATCTGGTTTCTGAATCCGGCCTGCCGCTGGATACCGAGGCGCTTAAAGCGCGGCTTGGCGAACAGCTGCCGCCGCATATGGTGCCGGTGGTGCTGATTCAACTGCCGGCGCTGCCGCTGAGCGCCAACGGCAAGCTGGATCGCAAAGCGCTGCCGCTGCCGACGCTGAGCCGCGTAAGCCGCGGTCGTCCGCCGGAGCCGGGCGTGGAAACCACCGTCGCCTCGGCGTTCAGCCAGCTGCTGGGCTGCGAGGTGAACGATATCGACGCCGATTTCTTCGCCCTTGGCGGCCATTCGCTGCTGGCGATGCGTCTGGCGGCGACGCTCGGCCGCGAACTGCAACGCCAGGTGACGCCGGGGCAGGTGATGGTCGCTTCTACCGTCGGCAAGCTGAGCGCGCTGCTGGCATCGGATCTCAGCGATGAGCAGGCGCAACGGCTGGGCTTCGACGCGATCCTGCCGCTGCGCGCGAGTGACGGCCCGACGCTGTTTTGCTTCCATCCAGCTTCCGGTTTTGCCTGGCAGTTCAGCGTGCTGGCGCGTTATTTAAGCCCGCGTTGGTCGATCGTCGGCATTCAGTCGCCGCGACCGCACGGGCCAATGGCGACGGCGGCGGATCTGGATGCGGTCTGCGAGCATCATCTGCAAACCCTGCTTTCGCAGCAGCCCCACGGCCCCTATTATCTGCTGGGCTATTCGCTCGGCGGCACCCTGGCGCAGGGAATAGCCGCCCGCTTACGCCAGCGCGGCGAAGCGGTGGCGTTTCTCGGCCTGCTGGATACCTGGCCGCCGGAAACGCAGAACTGGGCGGAGAAAGAGGCCAACGGTCTGGACCCTGAGGTGCTGGCGGAGATCGCCCGCGAGCGCGAGGCGTTTCTGGCCGCCCAGCAGGGGCAGGCTTCCGGTGAGCTGTTCAGCGTTATCGAGGGTAACTACGCCGACGCGGTGCGCCTACTGACCACCGCGCACAGCGCGAAGTTTGACGGTAAGGCGACGCTGTTCGTGGCGGAGAAAACCCGTCAGCCCGGGATGGAGCCGCAGAGGGTCTGGGGGCCGTGGGTCGGCGAGCTGGAGGTGTTTAGCCAGGATTGCGCCCACGTGGATATTATCTCCCCGCAGGCCTTTGAGGCGATTGGCCCGGTGGTCAGGGAGATCCTCGGGGAAGGATAGAAAAACTCCCGGGTTGCGGCGTAAACGCCTTACCCGGGCTACCGTTTCTGCCAGCCCGGCTAAGCGTAGCGCGAGCCGGGAATATCTATCGGCGACCCAGCGGCACCACCAGCGGCGTATGCGCCACCGGATCCTCTATGATCGTACAGCGCAGACCGTAAATCTTTTCAATGAGCTCCGCGCTGACGATCTCCTTCGGCGCGCCTTCGGCGACGATTTTACCCTCGCGCAGGGCAATCAAATGGGTCGCGTAGCGGCAGGCCTGGTTCAGATCGTGCAGCACCGCCGCCAGCGTATAGCCCTTCTGCTGATTCAGCTCGCTTAGCAGCTCAAGCAGATCGATCTGATGGCTGATATCCAGCCAGGTGGTGGGCTCATCGAGCAGCATAATCGCCGTCTCCTGGGCCAGCACCATGGCGATCCACGCCCGCTGGCGCTGGCCGCCGGAGAGGGTATCGACGCTTTGCCGCGCGAGGTCGGTAATGCCGGTGGCCTTCATCGCCCTGCTGACCGCCTCTTCATCCTCTTTGCGCCAGCGGGTAAACAGCGGCTGGTGCGGATAGCGCCCGCGGGCCACCAGCTCCTGAACCGTTATATCCCCCGGCGTGGTGGCGTTCTGCGCCAGCAGGCCGATGCGTTTGGCGACCTCTTTACTGGCGTAACGCTGGATCTGCTCGCCGTCGAGATAAACATGACCGCTGGTAGGCGTCATCAGGCGGCTCAGGGTGCGCAGCAGCGTCGATTTACCGCAGCCGTTGGGGCCAATAATGGCGGTAAAGTGGCCGTCGGGAATGGTGACGTTCAGCGATTCGGCGATGGTTTTTTTGCCGTACGCCAGGGTCAACTGGTCGCCGCGCAAACGGGAGGTGACAGCGGTCATTTTTTGCGGGACTCCTGAATTAATAACCCGATAAGGTAGAGGCCGCCAATGCTGACGGTCACCACGCCCACCGGTAACTGATAGGGCATAAACAGACGCTGCGCGCAGTAGTCAGACAGCGCCAGCAGCAGGGCGCCGCACAGCGCCGCCTGGGCCAGCCCCCAGCGGGCGGTACCGCTAAGGCGCCGCGCGATATGCGGGGCCACGAGGGCGATAAAGGAAATCGGCCCGGCGAGGGCGGTAGCGGCGGCGGTCAGCACCACCCCGACCAGCATCAGCAGCAGCCGCGAGCGTTCAACCCGCACGCCCAGCGCGCAGGCGGTATCGTCGCCCATCTCCAGCAGCCGCATACGCCGCGCCAGCAGCGCCCCGCACGCCAGCATCAAGAGAATCAGCGGCGCGGAGGGCCAGGTTTTCCCCCAGGTCAGACCGTTAAGCGAACCGGCATACCACAGCCCGGCGGAGAGGGCGGTTTCCAGCGAAGCGCGCAGCAGCAGCCAGGTATTGAACGCCACCAGCATGGCCCGCACGCCGATGCCGATAATAATCAGGCGAAAGGTCTCAATGCCGTTGCGCCACGCCAGCAGCCAGACCACCAGCGCGGTGAGAATACCGCCAACCATTGCCGCCATGGCGATGGCCGCCAGGTTCTGGCCGAACATTACCATCGCCACCAGCACGCCGCTCCACGCCCCGGTGTTGAACCCCATCACGTCCGGACTGCCCAGCGGGTTGCGGGTCAACGACTGGAAAATCGCTCCGCTGACGCCAAGGGCGGCGCCGATCAGCAGCGCCATCAGCACGCGCGGCAGACGCCACTCGGTCACCACCATGGCGACGTTACGCGGCGCATCGCCGAGCAGCGCGGAGATAACCTGCTCAACGCTTAACGGCACCAGGCCGCTACCCAGCCCCCACAGGGAGACCAGCACGCTGGCGACCAGCAGTAGCAAACAGCTCAATATCAGGCGACGAGAAGGCGCAATCACATGCCACCTCCGCGCGGCTGGCGGCGCACCAGCCAGATCAGCACCGGCGCGCCAATAAAGGCGCTGACCACTGAAACCCGCAGTTCGCCGGGCACCAGCAGGCGCCCCAGCACGTCGGCAAACAGCAGCAGGGCGGGGGTCGCCAGTAGGGTCACCGGCAGCGACCAGCGATGATCCGCGCCCACCAGCCAGCGGGCCATATGCGGCATCATCAGGCCGATAAAGGCGATCGGCCCCACCACCGCCGTGGCGCTACCGCACAGAACGGTAATCGCCAGCAGACCAATAAGCTGAGTCCGCGCGACCCGGCTGCCGAGCGCGGTGGCCGTATCGTTGCCGAGGCTCAGGCTGTTTAAGGCCCGGCTCAGCAGCAGGGTCACCAGACCGGCAATCAGCACCGGGATCAGCACAATTTTCAGGGTTTGCAGGGTGCGCACGTCGAGCGAACCCGCCTGCCAGAAGCGCAGCTGGTCATAGACGTCGGGATTAAGCAGCGCGATACCGCTGGAAAGCCCTTCCAGCACCGCCGCCAGGGCGACCCCCGCGAGGGTCAGGCGCACGGGGCTGAGCTGGCCGCCGCCCTGGCTGCCGGTAAAGGCGACCAGCAGCGAGGCGCCTAACGCGCCGCAAAAGGCCATCAGCAGCTGCTCCTGCGGCGAAGAAAGGCCAAACAGCGCCGCGCCCAGCACGATAGCGAAGCTGGCGCCGGAGTTGACGCCGAGGATCCCGGGGTCCGCCAGCGGGTTGCGGGTCAGCGTTTGCATCAGCGCGCCGGCCAGACCCAGCGCGCCGCCGGCCAGCAGCCCGGCGAGGGTTCGCGGTAGCCGGGCATCAAGGACGATGGTGCAATCGGCGCTCTGGCAGGTGCCGGTGAAGGCATCGAGGACGACGCTAAACGGTAGGGGTTTGGCGCCGATCAGCAGGCTGAGCGCAACGGCGATGATTAAAACGATTAAAAGACCCGGCACGGCAAAGGCGCGCGCCGCGGTCGTGGAACACGACATGGCTTACATCCCTGGCATGATAATGATAGTAATTATCGTTATCGATTCTATTCAGTTATGTTAGCATGTGCACCCATAAAAATGGTATGGAAAATAATAACAAGGCGCTGTCATGAACCGACAATCCTGGCTGCTGAATCTCAGCTTGTTGAAAACTCACCCGGCCTTTCGCGCCGTCTTTATCGCCCGCTTTATTTCAATCCTGTCGCTTGGCCTGCTGGGCGTGGCGATCCCGGTGCAAATCCAGATGATGACCCATTCAACCTGGCAAGTGGGGCTGTCGGTGACCCTGACCGGCGCTTCGATGTTTGTCGGTTTGATGATCGGCGGCGTGCTTGCCGACCGCTATGAGCGTAAGCGTTTGATCCTGCTGGCGCGCGGCACCTGCGGGATTGGTTTCGTCGGCCTGTGCCTGAACGCCATGCTGCCGGAGCCGTCGTTAATCGCCATCTATCTGCTCGGTATCTGGGACGGTCTGTTCGCCTCTATTGGCGTGACCGCGCTGCTGGCGGCGACGCCGGCGCTGGTTGGCCGGGAAAATCTGATACAGGCCGGGGCGATCACCATGTTGACGGTGCGGCTGGGCTCGGTGATTTCGCCGATGATCGGCGGTCTGCTACTGGCAACCGGCGGCGTGGCCTGGAACTACGGTCTGGCGGCGGCGGGAACCTTTATCACCACGCTGACTCTGCTGCGTTTACCGCTGCTGGCGCCGCCGCCGCAGCCGCGCGAGCACCCGCTGAAATCGCTGAACGCGGGGCTGAAGTTTCTGTTTAACAGCCCGCTTATCGGCGGCATCGCGCTGCTTGGCGGTCTGCTGACGATGGCCAGCGCGGTGCGCGTGCTCTATCCGGCGCTGGCCGGAAGCTGGCAGATGTCGGCGTCGCAGATTGGCCTGCTCTATGCTGCGATCCCACTGGGCGCGGCATTCGGGGCACTAACCAGCGGGCAACTGGCGCAGACGGCGAAGCCGGGCGTGCTGATGCTGGCGACCACCGTCGGCTCGTTTGTGGCGATTGCGCTGTTCAGCCTGATGCCGGTGTGGGAGCTGGGCGCGCTGTGTCTGGCGCTGTTTGGCTGGCTAAGCGCGATAAGCTCGCTGCTGCAATATACGCTGATTCAGACCCAGACCCCGGAAAATATGCTCGGGCGCATCAACGGTCTGTGGACCGCGCAGAACGTGACCGGCGATGCGATAGGCGCGGCGCTGCTCGGCGGCCTGGGCGCGATCCTGACGCCGGTGGCCTCGGCGAGCGCCAGCGGTTGGGCGCTGGTGATTGTGGGCGCGGTACTGGTGGGGCTGTTACGCGAACTGCGCCGCTTTCAGCGCCCGGAAGCGGTCAGCGAAAGTTAACTCCGCTGGGCTTTCCCGGCGGTCCGGTAGCCCGGGCAAGGCGCCTGGCGACGCCTCCGGGAGAAGCGCGCAGGGTGTTGGAGAACTTTCCCGGAGGCGATGCTGCGCATCTGTCCGGGCTACGCGTCCCCAGCGGTCTGCCGTCCTGTAGCCCGGGCAGGCGCCTGGCGCCGCCCCCGGGAGATCGGCTTAGGCAAAGAGCGCTGCTAAACGCTGCAGCACCAGCACGGCGCTGTAGTAATCCAGGCGGAAGGTTTCCGTCCCCAGCGGATAAACGCGTTTCCCTTCAACGGCGGGCAGATGCGATAGCAGCGGGTTGGCGTTAATCGCGTCGGCGTCTTTTTGGTCGCCGGCGAACAGGAACAGGCTCTGACCGTTAAGCCCGGCGGCTAAGTTTTCCCCGCCCAGCTGCACGATATCATGCCGTTTTCCCTGGCTCTGGCTGGCATGCAGCCCGCCTGGCAGATCGGCGAGGGTAAAGCCCAGCTGTTCGAGCAGCTGTCCCTGAGCGGATTCTTTGGTCCAGATATTGGCGCTATGGGCCGCGGCGGTGTAGACCAGCGCGGTGACCGGCTGCGGCGGCAGCTTCATCTGCTCTTTCAGCGCCGCCAGCTTTTTATCAAACTCCGCGATTCTTTCAGCGGCCTGCTGTTCATGGCCGGTGATATTCCCCAATTGGGTCAGCAGGGCCTGCCAGCTTTTATCATCGTAGTTAATGATAAGCGTCGGGGCGATGGTGGAAAGCTGGTCGTAGAGCGTCATCGCCGAATCGCCGCCGGTGGCGCTAATCAGAATCAAATCCGGCATTTGCGCGGCGACGGCCTCAGCGCTCGGTTCGCCGATATAGAGGCGCGCCAGCTTGCGCGCTTTCGCCACCTCGCTCCATTGCCGCAAAAAACCCTGGCCATCGGCGACGCGGTTGTTGGGCGTGGTGGCCCCGCTGGCCACCACCGGCGCGTCAATCGCCAGTAGCGAACCGGTCAGCGTCACGCTGGTGGAGACAATGCGCAGCGGCTGGCTTTCCAGCGTATGGGTTCCGCGGCTGTCGGTTATCTGGCGCGGCCAGTCTGCCGCCAGCGCTGAGCTCATTCCTAAAATCGCCAGGCCGCTGGCGAGGAGGGTACGGCGGCAAAAGGTGGAGAAATTCACGTATTCGCATCCTGATTGAGTGGTGATAAATGAGGTTGATAACAGACCTGTGCTCGCTATGGCGCTCGCGTTTCCGCCGGGTGGCGGCTTGCGCCTTACCCGGCCGACAAAAACCCTGACATCACAAGGCGACGAGGCTGCCGTAGGCCCGCGCAGGCGAAGGGCCGCCGGGCGATTGCAGAAAAACGCTCGTTGCCTGCAATGTGTGATAAATGCTTCTCATTTTCAACTTTGTGCGCTGTCGATGCAAGCTTAAGTCGCACAACATGCTACCTGTACGGTTGACATAAAGCGCAATACCTTTTAGGTTAGCCAACCAAAATATAAATGATAATTATTCGTAATATCTTTATCGTTTTTGGAGGATGATATGGAAACGTCTTTGGCTGAGGAAGTTCGGGAGAAAAAAATGACCCTGCCGCCGGAAAGCTTCTTCTTTATGTCGCCGTACCGCAGTTTCACCACCGCTGGCTGCTTTAGCCGATTCTCTCATCCCGCCGCCGACGGCGATGATCCGGACGGAGAGTTTCAGCAAAAAATGGCCGCCGCCTTTAAAGCGGCGCGCACTGCCGGGATCGCCAGACCGGTGATGGTCGGCGCCATTCCGTTCGATACCAGCGAGCCCTCCGAGCTGTTTATCCCCGCGAGCTGGACAGCGTTCTCCCGCACTGAAAAGCAGCACTCCGCGCGCTATGCGTCGGGGCAAAATCCGATGGATGTCGTGCAGCGCCGGGAGATCCCCGAGCAGGACACCTTTATGGCGATGGTGGCGCGCGCGGCGGCCCTCACCGCGACGCCGGAAGTGGACAAGGTGGTCCTGTCGCGCCTGATTGATATCACCACCCGCGAACGGGTCGATAGCGGGGCGCTGCTCGAGCGCCTGATCGCCCAGAATCCGGCCAGCTTTAACTTCCACGTGCCGCTCTCAGACGGCGGCGTGCTGCTGGGCGCAAGCCCAGAGCTGCTGCTGCGTAAAGAAGGCGCGCATTTCAGCTCTCTGCCGCTGGCCGGTTCCGCCCGCCGCCAGCCGGACGATGTGCTGGATCGTGAAGCGGGGCACAGGCTGCTGGCGTCGGAAAAAGATCGCCATGAACATGAGCTGGTGACTCAGGCCATGAAGGCCGTATTAGCGCCGCGCAGCAGCGAACTCTCCCTGCCGGACTCTCCGCAGCTGATCACCACGCCGACCCTGTGGCATCTGGCGACGCAGATTCAGGGCACCGCGCTGGCAAACGAGAATGCCATGTCGCTGGCCTGCCTGCTGCATCCGACTCCGGCGCTGAGCGGTTTCCCACATCAGGCGGCGAAACGCCTGATCGGCGAACTGGAGCCGTTCGACCGCCAGCTATTCGGCGGCATTGTTGGCTGGTGTGATGACGAAGGCAACGGCGAGTGGGTAGTGACCATCCGCTGCGCGCGCCTGCAGCAGCGCACCCTGCGGCTATTTGCCGGCGCAGGTATCGTTCCGGCCTCTTCGCCGTTGGGCGAGTGGCGCGAAACCGGCGTCAAACTGACCACCATGCTGAACGTATTCGGCTTGCAATAAGGGACGATGATGATCGAATTTACCCGCTGGCCGGAAGCGTTCGCGGCCCGCTATCGGCAAAAAGGCTACTGGCAGGATCTGCCATTAACTCAACTGATAACCCGTCATGCGGAAAACGACGCCCCGGCGATTATCGACGGCGACAAAAGCTACAGCTACCGTGAATTCAACCGCCTGGTGGATAACCTCGCTTCCTCGCTGCAGCGTCTTGGCCTGAAGCGCGGCGAAACGGCGCTGGTGCAGCTGGGCAACGTCGCGGAGTTCTATATTACCTTTTTCGCGCTGCTGCGCATCGGCGTGGCGCCGGTCAACGCGCTGTTCAGCCACCAGCGTAGCGAGCTGAACGCCTACGCCGCGCAAATTGAACCCGCCTTACTGATTGCCGACCGCGCACATGCGCTGTTTGCCGATGATGATTTTCTTAACGCTTTTGTTGCGCAGCATCCGTCGGTACGCGTGGCGCTGCTGCTGAACGACGACGGCGAGCAGAGCCTGACGGCGGCCATCGAGCGCGCTGACGATAGTTTCGTTGCGCATCCGACACCTGCCGACGAAGTGGCTTTTTTCCAGCTTTCCGGCGGCAGTACCGGGACGCCGAAGCTCATCCCACGTACGCATAACGACTACGACTACAGCATTCGCCGCAGTAACGAGCTGTGCGGCGTAAGCGCCGAAACGCGCTATCTGAACGCGCTTCCCGCCGCCCACAACTACGCGATGAGCTCGCCGGGTTCACTCGGCGTGTTCCTCGCCGGCGGCGTGGTGGTGCTGGCGCACGACCCGAGCGCCACCCTCTGCTTCCCGCTGATCGAAAAGCACCAGATTAACCTGACCTCGCTGGTTCCGCCGGCGGTAAGCCTGTGGTTACAGGAGATCCATGAGTCCGGCAGCAATGCCCGTCTGCAGTCGCTACGGCTGCTGCAGGTAGGTGGGGCGCGCCTGTCCGCGACCCTCGCCGCGCGTATTCCGGCGGAAATCGGCTGTCAGCTCCAGCAGGTCTTCGGCATGGCGGAGGGGCTGGTGAACTATACCCGCCTCAACGACAGCCCCGAGCGCATTATCAATACCCAGGGCTGCCCGATGTGCCCGGATGACGAAGTGTGGGTGGCCGATGCCGATGGTAATCCGCTGCCGCGCGGCGAAGTCGGGCGCCTGATGACCCGCGGGCCGTACACCTTCCGCGGGTACTACAAGAGCCCGCAGCATAATGCCGAAGCCTTTGATGCCGACGGCTTCTACTGTTCGGGCGATCTGATTTCGATCGATGAAGAGGGCTACATCACCGTGCAGGGGCGGGAAAAAGATCAGATCAACCGCGGCGGCGAGAAGATCGCGGCGGAAGAGATCGAAAATCTGCTGCTGCGTCATCCTGCGGCGATCCACGCGGCGCTGGTCAGCATGGAAGACAGCCTGCTGGGTGAGAAGAGCTGTGCGTATCTGGTGGTGAAGGAGCCTCTGCGCGCGGTAGCGGTGCGCCGCTTCCTGCGTGAACAAGGGGTCGCAGAATTTAAACTTCCGGACCGCGTGGAGTGCGTTGATGCGCTGCCGCTGACGCCGGTGGGCAAAGTCGATAAAAAACAATTACGTCAGTGGCTGGCTGAACGCAAGCTGGGCTGAAGGAGAAGACAGAATGGCAATCCCAAAATTACAGGCTTACGCGCTGCCGGAAGCCAGCGATATCCCGGCGAACAAAGTGAACTGGGCATTTGAGCCGTCCCGCGCCGCGCTGTTGATTCACGATATGCAGGAGTATTTCCTCAACTTCTGGGGCGAAAACAGCCCGATGATGGAGAGAGTGGTGGCCAACATCGCCGCCCTGCGCGAGTTCTGCAAACAGAACCATATTCCGGTCTTTTACACCGCTCAGCCGAAAGAGCAGAGCGATGAAGACCGCGCGCTGCTGAACGATATGTGGGGACCGGGCCTGACCCGTTCGCCGGAACAGCAGCAGGTGATTGCCGCGCTCGCGCCGGACGACAGCGACACCGTACTGGTGAAGTGGCGCTACAGCGCGTTTCATCGCTCGCCGCTGGAGGAGATGCTGAAAGAGGCAGGGCGCGATCAGCTGATCATCACCGGCGTTTACGCCCATATCGGCTGTATGACCACTGCGACTGACGCGTTTATGCGCGATATTAAGCCGTTCTTTGTCGCCGATGCGCTGGCCGATTTCAGCCGTGAAGAGCATCTGATGGCGCTCAACTACGTGGCGGGCCGCTCCGGTCGCGTGGTGATGACCGAAGAGCTGCTGCCGCTGCCGGCGTCAAAAGCGGCGCTGCGCGCGCTGGTGTTGCCGCTGCTGGATGAAAGCGACGAGCCGATGGACGATGAAAACCTGATCGATTACGGCCTCGACTCGGTGCGTATGATGGCGCTCGCCGCGCGCTGGCGTAAAGTGTACGGCGATATCGACTTCGTGGTGCTGGCGAAAAACCCGACTATCGACGCCTGGTGGGCGCTGCTGTCCCGCGAGGTGAAATAATGAACGGACTCGATTTTCACGGCCAGACCGTGTGGATCACCGGGGCGGGCAAGGGGATCGGGTACGCCACCGCCCTGGCGTTCGTTGAGGCCGGCGCGCAGGTAACCGGCTTTGATCTGGCGTTCGACGGTGAAAGCTATCCGTTCGCCACCGAGACGCTGGACGTCGCCGACGCGCGGCAGGTGGCGCAGGTATGTGGCCGCCTGCTGGCTGGCATTGAACGGCTGGATGTGCTGGTCAATGCCGCCGGCATTTTACGGATGGGGGCGACCGATGCGCTGAGCCAGGAAGACTGGCAGCAGACCTTCGCCGTCAACGTCGGCGGGGCGTTTAACCTGTTCCAGCAGACGATGGCGCAGTTTCGCCGCCAGAAAGGCGGGGCAATTGTGACGGTGGCCTCCGATGCTGCGCATACTCCGCGCATCGGCATGAGCGCCTACGGCGCGTCAAAGGCGGCGCTGAAGAGCCTGGCGCTGACCGTTGGCCTTGAGCTGGCGGGCAGCGGGGTACGCTGTAATCTGGTTTCTCCTGGCTCGACTGACACCGATATGCAGCGCACGCTGTGGGTCAGCGATGACGCTGAACAGCAGCGCATTCGCGGTTTCGGCGAGCAGTTTAAGCTGGGCATTCCGCTGGGCAAAATCGCCCGTCCGCAGGAGATTGCCAATACCATTCTGTTCCTCGCCTCCGTTCACGCCAGCCATATCACGCTGCAGGATATCGTGGTGGACGGCGGCTCGACGCTGGGGGCATAAATGGCCTGGAAACGTCAGCTGACGCTGGATGCGCTTAATGCGACCAGCGCGAATACGATGGTGGCGCATCTGGGGATGGTGTATACCCGGCTGGAAGAGGGCGTGCTGGAGGCGGAAATGCCGGTCGATGCGCGAACCCATCAGCCGTTCGGGCTGCTACACGGCGGCGCCTCCGCGGCGCTGGCGGAAACCCTGGGCTCGATGGCCGGGTGGCTGATGACCGAAGAGGGGCAGTGCGTAGTGGGGACCGAGCTCAACGCCACCCATCACCGGGCGGTCTCCAGCGGCAAAGTCCGCGGCGAATGCCGGGCGCTGCACCTGGGGCGTCAGGGGCAAAGCTGGGAAATTGTGGTGTTCGACGAACGGGGGCGCCGCTGCTGCACCTGCCGGCTGAGTACGGCGATCCTCGGCTGAAGCATGGCCTGTTCCCGGCTGGCGGCGTGAACGCCTTAGCCGGGCTACGGGTAACATGCCGTCTGTGGCGCCGGCGATCGGGTGACCAACTCAACGCCATCTGCGGGCCGGTAGCCCGGACAAGGCGCGTCAAGCGCCGCCTCCGGGAAACAGACTGCGATGCAGTTACAGATTATCCTCCCCGTTTTCATCTCTTTTCCTGCCAGAAGTGATCTCGCTTGCAATGTGGGATAAATCCTTGCCGTCAGGCGACATCTGCAACGTTTCAAAGTTGTTAAAATTCACATTATGTTCTAGAAACAACTTGTAACATCCTGATTACCCTACCAGTGGAACACAATGATGAATAATTCAGGGAAATACCTCATCTGGACACTGCTCTCCGTTATCGGAGCCTTTGCCCTGGGCTATATCGCGCTAAACCGGGGTGAACAGATCAACGCGCTGTGGATTGTCGTCGCGGCAGTCTGCGTCTATCTGATCGCCTATCGCTTCTACGGCCTCTATATCGCCAAAAATGTACTGGCGGTCGACCCGACGCGCATGACCCCGGCGGTGCGTCACAACGACGGCCTCGACTATGTTCCAACCGACAAGAAGGTGCTGTTCGGCCACCATTTTGCCGCTATTGCCGGCGCGGGGCCGCTGGTTGGCCCGGTGCTGGCGGCGCAGATGGGCTACCTGCCGGGAATGATCTGGATCCTTGCGGGCGTGGTGCTGGCCGGGGCGGTACAGGACTTCATGGTGCTGTTCGTCTCCACCCGTCGCGACGGACGTTCGCTCGGCGAGCTGGTGAAAGAGGAGATGGGCCCGACCGCCGGCGTGCTGGCGCTGGTGGCCTGCTTTATGATCATGGTGATTATCCTCGCGGTACTGGCGATGATTGTGGTGAAAGCGCTGACCCACAGCCCGTGGGGGACTTACACCGTCGCCTTCACCATCCCGCTGGCGATTTTCATGGGGATCTATATTCGCTATCTGCGCCCCGGGCGCATTGGCGAAGTGTCGGTGATTGGCCTGGTGATGCTGGTGTTTGCCATTATTTCCGGCGGCTGGGTGGCGGAAAGCCCGACCTGGGCGCCGTGGTTTGATTATACCGGCGTGCAGCTCACCTGGATTCTGGTGGGCTACGGCTTTATCGCCGCCGTGCTGCCGGTCTGGCTGCTGCTGGCGCCGCGCGACTACCTCTCCACCTTCCTGAAAATCGGCACCATCGTCGGCCTGGCGATCGGTATCCTGATCATGCGTCCAACGCTGACGATGCCGGCGCTGACCAAATTTATCGATGGCACCGGCCCGGTGTGGAGCGGCAGCCTGTTCCCGTTCCTGTTTATCACCATCGCCTGCGGCGCGGTTTCCGGCTTCCATGCCCTGATCGCCTCCGGCACGACGCCGAAGATGCTGGCCAATGAAGGCCAGGCCTGCTTTATCGGCTACGGCGGCATGCTGATGGAGTCCTTCGTGGCGATTATGGCGCTGGTGGCGGCCTGTATTATCGACCCGGGCGTCTATTTCGCGATGAACAGCCCGATGGCGGTGCTGGCTCCGGCGGGCGTGACCGATGTGGTGGCGTCGGCGGCGCAGGTGGTGAGCAACTGGGGCTTTACCGTGACGCCGGATACCCTTAACCAGATCGCTCACGAAGTGGGAGAGCAGTCGATTATCTCCCGCGCGGGCGGCGCGCCGACGCTGGCGGTAGGCATGGCCTACATTCTGCACGGTTCGCTGGGCGGCCTGATGGATGTCTCCTTCTGGTATCACTTCGCCATTCTGTTCGAGGCGCTATTTATCCTGACCGCGGTGGATGCCGGTACGCGCGCGGCGCGCTTTATGCTGCAGGATTTGCTGGGGGTGATAAGCCCCGGGCTGAAGCAAACCAGCTCGCTGCCGGCGAACCTTCTCGCCACGGCGCTGTGCGTGCTGGCGTGGGGCTACTTCCTGCATCAGGGCGTAGTTGACCCGCTCGGCGGCATCAACACGCTGTGGCCGCTGTTTGGTATTGCTAACCAGATGCTGGCGGGGATGGCGCTGATGCTGTGCGCGGTGGTACTGTTTAAGATGAAGCGCCAGCGCTATGCATGGGTCGCGCTGCTGCCGACCTCATGGCTGCTGATTTGTACCCTGACCGCGGGCTGGCAGAAGTCGTTCAGCACCGACACCAAAGTCGGCTTCCTGGCGATTGCCAACAAGTTCCAGGCGATGATCGACAGCGGTAATATTCCGCCACAGTACACCGAGTCGCAGCTGGCGCAGCTGGTGTTTAACAACCGTCTGGATGCCGGGCTGACCATCTTCTTTATGGTGGTGGTCGTGGTGCTGGCGCTGTTCTCGATTAAGACCGCGCTGGCGGCGCTGAAAGAGGACAAACCGACGGCGAAAGAGACCCCGTACCAGGCGATGCCTGCTGATGCCGATAGCCTGGTGACCCAGGCGAAACGCGCTCACTAAGCCATCACGTTATCGCCCCTCTTTGAGAGAAGGGGGGCGATTATGAGAGTTGAAAATGTTTGATACCCTTTCGAAAGCAGGAAAATATTTAGGCCAGGCGGCGAAAATGATGATCGGCGTCCCGGATTACGACAACTACGTGGAGCACATCCGCGCGACCCATCCCGAACAAACGCCGATGACTTACGAAGAGTTTTTTCGCGAGCGTCAGGACGCACGCTACGGCGGCAAAGGCGGCGCGAAGTGCTGCTAACCCTCTTTCGGCAAATACAGGCTGATCTGCTCCTGCCTACAGCCGTATATCGCCGCCAGCTTTTCGCGGGTGCGCTTTTGCGGGCGGGAGTCGATAGCTTCTAGCTGGGAAACCGCAGACTGGCTAATTCCGAGCTTATCGGCCACCTCCTGCTGCGACAGGCCGCGTAAAATGCGCCAGGCCGCCTGCAGGCTGACTTTCTCTTTATCCATGATGTCGCAGACGCTGTCAGGTAAGGGAATATCGTCGTATTCATCCGATTCGTAGGGGACGTCTTCCCACTCTTCCTCTTTTTCATCATCGTATTCCGCCATTTTCAGACGCATCTGGAAGTATTCGTTATAGGGGATCACCACATACTGCGGGTTGCCCTCGTCGTCCTTAATTAGTTGCACTGCCATAAGGCGTTGCCTCCTCGTGAAGATAGGTTGTTGAGGTTCTTCGTTTTATCGCTACGACATAGCAGCTTTCAGATAGCCCCTCAAACTGTGTGAAGATGATGCGATAATCACCGACACGCAATCGATAATGATCTTCGGATCCCGACTGCTTGAGTTTTTTAATGTCCGGAGCCGGCGCATTTTTATCATCCATGGTGCGTAGCTTTTCTTTGATTCTCTCCTGATAGCGGGAATCTATTGCGGCGAGCTGTTTTTCTGCGCTTTTCGACCAAAAAACGATCATCCTGACCTCCACTTTAAGTCAAAGCTCATTATAAGTAAATAATAAGATTATAAGTAAATTTAAATTATCTTATAGGAGACGATAATGCAGATTTTATGCGGAATAAAGACAGAAACATCCGCTTTGCGAGGCGGCTCGAAAGCGCCTCCGCCGGGCGGCAGAGGCGAATAAAACGGGGGATTAACCGGCGAAACGTTCGACTTTTTCAAACGCGGCGCGCAGGGTTTCGGCGTTCAGTTCAACCGGCAGAAAATGGATGGACTCTACCGGGCGCAGGGTATGGGTAATCACCTGATCCAGCTGTTCGCGGTTGTTGATATCCACCTCCAGCGCCGCCAGCGTGGTCGGCAGGTTAAAGCGCTGATACGCCTGCGCCAGCTGCGCCAGCACCTCGTCCTGGCCGAGCAGGGCGCTCTGGACCAGAATGCCGTAGGCGACTTTGGTCCCGTGCAGATACTTCTCGGTCTGCGGCAGTACCGTCAGCCCGTTATGCACCGCGTGCGCGGCGGCGACGCGGGTATAGCGCTCGCCTAATCCCCCCACCATACCGCCGCCGGCGATAATCGCATCCACCACGTCGCGGAAGGCCTGGGTCAGCTCGCCGCGCTGTTGGTCAGCCAGCGCCGTTTCGCTGCTGTCCAGCAGTACATCGCGGATCGCCAGCGCGCCGTTGATGCCAAGGCGCACGGTGAGCGGCAGCGTCTCCGGCTGCGGAGCCAGCACCACCGCTTCATACCATTTCGCCAGCGTATCGCCGATGCCCGCCAGCAGGTATTCCGCCGGCGCGTTAAGAATAATGCGCGGCTCCACCAGCACCAGGAAGTTGGCGTCGTCGAAAATCTCAAACTGCAGCGCCTGACCGGCATCGTTATACCACACCGACAGCGGCGTCCACGCCGCGCAGGTGGCGGCGATGGTCGGGATGGCCACCACCGGCAGGCCGAGGCGGCGGGCCAGCGCCTTGGCGGTATCGAGCAGCGCGCCGCCGCCCACGCCAATCACCACCGACCGATCGTCGCCGGACGTGCGGGCCAGCTCGCTGACGTCGCTTTCGCTGCAGTGGCCTTTAAATACGATTTTTTTGGCGCCAGCAACGTTAAACGCTGCCGGCAGAAAAGCCTGCGCGCCTGCGATAGCCCGCTCGCCGTACACCCACACCGCGCGTGAAAGCTGTTCTTCGCTATAAAAATCCTGCAGCCGGGCAAGGCTGCCGGGATGGGAATAGTAGTTGGCGGGGCCGGGGACCACGCGGATATCGCTGTGACTCATCAATGCTGTCCTTGTGCTGTTTCGCTAACCCGATGTTATGTCTGGACATCCGGATGGCTAATATTATTTCGCTTTAACTTATGCCTTTTATGCATTTGTCAGTCAAGGGCGGCTATGAAAAATTCGTTAAATCAGAACATTAATCGACAGGGTGCAGGGGATGACCGGCAATCGCCTTGAGATGCAAAATATTAGCCTGGCCTTTTCCGGCTTTCGGGCGCTGAGCAACGTGTCTTTTACCCTGAAGGGGGGCTCGGTGCACGCGCTCACCGGCGCCAACGGCGCGGGTAAGTCAACGCTCATGGCGGTGCTGTGCGGCACGCACGCCCATTACGAAGGCGAAGTAGTGATTAACAATCAGCCGGTGAGCATTCGCTCGCCGCGCGACGCCAAACAGCTGGGGATTCACCTGGTGCAGCAGGAGGTTGACGTCGCGCTGGTCCCGGGCCTGAGCATCGCGGAAAACATCATGCTCGACAGGCTGGCTGAACCGGGGCTGGCTTTTCGCTGGGGACGGCTGCGCCAGCTGGCGCGCGAGGCCCTGGCCCAGCTTGACGTCAGCCTCGACGTACGTCGCTCCATCGACGGCTGCACGTTGGCGGAAAAACAGCAAATTCTGCTGGCCCGCGCGCTGTCGCATCACTGCCGCTTTCTTATCCTTGATGAACCGACCGCGCCGCTGGATCAACACGAAAGCGAGCGCCTGTTTGCGGTGGTGCGCCGCCTGCAGCTTCAGGGCATAGGCATCGTGTTTATCTCGCACCGCATTCATGAATTAAACGCGGTTTGCGACACCCTGACGGTGCTGCGCGACGGTCGTCTGATTGAGAGCGGGCCGATGGCCGATCTGAGCGGCGAGCAGATCGTCGAAAAGATGCTCGGCCATGAGCTGAGCGATATCTTCCCGCCGAAGCGGCCGCCGCATAGCGATGAGGTGCTGTTACAGGTTGAAGGGCTGCACGACGAAGGGCTGCTGCAGGATATCTCGCTGCGCCTGCGCAAGGGGGAGATTCTGGGGATCGCCGGGCTGGCGGGGGCCGGCAAAACCGAGCTGTGCAAGGCGCTGTTTGGCGCCAGCAAAAGCCGGTTGACGCGCGGCGAGCTGAACAGCCAGCCGTGGCGACCGCGCGACCCGGCGGATTCGGTGGCGCGCGGTCTGGCGCTGGTGCCGGAAGAGCGGCGCAAGGAGGGTATTTTTATCGAAGAGCCGGTGGCGATGAACCTGGCGGTTAGCGCCGACAGCAGCTTCTCTCGCTGGAGCCTGTTTGGCCATCGTCAGGCCTGGCGCTGGGCGGAAGAAGTGATCGCCCGGGTGGGGATACGGACATCGGGTCCGGCGCAAACCTTGCGCCGTCTCTCCGGCGGCAATCAGCAAAAGGTGGCGATTGGCAAATGGCTGCGCGGCAACGCCAATGTCCTGATTTTCGATGAGCCGACCAAAGGGGTCGATGTCAAAGCCAAAACGGATCTTTTCAACGTGATTGACGGCCTGGCGCGGGAAGGTAAAGGGGTGATTTACGCCTCGGGCGAATTCTCCGAGCTGGTCGGGCTGTGCGATCGCATCTGCGTGCTGTGGGACGGGCGCATCGTGGCGGAAATTCCGGGCGCAGAGGCCCGGGAAGAGAACATTCTTTATTACTCCACCGGAGGAGCAGCAGCGTGAGTAAAGCCCTGGCAGTGAACGCGACGGTATCGGGCCGTCAGCGATTTTTCGATTTTCTCTACAAATGGGGCATGTTGCTGACCGTCGTCCTGCTGATCGCCGTTTTTGGCCTCGCGTCGGACAACTTCCTCGACCCGTTTAACATCATCAACATCCTGCGCTCCATCGCCATCGTGACGGTGATCGCCATCGGCGTGTCGATATCGCTGACCATCGGCGGCTTCGATTTGTCCGTAGGCTCCACCGCCTCGCTGGCCAATGCGCTGGTGATTTCGCTGTTTGTCTGGCACGGCTTCGGCACCACCGAGGCGATTGTTGTCACCCTGGCGCTCTGTACCTTAGTGGGGCTATTTAACGCGTTTCTTATCGTGATCCTGCGTATTCCCGACATGCTGGCGACGCTTGCCAGCCTGTTCGTGATTCAGGGCGTGGCGATGACCTACAGCTACGGCGGGTCAATTACCGAAAATATGGTGCTGCCGAGCGGCGATATGGCGGAAGGCGCGATCCCGGCGGCGTTCGGTTCGCTGGGGCAGGTGCCGACGATAGTGATCATTATGCTGGTGGTGACCGTTATCGCTCAGCTGGCGCTCTCTTTTACCACCCACGGGCGGCGGATGTACGCCATCGGCGGCAACCCGGAAGCGGCGCGCCTCTCCGGCCTGCGGATCACCCGTTATAAGGTGGCGGCATACGTGATCGCCTCCCTGCTGGCGGGGCTCGGCGGCATTTTGCTGGCTTCGCGTATCGGCTCGTCGCAGGTGAACGCCGGCGGCGGCTACCTGATGGATGCGGTGGCGGCGGCGTGGATTGGCTTCTCGCTGGCCGGTTCAGGTAAACCGAACGCGCTCGGTACGCTAGTGGGGGCGGTGATCCTGGGCGTGCTCTCCAACGGCCTGGTGATGCTCTCGGTGCCGTACTACGCAATGGACATTATTAAAGGGCTGGTGCTGGCTGGCGCGCTCGCACTGACCTATTTTCAGCGCCGCACCTAATATTTTACAGGGTAAACACTATGAAAAAGATAACGTTTTCACTCATCGCACTGGGGTTGTTCAACGCTGCGGCGGCCTTTGCTGAAACCCCGACGCCGCTTCCGGCGGCGATTGCCGAACATAGCGGGCCGATTCGCATCGCGGTGATCCGCAATCTGGGCTCCGACGATAACACCACCCAGTTTGTCTCCGGGGCGATCCAGGAGGGGAAAAAGCTTGGGTTTAAAATCAGCACCTTCCTCAGCAACGGTGATGACGCCAAATTCCAGGACTTCGTTAACCAGGCGATTAGCCAGAAATACGACGGCATTATTCTTTCTCAGGGACGCGACCCCTACGCCACCGCGCTGGTGAAAAAAGCGGTGGACGCCGGGATCAAAGTATCGGTCTTCGATACCGCGGTAAACGGCGAGATCCCGGGCGTTACCGTTACCCAGCAGGATGACGCTTCGCTGACCGAACTCTCCTTTGGCCAACTGGTAAAAGATTTCAACGGCAAAGCCAATATCGTCAAACTGTGGGTCGCGGGTTTCCCGCCGATGGAGCGCCGCCAGGCGGCCTACCAGACGCTGCTTAAACAAAATCCCGGCATCAAAGAGCTGGAATCCATCGGCGCGGTCTCTTCCGACGTGCAGGGCGATACCGCCAACAAGGTCGGCGCGATCCTGGCGAAATATCCGAAAGGCAAAATTGATGCTATCTGGGGAACCTGGGACGCCTTCAGCCAGGGCGCGTATAAAGCGTTGAAAGAGAACGGCCGAACCGAGATCAAACTCTACAGCATCGATATTTCCAACCAGGATCTGCAGCTGATGCGCGAATCCGGCAGCCCGTGGAAGGTGAGCGTGGCGGTGGATCCGAAGCTTATCGGCGCCACCAACGTGCGCCTGATCGCCAATAAGATTGCCGGGGAACCGACGCCTGCGACCTACGACTTTAAAGCGGCGGCGATCCCGCAGGCGCTGCTGGCGGCGCAGCCGGGGGCGGTGAACGTCGCCTCGCTGGGTAAAATTATCCCGGGCTGGGGCCAGACCGAAGACTTTATCGCCCCGTGGTTCGCTACCCTGGAAGCGAAAAACAAATGAGTGTTTTGCCCACACCAGAATACAGCCGCAATATGCGGCTGATTGGGCATAGCGATCAGGGGGGACGCCCGGACGGCGTCCAGCTGATGGTCCATCGTGGTTTTGCCTATATCGGCCATATGGTCTCACAGGGCTTTTCCGTGGTGGACGTGCGCGACCCGAAAAATCCGCGAACGGTCAATTACATCGCCGCGCCGCCCGGTACCTGGAACGTTCATTTACAGGCGCACGACGATCTGCTGCTGGTGATCAACGCCCGGGATCTGTTCGCCGATGCCCGCTTTGCCGACGAAAAGGTTTACTACACCCGTTCGGTGGGCGAGACGGTCAGCGACGTGCAGGATAAGGGCTGGAGCGCCGGGCTGCGGATTTTTGATATTTCGGTTGCGGATAAACCGCGTGAAATCAGCTTCCTGTCGCTTAACGGCATCGGCATTCACCGCATCTGGTACGTCGGCGGACGCTGGGCCTACGTTTCCGCGCTGATCGACGGCTTTAGCGACTATATTTTCCTGACTATCGACCTGGCCGACCCGCGTAAGCCGGAAGTCGCCGGGCGCTGGTGGCTGCCGGGAATGAACCAGGCGACGGGGGAAACGCCGCAGTGGCCGGAAGGTAAGCGCTATGCGCTGCATCATGCGATTATCGCCGGCGACACCGCCTACGGTAGCTGGCGCGACGGCGGCCTGACGCTGCTCGATGTGCAGGACCGCGCGCAGCCGAAGCTGATTAGCCACCGTAACTGGAGTCCGCCGTTTGGCGGCGGTACCCACACCGCGCTGCCGCTTCCGGACCGGGAGCTGCTGGTGGTGCTCGATGAGGCGGTATTGGATAACCAGCAGGACGGCGAGAAGCTGATCTGGCTGTTCGACATTCGCGAACCGACGAATCCGGTGAGTATCGCCACTTTCCCGCAGCCGGATGAAGCTGACTACGTGGCGAAAGGGGCGCACTTTGGCCCGCATAACCTGCATGAGAATCGCCCCGGCAGCTTTGTCAGCTCAACGCTGATTTTCGCCACTTATCAGAACGCGGGCGTTCGCGCTTATGATATCTCCAATCCTTATCGACCGGTGGAAACCGGGGCGCTGGTGCCCGCCGCGCCGGCGAAGATGATGGATACCCGGCCTGGTCGTCCGCGGGTGATCCAGTCCTGCGACGTGTTCGTTGACGCGCAGGGCATAATCTACAGCACCGACTATAACGGCGGGCTGTCGGTGATTGAGTATCGGGGGTAGGGGATGGTGGGTTGTTGCTTCCCGGCTCGCGGCGTAAACGCCTTAGCCGGGCTACCGGATCACAGACGGTGGTGAACCCGTAGCCCGGCTAAGCGCAGCGCGAGCCGGGAACGACAGGATAGAGAATTCAACCGTACTGACGAATTCGCGCAATCAGTTCTTCGACATTATCGAGACGGTCGGCAATAAGAATAAGCGCTTTACCCAGCGTGATAGCGTGGCGCAGGCATTCATGGCGCATGGCTTCGTCCTGGATAGTATCGATATCCGCCACGTGCGACAGTCCGACGCTGCGGCGAATCAGCTCGGTGCCGCAGAAGCCCACCGCGTCGGCCCAGACTTTCTTCAGAAACGCGGAGGCATAGCCGGGCCAGGCCAGCGCGGCATCGCGGGATTTCTCCGCCGCCAGCGCCTGAAAACGCTCGGCGAAGGTTGTCCAGAACTGCTGAATATCGCTGAGGCGCTGTTCGCGAGCGGCGGCGGCATCGCGAATACCCAGATGGCCTGGCAGACCGCAGTAGTTGAGCAACAGGTTGCCGATGGCGGTACCGATATCGAAGCCTATCGGGCCGAAAAAGCCGAACTCGGCGTCGATGGCCTTAAAGCTGCCCTCGGCGACGAAAATCGAGCCGCTGTGGATATCGCCATGCAGCAGCGCTTCGGCATGGGAGAAGAAGCGGTGCTTGAGCGCGGCCACCGCCAGCTTCAGCTGCGTATCGTCGCGCAGGGCGGCGACGTCGGCCTCCAGCGCGGCTGGATAGCTGTTGCGCTCGTGAACCTGATACGGGTCGTTAAAGAACAGGTCCTCGGTGATTTCGCACATCTCGGGGTTAATAAACTGCGCCACCTGGGCCTTTTTCTCGTGAGGATGCAGATAAAAGTCGCTGGTGTGGAACAGCGCCTGGGCCAGGTATTCCCCCAGTTGGCCGGCGGCGCGCGGGTAATAAACGTTGTTAATCAGCTCGCCGCGCCAGATGCGGTGATCGGAGAGGTCTTCCATCACCATTACCGCCAGCTCGGGGTCGAAATGCACAATCTGCACCGTATGCTGCGGGCAGTGCTGATAGTGAGCCACCAGGGTTTGCGCCTCAAGGCGCGCGCGGTCAAGGGTCAGCGGCCAGGATTCACCCACGCAGCGTACGTAGGGCAGCGCCTGCTTGACGATGATCCGGCTCACGCCCTCGGTATCGAAAATTTTAAATACCAGGTTGAGGTTACCATCGCCCACTTCCTGCGCGGACACCAGTTCTGACGGGTTTTCGATACCGCCAAATTGTTGGGCGTAAGCCACCGCATCGCTGGCCGTGAAAGTATGGTATTGCGACATTGCCTCGATCCTCAAAATTCTGATTAAGCCGTTCAGACGTCTATACTTCTGGATTCCATCCTGACACAATGTGATACAACAACGCAACAGGGATTTAACTAAATGCAGACACTACAGACCACCAGCCTGCGGGTAAGCGAAAATCAGCTCTTTATTCTTGACCAGCAGGCCTTACCGCAGGAAAAACGCTGGCTGGCGGCGGATAACGTGGCGCTGCTGGTGGAGCATATTCACGCCCTGCGGGTGCGCGGCGCGCCGCTGATTGGCCTGTCGGCGAGCCTGCTGCTGGCGCTGCTGGCGCAGCGTGGTCTGACCCGCGATGAGCTGTCTCAGGCGCTGGAAACGCTGCGCGCCGCGCGGCCGACGGCGGTAAACCTGATGAATAATCTGGACCGCATGAAGCTGGCGCTGGCGGAGGAGCGCTATCCGCAGGCGCTGGAAGCGGAGGCGCTGCGCCTGATCGCAGAAGATAAACAGCTTTGCGCCAGCATCGCCGAGGCGGGCAGCGCGCTGGTGACGCCGGGCAGCCGCCTGTTGACCCACTGCAATACCGGCGGTCTGGCGACGGCGGGCGTCGGCACCGCGCTGGGGGTGATTGCGCTGGCGCATCAGCAGGGAAACGTGGCCAACGTCTGGGTGGATGAAACGCGCCCGCTGTTACAGGGCGGACGTTTGACCGCCTGGGAGCTGGGTGAGCTGGGCGTGCCGTACCGGTTGATTACCGATTCGATGGCCGCCAGCCTGATGGCGCAGGGCCAGGTCGACGCGGTTTGGGTGGGCGCTGACCGTATTGCCGCCAACGGCGACGTAGCCAATAAAATCGGCACCTATTCGCTGGCGGTGCTGGCGAAGTATCATCAGATCCCGTTTTACGTGGCCGCGCCGCAGACCACCCTGGACCGCCATTGCCCGAACGGCGCGGCGATTCCGATTGAGCAGCGGGCGGCCGCCGAAGTGACCGGCGTCGCCGGCAGCTTTGGCGCGGTACAGTGGGCGCCGAAAGAGGCCGCGGTTTACAATCCCGCGTTCGACGTCACGTCCGCATCGTTAATCAGCGGCTGGGTGCTGGATAGCGGCGTGGTGACCCCGGAGCAGGTCGCCGCCGGGGCGTTCAAGCCAGAAAAGGCCTGAACCTGAGCGAAAAAGGCGAAGCGATCTCCCTCGCTTCGCCTTCAACTTATGGCAGCACCATCTCTACCGTCGGAGCGGACTGCCGGTCGATATGCTTGCCGAGCGCCGTCAGCGCAGCCTGGTAAGGGCACAGCGTTCCGACGTTGGTGGTCTGGCAGCCCGCCTGACGCCACTCCTGGCGCAGCATCGGATGCTGATTATCCGGCGTTTGCAGGCGGCGTAAATCGTCCAGACTTTGCGCCTGGAAGTAGACGCGCAGGTAGCGTTTCCCGCTGTGGGTATCGCGCCAGCGCTCGAGGACCAGGCTGCTGCCCGGCGGGATGTTGCCGCGGCTGTACCCCGGCAGCTGCCAGCTAAAATCCATCAGCGTACGCACCATGGCGATATTGGTATCGTGCGCCACCAGCAGCAGCCAGCGTACGTTCGGCGCGGCGCCTTCTTGTACCCCTTCCAGCATCGCGTTGAGCAGAATCGAGCCGCGTTTTTGCGCGCTATAAAACACGTCGTTGCTCAGATCGTAGTTTTCCGTCAGCAGCGGCAGTAGGGCGGTGATCTGGCTGGCGCGGGTAATATGGCCCCACGCCAGCTGGCTGAGGGGCAGGTTTTCGCTCCATCCCAGGCGCAGCGTCTCGACCATATTGGCCATTACGCTCAGACCGCTAATCGACGTTTTGCCGCTTTTGCTCTGTTCCACCTGCCATGGTAGATCAAACACCGGGCAGGGCTTGTCGGCTACGCAGACCGCGTTTTTCAGCAGATGAATGGCCGGGGCCAGCGCCTGCCGACGCTGGGCCAGATCGCCGGCCTTCTTCTTCACTTCCGCCAGCTGGCGGGCGGGATCGGGTTGCGTGGCGGCAAATTTATCAGTCTGAAACAGCGGGTCGGCGTCGCCGCTGACGTGATGAATCACCACGCCGCAGCCGGGAAATGCGCCGTCCACCAGCGCCTGGGCGGTGGCCCGCGTGCGCTGCAGGGGGCTGGCACGAACGTAAATCTCCCCGTTCGCCGGACAGCCCGCTGTCAGCAGACCGAGCTGGCGATAGCGCGCGCCTTCATCGCGCCCTTTATTGACGACGGCGGCATAGCCGTGGCCGGTGAGCTCACCGTCGCGGGTGGTCCACTGCGTCCACGGGCGCTGAGTCGCGGCTTCGATGGCCTCCCGGTTGCCCTCCGTCGGCGGACGAATGCCGTGGCGGCTGAGTTCAACCACCTTTTCCAGCGCAAACTGCGCGGCGGCGTGCCCCGGCGCGGCCAGCAGCGGCAGGGCGCAGGCGAGCAGCAGACGTAGCAAAACCTGATGTCGTACAGGCATCATAAAATATTCCTTATCGGTTAAAGAGTTATGATGAAAATGAGGTCTGACGTTCTATCGCGTGTCGCCTGGCGACAATCGCAGCGGTGGTAAAACAGAATAGCGCGGACACGAGGCCGGTGCCTACCCAAAACAGCGACAGCGTACTGAAGTCATACAGCGTTTTGCCGTTTTCGATCATCGAGGTTTTATCGATGATGATGCCGGTGAGAAACTCGCCGAGTCCCGCCCCCGCGTAGCTGGCGATACCGATAGTGCCGAGCGCGGCGCCCGCCGCTTTACGCGATGAAATATCGACGGCGATCAATCCGCCGAGGAAGCAGGTCAACGCCCCGATGGTGGCACCGAAGATAATCATCGCCAGAATATCGGTGTAGTAGCCGTGCGGCGACCAGAGCATCAGCGCGAAGCCGGCGGTGTTGAGCAGGCTGATAAAGCCGGCCATCACGCTGCGGTTGCGCGGGAAGAAGCGGTCGGAGAGCATCCCGGCGATAATGGTTCCGGCGATACCCGCGATGGCGTTGACCCCGATAATCCCGGAAGCCTCGAGGGTAGAATAGGCTTTATCCTGTTCGAGGAAGAAAATTCCCCATGAGTTCACCGCGTAGCGGTCGATATACATAAACGCCGAGGCCAGCGCCAGCGTCCACAGGGCCGGGTTGCGCAGCGCCAGCAGCTGGTTCTTAAACACCGAGCCGCGGGCTTCCGTCTCTTCCAGCGGTTCGTCGCGAATCACGTTGATTGACGGGAAGCCGCAGCTTTGCGGCGAGTCGCGCATAAACAACAGCATCAGCACCACCCCGGCGGCGCCGAGCGCGGCGGTCGACAGGTAGCCCATTTGCCAGCCGAACCCGGCAATCACCGCCGCGATCACCATATAGGTCATCGCTTCGCCGATGTTATGCGCCGTCGACCAGATGGCGTAAAAGGTGCCTCGTTCTTTACAGCCGTACCAGCGCGCCAGCGATACCACGCAGGGGCCGACGCCCATCGACTGCGCCCAGCCGTTGATCCCCCAGAAGATAGCCAGCAGCATGGCGTTGCTGGTCATCCCCATCATCAGGTTCATCCCGGCGCTCAGCAGCAGCCCGAGACTCATATAGCGCACCACGTTGGCATGATCGGCGATAAAGCCGTTGACCAGCTTGCCGATGGCGTAGCTGAAAAACAGCGTTGAGCCGATCATGCCCAGCTCCGTCGGGGTAATGCCGAGCTCCACCAGCGCGCTTTTGGCGACGGTGAACGACAGCCGGCAAACGTAGAAGGTGACGTACGCCAGGGTCATGGTAATAAAGGTTTGCCAGCGCACGCTGCGAAAGCGCTGTTCATCGAACTCTCCGCCCGCTTTGGGCGGCGAAGCGCGAAAAAATGCGATAATTCTTCCAGACATAATGGTATCTCCGAAGGTCGGAGGCCTGACTGATTAGTGTGGTTCGTCCGTGAGGTTTATCGTCGTTGTGTAGAGTACATAATCAGATAAAGCCTGACCCGATACGGTTAAGGTAATGGGTGACAAAGCATGTTTTTTAATTGTGGGTAGAGCGTCTTGCTGGCCAGCAGCAGCGGGTTGCCGTGACGAATCCCGTCGTTTGTCAGATAGTCATTGCTGAGGCCGCCCGCTTCGCGCATCAGCACCAGCCCCGGCAGCCCGTCCCACGGGTTCATATGCGGTTCGTAGTAGCCGATAAGCCTGCCCGCCGCCGCCCAGGCGCTCATCAGCGCCCCGGAGCCGTTGCGGATAAACATCCCGCCGTCGCTCAGCAGCGCATCAAGGAAGGGCAGAAAGAGCGCAGGCGTCACGCGGTGCGAGGTGCCGACGCCCATCACTCCCTCTTTGACCGTCGCCGCCGGATGCGGCGCGATAGGCGCATCGTTAAGCCATGCGCCCTGGCCTTTCAGGGCGTGGAACAGCTCGCGATGGTTGGGGTCGTACACCACGCCGATAACCGGTTCGCCGTCGGCAAGGATGGCCAGCGACAGGCACCAGGTGTGCAGGCCGTTGAGAAAACAGCTGGTGCCGTCGATGGGATCGACAACCCACAGCACGCGCGCGTCCGGCATCTGCGTCCCGCTCTCCTCGCCGAGAAAACCGTCCTGCGGGAAGGCGTCCATAATGCGCTGCTTAACAAACGCTTCGACCCGCTTATCGGCGACGCTGACCACGTCCTGCAGGTCGTCGCCTTTATGATCCACCGCCAGCCGGTCGCGCTGTTGATAGTATTCGAACGCCAGCTCAGCGCCGGCTTTCGCCAGCTCGCAGGCTAAACGGTAGCGGGCCTGCAGTTCATTTGATTCCAGTGATTTCATCATAACTCCCTATTTTGCACACGTGTGCAAATTGCCTGAAAAAAACAGCCCCGAAGGGCAAAATGAGTGTGGATGGATTAAAAAAATTATTCTGTGATCGCTCCGGCATAAAATGAATTTTTCATTTCGCGCTTTGACGAACGATCAGTTTCACCGGTACTTCACGGTGGCGTGACGGCAGGCTGAATTTGGCGATCCTCGTCACCAGCAGATCCACCGCATGGTGGGCGAGCAGGGCGGTATTCTGCTGCACGGTGGTCAGCTGATAGGGCTGCCAGTCCGCCTGCGGGATATCGTCGAAGCCGATAATCGCGGGCAGCGAAGCCGTGGGATTGTCCGCCCGCAGGCCGTCCAGCGCGCCGAGCGCCAGCATATCGGTGGCGCAGAACAGCGCCTGCAGCCGCGGATGCGCGGCGAGCAGCTGCCTGGCGGCGGCAAACCCCGCCTGATAGCCGGCGCTGTCGCAGAAGTGCGCGGCAACTTCCGTGCCCTGGGTGTGGGCGACAAACGCTTCGTAGCGCTGGCGGGTGCTGAAGTTATCCAGGCTTTCGCCGATAAACCCGGCCTGTCGCCACTGGCGCTGGGCAAACAGCTCGGCCACCAGTTTCGCCCCCTGCGCGTTGTCGCTGCACACGCGGTCGCAGCCGGCCAGCTCGGCGTGGCGGTTGATAAGGGTCACCGGGATTTTTCGCTCCAGATACTCCTCCGCCAGCGACAGCGGCGGCGCCCCGGAGGTGATAATGACCCCCGCGACGTGATAGCTCAGCAGCTGCCTGAGCGACGGGGCGAGCTGCTGCGGATCGTCGGCGTTCATCAGCAGCGGCATAAAACCGTTGAGCGCCAGCTGGTGGACCAGCGGCGACAGCAGCTTGCTGCGGAACGGGTTATCAAACCCGGCGGTGACGATGCCGATAAAGTTGCTGCTGCCGGTGTTCATCGTGCGGGCGATGATATTCACCTGATAGCCCAGGGTTTCCGCCGCGGCGAGGACCTTCTGGCGGGTTTTTTCCGCCACCGATGCGCCGGGCGTAAAGGTACGGGAAACCGCGGAACGGGAGACGCCAGCGAGCCGGGCAACGTCCTCTGCCTTAATCCATTTTTTTTCGCTCATAGTATCAGGGTACGGGTTGTTCTCAGTGAGCCCGCGCCGACGCTGGAGCCCAAGGCCGGCACGGAAAAAGTAGTAAGAAGGTACCACATAAATCCGTGCGCGAGCAGCGGGTTGACGCGGGATGCGCGCCGCGTCAACGTCAGGCTTATGCCGGGTAGCGAATCTGCTCAGCCTGGCGCTGCAAAATAACTTTGCCATGTCGAATGGAGGTCAGCACTTTGGCCTGGCGGCGCAGCGCGTCATAGTCGTCTTGCGCATCGAGGATCAGCAGGTTCGCCGGGCGTCCTTCGGCAATGCCGTAGTTGTCGCCGAGGCACAGGGTGCGGGCGCTGTTCTCGGTAATCAGATCGAGGCAGCGCTGCAAATCTTCGTATCCCAGCATATGGCAGATATGCAGCCCGGCGTCGAGGATACGCATGATGTTGCCGTTGCCCAGCGGATACCACGGGTCCTGAATAGAGTCCTGAGCGAAGCAGACGTTGATCCCGGCGCGGTCCAGCTCCGCCACCCGCGTCACGCCGCGGCGTTTCGGCCAGCTGTCGAAGCGCCCCTGCAGATGAATGCTTTCGGTCGGGCAGGAGATAAAGTTAATGCCCGAGGCTTTGAGCAGGCGGAACAGCTTCGAGCAGTAGGCATTGTCGTAGGAGCCCATGGCGCAGGTATGGCTGGCGGTGACCTGCGCGCCCATGCCGCGCACCCGGGCCTCTTCCGCCAGCACCTCCAGAAAGCGCGACTGCGGGTCGTCGGTTTCATCGCAGTGTACGTCCACCAGGCAGCCGTGGCGCTCGGCCAGATCCATCAGAAAAACCAGCGAGCTGACGCCCTTATCGCGGGTGTTTTCGTAGTGTGGAATGCCGCCCACCACGTCGGCGCCCATTTCGATGGCGCGGGTCATCAGTTCGCGTCCGCCGGGGAAGGACTCAATGCCCTCCTGCGGGAAGGCGACGATCTGCAGATCGATAAGATGGGCCGCCTCTTTTTTCACCCTCAGCATCGCCTCAAGCGCGGTCAGGGAAGGGTCGGTGACATCAATGTGGGTACGCACGTGCTGCACGCCGTTGTCGCGCAGCATGCCGATGGTTTTCAGCGCCCGCTGGCGCGTATCTTCGACGGTGACGCTCGCTTTGCGCTGGCTCCAGCGGGCGATACCCTCAAACAGGGTGCCGCTCATATTCCACTCCGGCTCGCCCGCCGTCAGGGTGGCGTCAAGATGGATATGCGGCTCGACGAATGGCGGGATAACCAGCTTTTGTTGGGCATCGATATCGCTGGCGTCAGCCGTCTGCGCCGCGGCCTGCGCGCTGATGCTTTTAATCACGCCGTCCTGTAAGTCGAGGGTATAGAGCGCTTCTTGATGGCGCAGGCGCGCGTTGATAATTTTCATGGTTGTTCCCGTAAATGGTTTTGCGACATACGCCAGATCGCTAAGGCGACCGAGGCGTTGAGATGAAATTGCGGATGGCTGACCGGATAGCCGGTCAGCTTTTCAATACGTTGAATACGCTGATGCAGCGTGTTGCGGTGAATGCCCAGCCGCTCGGCGGCCCTGACCACGTTGCCGCTCTCCTGAAGCAGCGTTTCCAGCGTCTCCAGCAGCAGCCAGGGGCTTTTGCGATCCGGCTCAATCAGGCAGCCGAGGGTGTCGTGCATAAAATCGCTCAGCAGGGCGGGGTCGCTAACGGCGGAGAGCAGCTTGATAAACCCCAGTTGCTGGTAGTCGCTGATGCGCTGGGCCGGACGCAGGTTATCGCTGAGGTCCAGCGCCTGGCGCGCCTGCGACAGCGCGCGCTGATATCCCTGCAGCTGCTGTACCGGCGCCGAAAGGCCGCACAGCAGCGAAAGCCCGTCTTCGCTCTCCGCCAGCGCAATCAGCCACGCCTGGAGCCAGGTTTTCTGCTGATAAAACTCGCCGTCTTCATCCGGGAGGAGGAAGAGAAACATATTGCTGCGTTCGACCAGAGGGTAGGGATTGCCCTGCTGATTGAGCTGTTGCTGCAGACGCTGGCGCACGGTGCGGCGGGCCTGCTGCAGCCAGGCTTCGGCCTGCTCCGGCGGAAACTGGCGAAACAGACGCGGTATCCCCTCAAGGCGCAGCGCCGCCACCCGCAGCGGGCGGGTAAAATCCAACTGCTGGTGGAGCGCGCGCTGATGCAGAATTTGCAGGTCGGGATAGTCGCCGGTTAACAGCTGCAGCAGAATATCGCGCTGCGATTGCAGGGCGTTTTCGCTGCGCACCAGCGCGGTACCGATGCGTTCGGTCACGATCACCATCTTCAGCAGATAGGGCTGTTCGATTAGCGGAATGCCCAGCGCGTCGGCCAGCGCGATCAGGCGCGGCGGGATCGCCTGAATAAAGACGTCGCCGGTGAGGATCACCATGCCGGCGATCCCGCGCTGCTTGCCCTCCATCAGCAAATGGATCAGGTTGTCTTCATCGCGGGGATGGTTGATCCCGGTGATAAACACCAGCTCCCCGCCCATGATCCATTCGGCGATATTTTCATTTTCCGCCACGTAGTACCAGCGAACCGCCAGCTGCAGCCCCTGTTTACCGGCGCGCAGGCGCATGGCGGAGAGCCCCTCCAGGGCGAGGATTTCGCCGACCGTCAGGCTCATGGCTACTGCTCCGCGACCGAATCAGCGGCGGGCTGGCGTTTACTCAGGCGAGTCAGCGCGATATAGGCCAGCGCGGACACGCTAATGCCAACCAGCGGGGCGATCCACGGCGACAGGTAAGCCACCACCGCGCCCACGGCGTAGGCGCCCAGTCCCAGCCAGTTAAAACGCGGCAAACGGGCGGTGTGCAGCAGCGGATAGCGGCCGCCGCGATAAAACCAGTAGTCGGCGAGGATAACGCCGCCGATGGGCGGAATGATGCTGCCCAGCAGCACCAGGAAAGGGATCAGCATTTCATACATACCGCCAATGGCCAGCAAAATCCCGACGCCGGCGGCGACCACGGTCAGGGTGCGGCGACGCTCGCTGCGCAGCAGATGACAGGCGGCGGCCGAGACGTTATAGATCGTCGGCCCCTGAATCGTCAGCAGGTTGAGGCACAGCATCACCACCGCGGCGACCGACAGCCCCTGCAGAATCAGCACCTCGACGATATCGGCCTGCTGGTAGACGATGGCGCACCAGGCGCCGGCGATAATCATCAGCCCGTTGCCGATCAGGAAGCTGCTCATGCTGGCGACGATGGCGGTACGGCTGGAGTTGGCCAGCCGCGTCCAGTTGGTCGCCTGGGTCGCGCCGCTGGCAAAGGTGCCGAATACCATGGTGATGGCCGCCGACCAGGTCATGGTTTCGCCCGGTTCGATTTGGGTCATCGCCTGCCAGCCGCCGGCATGATGGGCGGCGAGATACATCGACACCACCAGCAGAATAAACATCAGCGGTACCGACACGCGCGACAGCGCATCCAGCCCCTTATAGCCCACCAGCGCGGTGACGCAGAACAGGATGCCGAACAGGATCATCAGCGGAATGGTCGTCGCCTCAGGCAGGGCGAGGATTTTGACCAGCGAGATGGCGACCGTCGCGGTGCCCCAGGCGTACCAGCCCAGCTCGGCGAAGCCGAGAATAAAATCGGCGAGCTTGCTGCCGATTTCACCGAAGCAAAAACGGCCCATCAGCACGGTATTCAGCCCGCTGCGCGCGGCGATCCAGCCGAGCGACGCGGCGTACAGGGCCAGCAAAAAGTTACCGATTACCGCAATCCACAGCAGGTTAACGATGGAGAAAGAGACGCCAAGCTTGCCGCCCGCGAACATGGTGCCGGTAAAAAAGGTAAAGCTGAACAGAACCATCGAGATGGAAAATACGCCTTTACGCCCGGAGGCGGGCGCTTCGACGAGCGGAAAATCATTGCTGTTTGACATGGTGGAACCTCTGAGTGGCTATCCGAAAAACGATGACTGAGGGGTAGCAAGAGGTGTGCCAGAAAAAGCGGGGCAGGGGTAACACAATGGGGTGGGCAGTGTGCACATAAAATGGCGTTATTTAGCCGATGTTTGCCATAAATGTGTGCACAATGACGTGTTTTGCACCGCCGTGGAGCAGGGGGATTGCGCTATTGCGCGCGCATTCCTGTCGGGTGGCGCGAACTGCGGGGAGGGCTAAATCGACAAATGCTGCCAATTTTGCGCCGTTTTCCGGTGGCACGATCCCCCATCTTTTTGACCGCCCGCAGCCGGTAATTTTGGTGCCATGAAAATGCTCAGTTGTATTGTTGTTAAAAACCGTAATTTCATATTCTTTTCTGATATAACCATTATCAAAGTAAGTCTTTCCTGAAATATTGTTCGCTTGCGCTGGCGATGTTAGTATCGGGTGAATAGCCATTTAGACGGCTAAATATAACATCGCTAAACTAAGGAACTGCTATGTGGCAAGAAAGACTCGCGCAACTGGTCACCACCTGTCACTGGATCGGCGCGAAAGGCTGGGCGCCGGCTACCGGCGGCAATATGTCGGTGCGTCAGGATGAGACCTGGTGCTGGCTCAGCGAGTCGGGGCGCGATAAAGGCAGCCTGACGACGGAGGATTTCCTGCAGGTGGAGATCGCCAGCAACACAGCGCCTTCCGGGCGTAAACCCTCCGCTGAAACCGGCCTGCATACCCTGGTGTATCGCCTGTTCCCGGAGGCGAACGTGGTTCTGCACGTGCATACCGTCAACGCCACCGTGCTGTCGCGGATTGAAAAAGGCGCCACCCTGGCGCTGCAGGGCTATGAAATGCAGAAAACCCTGACCGGCCAGCACAGCCATCTCGACACCGTACCGGTCGCCATTTTTGATAACGACCAGGATATCGACGCTCTGGCGGCGCGTATTGAAGATTATGCCCAGACCCACCCGCTGCGCTACGGCTTCCTGCTGCGCGGCCACGGCCTGACCTGCTGGGGCAAAGACATTAACGAGGCCCGTCGCCAGCTGGAAGGACTGGAGTTTCTCTTCGAATGCGAGCTGATGCGCCGCCGCTACGAACGCGACTAAATTTCTCTTCACCAACGGGTCAGGCATGGATTTTTATCTCGGAATCGATATCGGCACTTCGCGCGTGAAAGCGGTGCTGTTTGATCAACGCTTTCAGGCGTGCGCCAGCGCGGCGCAGAACACCGGCCCGCGGCTGTCGGCCAACGGTGACGCCGAGCAGGACATGGCCCAGCTATGGCAATCGGTGGTGGCGATTCTGCGCGATATCGCCCGGCATCCGGCGCTGCAAAACGGGCGTTTACGCGCCATCGGCCTCGCCGGGCAGGGCGAAGGGGTGTGGCTCAGCGACGCCGAAGGCGAACCGGTCGGGCCGGGCATTCTGTGGAGCGACACCCGCAGCCGCGAGCTGATGAGCGAACTGCTCAGCCGCCCCGGCTTTGACCGCCGTTTCTTTGACGATACCGGCACCCACCTGCAGCCCTGCAACACCAGCATGCAGCTGTGCTGGCTCAAGCATCACCAGCCGGAGCGGCTGGCGGCGGCCCGCTATCTGTTTTTCGCCAAGGACTGGATCCGCTTTCGCCTCACCGGCGTCGCGGCGCTGGATCTCACCGATGCCAGCACCTCTTTGCTGAATCAGCAGAGCGGGAAGCTCTCCACGGTGGTGCTCAATGAGATGGGCCTGGCAGATTTACAACATCTGTTCCCACCGCTGCTGGCGCCGGACGCGCAGGCGGGCGCGCTGCGTGAAGAGGTCGCGGCGCTCACCGGGCTGCCTGCGGACACGCCGGTGGCGGCCGGCGCGCTGGATGTCTGCAGCGCGGCGCTGGGCTGCGGCGCGGTCAACGACGGCGATATCTACACCATTCTCGGCACCACCTGCTGCACCGGTATCGTCTGCCACGGTCGCCAGTCGGTCAACGAGGGGACGCGCTACGTCACCCACACCGAAGCGGGCAGCTTTATTAACCTTTTTCCGATGCAGGCCGGGACGCCGAACATCGACTGGCTCCAGCAGCAAATCTCGCTGGAGCCGGATTTACGGCAGCTGGAACAGAATATCGCCAGCGTCGAACCGGGCAGCGGCGGCGTCTTCTGGCAGCCCTACCTCAACGGCGAACGCGCGCCGTTCTTTAGCCCCGAGGCGCGGGCCGGTTATTTCGGCATTAGCCAGCACACCACCCGCGCGGAGCTGCAGCGGGCGGTGTTCGAAGGGCTGGCCTACGCCATCGTCGACTCGCTTCAGGGCTACCCGCAGGGCGGCGAACTGTACCTGACCGGCGGCGGCGCGGCTTCGGCGACCTGGCTGCAAATGATTGCCGACTGTACCGGCAGAACGGTGGTTTCCAGTCCTTTCAACGAGCTTAGCGCGCGCGGCGCGGCGATTCTGGCGGCGCGCAGCGTCGATGCCCTCAGCCGCTATCCGGCGCTGGAGCAGACCCGCTATCGGCCCAATCCGCAGGCGCATAGCCGCTACGCTGCGCTCTATCCGGTTTACCGCCTGCTGCGCGAGCAGATGCTCCCGGTGTGGCAGGCCCGCCGCGAGGCGCTTCAACGTATTTCTCAGGAATAACGCATATGAAAATTGTTTTTACCGCCGAACACGCCGGCGACCTCAGCGCTTTTCAGCAACTGGGCGAACTGCGGGTGGAAGGCTGGGCGCTGGGCAAGCCGAAGCTGAGTGCAGGCCAGCTGATCGAACTGGCCCACGACGCCGAGGTGCTGGTGACCAGCTATGATGAGGTGACGGAAGCGGTGATCGCCGCCTGCCCGCGTTTACAGGTGATCGCCTGCACGCGCGCCAATCCGGTGAACATCGATACCAAAGCCGCCCAGGCGCGCGGTATCCGCGTGCTCTATACGCCGGGGCGCAACGCCGACGCCGCCGCCGAGCTGACGCTGGGGCTGATGCTGAGCCTGGCGCGGCATATTCCGCAATCGCACGCGGCGCTAAAGCGCGGCGAATTTACCCACGCCGAGAACGCCGCGCAGGCCACCCAGAGCGGGCTGCGCCGCGATGTGGTGTGGGACGTCAGTCCGCAAAGCCCCTATGAAGTGTTTAAAGGCAGCGAGCTGCGCAACAAAACCCTGGGGCTGATCGGTTACGGTAATATTGGCCGCCGGGTGGCGCGTATCGCCCGCGCCTTTGGCATGGCGGTACTGGTGGTGGACCCGTTTGTCGCCGCTGAAGATATCAACGAACCGGGTTTGCAGAAAACGACGCTTGAAGGGCTATTCCGCGAGGCGGATATCGTGAGCCTGCATCTGAGCAGCGGCCCGCACAGCGATGGGTTGGTGAACGCGCAGCTGTTGAATAGCATGAAGCCGGGCGCGCTATTGATTAATACCTCGCGCGCGGCGGTGGTGGACGAAGAAGCGCTGATTCACGCGCTGCGCCACGGCCCGCTGGGCGGCGCGGCGCTGGATGTCTACCATCGCGAGCCGCTGTGGCGCGACCATCCGTTTGTCACCGAGTTTGATAACGTGATTATTACTCCGCATATCGCCGGGGCGACCCGGGAGAGCATTGCTAAGCATACGGCGATGATTGCCGCCGACCTCCAGCGCTATGTCGCCGGAGAGCCGCTGCTCTATCAGTGGCGTTAAGCCGCGCTTGCCGCCGCGCAATGCGGCGGCGAAGCTTGTTATCCGCGACGGTGGGTCGCCATAAATGCCTGCGTATGCTGCCAGTCCACCACGCCGGCATCCGATCCCATCCCGGTCGCCACCAGCGCGGCGACGGCGGAAGCCACCTCGCACGCCGCTTTGACGCTTAACCCCCGGGCCAGCGCGGCAATAAAGCCGCCGCAGTAGCTGTCGCCGCAGCCGGTGGTATCTACGGCATCGACCCGGTACGGCGCGATATGCTCGACGGCGCCGTCGCGGGTCAGCAGCCAGGAGCCGTTCTCGCCGTCCTTCAGAATGCAGGTTCCGACGCCAAGCGCAAAGAAGAAGCGGGCGATCGCTTCCGGCTGGGTTTCCCCGGAGAGATACGCCGCTTCTTCAAGGGAAGGCATAAAGTAGTCCACCGACGGCAGCAGCGGGCGCAGCAGATCCAGGGTGCGCGCGTCGGGGGCGATTAAATCAAAGCTGGTGGTGACGCCGCGGGCTTTCGCCGCCTGTAACAGCAGCGCGCTTTGCCCACTGTCCATCGCCGCCAGCAGGCCGCTGCCGCCGTGGTGCAGAAAGTGGCAATCAAGGATCGCGTCAAACTCCTCTTCGCCGACGAAAAGGGCATCGGAGGCCCCCCGACAGTGCAGTGCCGGGCGCTCGCCGTTGGGGCGGATGGGCAGGATCGTCGCCGATGTTTCCTGCTGCGCGGTGCGCTGGATCAGCGAGCAGTCGATCCCCAGGCGCGCGTAGCTGGCGAGGATAAAATCGGCTTTTTCATCTTTGCCGAGGCAGGCCACCGCGGCGGTGCGAATGCCCAGCTTCGCGGCGTTAATATTGGCCCCGGCGGCGGTTCCTGCGGGGTTAAGGCGGATTTGTTCGATAAAGGCTACCCCGCCGCGCGGCGGGATGTCGATAACCGGACGACCGGCGATATCAAGAATAGTCAGGCCGACAAAGACGGCGTCAAAGGTTGCCATGAGAGCTCCGCTTAACGATGGGTCTGGCGCAGACGCGCCTGCCAGAAGGAGAGGGCCAGCGCCACCACCAGAATCACGCCAACCAGCGCGTCTTTCACCAGGTAGTTCAGCCCCATCAGGTTCAGGCCGTTATCGATGATCGCCAGAAATAGTACCCCGCCGAGGGTGCCGGCGATGCTGACCCGACCCAGCCGGTTGAAGGCGGTGCCGATAAAGACCGCGGCGATGGCGTCCATCAGGTAGGCCTGGCCGGCCAGCGGCGTAAACTGGCGCAGGTTGGCGGAGAGAATGACGCCGCCGACGGCGCACAGCGCGGAGGCCGCCACCAGCACCCATAGCATGGTCCGGCGATCGCGGATCCCGGCGATCCGCGCCGCTTCGCCGTTCTGGCCGATAGCGCGTACGTATTTGCCGGACAGCGTGCGTTCGGTCATCAGCCAGGCCGCCAGCCACAGCGCCAGCACAATCACCACCGGCGTTGGAATACCGGCGATATTGCCGACCGCCAGATCGTGATACTCCGGCGCCATCCGGCGGTAGGAGATAGAGCCGCCGCCGTCGGTATAGATGCGTTCGGCGCTGCTGGCGATAAACCAGGTGCCGAGGGTGGCGAGGAACGGGCGAATCTGGCAGACCAGGATCAGGAAGGCGTTCAGCAGGCCGATAATCACCCCGCCGAGCAGCGCGCAGCCCACCGCCGCCTGCCACGGCAGGTGCCAGGTTTTGAGCGCCACCAGCGCAAAGGCGGCGCCGAAATCAAGCGCGACGCCGACGGAGAGGTCAATCGCCCCGGCGCTAACGATAAGGGTCATTGCCATCGCCACGATCAGCAAAATCGCGCTGCCCTGCAGCAGATTGGCCCAGTTATCGAAGGTCAAAAATACCGGGTTCGCCCAGCCGAACAGGGCAATCGCCAGCAGGGTAATCCCGCCGAATCCCGCCCGGGAAAGCCACGCCAGCGGGCTGCTGCCGGTTTGACTCGTTGATGGGGTCTTGAGCGTCATCTGGCTCATCAGTTGCCTCCTTTATGTCTGACCGCCGACGCCGCCAGCACCACGAGGATCAGGCCGCCTTTGATCGCGCCCATCCAGAAAATATTCACCCCCAGCAGGCCGAGCCCGTTCGAGAGCGCATTGACCAGTACCGCGCCGAGCAGCGCCCCCCAGATGGTGACCACCCGACGCCGCGAAAACGCCGCGCCGATAAAGGTAGCGAGGACGGTTTCCAGCAGCAGCGGCGTCGCCGTGCCGCTGCTGCTGCCGGAGCCCTGGCTGAGCAGCGGCAAAATCGCCAGGCCGGCGGCGATGCCCGCCAGCAGCCAGACGATAATGGTCAAACGGCGAACGTTGAGCCCGCTCATCTGCGCCATATCGCGGTTACCGCCCACCGCCTGTAAATGCTGGCCGAAGCGGGAGTGGTGGAGCAAAAACTGAAACAACGCGAAGACTGCCAGCAGGTAGATCAGCGGCAAGGGAATGCCGAAGAGATCGTTATCGCGAAAAGCCACCATCAGCGGGTCGTTCACCGCGATGCGCCGCTGTCCGGTCAGCAGGTCGGTCAGCCCGGTGAAGGCCACCGAGGTTGACAGGGTCGCCAGCAGCGGCGGCAGACCCGCCACCAGCACCAGCGTAGCGTTGACCGCGCCGCAGGCCAGGCTCACGGCAATCAGCAGTAAAAACAGCGCCAGGTACGGGGTGTTCCACTCGGCCATGCCGAGGCTGAGCAGCGCGACGCCGAGCACCGCGATGGCGGGCAGCGACAGGTCGATGCCGCCGGAGACCACATCATCGCCGCCGACGGCAATCACGCAGACCAGGCCAAAGCAGAGGATCGCCAGCGGCACGCTCTGCACCAGCATCATGCTGATATTTTGCCAGCTTAAAAAGAAAGGCGACTGCAGGCTGAGCCAGACCAGCAGCGCAAAAAAGAGAATCAGGGGAAATTTTTCGATAAGCGTCGTGATGCCCGGAAGGGGGCGGCGCTGGATACCTGCACTCATACCTGTTGTTCCTGTCCACCGTTAATCGTCACCAGCAGCGCGTCCAGCGTCAGCCCGCGGGTCGGGAGGTTGGCCACCAGCTCGCCGCGCCACATCACCAGGATGCGGTCGCAAAGGCCCAACAGCTCCGGCGCGTCGCTGGATGAGACCAGCACGCCGCGACCGCGATCCGCCAGCTCGCGGGTACGCTGATAGATATCGCTGCGCGCGCCGATATCCACCCCGAGGGTGGGTTCATCGAGAATGAAAAGCCGCGCATCGGTGCCCAGCCAGCGGGCGAGAATCGCCTTTTGCTGGTTGCCGCCGCTCATAAAACGCACCGGCAGTTCCGGACGGCCGGGGCGGATGGCGAGCTGTTCGATCCAGCCGCGCGCTTTATCCAGCGCTTTGCCGCGATGCTCCCAGCCGAAAGTGGCGGTTTCCGGTAGCGAAGCCAGATTGATATTGTCGGCGGTGGAGAAGGGGAGAATCAGCCCCTGATGGCGACGGTCGCGCGGCACCAGCGCCAGTCCGGCGCGGGTCGCCTGATACGGCGTCCGCAGCCGCTTCGCCTGGCCGTCGATGCTTATCGTGCCGCTGCGGGGGCGGCGCAGCCCGTAAAGCAGATCGACCAGCACGTCACGCCCGGCGCCCAGCAGCCCGGCGACGCCGACGATCTCTCCCGGCTGAATATCAAAGCTAATATCGTGCAGCTGCTGACCGTCGCTGAGATGGCGAACCGATAGCACCGGCGCGGCGGCATCGACCTGATGCGCGCTGCTCTGGCGAGGGGTATAGAGCTGTTCAATGTCGCGACCGACCATCATTTTAATCAGCGCGTCGGTATTCTGCAGGAGGTCCCGGTCGGGATAGCCGACGACCTCGCCGTTACGCAGCACCGTACCGCGATCGCAAAGGGCGGCGATTTCGTTGAGATAGTGGGAAATATAGAGGATCGCGATCCCCTGCTCGCGAAGGCGCAGAATCGCTGAGGAGACCAGGCTGGCTTCCTGCGCCTCCAGCGGCGCGGTGGGCTCATCGAAGACCACCAGCTTTGCCGCGCCGTCGATCAGCGCCCTGGCGATTTGCACCAGCTTGCGCTCGGCGAGACTGAGGTCGCGGATCAGGCGGCGGGGATTGATGTCCAACTGCCAGCTGTCGCGAAAAAACGCCTGGGTGGCGGCGTTCATTCGCCGTCGGTCCAGCGCACCCCAGCGGGTGCGATACTCCTGGCCGAGGAACACCGATTCCGCCACGGTAAAGTGCGGGATCAGGTTGAGCTCCTGGTGAATAACGCGGATGCCCAGCGCTTCAATCGCCGCGGGATTGCCGAGCGGCAGCGGCGCGCCGTCCAGCGTGGCGTTGCCGCTATCGGCCCGGTAGACGCCAGCGAGGATTTTTATCAGCGTCGATTTTCCCGCGCCGTTCTCGCCGATCAGGCCGTGAATTTCACCGGGGTTCAGAAGCAGCGTGACCGCATTTAATGCAGTCACGTTGGCAAAGCTTTTGCTGATCTGGTTCATCGCCAGGCCAGCGGCGGGGTTCGTCCCGCCGGAGGATTGAGTGATCACTGCAGTTCGCCATATCCCAGCTGTTTGTAGACCGCTTTCGCCTCCTGCGGGCCTTTCACCGGGACTACCGGAATAAAGGTTTGCAGCGGCAGCTTCTGTTTGTCGAAGTAGCGCGCGACGTTATCGGCGGAGGTCTGGCCAATCAGGTGCGGCTGCTGGGCGACGTTGGCGACGAACGGGCTGCCCGGTTCGGCCATGATCTCCAGGGTTTCCGGGCCGGCGTCGATGGCGGTGACTTTCACGTCTTTATCGCGTCCGGTCTCTTCCAGCGCCTGAACAATACCGATTGCCGGCTGATCCCAGCAGGCCACGTGAATTGCGTCGAGCTTACCTTTCGGGTACTGGCTCAGCAGTTCGAGGGTTTTCTTCCGCGCGTCTTCCGGGGAGTTGGCAAACTGTTCGGCCAGCTCCGGCTGAATAATATGAATATCCGGGTAATCTTTAAGGACATATTTCCACTGGTCGTAACGAATGCCGCAAATACGCAGGGAGCTGGAGAATGCATTAAATACCGCGACGTTGCCTTTGCCGCCCAGTTCATCGGCCATATAACGACCAATGGTTGACCCTAAAGTGTAGTTATCTGAGGTGGTGTTATTGACCGAATATTTCGAAACGTGGTCTACGGTAAATACCGGAATGCCGGCATCGCGTAGCGCTTTGAATTTAGGCTCAACGGCGCTGTCGCCCAGAATGCTAATTACCGCATCAACCTTACGCGACAGTAAAATATCGTGGTTATTCGCATGAACCTGGTTATCGCGGCCGCCGTCGACGCCGATCGCTTTACCACCCAGTTTCTCTACCTCTTCGGTCGCACCCTTATAGGCTTCACGATCCCAGAAGTGCTGCGTGCCGACCACGGCGACGCCGATGGTTTTTCCCTGAAGCGATAACGCCTCTGCCGCCAGAGCGTTAACGGAGGCAAGCGAGAGCAGGCCCAGCGCGATGGGCAATAATTTCATTTTCTGCGACATTGTTATTATGGTCCTGTGATGGAGGTGGCTGCGGAGCAGTAGCATGACAATAACCGCCACGCAACCTCAAATACAAAATATGTCTAAGTTATATCAACAATGTTATATCGCAGATTTGCCTGAGGAAAACTTAAATTTGTCATCGGCAACCTGAAAATATTTCATGATGCGGCTTTATCCATTTTTATTTTGTGGGTTTAATTTGCTTGCCAGTATTATTTATTCAAAACACTATTGCTGCTTAATTATTATTAATGTGGCTCTTTAATATATCGCTTTATGCAATAACCTTGAGTCATTCTTAATGGATAATGCCTTTGATGCAGTGGATTGTATGGCTGCCGATGTTTTATTTTTATTGTTCCGGCGATTTATTATAGCGACCATTATCGGGTGACAAACAACAGGCACTATGAAAAAACAACATAATCTGACCGTGATGCACTGGGGGACCTGGCAGGTCCAGGCCCGTGACGGCAACATTGAGGCGGTGACGCCGGTGCCGTGGGATAAAAATCCCTCACCTATTGGGCAGTCGCTCCCGGATGCGGTCACCAGCAAGACGCGCATTCGCCGTCCGGCGGTGCGCGCCGGCTATCTGCAAAATGGCCCGGCTTCCCGCGAGGGGCGCGGTAAAGAGCCGTTTGTGGAGGTGAGCTGGGAGGTGGCGCTCGATCTGCTGGCGCGTGAACTGAATTCGGTCAAAGCGCGCTGCGGCAATGAAGCGATTTTCGGCGGTTCCTACGGCTGGGCCAGCGCCGGGCGTTTCCATCACGCGCAAAGCCAATTGCATCGCTTCCTTAAGTGCTTTGGCGGCTATACCGCCAGCACCAATACCTACAGCAGCGCGGCGGGCGAGCGCATCCTGCCGCATATACTCGGTCCGCTGAGCCCGCTGCACCGCCAGCATACCCACTTTTCCGAGCTGGCGCGCGAGTGTCAGCTGTTCGTCGCGTTCGGCGGCCTGCCGCTGCGTAATGCGCAGGTCAACGGCGGCGGCGCCAACGATCATATGCTGAAATACTGGCTGGAAAAGATGCAGGAGCAGGGGACGCGCTTTATCAATATCAGCCCGGTGCGCAATGACCTGAGCGCCGTGGAGAGCGCAGAGTGGCTTGCGGTTCGTCCGGGGACCGACACCGCGCTGCTGCTGGCGCTCTGCTACGTGCTGATTACTGAATCCCTCTACGACAGCGCTTTTGTCGCCAGCCATACCGTGGGCTTCGCGCCTTATCGCGCCTACCTGATGGGGGAGCGCGATGGCGTCGCAAAAACGCCGGAATGGGCGGCGGCGATAACCGGTATTGAGGCGCAGCGGATTGCCGCGCTGGCGCGCGAGATGGCGAGCCTGCGCACGATGGTCAATATCTCGTGGTCGATTCAGCGGGCGCGCCAGGGCGAGCAGGCCTACTGGGCGACGGTGGCGCTCACCGCGCTGCTGGGGCAAATCGGTACGCCGGGCGGCGGATTAGGATTTGGCTACGCCTGTACTAATCTGGCTGGGGCGGCGCGGAAGGCCTTTTCCGGGCCGCGTCTTCCGGCCGGGGATAACGCCGTGAACAGTGTGATTCCGGTGGCGCGTCTTTCCGATATGCTGCTGCATCCGGGCGAAGCGTACGAGTTTGACGGCCAGCATCTGCGCTACCCCGATATTCGTCTCGTCTACTGGGCGGGCGGCAATGCGTTTCATCATCATCAGGATCTTAACCGCCTGTGCGAAGCCTGGCGGCGGCCGGAAACGGTAGTGGTACATGAGCAGTTCTGGACCGCGCAGGCCAAATTTTCCGATATCGTTTTGCCGGCCACCACTTCGCTGGAGCGGGAAGATATCGGCAGCGGCGGTCACGATGGCTTTATGATCGCCATGAGCGCGCAGATCCCGCCGGTGGGCGAAGCGCGCGATGATTACGCCATCTTCTGCGATCTCGCCGAACGGCTGGGGTTCGCTGAGCGTTTTAGCGAGGGGCGCGACGCCGGGCAGTGGCTGCGGCAAATCTACGAAGCGTCGCGGCCGCGCGCGCAGGAAGAAGGGATCGCGTTGCCGTCGTTTGACGCGTTCTGGCAGCAGGGAGTGCTGGAGTATAGCGCGCCGGAGAAACCGCAGGTCTTTCTGGCGGATTTTCGCGCCGACCCGCAGCGCTATCCGCTCGCCACGCCGTCCGGCAAGATTGAGCTTTTTTCAGAAACTATCGCCGGATTTGGCTATCGCGAGTGCCCAGGCCACCCGTGGTGGGATGAGCAGGAGGCGCAGCGGCAGCGGCAGGAAGCGGCGCGCTGGCCGCTGCACCTGCTCTCCAGCCAGCCGCGCACCCGTCTGCATAGCCAGTACGATCACGGCAGCGTGAGCCGGGCGACGAAAATTGAGGGACGCGAACCGCTGTGGATGCACCCGCAGGATGCGCAGGCGCGGGATATCCGCGAAGGCAGCGTGGTCAAGGTTTATAACGCCCGCGGCGCGATTCTCGCCGGCGTGCACCTGAGCGAGCAGATTTTGCCGGGGGTGGTGCAGATGTCGACCGGCGCCTGGTACGATCCGTTGGATCCGAATGAAAAGGGATCGCTGGATAAGCACGGTAATCCCAACGTGCTCACCGAGGATCGCGGCAGTTCGCGCCTGGGGCAGGGCTGTAGCGCCCAGAGTTGCTGGGTGGAAATTGAGCCATGGCGCGAGGCGCTGCCGCCGGTGACCGCTTTCGATCCGCCGAGGTTTATTGGCGCTTAGACGCAGGGAATCGCCGGGCGATAGCTGGCCGCCTTGCCCGGCCTACAGGATCATCGCCGTCTGCGGGTCGGCTAGCCCGGACAGGCGCGCCACGCGCGGCCTCCGGGAAAACGCCATGAGAGTGGTGATAAGCCTGTTCACCCGTTGAGTCGCGGCATTACGCCAGCCGCGGGTAGGCGCTGGCGATATCGTCCCCGGTAAACTGGGCAATCCAGCCTTCCGGGTTGTCGAAGATGCGGATGGCGGTGAAGTTGGGCTCAGAACCCATATCAAACCAGTGCGGCGTATGCGCGGGAACCGAAATCAGGTCGTTCTTCTCACACAGGACCTGGAACACCTCATCGCCAATATGCAGGCAAAACAGACCGGCTCCCTCGACGAAGAAGCGCACTTCGTCTTCCCCGTGGGTATGCTCGTTGAGAAACTTTTCCCGCAGCGCCTCTTTTTGCGGATTATCCGCGCGCAGGCTGATCACGTCCCAGCTCTGATAGCCTTTCTCTGCTACCAGCTTATCAATCGCATGCTGATAGGCGGCAATAACCGTTTCTGCGGTTGGCGCCGCGCCTAAATCACGGTCGGCCTGCCAGCGCTCAAAACGGACGCCTTTGGCGTTGAGCTGCTGCTGGATCTCTTCGGCGTTAGTGCTGTGCCAGAGCGAGTTTTGCGGGTCTTTCACGGAAAAAATGGTTAATGCGCTCATGCTGGGATCTGCTCCGGATGAATATCGTCAAAACGCTGAACCTGCGGATGGTGGCTGGCCGGGTCGCGGTCGCCGCGCACCAGCTGTAGGGTGCGGAAACCGGCCTCTTCCGCGGCATCCAGCTCCTGATGAATATCGGACAGGAACAGGATGGCGGCAGGAGGCTGTCCCAGTTGCTCAGCAATGTTGCGGTAGGACTGCGCTTCACGCTTGGCACCTACCAGGGTATCGAAATAGCCGTTGAACAGATGAGTAATATCACCTTCATCGCTGTAGCCAAATAACAATTTCTGCGCAGCAACGGAGCCTGAGGAATATACATATAAATCAATACCCTGTGACTTCCATTTTTCCAGCGCCGGCAGAACATCCGGATACAGGTGGCCGGTAAAGTCGCCATGAACGTAGCCATCGCGCCAGATAATGCCCTGCAGCGCCTTGAGGGCGGTCGATTTGCGGTCTTCATCCATAAAGGCGAAGAGGGTAGCAATAAGTTCTTCGGCGCCAGCCGCCGGCTGGGCGATCTCTTCGCGCAGGTTATCGAGAATGGTCTTCACCGGCTCGACAAACTGCTGAGCGGTAACGAAACCGGCCAGGCGTTCGCGGGCGTACGGGAACAGAACGTTGTGGACGAAGCGAATGTCGCTGGTGGTGCCTTCAATATCGGTCACGATAGCGCGGATCATGAGTTCTCCAGAGTGAACGGTAGGTCGTGCTGACGGTGGCGTTGTGTTGATAGCGGTTTTTCAATCATAAGCGAAATAACGTTATCATTTAGACGTCTAAGCGTCTTGATTGCCAAATATTAACATCGTGTTATAGTGGCTTCAACAACAGCATCACAAACGGTACAAAAAGAATGAGCAATAAGCCACTGATTCCTGAGAGTAAACTCCCCTCACTGGGCACGACCATTTTTAGCCAAATGAGCGCCCTGGCCCAGCAGCATCAGGCGATTAACCTGTCGCAGGGGTTTCCGGATTTCGACGGCCCACGCTATCTGCAGGAGCGATTGGCATATCATGTGGCGCAGGGGGCCAATCAGTATGCGCCGATGACCGGCGTGGCCGCGCTGCGCGAAGCCATCGTCGATAAAACCGAAGAGCTGTACGGCTACCGTCCCGATGCCAACAGCGACGTGACCGTGACCGCCGGAGCGACGGAAGCGCTGTATGCGGCGATTACCGCCCTGGTGCGCGCCGGCGACGAGGTTATCTGCTTTGACCCAAGCTACGATAGCTATGCCCCGGCGATTGAGCTGTCGGGCGGCGTGCTGAAGCGTATTGCCCTCCAGCCGCCACATTTTCGCGTTGACTGGCAGCAGTTCGCCGCGAGCCTCAGCGACAAAACCCGACTGGTTATCCTCAATACGCCGCACAACCCGTCAGCAACGGTGTGGCTGCGTGAAGATTTTGCCGCGCTATGGCAGGCGATTGCCGATCGTGAAATCTACGTGCTTAGCGATGAAGTTTATGAACATATCTGCTTTGCCGCCGAAGGCCATGCCAGCGTGCTGGCGCATCCGCAGCTGCGCGAACGGGCGGTAGCGGTTTCTTCATTTGGCAAAACCTTTCATATGACCGGCTGGAAGGTTGGCTACTGCGTGGCGCCTGCCGCCATTAGCGCCGAGCTGCGGAAAGTGCATCAGTATCTGACTTTTGCCGTCAATACGCCCGCGCAGCTGGCGATTGCCGATATGCTGCGTCGCGAACCGGAGCATTACCGGCAGCTTCCGGCGTTTTACCGCGAGCGGCGGGATCTGTTTATTGATGCGCTGCGTTCCAGCCGCCTGGAAATTTTGCCCTGCGAAGGGACCTACTTCCTGCTGGCGGACTATAGCGCCGTCTCGGATCTGGATGATGTCAGCTTCTGCCGCTGGTTAACCACTGAAATCGGCGTCGCGGCGATCCCGCTGTCGGTGTTCTGCGCCGATCCGTTCCCGCATAAGCTGATACGCCTGTGCTTTGCCAAACAGCCAGCAACGCTGCTGGCTGCGGCGGAACGTTTGTGTCGTCTGTAGTTATTTAACGGTCCACGCCTGAGAAAATTGACGGTCGCCGAACATCTCCACCAGACCGTTGATTTGCTTCAGGCGCAATACTTCGTCTGAATCCATACCTAACTCTTTGCCGATTTTCGCGTCGGACCAGCCGAGATGCGTCAGTTCCTGGACAATTTCCGACATCGCATGAATCTGATGCCGCCCCCGCGCCCGGTTGTGGCGAATGGTCGCGGCCATCAGAGAATCACGCTTAGCGCCGTTATTTTCCAGGCAGGCGATGGGCAGATAGCCTTTCAGCCGTTTTTTCAGCGCCGCTTTGCCGCTGGCCAGCTCATGGCGATGAAAACCATCGATAATGGCGTAGCGCTCATGCTCCTGTTTCAACACCACCACGGGTTGCGTGAAGCCGTCCGTTTCCAGCGAGGTGAACAACAGGCGCTTTTCTGGCGGCGCAAGGTTATTTGGGTTGTAATCATTAGGCAAAACGTTTTCCTGTTTGACCCACAGTACGCAATCAACCGGTTGTGATTTGAAGGGGCTATATTTATGCAGAGTCTGGCGGAAGGCGTTAAGCGCAGTAATCTTTTCCTCTTCATCTTCCAGCGATTGCAGATAGCGTTCAATAGCCTGGATTAATTGTCGTTGCATAGTATTCCCCATTGCTGGCGCTTCTTATTCATACGCTCGCGATAGCGTTTATATTGATGAGATTTGGTCGGACTAAAAGAGAGCTGGCGGCACCAGTAATCATTGTTCAGGAGAACTTTGCAGATGCGCCGCCATGAGGGGATATCTTTGGAGCCAATATCCGCCGGTTGGGTATCCGGAATATCCGCCATTCCCCGCTTCTGGTACCAGTGCAGATAAACAGCGATTTTATTGCGATAGTGTTCCGCCGTTTTCTCCGGCATGCTATCGAGCAAGAACAGGGCATAGCTTTTCCACGTGTGGTGCTCCGGCTTATCCAGCTTCCGATGACCGTAGAACTGATTATCGTGACCGGCATAGACCCCGCCGCAGTGGACGCCGCTGACGCGCTGGCACATGGCAGCCCAGCGTTCAGGCTCCAGCACATGGTAGAGCCACAGCCCCTGGCGCTGTTCCGGGCCAAAGGGTTCGCAAATACGCATATAGCGCAGCGGAACGCCCGCCTGATACATCAAGTTATAGAGCGGGTTATAGGACAGGCCGCTTTTACCAAACCAGGTCCAGATATCGGCGGTTTTCCAGTCGTAGATAGGATAGATGTACCACGCGTGACCGCCCGGCGCTGAGGTGGTCCAGGGTTTATCGTCGGCAAAGCGAAGCTTACGCTGCGAGGAGATGGCGATAAACCGATTAAGCGATTCATCGGCGCGGATGCCGACCATAACCGCCGCGGGACGGTTTTGCGAAAACCAATCGGCAAATTCGCGGACGAACGTTTCAAAGCTCATACCCGATTGATAAAACGGGAAATAGCCGGGATCGGTAATCGCATCTTTCGGCGGTTGGCGCACCCAGTTCGCACCGGGTTCCCAGCACTGCCATTCGGGGTTGTATTGGGTCAGCGAGTTTTGCGTGGTGAGGGGCAACGCCACCCAGAAAAATTGCTCAATAACGTCGCGATACTCTTCGCGCATCCTTTCGCAATGCGCAATGGTGCAGGAAAACTGCGCTTCCCAATCAACAAACAGGACGCAAATCTTTTTGCCTGTATGGCGGGCATGCTGCGCCGTGAGATGCAGCATGGTTGTTGAATCTTTACCGCCAGAAAAAGAGACGCAAATACGGGAGAAGTTTTCCATTACCCACTCTATTCTTTGCTGGCTAGCCTGCAGAACGGACTCTGGTAATGGAAGTTTTATAAAAGACACAGCCATTATTCCTTTAATGCGAAAGATACTTTTTACTTATATCATACTCTTTTTGTAATCAAGAGGTTGGTTATTATTCATCAATTCAATGGAATCATTTTAATTATTCGATGACGTTATTTCTTTCGAAATCATCGATGAATTTTGCAAACTTTGGATCGTCTATATTTACCCGGTTGTAAATCATGTAAATGTTGATGGCGGGGATCTTAAACGGCGCCTCTATAATTTTAAACTTATTTTGAAAGCTAATGTATTCTAAAATACAGGTCGGCACAAAACCGATTAAATCAGTTTGTTGAATAACATTAAGTATGGCAGTGTATGAATCGCTACTGAAAGCGATTTTTCTATCAGCAAGAATGCCGGCAGCCTGGTTCTGAAAGGATTTAGTTCCCTGATCGTTAGACAGGTAATAAGTAAATCGTTCCTGCAGTATGGCCTTCGTCGTGGTCAGTGATGCCAGCCTGGGATGGTTTTCATTACACACCAGCGAAATGTCCATTTCCTGGATGCGTTTACAGACGGTGGCTCGCGATGACAGCGGCAGAGTGCTGAATACCAGGTCGGCTTTACGGTAGGATAACAAGCTTTCTACCGACTCTCCTGATGCCAGCAGATCGTGATGCTCAACGTACAGGTTTGAATCATTTAATAACATATGAAGCAAATTGGTTGTTTTAGGGGTAATAAAAAGCTGCGGGGCATAAACCACAAGACGTTTCTTTAATTCAGAACGATTGGTCAGATAAATAGTTTGTTCTAATTGATTTAGATTTTTTTCCAGATGATGATGCAGATTAACGCCTAACGTAGTCGGCGTTATCCCTTTACCTGAACGAACGAATAGCGGGTCATTGAGCTGGTTACGTAGACGCTGGAGTGATTGACTGACGGCAGAGGGGGTAATAAATAGCGTTTCCGCCGCTTTACTGATGCTTAAGTGCTGGTAAATACATTCAAAAATAACGAGTAGGTTCAGATCGAATTTCTTGAGATCGTAAAGATTAGCCATTTTCAACGTCCTGTTAAGCTGGCGGTAAGAAAAATAGATTATTATATGGTCGCATCATATTTGCTGGGTGAATATTTGTTTTTTATTATTTATTACTCTCGGCGTCATTAAGTTTATCTAAATATATACCACCGTCGTACATTCCGCCAGATCCTTTTGTTTACCGCAACGCCTAAGGCTGAAGGGCGTTTATGAAGTCTGACTTTACCTCCTTCATAATCTGTAGTTTTTCTTTATCTGCGGCCTAATCGCGTGTTGAAGCCTATTTTCGTTATCATAGGGTCAATTGCCGCTATGACGTTGACGCCGGTATCGTTTATCAACCGATGAGGGTCATTAAGGCGCTTCCTATGTGCCGGCCGGGAGGAAGCTCATCGCGGAAGCCGGGGATTCAGATCCGTATGAACAGGGGGCAATTTAGTGAAGACCTGTAAAATCAATGATAAAAGCCAGGGCTGCGGTAAAACCTATTACAGCCATAGGTAAGACCTGAAGACGCATGGATTGCCCTTTCGTTCAGCGGGTGATGTAATCGCTGAGCTGTTACATTAAGGTGTAGAGCGCAACACATTGCCAGCTACTGGCGCTGAACCTACCTGCGGGTGTTTCAGGTAACGGGGCCGCCTGCGAGGGCGGCCTTTTTACTTTTCAGCGCATATCATGCGAAACGCGGCAGAAGTTTGCCATCGCGTTGACAGGTTCACAAAGTTGTCTTGTTCCGGTTGTTAGATAACGCTTATTGATTCGATAATGCAAACGCATTGGTCGAGTCAGGAAAAATTCGTTAACTTAGACCTCAACGAAAACACGGAGGAAGTATAGATGTCCTTAATTAATACCAAAATCAAACCTTTCAAAAACCAGGCGTTCAAAAACGGTGAATTCATCGAAGTAACCGAGAAAGATACCGAAGGCCGCTGGAGCGTCTTCTTCTTCTACCCGGCTGACTTCACTTTCGTTTGCCCGACCGAACTGGGCGACGTCGCAGACCATTACGAAGAACTGCAGAAGCTGGGCGTAGACGTGTACTCCGTCTCTACCGACACCCACTTCACCCACAAAGCGTGGCACAGCAGCTCTGAAACCATCGCCAAAATCAAATACGCGATGATCGGCGACCCGACTGGCGCCCTGACCCGTAACTTCGACAACATGCGTGAAGATGAAGGTCTGGCAGATCGCGCCACCTTCGTTGTTGACCCGCAGGGTGTTATCCAGGCTATCGAAGTTACCGCTGAAGGTATCGGCCGCGACGCGTCTGACCTGCTGCGCAAAATCAAAGCAGCTCAGTACGTAGCTTCTCACCCAGGCGAAGTTTGCCCGGCTAAGTGGAAAGAAGGCGAAGCGACTCTGGCTCCATCCCTGGACCTGGTCGGCAAAATCTAAATTTCCATCGTCTTTCACGCCATAGCTGCGTTGGCGTCGCCTGCTCACCCCGGGAGCTTACTTCAGTAAGCTCCCGGGGATTCTCAGGCTCGCCGCCTTGCTCTGACGCGAAATACTTTGGAAATTATTTCAGTCATGGGCGCACCGGCGCCCGTTTTATTCCAACATCATGATGCAAGCGTATTCAGGCTGCCTGGACAAGGCCGCTTGCATGATGATGTTTTAAGCCCAGGAGATAAAAATGCTCGACACCAACATGAAAACCCAGCTCAAGGCTTATCTTGAGAAGCTGACTAAACCTGTTGAGCTGATTGCCACGCTGGATGACGGCGCTAAATCGGCAGAAATCAGGGAACTGCTGGCTGAAATTGCTGAACTCTCAGATAAAGTCACCTTCAAAGAAGATAACGGCCTGGCGGTGCGTAAGCCGTCATTCCTGATTACCAACCCCGGCTCCAGCCAGGGGCCGCGCTTTGCTGGCTCTCCGCTGGGACATGAATTCACCTCTTTGGTTCTGGCTCTGCTGTGGACCGGCGGTCATCCGTCAAAAGAAGCCCAGACCCTGCTGGAGCAGATCCGCAATATCGACGGCGATTTTGAATTCGAAACCTACTATTCGCTTTCATGCCATAACTGCCCGGATGTGGTTCAGGCGCTGAACCTGATGGCGGTACTGAACCCGCGCATCAAGCACACGGCGATTGACGGCGGAACGTATCAAAATGAAATCACCGAACGCAACGTGATGGGCGTACCGGCGGTATTTATGAACGGTAAGGAATTTGGTCAGGGCCGCATGACGCTGACTGAAATCGTGGCTAAAGTGGATACCGGTGCGGAAAAACGTGCGGCGGAAGAGCTGAATAAACGTGAAGCCTACGATGTCTTAATCGTCGGTTCCGGCCCGTCCGGCGCAGCTGCAGCCGTTTACTCCGCGCGCAAAGGCATTCGTACCGGCCTGATGGGCGAGCGTTTTGGCGGCCAGGTGCTGGATACCGTGGATATCGAAAACTATATCTCAGTACCTAAAACGGAAGGCCAGAAACTGGCTGGCGCATTAAAAGCGCACGTTAGCGAATACGATGTTGATGTTATCGATTCCCAGAGCGCTTCAAAACTGATCCCTGCGGCGGTTGAAGGCGGTCTGCATCAGATTGAAACCGCCTCCGGCGCGGTGCTGAAAGCGCGCAGCGTGATCATTGCCACCGGCGCGAAATGGCGTAACATGAACGTGCCGGGTGAGGATCAGTATCGTACCAAGGGCGTAACCTACTGCCCGCACTGCGACGGCCCGCTGTTTAAAGGCAAGCGCGTGGCGGTGATCGGCGGCGGTAACTCCGGTGTGGAAGCGGCAATCGATCTGGCAGGCGTTGTTGAGCATGTTACTCTGCTGGAGTTCGCGCCGGAAATGAAGGCCGACCAGGTTCTGCAGGATAAAGTGCGTAGCCTGAAAAACGTCGATATCATCCTTAACGCGCAGACCACAGAAGTGGTGGGAGACGGCAGCAAAGTCACCGGCCTGCAGTACCGCGACCGGGTGAGCGGCGATGAACACCACGTGGCGCTGGCGGGGATCTTCGTTCAGATAGGTCTGCTGCCGAATACCAACTGGCTGGAAGGCGCGATTGAGCGCAACCGCATGGGTGAAATCATCATTGATGCGAAATGTGAAACCAACGTGAAGGGCGTTTTCGCCGCCGGCGACTGCACGACCGTTCCGTATAAACAGATCATTATCGCCACCGGCGAAGGTGCGAAGGCGTCGCTGAGCTCGTTCGATTACCTGATTCGCACTAAAACTGCATAATTCATAATAAAGTAAGACTCAACCTGCACAGTAAAGAGGCTACCCTTGGGTAGCCTCTTTTTTTAGCTCGCTGGAGTTATCTGACCACCATCACCGGAATATGGGCATGACGAATCACGCTTGAGGCGTTGGAGCCCAGCAGGTGCGTGCTGATGGAAGGATTGCGGGAGCCAATCACGACCACATCGGCTTTTATTTCATTGGCCAGTTCATTGACCATATCGCGCACGTTGCCAAAGCGGACGTGCATTTTGATTCGCGACGGGTCAATGCTGAAATGTCCGGCCATCGTTTTCAGGCGCGTTTCAGCTTCGTGCTGCAAGTGCTCTTCAAAGCGGCGCAGGTCGGCGGTAAAACGACTCATCGTGAAGCTTGATGAGCCGGGTAGTACGTGGAGAAGATGGATAACCCCGTCCTGCTGGGCTAAAAACTCGGCATGGCGAACGGCTTTATCGCTTAACTCCATTTCAAAGACATCAACGGGCATAATGATTGTTTTATACATATGCATTCCTCCTTGTTCGTCTGCTTTTATATCAACACATTATAGGAAAGTATTGTGCCATTCAGGTCGCAAAATTGTCAGATCGGCTGGAGTGCGGCGTAAAAGTTTGTCAAATGAGAAGTGAAGAGTGAAAAGCTCAGAAAGAGGATGTAGATACATCCTCTGGATAAAGCGTGAAACGCCTCAGGCAGGAAGGGGGTTAACGGTGGAAATCGCCAGCGGCTTCCGGCTGATAGAGCAGTTCCAGCACTTCAAGGTGCGTTGAGGTGCCGCCCGGTAATTCCCAGTGGATCGCGCTGCCGACTTTTAATCCCAGCAGGGCGGCGCCAACCGGGGCCATAACCGATAGCTGAGTGGCGCTATCCGTTACCTGGGCCGGGAAAACCAGGGTGCGGATGCGCTCTTCGCCGGTTGTTAAATCGCGAAACCTGACCTGGCTATTCATGCTGACAACATCATGCGGCATGGCTTCAGGGGCCAGCATTTGCGCGCGGTCAAGCTCGTCATTTAGCGCGTCCGCGACCGGCGAGTTGGCGAAAGCCGGCTGTTCCAGCAGCCTGTCAATGCGCTCTGCGTCAAGTTCATTAATGATGATTGCGGGTCTGGTCATCTCATACTCCATGTTATCCAGGAACCTGTCCGTAAAAGAAAACCCTCACCGAAAATGGCAAGGGTTAATGTCCTCTCATCATACTGAGACTTGCTGGTGGTTTGAAGTGATTAAACGCACATTCATTAACGAACGATAGCTAAGTCGTATAAAACCTAGCCGGCTTTATCCAGCAGAAATTGCTTACCGCAGTTTCCCGGATGGGGCTGGGATAAGAGTGAGTTAGCGGATAACGGGGCATTGATGGCCGCGGCTTTGATGGAGATTTGCATCTCTGTCAGATAGGCGGGGTTGCCGTTGCAGGTCAACTTGAACGCCTTAACGTTCTGTTTTCCATAGGCCTGAGCGACCGCGGCGTTGAAGTCATCCCGGCTAACGGTTTGCCCGTAATGTTTGGCCAGGAAAGCGCCAAGAGGCCCTTGCTTAATTTCGCCGTTCAGGCGCACCATGGCGCCGAAATAGTTGTCAGGATCAAACCCAAAGCAAACGCCATGCTTGGCGTATTCATAACGTTCAAGGCATGAGTTGCCGCCCGAACCCGGCATGACGCCGTTAAGTTTATTTGCCATTTCCAGCGATAGACCGGTTTCCGCCGCCCGACATTTTTGCCCGGCTTTCGCTTCAGGCATGTTGGGAACAGGGCGGGTCGCGCAGCCAAAACGCATCCAGCGGCGCTCGTCCACTCCGCGCGCGGCAATGGATTTTGGCAGGCTCGGCCACAGGCCGTGAACGGTGAGGAAATCGGCTTTATTGCTGAGTTCCTGCTGCAGGCGACACTCTTCCGGCTCGCCGCGGTTTCGGTCTTGCATACTTTGGCAGAACCCCGTTTGCCAGGAGAGAGCCAGCACGTAGCGGTCAAAATCACCGTATTGCGTGGCGATCAGCGGATCCGCGCTGACCTGGGCGGCGCTAAGCAAAAGGGCAATGGCGACGAAATCCTTCCTGAACATTTTTATTCCTGATGACGAATGGTCATTGATAACATTGCGTTATTAAAGCATAAAAAAGGCGCCAACAGGCGCCTTTTCACAGGGTTTCACCGTTAGCGGATTGCGCTGCCGGGAACCAGCACTTCGGTGGCGATAATCACCACTAACAAACCCACCAGAACAGGGACAGAGGTCCGTTTTACCACCTCAAACGGCGAAATTTTTGCCATCCCGGCGACGGCGACCACCACGCCGGATACCGGCGAAATGGTTCGGCCAAGGTTAGACGCCTGCAGCATCGGAATCGAAAGATAAGCCGGATTGATACCGGAAGAGTGCGCCAGCTTCGGGATCATCTCAACGAAAGCATAGAAGGGGGCATTACCAGAGCCTGTGGTCATCGCCGCCAGCATGGTCAGAATGACCAGTACCAGCATCAGAATAATACTGGCGGAGCCGAAAGAAGTCGCAATGGAGATCAGGCCGTTAATAAAGCCAATGGTACTCAGCCCCTGAGCAAAGACGCCGGCGGCAACCAGCAGCATCACCACTCCGGCAAACGCGTCAGCCATGCCGCGATACGCCGCCTCCAGGCCGTTAAACACATTTTTGGTGTTAAAGCCGCGGCAGAATTCCAGAACCGCCGCCAGCAGCATGCAGAGAACAAGGATAGTGATGATATGCAGCTCTGGGCCCCATTTGCCGTCGAAAATCAGTACTCCGATTATCGGGGTAAACGGCAAAATGGCGTAGAAGGCGGGAGCGGTGGTGGTTATCTCGGTTACATCGAGCATTTCATGGGCGACGTTTTCTTTTTTATCCAGGTAGCGCTGCCAGAAAAAGTGAGCGATCGCCATGCAGATAATGGCGACAATCGAGATAGGCAGCGTGGTTTTAAAGGCAAAGTCAATCAGCGGCATTTCGGCGGCCTTAGCGGCCAGCACGACATCGCCGGAGGTCGGGGACAGAATAATCGCCGCCGGAGAGGCGCAAATAGCGGCGGCGGCACCGCGGCTGATGCCAACGTTGACCATGACCGGGAACAGCGTCGCCATCAGCAGCACCCCCAGACCGGTTGCCGAGGAGACGGCCAGCGACATCAGGCAGGCAACGAAATAGGCGGCGATCATCAGTAGATAGGGTGAGTTAATGAAGCGCAGCGGTTTCGACGCCAGCTTCACCACCATGTCATTGGCGCCGATGTGCGTCATATAGGTCGCGAACCCGCAGAGCATCATGATCATCATGCCGAGGTCGCCGCCGCGGCTCATAAGCAGTATCTTGATATATTCAACAATATCGGTGGCGGAGTAACCGGTGCTCTTTGCGTCGCCAGGTAAAATCTTATGCCCCATTAGCGCACTGGCGATGAGTAATACTAAGCCACCGACGAACAGCACGCCGGTGGCGGAATAGCCTTTAATGATGTAGCGGGCGACGCCCACAATGACCACAATCCCAATCAGGATCTCTACTAGCGTAAGCATTCTTTTACCCCTAAACCATTAACCCAAAGAATCTGCTGATAAATAAAGCGAAGGAAAAATTAAGTGAGCGAATGTGCCTAAAAAACGGGCGAAACTCGCTGATGCAAATCAATAAATCGATGAGAATCTCTCTCTGACGGTACAAGGCCCGCATAGTTAAACGTCAGGCGAGGGGGATTTCAGATTTTTTGTACCGGGCAAATCAAGAGTTTGCCTAATTCCGTTAAGGTAGTATTAAGTTTATCTTTGCTATCTTACTCCGCTTTAAAAATGATACTGGTAAGAGAACGTGTTAATGCGACGTCGATTTATAGGATTTTTTCTTGGATGCCTGGGCCTGCTGCTATCATCCACCTCCGCTAACGCATCGTTTAGCTCGACGCTTCGCGACGGCTACAATACGCTAAGCGATAACGTCTCGCAGACGTGGAATGAGCCTGAGCACTACGATCTTTATATCCCCGCGGTGACCTGGCATGCCCGTTTCGCCTACGATAAAGAGAAAACGGACCGCTATAACGAACGCCCGTGGGGCGCCGGCTTCGGGGTTTCGCGCTGGGACGATAAAGGGAACTGGCATGGCATCTATCTGATGGCGTTTAAAGACTCTTATAACAAATGGGAGCCTATCGGCGGCTATGGCTGGGAGAAGACCTGGCGTCCGCTGGCGGACGATAATTTCCACCTTGGTCTGGGCTACACGCTTGGCGTGACGGCGCGTGATAACTGGAAATATATCCCGATTCCGGTCGTGCTGCCCCTGGCTTCCATCGGTTACGGCCCGGCAACGTTCCAGATGACCTATATACCCGGTACCTACAACAACGGTAACGTTTACTTTGCCTGGGCGCGCATTCAGTTTTGATGCGAATTTTGATAGCCATAAAAGAGATAAGCGGACTGTCTTGTGGAAAAACAAAGACTAAAGGGAACGAGGTACAAAAAGATAGAGACTTTTATCACTTTTTAGCAAAGTTGCGCTGGACAAAAGGTACCACAATTGGTGTACTGATACCCGACACAGTATTAGTGTCGATTTTTTCATATAAAGGTAATTTTGATGTCTAAGATTAAAGGTAACGTTAAGTGGTTTAATGAGTCCAAAGGATTCGGTTTCATTACTCCGGAAGATGGCAGCAAAGATGTATTCGTACATTTCTCTGCAATCCAGTCCAACGGTTTCAAAACTCTGGCTGAAGGTCAGCGCGTAGAGTTCGAAATCACTAACGGTGCCAAAGGCCCTTCTGCTGCAAACGTAATGCCTATCTAAGCAACGCGTCAGTAGAATATAAAAACCCGCTCATGGCGGGTTTTTTTTTGCCTGCGGTTAGCGGCTGGCGGCATGAGAGAACAGCCAGAACGCAGCGGCGGTCATGGCAAATGAGCCTAATAAGTTGACGAGTACGTTGAGTAACGCCCAGCTAAAGCGCCCCTGCTGCAGGAGAAACACCACCTCGGCGGAGAAAGTGGAGAAGGTGGTCAGCCCGCCGCAAAAGCCAGTGGTGATAAGCAGCTTCCACATCGGATCGATATCCGTCAGGCGATTAAACCATGCCAGCCCTGCGCCGATAATAAAAGCGCCCAGCAGGTTAGCGGTGAGCGTACCAATGGGGATAGCATGATGCATGGGGTTAAACTTCATACCCAGCCACCAGCGCAAAACGCTGCCGGTGCCGCCGCCAAGAAACACAGCCAAAAGGAGTTGCAACACGGTCATTCCCTGTTTATTGATCGAGACTAAACTTCGAGTGTAGCGCGCGAAAGACCTCACTGGCTACGACTAACCTGATGGGAGAGAAAAGATGTTTGTTGCTGCCGGACAATTTGCCGTAATGCCGGACTGGACGGGAAACGCGCAGACCTGCGTCAGCATGATGCGCCAGGCCGCGGAGCGGGGGGCGTCGCTTCTGGTTCTGCCTGAGGCGTTGCTGGCGCGAGACGATAACGATGCGGATTTATCGGTTAAATCCGCCCAGCAGCTGGATGGCGGCTTCTTACAGCTCTTGCTGGCGGAGAGCGAAAACAGCGCGTTGACGACGGTGCTGACCCTGCATATCCCTTCCGGCGAAGGTCGAGCGACGAATACGCTGGTGGCCCTGCGTCAGGGGAAGATTGTGGCGCAATACCAGAAACTGCATCTCTATGATGCGTTCAATATCCAGGAATCCAGGCTGGTCGATGCCGGGCGGCAAATTCCGCCGCTAATCGAAGTCGATGGGATGCGCGTCGGGTTGATGACCTGCTACGATTTACGTTTCCCTGAGCTGGCCCTGTCGTTAGCGCTCAGCGGTGCGCAGCTCATAGTGTTGCCTGCCGCGTGGGTAAAAGGGCCGCTGAAGGAACATCACTGGGCGACGCTGCTGGCGGCGCGGGCGCTGGATACAACCTGCTATATTGTCGCCGCAGGAGAGTGCGGGACGCGTAATATCGGTCAAAGCCGTATTATCGACCCCTTAGGGACAACGCTTGCCGGGGCGGGAGAGCGGCCGCAGTTGATTTTTGCCGAACTTTCAGCTGATTATATTCAGCAGGTACGCGAGCGCCTGCCGGTGTTGCGCAATCGCCGCTTTGCGCCACCGCAATTATTATGACGTTTTTTTAAACAAGGCTTGATTCACCTTGTTACAGATTGCTATTGTGTCCGCGCGTCAAATAGCCGTTAATTGTATGCGTGTATGATGGCGTATTCGCAGCTTGTATTAGAGAAGAAGGTTAGCTATGGGTGAGATTAGTATTACCAAACTGCTGGTAGTCGCAGCGCTGATTATCCTGGTGTTTGGTACCAAAAAGTTACGCACGCTGGGTGGAGACCTGGGCTCGGCTATCAAAGGCTTTAAAAAAGCCATGAGCGATGACGATGACAGTGCGAAGAAGACCAGTGCTGAAGAAGCGCCGGCACAGAAGCTCTCTCATAAAGAGTAATTCGCGACGAGTTTCCTGATGAAGGAGGCTCGCTTCCGACGGGGAGACCGCGTCGGCAAAGAGGCCGCAGCGTTAACGCTGCGGCCTCTTTATGTTATATGCACGAAGTTTCGCCGAAAAAGATGCAACCAACTGTTACCGCGTCGGGTTTTTTACTGAGTAATGGAATGCATCGGCAGGATGGGCCGCAGCGCGAAAAATATTACGCCGCGGCCGGAGGGGTTACTTCACTTCCATGCCTTTGGCCTGCAGGTCGGCATGATAGGATGAACGAACGAACGGGCCGCAGGCAGCATGGGTAAAGCCCATGGCCATCGCTTCGGCTTTCATCTCTTCGAACTCATCCGGGCTCACGTAGCGCTGTACCGGCAGGTGATGGCGGCTCGGCTGCAAATACTGGCCTAACGTCAGCATGGTGACGCCGTGGCGACGCAGATCGCGCATCACTTCAACGATTTCAGCGTTGGTTTCGCCTAAACCAACCATCAGGCCTGATTTCGTCGGGATCTCTGGATGCGCTTCTTTAAAGCGTTCCAGCAGCTTCAGCGACCAGTTGTAGTCGGCGCCCGGGCGTACCTGGCGATACAGGCGCGGCACGTTTTCCAGGTTATGGTTAAACACGTCCGGCGGCGTCGCCTGGAGGATTTCCAGCGCACGATCCATACGGCCGCGGAAGTCCGGTACCAGGGTTTCAATTTTAATCGTCGGGCTTTTTTCACGAATCGCTTTGATGCAGTCGGCAAAGTGCTGAGCGCCGCCATCGCGCAGATCGTCACGATCCACGGAAGTCACCACCACATAGCGCAGCGCCATATCGGCGATGGTTTGCGCCAGCTTCTGCGGCTCGTTGGCGTCCGGCGTCACCGGGCGACCGTGGGCAACATCGCAGAACGGGCAACGGCGGGTACAGATGGCGCCCAGAATCATAAAGGTTGCCGTTCCGTGGTTAAAACATTCCGCGAGGTTGGGGCAAGAGGCTTCTTCGCACACGGAGTGCAGGCCGTTCTTACGCATCGCTGCCTTGATCCCCTGGATACGGGACGAGTCAGCCGGAAGTTTGATTTTCATCCATTCCGGTTTTCTGAGCAGAGCTTCACGCTCAGTTGCCACGTTTTTCACCGGGATAAGGGCCATTTTATCGGCATCGCGGTATTTAACACCGCGTTCCATCACAATGGGTTTACTCATAGCGTGCGTGTTCCAGTTGCGAGTGACGAAGGAAAGCGAATCAATTCAAGTAAATGTTGCATTTATCAACTATTTTTGAATTAAACGCAGGCAGTATATCATTGATACGGGGGATAAAGCAGCCTGCTGGCCGGCAAATTGTAAAATAGTTGTTGTTTTATGCTTTTCCCTCACGTGCTTTATCGACTAAAAAGCCTGGCGAATCGTCTCGACGATCTCTTTCAACAAGGGCTCCTGCGCGCTGAGCTTGTTATAGTGCAGCGCAATATCAATTCTTTCTTCCCGTAGAGGCGGAAAATCGATCATTTTTAAGGGCCAAATCTTCTCGACCAGCGAGAACATTCCGGACGTGATTAGCCCCAGCATATCGCTGTCGTTGACCAGGGCTGCCTGAGTTAACAGATTGTAGCTGCTGAACCCATAGCGACGTTCGCCGAGATGCTCCTGCAGGTGGCGCAGGATGGTCGTATAGCGCTGGCCTTCAGGCTGCAGAAGCGCGAATTCATATTGACTCAGGTTTGCTGAGGTTGCCGGCAGCGCCAGGGCCGGATGCCCTGCCCGGCAGAAGATATGTACGCTATCCTGAAACAGCACATGGTGCGTAATCGCCTGCCCGCTATGGGGGAAGCTGTCAATCAGCAGGTCAACCTGACGCTGGTTTAACTGGCTGGCCGCGTCGGTGATGGCGACATTGTGCAGCAAAATCTGGGGAAAGACGCTCCGCAGCTGTCTGGTGATAACCGGCATGATCAACGCGCCAATGGCCGGCGAGGTAGCCACGGTTATCACCCGCTCGCTACGGGTATTTCCGGTTAAATCCAGGGCGTTGAGAAATGCTTCCATACCCTGGCTAATATGCTTATGAAGATGCGAGGCATAAGCCGTTGGCGTCACGCCCTGGCCCTTACGGATAAAAAGCGGGTCAGGGAAGAGGGCGCGCAGTTTGTTGATGGACTGACTAATCGCAGAGGGCGTGATATTCAGTATTTTGGCCGCGTTGACGATACCTTTATGGACGTAAACCGCTTCAAAAATAGTGAGTAAATTGAGATCAATATTACGCAGAATGCGAAACATCTGTCGATCGTGGCGATCGTCAAGGCGTTCGGTTGGTTCTGGCTGAGAGTTATTTTCGTCCACTCTATATTTCCGCTAGTGATGATTAGCACCATTATAGCGGGCACAATGATTTTATTAGTGATAATTGATTGCAAAAATAAAGACTTAATCCAGCCTGATGGAAAAATGTGACGTCCCGCGCTCACGGGACGTGATGGCTAGCGGGATTGAATAAATTCCGCCGGCGGATCGTTCAGTAAAGCCAGCAAATTGGCGGCGAGGCGTGGCGCGACGGTATCCGTACGAGCATCAGGCCGCCACTGGCGCATCTGCGTCATCTCCATTCCGGCATAACCGCATGGGTTAATCCTGAGGAATGGTGACAGATCCATGTTGATATTCAGCGCCAGACCGTGGAATGAGCAACCTTTGCGGATGCGCAAACCCAGAGAGCAGATCTTCTGTTCGCCCACGTAGACGCCGGGCGCGTCTGCCCGCGGGTGCGATTCAATACCATACTCCGCCAGGGTGTTAACGACAGTTTGCTCTAAAAGAGTCACCAGCTCACGCACGCCCAGCTTGCGGCGTTTAAGATTTAGCAGAACGTACATCACCTGCTGTCCGGGGCCATGATAGGTGACCTGTCCGCCGCGATCGCTCTGAATAACCGGTATCTCGCCGGGGACCAGAACATGTTCAGCCTTTCCGGCCTGACCCTGCGTGAACACCGGATGATGCTCCACCAGCCAGATTTCATCCAGGGTGGCATCGTCGCGACTATCGGTAAACTCATGCATTGCCTGCGAGACAGGTTCGTAAGGTTGCAGGCCGAGCTGGCGGATGAGGATTTTATTGTGCTGCAAAACAACGTCTCCGCAGAGAGAGAATGATTTGAGTGGGGGAGTATATCACAGCGAGAAAGACCCGGCGCAGGGCCGGGGCGGGGGAATCGATTTACAGCACCATCCGTACGATTTCAATATTGCCCAGTTCTTCATACAGGGTTTCTACCTGCTCAATGTGGGTTGCATTGATGGTAATAGAGACTGAGTGGTAGTTGCCTTTGCTGCTGGGTTTTACCGTCGGAGAGTAATCACCTGGTGCATGGCGCTGTACCACTTCAACCACCTGGTCAACCAGCTCCGGCAACGCCTGTCCCATTACTTTGTAAGTAAATGGAGTAGGGAATTCAAGCAGTTCGTTAAGTTTGGTTTTCATGTCAGCTCCGGTGTTACAACAAAAAATAATAACTCCCACGACGTGTGGGAGTTATCAGGATATCTAGTATATGGGGATGTAAATCACACTTTCAAGTGGTCGATTTTTAACCAAACCAGTGATGGAACATTAACTTAATGTAATCAATGATTTTGCCGAAGAAATTGCCTTCCGGGATTTCCTGCAGTACGACCAGAGGGCGCTGATCGATCGTTTTGCCATCCAGCTGGAAGTTAATCGTGCCGACCACCTGATTTTTCTGCAGCGGCGCATGCAGCTCGGCGTTATTTAGCACGTAGCTGGCCTTCAGATCTTTCATGCGGCCGCGCGGGATAGTCAGATAAACGTCTTTATCCACGCCGAGAGAGGCGCGATCGCTATCGCCGAACCAGGCGGGTTCAGAGGCGAACTCTTTACCGGCTTTAATCGGGTTAACGGTTTCGAAGAAGCGGAAGCCCCAGGTCAGCAGCTTTTTGCTTTCGGACTCGCGGCCTTTGTAAGTACGGCCGCCCATTACGGCGGAGATCAGGCGCATCTGGCCTTCGGTTGCGGAAGCCACGAGGTTATAGCCCGCTTTGTCGGTATGGCCGGTTTTAATCCCGTCGACGTTCAGGCTGTTGTCCCACAGTAGTCCGTTGCGGTTGAGCTGGCGAATACCGTTGAAGGTAAACTCTTTTTCTTTATAGATGGTGTATTCGTTCGGGACATCGCGCACCAGCGCCTGGCCAATAAGCGCCATGTCGCGCGCGGAGCTGAACTGACCATCGGCATCCAGGCCGTGAACGGTCTGGAAGTGGGTGTTTTTCAGGCCAAGGGCGTTAACGTAGTTGTTCATCAGGCTGACGAAGGCATCCTGGCTACCGGCGACGTAGTCGGCCATCGCCACGCAGGCGTCGTTGCCGGACTGCAGGTTGATACCGCGGATCAGCTGGGAAACCGGCACTTGCATACCCGGTTTAAGGAACATCAACGAGGAGCCTTTAAAGACCGGGTTGCCGGTCGCCCATGCGTCGTTACCCACGGTGACCAGATCGGACTCTTTAAACTTGCCCGCCTTCATGGCCTGACCAATCACATAGCTGGTCATCATCTTGGTCAGACTTGCCGGGTCACGGCGGGAGTCGGCGTTGTTTTCTGCCAGTACTTTGCCTGAGTTGTAATCGATAAGAATCCAGGATTCGGCGTCAATCTGCGGGGCGCCTGGGATCATAGTTTTGATATTCAGGTCATCGGCGCGGGCAGCGGAGGACAGCGCTGCCACGGAGAGCGCCGTAACGAGTAAACGAGCGGTAAAAGAGGTCTTCATGGTCTGAACAACGGCATCCGTGATGGAGTTAAAAAAGTGCCTTACTATAACAAACGCACTACGAACCAGCATCCGACATTGCGCACGACTTTGTTAATGACTTTGTCATGCGCAACGAGCAGGGGACGCGGGTGCGATGCCTTTAGTTGGCGCGAGTAATAAATGACTGCAGCTGAGCTTCGCTTTGCAGACGCTGCTGGATCGTGCTGGCCTGCGCTTTGCTGCTGAATGGGCCGAGCTGAATCCGCCATACCGCGCCGTTTTGCGTGACGCGGCCCGGGACGGAAAATTGCTGGCTCAGACGCTGCTGGTACTGCTGGGCGCGCGATTGATCGCTGACGGCGCCGACCTGCACGACGAAATCTCCGCCGGCGCTGGCCGCTGCGGCAGGCGTCACGGCGGCAGTGGCGGCTACGGCAGGCGCAACGCTGCCTTGTACTGAGCCTGGTGCGGTAACCGGCGCGGTTTGCACGACAGGCTCGCTGCCTTCCAGCACGCCGTTATTCAGCGGCGTCGGCGCGCCGAGGAAACCGCCGCTGCTAACCGGAGCGCCGGTAGTGTCTTCCGGCTTCAGGGTTGAGTTACTGATGGCGTGCACGTCAGTTTGTGCGGGTTGACTCATCCCCGCGCTGTTATCGCCGTCAAGATTCGGGCGGGCAGGCAGGGCATAGGTCTGTTTGGCCACTGTCGTACATGCCATCCCCGGACCGGAAAGCGAGCCGTCCGGCGCGACGACGATCGGATCGATGCGCACTTTGGTGTTATTCGAGGTATTGAGGCGATCGGCTGAGGCGCGCGACAGTGAAATCACGCGATCGTTACCGTAGGGGCCGCGATCGTTGATACGTACTACGATCATGCGGCCGTTCGCCAGGTTGGTGATCCGCGCGTAGCTTGGGATCGGCAGCGTGGGGTGGGCTGCGGTAAGCTGCGTGGGATCAAACGCTTCACCCGATGCGGTCAGATTGCTGTTAGGCTCGGCGTCGTAGATAGCTGCGAAGCCCGCCTGGGTGAAGTTAGAGGGATCCTGAACGATTTTATAGCTTTTGCCATCGCGTTCGTAATCCTGATTCGCCGTTGCGTTAGGCGTTTCATACTGCGGATCGGCGCCGCTAATTTCCACCGTCGGGCCATTGCAAACGGCCGGCTGTGGAGTGCTGACCGTTTTTTGTTGAACGTCTTCACCCGAACATGCCGCCAGCAGCCCTGCTGCTATGCAGATCCCCAGCCATTGCTTACGCATCGCGAACCCCTTACACGCTTTTCGACAACATTTTTCTGTGAGTATGGATCGACATAACGATACCAAACCCGGCCATCAATACGATTAGGGCAGAGCCCCCGTAGCTGACCAGCGGCAAAGGTACCCCCACCACCGGTAAAATACCACTTACCATACCAATATTTACGAAGACATAAACGAATAAAATCAACATTAAACCGCCGGCCATGACCCGGCCAAAGGTGGTTTGCGCCTGGGCGGCAATCCACAACCCGCGCATGATAAGCAGAATATAGAGCGCCAGCAGGATCAGCACGCCAATCAGCCCCAGCTCTTCCGCCAGTACGGCAAAGATAAAGTCGGTATGGCGTTCAGGCAGAAACTCCAGCTGCGACTGGGTTCCATGCAGCCAGCCTTTCCCGCGCAGCCCGCCGGAGCCGATGGCAATTTTTGACTGAATAATGTGGTACCCCGCGCCGAGCGGATCGGTTTCCGGGTCGAGCAGCATCATTACGCGCTGGCGCTGATAATCATGCATCAGGAAGAACCAGAGGATCGGAATAAAGGCGGCGACCAGCACCACGGCGATACCGATCAGACGCCAGCTCAGACCAGACAGAAAGAGCACGAATAGACCGGACAGGGCGACCAGAATCGAGGTCCCGAGGTCCGGCTGCGCGGCGACCAGCAGCGTGGGCAGGAAAATCAGCACCAGCGCGATAGCGGTATTTTTCAGCGATGGCGGGCAAACGTCGCGGTTGATAAAGCGCGCCACCATCAGCGGTACGGCTATTTTGGCGATTTCCGACGGCTGGAAGCGGACGATGCCGAGATCCAGCCAGCGCTGCGCCCCTTTAGAGATGGCGCCGAAGGCATCAACCGCCACCAGCAGGATAATACAGAATATATAGAGATAGGGCGCCCAGCCCTCATAGACCCGCGGCGGAATTTGCGCCATGACGATCATAATAACAATCCCCATGGCGATCTGGCCGATTTTACGCTCCATCATGCCCATGTCCTGACCGCTGGCGCTCCAGATAACCAGCGCGCTATAGGTCAGCAGCGCCAGCAGGATAAGCAGCATGGTGGGGTCGAGGTGGATTTTATCCCATAGCGATTTTTTATTCGGATTATCAGTCATTATTGATCCTCCCCAGCCGTTACCGCCGGGTTTTCACTCGGCAGGTTGGTGTTGTTATCGCCCAGCATTATATGATCGAGAATCTGACGCATAATGGTACCGACTGCCGGACCTGCGCCGCCGTTCTCAAGAATAATGGCCACGGCAACCTGGGGGTTGTTGTAAGGGGCAAACGCCGTCATCAGTTTATGGTCACGCAGGCGTTCAGCGATTCTGTGCGCGTTATAGGTCTCGTTGGCTTTCAGGCCGAAGACCTGAGCGGTACCCGATTTGGCCGCAATTTTATACGGCGCGCTGGCGAAGTATTTATGCGCGGTACCGTTGCCGCGGTTGGCGACGCCAAACATCCCGTCTTTGGCGATTTCCCAAAAACCAGAGTGAATATCGCCGACCGGCGGTTCATGGGGCTGAACCCACGGCACCGGTTTGCCGTCCTCCACCGTGCTCTGCAGCAGGTGCGGCACTTTAACCACACCGTCGTTAATCAGGATCATCAGCGCCTTGTTCATCTGGATAGGCGTTGCGGTCCAGTAGCCCTGTCCGATCCCGACCGGAATGGTATCGCCCTGGTACCAGGGTTTCTTGAAGCGCTTGAGCTTCCATTCGCGGGTCGGCATGTTGCCGGAGCGCTCTTCCGCCAGGTCAACGCCGGTATAGTGGCCATAGCCGAATTTGCCCATCCACTCCGACAGGCGATCGATACCCATATCGTAGGCAACCTGATAGAAGTAAGTATCGGCCGACTCTTCCAGCGCTTTAGTGACGTTCAGATGGCCGTGGCCCCACTTTTTCCAGTCGCGGTAGCGTTTATCCGAGCCGGGAAGCTGCCACCAGCCGGGGTCAAACAGGCTGGTGTTGCGGGTAATAACCCCGGCGCTGAGCGCCGAGACGGCCACGTAAGGCTTAACCGTTGATGCTGGTGGATAAACGCCCTGGGTCGCGCGGTTGACCAACGGCGTATTAGGATCGTTAAGCAGCCCGGAGTAGTCTTTGCTGGAAATACCATCAACGAACAGGTTGGGGTCGTAGCTTGGCGTCGAGACCAGCGCGAGGATGGCGCCGGTACGCGGGTCTGTGACCACGACCGCCGCGCGGCTGCCGGCCAGCAGCGTTTCAATATACTGCTGTAGCTTCAGGTCGAGCGTTAAATAGATATCGCGCCCGGCCTGCGGCGGAACCTCTTTCAGCTGGCGAATTACCCGGCCGCGGTTGTTTACTTCAACTTCTTCATAGCCGGTCTGCCCGTGCAGGACATCTTCGTAATAGCGTTCGATCCCCAGCTTGCCGATATCGTGCGTGGAGGCGTAGTTAGCCAGCTTTCCCTCTTTATCCAGGCGATCGACGTCTTTATCGTTAATTTTGGAGACGTAGCCGATAACGTGGGTCAGGGCTGAATTATAGGGATAGTAGCGGCGCTTATAGCCTTTGACTTCTACGCCGGGAAAACGGTACTGGTTAACCGCGAAACGGGCGACCTGTACTTCGCTGAGATTGACTTTCACCGGAATGGAGGTAAAGCGGTGGGAGCGGGCGCGCTCTTTTTTAAAGTTCGCTACATCGTCATCGGTGAGATCGATAACGTCGCGCAGCGCATCCAGCGTTTGCTGAACGTTGTCGACCTTCTCCGGCATCATTTCCAGCTGGTAAATCGTGCGGTTGAGCGCCAGCGGCGTGCCGTTGCGATCGTAGATAATGCCGCGGCTTGGCGGAATAGGGACCAGCTTGATGCGGTTTTCGTTTGAACGCGTTTGATAGTCGGTGTAACGCACAATCTGCACGTTATAAAGATTGGCGATCAATACGCCGGTAAGCAGCAAAATCCCCAAAAAAGCGACCAGCGCCCGGCGCACGAACAGCGAGGATTCAGCCGTATAGTCGCGGAAAGAATTCTGTAATTTCATTCGCTGCTTAGTCTACCCTGGTCATCATTACTCACGGTGGTAAGGGTGGTTGGTGGTAATGCTCCACGCCCGATACAGACTCTCGGCCACCAGTACGCGAACCAGCGGGTGAGGTAAGGTGAGCGTTGAGAGCGACCAACTTTGTTCCGCTGCCGCTTTGCAGGCGGGTGAAAGGCCTTCCGGGCCGCCGATGAGCAGACTGACGTCCCGGCCATCCTGTTTCCAGCGTTCCAGTTCGCGCGCCAGCTGCGGCGTATCCCATGGTTTCCCCGGAATATCCAGGGTGACGATGCGGTTTTTGCCTGCGGCCGCCAGCATCATTTCACCTTCTTTTTCCAGAATTCGCTTGATGTCGGCATTTTTGCCGCGTTTTCCGGCGGGGATTTCCACCAGTTCGAACGGCATATCTTTTGGAAAACGGCGCAGATATTCGCTAAAGCCGGTCTGAACCCAGTCCGGCATTTTGGTGCCAACGGCTACCAGGTGCAGCTTCACGCGTTAACTCCAGAGTTTTTCCAGCTCGTACAGACGACGGCTCTCTTCCTGCATGACGTGAACCATAACGTCGCCGAGATCGACGACAATCCAGTCCGCGGCGGCTTCGCCTTCAACGCCCAGCGGCAGCATACCGGCGGCGCGAGACTCTTGCACTACGTGGTCGGCGATGGACATAACATGGCGCGTAGAAGTGCCTGTGCAGATAACCATGCAATCGGTGATGCTAGATTTGCCATGAACGTCAATGGCAACGATGTCCTGACCTTTCAGGTCATCAATTTTGTCGATAACAAAATCCTGGAGTGCTTTACCCTGCAAGAGTTCCCCCTGGGTGTGTGAAGAGTGATAATAATAAACAGCCTGACAGTATACCTGAACTGGTAGCAAAATCGGGATAAATGTCGATAAATGGGCGGTTAAGGCCGCTATCATCCCATCCATCGCCGATGATTGCATCGCCATTTTTGTAAAACAATTTCTGCAAAGTTCAAATGGTAAATGCAGCCTGGCTGCGGAGAATAACAGCCTGCTTTGCCCTGTCAATGGTCTGCGCGCAATTCTTCTTCCGCCAGCCAAACTGCCCGGCTATTCAGCACGCGCAGGGTAGTGAAATCGGGCTGGAGATCGACAAGGCTCCACGCGCCGTGCTCGATGGGGAAGTGCCACATCGCCGAATCCGGCATATTCAGAAGTTGAGCGATTAACAGGCTAAGCACGCCCTGGTGGCCGACGATCAGCAGATGACTAAGTTCCCGGTGCTGAGGGAGGGCGGCGGTGAAGCCGGAGACGCGTTCGGCGAACGCCTGAAAGCCTTCACCGTTAGTGGGCGCCGCATGCTGCCAGTCGGCGCACCACGCGGCGTAGTTTTCCGCATCTTCATGCTGTAAATCGCGATGGTGGCGCATTTCCCAGTCGCCGAAGAACATTTCATTGAGCTCGGCGAAGGACTGGCGAGGGACGTCACGGTCGCCAAGCAGCAGGCTGGCCGTACGCTGGGTGCGCTCAAGTTCACTGCAAAACACGCGCTGAAAAGGAACGGCCTGCAGCCGCTTTCCCAGCGTTTGCGCTTGTCTGATTCCGCGTTCGGTTAAGGCTGTGGGAGCATGTCCGCTATAGAGGCCCGCGACGTTGGCCTCGGTCTCGCCATGACGAACTAACCATAACTTCATGATGACCCTCTCGAAAGGAGTCTATAAGACTCTCCTTGTGGCAAGGCTAGCAGTAGAGCTTCTGCTCATGGATATAGTCGAGCACGGTTTCCGGCAGCATGTCCGCGCAGGGCTCGCCAGCTTCAAGACGCTGGCGAATCAGGGTGGCAGAAATATCAAACCACGGCGTTTCGGCCAGGTAGATAACGCCCGCCGGGCTGCTATGCAGCCGCTCGACGTCATGAGTGAGATGTTTGTCCAGCCACTGCTGATCCTGCTCGCACGCCATGGTCAGCGGATAACCCGGGCGTCGGCAAACGATCAGATGTACGTTATCAAGAATGCTTTCATACTCGTGCCAGGTGGTAAAGGTGAGCAGCGAATCCTGGCCAATGATAAACGCCAGGGGGCGCTGTGGCCCTTGCTCCTGGCGCCACTCGCGTAGGGTTTGCGCTGAATATGACGGCGTGTCGCGCTTAAGCTCACGATCGTCGAGGATAAACAGCGGTTTATCCGCGATGGCCAGCGCCAGCATATGCCTGCGTTGGTCGCTGGTGGCTTCGGGCTGCGGGCGGTGCGGCGGCACATTGTTGGGCACGATGGTGACTTTATTGAGGCCGATAAGGTTGGCCAGAATTTCCACCGGTTTAAGGTGACCGTAATGCACCGGATCGAAGGTGCCGCCGTACATCGCCTGTAACTGAGTCATATCAACCATCAATAAAAACGTCTGCCAGCGCTTTATGGCAGAGCAATAAAGAGAGACTTTCCAGCTCGGGCCATACGGAGTGCCCGTAATCCTGCTTGAAGGTAAGCTCCGCGCGGGTCAACAACGTGACGGCCTGACGCAGCTGGTCGGCGCTCAGGCGTGCCAGCGCGTCGCTGACCAGCTGGCGGCGGTTTTGCCATACGCGATGCTTGTCAAACAGCGAACGCAGCGGCGTATGGGCCGATTGCCGCTTCAGGTTGACCAGCAGCAGCAGCTCGCGCTGTAGGGTGCGCAGCAGGATAGCCGGCTCGCTGCCTTCCAGACGCAGCTGTTGCAGAACGTGGAGAACGCGCTTGCTTTTACCGGCCAGCAGCGCATCCACCCAGTGATAAGGTGTGAAATGCGCAGCATCATTCACGGCTTGCTCAACCCGCGGCAGCGTCAGTTTACCATCCGGCCACAGCAGCGAAAGGCGCTCAAGAGCCTGGGCCAACGCCAGCAGATTACCCTCATAGCAGTAGCACAGCAGCTGGCTGGCCGCGTCATCAAGCTGCAGATTATTCTGCTTTGCGCGCGCGGCGAGCCAGCGCGGCAGCTGGGCATATTCCGGCGTCTGGCAGCTAACCTGCACCGCCCGGCTGGTCAGCGCCGTCATCCACGCGGCGTTCTCCTGCGCTTTCGTTAGCTTATTACCGCGAACGATCAGCAGTAAATCGTCATGCAGCATGCCGACGAGCGTCGCAAGCTGTTCGTTAATTGCCGCATTAGGGCCATTATCGGGCAGGATCAGCAGCAGCGTCTGGCGGCTGGAAAACAGGCTCATGGCCTGACTTAACGAGAAGAGGGCGGGCCAGTCGGTACTGGCATCAACGGTGGCGGTGTGGTGTTCGATAAAGCCCTGGGTCGCGGCCGCTTCGCGGATGGCGTCCTGGCTCTCCTGCAGCAGCAGCGGATCGTTGCCAAGCAGCAGATAGGCCGCGCGCAGCCCTTCAGTGAGCTGCGCGCGGAGCTGTTCCGGGTACAACCGAATCATCAGTTACCCAGCGTGGTGGAGACGCGATTGCCGGAGGTGGAAGCGGCTGGGGTCGTGGCGACCGGCTTCTCATCCTCTTTGGTGGCTTCGACATCCGCAACGTGTACGCTCGGCAGCTTACGGATCAGCTGCTCTGCCGCTTTGTCGTACATTTCCTGAACGATCATGTCCTGCTCGGCATCTTTCGCTAACGCCGCCTGCGGGTTATCGAAGAACGAGCGGTAGACTTTGGTCGTGATGGGATAGATATCATGACCTGGGATCAGGACGCTGGCGTTTACCGTCATCACCATCTGATATTCCGCAGTACGGCCGTCCTGAAAAATAGACGCCGTATCTTTCTGAATGGACGATGTCTCCAGACGCAGGGAAGGAATATCCTTGCGCAGCGTACTGCTATCGACCAGTTCAACCCCGTTCAGACGCAGCTGATTACGGACGGCACGACTTAATGGACCATTAGGATCGCCCGACTGGAAGATCATGGTTTTCATTGCGGTCGGAACCTGCGTAGTGCTACGCAGGTGCCAGCCACAGCCGGCGGTGATTAACACCGCCAGAGATAACAACAATGTTGCCAGATATCGCACGCTTCCTCCTGCGCTTAGCCAACGACCAGATTGAGCAGTTTACCCGGAACGTAGATCACTTTACGTACGGTCACACCGTCGAGATATTTCGCAACCAGATGCTCCTGACCCGCACGCTCACGAACCTGCTCTTCGGTTGCATCCACCGCAACGGTAATTTTACCACGAACTTTACCATTTACCTGGACCACGACCAGAGTGGTGTCTTCAACCATCGCGCTTTCGTCAGCGACCGGCCACGGCGTGTTGTCAATATCGCCTTCGCCGCCCAGCTCCTGCCACAAGGTAAAGCTGGCATGCGGAGTGAACGGGTTGAGCATACGAACCACGGCCAGCAGGGCCTCACGCATCAGCGCGCGATCCTGTTCACCTTCCTGCGGCGCTTTCGCCAGCTTGTTCATCAGCTCCATAATCGCCGCAATCGCGGTGTTGAAGGTCTGACGACGGCCGATATCATCGGTCACTTTCGCGATCGTTTTATGCACGTCGCGACGCAGCGCTTTTTGATCTTCGCTGAGGCTGGCAACGTCCAGCGCAGCGGCTTCGCCCTGGGAGGTATGTTCGTAGACCAGTTTCCAGACGCGTTTCAGGAAGCGGTTCGCACCTTCCACCCCGGATTCCTGCCACTCAAGCGTCATGTCGGCCGGAGAAGCGAACATCATAAACAGACGCACGGTGTCCGCGCCGTAGCGTTCAACCATTTCCTGCGGGTCGATTCCGTTGTTTTTCGACTTGGACATCTTGCTCATGCCGGTATAGACCAGCTCGCGGCCCTGTGGGTCGAAGGCTTTAACGATACGGCCCTTCTCGTCGCGCTCGGTAGTCGCTTCTTTCGGCGACACCCAGTTACGCTCGCCGTTTTCGCCAACGTAGTAGAAGGCATCCGCCAGCACCATCCCCTGGCAAAGCAGCTGTTTAGCCGGTTCGTCAGAGTTCACCATGCCCGCGTCGCGCATCAGCTTGTGGAAGAAGCGGAAATAGAGCAGGTGCATAATGGCGTGTTCGATCCCGCCGATATAGATATCGACAGGCAGCCAGTAGTTCGCCGCTTCCGGGTCCAGCATACCCTGGTCGTAGTGCGGGCAGGTGTAGCGCGCGTAGTACCAGGAGGACTCCATAAAGGTGTCAAAGGTATCGGTTTCGCGCAGCGCCGGCTGGCCGTTAACGGTGGTTTTCGCCCACTCCGGATCGGCTTTAATTGGGCTGGTGATCCCGTCCATCACGACATCTTCCGGCAGAATAACCGGCAGCTGATCTTCCGGCGTCGGCATCACGGTGCCGTCTTCAAGGGTGACCATTGGGATCGGCGCGCCCCAGTAGCGCTGACGGGAAACGCCCCAGTCGCGCAGGCGGTAGTTCACTTTACGTTCGCCGACGCCAAGAGACGCGAGCTTATCGGCGATAGCATTAAAGCCCGCCTCGTGATCCAGACCGTCGAACTCGCCAGAGTTAAACAATACGCCTTTTTCGGTCAGCGCCTGTTCGGAGAGGTCGGGCTCTGAGCCATCGGCGGCCAGGATAACCGGCTTGATGTTCAGACCGTATTTGCTGGCAAATTCGTAGTCGCGCTGATCGTGACCCGGGACGGCCATCACCGCGCCGGTGCCGTACTCCATCAGCACAAAGTTTGCCGCCCATACCGGAATCGCTTCGCCGGTCAGCGGGTGAATGGCTTTGTAGCCGGTATCGACGCCTTTTTTCTCCATGGTCGCCATATCGGCTTCGGCAACTTTGGTATTGCGGCATTCGTCGATAAAGGTCGCCAGCGCGGGGTTATTGGCGGCAGCCTGCTGCGCCAGCGGGTGGCCCGCAGCGACGGCAAGGTAGGTGCAGCCCATAAAGGTGTCCGGGCGGGTGGTGTAGACGGTCAGCTTGTCGGCGTAGTCGTTCACATCGAAGGAGATTTCGACGCCTTCGGAGCGGCCGATCCAGTTGCGCTGCATGGTTTTAACGGTGTCAGGCCAGTGATCCAGGTTATCCAGATCGTTCAGCAGCTCGTCAGCGTAGGCGGTGATTTTAATAAACCACTGCGGGATCTCTTTACGCTCGACTTTGGTGTCGCAGCGCCAGCAGCAGCCATCGATAACCTGCTCGTTCGCCAGTACGGTCTGGTCGTTCGGGCACCAGTTCACCGCGGAGGTTTTTTTGTAGACCAGGCCTTTTTTATACAGCTCGGTAAAGAACTTCTGCTCCCAGCGGTAGTATTCCGGGGTGCAGGTCGCCACTTCACGGCTCCAGTCATAGCCGAAGCCCAGCTTCTTCAGCTGGTTTTTCATGTAGGCGATGTTGTCATAGGTCCATGGGGCCGGCGCGGTGTTGTTTTTCACCGCTGCGCCTTCCGCAGGTAGGCCAAACGCATCCCAGCCGATAGGCTGCAGGACATTTTTGCCCAACATACGCTGGTAACGGGAAATCACGTCACCGATGGTATAGTTGCGCACGTGGCCCATGTGTAGTCGACCAGAAGGATAGGGAAGCATCGACAGGCAGTAATACTTCTCTTTGCTCTCGTCTTCGGTAACTTCAAAGGTACGCTTCTCGTCCCAGTGTTGCTGGACTTTTGATTCTATCTCTTCCGGGCGGTATTGCTCTTGCATGGCAGCCAGTGGTCCTGTTTTCAATACAGCTACAAAATGTAGCCAATGGATGTGTTATTTCAGATCGGCATAGCATAGCCCAAACGCCAACGTCAAAACAGCCTTTCACACACTTACCGAGATGAAAGCGGTAGAGAAAATTTCGCGACTCTGTGGCTTGGCTTGCAGAGCAATCCGCAGATAACGTCTACCATTATAAGAAGTTAACCACACCGGAGGCGAAAAGATGAACAAGGTTGCTCAATTCTACCGAGAGCTGGTGTCGACGCTCAGCGAGCGGTTACGCAATGGAGAACGCGATATAGACGCGCTGGTGGAGCAGGCCAGGGTCAAGATTAGCCAGTCCGGCGAGTTAACGCAGAGTGAAATCGACAACGTTATTCGCGCCGTCAGACGCGATCTGGAAGAGTTCGCCCTCAGCTATGAAGAGAGCCAGGATGAGCTAACGGACAGCGTCTTTATGCGGGTGATCAAAGAGAGCCTTTGGCAGGAGCTGGCGGATATTACCGACAAAACCCAGCTTGAGTGGCGCGAAGTGTTCCAGGACCTCAGCCACCACGGCGTTTATCATAGCGGCGAAGTGGTCGGGCTCGGCAATCTGGTGTGTGAGAAGTGCCATTACCATCTGCCGGTGTATACGCCGGATGTGCTGCCGCGTTGCCCCAAATGCGGGCACGATCAGTTCCAGCGTCGGCCATTTGAGCCATAAACGATAAGGCCCGGAGTTGAATATACCGGGCCTCGGATAAACTCAGCGGCTCATGTCAATTTTATAAAATGCCGGCGCTGGTAGCGCCGGCATTTCAGAGTGTAGTTCAATAAGATGGCTGGTTTGCGGTTAATAATTTATTTGGTGGTGTTAACTTCCGTTAACTTGAAATACTGTTCGCCACCCACTTCAGAAGCATATCGCTGAGAAGTATTCAGGACCAGTTTATTGCCGCTCAGTAAGCCGGCATCGCAGGTGAACAGTTTCAGGAACCCGCATTTATAGCCGCCGTTAACCACTTGTTTTGCATTTAAGGTCATCGTTCCGCCAGCTACGATTTTGTCGCGGTTGATAATGTTGCCTTTATTGTGGGTATCAATGGTGAAATCGCCAAAGGATTCCATAATCCATTTATTTACCAGATCTGAGTTGGTGGAAATGTTGATGGTCCCACCAATAATTTCTCCGCTGTTTTGCATCGCGTTGTTATTAAAGTTTAAGACAGCAGAATCGCCGCGCACGGTTCCCCCATCGTTATTCAGCCAGTTGCTGTTGGTTGTCAGTATATTGCTGGCGAGTATTTTGCTATCACGGTTTAACGCCAGCGTACCATTCGTCTGGATGGTGACGTTACCCCCTTTTAAGGTTCCCGAGTTGCTGATTTCACCGGATGAGAGCGCTTTATCTTTAACCGATTGAATCACGAGATTGTCCGTTCCGTGAATGTTACCGGTTACCTTGAGCGAGCTACCGCTAAAAGCAATGCTGGTATTTTTCGCCCGGGTTGAACCGCCGTTATCGATATTGCCAAGAGCCGATACTAGCAGTTGATTATCAGAAAGAAGATTAGAGCCGTAAGCCGTTTTCAGGTTGCCGTTAGTCGCTACGCTTAATGCCGTGCTGCTTTTGATGGTGCCGTTGTTTTCGATATTTCCAGAGGCGCTGACCATCAACTGTTTGCTGCTGGATATGGTTCCGTTGTTGGTAAGTGTTTGTAATCCATTGATAATTGTAATGTTTGTCGTCGAGATGTTACCCGTGTTTTTAATATTCCCGGCGGCGGCGATCTGCGTAAGCATACCGTTGCTGGTGATCGATCCTTCGTTGGTCAGTGAACCGTTACTGGACATTGTCAGTGTGCTATTGGCGACAATCGCGCCTTTATTGCGTACGCCGAGACCTAAGTCGTTGCCAATCATGCTGATGCTGTTAGCTTTAATTCCGCCAAGATTGCTAATATCAATGCTGTATTCCGGAATCAGCATCTGTAGTACCGTAGGCGTTTTACCCGCAGAGGTCATTTGCCCTGTATTGTTGTCAAGCGTGAAATTTCCTGCGGCTACCGTCGCGTTGGGAGTGCTGACGGTACCGTTAATGGCAATAGCATTTGCCAGCAGGGTGGCATAGCTATTTGTTGCATTCATCCCGTTTTGCCCAATAGTGATCTGACCTTGGGAGATGGTATAGCTGTCAATCGCGCCACTGTCGTTGAGCTTTACCTGGCCGGTGGTTAAAACCGCGCGATCGGTGTTAATAAAGCTACAGCCTGAGCAGGAGATTCCGTTTGGGTTAGCGATGATAACGTCGGCTTTTTGGCCGGCGACTTCGATAAATCCATTGAGCGAGCTGGATTTATTTGAGGTCACTTCATTGAGGATCACCGAAGCGCCGCCATTAGCCAGATTATTGTTTTTAGCGATATTGCCTAAGGTGTCGTGAGTAAGATCGCTGGAACTATTGTTGAGAATCATGCCCTTGTTACTGACATTAAAGTCACGGTACATATTGTGAGAAACGCCCGCTGCGTTAGGCGTTTCAATATCAACGACGGTAGCTCCGGATGAGTGGGTCCAGACCGTCGGATCGGCATAGACGTAAGACGAACTGAGTGCTGCCGCCAGGGCGACATAAGTAAATTTAAATTTGAACATTGCGTTTATTCCTTTAAATAAATTGCCTAAAAGTTGATGAATGTTTATTAGTTTACTTAACGACGTTAATACCTCCAGTTGAGCGAGAAACCAAGGTTGAGCGGATCGCTATGAAAACGATCGGGTTTAATGAACGGCGTACCGATAAAAAAATCATACTGCGTGGAAAATAGCTGGCCGCGCAGCCCGCTTACGGCGCCGGAAATAACTTTACCCTGTTTATATTTTTCACTGCCGGTGATGCGGCCAATATCCAGACCAAAATATAATTGCCGATCCGGGGTTGGCATATCCCAGATAAAATCATTACGCCAGTACCAGCCTTGGTTGCCGGACAGCGAATTTTCTCCATCAAAACCCCGTACCGTCCAGCGGCTGCCGATATTAAATTTATTATCCGTGGATAAAATATCGGGACTAAACTGAGCATTAATATGCGGCGCGTAGCTGAAACGATCGCCGGTAATATCAAATTTCATAAATGCCTGAATATCAGCATGTATCACCCGCGAAAGTGGGCTGTAGAGACCCGCTTTTTCCTCAAGGGTTGGCATGGAGCTAAGCCAGGGCAAGCTGCGCTGAATGCCCAGGCTGGCATCGATGATTTTTTTATTGAAGTAGCGCTGCTGGCGAAGGGTCAATTCCCAAACCGGGTTCTGCTTGCGCATAACCTTGAGTTCGCTGCCGCCAAAATAGTAACGAGACGTGCTTTTTGCAACCCGGGCGTCCAGTGTGGTTTTTTGCTGCCGCGTATGGGAAAGCAGCCTCGAGAGCGTCGCGCTGGCGTAACGGTTTTCGCTTTTGTATTCGGTGGTTGAATAGTTGGCTTTAAATTGCTGACGATATTCGCTCTGCGAGCCGTAAAGGCTTAGCGACCAGTACCCGACAGGAACCGAATAATAGAGGCTGCTATTGTGGTTGCCGTCATTATGCTGATTAAATTCGACGTCGCCTCCGGCGGAGACATAGAAAATATCGTTAAGCGTAGCCATATCATAGAGATAGAGTGCACCCCCGGACTGATAGCGACCGCTTTCCCGGCTGCCGGCATCATCCATCCACGCGCTTACCTGCCATTTTTTAGCCAGATTACGCGTTATCTGAATATCGCTTTCCGCGTTGTTTTTCCCGGGCTGGATTTTCATTTGCGCCGACGATCCGGGTAGCCGTTGCAGATTGGCCATCCCTTGCTCAAGGTCGGTTAGTTTGAGGATCTCACCCGTGGCGGTAGGTATGGCATTCCACAGGCTGGACGTGGCGCCGCTGTCGGCAGACCATATCATATTGCCTATCTTACCGTAGGTGAGGGTAATGTCTAAAACGCCATCTTCCAGTGACTGTGAAGGTATATCAATAAGTGAAGTAATATACCCCTGGACTATGATTTCATTTTGTAATGCCGTAGCGAGTTGGCGAATGCCTTTAATACCCAGACATTTCTTTTCTGCCTGGACGGCGATATTGCGCAGGAGACGTTGCGTGAGTTTTTCATTTGAGGAGATGATATTGACGTGGCTGATATACCGGCAGGTCTCCTCCACCGGAAAAATAAGTTTATATTTATGCGAGCCAGTGCGCGATGATTGATAATCTTGCTGCTCGGGCTTTAATGCGCTCTGGCGAGCTTTATCCTGTTCAGTTTGATGAGTGTTGTTGGCAACATCCGCAAACGTGGAGGCAGTAAAAATAAAGTAAAGAAAAAGCGCGTTTAACAGTTTGTTATTGTTGTATTTCATGAAGCAATATCCATTTGTTTCATTCGATAATGATGCCCTTGTAAAGGAAATTGAGTTTTGTTCTGACTGGTGTTATGAGCTCGCCAGCAGCTCGTGGTTTTCAATTTTAAGAATTTTATTTTTTATAAAATACCAAAGCGAATTTTTTAAGTACTCAGTGTCCTCGTAAATAGTCGTGCTATGTTAGCGATGCAGGATTATCGAGGCTACGATGTTAATCCTGAATTTTATTTGAATTGGTCATTTCAACTTGTGAATTATCAGCGATGGGGTGTGAATATATGGGTGGCGGTTATTTAAGCGTGGGCGAGTGATTATAATTCAATATGATAAGGGGAATAAAAGGACGACGCGCACTTTGCGTGCGCGCCGGAGGCTTAGTGCAGTATTTTGGCGAGGAAGTCTTTCGCCCGTTCTGATTGCGGGTTAGCGAAAAACGCTTCTTTATCCGCGTCTTCGACAATTTTCCCCTCATCCATAAAGATAACCCGATTCGCTACTTTGCGGGCAAAGCCCATTTCGTGGGTGACCACCATCATCGTCATCCCTTCATTCGCCAGTTCAACCATCACGTCCAGTACTTCATTAATCATCTCTGGATCAAGCGCGGAAGTGGGTTCATCAAACAGCATGGCGATGGGGTCCATACACAATGCGCGAGCGATGGCCACGCGCTGCTGCTGGCCGCCAGAGAGCTGAGCGGGAAACTTTTCTGCATGAGCGGAAAGTCCCACGCGTTCCAGCAGCTTGAGCCCTTTTGCGCGTGAAGCGGCTTTATCGCGATTGAGCACCTTAACCTGCGCCAGCGTCAGGTTATCGATAATCGACAAATGCGGGAACAGTTCGAAGTGCTGGAATACCATCCCGACGCGCGAGCGCAGCTTAGCCAGATTGGTCTTTTTATCGTTAACCGTGGTGCCGTCGACGATGATTTGACCCTGCTGGATTGGCTCCAGACCGTTGACGGTTTTAATTAGCGTGGATTTACCCGAGCCTGATGGCCCGCAGACCACCACCACTTCGCCTTTTTTCACTTCCGTGGAGCAATCGGTCAGCACCTGAAAGTGACCATACCATTTTGAAACATTTTTCAGGGTAATCATTACACAGTCCTTTTCTTCAACCAGCTGACCAACAGCGATGCGCTGAGACTAAATACAAAATATACGGCGCCTGCGAACAGGATCATTTCTACCTGGGTTCCATCACGTTCGCCGATAGTGGAGGCGGTACGGAAGAAATCGGCCAGGCTCAGGACGTAGACCAGCGAGGTATCCTGGAACAGCACGATGCCCTGGGTGAGCAGCAGCGGTACCATGGCGCGGAAGGCCTGCGGCAGAATCACCAGCTTCATGGATTGCCAGTGGGTCATGCCCAGCGCCAGCGCAGCGCTGGACTGGCCGCGAGAGATACTCTGAATACCGGCGCGAATAATTTCCGAGTAATACGCCGCTTCAAACATGGAGAAAGCGATCATCGCTGAAATCAGGCGGATATCGGTTTTCGGCGACAGGCCAAGCACGTTCTGCAGGAACCCCGGAACAATCAGATAAAACCACAGCAGTACCATCACCAGCGGAATGGAGCGGAAGACGTTAACGTAGGTTTTGGCAAACCACGCCAGCGGCAGGAAGCTCGACAGGCGCATGACGGCCAGAATCGTCCCCCAGACAATCCCGATAACAATCGCGGTCACGGTAATTTTTAAGGTAATAACCAGTCCAGCCAGCAGATACGGCATGGAAGGAATAATGGAACTCCAGTCAAAATCGTACATTATTTACCCCCCATATTGCCCGGCAGGCGGACCTTACGTTCGACCACGTACATGATCAGCATAATAACGGCGTTGATAAACACGTAGGCGAGGGTGATAGCGGTAAACGACTCCCAGGCATGGGCCGAGTAATCCAGTAGCTTGCCCGCCTGCGCGGCCATATCGGCCAGTCCGATGGTGGAGGCGATGGCCGAGTTTTTCACCAGGTTCATCATTTCAGAGGTCATCGGCGGCACGATAACGCGATAGGCGTTGGGCAGCAGAACGTAGCGGTAGGTTTGCGGTAGCGTTAGTCCCATCGCCAGCCCGGCGTTTTTCTGCCCGCGCGGCAGGGACTGGATGCCGGAGCGAACTTGTTCGCAGACGCGCGCGGCGGTAAACAATCCCAGACACAGCATCGAGGAAACGAAGAACTGAATATTGGGATCCAGCTCGGCCTTAAACCACATACCGATGTTTTCCGGCAGCAGTTCAGGTACCACCAGATACCAGGTAAAAAATTGAACGATAAGCGGAACGTTACGAAAAAGCTCAACGTAACAGGTGCCGATAGTTGACAGCAGACGGTTCGGGACCGTACGGAGAATACCGAAGAGCGACCCCACAAAGAACGCGATAATCCAGGCCGTTACCGACAGGGTGACGGTGACCTGAAAACCACTCCACAGCCAGCCTAAATAGGTGGTGTTGCCGAACGGGGCCTGTTGCAGGAATATCCCCCAGTTCCAGTCTATTGACATAAATGACTCCTGGAAAAAAAAGGGTAGCAGCGCTACCCTCGAAGATTGTTGCTCAGCCTGTTTCGGTATTCGCGGCCGCTGGGGAACGACCAGCCGCCGTATAGTCTGTCCGCGCCGTGGCAACAATCGGGAGGGCAGGATTCCCCGCCCTTTGTTTTTTTAATTAGTTAAGAGCTTTGTCGTTAGGTGATTTGAACAGCGCTTTCATTTCGTCAGAGAGTTCAAAGTTCATATTCAGGTTCTTTGGCGGAATAGGATTTTTAAACCACTTATCGAACCATTTTTCGGCTTCACCGGAAGTCTGAACATGGGCAACCGTGTCGTCCACCAGCGTTTTGAACTGCGGATCGTCTTTGCGCAGCATGCAGCCATAGGCTTCCTGAGACTGAGCGGTACCGACAATCTCCCAGTTATCCGGTTTCTTCGCTTTCGCACGTTCGCCCGCCAGCAGAGCGTCATCCATCATAAAGGCCACCGCGCGACCGCTTTCCAGAGTACGGAAGGAGTCACCGTGATCTTTTGCGCTGATAATGCGCATATTCATTTTTTTCTCGTCGTTCAGCTTGTGCAGCAGAATTTCCGAGGTGGTGCCGGAGGTGACGACGACGGCTTTATCCTTCAGATCCGGGAAATCTTTAATCGCGCCGCCTTTTTTCACCAGCAGACGGGTACCGACAACGAAAATGGTGTCGGAGAACGCTGCCTGTTTTTGACGTTCAAGGTTGTTGGTGGTGGAACCGCATTCGAAATCATAAGTGCCGTTTTGCAGCAGCGGAATACGGTTTTGTGAGGTGACCGGGATCAGTTTGATCTGCAGATCCGGTTTGTTCAGCTTCTTCTTAATGGCATCAACGATCGCGTTCGAGTAGTCCTGAGAGTAGCCGACGACCTGCTGTTTGTTGTCATAGTAAGAGAACGGAACGGATGATTCACGGTGACCGACGACGATAACGCCGTTTTTGGCAATTTTATCCAGAGTGCTCTGGCCAGCGGTGGATGCCGCATCTTCTGCATGCGCCGCACCGGCGGTCAGTCCCATGACCAGCATTGCTGCGGCCAGTTTACGTAATTGCATATCCGACTCCTTATCCTCAGCGCCATCAGACGCTATTGATACCCATTGTGAATGTGTGTGCTTTTTATTGCTGCCGTCTTTGCGTGCAGCATTTGTATGTGTTTGTTAGCATTTAGTTTGGCTTAATGTAAAGATTTTGCTCTTATATTGTTGATTTTTGCGAAGCGCACCGCACCATTTAAAGGCAAAAATCCCCCATTGCACCAAAATAGCGCAGCATGGCGATCGGTGGTGGTGCAACCAGGTTGTACCCTCAAGGATCGCGCTGCTACATCAATTTATTAAGCAATGGTCGTGCCAAAATGGACAAGAAGGAGAGGTGACCGCGGCGACGAATGCCGCCGCGGGAGAAGCAATTAGCGACGGCGCTGGCGCAGACTCATCAGCAGCGCTGCAAAGCCAAACAGCGCGGTTAACGCCCACAGCGGCCAGTTCCCCGTACGCGCGTACGGCGTCAGCCCTGAAGTCGGGGTCACTTTGGTGGTCAATACGGCGCGGGTGAACTGCGGGATCATCTCCTGTATTTCACCGCGCGGGCCGATGACCGCGGTAATGCCGTTATTGGTACTGCGCAGCAGCGGACGGGCCAGCTCCAGCGCGCGCATCCGCGCCATCTGGAAGTGCTGCCACGGACCGATAGATTTGCCGAACCACGCGTCATTAGAGATGGTTAACAGGAAATCCGTATCCGGGCGGAAGTTATCCCGCACCTGCTCGCCAAGAATGATCTCATAGCAGATAGCCGCCGTCAGACGCATATTATGCGCAACCAGCTGCGGCTGCACGTAAGGCCCGCGGCTGAAAGAGGACATCGGCAGATCGAAGAACGGCGCCAGCGGACGCAGAATTGATTCCAGCGGCACAAACTCACCGAACGGCACCAGATGGTTCTTGTTGTAGCGATTCTTTGAGTCGTAGCTGTATGGGTTATCTTTGCCCAGCGTAATAATGGTGTTGTACGTATCGTAGCGATTCTGCGCGTTCAGGCGCGCGTCGACGATACCGGTAATCAGCGCGCTGTTTTTCGACCGCATCAGATCGTCCATCATGCTCAGGAAACGCTGCTGATTGATTTCCAGATCGGGAATTGCGGACTCCGGCCAGACGATCAGCTGCGATTTACCCATGTGCGGTTGGGTGAGATCCAGATAGGTTTTCAGGGTGTTGAGCAGCTGATTCTGGTCCCATTTCATCGCCTGGGGGATATCGCCCTGTACCAGCGAAACCGTGGTTGCGCGTTCCGGCAGCGGTTGATACCACTGAATATAGCGAAGCGGGAAGGGCAGGGCGAACAACACGACGGCGGCGATCAGCGGCTTCCAGCTACGCTGCGCGATAGCGAGTACCAGCAGGCCGCTGACGAGCATCAGCAGGAAGTTAATCGCCTCAACGCCCATCACGGGCGCCAGGCCTTTAAGCGGGCCGTCGATTTGACTGTAGCCGAACTGTAGCCACGGGAAGCCGGTGAGCACCCAGCCGCGCAGAAATTCGCTGATTTGCCAGACCACCGGCGCGGCGATGGTCACGCGTATCCAGCTGGTTTTTGGCCACAGGCGCGAAAGAATACCGGCGAATAACCCGGTATAAAGGGAGAGATACGCGGCCAGCAGAATCACCAGGAAAACGTTAACCGGACCGGGCATGCCGCCGAACTGCGCGATACTCACGTAAACCCAGTTAATACCCGAGCCGAATAGCCCGAGTCCCCAGAAATAGCCAATCGCGGCGCTTTGTAAAGGACGGCGGTTGAGCGTTAAACCCTGCAGGCCAATTAGCGAAATAATCGCCGCCGGCCAGAAGTCATAAGGTGAAAAAGCCAGCGTTCCGCTGGCTCCGAATAACAGCGCCAGCAGCAGGCGTACGCGCTGGCGTTCAATAAGAGAGGCAAATACCATTTAGGTTAATCGTCCCGTTGGATTAGTCTTCCAGCTTCGGCTGCGGGGCATCATCAGGAAGCTTTACATGTACCTGAATAATACGTCGGCTGTCAGCCATTGCGACCTTGAATTGGTAACCATCAATGTCGATAGACTCGCCGCGGGCAGGCAGATGACCAAACGCCTGCATCACCAGACCGCCGATGGTGTCGACCTCTTCATCGCTGAAGTGGGTGCCGTACGCTTCGTTGAAGTCTTCGATTGAAGCCAGCGCGCGCACCGTCCACGTATGGCGGCTTAGCTGACGAAAGTCGATATCTTCTTCTTCGTCGTATTCGTCTTCGATTTCACCGACGATCAGCTCAAGGATGTCTTCAATGGTCACCAGACCCGAGACGCCGCCAAACTCATCGATAACGATAGCCATATGATAACGCTGGGAGCGGAACTCCTTCAGCATGCGGTCAACCCGCTTGCTTTCAGGCACGACAACCGCCGGGCGCAACACTTTTTCCATGCTGAAGGCTTCGGCATCGCTGCGCATAAACGGCAGCAGATCTTTGGCCATCAGAATCCCTTCAATGTGATCTTTATCTTCGCTGATCACCGGGAAACGCGAGTGGGCGGATTCGATGATCACATCGAGGCACTCGTCCAGCGTCTGGTTGCGTTTCAGGGTAATCATCTGCGAGCGGGGGATCATGATGTCGCGGACGCGCTGGTCGGCGATATCCATTACCCCTTCGAGCATATCGCGCGTATCTTCGTCGATAAGGTCGTTTTGCCCGGAATCACGGATCAGCGCCAGCAGTTCGTCACGATTTTTGGGTTCACCGTGAAAGAGCTGGCTGAGTAACAGGGAGAAGAATCCCTTTTTGCTGTTTACTGTGTCGCTACTGTGTGAATTGTCGTCGCTCATGGCGTCGTATGGGTTCTCATGTTGATTAAATAGTCGCTCGTCACGCGTATACTCAGCGCCCGGCATAGCGGCCAGTCGCCGGCAAAGCCGGCAACGGGTTATTCCTTCTCGGCAATGTACGGATCCTCATAGCCCAGAGCAAGCATTATCTCTGTTTCGAGGGATTCCATCTCTTCCGCTTCTTCGTCGATGATGTGGTCATAGCCCAAAAGATGCAGGCTACCGTGGACCACCATATGCGCCCAGTGCGCTTCCAGCGGTTTGCCTTGCTCTTTCGCTTCCTGTTCAACCACCTGACGGCAGATAACCAGGTCGCCAAGCAGCGGCATTTCGATGCCCAGCGGGGCTTCGAACGGGAAAGAGAGCACGTTAGTCGGTTTATCCTTCCCGCGATAGGTCAGGTTCAGCTCGTGGCTTTCCGCTTCATCAACCAGACGAATCGTCAGCTCCGACTCCTCCTGAAACTGCGGGATAACGCTATCGACCCAGCGCTGAAACAGGGCTTCATCCGGCATTCCGCCGTTATCTTCGCAAGCCAGCTGTAAATCGAGAATGACCTGACTCATTTATGCTCCTGTTCCTGGGCTTCGCGTTTGCGCTCGGCGGCCAGCTCTGCTTTACGTTTCTGGTCTGCTTCTTCCCAGGCTTCATAGGCGTTAACGATACGGGCAACCACCGGATGGCGCACGACGTCTTCGCTGTGGAAGAAGTTGAAGCTAATCTCATCGACTTCTGCCAGCACTTCAATTGCGTGGCGCAGGCCCGATTTGGTGCTGCGCGGCAGGTCAATCTGCGTGACGTCGCCAGTGATAACCGCTTTAGAGTTAAAGCCGATACGGGTCAGGAACATTTTCATCTGTTCAATGGTGGTGTTCTGGCTTTCGTCGAGAATGATAAACGCGTCGTTCAGCGTACGGCCGCGCATATAGGCCAGCGGCGCGACTTCAATCACGTTGCGTTCAATCAACTTTTCGACTTTTTCGAAGCCGAGCATTTCAAACAGCGCGTCGTACAGCGGTCGCAGGTACGGGTCCACTTTCTGGCTCAAATCGCCGGGCAGGAAGCCCAGTTTTTCGCCGGCCTCAACCGCCGGACGGGTCAGAAGAATACGGCGGATCTCCTGACGCTCCAGCGCGTCCACCGCGGCGGCGACCGCCAGGTAGGTCTTCCCGGTACCGGCGGGGCCGACGCCGAAGGTAATGTCGTGGTCGAGAATATTGGCGATGTACTGCGCCTGATTCGGCGTACGCGGCTTAATCACGCCACGTTTGGTTTTGATATTGATGGCCTTACCGTAGTCCGGCACGCTTTCGGCGCTTTGCTCAAGCACGCGGGCTTCTTTAATCGCCAGATGAATTTGTTCCGGTTCAATATCCTGAATCTCGCCGCGCATTGGCGCGGTGTCGACGTACAGACTGCGCAGGATATCCGCCGCAGCGGTGACGCAAATCGGTCGACCGGTCAGTTTAAAGTGGTTGTCACGACGGTTAATCTCGATGCCGAGACGGCGTTCCAGCTGTTTAATGTTGTCATCAAACGGGCCGCATAGGCTCAGCAGACGGGCGTTGTCTGCGGGCTCAAGGGTGATTTCGCGAGTGTCTGTGTTCAAACTGTTCCTCTTATGCATAGGTAGCCAGAAGATGGCCTGTCAGGAAATTATTCACGTCATCGGAATATGGCGCAAGCATCCCTGTAGATATTGGGTTGAGGAGAGGAAATACAAGGCCTGCCGGAGCGGCAGGCCTGAACGGATTATGGCTGGTAGATACCGACGCCCAAATCGTTTTCTTTACGGGTGCGGGCAATCACCGACTCCGGGGTTTCCGCGATGCGCAGACCCATTTCGTCCTCGGTGCGCACCACTTTACCGCGCAGGGAGTTTGTCCAGACGTCGGTGATTTCGACGTCGACAAACTTGCCGATCATCTCAGGCGAGCCTTCGAAGTTCACCACGCGGTTATTCTCGGTGCGGCCAGACAGCTCCATGATGCTCTTGCGTGAAGTGCCTTCCACCAGAATGCGCTGCACGGTGCCGAGCATACGCCGGCTCCAGGCCGTCGCCTGCTGGTTGATACGCTCCTGCAGAATATACAGACGCTGCTTCTTATCTTCTTCCGGTACGTCATCGACCATGTCGGCCGCCGGCGTTCCCGGACGCGCAGAGAAGATGAAGCTGTAGCTCATATCGAAATTCACATCGGCGATCAGTTTCATGGTCTGCTCGAAATCCTGCGTGGTTTCGCCAGGGAAGCCGACGATAAAGTCGGAGCTGATCTGAATATCCGGGCGCGCCGCGCGCAGTTTGCGGATAATCGCTTTATATTCCAGCGCCGTGTGGGTTCGGCCCATCAGGTTCAGCACGCGGTCAGAACCGCTCTGCACCGGCAGGTGCAGGAAGCTGACCAGCTCTGGCGTATCGCGGTAAACCTCGATGATATCGTCGGTGAACTCGATCGGATGGCTGGTGGTAAAGCGGATCCGATCGATACCGTCGATCGCCGCAACCAGACGCAGCAGATCGGCAAAGCTGCCGGTGGTGCCGTCGTAGTTTTCCCCGCGCCAGGCGTTCACGTTCTGCCCGAGCAGGTTGACTTCACGCACGCCCTGCGCCGCCAGTTGGGCGATTTCAAACAGGATATCGTCGCTTGGGCGGCTCACTTCCTCGCCGCGGGTGTAAGGCACCACGCAGTAGGTGCAGTACTTGTTGCAACCTTCCATGATGGAAACAAAGGCGCTTGGGCCTTCGGCGCGCGGTTCCGGCAGGCGGTCGAATTTTTCGATTTCCGGGAAGCTGATATCGACGACCGGGCTGCGGTTGCCTCGTACCGAGTTAATCATTTCCGGCAGACGGTGCAGGGTCTGCGGCCCAAAAATAATATCGACGTAATGGGCGCGTTGGCGAATATGGTCGCCTTCCTGAGAAGCCACGCAGCCGCCAACGCCGATGATCAGATTGGGATTCTTCTCTTTCAGCAGCTTCCAGCGTCCTAGCTGATGGAATACTTTTTCCTGAGCCTTCTCACGGATTGAGCAGGTATTGAGCAGCAGCACATCCGCTTCTTCCGCCACTTCAGTGAGTTGATACCCGTGGGTGGCATCCAGCAGATCGGCCATCTTTGATGAATCGTATTCGTTCATCTGACAGCCCCAGGTTTTAATATGGAGTTTTTTTGTCATCGACTTGCTCATGCTTAATTAGGTATACCCAAAGTCAGCGTCTTCACCGGATGTTGCTCTGCAATGTGAAGGGTGACGGATATAAAGCCAGGATTGCAGGGCGCGTATTGTAATGCTTTGACCGCGCCCTGACCAGTACGACCGTAATCACCACAAGCCGAATAAAAATCCGGTAAACTGAGGGGATTCGGGTTTAAGGATAATAGCCATGACAATTCATGCAACAGATGTCGTTATCGTCGGCGGCGGAATGGTTGGCGGCGCCCTGGCGCTTGGCCTGGCGCAGCAGGGCTTTACGGTGACGGTTATTGAAAAAAACGCGCCACCGGCTTTTGATGCTTCTTCACCACCTGACGTGCGTATTTCGGCAATCAGCGCCTCATCGGTAGGGCTGCTGAGAGGCCTCGGCGTCTGGGATAGCGTGCGGAAAATGCGCGCCCATGCCTACCGCCAGCTCGAGACCTGGGAGTGGGAAAGCGCCCACGTTGTCTTCAACGCTGCGGAGCTGAAGCTACCTGAACTGGGCTATATGGTGGAAAACAACGTCCTGCAGCTTGCCCTGTGGCAGGCGCTGGAAGCCCATGAGCGCATATCGCTGCGGGTGGGGATATCGCTCCAGGCGATGCGGCGCGAAGAAATGTACACGTCGTTAACGCTGACTGACGGCAGCCAGATCGATGCGCGTCTGGTGGTGGGCGCGGACGGCGCCAGTTCGCAGGTGCGGCAGCTGGCCGGAATCGGCATCCACGCGTGGCAGTATCAGCAATCCTGTATGTTGATAAGCGTACAGTGCGCGGGCGATCCCGGCGACAGTACCTGGCAGCAGTTCACCCCAGCGGGGCCGCGCGCGTTTTTACCGCTGTTTGACCATTGGGCTTCGCTGGTGTGGTACGACGCGCCGGCGCGGATCCGCCAGCTGCAGGGCATGAGCATGGCTCAGCTACAGCAGGAAATTACTCGTCACTTCCCGTCGCGGCTGGGAGAGGTTACGCCGCTGAGCGCGGGCGCCTTCCCGCTCACCCGCCGCCACGCATTGCAGTATGTGAAGCCGGGGCTAGCGCTGGTGGGCGATGCTGCGCACACCATTCATCCGCTGGCGGGGCAGGGGGTGAACCTCGGCTATCGCGATGTCGATGCGCTGCTTGATATTCTTGGCAGAGCAAAAGCGCACGGCGAGGAGTGGGCCAGCCTGCCGGTACTTAAGCGCTACCAGACGCGGCGTCAGGCGGACAACTTTATTATGCAGTCGGGAATGGATCTGTTTTACGCCGGATTCAGCAACGACCTGCCGCCGGTGCGTTTGCTGCGAAATTTAGGGCTGATGGCGGCCGAGCGCGCCGGCGGATTAAAGCGCCAGGCGTTGAAATATGCGTTAGGTTTGTAACGAGAAAGACCCCGGCTTGCAAAGGTGAGGTCGGGGTGCGGAACGGTGATGCGCATAGCGTAAACGCCAAAAAGCAAAAAGCCCGCCGAAGCGAGCTTTTTGCTTTTGTTGGCTGGGGTACGAGGATTCGAACCTCGGAATGCCGGAATCAGAATCCGGTGCCTTACCGCTTGGCGATACCCCAATTTTACGTTGACCATTTCGTACCGGGGTCAAACCGGTGGCTTAGCGCCTGGAAATACTCCAACGAGTGCGCGCACAGCGTGGGCGACTTTTAAAATTGGCTGGGGTACGAGGATTCGAACCTCGGAATGCTGGTATCAGAAACCAGAGCCTTACCGCTTGGCGATACCCCAACAATTCTTTTGGATTTATCGAACTGAATCAATAATTCCTTTGTATGGTGGCTACGACGGGATTCGAACCTGTGACCCCATCATTATGAGTGATGTGCTCTAACCAGCTGAGCTACGTAGCCAAAATCTTACTCTATTTTCGATGGCTGGGGTACCTGGATTCGAACCAGGGAATGCCGGTATCAAAAACCGGTGCCTTACCGCTTGGCGATACCCCAATACCGTCGCGGTGAACCGCAAACATCGAAAATATGGCTGGGGTACCTGGATTCGAACCAGGGAATGCCGGTATCAAAAACCGGTGCCTTACCGCTTGGCGATACCCCAACAAAAATCTTTTACTGCCAACGCGAAAGAGTAAATGGTGCGGGAGGCGAGACTTGAACTCGCACACCTTGCGGCGCCAGAACCTAAATCTGGTGCGTCTACCAATTTCGCCACTCCCGCAAAAAAGATGGTGGCTACGACGGGATTTGAACCTGTGACCCCATCATTATGAGTGATGTGCTCTAACCAGCTGAGCTACGTAGCCATCTTTTTGCGCGTTACCTTATCGGCGTTGCGGGGCGCATTATGCGTATTGAGCCTTGAAGCGTCAACCCCTTTTTCATCGAAAATGGGCTGAACGTAACTGTTTGGTTAGGTTGCGAACAGCGTGGCGCAATAATCGGCAATTATTGGTTATTTATCGTTTTTAACGGCTTAAATAAGGCACAAAACAAAAACGGACTCCGAAGAGTCCGTTTGGAAAACCGCGCCGGTTAGTAGGCCGACTGATGTACGCCAACCGCGCGTCCTGACGGATCGTTCATTTTTTTGAAAGATTCGTCCCACTCAATCGCTTTTGCTGAAGAGCATGCGACGGAAGGGCCGCCAGGAACGCATTCGGCCGCGCTTGGAACCGGGAACAGCTCTTCGAAGATCTCACGGTACAGATACGCTTCTTTCGATGATGGCGTGTTGTACGGGAAGCGGAAGCTGGCGGTTTCCAGCTGCTGATCGGAAATTTGTTCAGCGGCCACTTCTTTTAAAGTATCGATCCAGCTGTAACCGACGCCATCAGAGAACTGCTCTTTCTGGCGCCAGGCAACGCTTGCCGGCAGGTAAGATTCAAAACATTCACGCAGGACATGTTTTTCCATTTTACCGTTGCCGCACATTTTGTCCTGCGGGTTGATACGCATTGCCACATCGAGGAATTTCTTATCCAGGAACGGCACGCGCGCTTCAACGCCCCATGCGGACATCGCTTTGTTGGCGCGAGCGCAGTCAAACATATGTAGCGCCTGCAGCTTGCGTACGGTCTCTTCGTGCAGCTCTTTGGCGTTTGGCGCTTTATGGAAATAAAGGTAGCCGCCAAATACTTCGTCAGAACCTTCGCCAGACAGCACCATTTTGATGCCCATCGCTTTGATTTTGCGCGACATCAGGTACATCGGCGTTGACGCGCGAATCGTCGTCACGTCGTAGGTTTCGATGTGATAGATAACATCGCGAATCGCGTCCAGGCCTTCCTGCACCGTAAAGTGGATTTCGTGGTGCACGGTGCCCAGATGATTAGCCACTTCCTGCGCGGCTTTCAGATCGGGCGCGCCTTCCAGACCGACGGCGAAGGAGTGCAGCTGCGGCCACCAGGCTTCTGATTTTTCCTGATCTTCGACGCGGCGCGCGGCATATTTTTTGGTGATGGCGGAAATCACCGATGAATCCAGGCCGCCGGAGAGCAGGACGCCGTAAGGGACATCGGACATCAGGTGGCTTTTCACCGACTCTTCCAGCGCCTGACGCAGTTCGTTTTTGTCCGTGACGTTGTCTTTGACCGCGTCATAGTCGAACCAGTCGCGCTGATAGTACTCGCGGATTTCGCCATCTTTGCTCCACAGGTAGCTGCCTGCCGGGAACTCTTTAATCGTGCGGCATACCGGAACCAGCGCTTTCATTTCTGAGGCAACGTAGAAGTTGCCGTGTTCGTCGTGACCCATATACAGCGGGATGATGCCGATGTGGTCGCGACCAATCAGATACGCGTCTTTTTCGCTGTCGTAGAGAGCGAAAGCAAACATCCCCTGCAGATCGTCGAGGAAGTCCGGACCTTTTTCCTGATACAGCGCGAGGATAACTTCGCAGTCGGAACCGGTCTGGAACGCATAGCGGTCGCCGTATTCCGCGCGCAGCGCCTGGTGGTTGTAGATTTCACCGTTAACGGCGAGGGCGTGAGTTTTTGCAGCGTTGTACAGCGGCTGCGCGCCGGCGTTCACGTCGACGATTGACAGGCGTTCATGCGCCAGGATGGCTTTATCACAGGCATAGACGCCTGACCAGTCCGGACCGCGGTGGCGCATCAGGCGGGAAAGCTCCAGTGCCTTTTTACGCAGCTCACCCGCGTCAGTTTTAATATCCAGTACGCCAAAAATCGAACACATAGCCTTCTCCGTTACCCTGTCTTGTTTGATGTTGTGCAGGCTTCGTCTAATCGCGAAGCCTCAGTGCATGCTTTAGAAAATGCCGCAAAGGGGCGAAGGGCGCAAGGGGTTTACAGTCTTAAGAAGAAAAAATTCAATCACTACTACGGAATGCTAAAAATAACGCATGTTATGCGCTCTATTTTTGATGAAAATTCATTTTTACGGTCTTTTTTTTGATTTGATCTGTTTTTTTAGTAGATCTGTTTGATGAACTGCTTTGACATAAATCGCGACATATAAAGGAAACCCGGCGGAACGACGCCACCGGGCTAAGCTTCATAGCGCGTTAAAAATGGTAGTACAAACCGATACGCACTCGGTTTTCATCATCACCGTTACTGGCTTTGTCCAGCTGCGAGACATCTATATAGGGAGTAAAGCGATCATCAATCTTGTAACTTAACGCCAGAGTATGCTCGTAACTCTCCGTCGTGCCGTTACCATAGCGGAAATCCTTATCGCGCTTATGATAGGTAAAGTTGTACTCCATCCAGATCCTGTCTGTGACGTTCAGATCGGCCCACAGGTTTATCTCCTGATTGGAATCTTCAGTATAATTCCCGTAATTGTCATAGCTTTGATAATTATTCTGATTATAACGATAGCCACCAATCAGCATGAAGTTATCGGTGACCTAAACGCCAAGTTTAATATAGGGATCAAATGCGCTGCCATTAGAACCCCAATTAAAAACAAAACCCGGCCAGAAAAAGAGGCGTGAAGCCAACGGTATTTTATAATTCACTTCGGTTTCGTTATATCGGTTATTAAATTCATCGAGGTGTTTTCCCTGGCCAGAAGTATTTTGAATGCTGAAGTAAAGGTTGTCATCCACTTTCATGCCGTATTCAATTTTAGTCTGGAATTGCTCGCTACCAGACATATAGGCTTCGCGGAAGTTAACCCATGAGTCAGTGATTTTCATTGCCGACGCACTACTGCTCACAAACGCCAAGCCGACTGCTGTGCATAAAAAAGAGATTTTATTCATTAGATTTTATCCATGACTAATGTAAGATTTCATCTCCGATACGACCGAATTCGGATGCGAGTGTTTTTAAGTATTCTTTGCTGGCCAAAGTTTTTCGTGCTCAATTCCGGTTAAAGAGAACAACACGGATTTGACTTGTGGATCGGTATCAGCTAGTTGACCTCCATTTTTGAGTCGTGAGATTTCATCTTTAACAATTTGATGGTTTTCTTTTGATAATTTGAAGCGAAACGCGATAAGCGTGCTGACTAGCAGTAGTAATACATTACCCAAAAAGAACAGACCGGTAATACCGTGAACAGTCGTGAGTGATTGAGTCGTGCTTGAAGCATCAAAATGAACAAGTTGCAGTACGATACCGATTAACATGCCGGCCAGTGCGGAAGTGCTTTTTCTTGCCAACGTCATAATCCCGGCAAAAACCCCCTCGCGGCGCTTACGCGTGACTAATTCGTCGATATCAGGAATAAAGGGATAAATATTCCAGATGATATAGACGTAGCCGCCTTTGAAAAATTGATAGACCAGTGAGGTTGCGTACATCATGGGCAGCATTAGCAGCGGTTTCCACAGATAGAACCCGCCAAAGACGAAGAAACACATCAGGCTGACAATGAGGCATACCTTCAGGCATAGCGTCTGACCGTAGCGAATTACGGCCCATGCAAGCAGTGCGTTACTCCAGCCAGTCAGGAAGATGCCTACGGCCAACAGATTTGAAGCAAGAATTGCCGTGCCGCTTAGTGAATAGATAATAAAATAAATAAATACCGTATAAAAAAGATCTAATGAAGTGAAAGAAAGGACATACATAGTCAGATGCTGGCGAAAACAGCGAATCCGCAGTGTCGATGCCATCCCGGCAAATACGTCCTTCAGACTGAATCGACGGGGGCTTTCAACCTGGTCGCTGGTTTCTTGTTTTCGTTCCCACGTTGTTGACCAGGTCATTAACAGGGCAATCATGAAGATGATTGAGAAAATAACGCCGTTAATAAAGAAGACACGACTATCTGATGTACCGAAATGCGCAAATAATCTTCCGGGTAAAAAGGTCGCCAGCCAGGTGCTAAAACCACCATAAAATAGTCGCATTGCGGAAAGAATACTGCGCTGCTTATAATCATCGGTCATTTCAGAAGCTAGCGTTTCCCATGGAATAATGACCAGGGCGGCAATAATTTCAACGGAAACATAAACAACCATGTAATAAAAGTAGGGCATGCCAGGGATCCAAAGTAATGAATAGACATACACCAGCACCGCGCCCAGCAAAAGAAATATTCTTCGGCGACCGAATCGCTTTCCTAAACGAGTGTTGCCAATGTTATCGGTCAGATATCCGACACATGGGCTGACAACGGTATCAATTATCTTCGCAATAAATAAAATCGAACCCGCCTGAATCGGGGTTAAACCAGAAAAGTTGGTAAAAAAATACATTAACCAAGCGGCTATAATTGCAAATGCACCGCTGGAGAATAAATCGGTCATGCCATAACCGATATATGTTTTTAGCTTGATAGCTACAGGGTTGCTCATGGAATATCTCCCGAAAATGTTCGAGTATTATTTATGAGGAAATTATCTGGCGGGTAAATTACCGCCAGATGCTTTGAGTTAAATTTGTTATGGATAAATATTGCGGTTGCGAGAGTCCTTGATTCCTGACTTTCGATAAAAGTAAGTGTTTATCTGATCGCGCCATGCCTGAGCATTAGCAAGTTGTTTAACCAGACGTTGCAATACTTCAGAATAAATATCTTCGGTAATGTCCCCCTCCAGCGTCTTCCATTGTTGGATATACAGTTCAACTTGATTGACGCCGCTGAAATGGCTGTCATAAATATGCTGAATAAGTGTTTTCCCGGAAGGTAGTACGTGGCGATATTGCAGGTGATGGAAGAACAGTAATAATTCCTGCGGGCAGCGACCCGGATTGTTGTACATTTGGCAATTAAGAGGATGGTATTGCTTTACATATCCAGTACCGCTATCTGAGGTACGGTCTACGCCAAGACCATAACGATCGGCATAGTGATAAGTCCCCCAGCTATCATATTCATAACCATCGATCGAGGGACCGTAATGATGATGTGGCTGAACCATCCAGCCGACGCCGAGCGGGGAAGTGTAATTTTCATAGGTCAGCCAACTGCTTAGCAGCATTTGGCTAATTGTCTCCACGGCTTTAGGCGCGGTTGATAGCGACAGTTTACACCACTCTTCCGCGAGCGATTTTTCGTCAATGAGCGGATCCCATAGCAGTCGCCCATAGCCATAAAGATTTGCCTGAGCCAGGGGATGCCCCGTCCAGAAGACGCTGTCACCAGTATTCACAACGGCTGTAATTCCGCTGTGCTGCATATGGTGTTGAGAATGACCTGCCAGAATGTCAAGAATCGTGGCGTCGCGTTCGCCCGGCCGGGTATCAAAGTTCAGGATGGTTTTCCATTGCGGTACCAGCCAGCAAAGATCGATCTGTTGGCCGGTATATTCCTGTGTAATTTGCAGTTCCATCACTTTATTGGTATTCGGCATACTGCCGAGTAAAGGGGACACCGGTTCACGAACCTGAAAATCCATCGGACCATTTTTTATCTGTAAGATAACGTTGTCGAGGAATTGTCCGTCTAGCGGTGCGAAATTATCCCATGCCGCTTTTGCCCGATCGGTTGTTCGGTCATACCACTGTTGTTGGCAGTTGTAGACAAAACAGCGCCAGTATAATAATCCATCGTAAGGTGCAAGCGTACGGGCTAGCATATTGGCGCCATCGGCATGCGTTCGCTGGTAAGTAAATGGGCCGGGTCGGTGTTCAGAGTCTGCCTTCACGATATAGCCGCCAAAATCGGCTATCTGCTGGTAGATCTTCTCTGCGCGCGTTTGCCACCAGTCGATAACCTGTGGGTCTAACGGGTCTGCGACAGAAAGCTCTCCGGTTTCGATCGGCGCGGCAAAATTAACGCTCAGGAAAAGCCGAATCGCGTACTGGCGGAAAATAGCGGCAATTTGGGCAACGCTGGGGAGAAGGCTATCGTCAATCAGGGCCGTTTCATGATGGTGTACATTCACGTTATTGATAGCGATCGCGTTAATACCAACGCTGGCAAGCAGGCGTGCATAGTGATGCAGGCGTATTTCATCGTAGTGAATTTGGTTATTATGAAAAAATAGAGAATTGCCGGCGTAACCACGCTCGACAGTGCCATCCAAATTATCCCAATGGTTAATCATACGCACAGGAAACGCCGGTTTTTGTGTTGACTGCCAAGGGGAATTCAGCACTGAAGATGCCTTTCTCAGAAGATCGAACCAGGCGTACAGGAACCCTTGCCATCCTCCGGATACTATACGAATAGTGTCATTTTGATAATCAATAGAATATTGTTCTGACACCATATTATTCTCATCTAAAACAAATGAAAGAGAGGCTTCTTGCAGAGATTTTGAGTTCTTAATGTTATGATTTAAAGCAGTAATTTCATTTATTAACGTGCTTTTTATAATATCTTCTCCTTCGGGCAGATAAACGTTGTCAAGATAACGTATTAGCCAGGGAATATCAGTTGATGAAGGTAGCCAGCATTTTTGGTAATTACGGGGTAAATTATCGTTAATTATTGGTTGCATTAAATTATCTCTCACTTACCATACAAGTATTTCATATAGAGTAATTATCATAAAAAATAAATCTATTGTTAAAACTGGCAACTGAATTATGAGAATTCCTTTTCACCTGCTGGATCACATTTTTTTATATTGAGCAGGGAAAATAACGATAATAGTGTTATGTAAATAGATACGAGTAGAAATGGGTGTTTAATAAATTGATTTTATGAATGAATCGTAGGATTAGCATAAAATCGATGTTCTCCTGAAGAACACCGATTTATTTTTAGCGGATGGCTAGTGGCTGACCTGAAGAGGGATGTCAGAAAATATCAATTTCCGCAACGGAGGGATAAATCCAGGAAGGGCGGAACGGCATGCTGTCGATATCGTCGAGCGTGGCAACCCCGGAAAGCACCAGAATGGTTTCCAGACCCGCCTGGAAGCCGGCCAGAATATCCGTGCGCAGGTTATCGCCGACGATAACCGTCTGCTCTGAATGCGCCTGCATTTTGTTGAGCGCGGAGCGGATAATCCACGGGCTCGGTTTCCCCACGTAGAACGGTTTACGGCCGGAGATTTTTTCAATACCCGCGCACAGCGCGCCGCAGGCCGGGTAATAGCCGCGACCGTGGGTATCGGGGTTAGTGGCGATAAAACGCGCGCCGTTAGCGACAAAAAAAGCGGCCTTATGCATCATCTCCCAGTTAAAGGAGCGCGTCTCACCGACGATAACAAAATCCGGATTGACGTCGGTGATGGTAAAGCCGGCTTTGTACAGTTCGTGAATCAGCGCGCCTTCGCCAACCACATAGGCTTTTTTGCCTTCCTGGCGACGCAGAAAATCGGCAGTGGCCATCGCCGAGGTATAAAAGGCGGTATCAGGGACATCGATTCCCGCCGTCGCAAAGCGGTTTGCCAGGTCCTGCCCGGTTTGCGAAGGGTAGTTGGTCAGCATCACCAGCGGCATCTCTTTTTCGAGAATGCGCTTGATGAATTCAGCGGCGCCCGGCACGGCCACATTGTCGTGCATCAGCACGCCGTCAATATCACAAATTACGTTTTGAATGGTCATGAACTGTCCGACATCGTTGGAGAAAGGCGAAACTATAAAGCGGCTTTAGCTTTCCAGCAAACGCTGGAGCAGAGTCCCGTTGAGCATCGCGCGCTTGACCAAGGCAAAAGCCCCGATGGCTGAACGATGATCGAGCGTGGATCGCACTACCGGCAGGTTTTTGCGAAATGCCTTCAGCGCCTGGGTATTGATACAGGCTTCAATGGCCGGCAGGAGAACTTTCTCCGCTTCCACGATCTCCCCGGCAATCACCACTTTTTGCGGATTAAACAGGTTAATGGCGATGGCGATAGTTTTACCCAGATGACGGCCAACGTGCTCGATCACCTCGCAGGCCAGCGCATCGCCTTTATTTGCGGCTTTGCAGATCGTTTTTATCGTGCAGTCATCGAGGGATATTTTGCTCTGATAACCCTGCTCCAGCAGATGACGAACGCGATGTTCAATGGCGGCGTTGGCGGCGACGGTTTCCAGACAGCCGAAGTTGCCGCAGTGGCAGCGCTCGCCCAGCGGGTCGACCTGGATATGGCCGATTTCCCCGACGTTACCGTTACGGCCAATAAAAATCCGCCCGTTGGAGATGATCCCTGCGCCGGTCCCGCGGTGTACGCGCACCAGAATGGAGTCTTCACAGTCGTGGCTCGCACCAAAGTAGTGCTCCGCCAGCGCCAGGCTACGAATATCGTGGCCGACATAGCAGGTGACTTTAAAGCGTTTTTCCAGCGCTTCAACCAGCCCCCAGTTCTCCACCTGAATATGCGGCATATAGCGAATAACGCCGCTTTCCGGATCGACCAGTCCCGGCAGGATCACCGAAATGGCGATTAGCTCGCGGATTTTGCGCTGACAGCTCTCCATAAAGGCGGCGATGATGTTGAGCAGGGCGTGCTCCAGCGTTTCCTGGGTTCTTTCCGGCAGCGGGTAGTGCTCTTCTTCGAGGGTCTTACTGCTTAAATCATAGAGCGTCAGGGTGGCGTCATAGCGGCCAAGACGTACGCCGATGGCGTGAAAGCTGCGGGTTTCGGCAACAATCGAGATGGCGCGGCGGCCCCCGGTGGAGGCCTGCTGATCGACTTCTTTGATCAGTCCGCGTTCAATAAGCTGACGCGTAATTTTGGTTACGCTGGCAGGGGCAAGCTGGCTTTGTTCCGCAATCTGGATACGCGAGATGGGGCCGTGCTGATCGATGAGCCGGTAAACGGCCGCGCTGTTCAGCTGTTTTACGAGATCGACGTTACCAATTTGAGCCTGTCCGCCTGCTGTCATACTTTTACTTACTCAGTGACGACCTCGTTACCATTAACGATGGTCTTGGTGATTTTATAATCGCGGGTGAATGCGGTCAGGTTAGCGACCATCCCCGGGGCAATGCTGCCTAACTGTTTGTCTACGCCAATGGCGCGGGAAGGGTAGAGCGTCGCCATACGCAACACTTCATCCAGCGCAATGCCGCAATGCTCAACGAGGTTACGCACCCCTTCAATCATGGTCAATGAAGAGCCGCTGAGGGTGCCGTTCTCATCTACGCACAGGCCGTTCCGGTAGTATATTGTTTTACCAGCAAAAATGAACTGCTCAATATTGGCACCCGCTGGCGCCGTTGCGTCGGTGACGAGGCACAGCTTGTCGCCTTTCAAGCGTTTAGCGAGGCGGACGTTAGCGTAATCGACGTGCATGCCATCGACGATGATACCGCAGTAGACATCCGGTTCGTCGAAAATCGCCCCGGCCAGACCCGGTTCGCGGCCGGTAATATACGGCATAGCGTTAAACAGGTGGGTGGCAAACGTAATCCCGGCGCGGAAACCGATTTTCGCTTCTTTTAGCGTCGCGTTGGAATGACCGGCGGAGACGATGATACCTGCGGCCACCAGTTTGCGGATAACATCTGGTTCAACGCGTTCCGGCGCGAGGGTGATTTTGGTTATTACATCCGCGTTTTCGCACAGGAAATCGACCAGCGCGGCGTCCGGTTTACGGACGTAATCCGGGTTATGGGTGCCTTTTTTGACAATATTCAGCCATGGGCCTTCAAGATGCAGGCCCAGCGCCTGGTTGGGATGCTTTTGCAAATACTCGCGCATCACGCGGACACCCTGTTTCATCAGGTCATCGCTGGCGGTAATGAGCGTGGGCAGATAGCTGGTGCAGCCGGAGCGTTCATTCGCCTTCTGCATAATTTCCAGCGTTTCAACGGTGACCGCATCCGCCGTGTCGTTGAACTGCACGCCGCCGCAGCCGTTAAGCTGGACGTCGATAAAACCGGGGGCAAGGATCGCACCATTAACCGAGCGCTGTTCGATCCCGGTGGGCAGCTCAGTCTGCGGACAGATACGTTCGATAAGGCCATTGGCGATAACAATCGCATGGTCATCCAGAATTTCATGACCGGTATAAATCCGGCCTTGGGTTAATGCATACATTACGACCCCCGGTTGTCAAAAATGGTTGTCCCGCAGGGTCTGCTGCGGGACGAAACTACATTACAGACCTTTGATATTTTCGGCTTCTAATTCGTTGAAATATTTCAGTGTCTTAACTTTCAGTTCCATAGTGGACGGCTCATCGCAGACGACAACCGCTTTCGGGTGCAGCTGCAGACAGGTGATGGTCCACATATGGTTTACGTTGCCTTCCACCGCCGCCTGCAGCGCCAGCGCTTTCTGATGACCCAGCACCAGAATCATCACTTCTTCCGCGTCGAGCAGCGTGCCCACGCCAACGGTCAGCGCGTATTTAGGCACCTGGTCAACGTCACCGTCGAAGAAACGGGAATTCGCTACGCGAGTATCGTGGGTCAGGGTTTTGATGCGTGTGCGTGAAGCCAAAGAAGAGGCTGGTTCGTTAAAAGCGATGTGGCCATCGTTACCCACGCCGCCCATAAACAGGTGGATTTTACCGTAAGAACGAATTTTTTCTTCATAGCGACGGCATTCTGCATCAATATCCGGCGCGTTACCATTCAGCAGGTTAATATTTTCCGCCGGGATATCAACGTGATCAAAGAAGTTGCGATGCATAAAGCTATGATAGCTTTCCGGGTGCTCTTTCGGCAGGCCTACGTACTCATCCATGTTGAAGGTGACGACATGCTTAAAGCTAACCTGGCCTGCTTTGTGCATCTCAACCAGGGCTTTATAAGCGGTCAGAGGCGTGCCGCCGGTAGGCAGACCGAGGACAAACGGGCGGTCCGCTGTCGGTTTGAACGCATTGATACGGTTAACGATATGCCGGGCAGCCCATTTACCGACTTGTTCAGCTGTTACCAGGGGGATCAGTCTCATTGTTCACCTCTATAGTTAAATTAGAACCTGGCGGATTGGCGCCAGCATACTATTAAGAGTATCGCAGTAACTGCGCCGACCGGGGTCAATCCGTGTTGATTTTTTGAATGATAAAATAAGTTTTCGTTGTTAGCCAGTCAAAGGCGGAGGTGAATACGATATTTGGTGACTATTGTCACAAAAAATACCCATTTAATTTGCGAGACGAATTAATTTTTCAGACACTTTGCAGGTAAGTTAAAAAATTAACCAGGTTACACAATAATAAAGTGGCTTTAGTGAGCCTCATCGGGGTCTCATAGGGGGAATAAGATGAATATTTTAGGTTTTTTTCAGCGTCTCGGTAGGGCGTTACAGCTCCCTATCGCAGTGCTGCCGGTCGCGGCGCTGCTGCTGCGATTCGGTCAACCGGATCTGCTTAACATTTCGTTTATCGCCCAGGCGGGCGGGGCAATCTTTGACAACCTGGCGCTGATTTTCGCTATCGGTGTCGCATCCAGCTGGTCGAAAGACAGCGCCGGCGCCGCGGCGCTGGCGGGGGCGGTAGGTTACTTCGTTTTGACCAAAGCGATGGTCACCATCAACCCGGCCATCAACATGGGCGTGCTGGCGGGTATCATTACCGGTCTGGTCGGCGGCGCCGTGTATAACCGCTGGTCGGGCATCAAACTGCCTGACTTCCTGAGCTTCTTCGGCGGCAAACGCTTTGTGCCCATCGCCACCGGCTTCTTCTGTCTGGTGCTGGCAGCCATCTTCGGCTACGTCTGGCCGCCGGTGCAGAACGCCATTCATGCCGGCGGTGAATGGATTGTCGGCGCGGGCGCGCTCGGCTCCGGTATCTTTGGTTTCATCAACCGCCTGCTGATCCCGACGGGTCTGCATCAGGTGCTGAACACCATCGCCTGGTTCCAGATTGGTGAATTCACCAACGCTGCTGGCGCGGTGTTCCACGGCGACATCAACCGCTTCTATGCGGGTGACGGCACCGCGGGGATGTTCATGTCCGGTTTCTTCCCGATCATGATGTTCGGTTTGCCGGGTGCGGCGCTGGCGATGTATTTCGCAGCCCCGAAAGAGCGTCGTCCGATGGTCGGCGGTATGCTGCTGTCGGTGGCCATCACCGCGTTCCTGACCGGTGTGACCGAACCGCTGGAATTCCTGTTCATGTTCCTGGCGCCGCTGCTGTACCTCCTGCACGCCATCCTGACCGGTATCAGCCTGTTCGTTGCGACGGCGCTGGGTATCCACGCGGGCTTCTCCTTCTCCGCAGGCGCCATCGACTATGTTCTGATGTACAGCCTGCCGGCAGCCAGTAAAAACGTCTGGATGCTGATCGTGATGGGCGTCGTGTTCTTCGTTATCTACTTCCTGCTGTTCAGCGCGGTTATCCGCATGTTCAATCTGAAAACGCCGGGTCGTGAAGATAAAGTGGATGACGTGGTCACTGAAGAGGCCAATAGCAATACTGAAGAAGGTTTAACCCAACTGGCGACCAACTACATCGCGGCGGTCGGCGGTACGGATAACCTGAAAGCGATTGATGCCTGTATTACCCGTCTGCGTCTGACCGTGGCGGACTCTGCGCTGGTTAACGACGCGGCCTGTAAGCGCCTCGGCGCTTCCGGTGTGGTTAAACTGAACAAGCAGACCATCCAGGTTATCGTGGGCGCGAAAGCGGAATCCGTCGGCGATGAAATGAAGAAAGTGGTTGCCCGTGGCCCGGTTGCCGCAGCGGCTGCAGCGTCTCATAGCGCACCCGTAGCCGCTCAGGCAGTTAAACCACAGGCTGTTGCTAACGCGAAGACTGTCGAAGCGCTGGTTTCGCCGATTACCGGCGACATTGTGGCGCTGGAGCAGGTTCCGGATGAAGCCTTCGCCAGCAAAGCCGTCGGCGACGGCGTGGCGGTAAAACCGACCGATAAGATTGTGGTTGCGCCGGCGGCGGGCACCGTGGTGAAGATTTTCAACACCAACCATGCTTTCTGTCTGGAAACTGAAAACGGTGCGGAAATCGTCGTCCATATGGGCATCGATACCGTTGCGCTTAACGGCCAGGGCTTTAAACGCCTGGTGGAAGAGGGCGCGGAAGTGAAAGCGGGTGAGCCGATTCTGGAACTGGATCTTGAGTTCCTCAACGCTAACGCGCGTTCGATGATTAGCCCGGTCGTCTGCAGCAACAGCGATGACTATAGCGCGCTGGTTATCCAGGCAACCGGTAAGGTTGTTGCGGGCCAGACGCCGCTGTACGAAATTAAAGGCAAGTAAGACTCCTGAGTGGCGTTTGTGCCTCAGCGGCGCAGCGAAAGCTGCGCCGCTTTTTTTTACCGCAAACACCCCCATAATCTCCTTCTGATCGCTATTTTGCGTAACTAATAGTTGTCTCTACGCCCTGCTTGTAAGATCATGTGCCGTTATACGTTGTTTACGCTTTGAGGAACCCACGATGAGTGAGGCAGAAGCCCGCCCGACTAACTTTATTCGTCAGATCATTGATGAAGATCTGGCTACTGGTAAGCACACCACCGTTCATACCCGTTTCCCACCGGAACCGAACGGCTATCTGCACATTGGCCACGCGAAGTCTATTTGCCTGAACTTTGGCATCGCCCAGGATTACCAGGGCCAATGCAACCTGCGTTTCGATGACACCAACCCGGTGAAGGAAGATATCGAATACGTTGAGTCGATTAAAAACGACGTGCAGTGGTTAGGTTTCCACTGGTCCGGGGATGTTTGCTACTCGTCTGATTATTTCGATCAGCTGCACCAGTATGCGGTTGAGCTGATCAATAAAGGTCTGGCCTACGTTGACGAACTGTCAGCGGAGGAGATCCGTGAGTACCGCGGCACGCTGAAAGAGCCGGGTAAAAATAGCCCGTACCGCGATCGCAGCGTGGAAGAGAATCTGGCGCTGTTTGAAAAAATGCGTAGCGGCGGATTTGCTGAAGGTAAAGCCTGCCTGCGCGCAAAAATCGATATGGCCTCTCCGTTTATCGTCATGCGCGATCCGGTGCTGTACCGCATTAAGTTTGCCGATCACCACCAGACCGGAAGCAAGTGGTGCATCTACCCGATGTACGACTTCACCCACTGCATCAGCGATGCGCTGGAAGGGATTACCCACTCTCTATGTACCCTTGAGTTCCAGGATAACCGCCGCCTGTACGATTGGGTGCTGGATAACATCAGTATTCCCGTGCATCCGCGCCAGTACGAATTCTCGCGCCTGAATCTCGAATATACCGTGATGTCCAAGCGTAAGCTGAATCAACTGGTGACCGAGAAGCACGTTGAAGGCTGGGATGACCCGCGTATGCCGACCATCTCCGGTCTGCGCCGCCGCGGCTATACCGCTGAATCTATCCGCGAGTTCTGCAAACGTATCGGCGTGACCAAGCAGGACAACACTATCGAGATGGCGTCGCTGGAATCCTGCATTCGTGAAGATCTGAACGAAAACGCCCCGCGCGCGATGGCGGTTATCGACCCGGTTAAGCTGGTTATCGAAAACTATCCGCAGGGCGAAAGTGAAATGGTGGCCATGCCGAACCATCCGAACAAGCCGGAGATGGGCAGCCGCGAGGTGCCGTTCAGCGGCGAAATCTGGATCGATCGCGCCGACTTCCGTGAGGAAGCGAACAAGCAGTACAAGCGTCTGGTGCTGGGTAAAGAAGTTCGTCTGCGTAACGCTTACGTGATTAAAGCGGAGCGCGTGGAGAAAGATGCGGAAGGCAATATCACGACTATCTTCTGCACCTACGATGCCGACACCCTGAGCAAAGACCCGGCCGACGGTCGCAAGGTGAAGGGCGTGATTCACTGGGTGAGCGCGGCGCACGCGCTGCCGGTAGAAATCCGCCTCTACGATCGCCTGTTCAGCGTACCGAACCCGGGCGCGGCGGAAGATTTCCTCGCGGTGATGAACCCGGAATCGCTGGTTATTAAACAGGGATTCGCTGAGCCGAGCCTGGCGCAGGCGCAGGCGGAAAAAGCCTACCAGTTCGAGCGTGAAGGTTATTTCTGCCTGGATAGCCGCTATGCCACCGCAAGCCATCTGGTGTTTAACCGCACCGTCGGCCTGCGCGATACCTGGACGAAAGTCGGCGCGTAGCTATTCGCCATCATTAAGAACGCCGCTAACTGCGGCGTTTTTTTTATTCAGAATCAGCGAATTAAATTACCATATTTTCGCGATGCGAATTAATCTTGTTTACAGATTGTAATAAGCGTTATTTTTAATCCTTCCGGTATATCACCTGAAATCAGGTAAGCACTTTCATTTCTATTGATTTTCTCTGTTTTTGCAAGCACTTCCACGCTAAATGTGTGATGTCTAAGACTGAAACATAAAGACATAAATTATGTGCGCTTTGTCATAATCTTCATCTTTGGTCGGCGAAAGAGATTGATAATTCGCGTCACGAAAAATAGTCTATACCCAGTGGTTATGCGAATTTTTAGCGCACCACTTTTTTAGCAGTTTTATTTTATTTTTTTGCGCGTTGCCCTTTGGTGACCGCACTTTAAAACGTCAAAGAGGATATGCATATGCGTACGTTTAGTGGCAAACGTAGTACGCTGGCGCTGGCTATTGCCGGTGTCACAGCCCTGTCAGGATTTGCAATGGTGCCGGATGCAAAAGCAGAAGGGTTCATTGATGATTCAACGTTAACCGGCGGCATCTATTACTGGCAGCGTGAACGCGACCGTAAAGATGTGACCGACGGCGATAAATATAAAACTAACCTGTCGCACTCCACCTGGAACGCCAACCTCGACTTCCAGTCCGGCTATGCCGCCGGCATGTTCGGTATTGACGTCGCTGCCTTTACCGCCATCGAAATGGGTGAAAGCAGCGAGAGCGGTCACCCGAACGAAATCGCTTTCTCCTCGCGTAATAAAGGCTACGATGAAGACTATTCCGGCGATAAGAGCGGGATTAGCCTGTATAAAGCAGCCGCGAAATTTAAATTTGGTCCGGCATGGGCGCGCGCGGGCTATATTCAGCCAACCGGCCAAACGCTGCTGGCGCCGCACTGGAGCTTTATGCCCGGTACTTACCAGGGCGCGGAAGCTGGCGCGAACTTTGACTATGGTGATGCGGGCGCGCTGAGTTTCTCCTATATGTGGACAAACGAATATAAAGCGCCGTGGCACATTGAGATGGATGAGTTCTATCAGAACGATAAGAAAACCAAGGTGGATTATCTCCACTCTCTCGGCGCCAAATATGATTTTAAAAACGACCTTGTACTGGAAGCGGCGTTTGGCCAGGCACAGGGTTACATCGACCAGTATTTTGCCAAGGCCAGCTATAAGTTTGATGTCGCCGGCACGCCGTTAACCACCAGCTATCAGTTCTATGGCACCCGCGATAAAGTCAGCAACGGCGGGGCTAACGATATCTATGACGGCACCGCGTGGCTGCAGGCCTTGACCTTTGGCTATAAGGTTGCCGACGTTCTGGATCTGCGTCTGGAAGGCACCTGGGTTAAAGCTGATGGCCAGCAGGGCTACTTCCTGCAGCGTATGACGCCTACCTATGCATCGTCTAACGGGCGACTGGATATCTGGTGGGATAACCGTTCGGACTTCAACGCCAACGGTGAAAAAGCGGTGTTCTTCGGCGCGATGTATGACATGAAGAACTGGAACATGCCGGGCTGGGCCTTCGGCGCATCCTACGTTTATGCCTGGGATGCGAAGCCGGGGAGAATGTCCTCACCTGATGCGTACTACAACCCGGATAAACGTCTGGAAGAGTCCGCTTATAGCCTGGATGCCATGTACACCGTTCAGGAAGGACGCGCGAAGGGCACGCTGTTCAAACTCCACTTTACGCAATACGACAACCACTCCGATATCCCAAGCTGGAGCGGCGGTTACGGCAACATCTTCCAGGATGAGCGCGACGTGAAGTTCATGGTTATCGCTCCGTTCACCATTTTCTGATGCCACTGCGGCGGGGAAAACCCGCCGCAATTTCCCGAGGTTCATGATGAAAAAGTTAATGCTTGTCGCCATTATGGCAGCAGGTCTGGTTGCCTGTACCCAGTCGCCAGCGCCTAAGGAAGACTCAAAGTTAAAAGATGCCTACAGCGCCTGCATCAATAGCGCTGAGGGCAATCCGGATAAAGTGGAAGCCTGTCAGAGCGTACTGAACGTGCTGAAACAGGAGAAACAGCATCAGCAGTTCGCGACCCAGGAAAGCGTGCGGGTTCTGGATTATCAGCAGTGCATCCAGGCGCGCAAAACCGGGAACGATCAGGCTGTAGAGGCACGCTGCGACCAGATCTGGAAAGAGATCCGCAGCAATAATACACCGCGTTAAGCCAGATGGCGGCAAGCAAACGGGCGGAGCGAAAACTCCGCCCGTTGCTATTTTAGCGGGGTATTTCTGCCGGCCGGTAGCCGCGGCTCAGGCGTACGAAGAGCATTGCGGTAGCGGCGAATCCGCATAGCGCGGCGCACATCAGCCACCAGCCCGGCGAGCTTTTATCGCCCGTTATCTCTACCAGCGCGGTGGAAATTGCCGGCGTCAGGCCGCCGAAGATCGCGGTGGCGAGGCTAAAGGCCAGTGAAAAGCCGACGGTGCGGACGTAGACCGGCATCACTTCCGTCAGCGCGGCCACCATCGCGCCGTTATACATACCAAAGAAGAACGAGAACCAGAGCAGGACCAGCGTCATGCGGGTGAAATCCGGCGCGGCGGTGAGCCAGTGCATTACCGGCCAGGTAGTGAGCAGCGCCAGCAGGGTAATGCCCATCAGCACCGGTCGACGGCCTATTTTGTCAGAAATTGCCCCGCCGATCGGTAACCAGATAAAGTTGGAGATGCCGACTAGCATGGTCACCAGCAGACTGTCGCGGGCGCTCAGGTGCAGCACGGCTCTGCCGTAGGTCGGGGTATAGACGGTAATGAAGTAAAAAGTTGTCGTGGTCATTGCCACCAGCAAGGTGCCCGCCGAGATGATGCGCCAGTTTTTGACAATTGTGCTCAGGATCTCCCGGGTATCAGGACGATGTTTACGCTGCAGGAAGGCTTCGGTTTCCTGTAACGAACGCCGCAGCACAAAAATCAGCGGAATAATCATACAGCCAATAAAGAAGGGAATGCGCCAGCCCCATTCGGCGATCTGATCGTGGCCGAGCGTTTCATTCAGCGCGTAGCCAATCAGCGCCGCCACAACGATAGCCACCTGCTGGCTGGCGGATTGCCAGCTGGTATAGAATCCCTTGTTCCCCGGCGTGGCGATTTCCGATAAATAGACCGACACGCCGCCGAGCTCGACGCCCGCCGAGAAACCCTGCAACAGCCGCCCGACAACCACCAGGATGGGGGCGAGAATGCCGATAGTCTGATAGCCGGGCACCAGCGCTATCAGAAGCGTCCCGCAGCCCATAATCGCCAGCGTCACCATCAGCCCTTTACGGCGGCCGATTCTGTCGATATAGGCCCCCAACACTATCGCGCCGATAGGGCGCAACAGGAAGCCCGAACCAAAGACGGCGAAGGTGAGCATTAACGCCGCAAACTCGCTTTCCGCCGGAAAGAACGTTCTGGCGATGTAGGTGGCGTAAAAACCAAACAGAAAAAAGTCGAACTGTTCGAGAAAATTACCGCTGGTCACGCGGAGGATGGCGCCAATGGTACCGGCGCGCGATGAGGGTTGCGTCATAGGGTTTGCTCTCCATTGTCTTTATCTTGTTTTTATAGAGGTAAGAGGGGGGCTAGTCGCCTGCGACTGCCGCCTGTTTTCCGCGCCGTTTCTCAATCGCCCACTTGAGTAACGCCGCACAGCGATAAAATCCGTGGGCGAATTTTCCGTAAGGAAGGGTTAAAAACAGCGCCATCACCACGCCGAGATGAATGGCAAGCAGAATGCCCATCCACGAGGTGTCCCGTCCCGCCAGCAGGGCGAGGCCGGTGAAGCTGGTCAGCAGCAGCAGCAGGATAAAGGCGCGATCCATCGGTTTTTGCCGCGGGTCGCCGTGCAGCGGCGAACGACGAAGGTTCAGCCATAGCAGGCCTGCCGGGCCCACCAGCAGGCCGATTCCGCCAAGCGTGCCCAGCAGAACCGGTGCGCTGAAGAACGGGTAGGGAGCTTCCCATCCGGCAAAATAGTGATAGCCCGTGGCCACCAGGGTGGCAGCGAAACAGAGCAGAAAACCATAAAAGGTAAGATGATGGAAACGACGGCGCATCAGGGTAAACGCGTCATCAGCCTCGTTGCAGCCCTTACCGTGGCCGCCGTCGAGATATTTTAAGGTCAGCGCGTTATGCGAGGCTTCGGCGATATCAACGGCGTGGGGATGCCCCGGGGAGATCTCGCGCCAGAAACGGATCACGCCGGTCATCAGTAAGCCCATGGCCAGTACGAAGACCGAACCAAACATCCACGCCAGCAGGTTATGGGGAAAAATCTGGTAGAAATCGCCGGCCAGCGGCGGATGTAGCAGGGAGCCTTTGAGCCCCATCGCCAGCAGCAGAAAGAGGATCAACCCACCGACCAGCGCCAGCGCCGTGGTCACGCCGGCCCGACGATACAGGCTGCCGAAAGCCGCGGGCTGGGCATAATGTTGATAGGTTTCCAGCCGCACTTCCGCCATCGCCTTCGGGACATTAATGGCAAACTCATGCGGCGGCGCGTACTGGCAGGCATGCAGGCAGGCACCGCAGTTATGGCACAGGTTGGCCAGGTAGTTTATATCCGCTTTACCAAAAGCCAGGCGTTGGGTCATGGCCGGAAACACGGCGCAAAACCCTTCGCAATAGCGGCAGGCGTTACAGACCTGCATCACCCGTTCGACCTCCGCTTCCGGCTGGGTGATGATTTGCGCGTCAATGATTAGCTTTTCAAGCGACTTCATGGTGTCTCTCCTGCAGTGCCGCCCTGGCGGCTTGTTGGCCGGCAATGCGGCCGAATGTCGTCCCGATCGACATGCCCACGCCGGCGGTATAGCCTTTGCCCAGCACGTTGCCGGCCATCATCTCACCGGCAACGAACAGACTGCGGCTGGGCTTGCCCGCAAAATGGACGGCGGCGTGTTCATTGACGTACAGCCCGAGGTAGGTGAAGGTGATCCCCGGCCGTAGGGCATAGCCGTAGTAGGGCGGGGTATCGATGGGCCGCGCCCAGTGGGTTTTCGGCGGCGTCAGGCCGGATGTCGCGCAGTTATCAAGGCGGGTATGATCGAACTTGCCGGGCGCGCAGGCGGCGTTGTAGCGGGCGATGGTTTGCGCCAGGCTTTCTGCGTCCAATCCCAGCTGGCGCGCCAGCTCTTCAATGGTATTGGCCTGGGCGCCGGGGAAAACGGGCGGCATAAAGTGGCCGATCGCTTTGCTGTCGATAATTGAATAGCCGATTTGCCCCGGCTGGTGGGCGACCAGTCTGCCCCAGATGGCATAACGTTTGGGCCAGAAATCTTCCCCTTCGTCATAAAAGCGCCTGGCGTCACGGTTGACGACCACCCCCAGCGACACGCAGTCCACGCGCGTACAGATCCCGCCATCGTAGAGCGGCGCCCTGGCGTCAATGGCGACGCAGTGGGATTGTGAAGGATCGCCGATGATGTCAGCCCCGGCGTCAATCATAAACTTGAGCAGCACGCCCTGGTTGAAGCGGGTGCCGCGGATGAGAAAGTTATCGGCTGGCCATTCACCACGATCGTTCTGTCCCCATGCTTCACGCAGCCACTCGCGGTTAGATTCAAACCCGCCGGCGGCGAGGACGCAGGTTTTGGCGACGATCCTTTCTTCGCCCGCCAGCGCGGCGACGAATTCGCCGTTATCTAATTCGAGCGCCTGTACCGGCGTGTTGTAGCGGATCTTAACGCCCATCTGCTCCGCGCTGCGGTAATAGGCGTTGACCAGGGCTTTACCGCCGCCCATAAAAAAGGCGTTGGTGCGGGCAACGTGCAGGGCGCCGGAGAGCGGCGGCTGAAAGTTAACCCCGTGCTGGCGCATCCAGTCCCGGCATTGCGCTGAAGTGCGGATCACCAGCCGCGCCAGCGCTTCGTTGGTGTTGCCCTCGGTGACGCGCAGCAGGTCCTGCCAGTACTCTTCTTCCGGATAGCTGTCGATTAAAACATCCTGCGGAGCATCGTGCATACAGCGAAGATTCCGCGTGTGCTGAGAGTTTCCGCCTCGCCATTCCCGCGGCGCAGCCTCCAGCAGCAGCACGGACGCGCCGGCTTCCCGGGCGGTTAATGCGGCGCATAGCGCGGCATTGCCGCCGCCAATCACCAGTACATCCACCATTTTTGGCTCCATTACGCTTTGCTTGATTGTTAAATTTGTAATGGAAATGTATTCGTTTTGGCCGTAAGGACGCTATGGCGTATTGCTAAAGGGGGGTTTAGTGCGCGTAAAGGCTGGCGCCGGGCCAGCGGCCTGACTCCACGAGCTGACGCATGACTTTCGCCAGTATCACCCGCGCGGCAAGGCCCGCTGGGGTCAGTTCATCATCGGAAAGGCTGACGAGAAAGTTTGGCCGACTGAGTATCGGATTCTCGACGCCGATCACTCTCAGGGACTCGCCGTCGAGATGGGAAATCGCCGCCCCCGGCTGCAGCGTGGCGCCCAGTCCGTCGCGGACGGCGCGCATCAGCAGGGCCAGACCGTCGATTTCAGCCACCACATCGACGCTCAGGGCGTGCTCCTGGCAGATCGCCTCCAGCCTGCCGCGCAGGCCATGCCCCAGGCTTGGCATTATCAGCGGGATAGCGGCCAGTTGGCCAGGCGAGATGCTCGCTTCGGGAAGGGGGGCCAGCACGTCATGGGTGCCAATCAGAAACAGACGTTCTTCGAGAATCGGCCTGGCGCTCCAGCGCACAAGCTTCTCCTTCTGGAACACGATAGCTAAATCAAGCTGGCGGGTGTTGATCATGCGTTCCAGATTACCGGAGAGGCTCTCGACCAAATGCAGGCGGACGTCGGCATAGCTTTCGCGCATCGCGTGAATAAAAGGTACCCCCAGTACAGAGGCGGTGCTGGGGGCCATACCGACGCTGACGTGGCCGGAAAGGCGCGCCTCGCGCGCGGCGAGAACCGCATCGTCGGCGTGGCGCAGCGCCAGCTGCGCCTGGGAGTAGAAGGCGAGACCAGCGCTGGTCGGCATTACGCCGCGCGATGTCCGTTGTAACAAGCGGATGGCGAGTTCGTTCTCCAGGCGCGCCATCTGTTGGCTCAGCGCGGAGACGCCGATATTCAGGTCAAGCGCGGCGCGGCCCATACTGCCGGTTTCAATAATGCGCACATAATAGCGTAGCTGGCGAAGCTCCATGTCGACTCTCCGTACACCTCAGGATGCACTGACAGTAAACGTATTGCAGCGCGAGAGAAAGAGGCGGCAAATTCCGGGCAAAAAAAAGCCAACCTTCAGGTTGGCTTTTGGCGGTATACGATGCGGTGATTATTTCTCTGCCGCGTCGTGGGCATGTTCATCTTCGCGGCAGTCGCCTTCCGCACAGTGTCCGTACAGGTACAGGCTGTGGTTGGTCAGACGAATACCGTGCCTTGCGGCAATTTCACGCTGGCGCGCTTCGATGGAATCATCGCTAAATTCGATCACTTTGCCGCAGTCGAGGCAAATCAGGTGATCGTGATGATGCTGCTGCGTCAGTTCAAAAACGGATTTACCGCCTTCAAAATTATGACGGGTGACGATACCGGCGTCGTCGAACTGGTTCAGTACGCGGTAGACGGTGGCCAGGCCAATCTCTTCACCCATATCAATCAGGCGTTTGTATAAGTCTTCCGCACTGACATGATGGTTATCCGGTCCTTGCAGCACTTCCAGGATTTTTAATCTCGGAAGCGTCACTTTCAGGCCAGCTTTCTTTAATGCGGTATTGTTGTCAGTCATGCGGAATCTGTCCTGTTGCTAAACGATCTACTTCCATCAGCGGAAGTAATACAGAGAATCACCCGATGTAATGCGTCTCATTATAGAACTGCCATGGTGAAATGAAAACTGCAAGCATCGGGCCTTGTATGCTGTCAAAAACGAGGCACTCGCTACAAAGTGCTTCACGCGACCCCGTTAAATCAGAGGACATTGTACAGATATGTGATTAAAAGTTAAAAACTTGTAGCTATAACTTTGATTGCTTTTATCTATCAATTCGGCGAAATCTGATGATTTCGCCGTTTAGACTCAGGCATTCTTGATTTCTTCAAGGTGCAGCTCTTCAGAAATCTGTTTTACCCATTTTTCCACGCGTTCGTTAGTCAATTCTGGCTGACGGTCTTCGTCAATGGCCAGGCCAACAAAGTGATCGTCATCGGCCAGGCCTTTAGACGCTTCAAAATGGTAGCCCGCGGTCGGCCAGTGGCCAACGATAGTTGCGCCGCGCGGTTCGATGATGTCGCGGATGGTACCCAGCGCATCGCAGAAGTATTCAGCATAGTCTTCCTGATCGCCACAGCCAAACAGCGCGACCAGTTTGCCGTTGAAATCGATCTCTTCCAGCGTCGGGAAGAAATCGTCCCAGTCGCACTGGGCTTCGCCGTAGTACCAGGTCGGAATGCCGAGCAGCAGGATATCGTGACCTTCCAGATCCTCTTTGCTGCTTTTGGCAATGTCGTGAACATCAGCAACATCTTTACCAAGCTGCTTTTGGATCATTTTTGCAATATTTTCGGTGTTGCCGGTGTCGCTGCCAAAAAAGATGCCGATGATTGCCATGAGTAAAATAACCTCTTGAAACTTAATGATGTGGTAGTGGCGTAATGCCCGCAGATAGGGGCAATGATAGCAGAACAGAGAAGGGCGCGGAAACAGCAATCACGCCCAACTGCACACTCTGCTACATGAAAGCTTATTTTTTGCGGGTTTTAGGCTTTATCCTGGCCGCGCAGGGCCGCCAGCTGGCTCATCAGCATCTCTTCGATAAGATCGCTGCGGTTCATATTACGGGCTTCCGCCAGCTCATTAAGCGCATCGACCGCATCGGCATTCAGCTTTAGCTCCACGCGCTTAAGACCGCGACTCTTATCGCGTTTAAGCTGATTGCGTTTGTTGATGCGCAGCTGTTCATCGCGCGAAAGCGGATTGGTTTTCGGTCTACCCGGCCGACGCTCGGTTGCGAACAAATCTAATGTCGTACGGTCCGTTTGTTCTTTTGCCATGATTCAGAGTGACTTCGGGGGAAACAAGCTATCGGGCATAGCCGACGCAGACAGCGCGCCATAATACATCAGGCGACGGGCTGCGCCAACGACCGCGGGCATTAAGCCGCGCGGTCGGGCACATTTTAGCCAGTCAGGCGGCGATAGAGGTTAAATAACGACGAATTGCGCGGATCACGGCCTCCGGTTTTTCGGCATGTACCCAATGCCCGGCGCCGGCGATAACGTGCGCGCGCGCCTGGGGAAACTGAGCCAATAGTGCGTCGCGGTATGCGTCGGTGACGTAGGGGGAGTTACCGCCGGGGATAAACAGCGCCGGATGCGGCCAGGCCGGGACGGCTTGCCAGCCGACGATATTATCGTACTGCTCCCACAGCACCGGTACGTTAAACCGCCACTGGCCGTCCACGAAAGACTTCAGCAGAAACTGAATCACGCCCTCTTCGTTAAGGTGCTGGCGCATGACTGCCGCCGCCTGTTGACGCGTTGCGGCGCCCGCATCGGTGACGGCGTTGATGGCGGCGAAGATTTCATCATGACGGCGAACGTGATAATCCACCGGGGCGATATCAATGGCGACCAGGCCCGCGATGCGCTCCGGCGCCAGCGCGCTCAGCGCCATCACCGCCTTTCCGCCCATTGAGTGACCAATAAAGGTAGCTTTCTCAATCTGTGATTCATTGAGAGTATCAAGCAGATCCTGGGCCATCGCGGAATAGGTCATTTCCGGCGAGCGCGGCGAAAGACCGTGGTTTCGCATGTCGACCTGTAAAATATCGCGATCGTGAACCAGATCGCGGGCGAGGATCCCAAGGTTATCCAAGCTGCCAAAAAGGCCGTGGACCAGGACGATAGGGGGATTATTGTGCGGATTCTGTGCAGATTGCGCTCGGCTATTTAATTTCATGGCAAAGTTCTTTTTTTCGCTCCGTCGGGTTAGGGTATTATGTTGGACATTCTGCCATCCGGCTGCAAGACCCGGAAGATTTCCGAGTTTTACCGCCATCCTGGTTTGACGCTATCCGCGGTTGGGATTTGACCCTATAATCCCGACAACTTGTATTCAGAAAAAGATATCGCACTGGATTAAGATGAAAACAATTGAAGTTGATGATGAACTCTATAGCTATATTGCCAGCCACACCAAGCATATTGGCGAGAGCGCATCCGACATTTTACGGCGTATGTTGAAGTTTTCCGCCGTTTCCCAGCCTGTCGCGCCGGTAGCGAAAGCCGCTCCGGCCCCTGCGCCAACGCCTGTCGCTGAAGTGAAGCCCGCTAATCCTCTGAAGGATAAAGTCCGCGCGATGCGTGAGCTGCTGTTATCTGATGAGTACGCTGATCAAAAGCGCGCGGTAAACCGTTTCATGCTGGTTCTGACTACCCTCTACTCCTTAGACAGCAAAGCGTTCGCGGAGGCGACCGAGTCCCTCCACGGCCGCACTCGCGTTTATTTCGCTGAGGATGAGCGCACGCTGCAGAAAAACGGTAATCAGACGAAACCTAAGCAGGTTCCGGGCACGCCGTGGTGGGTCATTACAAATACCAATACCGGTCGCAAATGCAGCATGATCGAACATATCATGCAGTCTATGCAGTTCCCTGCGGAATTGATCGAAAAGGTTTGCGGTACGATCTAGTTAATTAACTTTTGCACCAGAAGGATCAGGCAATGGCAATCGATAAGCGCGCGGGTCAACCTGCGCAACAGAGTGATTTGATTAACGTCGCCCAGCTGACTGCCCAGTACTATGTGCTGAAGCCGGAAGTCGGCAACGCGGAACATGCGGTGAAGTTTGGCACCTCCGGTCACCGCGGCAGCGCGGCGCGCCACAACTTCAACGAGCAGCATATTCTGGCGATTGCTCAGGCAATTGCGGAAGACCGCGCGAAGAACGGGATCGCCGGCCCATGCTACGTCGGGAAGGACACTCATGCACTCTCCGAACCGGCCTTCATTTCCGTACTGGAAGTGCTGGCGGCGAACGGCGTTGACGTCATCGTTCAGGAAAACAACGGTTTCACCCCGACGCCGGCGATTTCTAATGCGATTCTGGTGCATAACAAAAAGGACGGTCCGCTGGCTGACGGTATTGTGATCACGCCGTCCCACAACCCGCCGGAAGACGGTGGTATCAAGTACAATCCGCCAAACGGCGGCCCGGCTGATACCAACGTGACCAAGGTTGTCGAAAATCGCGCCAATGAACTGCTGGCTGCCGGTCTGCAGGGCGTCAAGCGTATTTCTCTTGACGCGGCGCTGGCCTCCGGCCACGTTAAAGAACAGGATCTGGTGCAGCCGTTTATTGAAGGGCTGGCGGATATCGTCGATATGGCGGCGATCCAGAAAGCCGGATTGACCCTCGGCGTCGACCCGCTGGGCGGCTCCGGTATCGAATACTGGAAGCGTATCGCTGAGCATTACAACCTCAATCTGACCATCGTCAACGACCACGTCGATCAGACCTTCCGCTTTATGCATCTCGATAAAGACGGCGCAATCCGTATGGACTGTTCCTCCGAGTGCGCGATGGCGGGCCTGCTGGCGCTGCGCGACAAATTTGACCTGGCCTTCGCGAATGACCCGGATTACGACCGTCACGGTATCGTCACGCCGGCCGGGTTGATGAACCCGAACCACTATCTGGCGGTGGCGATTAACTACCTGTTCCAGCATCGTCCGCAGTGGGGCAAAGATGTCGCCGTGGGTAAAACCCTGGTCTCCTCGGCGATGATTGACCGTGTGGTTAACGACCTCGGCCGTAAGCTGGTGGAAGTGCCGGTCGGCTTTAAGTGGTTTGTTGATGGTCTGTTTGACGGCAGCTTCGGCTTCGGCGGTGAAGAGAGCGCGGGGGCTTCGTTCCTGCGCTTTGACGGCACCCCGTGGTCCACCGACAAAGACGGCATCATCATGTGCCTGCTGGCGGCGGAAATCACCGCGGTCACCGGGAAAAACCCGCAGCAGCACTACGACGAGCTGGCAGAGCGCTTTGGCGCGCCGAGCTACAACCGTCTGCAGGCCTCCGCGACTTCTGCCCAGAAAGCGGCGCTGTCTAAGCTCTCTCCGGAAATGGTCAGCGCCAGCACCCTGGCGGGCGACCCGATTACCGCGCGTCTGACCGCGGCGCCGGGTAACGGGGCGGCGATTGGCGGCCTGAAGGTAATGACCGACAACGGCTGGTTCGCCGCGCGTCCGTCAGGAACCGAAGACGCCTATAAAATCTACTGTGAAAGCTTTCTCGGCGCTGAACATCGTCAGCAGATTGAGAAAGAAGCGGTGGAGATTGTCAGCGAAGTGCTGAAAAACGCGTAATTGACATCATGATAATCAGGCCCTTTTCAGGGCCTGATTTTTTCGCAGGGATAGCGATGAAACTGGAACGAAAAAACGTTTTTTGGTTCTGGGGTGGGATGGATCTGTTCTATCTCCTCCAGTTTATTGTCTGGAATGTCTACCCTCAGCGAGTGCCTTTCTACAGCGATATCCTCGCTTATCTACAGCTTGTGCAAAGCTACGGTTCCGCGGCAGCCTGGCTATATCCGCTTAATGCCATATTGATTGTCACTATTCCCGTCTCGATGATTCTCTTCTGGCGACACAGTCGCTATGCGCTGTGGCTGGCGTATGCGCAGACGCCGTTGCGTCTGATCTTCATGCTACCTTCGCTTTCGCTGGTGTTCTGGATGCTGCGCGAGATGGAGTTTAAGGGGAGCGCGTTTTATATTGGGTTCCTGCTGGTTTCAGAGGCGGCAAAAGTCGTCACCCTTTGGCGATGTCGCAAAGTTTGACGTTACGTGTTATCAAGACGGCACAGCCTTGCCGGGCATTACGCTGACTGAATCGGGCATAAACGGGTATTATTGCTTTGACCGGGTTTGCCCGTTTTAGTGAATATGCTGCTAAAGCAAACGAACAATGACGGCTAATTCTGCGATTTTAATCACAAATTTATCTCATTCAAAATGAAAGTTACTTGATATATATGATCAGCTTCAAACTAAAAAAAGCTAAAAACTTGTTTTGATTTTGTATGATTTATATCACTTACTGATATGGACGATTTTGTTATATTTATGTCATTAAATCCTGAATGCTTTCTTGAGAACGTCTATGTTACAAGTGAAACGTCATTCACTAATCTTGGAATATGTCGTAGAAAAAGGATGTGCCAGAGTTAATGAGCTCTCACAGATATTTGGCGTATCTCCAGAAACCATTCGCCGAGATTTAACCTCGCTGGCGAAAAATAAAAAAATAGTTCGCAGCTTTGGCGGTGCGATGATTTCAGAAAATAATGCATCATTTTTAGATGTGGATAATCCCACAAATAATGGGAATTTTGTCGATAAAGCTGAAGCATTTATTAAGCGAACAAAAGAGCAACCAGAGCGAAAAATGCGCATTGCCAAAAGCGCATTACAGTACATTCATGAGCATGAATGCATTATTATGGATAATAGTAGTTCATGCTGGTTTTTAGCACGGCAGTTGCCCGATATCGAACTGACGGTAATTACCAATTCATTAAATATTATTCAGACATTAGCCTGCCGAAAGAAAATAAGAATTGTCAGCGTGGGTGGCGAGTATTCTGAAAGACACGGCGATTTTCATGGGCCAGTAGCTGAATTTATTATTAATAACTTTAAGGTCAATAAACTGTTCTTTTCTTGCCAGGGCCTTGATTCAGGCCTGGAAATCAAAGATAGCAATGAAGTCAACGTGCGTCTGAAACAAGAAATGCTGAAAGTGGCCGACCAAAAAATCCTGATGGTCGATAGCAGTAAGTTTGAGCGCTATTCATTATATAAAATATGCGACCTGGCAGATATTGATGTTCTTATTACTAATAAGCTACCAAAAGATATCTATCGTCAGGAATGCCTTGAAATCGTAGAGACCAGTTAAACTCTCTACGTAATAATATATTTGCATCATCATCTCACGACTCTTGTGCCAGGTGGAGGATAATTGCGTCAGCAATACTATCCATCTTCATTACTTATCCGAAAATGAGGTTTACGATGGAACAATTACCTGAAGATATGAAAGCTGTTGTGTGCCATGGTCCCCAGGATTATCGCTTTGAAAAGATTACGCGCCCGGTAGCACAAGAAAAAGAAGTGGTTATAAAAGTTGATGGCTGTGGAATATGTGCTGGTGATTGCAAAGCCCAGGACGGCGCACCGATGTTTTGGGGCGATAATCCGTGGGTGAAAACGCCAGTGGTGCCAGGACATGAATTCTATGGCCGGGTTGCTGAATTAGGCCCCGGCTCGGCAGAAAAATATAAATTAAAAATTGGCGACCGTATTCTGGCGGAGCAGATTGTACCTTGTCATGAATGTCGTTTCTGTAAAACCGGCAAATACTGGATGTGCGAAACCCATGATATTTACGGCTTCCAGAAAGATGTCGCCGATGGTGGTATGGCTGAATATATGCGTTTCTCCGAACGCGCGATTATTCATAAAATTCCTGAATCATTGAGTGAAGAAGATGCTGCGCTGATCGAACCTATGGCCTGCGCAATCCACACGGTACGCCGCGGAGATATCGAACTGGATGATGTGGTTGTTATCGCCGGCGCCGGGCCGCTGGGGCTGTGTATGGTGCAGGTCGCTCATCTGAAAACGCCGAAAAAGCTGGTGGTGATCGACACCATGGAAGACCGTCTGGCGCTGGCGAAAGAGTTTGGGGCGGATGTGGTTATCAATGCGGCCAAAGAAGACGCCATTGCCATTGTTAAAGCCATGACTGAAGGCTACGGTTGCGACGTCTACATTGAAGCTACCGGCGCGCCGATTGGCGTTACTCAGGGACTGGAGATGATTCGTAAGCTAGGTCGTTTTGTCGAGTTCAGCGTGTTTGGTAAAGAAACCACCGCCGACTGGTCGATCATTGGCGACCGCAAAGAGCTGGATATTCGCGGTGCGCATCTTGGCCCGTACAGCTATGAAATCGCCATCGATCTCTTTGAGCGCGGCCTGCTGACTGCAAAAGGCGTCGTCACTCATTTCTATTCTATCGATGAGTGGAAAGCGGCGTTTGAAATGGCAAAATCGCTCGATTCTATCAAGGTCGTTATTAAGCCATAAAAACGTAATTCTTAAATAGCGCCATTTATTTTAATTATCATCCGCTTTGAAATGAATGGCGGCTAAATAAATACTGGATTTGTATCATGGTGATAACTGGGGTAAATATCGGTGGTCTGGTGAAGTCTACCGGTCATTAATTTATTGCTCAGGCTATCAGGCAACATTCGTACCATGAAAACGCTAAAGGATAATCTTTATCCTTTAGCGCATAACTCAAAAAGGAGATATTGAATGCCTGTAAAATTGAATACGAAAGCATTACTCTCAGGACTTCTGGCGATGAGTATGGTCGCCTGCGTTAATGCTAAACCGCTAACTATCGGCATGTCGTTCCAGGAATTGAATAACGAATATTTCGTCACCATGAAAGAGTCGCTTGAGCAGTCGGCAAAAGATATTAACGCCACCGTCTATACAGCGGATGCGGCGCATGATGTCTCCAAGCAGATTAGCGATGTTGAGGATATGCTGCAAAAGAAAATAGATATTTTGCTGATTAACCCGGCTGATAGCGTCGGTGCGGAAACCGCCGTGCTGGCCGCTAAAAAAGCTGGCGTGGTGGTGGTGGCGATAGATGCTCAGGCTAATGGCCCGATAGATTCTTTTGTCGGCTCAAAAAACTATGATGCAGGCTTTATTGCCGGTGAACACTTAGCCAAAGCGCTGGGTGATAAAGGCAACGTAGCGATTCTCGACGGGATTCCGGTAGTGCCTATTCTGGAGCGCGTGCGCGGCTTTGAAGATGCGATGAAAAAGCATCCCAATATTAAAGTGATTACCAAACTGAATGGTAAACAAGAGCGCGATACCTCCATGAGCGTGACGGAAAATATGCTGCAATCCAACCCGACGCTCAACGGTATTTTTAGCGTGAATGATGTTGGCTCACTCGGCGCTCTGGCGGCGATTCAGGCATCAGGACGCGATGTGAAGCTGGTGAGCGTTGATGGTTCCCCGGAAGCAGTCGCTGAAATTGCTAAAGGTAATACGCCGTTTATTGCTACCGCCGCTCAGTTCCCACGCGATCAGCTGCGTATTGGCTTAGGCATTGCCCTGGCGAAACATTGGGGTGCGAATATTCCTAAGGAGATCCCTGTTGATGTGAAGCTTATCGATAAAACCAACGCCAAAGATTTCCACTGGTAATCGCGTTATTACGCCATAGCGGCTCTCGCTAATTCAGGTGAGCCGTGCCGGATTCTTATTAAAGTATGGCTCGCTATTTTATCGAGCCATTATGGAGCGATGTTTATGCCCAGCTTACTGGAAGTTAAAAACGTCAGTAAAAGCTTCCCCGGGGTCAAGGCGCTGGATAATGTTAATATCACCCTTGGCCGAGGGGAGGTGCATGCTTTATTAGGTGAAAACGGCGCGGGTAAATCGACGTTAATGAAAATCCTTTGCGGGATATATCAACCTGACGCCGGTAATATTTTTATTGACGGTAAGCAACAGCATTTTCATAACTATCGTGACGCGATTGCCTGCGGCGTAGGGATTATCTTTCAGGAATTTTCTCTTATTCCCTATCTGAACGCTTATGAGAATATTTTCCTTAATCGCGAAAAGGTAAATAGTTTTGGTCTGTTAGATCGTAAAGCGATGCGCCGCGAGGCGTTGCGGATTTTTAAAGATCTTGGCGTGACCCTCGATCCCGATGAGCAAATTTGCCATCTCAGCGTCGCCGAGCAGCAGTTCGTGGAAATTGCCAAAGCGCTGTCGCTAGATGCGCGAATTCTCATTCTGGATGAACCCACCGCGACCTTAACCCCGAGTGAGGCGGAGCATCTTTTCCGCGTGATGCGCGATTTAAAGGCCAAAGGCGTCGGGATGTTCTTTATCTCTCACCATCTTGAGGAGATATATGAGATCTGTGACAGCCTGAGCATTCTCCGCGACGGCAAATATATCGGGTCGGCAAAGGTCGACAATATCGATATCGCCGAGATGATCCAGATGATGGTCGGCCGTGAAGTGGAGAATATCTATCCCGCACGGCGGACGCTGGCGCATGACGACATAGTACTGGAGGCGGAAATTCAGCTTACCGAAACTAGCCAGGTCAATCGACTGACGCTGCGCAAAGGGGAGATCTTAGGCCTCGCCGGGCTGGTGGGATCGGGGCGTTCCGAAGCGATCCTGGCCCTGACCGGCGCGGATAAATGCTTCAAAAAGCGCGTCCGCCTGGCCGGAAAAGAGGTGACGATAAAATCCACCGACCGGGCTCTGCGTCTGGGCATTGGTCTGTTGCCGGAAAGCCGAAAAACGCAGGGGCTGGTGCTTCCTTTTTCGGTCAAAGATAATATCTGGCTTAACAAACACGCCTGCCAGTTCTCGCTTATCCGCGATAACGAAGAGCGCCTGACCGCCGAGCGTTTAATTAATCACGTTGGCGTGAAAACGCCGGATGCTGGAACCGCGGTAGGGACGTTGAGCGGCGGTAACCAGCAGAAAGTCGTTATTTCTCGTTGGTTAAATCATGATGTCAATATTCTTATTTTTGACGAACCGACTCGCGGTATTGATGTCGGAGCGAAATCAGAAATCTATCAAATCATGCGTGACCTCACCGCCCAGGGTATTTCAATAATTATGATTTCATCTGAGCTACCAGAGGTGATTGGCGTTAGCGACAGGGTGATGGTTTTTCGCGACGGTAATATCGTTGCCGAACTCGAGAGCGACCAAATAAATTCCACTGTGATTATGCTGCACGCTGCCGGTAATATTATTTAGGGAGTATTAAATGAGTAATGAAAACGTGTCATTAGCGCCCGCCGCATCTCCTGATAAAAATAAAAAGATGCTCCATGGTTTATTAAAAATGCCCGCGTTCCTGCCGTTTGTTGGTCTGGTACTCCTGTTCTCCTGTATGGCTATTTTTAATGACTACTTTTTAACGGTCGATAACTTATCGACCGTCGCCCGCCAGGTCTCGATTAATGCCATCATTGCTATCGGGATGACCTTTGCCATCCTGACCGGCGGGATCGACCTCTCCGTCGGCGCGGTCATGGCCCTGGCCGGTACCCTGATGGCGGGATTAATGAAGTACTATGGTTTAGATCCGTGGTTAGCCATTCTTATCGGCCTGTTTTCCGGCGTCGCCTTTGGCGCGCTGAACGGCTTTTTAACCGCCTACGGTAAAATGCCGCCGATTATCGTGACCCTCGGGACAATGATTATTGCGAAGGGACTGGCGCTGATCTATACCGGCGGCTACCCCATCTCCGGTTTACCGGATTCATTCGCTTTTTGGGGCCGCGAATATCTGTTCGGTATTCAGGTGCCTATTATTCTGATGGTGGTTTTATATCTCATCTTTTATATCGTCCTGAATCATATGCCGTTTGGTCGCTATGTTTATTCCCTCGGCGGTAATGAAGAAGCGGCGCGCCTGAGCGGGCTGCGGGTGAAATATTATAAATTGCTGGTTTACGTGATCAGCGGCTTTACCGCCAGTTTTGCCGGTCTTATTTTCACCTCGCGCGTGATGAGCGGCCAGCCGAATGCCGGCGTCGGATTTGAACTGGATGCAATTGCCGCCGTGGTGCTCGGCGGGGCATCAATTGCCGGCGGCCGCGGAATGATTATCGGCACGCTGATTGGCGCCATGATGCTCGGCGTACTGAATAATGGTTTAAACCTCCTTGGGATCTCACCTTACGTTCAGTATGTGGTGAAAGGGCTTATTATTTGGGGCGCCACCTTTATTAGCTCAGCCAGACGTTAATTTATTTTAAATATGAGGCGAAGGGAAATGAATTTTATCGGGGTTGATATCGGTGGTACGGTCACCAAAGCCGGTATATATAATGAGTTAGGGCAAGAGATTCATGTGGCGTCGCAATATGCGCAGGTATTATCCGAACAGCCGGGCTTTACCGAGCGGAACATGCATGAGCTATGGGATACCGTTTGCAGCGTGATAAAAAAAGCGCTGTATGAAAGCCAGGTGCCGCCGCTAAGCATCGGCGGGATCGGTTTCTCCTCGCACGGCAAAGGGCTCTACGCGATTGACAAAAAAGGCGAGCCGGTGCGCAATGGGATTATTTCATCTGATACCCGGGCGCTTGAGTTTGTCAAAAAATGGTACCGTGAAGGTATCGACAAACTGGCCTATCCAAAAGGATTGCAGCAGTTGTGGACCGGACATCCGGTGTCGCTGCTGGCGTGGCTTAAAGAGTATGAGCCGGCCAATTACGACAGAATCGATGCCGTTTTGATGGTCCACGACTACATCCGTTTCCGCCTGACCGGCGAAGCGACGGCAGAAATCACCAATATCTCCGGCAGTAATTTTTATAACCAGTTCACCTCTCGCTACGACAGCGACATGATGGCGCTATTTGGCATTGAGGAAGTGGTGGATAAAACCGCGCCGGTGGTGAACTCAACGGATTGCGTGGGCCACATTACCTTGCAGGCCTCGCTGGACTGCGGTTTATGCCCGGGGACGCCGGTTTTCGGCGGCTTTTTCGACGTGGTCGCCTCCGCCGTCTCCTCGGGCATTGATCGGGCGGATACCCTGAGCGCGGTGGCCGGAACCTGGAGTATCGCCACCTCGGTGACGGATAGCATTATTGCCAGCGACTTTCCCTACATCTGGGGGAAATACTGCATTCCGGGCAAATACTTCGTTCACGAGGGCAGCCCCACTTCGGCGAGCAATCTCTCCTGGTTTGTGAAGCAGTTTTTCCCTGACGATGACCGCTGCTACGACCATTTCGAAAGCTGGATCGCGCAAGATACCGACAGCAACCTCATTTTTTTACCCTATTTGTTCGGTTCCAATCTGGCGATGGATCTGCCCGGCGCGCTGGTGGGCCTCGCGGGGCATCATACGAAAAAGGATATTATTGCGGCCATCTATCGCGGGATCGTTTTTTCTCACCTGGTGCATCAGGACCGCATTATTGAACTCAATCGGGATATTCAAAAAATTCGCTTTACCGGCGGGCCGAGCCAGTCGAGAGGCTGGACGCAGATGTACGCCGATGCGGCCAATCTTCCGCTGGAAGTAGTGGATATCGAACAGGCCGGCTGTCGAGCCGCCGCGCTGTGCGCCGCGGCCGGCAGTGGCGCCTATGCTAACTTCAGCGAGGCGATTGCGGCCACGCAGCCCGAGGTGGTCTGCTATCAACCCGATAGCAATCGGCATCAGCAGCTGCGCGAAGGCTACGCCCGTTACTTAGCTGTCGCGCAAAGCCTCTCCAGGGCGACGGGAGCGGCGCAATGAAACCCAGACTTGGCATCTACGAAAAAGCGCTCCCCGCAGCGCTGGACTGGCCGAAACGCTTCGAAATGGCGGCCGGCCTGGCGTTTGATTTTATCGAAATCTCCGTTGATGAAAGCCCCGAACGCCAGGCCAGGCTGCGCTGGAATCGGGGGCAGCGGCTGGCGTTCGTGGCGGACAAAATCAACAGCGGCATTGATGTGCCGAGCATGTGCCTCTCCGCGCACCGCAGCCATCCCTTTGGTAGCGTCAATCGCGATACCCGGCTCAAGGCGCGGGAACTGATGCTTGATGCGCTGGATTTTGCCAGCCACGTCGGGATCCGCAACATCCAGCTGGCAGGCTATGACGTCTATTACGAATCCTCTTCGGCACAGACCCGGGAATACTTTATTGAGGGCATCAACTGGGCGGTGGCCGAAGCGGCGAAAGCACAGGTGATGCTGTCGATGGAGATTATGGATACCGCCTTTATGAGCAATATCTCGCGCTGGTTGGATCTCGAACGGAAGGTTTGCAGTCCGTGGTTTTGCGTCTATCCGGACGTTGGCAACTTAAGCGCGTGGCAAAACGATGTTCCTGAAGAGTTGAGTAAGGGCATTCATAAAATCAGCGCCATCCATTTGAAAGACACCCAGCCCGTTTCACACGCCTCGCTGGGGCAGTTCCGCGATGTGCCGTTCGGCACCGGCTGCGTGGATTTCAGCGAGATCTTCCGTTCGCTTGCCGCGCTGAACTATCGCGGCGCATGGTTGATTGAGATGTGGGCCAAAAATGACGGGCTGGATAGCGAGAGAATTGCCGAGGCCAAAGCGTGGTTAACGGATAAATACCAGCAGGGTTTTCTTGCCCCGCAGCATGAAGTTAATGTGAATTCAGGAGTGAAGTATGCTGGATAAACTCAAGCAGACGGTTCTTGACGCCAATCTGGCGCTGCCGAAATTTCATCTTGTGACCTTTACCTGGGGCAACGTCAGCGGTATCGATCGCGAGGCCGGGCTGGTGGTGATCAAACCCTCCGGCGTGGAATACGCCGTGATGACGGCCGAGGATATGGTGGTGGTGGAGCTGGCGACCGGCAGGGTGGTAGAGGGGCGCTATAAGCCCTCGTCGGATACGCCGACCCATCTGGAGCTGTATAAGGCGTTTAGCGGCGTGGGCGGAATTGTGCACACCCATTCGCGCCACGCGACGATTTGGGCGCAGTCGGGCAGGCCGCTGCTGGCGATGGGCACTACCCACGCCGACTATTTTTATGGGCCGATCCCCTGTACCCGCCCGCTCAGCGATGATGAAATCCGCGGTGATTATGAAACCAATACCGGTCACGTGATTATCGAAACGCTGGGGGCGCAGCATACCGATCCGCTCAGCGTGCCCGCCGCGCTGGTCCACGGGCACGGCCCATTTGCATGGGGAAAAGATCCGGCGAACGCGGTGCATAATGCGGTGGTGCTGGAGGAGATTGCCTATATGAATATGTGGACCCGTCAGCTGAGCATTGATGAACAGCCGGTCTCTGCGACGCTGCTGGATAAACACTATTTGCGTAAACACGGGGCAGGGGCCTACTACGGGCAATAATCGCCTGCATTCCCCGGATTGCGGCGTAAACGCCTTATCCGGGCTACCGGCCCGCAGTTGGCGGTGAACCCTTAGCCCGGTCAGCGCAGCGCCACCGGGATGAAACAGCGTTGATTTATGAGGCCCGGCACATTTCCTGGAGGCGGCGCTTGACGCGCTTGTCCGGGCTACCGCCTGGCAGACGACGGCGGGCCTGTAGCCCGGCTAAGCAAAGCGCGAGCCGGGGATCAGCTAGGGCATAAACCGATAGCCGATCCCGGTTTCGGTCAGCAGATGCTGCGGGCGCGCCGGGTCGGCCTCCAGCTTCTGTCGCAGATGTCCCATATAGATCCGCAGATAGTGGCTGTGTTCCACCGCGTTCGGCCCCCAGACCTGGTTGAGCAACTGCCGCTGGGTCAGCACTTTGCCGGGATTATTCAGCAGTACCACCAGCAGGCGAAATTCAATGGGCGTCAGGTGGATCTCTTCGTCGCCGCGCACGATGCGGCGGGCGGGGATATCGACTTCGACATCGGCAAAACGCACCAGCGGCTCATCGGCCTGGGCGCCGGCATGGCGGCGCATTGCCACCCTCAGCCGCGCCTGCAGTTCACCGATACCAAAGGGTTTGCTGAGATAATCATCGGCGCCGGCGTCAAGCGCGGCGATTTTGTCCTGCTCCTCGGTGCGCGCAGAGAGGACGATAATCGGCATCTGGCTCCACTGGCGAACCTCACGGATAAACGCGTTGCCGTCACCATCGGGCAGGCCAAGATCGAGAATGGTTAAATCCGGCTTGCGGGTCGCGGCTTCAATCAGCCCGCGCTGCAGCGTTTCCGCTTCAAATACGCGCATGCCGTCGGCTTCCAGCGCGGTGCGCAGAAAGCGGCGGATAGCATGCTCATCTTCGATGATCAAAACGTTAATCACATTTCCTCGGCTAAATCTTCCAGTTCAGGGGGCGCTTCTCTCGGCAGTGTAACACGGAAACAGGCGCCGCCTTGCGGGCGCGTCGCGGCGCTAATCGTTCCGCCGTGCACCTCAACGATCGCCTGGCAAATCGCCAGGCCCAGACCGACGCCGGGGATCGCCGACTCTTTATTCCCGCGGGCGAATTTATCAAAGATAGCCTGTTCCTGGCCGGCAGGAATACCCGGTCCGTTATCCCAAACCTCAAGCAGTAAATTGTGCGGGTCGACGTGCGCGGTAATGCCGATGTGCGCCTCTGTTCCCGCGTACTTCACCGCATTTTCCAGCAGATTAATCAGTACCCGTTCAAATAGCGGCCCGTCGACGTGAACCAGCAGCAGCGGGTCCGGCAGCGCGAGCTGAATATGCCGGCCGCCGAGCCCCGGCTCCAGCATACGCAGCGCGCTACCGACCACCTCTTCCAGAGTTAGCCACTCTTTATGCAAATTAAAGCCGCCGGACTGGATCCGCGCCATATCGAGGAGATTATTTACCAGCCGGGTGGTGTTCAACACGTGCTGACGAATCTCATTGGCCTGCGGCGCGTGTTTCGACCCTTCGCTGGCGAGATCGAGCGTCAGGATTTCAGCCTGGCCGAACAGCACCGTTAACGGCGTCCGCAGATCGTGGGACAGCGCTGCCAGCAGCGAGTTACGCAGGCTTTCCCGTTCGCTGTTCAGCCGCGCCTGCTCTTCGCTGGCGGTAAGCGTCAGTCTCTCCAGCGCGCTGGCGACCAGCAGGGTGAAGGTTTCCAGCAGGCGCTGCTGTTCGGGGATCATCAGCTGGCGGAGGTTGGCGGGTTCCACGACCAGCAGCCCCCAGGTGCGGGCGGCGCTTTTCAGCGGCAGGATTTGGTACGGCACGCCGGGTAGCGTATCGGTACCCGCCCCGGCGGGCTGCCCTTTATCGAAGCTCCAGCGGGCAATGGCGTCATCCCAGGTGATGGCCGCCGTTTGCGGAGTCAGCGGAGAGAGCCGGTTCGTTTCATCGGGCAGCAGCAGCTGGCTGCGCGCCTGAAACGTCGAGGCGATAAAGCGCTCGCTGGTGGCGGCGACATCCTCACGGCTGCGGCCCACCGCCAGCGCTTTTGACATTTCGTACAGATGCCGGGTGCGCTGTTCGCGATAGCGCGCCACCCGCGCCTGATAGCGTACGCCGGCGGTGAGGTTGCCGATAAGCAGCCCGACGGTGAGCATCACGCTAAAGGTCAGCAGATACTGCACATCGGAAACCGCCAGCGTACCGCGCGGCGCGACAAAAAACAGGTCAAAGCTGACCACGTTAATCACCGTCGCCAGCACCGACGGCCAGCGTCCATACAACAGGGCGATAATTACCACGCCCAGCAGATACAGCATCACCAGGTTGGCGGCTTCAAAGGCCATCAGCCACTGCATGGCGACGACGGTTATCACCGCGCACAGGGCGATGGCGACGACGCATCCCTGGAGCTGCAAACGCCATTTTTCCATTGCGGTCCGGCCATCGCTGGCGCGAGCGGGCAGGGGGGCGGCCTTTTCATCCAGCGCGATCACGACCAGATCGAGGTCCGGCGCGTGGCGGGCCAGCCGATCGGCGAAGCCGCTGCGGTCCCACCAGCGCCTTTTTTGCTGGCGGCCAATCACTATCTTGCCGAGGTTATGCTCGCGGGCGTAGTGCAGAACGGCCCGCTCTTCAGAAGGATCGGCGAGGGTCGCGGTTTCCGCCCCCAGTTCCTGAGCCAGCCTGAGCGCGGCGAGGATCGCCCGCCGTTTCGCTTCCGGCAGGCGATGCAGAGAGGGGGTTTCCACATACACCGCATGCCAGACGCTCCCCAGCCTGGCCGCGAGGCGGGCGGCGGCGCGAACCAGCTTTTCGCTGCCGGTGTTGTGGCCGATGCAGAGCAAAATGGCGTCGCGGGTGTGCCAGACTTTTTCCTGTCCCTGACGATCGCGCCAGGCGCGCATTTGCTCATCGACCCGATCGGCGGTACGGCGCAGCGCCAGCTCGCGCAGGGCGATCAGGTTGCCCTTGCGAAAGAAGTTCTCAATAGCCCGCTCGGCCTGGCCGCCGATATAGACTTTCCCTTCATTGAGCCGCTGGCGGAGATCGTCCGGGGGCAGGTCGACCAGCACTACGTCGTCGGCGGCGTCGAAAAACGGATCGGGGACGGTTTCACGGACCTGCACGCCGGTGATGCCGCTGACGACGTCGTTCAGGCTCTCGAGGTGCTGGACGTTAATGGTGGTAAACACGTCGATGCCGGCTTCCAACAGCTCTTCGACGTCCTGCCAGCGTTTAGGATGACGGGAGCCGGGCGCGTTGCTGTGCGCCAGCTCATCGACCAGGATCAGCGCCGGGCGGCGGGCCAGGGCGCCGTCAAGGTCAAACTCTTTAACGTAGCGCCCGCGGTGGGAGAGGCGGCGCTGGGGCAGGGTGCTGAGCCCCTCAAGCATCGCCGCCGTCTCTTTACGCCCGTGGGTTTCCGCCACGCCAATCAGAATATCCAGCCCCTGGGCGCGCAGCCGCTGCGCTTCCGCCAGCATCGCCCAGGTTTTCCCCACCCCCGCGCAGGCGCCGAAAAAAACCTTTAACTTACCGCGATGCGGGGCGGCGGTGTGTTGCAGCAGGCGATCGGGGTCCGGACGCAGCGGCTCGTCACTCATTTCACTTATCCTTCAGGGCATCCAGCGACATATTCAGCTGCAGTATATTTACCACAGGTTGGCCGAGAAAGCTGAGCAACGGTTTTTGCGTTGCCTCGTTGACCAGCTGCGTGACCTGCTCCACGCTCAGCTGCCGGGCTTTGGCGACGCGCGGCGCCTGCCACAGGGCGGCGGCCGGGGTCAGGCTGTAATCCAGTCCGCTCGCCGAAGCGGTGACCAGCTCCACCGGAACCCTGGACGTGGCGTCCGGGTTGGCGACGCGCAGGGTCTGCACTCGTTCGCTGATGGCTTTATCCAGCGCCGGATTGCTGGCGGCGAGGTTGCTGCCGCCGGATGCCAGCGGATTATCCGGCATCTCCGCCGTGGCGGATGGGCGACCCTGGAAATAGCCCGGCGCGGTAAAGTTCTGCCCGATAAGGCTGGAACCGCGCACTTCGCCGTCAATCCTCAGCAGCGAGCCGTTGGCCTGCTGCGGGAACCACCACTGTCCTAGCGCGGTGGTTAATAGCGGATAGACGCCGCCGGTGAGCAGCGTTAACAGAATAAACAGCACAACAGCAGGACGAATCAATGACATGGTTTTTTCCTCACATCAGCCCGGTCAGGGTCAGTAACAGGTCGATCGCTTTGATACCGATAAACGGCACCAGCAGTCCGCCCAGGCCATAGACCCACAGGTTGCGGCGCAGCATCGCCGAGGCCGTCAGCGGCTTATAGCTCACCCCCTTCAGCGCCAGCGGGATCAGGAAGATGATAATCAGCGCATTAAAAATCACCGCGCTCAGGATCGCCGAAGAGGGCGAGTGCAGATGCATCACGTTAAGCATCGCCAGCGGCGGATAGACCGCGGCAAAGGCGGCCGGAATGATGGCAAAGTACTTCGCCACGTCATTGGCGATACTGAAGGTGGTTAATGAACCGCGGGTCATCAGCATCTGTTTACCGATGTGCACGACCTCGATCAGTTTGGTGGGGTTGGAGTCGAGGTCCACCATGTTACCCGCCTCTTTCGCCGCCTGGGTACCGGAGTTCATCGCCACCGCGACGTCGGCCTGCGCCAGCGCCGGGGCGTCGTTGGTACCGTCGCCGGTCATCGCCACCAGCCGTCCTTCCGACTGATACTGGCGGATTAATGCCAGCTTGGCTTCCGGCGTCGCTTCGGCGAGAAAGTCGTCCACGCCCGCTTCCGCGGCGATAGCGGCGGCGGTCAGGCGGTTATCGCCGGTGATCATCACCGTTTTAATCCCCATTTTACGCAGCTGGGCAAAACGCTCTTTGATGCCGCCTTTGACGATATCTTTCAGCGAAATAATCCCCAGCACCCGCTCGCCTTCGGCGACCACCAGCGGCGTGGCGCCAAGACGCGCCACGTCTTCAACCTGTTTATCGACATCGGCCGGGAAGTGGCCGCCGTTAGCCTCAACGTGGCGGCGAATGGCATCCACGGAACCTTTACGGATCATCCGCTGGTCGATGTTAATCCCGCTCATCCGGGTCTGGGCGGTAAAGGGCACGAAGGTGGCGTGCAGCGATTGCAGATCGCGCTCGCGCAGATTAAAGCGCTGCTTTGCCAGCACCACGATGCTGCGGCCTTCCGGCGTTTCGTCGGCCAGCGAAGAGAGCTGGGCGGCATCGGCAAGGGTTTTCTCTTCCACGCCCTGCGCGGGCAGGAACGCTGAAGCCTGGCGGTTGCCGAGGGTAATGGTGCCGGTTTTATCCAGCAGTAGAACGTCGACATCGCCCGCCGCTTCAACCGCGCGTCCGCTGGTGGCAATCACGTTCGCGCCGAGCATGCGGCTCATCCCGGCGACGCCGATAGCCGACAGCAGGCCGCCGATAGTGGTCGGGATCAGGCACACCAGCAGCGCCACCAGCACCGTCACGCTGACCGCGTTACCGCTCCAGGCGGAGAAGGGCCAGATGGTGGCGGTGGCCAGCAGGAACACCAGGGTCAGGGCGATAAGCAGGATCGTCAGGGCGATTTCGTTCGGCGTCTTGCGGCGCTGGGCGCCTTCAACCATGGCGATCATCCGGTCAAGGAAGGTTTCGCCCGGGTTGACGCTGCAGCGGATCACCAGCCAGTCGGAGAGAATACGCGTCCCGCCGGTCACCGAGGCGAAGTCGCCCCCGGATTCGCGGATAACCGGCGCGGATTCGCCGGTAATGGCGCTTTCATCCACGGATGCGCCGCCTTCGATAACCTCGCCGTCGCAGGGAATAATATCCCCCGCTTCGACCAGCACCACGTCGCCTTTACGCAGATCTTCAGCGGGTACGTGGTCAATTTGCGCATCGTGCTGCGGCGCGCGCAGCTTACGGGCAAAGGCGGTCTTTTTGACCCCCTTCAAGCTGTTGGCCTGCGCTTTACTGCGGCCTTCGGCCATCGCTTCGGCGAAATTGGCGAACAGGACGGTGAACCACAGCCAGAGACTAATGGCGGCGGTAAAACCGGCGCTGCCGGCGATATGCCCGCTGGCCATGGCGATAGCGAGCAGGGTGGTCAGCAGGCTGCCGATCCAGACGATAAACATCACTGGGTTACGCCACTGTACGGCAGGGCTCAGTTTTTTCACGGCGTCCAGCAGCGCCTGGCGCACCAGCGTCGGCTCCAGCAGGGCTAATGATTTGCGACTCATAACAGGTTGCTCCGCAATCGCTTAAAGTAAGGAAAAGTGTTCCGCCAGCGGGCCGAGCGCCAGCGCGGGAATAAAGGTCAGGGCGCCCACCAGCAGTACGGTGCCGATCAGCAGGCCGATAAACAGCGCGTCGTGGGTGGCGAGCGTGCCGCTGCCGGCGGGCTGAATTTTCTTGGTCACCAGCGAACCGGCAATGGCCATCACCGGGATAATCACCGCGAAGCGGCCAACCAGCATGCAGAACGCCAGCAGCAGGTTCCAGAACGGCGTCGCCGCGCTCAGGCCGCCAAAGGCGCTGCCGTTGTTGTTGGCCGCGGAGGTGACGGCGTACAGCACTTCGCTAAAGCCGTGCGGTCCGGGGTTGAACATGCCCGCGCGCCCGGCCTCGGTCATCATTGCCAGCGCCGTACCGAGCAGCACCAGCGTTGGGGTCACGAGGATCGCCAGCGCGATCATTTTCATTTCGCGCACGTCGATCTTTTTGCCGAGGTATTCCGGTGTGCGGCCAATCATCAGCCCGGCGATGAAGACCGCCAGCATGACGAACAGCAGCATGCCGTACAGGCCAGAGCCCACGCCGCCGAAGACCACTTCGCCTATCTGCATCAGCCACATCGGCACCATCCCGCCCAGCGCGGTAAAGGAGTCATGCATGGCGTTGACCGCGCCGCATGACGCGGCGGTGGTGACCACGGCGAACAGGCTGCTGGCGAGAATGCCGAACCGGCTCTCTTTGCCTTCCATATTCAGGCTACTATCGGCGCCAAGGCTCAGCAGATGCGGGTTGCCGCGGGTCTCCGCCCACATCACTACCGCCACGCAGACGATGAAGATCAGCGTCATCGCCCACAGAATCGCGCGTCCCTGACGGCGGTCGCCCACCACCTCGCCGAAGGCGAAGCACAGCGCCGCCGGGATGAGAAAGATCGCCAGCATCTGCACCAGGTTGGTCAGCGCGGTGGGGTTTTCAAACGGATGCGCCGAGTTGGCGTTAAAGAAGCCGCCGCCGTTGGTCCCCAGCATTTTTATCGCTTCCTGCGAGGCCACCGGCCCCATCGGCAGCATCTGGCGTACCCCTTCAAGCGAGGTAAATCCCTGATTGGGGGAAAAGCTCTGCGGTACGCCCTGCTGAATAAAGAACAGCGCGATGAGCAGCGAAATCGGCAGCAGCAGCCAGAGGGTGATGCGGGTCAGGTCGACCCAGGCGTTGCCCAGGGTGCTGACTTTCTGTCGGGCATAGGCGCGGGTGAGGGCAAAGATCACCGCGATGCCGGTGGCGGCGGAGAGGAAGTTTTGCACCGCCAGCCCGGCCATCTGGCTAAGACTACTCATGGTGGTTTCACCGGCATAGGCCTGCCAGTTGGTGTTGCTGACAAAGCTCACCGCCGTATTCAGCGCCAGGTCCCACGACAGGCCGGGCAGATGCTGCGGGTTGAGCGGCAGCGAGCCCTGGAACGTCAGCAGCGCGAACAGCGCCGCCAGTCCCAGCGCGTTAAACAGCAGGATAGCGAATAAATATTGATACCAGTTCATCTCCTGCGAACGAATGCCCGCCGCCCGCCATAAACCGCGTTCGATACCGGCCAGGCCCGGTAGCGGGGCATCATTGATCATGGTCGCCAGCGCCGCGCCCAGCGGACGCGCCAGGATCATCAGTAGCAGAATAAAGCTCGCAATGAGCAAAAATCCTTGAGCGGCCATCAGAATGCCTCCGCGTGTATCAGGGCATAAACCAGATAAACCAGCAACAGGAACACCAGCGCTACGCCAGCGATTACGCCTGCAGTCACAATCCACCTCCGGGTGTATTTTCGATTTACGAGGAGAATAGGCAGTCGGGCGCAAAGATTTCGCAAAAATCAGCGACGGGGGTGTAAAAAAAATATAAAAATCACCAAGCCCACAATTTAACTAATGATTAGTATTAATTTAACTTTTTTGTAACTAAGTTACCGGATGAATGTAAATAAAAGCTAAATAGGCGCTTTTTAGTGGTCGGATGAGTAGTAAAATTACAGCCAAAGCGGTACTATTTTAAGCAGAGAAACATTGTAACTTTTCCGGCCTTGCTTGCCGGCCTGACAAAGGGGAGAGAAATTATGGCGTTGTACAAAACTTATCCTGCTCATATCATCTTTGCGCGTCGCGCTTTCGCCGTGACGGCTGGCGTGCTGGCGCTGCCGGTAATGCTGTTCTGGAAAGACCGCGCGCGTTTCTACAGCTGGCTGCACCGCGTGTGGGCAAAAACCAGCGAACAGCCGGTATGGATGGCGCAGGCGGAAAAGGCCTCCGCAGATTTTTATTAACCTTTGCAGATGGCCGAACGGCTAAGCCTGCTGAAGCGCAGGCGCTGCGCCTAAGAATTTTGTTATCAATCACGCCGCCGGTTTATCCGGCGGTTTTTTTTTGCCTGGAGTGGCTTACACTTATTAACTTCCCGCAGGCTAAGCCCGGGGGATAGCTGTTTTAGACGTCGTATATATCCATTTTAATGATGAAAGGAATGTTATGGCCACCCATCTGGTCTGGTTTCGCGCGGATTTGCGCATGCACGATAATCTGGCGCTTGCTGCCGCCTGCCGCGATCCCCATGCCGAGGTGCTGGGGTTATTTATCGCCACGCCAGGGCAATGGCGCCAGCACGGGATGGCGGCGCGTCAGGCTGCATTTATCGTTAGCCATCTTCACAGCCTGCAAGCGGCGCTGGCGGAAAAGGGGATCCCGCTGCACGTTGAACAGGCGGAAGATTTTGCCGCCAGCGTAAAACGGCTCGCCAGCTTCTGCGGGCAGCAGCAGGTCACACATCTGTTTTACAACTATCAGTACGAAATTAACGAACGCCAGCGCGATGCCGCGGTGGAAAATACCCTGGCCGGAGTGACTTGTCAGGGTTTTGATGACAGCGTCCTGCTGCCGCCGGGCAGCGTGCTGACCGGCAATCGCGAAATGTATAAGGTGTTTACGCCGTTTAAAAATGCCTTTCTTCGCCGTTTACAGGAAGCGCTGCCCGAGTGCGTCGCCGCGCCGAAAGTCCGCGCGAGTGGCCCCATCGCTGCCGCCTCTAATGTGGAAATAGACTATCCGCAGACGCCCTTTGATAGCGAGCTGTTCGCCGCGGATGAAAAAAGCGCTATCGCCCGGCTCCGCGGTTTCTGCCAGCAAAAAGCCGCCGATTATGAACAGCAGCGCGATCTTCCCGCCGTCGAAGGAACCAGCCGGCTGTCGCCGTGCCTGGCGGTGGGCGCGCTCTCGCCGCGCCAGTGCCTGCACCGTTTGCTGGTTGAGCAGCCGCGGGCGCTGGATGGCGAAGCCGGGGCAGTATGGCTCAACGAGCTTATCTGGCGCGAGTTTTACCGTCATCTGATGGTTTACTACCCAAACTTGTGTAAAGGTCGCCCTTTTATCGGCTGGACCGATAACGTGGCGTGGCTGGATGATAAATCCGCGCTTCAGGCCTGGCAGCGCGGGCAAACCGGTTTCCCGATTGTCGATGCCGCCATGCGTCAGCTTAATACCACAGGGTGGATGCATAATCGCCTGCGGATGATTGTCGCCAGCTTCCTGGTGAAAGACCTGCGAATCGACTGGCGGCTGGGCGAGCGCTACTTTATCGAACAGCTTATTGATGGCGATCTGGCGGCGAATAACGGCGGCTGGCAGTGGGCGGCCTCCACGGGTACCGATGCCGCGCCCTATTTTCGTATTTTTAACCCGACGACCCAGGGAGAACGCTTCGATAAAGCGGGGCGGTTTATTCGTCACTGGCTGCCGGAGCTGGCCGGAGTGCCAGAGAAAGCGGTGCATCAACCGTGGCTGTGGGCGGAAAAGCAGGGCGTAAAGCTGGATTATCCGCGCCCGATTGTTGACCACAAGCAGGCGCGGCTGGAGACGCTGGCGGCCTGGGAAGCCGCCAGAGAACTTAAGACTCCATCGCCAGGCGACGAGCCCTGATCTTAACGGAGTGATACAGCCAGATCGCCAGCACCAGGCCGACGCAGGCCAGCGCGCCCCAGGTTATCTGGCTGAACACCTCAATGTAGGCGTTAATCGAGTAGTTGATGGCCCCGGCGGCGTCGAACGACCCCTGCGAGGTCTGGTCGGCAATCACCCCCGCCAGATAGTTGGCGATTGCGCCGGAGAGCAGCATATAAATGCCGGTCAGCACGCCGGTCACGCCGGGGATCTGAATGCGGGTGATTTGCGACATCGCAACCGGGTCGATAAACAGCTCGGCAAAGCCCATCACCGCCAGACCCAATACCATTAGCGGCATCGAGGAGTGGCCATAGGCGGCTGACCAGCGGGCGCTGAGGGTCAGGATGCAGAACCCGGCGCTCATCAGGCCGAGGCCCAACGCAAACTTGCCCCAGATGCGCACGGTACGGTTGCCGTTGATATTCTCTTTCACCAGCCACGCCAGCACCACTCCGCAGAGCATCACCGCAAAGGCGTTGACCGACTGGAACATCGCGGTCGGTATTTCATAGCCCATAAAATGGCGGTTAACGAAACGGTCGATATACAGGCTGATGGAACTGCCGCCCTGCTGCGCAAAGGCCCAGAACAGTAGGCTGAAGCAGGTGAGCACCATAATCAGCCGCAGATCTTTACGCTGCCCGGCGGTCTCCGCGCGCAGGTAGATCCGCGTCAGTACCGCCAGGCCGATAACCGTCGCCACAATCAGCGCATAGACCGACCACTCCTGCCAAAACAGCACGGTGATTAGCAGCGGCGCGGCGATCAGCAGCACCAGCAGCCAGCCCCAGTTTGGTAAAACAAAGCTCCGCGCCCGCAGCGCTTCGCGATTGACGCCCCGGGTATGGCGGAAATGGCGGTTGCCGCTGAGGAAAATGACCAGCCCGGCGATCATGCCTACCGCCGCCAGCGCAAAGCCCATCGCCCAGCTGTACTCCTCCTGCACGTAGCCGCAGGCGATTGGCGCAATGATAGACCCGACGTTGCCCGCCGCGTACATCAGCGAAAAACCGCCGTCGCGGCGCGGGTCGGTGGGTTCATACAGTTCGCCGAGCAGGCAGCTGACGTTGGATTTAAACAGCCCGTAGCCGCAGACAATAATCGCCAGCGACAGATAGAGGAAGGTGGGGGCGATTTCGCTGGCGCCGAGCACCAGATGGCCGATGGCCATCAACAGCGCGCCGAGCATCACCGCCATGCGGTTGCCCAGCAGCTTATCGGCCAGGAAGCCGCCGAGAATCGGCGTGACGTAAACTAAAGAACAGTAGGCGCTGAACAGCGCATAAGCGTGATTATCGTCATACTTGAGCTGATTGGTGAGATAAAGAATCAGCAGCGCGCGCATGCCGTAAAAGCTGAAGTATTCCCAGATTTGCAGCGCGACGACGTAATAAATCGCCCGCGGCTGTGAGGATTGTGTGTTCATGTAATGCTTCGTCCTGCCATAAAAAAGAAAGTCGATCTTTCTGCATGAATAGCTATTAACTAGCGATATTCATGGCGTTATAGGCTTTCTGGTTATTTAATATGCTGTAATAGTGCATAAATATACACGAATGCGCGCAGGAGGGAGTAGACAAATTGCGGGATTTCGCGAAAAGTCAAAATGGACGGCGAAGCGGCAGAACTATCGACTGACCGGGCGGATACCGTTATGTTATCCCTCTGCATAGAATGATGACCTGGTGGAGCGGCAATGAAAAATATTGAACTGGAACAACTGATTAATGAAAAGCTGAATAGCGCGGCCATCAGTGATTACGCCCCCAATGGGCTTCAGGTGGAAGGGCGCGAGACGATACAAAAAATCGTCACCGGCGTAACCGCCAGCCAGGCGCTGCTGGATGAAGCCGTGCGCCTGGAGGCCGATGCGGTGATCGTCCATCACGGCTACTTCTGGAAAGGTGAATCGCCGGTGATTCGCGGCATGAAGCGCAACCGCCTCAAAACGCTGTTGGCTAACGACATTAACCTCTACGGCTGGCACCTGCCGCTTGATGCCCACCCGGAACTGGGCAATAACGCCCAGCTGGCCTCGCTGCTCGGCATCAACGTGATGGGCGAAATCGAGCCGCTGGTGCCGTGGGGCGAACTGTCGATGGCGGTATCGGGTCTGGAACTGGCTTCGTGGATTGAAGCGCGGCTGGGACGCAAACCGCTGTGGTGCGGCGACACCGGGCCGGACAAAGTCGCTCGCGTGGCGTGGTGCACCGGCGGCGGCCAGAGCTTTATCGACAGCGCCGCCCGCTTTGGCGTCGACGCGTTTATTACCGGTGAGGTTTCAGAGCAAACCATCCACTCGGCGCGCGAGCAGGGGCTGCATTTTTACGCCGCCGGGCACCATGCCACCGAGCGCGGCGGAATTCGCGCGTTAAGCGAATGGCTAACGGAAAATACCGAACTGGACGTCACGTTTATTGATATCCCCAACCCGGCTTGATGAACGGAGGCAAAAGTGCAGCGAGCGCGTTGTTATTTGTTAGGTGAAACGGCAGTGGTACTGGAGCTTGAGCCGCCGGTAACGCTCGAAAGCCAGAAGCGGATCTGGCGGTTAGCCCAGCGGCTGGTTGGCCATACCGAGGTGGTGGAAGCCATCCCGGGGATGAACAACATTACCGTGATATTGCGTAATCCGCAGCAGACGGCGTGGGATGCGATTGAGCGCCTGCAGCTCTGGTGGGAGGAGTGCGATACGCTCGAACCGGAATCGCGGCAGGTGTCGGTTCCGGTGGTTTACGGCGGCGAATACGGACCGGATCTGGGGGAAATTGCCCGCCACAGCGGCCTGAGCGAGAAGCAGGTGGTTGAGCTGCATTCGTCGGTGGAGTACGTGGTGTGGTTCCTCGGCTTTCAGCCAGGGTTCCCGTATTTCGGCGGCCTGCCAGAAAAGCTGGCGATGCCGCGACGGGCGGAGCCGCGCCTGCTGGTGCCCGCCGGGTCCGTCGGTATTGGCGGCGCGCAAACCGGGATCTATCCGCTGGCGACGCCGGGGGGGTGGCAGCTGCTGGGGCGTACGCCGCTGGCGCTATTTGATCCGAAGCGCAAGGAACCGGTGCTGCTGCGTTCCGGCGACAGAGTGCGTTTCGTGCCGCAAAAGGAGGGCGTATGTTAAAAATTATCCGCGCCGGAATGTATACCTCGGTGCAGGACGGCGGGCGTGAAGGGCTGCGTCAGCTGGGCATCAGCCACTGCGGCGCGATGGATAAGCCGGCGCTGGTCACCGCTAATCTGCTGGTGGGTAACGGCGCCAACGCCGCGGCGCTGGAGATAACGCTGGGCCAGGTGGATATTCAGTTTGAGCGTAGCGGCTGGTTTGCGCTGACCGGCGCCGCCTGCGAGGCGAAGCTCGATGGCGAGCCGGTATGGGTGGGCTGGCGAACGGCGGTCAAGGCCGGGCAGCATCTGGTGCTCAAGAATCCCCAGCACGGCGTGCGCAGCTATCTGGCGGTGGCGGGGGGAATTGCGGTGCCGAAGGTGCTGGGTTCGCGCAGCACTGACCTGAAAGTGGGAATTGGCGGCCTGGAAGGGCGACGCTTGCAGGACGGCGACCGGCTGAAGCTGGGGAAATCGGATAAGCAGTTCCGCGGACCGCGCGGCGTGAAGCAGCTGCCCATCGGCAACCGCATCCGCGCGCTGCCCGGGCCGGAGTACCAGGAGTTCGATAGCGTGTCGCAGGACGCCTTCTGGCGTTCGCCGTGGCGGCTTAGCCCGCAGAGCAATCGCATGGGCTACCGCCTGCAGGGGCAACCGCTGAAGCGAATGACCGATCGCGAGATGCTGTCCCACGGCCTGCTGCCTGGGGTGGTGCAGGTTCCGCATAACGGCCAGCCCATCGTACTGATGAACGACGCGCAGACCACCGGCGGCTATCCGCGGATTGCGACCATTATCGAAGCCGACATGTACCAGCTGGCGCAGATCCCGCTGGGACAACCGATCCACTTTGTTCCCTGCTCCCTGGAGGAAGCGCTGAAAGCGCGCGCCGACAGGCAACGTTACTTTGAACAACTGGCATGGAGACTTAACGATGAAGATTGATTTAAACGCCGATCTCGGCGAAGGCTGCGCCAACGATAGCGCGCTGCTGCAACTGGTCTCTTCCGCCAATATCGCCTGCGGTTTCCATGCGGGCGATGCGCTAATGATGCTGCAGTGCGTCCGCGAAGCGCTGAAATATGGCGTCGCGGTGGGCGCGCATCCCAGCTTTCCCGACCGGGAAAATTTTGGCCGTACGGCGATGCAGCTGCCGCCGGAAACGGTTTATGCGCAAACGCTGTATCAGGTTGGCGCGCTGGCGGCGCTGGTGCGCGCGCAGGGCGGCGAGCTGCGGCACGTCAAGCCGCACGGTATGCTCTATAACCAGGCGGCAAAAGATCCGCAGCTAGCTGACGCTATCGCCAAAGCGGTATATGACGTTGACGCGGGTCTGGTGCTGGTGGGCCTGGCGGGCAGCGAGCTGATTCGCGCCGGGCAGCGTTATCAGCTGACCACTCGCCAGGAGGTCTTCGCCGACCGCGGCTATCTGGCGGACGGCAGCCTGGTGCCGCGTACCCAGCCCGGCGCGCTGATCGAAAGCGAAGAACAGTCGCTGGCGCAAACCCTGGAAATGGTGCAGCACAGCCGGGTGCGCAGTATCACCGGCGAATGGGCGCACGTGGTGGCGGAAACCGTCTGCCTGCACGGTGACGGCGAGCACGCGCTGGATTTTGCGCGCCGCTTGCGCGCGGCGTTTGCCGGGCGCAATATACAGGTCAGTGCGGAAGTGCAAGAATAAAAACAATAAAATCAATGTTTTAAAATTAGACAACAACTCACAACAACATACAGGATGTTACTATGGGAGAGTCATTATCTCTCTGGCCACTGATCGGCATTGCGGCGATCGTGGTCGGATTTGTTCTGCGTTTTAACCCGGTGCTGGTGGTTATTGTGTCCGGGATCATCACCGGTCTGACGGCGCATATGCCGATCGCGACCATTCTGGAAAAGCTGGGTGAAGGGTTTCTCAATACTCGCAACCTGCCGTTTATTCTGCTGTTGCCGCTGGCGGTGATTGGCCTGCTGGAGCGGCACGGGCTGAAAGAGCGCGCGCAGATGTGGATCGCGAAGATCCGCAGCGCCACCGCCGGTCGTCTGCTTATCGTCTATCTGTTCGTGCGTGAAGTGACCGCGGCGATGGGCCTCACCAGCCTGGGCGGACATCCGCAGATGGTGCGCCCGCTGCTGGCGCCGATGGCGGAAGGGGCGGCGGAGAAAAACTTTGGCGCCTTGCCTGGCGAGGTCCGCTATCGCCTGCGCGCGATGTCGGCGGCGACCGATAACGTCGGCCTGTTCTTCGGGGAAGATATTTTCGTCGCCTTCGGCGCGATTATCTTTATGCATAACTTTATGCTGGAGTCGGGCGGCATTCAGACCGAGCCGCTGCACATCGCCCTGTGGGGGATTCCCACGGCGGTCTGCGCTTTCCTGATCCACTCCGCCCGCCTGTGGCGCCTCGACCGCCATCTCCAGCGCGAGCTGGACAAGGTTAACGCCGGCCAGGCGAAAGGCGGTGCCGTATGAATTTTCAGCAAACCTGGCTTTACTGGCTGGCGGGCGTCGTTCTGCTGGTGGTAGCGGTGATGTCATGGCGCGATAAGGCCAACCCGCGCAGGCTGACAACCGGCCTGTTCTGGGGGCTGTACGGCCTGGTGTTTCTGTTTGGCGACTGGACCTATGAGCTGGTCGGCGACAAGCGCACCGTCAATATCGGCGTTGGCGTGGTAGTGGTGGTACTGGCGCTGATCGCCGGTTTTGGCGGCGTGCGCCTCGGTCGCTATCATCAGCGCTCGCAGGAAGAACGTACCGCCAGCGCCGCGCGTCTTGGCAACCGGCTGTTTTTCCCGGCGCTGGCGATACCGGTGGTGACGGTGATCGGCGTGCTGCTGTTTAATAATCTCCCCTCGCTGCAGATCGCTATCTTTGGTCCGGGCAATCACGCCACGCTGATCACGCTGTTTTCAATGACCGCAGGTACGCTGCTCGGCCTGGTGATGGCTATCCGCATGACCCATGAAACGGCGGCGCAGCCGTTGCAGGAAGCTCGTCGCCTGCTGGATTCCGTGGGCTGGGCGTTTATTTTGCCGCAGATCCTCGCGGTGCTCGGGCTGCTGTTTACCGCCGCGGGCGTCGGCAATAGCATCTCCTGGCTGACGCAGCACTATCTGGCGGTAGACAGCCGGTTTATCGCCGTGGCCGTCTATACCTTGGGTATGGCGCTGCTGACGATGGTGATGGGCAACGCTTTCGCCGCGTTTCCCATCGTGACGGCGGGCGTCGGGATCCCGATTCTGGTGCTGCAGCACGGCGGTAACCCGGCGGTGATGGCGGCAATTGGCATGTTCTCCGGCTACTGCGGGACCCTGATGACCCCAATGGCGGCGAACTTCAATATCGTCCCGGCCGCGCTGCTGGAGTTGCCGGATAAAAACGCGGTGATCAAAGCCCAGGTGCCGACCGGCGTTATGCTGCTTATCGTGAACGTATTTTTGCTCTATTTCCTGATGTTCCTGTAAGGAGGGATCATGGCTGGCGTACTGATTACCGGTTTTGAACCGTTTGGCGGCGAAGCGGTTAACCCTTCGTGGGAAGTGGTAAAGCGGCTGGACGGCGCTATCATCGCCGGGCAGCCGGTGGTGGCGCGGCAGCTGCCGTGCGTCTTTGGCGACGCCCTGACGGCGCTGAACGCCGCGCTGGATGAGCTGAAACCTGTCTTAACGCTGGCGATTGGCCAGGCGGGCGGTCGCGTCGACATCACCGTTGAACGGGTGGCGATCAACGTCGATGATGCGCGGATCCCGGACAATAAAGGCCTGCAGCCGATCGACGTGCCGATCGTAGCCGGAGGCCCGGCGGCGTACTTCAGCACGCTGCCGATCAAAGCGATCGTGACCGCCCTGCGGAGCAAAGGCATCCCGGCGTCGGTGTCGCAGACGGCGGGGACGTTTGTCTGTAATCACGTGATGTATGGCCTGCTGCATAGCCTGCGTAACGGCAGCGGCGCGAAGGGCGGCTTTATCCATATTCCGTATTTGCCGGAGCAGGCCGCGGCTCACCCCGGCGAAGCGAGTATGGCGGTAGACACGGTGCGTGCGGCGCTGGAAACGGCTATCGCCGTTGCCCTGCAGCAGGACGGGGACGTGAAAGTCGGCGGCGGCGCAACGCATTAACACAAGGATAAGATTATGCCGGAAGGTCCGGAAATTCGCCGCGCGGCGGATAGCCTGGAAGCGGCGATTAAAGGCGAACCCCTGACCGGGGCGTGGTTCGCCTTCCCGCAGTTACAACAATACCAATCTCAGCTGGTCGGCCAGCGAGTGACGCACATTGAAACTCGCGGCAAGGCGCTGCTGACCCACTTCTCCGGCGGGCTAACGCTGTATAGCCACAATCAGCTGTACGGCGTCTGGCGAGTGGTGGACGCGGGGGAGCAGCCTGAAACGACGCGCGTTCTGCGCGTCCGGCTGCAGACCGCGCGCAGGGCGATTTTGCTCTACAGCGCCTCCGATATTGAAATGCTGACGCCCGAGCAGCTCGCCCGCCATCCATTTTTGCTGCGGGTCGGGCCGGATGTGCTCGATATGCGCCTTAGCGTTGAACAGGTTAAAGCGCGGCTGCTGTCGGCGAAATTTCGCAACCGCCAGTTCTCCGGTCTGCTGCTGGATCAGGCGTTTCTTGCCGGATTAGGCAACTATCTGCGCGTGGAGATCCTCTGGCAGGTGGGGCTGACCGGGCGGCATAAAGCCTCAGAACTGGATGAAAAACAGCTCGATGCGCTGGCGCATGCGCTGCTGGAGATCCCGCGATTGTCCTACAACACCCGCGGTCTGGCCGATGAGAATAAGCACCACGGCGCGCTGTTTCGCTTTAAGGTTTTTCATCGCGAAGGGGAGGCCTGCGAGCGCTGCGGCGGGATTATCGAGAGGACCATGCTGTCGTCGCGACCGTTTTACTGGTGCCCGGGATGCCAGCAATAAAAAAACGCGCCAGAAGGCGCGTTTTTTGTCGTAGCGATAGCCGACTTAGCGGGCGATATCGTTTTTGAAATCGCGCTTTTCATAGCCGGTATACAGCTGACGCGGACGGGCGATTTTCATGCCGTCGCTGTGCATTTCGTTCCAGTGCGCAATCCAGCCCACGGTACGTGCCATCGCAAAGATAACGGTAAACATGGAGGATGGGATGCCCATCGCTTTGAGGATGATACCGGAGTAGAAATCGACGTTCGGGTAAAGTTTCTTCTCGATGAAGTACGGGTCGTTGAGCGCGATGTGCTCAAGCTCCATGGCCACTTCCAGCAGATCGTCTTTGGTGCCCAGCTCTTTCAGCACTTCATGGCAGGTTTCACGCATAACGGTGGCGCGCGGGTCGTAGTTTTTGTACACCCGGTGGCCAAAGCCCATCAGGCGGAAAGAGTCGTTTTTGTCTTTCGCGCGACGGACGAATTCCGGAATGTGCTCAACGGAGCTGATCTCTTCGAGCATCTTCAGCGCCGCTTCGTTGGCGCCGCCGTGCGCCGGTCCCCACAGGGAGGCAATACCCGCAGCGATGCAGGCAAACGGGTTGGCGCCGGAAGAGCCGGCGGTACGCACGGTGGAAGTCGAAGCGTTTTGTTCATGGTCGGCGTGCAGGATCAGGATACGGTCCATAGCGCGTTCCAGAATCGGGTTCACTTCATATTTTTCACACGGCGTGGAGAACATCATATTCAGGAAGTTACCCGCGTAGGAGAGGTCGTTGCGCGGATAAACGAAAGGCTGGCCGATAGAATATTTGTAACACATTGCCGCCATAGTCGGCATCTTGGAGAGCAGGCGGAATGCGGCGATATCGCGGTGGCGTGGGTTATTTACATCCAGCGAATCGTGATAGAAGGCGGCCAGCGCGCCGGTGATACCGCACATAACGGCCATCGGATGTGAATCGCGGCGGAACGCGTGGAACAGACGGGTAATCTGTTCGTGAATCATCGTGTGGCGAGTAACGATAGTTTTGAATTCGTCGTACTGGGCCTGGGTCGGCTTCTCACCGTTCAGCAGGATGTAGCATACTTCCAGATAGTTGGAGTCGGTTGCTAACTGATCGATCGGAAAACCGCGGTGCAGCAGGATACCTTCATCACCGTCGATAAAGGTGATTTTAGATTCGCAGGATGCGGTTGAGGTGAAACCAGGGTCAAAAGTAAATACGCCTTTTGAACCAAGACTACGAATATCAATAACATCCTGACCGAGAGTGCCCTTTAGCACATCCAGTTCGATAGCAGTATCACCACCCAGGGTGATTTTTGCTTTAGCATCAGACATTTATGGTCTCCTTAGCGCCTTTATTGCTTAAGACTGCCGGGTGGTGGATTTGCATTCGGCCCGTAGCAGATGACGTTACCAGTTTGTTATGTTGCACATCGCTCTGCGTCGCGAAAGGGGCAGGGTACAGAGCAAGGGCGCTTGATGGTACGACTTCAGCCTACGATGAAACAACAGCAAATCAGCGTTTTAGCAGCCCGAATATTTTAAAACTATATACCACTAATAACTGTCCTGATTACATCGGTCAATACTCTCTCACTGTTGCATAACTTATTCTCAGGTAAAAGAGTGACCCCATAACTTTTGCGTATTATTGCATTTATCTGGTAATGGTTGTAACAATAATGTTTAATATTTGTCAAATCAGATGATTAAAAATTAAAAATATGTTGTTATCGTGACATTGATCACTGTTCGGGAGAAAACCCGACAAACTATATGTAGGTTAATTGTAATGATTTTGTGAACGGCCTATACTGCCGCCAGGTCTCCGGAACACCCTGCAATCCCGAGCCACCCAGCGTTATTTTGTCACGCTTTAACTCCTGAAAAGGCGTTTTAACATGACTTTTAGTTATAGATAAGGACGCTGTCTGACCCGCAAGCAGACCGGAGGAAGGAAACAATAAGAACAGCATGTGGGCGTTATTCATGGTAAGAAATGTGAAAAAACAAAGACCTGTCAATCTGGATCTGCAAACGATCCGGTTCCCAATCACGGCGATAGCGTCCATTCTCCATCGCGTATCCGGAGTGATCACCTTCGTGGCGGTCGGGATTCTGCTTTGGCTGCTGGGCACCAGCCTTTCCTCTCCCGAAGGTTTTCTCACTGCGGCATCCATTATGGATAGCTTCTTTGTGAAGTTCATCATGTGGGGCATCCTGACCGCGCTGGCGTATCACGCGGTGGTCGGTATTCGCCACCTGCTGATGGATTTTGGCTACCTTGAAGAAACCCTCGAAGTAGGGACACGCTCCGCCAAAATTTCTTTTGTTATTACTGTCGTGCTTTCACTTCTCGCAGGAGTCCTCGTATGGTAAGCAACGCCTCAGCACTAGGACGCAACGGCGTACATGACTTTATTCTGGTCCGTGCTACCGCTATCGTTCTGACCCTCTACATCATCTATATGGTGGGCTTTTTTGCCACTACCGGTGAAATTTCATGGGAAGTCTGGACGGGCTTTTTCTCCTCCGCGTTCACTAAAGTCTTCACCCTGCTGGCTCTCGTTTCCATTCTGATCCACGCCTGGATTGGGATGTGGCAGGTGTTAACGGACTACGTTAAACCACTGGCCGTGCGCTTAATTCTGCAACTGCTGATCGTTGTTGCGCTGGTGGCTTACGTTCTTTATGGATTTGTTGTGGTGTGGGGTGTGTAATGAAATTGCCAGTCAGAGAATTTGATGCAGTTGTGATCGGTGCCGGCGGCGCAGGTATGCGCGCGGCGCTGCAGATTTCCCAAAGCGGCCAGACCTGTGCGCTGCTCTCCAAAGTCTTCCCGACCCGTTCCCATACCGTTTCCGCGCAGGGCGGCATCACCGTCGCGCTCGGTAATACCCATGAAGATAACTGGGAATGGCATATGTACGACACCGTCAAGGGGTCGGACTACATTGGCGATCAGGACGCCATCGAATATATGTGTAAAACCGGCCCGGAAGCGATTCTGGAGCTGGACCATATGGGTCTGCCGTTCTCGCGTCTCGAAAATGGCACTATTTATCAGCGTCCGTTCGGCGGCCAGTCGAAAAACTTCGGCGGCGAGCAGGCGGCACGTACCGCTGCGGCGGCTGACCGTACCGGTCACGCCCTGCTGCACACCCTCTATCAGCAGAACCTGAAAAACCACACCACTATTTTCTCCGAGTGGTACGCGCTGGATCTGGTGAAAAACGCCGATGGCGCGGTGGTCGGCTGTACCGCCCTGTGCATCGAAACGGGTGAAGTGGTTTACTTTAAAGCTCGCGCCACCGTGCTGGCGACCGGCGGCGCAGGCCGTATTTACCAGTCCACCACCAACGCTCATATCAATACCGGCGACGGCGTGGGTATGGCGATCCGCGCCGGCGTTCCGGTGCAGGATATGGAAATGTGGCAGTTCCACCCGACCGGTATCGCCGGTGCGGGCGTTCTGGTGACCGAAGGCTGCCGCGGTGAAGGCGGCTATCTGCTGAATAAACACGGCGAGCGCTTTATGGAGCGTTATGCGCCGAACGCGAAAGACCTGGCGGGTCGTGACGTGGTGGCGCGTTCCATCATGATCGAAATCCGTGAAGGTCGCGGCTGCGACGGTCCTTGGGGCCCGCACGCCAAGCTGAAGCTTGACCATCTCGGTAAAGAGGTTCTCGAATCCCGTCTGCCGGGTATTCTGGAACTCTCTCGTACCTTTGCTCACGTCGACCCGGTGAAAGAGCCGATTCCGGTTATCCCAACCTGCCACTATATGATGGGCGGTATTCCGACCAAAGTGAGCGGCCAGGCGCTGACCGTTAACGAGCAGGGCGAAGACGTGGTGATTCCGGGGCTGTTCGCGGTAGGTGAAATCGCCTGCGTATCGGTACACGGCGCGAACCGTCTGGGCGGCAACTCGCTGCTTGACCTGGTGGTCTTTGGCCGCGCGGTGGGCCTGCATCTGCAGGAGTCTATCGCCGAACAGGGCGTACTGCGCGATGCGACGGATGACGAGATCGATGCTTCGCTGGAACGTCTGAACCGCTGGAACGGCAACCGCAATGGTGAAGACCCGGTCGAAATCCGCAAAGCGCTGCAAGAGTGTATGCAGCATAACTTCTCGGTATTCCGCGAAGGGGACGCAATGGCGAAGGGCCTTGAGCAGCTGAAAGCGATCCGCGAGCGTCTGAAAAACGCCCGCCTGGATGATACTTCCAGCGAGTTCAACACCCAGCGCGTTGAGTGTCTGGAGCTGGATAACCTGATGGAAACCGCTTACGCCACCGCAATGTCTGCGAACTACCGTACCGAAAGCCGCGGTGCGCATAGCCGCTTCGACTTCCCGGATCGTGATGATGAAAACTGGCTGTGCCATTCCCTGTATCTGCCAGAGTCGGAATCCATGACGCGTCGTAGCGTCAATATGGAACCGAAGCTGCGTCCGGCATTCCCGCCGAAGATTCGTACTTATTAATGCGGAGACAGGAATATGAAACTCGAGTTTTCAGTTTATCGTTATAACCCGGACGTAGACGATGCTCCGCGCATGCAGGACTACACCCTCGAAGCGGAAGAAGGTCGTGACATGATGCTGCTGGATGCGTTAATCCAGCTGAAAGAGAAAGATCCGTCGCTGTCGTTCCGCCGCTCCTGCCGTGAAGGGGTATGTGGCTCCGACGGTCTGAACATGAACGGGAAAAATGGTCTGGCGTGCATCACGCCGATCTCGGCGCTGAATCAGCCGGGCAAGAAAATTGTTATCCGTCCGCTGCCAGGATTACCGGTTATCCGTGATTTGGTGGTAGACATGGGGCAATTCTATGCACAATATGAGAAGATTAAGCCTTACTTGTTGAATAATGGGCAAAATCCTCCTGCTCGCGAGCATCTGCAGTCGCCAGAGCAGCGTGAGAAACTCGATGGTCTGTACGAGTGTATTCTCTGCGCATGTTGTTCAACCTCTTGCCCGTCGTTCTGGTGGAACCCGGACAAGTTTATCGGCCCGGCTGGCCTGCTGGCCGCGTATCGCTTCCTGATCGACAGCCGCGATACCGAAACCAGCGAGCGCCTCGAAGGGCTGAGCGATGCTTTCAGCGTATTCCGCTGTCATAGCATTATGAACTGCGTCAGTGTGTGTCCTAAGGGGCTGAACCCGACGCGCGCCATCGGCCATATTAAGTCGATGCTGCTGCAGCGCAGTGCGTAAGCAACCCGGTCTGTCCCGGATGGCGCTATCGCTTATCCGGGCTACCCGAAGCAGTTGCCCCGGCAAGCGTTCGCGCCGCCGGGGGATATAGCAGGAAACCTCTAAAAACTGCCACATTAATAGTAATAATCGAGATGTTCAGCGCGAGACAAGGCGCGAGCAGAACGAATCTCCGGGAGCATAGTGAACGATGTGACCGGAGTGAGTGAGGGTCGCAACACAGTCGCAGCCTGAACAAAGAAGATTATTAGACAGTTTTTAAAGGTTCCTTAGCGGACGAAACCACAACTCCTCCGCAAAAAGTGAACCCCGGCACGTACAACTTCTGTGCGTGGTAGTTTCTACGGCGAAATAAGCATATAAATGCTTAAGGGATCACGATGCAGAACGGCGCAATGAAAGCCTGGCTGGACTCTTCTTACCTCTCTGGTTCGAACCAGAGCTGGATAGAACAGCTCTATGAAGACTTCTTAACCGATCCTGACTCTGTTGACGCCAACTGGCGTTCTATGTTCCAGCAGTTACCTGGCACCGGAGTCAAACCGGATCAATTTCATTCCAAAACGCGTGATTATTTCCGCCGCCTAGCGAAGGATGCCTCGCGTTACACTTCTTCGATTTCCGACCCTGACACCAATGTGAAGCAGGTTAAAGTCCTGCAGCTCATCAACGCATACCGCTTCCGTGGTCACCAGCATGCGAATCTCGATCCGCTGGGCCTGTGGCAGCAAGAGAGAGTGGCGGATCTCGATCCGGCATACCACGATCTGACCGAGGCCGATTTCCAGGAGATCTATAACGTAGGCTCTTTTGCCATCGGTAAAGACACGATGAAGCTGGGCGATCTGATCTCCGCCCTGAAGCAGACCTATTGCGGCTCCATCGGCGCGGAATATATGCACATTACCTCTACCGAAGAAAAACGCTGGATCCAGCAGCGTATTGAGTCGGTAGCGGGCAAAGCGAGCTTTAGCGCCGAAGAGAAAAAGCGCTTCCTCAGCGAGCTGACCGCGGCGGAAGGCCTGGAGCGCTACCTCGGCGCAAAATTCCCGGGCGCTAAACGCTTCTCGCTGGAAGGCGGCGATGCGCTGATCCCGATGCTCAAAGAGATTATCCGCCACGCGGGTAAGAGCGGCACCCGCGAAGTGGTGCTGGGCATGGCGCACCGCGGTCGTCTGAACGTACTGGTCAACGTGCTGGGTAAAAAACCGCAGGACCTGTTCGACGAATTCGCCGGTAAACATAAAGAGCACCTTGGTACCGGTGACGTGAAGTACCACATGGGCTTCTCGTCCGATATGGAAACCGAAGGCGGTCTGGTGCACCTGGCGCTGGCGTTTAACCCGTCGCACCTGGAAATCGTCAGCCCGGTGGTTATCGGCTCCGTACGCGCGCGTCTCGATCGTCTCGACGAACCGAGCAGCAACAAAGTTCTGCCGATCACTATTCACGGCGACGCCGCGGTTACCGGCCAGGGCGTGGTTCAGGAAACCCTGAACATGTCCAAAGCGCGCGGTTACGAAGTGGGCGGTACCGTACGCATCGTTATCAACAACCAGGTTGGCTTCACCACCTCCAACCCGCTGGATGCGCGTTCTACCCCGTACTGCACCGACATCGGTAAGATGGTGCAGTCGCCGATTTTCCACGTTAATGCCGATGACCCGGAAGCCGTGGCTTTCGTGACCCGCCTGGCGCTGGATTTCCGTAATACCTTCAAACGCGATGTCTTCATCGACCTGGTGTGCTACCGCCGTCATGGCCACAACGAAGCCGACGAGCCGAGCGCGACCCAGCCGCTGATGTACCAGAAAATCAAAAAGCATCCGACCCCGCGCAAAATCTACGCTGACAAGCTGGAAGCCGATAAGGTCGCGACGCTGGAAGACGCTACCGAGCAGGTGAACCTCTACCGCGACGCGCTGGATGCCGGCGAATGCGTGGTGCAGGAGTGGCGTCCGATGAACATGCACTCCTTTACCTGGTCCCCGTACCTCAACCACGAGTGGGATGAGAGCTACCCGGATAAAGTTGAACCTAAGCGTCTGCAGGAGCTGGCGAAACGCATCAGTACGGTGCCGGAAGCCGTTGAGATGCAGTCGCGCGTCGCGAAAATCTACGGCGACCGTCAGGCAATGGCCGCCGGTGAGAAGCTGTTCGACTGGGGCGGCGCGGAAAACCTCGCCTACGCTACGCTGGTCGATGAAGGCATTTCGGTGCGTCTGTCCGGCGAAGACTCCGGGCGCGGGACCTTCTTCCACCGCCACGCGGTGATCCACAACCAGAAAAATGGTTCAACCTATACGCCGCTGCAGCACGTCCACAACGGCCAGGGCCATTTCAAAGTCTGGGACTCCGTACTGTCGGAAGAAGCGGTACTGGCGTTTGAATATGGCTACGCTACCGCGGAGCCGCGCACCCTGACCATCTGGGAAGCGCAGTTCGGCGACTTCGCTAACGGTGCGCAGGTGGTTATCGACCAGTTCATCAGCTCCGGCGAGCAGAAGTGGGGCCGTATGTGCGGTCTGGTGATGCTGCTGCCGCACGGCTACGAAGGCCAGGGACCGGAGCACTCCTCCGCGCGTCTGGAACGCTATCTGCAGCTCTGCGCCGAGCAGAACATGCAGGTTTGCGTACCGTCCACGCCGGCGCAGGTTTACCATATGCTGCGTCGTCAGGCGCTGCGCGGTATGCGTCGCCCGCTGATCGTGATGTCGCCGAAATCGCTGCTGCGTCACCCGCTGGCGGTGTCGAGCATGGACGAACTGGCGAACGGCACCTTCCAGCCGGCAATCGGTGAAATCGACGATCTCGACCCGAAAGCCGTGAAGCGTGTTGTGCTGTGCTCTGGTAAGGTTTACTACGACCTGCTGGAACAGCGCCGCAAGAAAGAGCAAAAAGATGTCGCTATCGTTCGCATAGAGCAGCTCTACCCGTTCCCGCACCAGGCGGTACAGGAAGCGCTGAAACCCTATGCGCACGTGCATGATTTTGTCTGGTGCCAGGAAGAACCGCTCAACCAGGGCGCGTGGTACTGCAGCCAGCATCACTTCCGTGAAGTGATTCCGTTTGGGGCCTCTCTGCGTTATGCAGGCCGCCCGGCCTCCGCCTCTCCGGCGGTAGGATACCTGTCCGTTCACCAGAAACAGCAACAAGATCTGGTCAATGACGCGCTGAACGTCGATTAATTAAAGGATACATAATGAGTAGCGTAGATATTCTGGTTCCCGACCTGCCTGAGTCCGTAGCTGACGCAACGGTTGCCACCTGGCATAAAAAACCGGGCGATGCGGTTGTTCGTGACGAAGTGCTGGTAGAAATCGAAACTGACAAAGTGGTACTGGAAGTACCGGCTTCAGCGGATGGCATTCTGGACGCGGTCATTGAAGACGAGGGCGCCACCGTGCTCTCTCGTCAGATCCTCGGCCGCCTGCGTGAAGGCAACAGCGCGGGCAAAGAGTCCGGCGCGAAAGCCGATGCCAAAGAATCGACGCCGGCCCAGCGCCAGCAGGCTTCTCTGGAAGAACAAAACAACGATGCGCTGAGCCCGGCGATTCGCCGTCTGCTCGCGGAACATAGCCTCGACGCGGCGGCCATTAAAGGCACCGGCGTTGGCGGCCGCCTGACCCGCGAAGACGTAGAGAAACATCTGGCGAACGCTCCGGCTAAAGCTCCAGCCCCGGCGGCTGCGCCCGCTGCAGCTGCTCCGGCTCCGCAGCTGGGCCACCGCTCTGAAAAACGCGTGCCGATGACTCGTCTGCGCAAACGCGTTGCCGAGCGTCTGCTGGAAGCGAAAAACTCTACCGCCATGCTGACCACCTTCAACGAAGTCAACATGAAGCCGATTATGGATCTGCGTAAGCAGTATGGTGACGCGTTTGAAAAACGTCACGGTATCCGTCTGGGCTTCATGTCCTTCTACGTGAAGGCGGTGGTTGAAGCGCTGAAACGCTATCCGGAAGTGAACGCCTCTATCGATGGCGATGACGTGGTATACCACAACTATTTCGACGTCAGCATGGCGGTCTCCACGCCGCGCGGCCTGGTTACCCCGGTTCTGCGCGATGTCGACCTGCTGGGCATGGCGGATATCGAGAAGAAAATTAAAGAGCTGGCAGTAAAAGGCCGCGACGGCAAGCTGACCGTAGATGACCTGACCGGCGGTAACTTCACCATTACCAACGGCGGCGTATTCGGTTCTCTGATGTCCACGCCGATCATCAACCCGCCTCAGAGCGCGATTCTGGGTATGCATGCCATTAAAGATCGTCCGATGGCAGTGAATGGTAAGGTCGAAATTCTGCCGATGATGTACCTGGCGCTCTCCTACGACCATCGTCTGATAGACGGACGTGAATCGGTAGGCTACCTGGTTGCGATTAAAGAGCTGCTGGAAGACCCGACTCGTCTGCTGCTGGACGTGTAGTCAGCAAGAGTATTACCTACCGTAGGCCAGCTAACATGCGCTAGCGCCGTTATCAGGCCTACAGGTTTATAATTATTCCCTGAAGGATGGACTGAACACATGAACTTACATGAATATCAGGCAAAACAACTCTTTGCCCGCTATGGCTTACCGGCGCCGGTGGGTTATGCCTGTACTACTCCGCGTGAAGCAGAAGAAGCCGCTTCAAAAATCGGCGCGGGTCCGTGGGTAGTGAAATGTCAGGTTCACGCTGGTGGCCGCGGCAAAGCGGGCGGTGTGAAAGTAGTTAAGAGCAAAGAAGACATTCGCGCATTTGCTGAACACTGGCTGGGCAAACGCCTGGTGACCTACCAGACAGATGCAAACGGCCAGCCGGTTAACCAGATCCTGGTGGAAGCGGCGACCGATATCGATAAAGAGCTGTACCTCGGCGCGGTCGTTGACCGTAGCTCCCGTCGCGTGGTCTTCATGGCCTCTACCGAAGGCGGCGTGGAAATCGAAAAAGTGGCGGAAGAGACCCCGCACCTGATTCACAAAATCGCCATCGATCCGCTGGCGGGTCCGATGCCTTACCAGGGCCGTGAGCTGGCGTTCAAACTGGGTCTGGAAGGAAAACAGGTTCAGCAGTTCACCAAAATCTTTATGGGTCTGGCGACCATTTTCCTTGAGCGCGACCTGGCGCTGATCGAAATCAACCCGCTGGTGATCACCAGGCAGGGCGACCTGATCTGCCTCGACGGTAAACTGGGCGCTGACGGCAACGCGCTGTTCCGCCAGCCGGATCTGCGCGAAATGCGCGACCAGTCTCAGGAAGATCCGCGTGAAGCTCAGGCGGCGCAGTGGGAACTGAACTACGTCGCGCTGGACGGCAACATCGGTTGCATGGTGAACGGCGCGGGCCTGGCGATGGGTACCATGGACATCGTTAAGCTGCACGGCGGCGAACCGGCTAACTTCCTTGACGTTGGCGGCGGCGCAACCAAAGAGCGCGTCACCGAAGCGTTCAAAATTATCCTCTCTGATGACAACGTTAAAGCGGTTCTGGTTAACATCTTCGGCGGTATCGTACGCTGCGACCTGATTGCCGACGGCATCATCGGCGCGGTAGCCGAAGTGGGCGTTAACGTCCCGGTAGTGGTTCGTCTGGAAGGTAACAACGCCGAACTGGGCGCGAAGAAACTGGCTGACAGCGGCCTGAATATTATTGCAGCGAAAAGTCTGACGGATGCAGCTCAGCAGGTTGTTGCCGCAGTGGAGGGGAAATAATGTCCGTTTTAATTAATAAAGATACCAAGGTTATCTGCCAGGGCTTCACCGGTAGCCAGGGTACATTCCACTCTGAACAAGCCATTGCTTACGGTACGCAAATGGTTGGCGGCGTAACGCCGGGCAAAGGCGGCACCACCCATCTGGGCCTGCCGGTGTTCAACACCGTGCGCGAAGCGGTAGAAGCGACCGGTGCAACCGCATCCGTTATCTACGTTCCGGCGCCGTTCTGCAAAGACTCCATCCTGGAAGCTATCGATGCGGGCATTAAACTGATTATCACCATCACCGAAGGTATCCCGACGCTGGATATGCTGACCGTGAAGGTGAAGCTGGACGAAGCGGGCGTGCGCATGATCGGGCCGAACTGCCCGGGTGTGATCACCCCAGGCGAATGCAAAATCGGCATCATGCCGGGCCACATTCACCAGCCGGGCAAAGTGGGCATCGTTTCCCGCTCCGGTACCCTGACCTATGAAGCGGTTAAGCAGACCACCGACTACGGCTTCGGCCAGTCCACCTGCGTGGGCATCGGCGGCGACCCGATCCCGGGATCTAACTTCATCGATATCCTGAAGCTGTTCCAGGAAGACCCGCAGACCGAAGCGATCGTCATGATCGGCGAGATCGGCGGTAGCGCGGAAGAAGAAGCGGCTGCTTACATCAAAGATCACGTGACCAAACCGGTTGTCGGCTACATTGCCGGCGTGACCGCGCCGAAAGGCAAACGTATGGGTCACGCGGGCGCCATCATCGCGGGCGGCAAAGGCACTGCGGACGAGAAATTCGCGGCGCTGGAAGCAGCAGGCGTGAAAACCGTTCGCAGCCTGGCCGATATCGGCGAAGCGCTGAAAACCGTGATTAAGTAATAAGTAAAAAAACAGCCCTGACTTTCTGCATGGTTAAGGGCTGGTCCAATTTCGACATGGTTGGCCATCTGATGATGGCCTTTTTTTTTGCCTGGCGATGAGCTATCCGGTATCACTCGGCTTCCGGCCGCACGTTCATGCAATTTAATCATTTTCACCTGCGCAAATGAGATTATTTTTTGCGTCCGGCATCATCCTTTTTATCCGCACTATTTTGCATATTAAGCGTTTGCAAAAGTTGTGGAGAATAACGTGGCGCAAAAGAGCAAAGATGCAGTATTGGATTATTTCAGGGCGCTGGCAGAGGTTTTTTCTCGGGCAACAGGGCTGGTGGCAACGGTGATTGATGTGAAAGACAATCGATTGCCTGATTGCTATGGTAGCGTCAATTTCCTGGTCTTACCGCTGATTCAGGGCGATAAGTTATTCGGCTATATTATATGCGACCATCATAAATCGACCGATAATCATCATCGGGCGGCGGCAATAAGATTACTTAATTTTATCATTAATAATATTTCTGCGGTTGCAGAGGAAAAAGAAGAGGGCTCGAAAACATCGCTGGAGAAAAGGGGGTTTTATTATTCGCAAAAATCTCCGCATGAAATAAAATTAATATCGGCGCTACGCTATATTGATGAGAATTTATATGGCGAGTTGTCTCTGGAGTCTGTTGCCTCCCACGTTTGTCTGAGTGCGAATTATTTTAGCCGGTTTTTTAAAAAACGCCAGGGAGTGAATTTTAAAGTTTGGGTTAATCAGCGAAAAATGCAGCGGGCCGGGGAACTGCTCGCCGATCCGAGGTATTCGATAGATAGCGTAGCGCGTAAGCTTCAGTTCGCGCAAACCAGCTATTTTTGCCGGGTGTTTCGCGCGGCTCACCGCACCAGCCCGCAACTGTTCCGCGATCGGCGTCTCTCGGCGGCTTCTCCGCAGGCCGATTAGCCGCCGTTTAACCTTAATACAGATTTTTCCTGGAGCGTCCATTATGTGTGACCGATCGCGGAAAATTTTCCATTTATGTTCATCAGCGTATAATTAAATTTCACCGCCCATCGACTGACTTCGCAAATAAACAAGTTAATATGAAAAAATATTGACAACTTCTTGCCGTTATTTGCATGGCAATCACATTGTTTAAATTGTGTTTATTGTAGCGCCTGGGTATCATTGGTTATTATTTGATCGATTATAGTATGCGTTAATCATGGAATAGATCAATGACATCTGAGGGTAAAATAAAATATAACACACGGGGCTAACCGGATGTCCTTGCGCGCTTTTTTTATCTATTAAACAATTTTTGCACGGCGTAAATGGAAGACGTTATGAGAGGAAAAATACCCAAAACTGAATTACTGGTGACCTTTGAGGTTGTGGCTCGCCACGAAAGTTATACGCGAGCTGCGGAAGAGTTGGCTTTAACACAAAGCGCCGTGTTCCGACAAGTCACGGCGCTGGAGGATTTCCTCCATACGTCATTATTTAACCATGCTAAAAAAAGGATTTTTTTAAATGAGGCTGGCAAGCATTATTTGACTATCGTTAAGGAAACGCTTAACAAACTGGAGCGTGATACCAATTCGATTATGACATGGCAACCGACGGTGCAGGTTCTTGAGCTGGCCGTCAACCCTACCTTTAGCACCCACTGGCTGATCCCCAATCTGCGCGAGTTTAATAAATTACATGCGGGCATTATCGTTAATATTCATTCGCTGGCGAATATTGGCGATTTTCTTAGCCGCGAGTACGATGCCGCCATTATGCGCGAGGATTTTTGCTCGCCGTGGGCGGAGGTTGAGTATCTGTTCGAAGAGGAAATTCTGCCGGTGTGCGGCTGCGGGCTGCTGCCCGAACCCGGGCAGAAGCTGGCGGTGGAGGAGCTGCTGAGCGAGTTTCCGCTGCTGCATCAAAGCACGCGAATTCACGGCTGGCAGGAGTGGTTTGCGCTGTCGAATATCACCAGCCCGCAGATCAACATTGGTCCGCGTTTTGACCTGCTCTCGATGCTGATTGCGGCGGTGCGTTCGAACCTGGGCGTTGCGTTGCTGCCGCGTTTTGCTATTCAACATGACCTGGATAGCGGCGAGATGGTGATCCCCTGCGATGTGCCGATTCGTACCGGAAACCGCTTTATTATGACGTGGCAGGAGGATAAAGCGGAATCCCGGCATCTACAGGTATTCCGCGAGTGGCTGCTGCAAAAATCGGTGGTGTCGGCTGCCTGATGGCGTTTCGCAGAACGCAGTGAACCCGTAGCCCGGTCGGCGTAGCGATACCGGGAAGAAGCCGCGCCGAGGTACCAGGCCGGGCGCATTCCCCGGAGGCGGCGCTGGCGCGCCTGTCCGGGCTACCGTCCCGCAGAACGCTGTGAACCCGTAGCCCGGCTAAGCGCAGCGCGAGCCGGATAAAACTACCAGTCAATTCCTACCTGCGCCTGAATGCCCTTGTCAAAGGCATGCTTCACCGGGCGCAGCTCACTGACCGTATCGGCAAGCTCAAGCAATCGGGCGTGGCAGCCGCGGCCGGTGACAATCACGTTCTGCCCGGGCGGACGATTGACAATAGCGGCAATCACTTCCTGAGTATCCAGATAGCGATACGCCAGCATATAGGTGAGTTCATCCAGCACCACCAGATCGTAGCCCGGGTCGGCCAGCATCCGCTTGCTCTCATGCCATACGGCCGACGCCGCCTCAATATCCGCCTCCCGGTTTTGCGTTTCCCAGGTAAAACCGGTACCCATGATGTGAAACTCAACGCCGAGCGGTTGCAGAGTATTGTATTCACCGTTATCCCACTGGCCTTTGATGTACTGCGCGACGCCGACGGTTTTACCATGCCCGACGGCGCGCGTTGCGGTGCCAAAGGCGGCAGTGGATTTGCCTTTACCGTTGCCGGTAAAGACGATCAGAATACCTCTTTGCTCTGTAGCCGCCGCCACGCGGGTATCAACCTGCGTTTTCAGCTTTTGCTGGCGCTGACGGTGGCGGTCGGGATTTCCTCGCGCGTGCATAAACCCTCCTTAATGCCCCGCCGGGCAGGTTGCGCAGCGATGCTGATGCTCGAACTGGCTGAAGAAGTTATTGCCTTTATCGTCGACCAGCACAAACGCCGGCAGGTTATCGACTTCCATCATCCACACCGCTTCCATCCCCAGCTCCGGATACTCAAGGCAGCGTAAACTTTTCACATACTGCTGCGCCAGCAGGGCCGCCGCGCCGCCAATACTGCCGAGATTAAAGCCGCCGTGTTTATGGCAGGCGTCGGTTACCTGCTGGCTGCGGTTGCCTTTGGAAAGCATGATGAGACTACCGCCTGCCGCCTGGAAAGCATCGACGTACCCATCCATGCGTCCGCCAGTGGTAGGGCCGAGTGAGCCGCAGGCCAGATTATTCGGCGTTTTCGCCGGGCCTGCGTAGTAAACGATATGATTGCGCATGTACTCCGGCATTGGTTCGCCGTTATCGAGGCGCTCTTTGAGTTTGGCATGGGCGATGTCGCGGGCGACGACGATCGGACCGCTCAGCGACAGTCGGGTGCCCACGGGCAGCGTTGACATCTCGCGGAGAATTTCGCGCAGCGGCCGGTTCAGATCGAGCTGAACGCTTTGAGCCCCGTTTTCGATACGCTGAGAATCAGGGATAAACTTGCCCGGATTATGCTCCAGCTTCTCCAGCCAGATGCCGTGTTTGTTGATTTTGGCTTTGATGTTCCGGTCGGCGGAGCAGGAAAGGGCCATTGCGATCGGGCAGGAGCCACCGTGCCGCGGCAGGCGAATCACGCGAATATCATGGGCGAAGTATTTGCCGCCAAACTGCGCGCCAATGCCGAACTCGCGACTGGCTTTGAGCAGCGCCGCTTCCAGCGATGTATCGCGAAACGCCTGCCCCAGTTCGTTTCCGCTGGTCGGCAGGTTGTCGTAATATTTTGTCGAAGCCAGTTTGGCAACCTTCAACGCCTGATCGGCCGAGAGACCGCCCACAACGAAGGCGATGTGGTACGGCGGACAGGCGGCGGTGCCCAGCGCTTTCATCTTTTCAGTCAGAAAGGCGGTGAGTTTTTCCGGCTGCAGGATAGATTTTGTTTCCTGAAATAGCGCGGCTTTGTTCGCCGAACCGCCGCCTTTATTGACGAAAAGGAAGCGGTATTCGCTCCCCGGCGCGGCGCTGATGTCGATCTGCGCGGGCAGGTTAGTCTGCGTGTTGACCTCAGTGTACATATCAAGGGGGGCATTTTGCGAATAGCGTAAATTGTTTTCCTGAAAGGTGGTGTAGATGCCCTGGCTCAGGGCCTCAGCGTCGTTGCCGCCGGTCCAGACGTTCTGGCCTTTGCTCGCGACGATGGTGGCGGTCCCGGTATCCTGGCAGTTTGGCAGCACGCCTTTTGCTGAGACTTCGGCGTTGCGCAGCAGCTGTAGCGCAACGTATTTATCGTTGCTGCTGGCCTGCGGGTCGTGCAGGATGCTGGCGATCTGCTTTAAATGCCCGGCGCGCAGGAAAAATGAAGCCTCATAAAATGCCTGCTGAGCCAGCAATGTTAACGCTTCCGGCGCAACCTTGATAACCTCTTCCCCATCTAACTCTGTCACTTTAACATGTTGATTTGTTAGTAATTCATATTCGGTATTATCGTTACTCTGAACAAAAAGTTCCTGCCAGACAAAGGGTTTCGACATTTTACTTCTCACTATTTCGCTATAAAGAGATTGGCCTGCGTCGCATGCGCGACATACTCGATGGTCTGCTGGGCGCGGACGCTGTTACCGGCTGCATCCAGCGGAGGAGAGTAGACGGCGATAGCGTATTGCCCGGGAACGACGGCGACCATTCCGCCGGCGACCCCCGATTTCGCCGGGATACCGACGGTGTAGAGCCATTTGCCGCTGCCGTCGTACAGTCCGGCAATCGCCATTTCCGCCAGCACCTGCGGGACGTAGCGTTCATTAAGCAACTGCTTGCCGTTGAACGGCGATTTGCCCTTATTGGCGAGTACGGCCCCCATTTTGGCGAGCTGCTCGACGGTGACATCCACCGAACACTGGCGGGTATAGATTTCGACGGCTTCCTGAGGGTCGCCATAAAAGCTGTGGTATGACTTCATCAGCATCGCCAGCGCCTGGTTATGCTGGTTGGTCTCCATTTCGGATTGAAATACCGGCTCATTAACGCGCAGCGAGCTATCGGCCCAGGCGTTAAGGTTGTTGAGAATGTTGTTCCAGCGTTCGGTTTTGTCTTTTGCCGCAATCAGGCTCACGGTACTCATGGCGCCGGCGTTAACCAACGGGTTCTCCGGCGCGCCTTGCGTGAGCTCCACGGCTAAGCCGGAGTTAAAGGGCAGGCCGGTGGCATTGGCGCCAAGTTTATCCAGCACCTCCTGCGGCCCGCGCTGTTCCATCGCCAGCGCCAGGGTGAAGACTTTGCTCAGGGATTCCATCGGAAAGGCTTTTTTCACGTCGCCGGTCTGGTAAATTTTGCCTTCGACCGTGGCGAGCGTAATGGCGAAGTTATTCGGGCTATAGCTCGCCAGAGCAGGGATATAGTCGGCGACTTTACCATCGTGGTTGCTCTTATATTTCTGATGCGCCTGCTCGATAATGCTGGCGTAGTCCGGCTCGCTTTGCGCCTGCGCGGCGGCGCCAAACAGTAAGCTGGCGGTTAAGATGCAGGCGCCGAGAAATTTTACGTTCATGGTGTGTCCTGTTGGGATGATTGGAGGGAACCGGGCCGGACGTATCCGGCCTGGGGCTCATAGCCATGTTGCTGTCAGGACATCGCCACTTCGGACGTTTCGCTGGCAGGGCGATCCTGCTCCGGTTTTTTGACCGGGGCGGTGCCGCGGCAGCCTTCACCGTAATGCTCGCCTTCCCAGCGGCCAACGATGGCGGCGCCCATGGCGTTACTCATCACGTTGGTGGCGGAGCGTCCCATATCGAGGAACGGATCGACTCCCATCAGCAAAATCAGGCCCGCTTCCGGAATGTTGAACTGGTTCAGCGTCGCGGCGATAACCACCATTGACGCGCGCGGCACGCCCGCCATTCCTTTCGAGGTCAGCATCAGGATCAGCAGCATGGTGATCTGCTCGCCCATGCTAAGGTGGACGTTGCAGGCCTGGGCGATAAACACCGTGGCGAACGAGCAGTAGGCCATGGAGCCCACCAGGTTAAAGGAGTAACCGATGGGCAGGACGAAGCTGGCGATTTTGGAAGAGACGCCAAATTTTTCCAGCTTATCGAGGGTGCCTGGGAAGGCGGCTTCTGAGCTGGATGTGGTGAAAGCCAGCAGCGCGGGCTCGAAGATCGCTTTGGTCAGACGGCTGATGCACGGGCCGACAATCACCGTCGACAGGCCAATCAGGATCGCCCACAGCATGCCCAGCGTCAGGTAGAACTCGCCCATAAAGATCCCGGCGCTGACCATCACGCCCAGACCGCGTTCGGCAATCAGCCCGGAGATGGCGGCGAAAACGGTCAACGGCGCGAACAGCATGACGTATCCCGTTAGCTTCAGCATCACGTGCACCAGTGAATCAAGCACCTTCACGATGGGCTCGGCTTTTTCGCCGATCGCCGCCAGGCTGCAGCCGAGGAAAATGGAGAACACCACGATTTGCAGAATTTCGTTGCGCGCCATCGCATCAACGATGCTGGTTGGCACCGCGTGCGAGATAAACACTTTCAGGGTGAAGGGTTCGGACTGAACGGCGGCCACGGCTCCGGCATCGTGGGGGACGAAGTTGATGCCCGCGCCTGGCTGGAACAGATTGACGATCACCAGACCCAGCGCAATCGACAGCAGCGAGGCGCAAATAAACAGGAAAAAGGTTTTAGAGAATATGCGCCCGAGCGTTTTCGCATCGCCCATTTTGGCGATACCGACCACCAGCGTTGATATTACCAGCGGGGCGATAATCATTTTTACCATGCGTAAAAATATAGTGGTAAAGATGGAGATATCCTGCGCATAGGATTTTGCTGTATCTGCTGATGCCATATTATTAATGATCACCCCGGCAATCATGCCGAGTATCAGGCCTAATATGATCATTTTGGTTAAACTTATTTTTTTCATATTTACTCCATCGGAACAGGGTTAGTCGGTGAAGTGGTGTAGGGCGGCGTACGCCCGCGCCAGGTAGCAGCGCAGACGTACGCCTGTGGTGACCAACCGCATAAATTGTCTGGAATACAGTGATACAGCGAAATCCTGTACCCCAATGGATGTTGTTGTATTTTAGAAATTACAGGTCGAACTCAATACTTAATAACGGCGCATGCTGCTGAGCGCCATAAACATCATTGTCTCCGACGTTGCCGGAAATAATAGTCCGTGGCATGACGATTTTTACCGCGTTGGCCGGATCGAACCAGACAATACGATGAATAAAATCAGGCTTCACGTTATATAAACCGGCAATGAGCTGCGGAGTTAATAGTTCAGAACGTTTTACCCGCTGATAATCCTCCCGGGTTTTAAATAAAATATCTAAAACCAGTTCGTACGGTCCGGCGTTTTTGGAACGGATCACCTGCGCCAGTGAGCATAGGGATTGTTTCATGCCTGAACTCCTTCTGGCGTCACCTGTTCGATATGGAAGTCAAAGCGCAGCGCGTCGCTGGCTTCAATCAGGTGATAAATTGAGAACTCGTATACCGGGCCGCTCTGAATATCGGAAGGCGAGAACGGGAAGGCGAGGTTACCCGCGGTCGCAATGCGGTTTTCATAGCCGTAGTGCAGCAGGGTAGAGCGCACCAACGAGCAGACGCTATTGGCGATATCCTGGGTCGGCGCAACGACATCGAGCAAAATGCCCAGTTCATGCCCGGCGGTTTTCATCGGCTCGTGATTGCCCATCACGCCGTTTTTTCCATACAGATGGAAGGTCATGCGGATGCTGTCGTCAGCGAGCGAGAGGTTGCGCTTAACGCTGGCCTGTACCTCTTCGAGAATCGTGTCGATCCCGGCAATCATGATCGGATCGCGCGTTCCGGCAATGGTCAGGCAGCGGAAGCCGACCTGGCGTGCGCCTTCCAGCTTCAGCGCGTACGGCGTCGTTTCATGACGAGAACCGCTGACGTACACTTCGCCCTCGTTGACGGCTGTGAAGGTGCATCCTTTCAGGTTCAGCACGCCGCCCGGACCGGGCAGGAAATACGGATCGGACTTCTCGTACAGCGTATGCGCCGCCGCAGACGTTTCGGTAAACTTACGCTTTGGATTGAACGCTTTCAGCGTAAAGCCGTTGTCGTCGATAATCCCCATAGCGCAATCGGATCCGGAGCCCGGCGTGGCGGCTATGGCCGCGCACTCGAGAATTTTGCCGCAGTGCAGGGCCAGACCTTCATCAAAGCCCTGCATGATCGGCAGCGCCGCGAAGCAGGCCGGATCGTACGCCCGCCCGCCCAGCACTACCTGGGCGCCGGCCTTCAGCGCCCGCTGGAAGGGTTCGATCCCCATCTGGGCGACGATATAGGTGCTCTCTTCAATGGCCTCATGAGTCAGCTCCGGCACAAAATCCAGGGCAGTGATTTTGCCGTTATCCAGCGCCTGATGAACGATCGCTTTATCGACATCAGACGGAATCAACGCCAGGGAGAATGACAGATGTTCTTCCTGCGCAATCTCATGGATTATCTGCCGACACCACTCCAGATGCGGCGCGGCGCCGGATCCTCCGGCGGTGCCGATCACCACCGGGATATTGTTTTTCACGCCGGCCACGATCATATAGCGCAGATCGCGTTTCACCCCGGCCCGGTCGGTAAAGGGTTTGCCCGCCCCCAGGTAGTGGGGGCCAGGATCGGATGAACCGGCGTCAACGGCAATCAGATCCGGCGACTCTTCCATGGCTTTACGAAAGCTCTCTTCCGGGAAGCCATAGCCGAGGATAGCCGTGGGCGATAAGATCTTAAAGGTACGAGCCATCTCTTAATCCTTAGCCTGCAACAGCGCGATGGTGCGGTTCATTTCGTTAAACACGATGTTGAGACCTTCGTCGAAGCCCATACCTGGCTTGATCAGCATGCGCATCGGACGCGCGGCCAGCGCGACGTGAACGCAGGTGCGGGCGCTGATCTCGGTTTCGTTACAGGTACCGCCCTGATAGGCTTCCATCGCGTGTTTGTTGCAGTACAGCACCGCGTCCACGATGTTATGAATGCCGCCGAGATCCGGGGTTTTGATCTGCACCATGTGGCAGCTGCCGGCATCGGTAAAGTCAACGATGTCCTGGTAGGTGTTGCACCACTCGTCGGCGACAATTTTTACGCCGGAACCGAGGCGGGTCAGCTCTTTGGTAATGGCGGTCAGCATGCGGATCTGGTCCGGTTTGTTACCCGCATCCACCGGGCCTTCTATATACAGCGGTAGACCCTGCGCCTCTTTCTCCAGGCTGGCGATATAGTCGGCGCAGCGAACCGGGTCCATATCGAAAATCAGGCCGATGGTGCCGTATACGTCGATATGCAGCGTCGGGCGATAGCGGGGGCTGGCGCGCAGGCTCAGGATGCGATCGGACAGCCAGCGCACGTACTCACGCAGCTTTTCGCCTTTCAGGCCCAGCTTCTCTTCGACGTTGTTGATCAGCGCATGCGGCAGGACGTCAACGCCCTTGAGGATCATTTTGTCCACGGCGATGTAGCGATCGTCGCCGCTCTGACCAAATAACGGAATCGCTTCCGGGATGCAGGGCAGCTGCCATTCGTCGCAAACCACCTCCGCCTTCAGGCGACCGCTGGCCAGCGCGGTCGCATCGAGCAGCGCCTGGGAAAGACCATAGCGGACGGCAGTATGCAGCAGATGGCCGTCGATGCGCAGCTTGTCGAAGAAGCGGGCGTTCGGCAGGAAGGTATCGACATCGCGGCCTTCCAGCAGCGGTTTAATATGATCGTTGAGGAACGGGATAAAATTTTCCGCGAGGAACAGCGGGTCGCGGCCGCCCGCGCCCGAGTACTGTACGGCGGCACAGTCGCCGACCGCCACCGCGCCGTTTTCCAGAATCAGCTGGACGGACACGCATTCACCCGCCTGGCGTACCGAGGTGAAGCCTGGCGTTACCGGAGCACCGGTATAAATGAATCCATCATGACCCGCGCCGTTTTTAATCGCCTGCTGATCGTCAAAATAGAATGAAGAGTAGCCAGCGGTGAAAAGGGCCTGTTTAATTTTCATTATGGTCTTCCTATTAATTTACTGTGGGATACCGCGTTAATGTCATCAACAACCATCTGGAATGAGGGTTTGCGTCCTTCAAATTGCGCGCGTTCGGCGACGTAATCGTGGTGCAGGGCGAGGATGTCTTTCGGCAGCGGTACCGCGCCGGCTTCAAGCACGCGGATAGCGCCGGAATTGTCGCGAACCGGCAGAATTTTGCCGGCGTTGCAGGAAGCCGGAGCGAAAGGCACGTCCAGAACGCCCGCCTCGAAGGCCAGCACCGTACCGCGGGCGATATCGCCGTTGCCCAGCTCGAACACTTTCTTCAGTACTGCGCGGACTTCGCTTTTAATCAGTTCCACTTCTTGATCAACGGCGGCGCACGGCGGGAACTTCTGATCGCTGACCATATTGAGCATCTGGCGGGAGGCCTTCAGCCCCTGCGCGTTGGCTGCCGCGGTGGGAATACCGAACGCTTCGTGCGGGCTCTTGGTGATTACTTTAGTGGCGCCGGACATCCCGGCTACCGCCGCGCCCCAGGAGATAATGGCGAACGCTTTCGATTCATCTTCCGGAAAGCCGCCCATCCACTGGTGGAAGACGGTACTCAGCTCATAATCGTCGAAACCGTAATTGCCGAAGTACTCGTGGGAGAGCTCGCGAAGAGATCGAATGGCTGCGATGTCCTGGGTCAGGCTGCCGACCTGGCCGTAGCCGACGGTGATCGACTTGACGCCCTGTTCCAGCGCCAGCAGGCCTTCGATAATCGCCACCGCGTGGGACATAAACGGCGGGATCAGGGTTCCGGTCAGCGGGCCGAACGGTTCGCGGTTAATACGGATACCGTGCTCTTCATACAGGCCCATCAGGCGGTCGCAGTACTGCCAGTCGCGAATCGACTTCTCCAGAGTGACGCGCTTGGCGTAGGGAATGTTGTAGGAGATACCGCCGCCTTCGTAGCTGGTAAAGCCGCTGGCCATGGAGATTTCCGCCAGCAGGCGCGCGTCCGGCGTACCGTGGCGTACCTGGACCGGTTTTTCCAGCGCTTCGGTCATCCGCCGGCATTCGGCGACGCCGTGGTTAACCACCGGCAGGCCGTTCAGTTTGGAGGTCCCCGCCTCGATGGATTTCTGGATCCCGACCGCCGCTTCTTCGTAGCGGTTGAGGCGGGTATAGGCATCGATGGTGCTCGGCAGCAGATCGCACTCTTCCTGCAGGGTTTTGAGCAGCGCGATGTGTTCATCCATCAGCGCCACGCCCGCGCGCGGCTGGCTCAGGGTTTTACCTTCCTGGTCGGCCTTCAGCAGAGCGTGAGAAAAGCGTTTTTTCTCAGGAATGGTTTGCTGGTACTTCACGCCATCTTCGAAGTGCTCAACGTCCTTGCCGGTATGCCAGGTCTGCAATACCTGATGCCGCTCGGTCATGAATTCGTCATGGGTTAATTTTTTATTTCGAAGTTCCATTCGTAGCTGCCTTCATTTATAGGGTTAAACAGTGAATGCTGGTGCGAGCGGCGAGCTCGGGGTAGAGCCTGGCAACGTTTGCCAGCAGCGGAAGCAGGCCTTTTGCATCGCGGTAATAGTCAAACCGGGTCGGTAAGAGAATGCGTCGGCCGTCGTCATCCAGTTCGCGATATTTCAGCCAGCTCTGGATGTCGAAGCGGCTGGCGCGGGAGAGCCATCCGCCGGAACCCACGACTTTGCTCACCGTGGTCAGATCGCGGCCCATCTGTAAATCGACGTTGCCCACGCAGGTGCACACCTGTTTTTTGGTGCCCGCGTGGCGTTCGCTGGCGTAGCCAACGCACAGCCCGGCCAGCACGGTGTCGAAATATTTTTCTTCCTCGTTAACCGGCAGATAATCCGGCTGCGCGACCAGATGGCGCAGGTAGCGGTAAAAGGCCTCCTGACGCTGCGGCTGGTGGGCAAACACCGCATTCACCAGCTCCCGGGTACTTTCACCGACCACGACCGCCGAAACGCGCATGCCGAGATCGCCTTCCACCGTCCGTTTTACAAACGGTTCCGGCACCCCGTGCAGAACGGTATCCGGGGAGAGCGTGTTGGCGCAGGCGGAGTAGACGTCGGTGGTGGCCCCGCCCATGTCAATCAGCATGAACTCTTTCCATGCGCTGTCGTAATGGCTGATGGTTTTCACCAGCTCGTAGACGGTCCACGGCGTCGGCATCGGTTCTTCGCCGGTTTCAGCGACGATAACGTCCAGCCCTTTGCCTTTGACGATACGGGATAAGAAGACATCGCAAATCGCCTTGCGGGCAGCGTACGGGTTCGGGTGATCGAGGTCGGGCAGAATATTGTCTACCGTGGTCAAATCTTTGTGGCCGAGGATGGCCTGAACCTCGTCCTGAATATCGCGGTTTCCGGCATAGATAATGGCGCAGTCAAGCTTTGACTCCGCCAGCGCGTGGGCGTTGGCCAGGCCGTAGCTCTCCTCGCCGCCGTCGGTGCCGCCGGTAAACAGCAGGATATCCGGCGGCGTGGCTTCCAGTTCCTGGATATCGTGACGGTTGAGCTTGTAGGCGTAGTATTGGGCGATTTTGGCCCCCGCCGAGTGGGCAGTGACTTTCGCTGATTCCAGGGTAATAGACGGCACCAGCCCCATCGCCGCGACGGCAAGGCCGCCTTTTGCCGATGAAGAGTATTTCAGCGTCACGTCACCGCGGTTCAGCAGCGGGCGCGCATCGGCAACGTTGAGCACCTGGTTCAGGCTGGCAAAAAAGCCTTCCGCCAGGTGATGGGTAGTGGTCGGGGTCAGAACGTGGTTTACCAGCGTCAGCTCATCCCCCTCCTGTGCGAAGAGGGCCGCTTTGGTCCACGTCGAGCCGATATCGACAGAGACGGTTTGCATCAGATAGCCTCTTCCAGACACTGCTGTTCAACGCCGTGGCGCTGGTTGATATCGTTCGCCATCAGCTGGCAGACGTCTTCCAGATCGTGGCTTGGGGCAAAGACGCGATTGAAACCCATCTCTTTGAATTTGGCCTCGACGTCGGCAAAATCATGTTTACCAACCACCAGGTTGCCGCCAACGTAAAGGAGGATGTCGCCAATACCGCGCTCGATGCAGCGTTCGCGCAGCCCCAGGCAGTCGATGTCGCCGTGGCCGTAAATAGACGACACGACGATGGCATCCGCGCCGGTTTCGATGGCGGCATCAATATATTCATCCTGACTGACCATCACGCCCAGATTGATTACGCGAAAATCATGGGCAGTAAAAACGCGGTCCAGGACTTTGTTGCCTACTGCATGGCAGTCAGCACCAATGACGCCAATAACAAGTGTTGATTTCTTCATGGGTAATCCTCTGTAAGGCTAATGGTAAAAAATAAAAACGACTTTCTAATATTTGCAGCGTTGATGATGGCCGCCTGTTAATAGGGCTGGAGTGTCTGTGGTTCGCAGAGGGGAAGCAATTGATCTATTTTCAGAATATCTTTCAAAAAACTCTCGTTTTTGATTTTGCGTGAAAAACTTCTTTTATATCATGATGTTATATTTTTATTTATTGTCTGGATTTATTTCTGCTTGAATCCTGGTAATAAATATAATGCGATGTTTGTGAGCAAGGTCTTATTTTATATTTCGTCTTGATTTTGCCTTCGCTAATAAGCGATGAATACACTTCTTTAAATTTTTCTGTGAGCGTAGTAACGGAATTTATGTGCTGATTTTTATATGTGGCGCGGGCAATTTGTTAGATTAAAGATATAAAATGGTGATTTGTGCAATTTATATTTCATTTTTGTTGATGAAAGGGGGAGGGCCGGCAAGCGTCACGTGGCGAGGATAAAAGCGCGATGTAGATGATACCGCGAAAGAGAAGGACGCTTTGCATCACCAAAAGAAAAAAAAGGCGCTGCGTTTACTTGATAATGAGATAGTTACGCAATTGTGTTAATTTTAAGTAAATGCAATGATAAATCTAATAAGAAAAAAATTTATGGCGTTAACTTGATAAAAAAAATCTGTGAGCTACGCGGCATTATCGACTGATAACCACATTTACGCGATCAGCGTTCAGCTCATTAAATTCCCCTCAGCGACGAAATAAATGGACTATCATTTTCAGTAACTGATGATACTCTTGAAAAACATATTGTTAACTTGGTGTTTACCTGTGAGGTACACGATATACATAATTAACATTTAAAATGAAAATTGATTTAAATCAATGTTTAAAACTTGGAAAAGACCGCGAAATGGAGTTAAATTGTCGCGGATCAAATTGACCGAAATCTGGTATTTTCGCTAAAAATTGATCGCTGTCGAAAACTGCAAATTTATCACAATAAAAACCTATTTATTGTAAGGGTTTTGCAGCGTAATATAATCACGGGATCAATTTGGGTGTTTTGTTAACATGTTTGTAACTTTTCAGTACCTCCGCATTCTTGAAAGAGAAAACGGGCGTAGTGAGAAGAAGCAAATAAATTTGTATTGGGGCATGCGTGTGACCCTTTCTAACGGGGTTCACTCTCGGAGTCTTCATGCGATGAGCAAGGAGTCATGATGTTAGATATAGTCGAACTGTCGCGCTTACAGTTTGCCTTGACCGCGATGTACCACTTCCTGTTTGTGCCACTGACGCTAGGTATGGCGTTCCTGCTGGCCATCATGGAAACGGTCTACGTCCTTTCCGGCAAACAGATTTATAAAGATATGACCAAGTTCTGGGGCAAGTTGTTTGGTATCAACTTTGCGCTGGGTGTGGCAACCGGTCTGACCATGGAGTTCCAGTTCGGGACTAACTGGTCTTACTACTCTCACTACGTGGGCGATATCTTCGGTGCGCCGCTGGCCATTGAAGGTTTGATGGCCTTCTTCCTCGAATCTACCTTTGTAGGTCTGTTCTTCTTCGGTTGGGATCGTCTGGGCAAAGTTCAGCACATGGCCGTTACCTGGCTGGTGGCGCTGGGCTCCAACCTGTCGGCTCTATGGATCCTTGTCGCTAACGGCTGGATGCAGAACCCGATTGCGTCGGACTTCAACTTTGAAACCATGCGTATGGAGATGGTCAGCTTCTCCGAGCTGGTTCTGAACCCGGTCGCTCAGGTTAAGTTCGTTCACACCGTGGCGTCAGGCTACGTGACCGGCGCGATGTTCATTCTTGCCATCAGCTCCTGGTATATGCTCAAAGGCCGCGACTTTGCTTTCGCCAAGCGCTCCTTCGCTATCGCAGCCAGCTTCGGTATGGCGGCGATTCTCTCCGTTATTGTTCTCGGTGATGAATCCGGCTACGAAATGGGCGACGTGCAGAAAACCAAATTGGCGGCTATCGAAGCGGAATGGGAAACTCAGCCTGCTCCGGCGGCCTTTACCCTGTTTGGTATTCCTGACCAGAAGGCGCAGGAGAACCGCTTCGCGATTCAAATCCCTTTCGCGTTGGGCATTATTGCGACTCGCTCCGTGGATAAACAGGTTACCGGCCTGAAAGACCTGATGGTTCAGCACGAAGAGCGTATTCGTAACGGGATGAAAGCGTACGCGCTGCTGGAGCAATTGCGTGCCGGTTCAACCGACCAGGCCGTTCGCGATCGGTTTAACGACGTGAAGAAGGATCTTGGCTACGGTCTGCTGCTAAAACGCTATACCGACAACGTTTCTGACGCGACGGAAGAGCAGATTGCGCTGGCGACCAAGGACTCTATTCCTGCCGTTGCGCCGCTGTACTTCGCCTTCCGTATCATGGTGGCGTGCGGCGTGCTGATGCTGTTGATTATCGGCGCTTCCTTCTGGAGCGTGATTCGCAACCGCATTGGTGAGAAAAAATGGCTGCTGCGCGCTGCGTTTTATGGTCTGCCGCTGCCGTGGATTGCCGTTGAATCCGGCTGGTTTGTCGCCGAATATGGTCGCCAGCCGTGGGCTATCGGTGAGGTGCTGCCAACGGCTGTCGCGAACTCGTCGCTGACCGCAGGCGACCTGATCTTCTCAATGGTGCTGATCTGTGGCCTGTACACGCTGTTCCTGGTGGCTGAACTGTTCCTCATGTTCAAGTTTGCCCGTAAAGGACCAAGCAGCCTGAAAACCGGTCGCTATCACTTTGAACAGTCCTCTGCGGCTATTCAGTCGGCACGCTAAGACAGGAGTCGTCAAATGATCGATTATGAAGTATTGCGTTTTATCTGGTGGCTGCTGATTGGCATTCTGCTCATTGGTTTTGCTGTCGCCGATGGCTTCGACATGGGGGTGGGGATGCTCACCCGTTTCCTCGGTCGTAACGACACCGAGCGTCGAATTATGATCAACGCCATCGCCCCGCACTGGGATGGAAACCAGGTGTGGCTGATCACCGCCGGCGGCGCGCTGTTTGCCGCCTGGCCGATGGTCTACGCCGCCGCGTTTTCCGGCTTCTATGTGGCAATGATCCTGGTGCTGGCGTCGTTATTCTTCCGCCCGGTAGGTTTCGACTACCGCTCGAAGATTGAGGACAACCGCTGGCGCAACATGTGGGACTGGGGCATCTTCGTCGGCAGCTTCGTGCCGCCGCTGGTGATTGGCGTGGCGTTCGGTAACCTGCTGCAGGGCGTTCCGTTCCACGTTGATGAATATCTGCGCCTGTACTACACCGGCAACTTCTTCCAGCTGCTGAATCCGTTTGGCCTGCTGGCCGGTATTGTCAGCGTGGCGATGATCCTGACGCAGGGCGCGACCTACCTGCAGATGCGTACCGTGGGTGAACTGCACCTGCGCACCCGCTCCGTTTCTACGGTGGCGGCGCTGGTGACGCTGATCGGCTTCGCACTGGCGGGCGTTTGGGTCTACTACGGCATCGACGGTTATGTGGTGAAATCGGTGATGGATCATACCGGCCCGTCTAACCCGCTGACCAAAGAAGTGGCTCGTGAGGCCGGTGCGTGGATGGTGAACTTTAATAACATGCCGGCGCTGTGGGCGATTCCTGCCCTGGGCGTGGCGCTGCCGCTGCTGACCGTCATCTCGACCAAAGCGGACAAAGGCGCGTGGGCATTTCTGTTCTCCTCATTGACGCTGGCGTGCATCATTCTGACTGCCGGTATCGCCATGTTCCCATTCATTATGCCGTCAAGCACGGCGATGAACGCGAGCCTGACCATGTGGGACGCGACCTCCAGCCAGCTGACGCTGAACGTGATGACTTACGTAGCGATTGTCTTCGTACCGATTATTCTGGCCTACACCACCTGGTGTTACTGGAAAATGTTCGGTCGCATTACGCGCGAAGACATCGAAAAGAACACCCATTCGCTGTACTAAGGTAAGGAGCTATATATGTGGTATTTCGCATGGATTTTGGGAACGCTTCTTGCTTGTGCCTTTGGGGTGATTACCGCGCTGGCGCTCGAGCACGTGGAAGCGACCAAAGCAGGTAAAGAAGAACACTGATGAGTATTATCGCTACTCTGTATGCGATAATGGACAAGCGCCCGTTAAGGGCGCTTTCCTTATTGATGGCGCTGGCTTTGGCGGGCTGCATCTTCTGGGATCCGTCGCGCTTTGCGGCCAAAACCAGCGAGCTGGAAATCTGGCACGGTTTCCTGCTGATGTGGGCGGTTTGTACCGGCGTTATCCACGGCGTGGGCTTCCGTCCGCGAGCCATTCACTGGCAGGGAATTTTTTGTCCGCTTATCGCTGATATTGTGCTCGTTTTAGGCCTGTTCTTTTTCTTCTTTTGAATAAGAAATCTCTGTTAACCATATGGGCTTGCATAAGCCCATAAAAATTTACTCCTCGTTTACTTTCCCCCATTCCAAACCACGATTCCCGCGCGTATAGTAGCGAAGTTTGAAAGCACTAACCTTTTGTTGCATTACCGGGATGTAAAGTGAATAAAACGCTGTTTCGATGGCCGGTTCGGGTCTATTACGAAGACACCGACGCCGGTGGTGTGGTTTACCACGCCAGCTACGTCGCTTTCTATGAAAGAGCACGCACAGAGATGCTGCGCCATCATCACTTCAGCCAACAGGTTTTGCTGGCTGAACGAGTTGCCTTTGTGGTTCGCAAAATGACTCTCGAGTATTTTGCGCCCGCCAGACTCGACGACATGCTCGAAATCCAGACGGAGATAACCGCAATGCGCGGTGCTACTCTGGTTTTCACGCAGCGAATCGTCAACGCCGAGAACGTCGTTTTGAATGAAGCTGAGGTTCTTATCGTGTGCGTTGATCCACTCTTAATGAAGCCTCGTGCGCTTCCCAAGTCTATTGTCGCGGAGTTTAAGCAGTGACTGAGATGAATATCCTTGATTTGTTCCTGAAGGCGAGCCTTCTGGTTAAACTTATCATGTTGATTTTAGTTTGTTTTTCTATCGCCTCCTGGGCCATCATTATTCAGAGAACGCGTATCCTCAACTCGGCGTCACGTGAAGCCGAAGCGTTTGAAGATAAATTCTGGTCCGGTATCGAGCTTTCTCGCCTGTATCAGGAAAGCCAGGGCCGTCGCGATAATCTGACCGGTTCGGAACAAATTTTCTACAGCGGTTTCAAAGAGTTTGCCCGTCTGCATCGTGCGAACAGCCACGCGCCGGAAGCGATTGTCGAAGGGGCATCGCGCGCGATGCGTATTTCGATGAACCGCGAGCTGGAATCCCTGGAGACCCACATCCCGTTCCTCGGTACGGTCGGCTCTATCAGTCCGTATATCGGTCTGTTCGGCACCGTTTGGGGGATCATGCACGCCTTTATCGCGCTGGGCGCGGTAAAACAAGCGACGCTGCAAATGGTGGCGCCGGGTATCGCAGAAGCGCTCATCGCGACGGCTATCGGCCTATTTGCCGCTATCCCAGCGGTTATGGCCTATAACCGTCTGAACCAGCGCGTGAACAAACTTGAGCTGAACTACGACAACTTTATGGAAGAGTTCACCGCTATTCTGCACCGTCAGGCGTTTACCAGCAGCGAAAGCAATAAGGGGTAAGCCATGGCCAGAGCACGTGGACGCGGGCGTCGCGAACTGAAGTCCGAGATCAACATCGTTCCGCTGCTGGATGTCCTGTTGGTGCTGCTGCTGATCTTTATGGCGACAGCGCCGATCATTACGCAGAGCGTAGAGGTCGACCTACCGGACGCAACGGAATCGCAGGCGGTGAAAAGCAATGATGAGCCGCCGGTGATCGTTGAAGTTTCCGGCGTCGGGCAGTACAGCGTGAAAGTTGGCCCGGAAACGCTATCGCAGCTGCCGCCGGAACAGGTTATTGCGGAAGCCCGGCGTCGACTTGAGGCGAATGAGAAAACGGTGTTCCTGATCGGCGGCGCTAAAGAGGTGCCATACGATGAGATTATTAAAGCGCTTAACCTGTTGCATAGCGCAGGGGTTAAATCGGTTGGCTTGATGACCAAGCCGATCTAATCGCTCGCAATATGCACGCCCGTCAGCATGTCGGCTTTGGGACAACAGCGTCCCGCGGCGGACGTCGTATAACGGGAACAGGCGAACAGTTTTTGGGAACCGATAGTGTCAAAGGCAACCGAACAAAACGACAAGCTTAAACGAGCGATCATAGTATCAGTCGCGCTGCACATCGTATTGATAGCGCTGCTGATCTGGAGTTCGTTTGACGAGCATCTGGATGCTTCTGCCGGCGGCGGCGGGGGGTCCTCTATCGATGCGGTAATGGTCGATCCGGGGGCGGTTGTAAAGAATTATGACCGCCAACAGCAGCAGCAGGCCAGCGCCCGCCGCGCTGCCGAGCAGCGTGAAAAGCAGGCTCAGCAGCAGGCGGAAGAGCTACGTGAAAAACAGGCCGCTGAGCAGGAACGGCTGAAACAGCTGGAACAGGATCGTCTGCAGGCGCAGGAAGCGGCTAAAGAGGCGAAAGAGCAGCAGAAACAGGCGGAAGAAGCCGCGGCGAAAGCCGCCGCAGCGGCCAAAGCCAAAGCGGACGCACAGGCGAAAGAGGCGCAGGAAGCTGCCGCCAAAGCCGCCGCTGACGCGAAAGCGAAGGCCGATGCTCAGGCGAAAGCCGCCGAAGCGGCCGCGGCGAAAGCGGCGGCGGATGCGAAGAAACAGGCAGAAGCGGAAGCCGCGAAAGCGGCTGCGGACGCGCAGAAGAAAGCCGAAGCCGATGCGGCGAAGAAAGCTCAGCAGGAAGCTGAGAAGAAAGCGCAGCAGCAGGCAGAGAAAAAAGCGCAGCAGGAAGCGGCGAAACAGGCCGCTGCAGAAAAAGCGGCCGCCGAAAAAGCGGCAGAAAAAGCGGCAGAAAAAGCCGCCGCGCAGAAAGCCGCTGCCGAGAAAGCGGCAGCCGACAAAGCCGCCGCAGCGGAAAAAGCCGCCGCCGAGAAAGCCGCGGCAGCTAAAGCCGCAGCAGCAGAGAAGGCCGCCGCGGACAAAGCGGCGAAAGCCGCCGCCGCTAAGGCCGCCGCCGCGAAGAAAGCCGCTGCGGCCAAAGAGGCCAACGGCGTTGACGATCTTCTCGGCGACCTGAGCTCCGGTAAGAATGCGCCGAAAGGTAATACCAGCGGTAGCGCTGGGGGCTCATCTCCTGCTAAAGGAAGTAAGCAGGGGCAGGGTGGGGCATCCCAGGCTGAGATTAATAGCTATATTTCACAGGTTCAGGCTGCGATTAAAGGTCATCTCTATGACTGGGATACCTATAAGGGTAAAACCTGTACTTTACGTGTGAATCTGGCTCAGGATGGAACGCTGTTAAGTGTGAAATCGGAAGGCGGCGATCCGGCGTTCTGTCAGCAAATGCTGGCGGCAACGAGCCGGATGACGAAGTTCCCTAAACCGCCGTCGCAGGCTGTTTATGAAACATTCAAAAATGCGCCACTGGACTTCAAACCTCAGTAATCGTTTTCCCCGTTTATGCGGGGAAAACAAACTTCGGTAGTCCCAGGGTTTTGGTAGTTTTGTGTATTTGAGTTTGTTAACATTCTGCTAAATTATCGTGGGCTTTCCGCCTGGATAAGGGAGATATGATGAAGCAGGCATTACGAGTAGCATTTGGTTTTTTAATGCTGTGGGCGGCAGTGCTGCACGCAGAAGTACGCATCGAGATTACCCAAGGGGTCGACTCGGCACGCCCAATCGGCGTTGTGCCGTTCCAGTGGGCGGGGCAGGGTGCTGCGCCGGAAGATGTGGGCGGTATCGTGGCGGCTGACCTGCGCAACAGCGGCAAGTTTAATCCGCTCGATCGCTCGCGTCTGCCTCAGCAGCCGGGCAGCGCTCAGGAAGTGCAGCCAGCGGCATGGTCTGCGCTGGGCGTTGACGCCGTCGTAGTGGGTCAGGTTACGCAAAACCCTGACGGCTCCTACAACGTGGCCTACCAGTTGGTTGATACCGGCGGCGCGCCGGGTACCGTGCTGGCGCAGAACTCATTTAAAGTCACAAAACAGTATCTGCGCTATGCCGCGCATGCTGCCAGCGACGCTGTATTTGAGAAGCTGACCGGCATCAAGGGCGCCTTCCGTACCCGTATCGCCTATGTGGTGCAGACCAACGGCGGCCAGTTCCCGTACGAACTGCGCGTATCCGACTACGATGGCTACAACCAGTTCCTCGTTCACCGCTCCACCCAGCCGCTGATGTCTCCGGCCTGGTCTCCGGACGGCGCGAAGCTGGCCTATGTAACCTTCGAAAGCGGTCGTTCTGCGCTGGTTGTGCAGACGCTGGCTAACGGCTCCGTTCGTCAGATTGCTTCGTTCCCGCAGCACAACGGCGCGCCGGCATTCTCGCCGGACGGCAGCAAACTGGCCTTCGCCCTGTCGAAAACCGGTAGCCTGAACCTGTACGTGATGGATCTGGGCTCTGGTCAGATTCGTCAGGTGACCAACGGTCGTAGCAACAACACCGAACCAAGCTGGTTCCCGGATAGCCAGAACCTGGCCTTTACCTCCGACCAGGCGGGTCGTCCGCAGGTGTATAAAGTCAATATTAACGGCGGTACGCCGCAGCGTATTACCTGGGAAGGTTCACAAAACCAGGACGCTGACGTGAGCGCTGATGGTAAAACTATGGTAATGGTAAGCTCGGCCGGCGGTCAGCAGCACATTGCCAAACAAGATCTGGAAGCGGGTGGTGTACAGGTTCTGTCATCAACGTTTTTAGATGAAACGCCAAGTCTGGCACCTAACGGCACTATGGTAATCTACAGCTCTTCTCAGGGGATGGGATCCGTGCTGAATCTGGTTTCTACAGATGGGCGTTTCAAAGCGCGTCTTCCGGCAACTGATGGACAGGTAAAATCACCTGCCTGGTCGCCGTATCTGTGATAATAAATAATTGATTATTAAAGGAATCAAAGAAATGCAACTGAACAAAGTGCTGAAAGGGCTGTTGATCGCTCTGCCGGTTATGGCAATCGCGGCATGTTCTTCTAACAAGAACGCCAGCAACGACCAGAGCGGTGAAGGCATGCTGGGTGCCGGCACTGGTATGGACGGTAACGCTAACGGCGGCAACATGTCTTCCGAAGAGCAGGCTCGTCTGCAGATGCAACAGCTGCAGCAGAACAATATCGTTTACTTCGATCTGGACAAATACGATATCCGTTCTGACTTCGCTGCAATGCTGGACGCGCACGCAAACTTCCTGCGTAGCAACCCGTCTTACAAAGTGACCGTAGAAGGTCATGCGGATGAGCGTGGTACGCCGGAATACAACATCGCTCTGGGTGAGCGTCGTGCTAACGCCGTTAAGATGTATCTGCAGGGCAAAGGTGTTTCTGCTGACCAGATCTCCATCGTTTCTTACGGTAAAGAAAAACCTGCAGTACTGGGCCACGACGAAGCGGCTTACGCCAAAAACCGTCGCGCCGTACTGGTTTACTAAGAGAATTGCATGAGCAGTAACTTCAGACATCATCTGTTGAGTCTGTCGTTACTGGTTGGCATAGCGGCCCCCTGGGCCGCTTTTGCTCAGGCGCCAATCAGTAGTGTCGGCTCAGGCTCGGTCGAAGACCGCGTCACTCAACTCGAGCGTATTTCCAATGCGCACAGCCAGCTTTTAACCCAACTCCAGCAGCAACTCTCCGATAATCAGTCCGATATTGATTCCCTGCGCGGTCAAATCCAGGAAAGCCAGTATCAGCTGAATCAGGTTGTTGAGCGCCAGAAGCAGATCCTGCTGCAGATCGATGGTCTGAGCAGCGGCGGCGCAACGGGTGCGCAAACCCAGACCTCAGCGGGCGATCAGGGGGCTGCGGCTAGCGCGCCGGCGGCTTCGTCAGGCGCTCCGGCGTCAACCGGCGATGCCAACACCGATTACAACGCGGCTATTGCGCTGGTGAAGGATCCTTCCCGCCAGGACGACGCCATGGCGGCTTTCCAGAACTTCGTCAAAAAGTATCCTGATTCAACCTACCAGCCGAACGCCAACTACTGGCTCGGTCAGCTGAATTACAACAAGGGTAAAAAAGACGATGCGGCGTACTATTTCGCTTCCGTGGTGAAAAACTACCCTAAATCCCCGAAGGCGCCCGATGCGATGTTTAAAGTCGGCGTTATCATGCAGGACAAAGGCGATACCGCAAAAGCGAAGGCGGTTTACCAGCAGGTGGTCAGTAAATTTCCTGGCACCGATGGGGCCAAACAAGCGCAAAAACGCCTTAACGCACTCGGATGATTATGGCATGACCAGAAATCGCATCATTTCTGGTCTTGTCGCATGAATCCTAAGCAGTTAAGCAATCTTTATCTAAATTGTTGTTGCGCTGAATTCTTAAATCAGTAATATATGCCGCCGTTGCCAAGGGATATCGAATAAGCCCAAAGCGGCAAAAATAGTGGGTCGTTAGCTCAGTTGGTAGAGCAGTTGACTTTTAATCAATTGGTCGCAGGTTCGAATCCTGCACGACCCACCACTAAAAGATGTATCCAGCGCAGTATCGGGTGATTAGCTCAGCTGGGAGAGCACCTCCCTTACAAGGAGGGGGTCGGCGGTTCGATCCCGTCATCACCCACCACTCGGGTCGTTAGCTCAGTTGGTAGAGCAGTTGACTTTTAATCAATTGGTCGCAGGTTCGAATCCTGCACGACCCACCAATTTAACATCGAACTCAGATGTTAAGCGTGAAGGATAACGTTGCGCCAGCAACGGCCCGTAGGGCGAGCGAAAGCGAGTCATCCTGCACGACCCACCAATTATAAATTGGTGACGAGTGAAGAATATTCAGGAAGTACCCGAGCGGGTCGTTAGCTCAGTTGGTAGAGCAGTTGACTTTTAATCAATTGGTCGCAGGTTCGAATCCTGCACGACCCACCATCCTGAATCGTTCCAGTTAGCAGTAAACCCGCAAGGGGTCGTTAGCTCAGTTGGTAGAGCAGTTGACTTTTAATCAATTGGTCGCAGGTTCGAATCCTGCACGACCCACCAATGTAAAAAAGCGCCCTAAAGGCGCTTTTTTGCTATCTGCGATATCCAAGATTCGAACCTGCCGCAGGTTTGAGTCGAACGAAGAGAGACAACGGAGCCGCCTGCGGCGACGGCCGGAAGGGCGAGCGAAGCGAGTCATCCTGCACGACCCACCAATGTAAAAATGGCGCTGGCGGCGCTTTTTTGCTATCCAGCCTTCGCTTAAATATTACAACTATCCCATACTGCGCTATTCCATCTTATCGTTGTGCGCACCCGTGCACGGGCCGGTAGCCCGGACAGATGCGCAGCATCGCCTCCGGGAAATGCTCCTGCTCCCTGAGGGGCAAAATTCCTCACGACATTTTCCGCACAATCGGCTATCTTGTTTAGCATATAAAACACTATGGCCGACTAATACCTCTCTGCAGGCATTATCACGGTCTGAAAGTTAAGCCAGCGAAACGAGACTGCAAGATGAGCGTAATGTTTGACCCGGAAGCGGCGATTTACCCTTTTCCTCCGAAGCCAATGCCGTTAAACCGCGATGAGAAGCACTTTTATCGTGAAAAAATTAAACGCCTGCTGCGCGAGCGCGATGCGGTGATGGTGGCTCATTACTATACCGACCCCGAAATCCAGCAGCTGGCCGAAGAGACCGGCGGCTGTATCTCCGATTCCCTGGAGATGGCGCGCTTCGGCGCCCGACATTCCGCCTCAACGCTGCTGGTTGCCGGCGTGCGCTTTATGGGAGAAACGGCAAAAATCCTCAGTCCGGAAAAAACCATCCTGATGCCCACGCTGCATGCGGAGTGTTCGCTCGATCTGGGCTGTCCGATCGAGGCGTTTAGCGCTTTCTGCGATGCTCATCCGGATCGTACGGTCGTGGTCTACGCCAATACTTCAGCGGCGGTCAAGGCGCGCGCCGACTGGGTTGTGACGTCGAGCATCGCCGTGGAACTCATTGAGCATCTTGATAGCTTGGGTGAAAAAATCATCTGGGCGCCGGACCGCCATTTAGGCAGCTATGTGCAAAAACAGACCGGCGCAGACGTGCTGTGCTGGCAGGGCGCCTGTATAGTTCATGATGAATTCAAAACTCAAGCGCTGGCAAGAATGAAGGCGCTTTATCCCCAGGCCGCGGTGCTGGTTCACCCGGAATCACCGCAGGCGATTGTTGATATGGCTGACGCGGTGGGGTCAACCAGCCAGTTGATCAATGCCGCTAAAACGCTGCCGCACACGCAGCTCATCGTCGCCACCGATCGCGGTATTTTCTACAAAATGCAGCAGGCGGTACCGGAAAAAGAGCTGCTGGAAGCGCCCACGGCAGGCGAAGGGGCAACCTGCCGGAGCTGCGCGCACTGTCCATGGATGGCGATGAACGGCCTGCAGGCGATTGCTGAAGCGCTGGAGAAGGGGGGCGCTGAACATGAAATTCATGTTGATGAGCAGCTGCGGACCGGGGCGCTGGTTCCGCTAAACAGAATGCTCGATTTTGCGGCTACACTTCGGGGATAGATCATTACTGCGTTACAGAACGCTCTGGGGATAAGATGGATTTTTTTAGTACGCAGAACATATTAGTGCATATACCAATTGGCGCCGGGGGATATGACCTGTCGTGGATTGAAGCGGTCGGCACCGTCGCTGGCCTGCTGTGCATCTGGCTGGCGAGCCTGGAGAAGATCGCTAACTATGCCTTCGGGCTGATCAACGTCACGCTGTTTGCCATTATCTTCTTTCAGATCCAGCTCTACGCCAGCCTTCTGCTGCAGATCTTTTTCTTCGCGGCCAACGTCTACGGCTGGTACGCCTGGTCGCGGCAAACCAGTGATAATCAGGCGGAACTGCAAATCCGCTGGCTACCGCTGCCGAAAGCGTTAGGCTGGCTGGCGGCCTGCGTGGTGGCGATTGGCCTGATGACGATATTTATTAACCCGGTGTTCGCGTTTTTGACGCGGATTGCCGTGGCGCTGATGCAAACCCTGGGCCTGCAGGTCGCCATGCCGGAGCTGCAGCCGGACGCCTTCCCGTTCTGGGACTCCTGCATGATGGTGCTCTCCGTCGTAGCGATGATTCTGATGACGCGCAAATATGTCGAAAACTGGCTGCTGTGGGTGATTATAAACGTCATTAGCGTGGTGATTTTCGCCCTGCAGGGCGTCTATGCGATGTCGCTCGAATACCTGCTGCTGACATTTATCGCGCTCAACGGCAGCCGTATGTGGATTAACAGCGCGCGTGAGCGCGGCTCTCACGCGTTTTCCCGTTAATGGTGGTGATGATGTCCATGCCCGGCGTGCGTCATGTTCAGACGGCACTCCGGGCCGCTACAGGGCTGATACTCCATCTGCACCGTAATATGTTCAATCTCATACTTATGCTCCAGGAAGTCGAGGATCCGGTCCAGAAGACCGTCGTGATCGTGCGGCGGTACCACCTGCACGTGCAGCGTCATCACCGTTTTTTCTCCTACCAGCCAGGCATGAACGTGGTGTACGTCGCGAACTTCCGGTATCGAGCGGCGCAAATCGCGTTTTAATGCGTCGACGTTAAGCGAACGCGGCGCGCCCTCCAGCAGTTCATTGACGCTCTCCTGCAGCAGACGCCAGGCGCTGCGCAGAACCAGGCACGACACCAGCACGGACAGAATAGGATCGATAGGCGTCCAGCCGGTGGTGAGGATCACTATCGCGGCAATAATGGCGCCAACCGAACCGAGCAAATCCCCCAGCACGTGCAGCGCGGCGGCGCGCACGTTGAGGTTACGCTCCTCGCTGCCGCGATGCAGGATCCAGAAGGCCAGAATATTGGCCAGCAGCCCGGCAACGGCGATGATCATCATGGTTTTACCGGCAACCGGCTGCGGATGATGAAAGCGCTGAATGGCCTCCCAGACGATCAAAATAGTAATGACCACTAAGGCGATGGCGTTGAGGAAGGCCGCAAGGGTCGTCAGGCGCAGCCAGCCAAAGGTGTGTTGGGCGTTGGGCGGGCGACTGGCGAAACGCACGGCCATAAAGGCGAACAGCAGCGCCGCGGCGTCCGTCAGCATATGTCCGGCATCGGCCAGCAGCGCCAGCGAACCTGAAATGAGTCCGCCTGCGACCTCAATCAACATGAATCCGGCCGTGACGCAGAACGCCAGCAGCAGCCGACGGGCATTCTTATCTTCGGCGGATGGTGGAGAACGATGCGAGTGCGATTGCCCCATGGTGACATCCCTACATTATTATTTTGATGATTACTTTATGACATGATTCGCATTTTGGGGTGAATAAAATGAAAAAAGGAGAGCCTTAGCTCTCCTTAACGCTGGCATCCCACCTTGATTACTGCGTGGTACCATCAGTTTTTGTCGCGTCTTCCTGGCCGACTTTTTTATCGGTATCCGGGCAGCGGCCATCCTTACACATTGAGTTCTTGTGCACTTCATCGCTCGACATCCCGTCATGGTTCATGGTCGAGCCGTTAGGGTGGAGCATTGTGCCGCCGGTATCAGTGGAACCGGAGTTGATCTTGCCGTTATCGACGTTGTTGGGCGCCACGTTTTCACGCGCGTCGGGGGCGACCTGACCCGCGTCTGCCGCTGAATTGGCCTGCCCATTATTCGACTGCGCGCCGGTATCGGCAGCCAGCGCCGCGCCGCTGGCCAGACCCAGGGTTGCTGCGAGGAGAAGACTGGTTAGCTTGTTCATTTTCATTGGATGCTCCTGTTATGTCGATTTATCGCATTACCTCTTCCAACAGTGCATTTGCCGGAGGTTCTACTCGTTGTGGTTTAAGCTTCGGTATTAGCGAACGGCATTAATATATAATGCTGAATGCTAAAGAAAATTAAGTTCTAACAGTTAAAAATTATAGCTTGTGGCCATTATTCCGCGACTTTATGGCGTTTTTTAGCCTATTTCCAGGAATATTCTGCCGCTACTGTAAAATCATGTTTACACTTTTTGACCGAAGAGATAGATTGGAGGGATTGCAATTAACTAGATAAGTATGGCAACGCTGGAAATAAGATGAATTATCAGAACGACGATTTACGCATTAAAGAGATCAACGAATTATTACCTCCCGTTGCGCTCCTGGAAAAATTCCCTGCTACCGAAAATGCCGCCAATACCGTTGCGCATGCGCGCAAAGCGATCCACCAGATCCTGAAAGGTAACGACGATCGGCTGCTGGTGGTGATTGGCCCGTGCTCCATCCACGATCCGGCGGCGGCGAAAGAGTATGCCGAACGCCTGCTTAAGCTTCGCGAGGAGCTTAAAGGGGAGCTGGAAATCGTGATGCGCGTTTATTTTGAAAAACCGCGCACCACCGTGGGCTGGAAAGGGCTGATCAACGATCCGCATATGGATAACAGCTTCCGCATCAACGATGGCCTGCGGATCGCGCGTAAGCTGCTGCTGGATATTAACGACAGCGGTCTGCCTGCGGCCGGGGAGTTCCTCGATATGATCACCCCGCAGTATCTTGCCGACCTGATGAGCTGGGGCGCGATTGGCGCGCGTACCACTGAGTCACAGGTGCATCGCGAGCTCTCTTCCGGCCTCTCCTGTCCGGTAGGTTTTAAAAATGGCACTGATGGAACCATCAAAGTCGCGATTGACGCTATCAACGCCGCCGGCGCGCCGCACTGTTTCCTGTCGGTGACCAAATGGGGGCATTCGGCGATTGTGAATACCAGCGGTAATAGCGATTGCCATATTATCCTGCGCGGCGGTAAAGAGCCGAACTACAGCGCGCAGCACGTGGCCGAAGTGAAGGTCGGTCTGGCGAAAGCAGGCCTGCCCGCTCAGATCATGATCGATTTCAGCCACGCCAACTCCAGCAAGCAGTTTAAAAAGCAGATGGAGGTCGGCGCAGACGTATGCCAGCAGGTTGCCGGCGGCGAGCGGTCGATTATGGGCGTGATGATCGAAAGCCATCTGGTGGAAGGCAATCAGAGTCTCGACAGCGGCGAGCCGCTGGCCTACGGCAAAAGCATTACCGATGCCTGTATTGGCTGGGAAGATACCGATACGCTTCTTCGTCAGCTGGCGAATGCGGTAAAAGCGCGTCGCGGCTAAGCTTTACGCCGAGTCTCAAAATAAAAAAAGCGTGGATAGCTCCACGCTTTTTTTACATCCCGCGAAAATTACTTCGCTTTACCCTGGTTGGCTACGGCCGCGGCTTTCGCGGCGATCTCGTCGGCGTTACCCAGATAGTAATGTTTGATAGGCTTGAAGTTCTCGTCGAACTCATACACCAGCGGTACGCCGGTCGGGATGTTCAGTTCGAGGATCTCTGCTTCGCCCATATTGTCGAGGTATTTCACCAGCGCGCGCAGGGAGTTGCCGTGAGCGGCGATAATCACGCGCTCACCGCTTTTCAGACGCGGCAGAATCGTTTCGTTCCAGTACGGTACGACGCGGTCGATGGTCAGCGCCAGGCTCTCGGTCGTCGGCAGTTCTGCGTCGGTCAGTTTTGCGTAGCGCGGATCGTGGCCCGGATAGCGCTCGTCGTCTTTAGTCAACTCCGGCGGCGTTACCGCGAAGCCGCGACGCCACTGCTTAACCTGCTCATCACCATATTTTTCAGCGGTTTCCGCTTTGTTCAGACCCTGCAGCGCACCGTAGTGACGCTCGTTCAGTTTCCAGGATTTCTCAACCGGTAGCCAGGCCTGATCCAGTTCGTCCAGCACGTTCCACAAGGTGTGGATGGCGCGTTTCAGCACAGAGGTATAAGCAAAGTCGAAGCTGAAGCCTTCTTCTTTCAGCAGCTTACCGGCCGCTTTTGCTTCACCCACGCCTTTTTCAGACAGGTCAACGTCATACCAACCGGTGAAACGGTTTTCGTTGTTCCATTGGCTTTCGCCGTGACGAACGAGTACCAGCTTAGTTACAGCCATACACTTACTCCTCAATACACGTCATCCTTCGCGCCGCTTCCTCGTTGGCTACTTTTACTCACCCTGGCGACATAGTTGACTATGCTGCCAGGATTCGCTCATGTGCCGCCTTGATGCGACCCGAATGCGGTAGTGTATATATTTATTGATTGATAACTATTCTCATTATATTGCCGTGATTTACCTCACGGCAATGCTTATCCCTAACCATAGCGAAAATAGTCGCTCAGTGTAAGGTGCTTGTAAAACAGAGGTTATGTTTTTGTCTGTAAGTGGCGTAATTTTCAGCGAAAGGATAAAAAAAGCCCTCCATCGGGAGGGCGGGGGATTATTGCGCAATAAACTGATATTCCGTCAGGCTGACGTACTCTTCGCCGGGGCGCAGCACGCAATCCGGCTGCGGCCATTCCGGATGGTTTGGCGAATCCGGCAGAAACTCGCTCTCCAGGGCCAGGCCTTGCCAGTCGTCGTACGGCTGCGCCGTGCGCGACGGCGTACCGGCGAGATAGTTGCCGGAGTAGAACTGCAGGGCCGGCGCGGAGGTATAGACCGTCATCTGCAGCTTTTCATCCTGCGACCAGACGTGGGCCGCCGGGCTTTTGGCATCGCCCAGCGCCTGGAGCAGAAAGGCGTGGTCGTAACCTTTCACTTTCTGCTGGTCTTCATCGCGCAGGAAGTCGTCCGCCAGCACCTTCGGCGTGCGGAAATCGAAGCTGGTCAGGGTGACGTTTTGCAAATCGCCTCCCGGAATACCATCGCTCTCAACGGGCAGATACGCATCAGCAAAGATTTGCAGCTTATGGCTACGCACGTCGCTCTGCACGCCATCGAGGTTAAAATAGACGTGGTTGGTCAGGTTCACCGGGCACGGCTGGTCAACGGTGGCGCGATATTCGATGGCTATCCGGTTATCGTCGGTCAGGCGGTAGCGCGCCGTTGCCGTCAGATTACCGGGGAACCCCTGATCGCCATCGCGGGATGAGAGTGAAAACAGCGCGTGACGATCGTCGGCGCTGACAATCTGCCAGCGGCGCTTGTCAAAACCTTCCGGACCGCCGTGCAGCTGATGCCCCGCCTCGTTGGAAGGCGTCAGATTGACGGTGCGGCCATCAAGGGTAAAGCGGCTGTTGGCAATACGGTTAGCGTAACGGCCGACGGAGGCGCCGAGATAGGCGGCCTGTCGGGTATAGTCGCCAGGGTTCGCGCAGCCGAGCAGCGCTTCGCGTACGCTGCCGTCAGCCAGCGTCACGCGCGCGGAGAGCAGCGTCGCGCCCCAGTCCATCACCGTGACCGTCATGCCTGCGTCGTTACGCAGGGTGAGAAGATTCCACGGCTGGCCGTCCGGCGCCAGCTCCGTTGTTGGGTTTAGCATTGTCCAGCTCCCTGAGACGGTTTGCAGACGTAGAAGGTCTCTTTGATACCGGTTTTCGCTTCATACTCTTTGGCAACGGCCTGCTGTACGGTATCGACCAAATCTTCCGGCACCAGCGCAACGATACAGCCGCCGAAACCGCCGCCGGTCATGCGTACGCCGCCTTTATCGCCGATGGTCGCCTTGACGATGTCCACCAGGGTATCAATCTGTGGGACGGTGATTTCAAAATCATCGCGCATGGAAGCGTGAGATTCCGCCATCAGTTCGCCCATCCGCTGCAGGTCGCCTTTTTCCAGCGCGGCGGCGGCTTCTACGGTGCGCGCGTTCTCGGTCAGCACGTGGCGAACGCGTTTGGCGACCACCGGGTCAAGCTCGTGGGCGACGGCATTGAATTCTTGTAAAGTCACATCGCGCAGGGCGGGCTGCTGGAAGAAACGCGCGCCGGTCTCACACTGCTCGCGGCGGGTGTTGTACTCGCTGCCGACCAGGGTGCGCTTAAAGTTACTGTTGATAATCACTACCGCCACGCCTTTCGGCATCGACACCGCTTTCGTTCCTAAGGTGCGGCAGTCGATTAGCAGGGCATGATCTTTTTTACCGAGCGCGGAGATCAGCTGGTCCATAATGCCGCAGTTGCAGCCGACGAACTGGTTTTCCGCTTCCTGGCCGTTCAGCGCGATCTGCGCGCCGTCGAGCGGCAGATGATACAGCTGCTGGAACACGGTGCCGACGGCGACTTCCAGCGAAGCCGAGGAGCTTAATCCGGCGCCCTGCGGCACGTTGCCGCTGATCAGCAGATCTGCGCCGCCGAAAGCGTTATTCCGCTGCTGCAGGTGCTTAACCACGCCGCGAACATAGTTCGACCACTGCTGGGTATCGTGGCTGGTAATCGGCGAGTCGAGAGAGAATTCATCGGTCTGATTGGCGTAATCGGCGGCAATCACCCGCACGGTACGATCGTCGCGCGGCGCGCAGGCGATGACCGTCTGGTAATCAATGGCGCAGGGCAGTACGAACCCGTCGTTATAGTCGGTATGCTCGCCGATCAGGTTAACGCGGCCTGGGGCCTGGATAACATGGCTGGCCGGATAGCCAAATTTCTCAGCAAACAGGGCTTGGGTGTTCTCTTTCAGACTCATGGTTATACTCCGGATTCGCGAAAATGGACGTCGCTCACAGCGCGCAGACGTTCGGCGGCCTGCTCGGCCGTCAGGTCACGCTGGGTTTCGGCCAGCATTTCATAGCCGACCATAAATTTGCGCACCGTCGCGGAGCGCAGCAGCGGCGGATAAAAATGCGCGTGCAGCTGCCAGTGATTATTCTCTTCATCGTTAAACGGCGCGCCGTGCCAGCCCATCGAGTAGGGGAATGAGCACTGGAACAGGTTGTCGTAACGGCTGGTCAGTTTTTTCAGCGCCAGCGCGAGGTCGCTGCGCTGGTCGTCGGTTAAATCAGTCAGGCGCTGTACGTGCGCTTTCGGCAGCAGCAGCGTCTCAAAGGGCCACGCCGCCCAGTAAGGGACCACCGCGAGCCAGTGTTCGGTCTCGACGACGGTGCGGCTACCGTCGGCTAATTCGCGCTGCGCGTAATCCACCAGCATCGGCGCGCCGTGCTCGGTGAAGTACGCTTTTTGCAGACGATCTTCGCGTTCCGCCTCGTTAGGCAGAAAGCTGTTTGCCCACACCTGGCCATGCGGGTGCGGGTTGGAGCAGCCCATTGCCGCGCCTTTATTTTCAAAAACCTGCACCCACGGGTAGGTTTTTCCAAGGTCGGCGGTCTGCTCCTGCCACGTTTTAACCACGCCTTCCAGCGCCTCTACGCTCAGTTCCGGCAGCGTTTTGCTGTGGTCTGGCGAGAAGCAGATGACCCGGCTGGTGCCGCGGGCGCTCTGACAGCGCATTAGCGGGTCGTCGCTTTCCGGGGCATCTGGGGTATCGGTCATCAAAGCCGCAAAGTCATTGGTAAAAACAAACGTACCGGTGTAGTTCGGGTTTTTGTCGCCGGTGACGCGGGTATTACCCGGGCACAGGAAACAGTCCGGATCGTGCGCGGGCAAGCTCTGTTTTGCCGGCGTTTCCTGCGCCCCCTGCCAGGGGCGCTTGGCGCGATGCGGAGAAACCAGAATCCACTGCCCGGTTAACGGGTTATAACGACGATGTGGATGGTCGACGGGGTTAAATACGCTCATGAAGGTTCCTTAGTCTGGATAACCCTGCGGATGACGGGACTGCCAGTGCCAGGTGTCCTGCGCCATTTCGTCAAGGTTGCGCGTCACGCGCCAGTTCAGCTCGCGATCGGCCTTTTCAGCGTCCGCCCAGTAGGCCGGGAGGTCGCCTTCGCGGCGCGGCGCGAAGTGGTAGTTACTCGGTTTGCCGCAGGCTTTGCTAAAAGCGTTGACCACGTCGAGCACGCTGCTGCCGACGCCTGCGCCAAGGTTATAGATATGCACGCCGGCTTTATCAGCCAGTTTTTCCATCGCCGCGACGTGGCCGTCGGCCAGGTCCATCACGTGAATGTAGTCGCGCACGCAGGTGCCATCTTCGGTTGGGTAGTCGTTGCCGAATACCGCCAGCGATTCACGACGGCCGACCGCGACCTGCGCGATATACGGCATCAGGTTGTTCGGGATGCCCTGCGGATCTTCACCCATATCGCCCGACGGATGCGCGCCGACCGGGTTGAAGTAGCGCAGCAGTGCGATGCTCCACTCCGGCTGCGCTTTTTGCAGGTCAGTGAGGATCTGCTCGACCATCAGCTTGCTTTTACCGTACGGGCTCTGCGGAGTCCCGGTCGGGAAGCTTTCGACATAAGGGATTTTTGGCTGGTCGCCGTACACGGTGGCGGAGGAGCTGAAAATAAAGTTTTTCACGCCCGCGGCGCGCATGGCGGAAACGAGTTTCAGTGTGCCGGTCACGTTGTTGTCGTAGTATTCCAGCGGCTTGGCGACGGATTCGCCGACGGCTTTCAGGCCGGCGAAATGGATCACCGCTTCAATAGCGTGATCGTGAAGGATTTCCGTCATCAGCGCTTCGTTACGAATGTCGCCTTCGACAAAGGTGGCGCTTTTCCCGCCGAGACGTTCAATGATTGGCAGTACGCTGCGTTTACTGTTGCAGAGATTGTCGAGAATAATCACTTCGTGTCCCTGCAGTAGCAGTTGAACGCAGGTGTGACTTCCAATGTAACCGCTACCACCTGTAACCAGTACTTTCATGATTCGCTCCAATAGGCTTATCGTGTGAGAAGAAGATAGCATACCAAAGAAGCCAAAAGTGTGACACAGGCCAAATTGGTGGAATCGTTTACACTAAAATTTCCAATCGGGCCATTTTGGTTTTTTCATTGTAAAAACAGAGTGATGGTGTGTGTGATAGCTATTATTCTGAAAAAATCAGGGATCCGCAGACCCCTGTACAGGCTTAATTTTGCAGCGGACCCTGCTGGTAAGTGTAACCGTCTCCACTCCTCACAAAGGCCAGACGGTGGGTAATGCAGTCCGGGGCGTCTTCGGCGTGATGGGAGACAAACAGCAGCTGCGTCGCCCCTTCGCTAATCAGCACATCAACGAAGCGACGCACCAGCTGACGGTTGAGCGGGTCCAGCCCCTGTAGCGGTTCATCGAGAATCAGCAGGGTCGGGTGTTTGACCAGGGCGCGGACGATCAGCGCCAGCCGCTGCTGCCCCCAGGAGAGGCTGTGGAACGGCGCGTCGGCGGTGCGTTGGTCGATACCCAGAATATCCAGCCAGTTTTGCACCAGCTTGTGCTGCTTATCGGAAACGGCCTGGTAGATGCCGATCGAGTCGAAGTAGCCCGAGAGAATCACGTTACGCACGTTGGTGCTGACGCGGTATTCAAGGTGCAGGCTGCTGCTGACGTAACCAATATGTTTTTTGATATCCCAGATGGTTTCACCGCTGCCGCGGCGGCGGCCAAACAGGGTCAGATCGTTACTGTATCCCTGGGGATGGTCGCCGGTGACCAGACTGAGTAGCGTCGATTTACCGGCGCCGTTGGGGCCGACGATCTGCCAGTGCTCGCCGGGATTGACCGTCCAACTGAGGCGATTAATGATCGGGCGGTCGTTGTAAGAAACCAGACCGTCGTTTAGCACGATGAGCGGCGCTTTGCTGTCTAGCGCAAGGCGCGCGGCGGGGGCGTCGGGTTCTGGCAGCGTCATGCCGCCAAGCTTTTCGCTATGCGCGAGCTGGGCAATCAGCGCCTGCTGCAGCAGAGCCTGCTTTTCGCCGGTGTCGCTCAGCACGCAGTCCGCCAGCACCCCGGCATACTGCACGAACGCCGGGATCTCGTCGAAACGATTGAGAACCAGAACAAGGGCGATACCTTCGTCGTTCAGCCTGGCCAACATCTCGGCGAGCTGCTGGCGCGAGGCGACATCGAGGCCGTCGAACGGCTCATCAAGGATAAGCAGGTCGGGATCGCCCATCAGCGCCTGGCACAGCAGGGTCTTGCGCGTTTCACCGGTAGAGAGGTATTTAAAGCGGCGCTCGAGCAGGTGGCTAATGGCAAATTGTTCAGCAAGGCGAGCGCAGCGGGTGGCGTCTTTAAACTCATCCTGGATAATTTCCGCCGTCGTGCGCCCGGTATCTTCTTCTCCCGGGCTGAGCAAATCGGTGTTGTTACGCTGCCACTCATCGCTGACCAGCTTTTGCAGCTGCTCAAAAGAGAGACGGGTGATGCGCGAGAAGGTGCACTCGCGCTGCCCGCTTAGCAGGGGCAGCTCGCCGGATAACGCCCGCGCAAGCGCCGACTTCCCGCTACCGTTGCTGCCGACGAAAGCCCAGCTTTCGCCAGCCCGCACGCTGAGGTGTTCAATATTTAACGTTTTGGTATCGCTAAGACGAAACGTGCCTTGCGAAATTTGCAACAATGACATTGTGTATCCCACTTTTTGCAGCGATGTACTTCAGGGATACGTCTTCGTGAGCGCAATGTCAATGCCGTTAGCACAACGTGGCAAGAATGATGCGATCGGCGTTAAAATATGCTATCGCCTCCGCCCCTTCCGCCAGATCGCGCGTCTGTTCTAGCGGCAGGGTGGCGCAGAGGCTCTGCCCATCCGGGAGCGCCATGAGCACTTCGCACTGCTCCGGCCCGCGTTCGATGTGGATGATACGTCCGGCCAGCTGGTTGTCGGCCTGTTGCGCCAGGGCCGCATCCTGGGTCATGCCGACCCACGGCGCTTTGAGCAGCACTAATACTTCCTGGCCTTCAGCAAGGCCCAGACGATCGGCGCTTTGGGCGGTAATGGCGACTTTAAAGCGGGTTTGCCCATCGGCCAGCAGGACTTCAACGTGCTGCTGGACCTGCTGATGGTCGCGGCCGGTAATGGTGCCGAACCACTGGTTGCGCGCGCTGGTCTGCAGAGAGAATCGCGAAATGGCGGCCAGCAGGCTGTCGAGGGGAAGGGCATCATCATCGCTCAGGACATCGAACGCTTTCTGCTGAATCTGCGCCAGCAGGTCGTAAAGCTGAATCAGCCGCTGCCCGTAGCGGGTGAGGACCGCGCCGCCGCCGCCTTTGCCGCCGGTCGCACGGTCGACCAGTGGCTGCTCGCTGAGCTGATTCATGTCATTAATCGCATCCCATGCGCTTTTATAGCTGATGCCCGCGTTTTTTGCCCCCTGGCTAATTGAGCCGGTCTGGTCAATCTGTTTCAGCAGGGCGATACGGCGGGGATCGGCGAACAGGCGCTGCTGTAATTTGAGGGTAAGAAGGATTTCAGCCTGCATAATCATATCCTGATGAAAAAGAGTATTGTGACCGATAGCGGTCATCTTGCAAGATGCATCTCTCACGGTGGCCAGTGAGGCACCGCACAAATGGGGCGTGTTTTTCCGGCTGAATTAGTTACAATAAACTATCCGTACTTTCTGGAGCCAACCATGTTAGAGCTATTGAAAAGTCTGGTTTTTGCCGTAGTCATGGTCCCTGTGGTGATGGCTATCATCCTGGGCTTGATTTACGGGCTGGGCGAAGTGTTTAACCTCTTCTCCGGAGCCGGTCATAAAGACAGCAGACCGCAAAACCACTGATTTCCCCCGCGCCCGGTTCTCCCGGGCGTTTTTATTTGTCCCCCCTCCATTGAGCCGTTACTGATTACCCCTAATTTTCGCTGGGAAAATCTTAGCGCTATCGTTATATTGTCTACTACATAACGAACCGACGGGAGTTTCAGATGACAGGTCAATGGTTACGCTTTATCGCTGGGGCAACGTTAACGTTTTCCGTTGCGGGTCACGCGCTGGCGGAAGAGGGCAAGGTGACGGTTTTTGCCGCGGCATCGCTCACCAACGCCATGCAGGATATCGCTAAAGAGTATAAGAAAGAGAAGAACGTTGATGTTGTCTCTTCTTTTGCGTCTTCATCGACCCTGGCGCGACAGATTGAAGCGGGCGCGCCGGCGGATCTGTTTATCTCCGCCGACCAGAAATGGATGGATTACGCGGTCGAGAAAAAAAACATTGATACCGCATCACGCGCGACGCTGCTCGGCAATAGCCTGGTGGTCGTGGCGCCGAAGGCCAGCGCTCAGGGCGATATCAGTATTAATGATAAAACCGACTGGACCAGCCTGCTGAAAGGCGGTCGTCTGGCCGTTGGCGACCCGGAGCACGTGCCGGCCGGCATCTATGCGAAAGAAGCGCTGCAAAAGCTGGGTGCCTGGGAGACGCTGTCGCCGAAGCTGGCTCCGGCGGAAGACGTGCGCGGCGCGCTGGCTCTGGTTGAGCGCAGCGAAGCGCCGTTGGGGATCGTGTACGGCTCTGATGCGGTCGCCAGCAAGGGCGTAAAAGTTGTCGGTACCTTCCCGGAAGATTCCCATAAGAAAGTGGAATATCCGCTGGCCATCGTCGACGGGCATAAAAATGCCACGGTCAGCGCGTTTTATGACTATCTTAAAGGGCCGGAAGCTTCCGCCATCTTTAAACGTTACGGATTTTCTACCCACTAATGTTCTTAAGCGATCCTGAATGGCAGGCGGTACTGCTGAGCCTGAAAGTCTCATCCCTGGCGGTGTTACTGAGCTTGCCTTTTGGCATCTTTTTTTCCTGGCTGCTGGTTCGCCGGGATTTCCCCGGTAAAGCGCTGCTCGATAGCCTTCTCCACCTGCCGCTGGTATTACCGCCGGTGGTGGTGGGGTATCTGTTGCTGATCGCGATGGGAAGACGGGGTTTTATCGGCAGCTGGCTGTACGACTGGTTTGGTCTGAGCTTTGCGTTTAGCTGGCGCGGCGCGGTACTGGCGGCGGCGGTGATGTCCTTTCCGCTGATGGTGCGGGCCATTCGCCTCGCGCTGGAAGGGGTCGACATCAAGCTTGAGCAGGCGGCGCGTACCCTCGGCGCCGGCCGCTGGCGGGTGTTTTTCACGATTACGCTACCGTTGACGCTACCCGGCATTATCGTCGGCACCGTGCTGGCTTTCGCCCGCTCGCTGGGCGAGTTTGGCGCCACCATCACGTTTGTTGCCAATATTCCTGGGGAAACGCGCACCATCCCTTCGGCAATGTATACCCTGATTCAGACTCCCGGCGGCGAAGGCGCGGCCGCGCGTTTATGCCTGATTTCGATTGCGCTGGCGCTGGTATCGCTGCTGATTTCCGAATGGCTGGCCCGCCTTAGCCGTCAGCGGATGGGGAAATAATCATGCTCGAACTCGACTTTAGCCAGACGCTGGGCACCCACTGCCTGCAAATTCGCGAGACGCTTCCCGCCAGCGGCATCACCGCGGTTTTCGGCGTCTCAGGCGCGGGTAAAACCTCGCTGATTAACGCCATTAGCGGCCTGACGCGCCCGCAGCAGGGGCGCATCGTGCTTAACGGTAGAGTGCTTAATGATGTTGAAAAACGTATCTGCCTGGCGCCGGAAAGACGCCGTATTGGCTACGTTTTTCAGGACGCTCGCCTGTTCCCGCACTATAAGGTGCGCGGCAATCTGCAATATGGCATGGCGAAGAATATGGCGGCGCAGTTTGACAAGCTGGTGGCGCTGCTCGGCATTGCGCCGCTGCTTGACCGCCTGCCGGGCGGTCTCTCCGGCGGAGAAAAACAGCGGGTGGCGATTGGCCGGGCGCTGCTTACCGCCCCGGAACTGCTGCTGCTGGATGAGCCGCTGGCGTCGCTGGATATCCCGCGCAAGCGCGAACTATTGCCCTATTTGCAGCGTCTGGCGCGCGAAATCAATATCCCGATGCTGTACGTCAGCCACTCTCTGGATGAGATTCAGCATCTGGCGGATAACGTCCTGGTGCTGGAAGCGGGGAAAGTCAAAGCCTTTGGTTGCCTGGAAGAGGTGTGGAGCAGTAGCGTAATGCACCCCTGGCTTCCCCAGGATCAGCAAAGCACTATCCTGAACGTAACCGTCGCCGCTCAGCATCCGCGGTATGCCATGACCGCGCTGGCGCTGGGCGATCGGCAGATATGGGTCAACCGGCTCGACAGGCCGCAGGGCGAAAGCGCGCGGATCCGCATTCAGGCCTCGGACGTTTCTCTGGTGCTGCAGCCCGCTCAGCAAACCAGTATCCGCAACATTTTGCCCGCGCAGGTCATGCAGTGTATTGAAAGCCATGGCCAGGTTGAGGTCAGGCTGGAGATTAGCGGCCGTACGCTATGGGCGCGCATCAGCCCCTGGGCTCGCGATGAGTTGGGGGTTGTCCCAGGCCAGCGGCTGTATGCGCAGATAAAAAGCGTGTCGATAGCCGCCTGATTACAACAGGTGGCGATAGATGTAGTCGGCGATGCTGGTGGTCTCGTTTTCGCCGATCACGACGTTGGCGCGCGCTTTGACGTCCTCCACCGCGTTGCCCATCGCCACGCCGGTACCGGCGGCTTCCAGCATGCTGAGGTCGTTATAATTGTCGCCGAAAGCGATAACATCCTGCATCGACAGCCCCTGCGACGCGACCCACTGGGCCAGGCGTTTGCCTTTGCTGTTGCCTTCCCTGGCAATATCCACCTGATCGTGCCACGACCATTCGCATTCCAGACCCAGCGTCTGGCCAACATGTTGGGCAAAGCGCTGTAGTTTTGCGGTGTCTTCATCGGTCAGGGCAAATTTCCACACGGCCTTGACTTCACGGGCCGCCTGCGCCAGAGAATCGACCTGAGTGAACACCGGACGCTGCTCGACGGGCAGCGACTGCGCCCAGTTGGCGGTGCGGATAACGTGCCCGGTCGGCTGCTCATACAGCATGGCGTCATCGACGTACATCAGACCGTGAATAGCGTGCTCGTTAAGCATTTCGGTCAGGCTCAGGGCTTTGTCTACCGGCATAGGATCGGACTCCAGAACCTTTTTTGCATGATAATCATACAAATAAGTGCCGTTACAGCAAATTGCAGGTGTATCCAGAGCCAGCGCCTGATAAAAAGGATGGATAGCGACGTGATGTCGACCGGTGACGACGATGATCTGATATCCCGCGTCTTTGGCGCGTGCCAGCGCGTCGAGCGAGGCGGGGAGAATGGTTTTTTTGCCGGTGAGTAGGGTGCCGTCTAAGTCCAGGGCAATCACGCGTGAGGTCATGTGTTGTTTCCGGTTAATGATGAAAAGTTAGCAGGCTATGATGGTACACCGCTGCGCCATTCGGGCAAACTTTTCAGCATCTACCGCTAAAGAGCCGATACACTTGATCTTTCAGGCTGCGAGGAGGCAACCTGAATAGCATGGTGTATGCATATTGTGTTTTTCAGGGTGCCGTTAGTCTGAAAAATGAAATTTCCACGTGCAGTGAGGAAGGAGTATTCATGAAACAAACCGTTTATACCGCCAGCCCGGAAAGCCAGCAGATCCACGTCTGGGATCTGGATCTTGCGGGGAAACTGACCCTGGTGCAGGTTGTCGATGCCCCCGGGCAGGTCCAGCCGATGGTGGTGAGCCCGAACAAAGAGTATCTCTACGTCGGCGTGCGTCCGGAGTTTCGCGTACTGGCCTACCGCATTGCGCCCGATAACGGCGCCCTGACCTTCGCTGGCGAAGCCCCGCTGCCGGGTAGCCCAACGCATATTTCTACCGATCATCAGGGGCGCTTTGTGTTTAGCGCGTCCTATAACGCAGGCTGCGTGAGCGTCACGCCGCTGGTGGACGGCCTGCCGCGAGAAGCGGTGGCGGTTGTCGAAGGGCTGGAAGGCTGCCATTCGGCAAATATCTCCCCGGACAATCGCACCCTGTGGGTGCCGGCGCTGAAGCAGGATCGTATCTGCCTGTTTACCCTGAGCGACGACGGTTTTCTCGCAGAGCAGGAGCCGGCTGAAGTGACCACCGTTGAAGGCGCAGGCCCGCGTCATATGGTGTTCCACCCGAACCAGCAGTACGGCTACTGCGTCAACGAACTGAACAGCTCCGTTGACGTCTGGGAGCTGAAAGATCCGCACGGCAAAATCGAGTGCGTACAGACCCTGGACATGATGCCGCCTGATTTCGCCGGCGTGCGCTGGGCGGCGGATATCCATCTGACCCCGGATGGCCGTCACCTCTACGCCTGCGATCGTACCGCCAGCATTATCACCATCTTCAGCGTCTCGGAAGACGGCAGCGTGCTGTCGATTGAAGGTTATCAGAATACCGAGACCCAGCCGCGCGGCTTTAACCTCGATCATAGCGGCAAATATCTGATCGCCGCCGGTCAGAAGTCGCATCATATCGCGGTGTATGAAATCGAAGGCGAGCAGGGGCTGCTAGAGGAAAAAGGGCGCTATGCCGTAGGCCAGGGCCCAATGTGGGTGGTGGTAAACGCTTACTAAACCCGCCGTGCGTGACAGAAACCTCGCCGCGGCGAGGTTTTTTTACGCCTGACGAAAGGGCTACTTCACCCGCATACGATACTCAATCATGCCGCTTTTTTCCGCGACCCAGTTATATAGACGCTGGCCCCGAAGGTTGGTCTCATGCGTATGCCAGTACAGGCTGGCCGAATGGCGTTTCCGCGCCTGCCGTTGAACGTACTCAATCAGTTGTTTACCGATATGCTGACCCCGGACGTCCGGATCAACGAATAAATCTTCCAGATAGCAATAGTCGCTTTCGGCCCAGGTGGAGCGGTGGAAGAGATAATGAACGAATCCTACTATCTTTCCCTCACGTTTTGCCACGGCGCAAAACATCGGTTCGACCGGATTTAAAAACCGACTCCAGGTCAGGCGCGTCACCTCCTCCGGAATGTCGACGTGATAAAACGTCTGGTAGCTTTTCCACAGCGGCAGCCACTGGGCAAAGTCGCTATCAGCTGCGGGGAGGAGGGTGATTTGCCCGTGATTAACGTCGCTATTTTGGCTATTCATGGCGGTTCCTTACTTTTATAAACCGGGATGGTCTTTACCTGCCGCTATGGTAGGCGCTCTTCTGGTTCCTAAAAAGTGACACTTTATGTATATTTATAGGGTCCACTTTTAGCTTAACGATCGCCATTGCCTCTATGCCAAAACCTATTGCACCGCTGTTTCAGGAACTGTTGCTCCCGCGCGGCGTTATCAAAGATCAGGTGTATCACGCCCTGCGTAACGCGATTCTGGATGGGCGCTTAACGGCGGGTTCAAAAATTCCCTCCAGCCGGGCGTTGGCAGAGATGATGGCGATCTCCAGGAATTCGGTTATCTCTGGTTTTGACCGCCTGATGGATGAGGGATATCTGGTGACGCGTAAGGGCGCGGGCACCTTTGTCTGCGAACATATTCCGGATAGCGTCATTAGCGAGTATGAATCGTCGCCACAGCCGGAAACGGCAATAGCCGCCGCAGGGCCGCTTAATCCTGACGTTGCCGCATTGCTGCCATCATGGTCCGAGAGGGAAGAGAGCGGTGAAATGCGTCAGGTTTTTGCCGTCGGTATCGGCTGTACCGATCTCTTCCCGCATGCGTTATGGGGGCGGCTGCTGGGGCGCGTCTGGCGGCAATCGCGCCGCGAGCTGGGGGCGCACGCTACGGCTTATGGATATCTACCTTTACGACAGGCGATTAGCCACTATATTCAGGCGACGCGCGGCGTAAATTGCCATGAAGATCGGGTTATTATTGTCAATGGTATTCAACAGGCGCTGGCCATTACCGCTCAGGTTTTACTGGAAAAGGGCGATGAAGTCTGGCTCGACGATCCCGGCTATAATGGCGCGCGCGGCGCATTCGCCGCCCGGGGAGCGGTGGTCCGGCCCGTTCGCGTTGACGGTGAAGGCATGGATATTCAGGATGGAATACGTCATTACCCGCAAGCTAAGCTGGTCTATACCGCGCCGTCGCATCAGTTCCCGCTCAGTGGAACGCTTAGCCTGCCAAGAAGGCTTGCTTTGCTGGAATGGGCGCAAGCCAATCGGGCGTGGATATTTGAAGATGATTACAACAGCGAATTCCGCTATGCCGCCCGCTCTTTACAGGCGTTGCAAGGGTTGGATAAACATCAGCGGGTCATCTATTCCGGTACCTTTTCTAAGATGATGTACCCCGAGTTTCGTCTGGGTTTTTTAGTGGTCCCTGAGCATTTGCGCGAACAGTTCGCCATGACGAAATATTACACCGATCTCTGTAGCGGATATCTGGAACAGGCCGTTCTGGCGCGTTTTATCCGCGAGGGACACTATGCCAGCCATGTTCGTCGTATCCGTAAAGCCTGTTTTGAGCGAAAAAGCGCGCTGGAGGCGGCGATTGAGCGCTATTTTGCCGGGCGCATGCGGGTGCATCCAACGGATTCGGGAGTGCATATCGTCTGCTGGTTAGCGGATGGTCTAAAGGCAAAAGAGGTCGTCGCTAAGGCGCGCCAGATCGGTTTAGGCGTGCAGAGTTTTGAGCGATATTGCCAGCGGCCGATGTCGCGCGAGGGGGTTTTATTCGGTTTTGCCAACCATCCGCCAGAGGTGCTGCTCGACGGCGTTCGCCGCCTGGCCGGGGTGCTGTAGCGCAGTGATATCGGCGGTCTTTTCCTCGGGATGAATAACGTTGAGTGCCGGGTTAGCATACTTATCTTGATTTAAAACTCGCCCCGTTCAGATAATTGATCTGATGTCAGGGGGCGAGTTTTAAAAAAATGACACCGCGCGAGGATTTAACATATACCCGCCGCTTTGGTAATAAAATAATCCCTCGGTTCGCGATATGCGACTTCCCTGTTTAATGCGGAGCGGTTAATAAATTAGATATCATCCATGGTATAGCTGACGACGATTTCCAGAGTTTTGCGGATGACGTCCGCGGTTACCACGTCGCGGGTGGTCTCGAGAGCGGTAATTAACCACAGAATAATCGCCTTGTTGCTGAGATGTCCTTCAGACTCAAGAATACTGCTGATAGCCAGCGACATGACCGCGGATTCATCGATCAGCCTGTCGCCTGCGTTGCGGAAATATTCAGAGAGTGCGTTATCGTTCAGGCCTGCGTAAATATCCGGTTGCTGATGCATAGTCTGTCTCATCATATTCTCTACTATGTTAGTTAAAAGATTGACCGTGAAGGGTCAGTGGATTTTATTTGTACCAGGCCGCGGGGGAGAACCTAATAAAGCATTTTGTTCAGCCCAATTATTTTTAGCGCCTGAAGTACCCAGAGTTATTTTCTTACTACGGCGAGCTACCCTGTTACTGATTTCATCGATAATACGCCCCAGGGCGTTCCGCCGCTTTGAATCCATTTCTCCCGCCTGCATAGCCTGGAGTTTACCGATCAGCGCCTGTTGACTTATAGGCCCCTTACTTTTAAGTAGGGATAAGACCGCTTCTCCAATCAGTAAATCTGTTAATGGATCAAAATCATCGCTATTCATAACTGTATCTCTGATCATCGTCATCTCCATGACTGGGAATTTAGTCGCAAGCCGGTAATCCGTGTCAGATTCTGGCCCATCCCTTATATTTCCTCATTCAGTAACGACTTAAATCACCAGATAGCCGGCGGAACTTTTATTGCTGGTTCTCAAACAGGAGGCCGATCAGCGTTTGATAATGCATTTCTTCTTCAGACCCAGAAGCGACTTCAAGGCGACCCAGCAGTTTTGTACACAGAGATTTGCGATTGAGGTTCCGTCCTTCATTAAGGATATCCATAACAATCTGCCCTAATGTTTCCTGCTGCGAAGGCAGTGACGCTTTATTGAAGTAGTGGGCAATAGCGTTAGCCGTGTCAGGAATGTAACCGTTCTGCTGCATATGTGCTCCTGTCAGTTCAATCATCAGTAAACTTGCGATTAAAGTTATACAATGATCGTCAACTTGTACATAAAAAATGAAAAAAATATGTTAAGTTTTTTAATATTTTTTATAACTTATTGATTTTAAATGTATTTTAATCTTTGTTGTCGTAAGGGTATCGTCAGCATAAGATGTACGGCTTGTACAGGTGTACAGGCAGGCAAGAATCGCAGTGAAATGAGTTGATTAATATAAATTATTTGTTAATAAGACCGGTTGTTTTACAGGACTTATTGCGGTGGAACTGCTACTGTAATATCTCATTAGTTTTTATCTCTTCTGTCGGAAATTTCATGCTCACTACCATCATTTATCGCAGCCATATCTGCGACAACGTGTCAATTAAATCGCTTGACAGCATGGTTGCTGAAGCAAATGTAAAAAATGGCCAGGAAGAGGTGTCGGGTATTTTGCTTTTTAACGGCACCCATTTTTTTCAATTATTAGAAGGGCCTGAAGAGAAGGTCGAGGGAATTTATCGCCGTATCTGCACAGACCCGCGGCACCATAATCTTGTTGAACTACTCAGGGATCATGGTCCGACGCGGCGCTTTGGCAAAATAGGTATGGAACTCTTTGATTTACGAGAGTATGACCGCGATGAAGTGCTGCAGGTTGTGCTGGATAAAGGGACCACGAAATATCAACTCACCTATGACGACAGAGCGCTCCATTTTTTCCGTACCTTCGTGGAAGCAACGGAAAAGGAGAACTATTACGAGATTCCAGCGGCCGAAAGCTGGGATTTTGTGACGGAAGGGGAAGCCTCGTATCCTGATACGCCGCTGGCGCGGGCCGAATGCAGTTTCGCGTTCCAGCCGGTTATCGACCCGTTTGCGAAAGAGATCGTCTCCGTGGAAGCGCTGCTGCGTACTCCTTCCGGCGAATCGCCGGCGGTCTATTTTGATGGGTTGTCGCGAGAGGAAATGTACTCGACGGACCTCCTCAGCAAGCGTATTGCCTTTGCTATGGCGGGACGTCTGCGCCTGCGTGGACGCACTCTGTCGATTAACCTGCTACCGATGACGTTGGTTAATATTCCCGGGGCTGTCGAATTTCTGCTGACGGAAATTGAATCCAATGGTTTGATTCCAGAACAAATTATCGTGGAATTCACCGAGAGTGAAGCCATTTCCCGCGTTGATGAATTCACCGATTCCGTACGAAAGCTCAAGTCCGCGGGAATTCGCGTGGCGATCGATCACTTTGGCGCCGGATTTGCCGGGCTTTTGCTGCTGGCCCAGTTTCAGCCGGACCGCATTAAGATTAATCGCCAATTGGTTAAAGATATCCATAAGCACGGCCCAAAACAGGCCATCGTGCAGGCCATTATTAAATGCTGTAATTCGCTGGAAATCGCCATTTCAGCGGTGGGCGTTGAGCAGCCGGAGGAGTGGATGTGGCTGGAGTCCGCGGGCATTATCCATTTCCAGGGTAATTTATTTGCCAGACCGTGTCTGGGGGGAATTCCCGCGGTAGCATGGCCTGAGAAAAAAACAGCGTGGGAGCTTCTTTAAATTTTTTCTGCGGTGGAGTGCATGTTTACGTAAAAAAACGTAGTGAACGGTAAAATAATTATTCTTTTTTGACCTGTACATTGGCGTCCGACCTGTTTATTTTAACTGTACAAGAAAAGTTAATTGTACAACCTGGCTAAATTAGTTAATTTAGTCGGGAAAGTATTTTCAGGTTAGAGGGCGCTAATGGCATATTACAGCATCGGTGAAGTTGCCGAACGTTGCGGAATCAACCCCGTGACTTTGCGTGCATGGCAGCGGAGATATGGTTTGCTCAAGCCGCAGAGAAGCGAGGGAGGGCACCGCCAGTTTGACGAGGAGGACGTTCAGCGCATTGAGGAAATCAAACGCTGGATCGATCGGGGGGTTTCGGTTGGCAAGGTAAAGGCGCTACTGGAAGGCCAGCAGCCTGAATCGCACGACGCAGCCGTTCTGCTCCAGGAAGAGATGATGTCTCTTCTGCGACTTGTACAGCCCGCGAAATTACGTACCCGCATCATGTCTCTCAGCCATGAATATCCCGTAGATAAACTTATTGACCGGCTTTTTGTCCCGGTGCGCAGCAAGCTCAATCTCGATCAGAACACCTCCCTGGCCATCATCAGTATGCTGGACGGTATCCTGATTGATTGCGTGGCGCTTATTCTTGCGGAGTCGCGCAAAAAGGTGGGTAAAGAGACCCTGCTGGTTGGCTGGGGAAACGAAGATCGTACCCGGTTGTGGCTGGAAGCGTGGCGTTTATCGCAGCGCGCCTGGCACGTCAACGTGCTGGCAGAGCCGCTTGACTCTCCCCGCCCGGAATTATTCCCCGGACAGCATATTTTTGTCTGGACTGGCCGCGCGCTGACCCCTTTGCAGGCAGAATTACTGAGCCACTGGCAAAGCCAGGGCTACACTATCGAGTTTCACGGAGAGTAAGCGAGAGAGGGGGTTAGCAGCGGAACATTTTTAGAGATGTTATTCCGCCGCTTGTCTTCCCGATGCGTGACCAGGTTGGCCGTTCGGTAAACTGTCAGAAATTGCGCTGGGTCCAGGCTTTAAATGTTTCGCTGCGGCTAATATTAAAAAAATCTGTCCGGCCCGAGCAGCCAAGTTTTTTAATTAAGGTCAGGCGAATTTGATAAATTGTTTTAATATGTAAATTCAGCGACTTCCCTATATTTACCATCGCTTCGCCATCGTTCATCAGACGAATCACTTCTTTTTCACGACTAGTAAAAATAATATTTTCTGATTCCCTGTCAGGCTTCTTACCGAACAAGGTAGGGCGGAGAATAAAAGATTTTATCTCAGCCGGCGTGGCGCGCGCAGGAATTCTGTACATCGGCAGCTCGCTCAGAAAGTTTAAATCATTGCCATCGGTGAGCAGGACAAAACGAACTCTTTTGCGATCATAATGATGATTGAGCACCGCATAATAGTTATCGCTGGTGAAAAAGACATATTTTCCATGAAAACAGCCTGGTGATAACGAATCCAGTACCAGCTGTAATCCTTGACGAAGAAGGTTATTGTTAATCCAAAGATCGTAATGATTAAAAAAGTGACCTTGCTTGTCGTTGTTCATTTGTCCTCCGAGGCAGAAATGTTAATGCTGGCTTAATTTAACAAATCACATATCACGCTTAGTGATGACTTTTGGCGCGTAGCATATGCAGCGTTTGGATATATAAGTCGGCGAGAATTTCATTTTTCTCGATATTCAGGCGACGCTGCACCTCAACGATTAAACGATCGTGGCTGACGGCTTCACTCTGCGTCTGGGCCTGCACCATATGTTCGATATTTTTCAGCAAAGCCGAGTTTGCAATAAACTCTGCGGGAATGGTGTTTTTAGTCTGCATGGTATATCTCGAGTCATATTAGGCAATAAATCACCAAACAAAGATGTGGATAGCCATCATCTTTGCGATACGGTTCTTCACCATCTCAAAGGAAATGGTGCGCATTTTTTTAAATCATAAGAATGCTGTAATGCAGGATTTAAAACTTACGTAATAACTATAGTCACGATTTTCAGGATGTACAATTTTTACGAATTAATTTTGTACATTTAGTTTGTTTTTTTAACACCTCATAATAAAGCATTGTTTTTATTAGTTATTATTTGTAAAGATAATGTGAAAAACTTGTACATAGCGGCGTTCTGCGGCGAACGAGCGGTCGTGTCGATGATGGCGCGCGGGTGAGGGCGATGGAGAAGGGAGAGGGTAAAGCAGAAAGACAAAGGGGGAAGGGCTCCCCCTTTCGGTTTGAGCGTTACTGCTTCGGCTCTGAGACGACAAAGCTTCCCACGCCGCGGTTGTTGTATTCCCACATGCGGTTGAAGTTTGCGTCGTTCAGGTTACGCTGCGGGTTGCCTTTGGCATCCGCGGTACCGGTGTTGCCGCTAAACGGACGGTTTGAAGCGACGGCATCAGCCCACGGTTTGGCAACATTAAAGCCTTCATTAATGACGCTATCGCGAATCACGACCTGGCCGTTGGTGTTGCCGTCCACGTCCAGAGAACGGCCCAGCTGCGCGACGTTATCGCCGGAAGCGGTAAAGCGGCTGTTCACCGCGAGGAAGCCGTAGGTCACGCTCTTCAGGGTCGCCGGAGCAAAGACATAACCCTCTTTCTGGGTGCGTGAGTTGACCACGCGGAAGTCGGTGTTATCGAACACCACCGCCCCACGGCCGGAAACGATGTCGACGTCGCCTTCTATATAGCTGTTGCTGACCAGCGTACGGGTCTGACGGTTATCCTGCAGGCGGTTTTGTACGCCGCTGTTGGTCACGAAAAAGGTGTTCTGGCGGCCAAGGATGTTCACGTTGTTAATCTGCACCCGATCGCCATCGCTACGCAGCGCCACGGCCTGATGGGTGCCCGCGTCTACGCTGTCGCCGAGGTTGTTGGCGATAGTCAGGTTCTGCAGCTGGAGATCGTTGTTCTGCGACCAGAAAACCGCTGAGCACATCACACCAATGGTGGCGGTACGTTTGTTCTGGCAGCTGTCGTACATATACCAGGCCGGTTTACCCGGCATATATTTACCGCCCGGATTGACCTGGTGACGCCAGGAGACCGGATCCATTTCTGAATCAATTGCGGCGCTGATTTTTACGTCAATCGGCTTCTCGCCGGTGCCGTACAGGGTCAGCGCGCCGGGTGCCGCCGGCACGTAGACGGTGCCGGCATATTCGCCCGGCATAATGGCGATAAACTGGCGACGATTAGAATGGCGGGTAATCGCTGCATCCACCGCGGCCTGAATGGTGGTGTGGGTTACCCCCTGGGTACCCGCAGGCCCAACGACAAAATCCGGCTGCGCCGGGAGGCTGATGGCGGACGGCGTCCACGCAGCGGCGTTCGGATCGAGAGACTGGAAATAGCTCGCCGGTAAAAAGTTCTTCGCCTCATCGGCGGTTAAAACAGGACGAGAGGCCGTGCCCGGCGCAGTCTGCGTTGAGGGCTGTTGATCGGCAGGCGTCGAACTACAGGCGGACAACGTCACGCCAAAGGCCAGCGCCAGCGCCAGGCGGGAAACGGAATATGTGTTCATATTGCTCCGGGCAAGAATAAATTAAGAGGATAAGTCCTTTAAAGCCTGCTGTTTTATACCAACTTAAACGAAACGGGAAGATGTAGCGCAAAAAAGTTGTTTCCTTTACATAGCGAGCGGCTGGAATGGATCGCTTTTGATCACAAATAAATAACATTCGCCGCTGTCGGGTTGACATTTCGCGCGGGATCAAAATAAATGTCTATACAACCCATGACAAGTTGACGGCTATGACACACACCCTTTCCGAACGCGTAATCTGGCGAAACGCCCGCCTTGCCACACTCGATCCCCGTTCCTCTCAGCCTTACGGGCTGCTGGATCATCATGCGCTGCTGGTACGCAACGGACGTATCGAAGCGATTGTGCCAGAAGGCGAGGCGCCCGCAGGGCAGAGTATTGACCTCGGCGGCAGACTGCTTACGCCGGGGCTGATTGATTGCCATACGCACCTGGTCTTCGGCGGCAGCCGGGCGCAGGAGTGGGAGCAGCGCCTCAACGGCGTCTCCTACCAGACCATTAGCGCCAACGGCGGCGGCATTAACGCGACCGTGCGCGCCACCCGCGATAGCAGCGAAGCCGAACTGCTGGCGCTGGCCCGGCAGCGGCTGGCTCGTCTGCTGCGCGAAGGCGTCACTACGCTCGAGATTAAATCCGGCTACGGGCTGGATCTCGCAAACGAGCGCAAAATGCTGCGGGTCGTACAGCAGCTTGCCGCGACGCATGCCGTCGAGATTTCGCCAACGCTGCTCTCCGCCCACGCCACGCCGCCGGAATATAAAGGCGACCCGGACGGCTATATCAATCTGGTGTGTGAAACCATTCTACCCACGCTGTGGGAAGAGGGGCTATTTGAAAGCGTCGATGCCTTCTGCGAAAACGTTGGCTTTAGCCCGACGCAAACGGAACGGATTTACAGCACGGCCCAGGCATTGGGTATTCCGGTAAAAGGACACGTCGAGCAGCTCTCTTCGCTGGGCGGCGCCGAATTAGTGAGCCGCTATCACGGTCTTTCCGCCGACCATATCGAATACCTGACGCCGGAAGGCGTGGCGGCGATGAGCCGCAGCGGCACCGTGGCGGTGCTCCTGCCCGGCGCGTTCTATTTCCTTAACGAAACCCGCAGGCCGCCGGTTGAACTGCTGCGTGAATATCAGGTCCCGATGGCGGTGGCGACGGACTACAATCCCGGCACCAGCCCCTTTGCCAGCCTGCATCTGGCGATGAATATGGCCTGCGTGAAATTTGGCTTAACGCCGGAGGAGGCGTGGGCAGGCGTGACGCGTCATGCGGCGCAGGCGCTGGGCCGCCAGGCGAGCCACGGCCAGCTGGCGCCGGGCTTTGTTGCCGATTTCGCTATCTGGGATGCGGAGCATCCGGTGGAGATGGTTTATGAGCCCGGGCGCAGTCCGCTCTGGCAGCGCGTCGTTCGTGGAGAAATCGTATGAAGCTATGGCAACCTACCCCCGCCGCGCTTTGGCAGGGACGCGACGACAGCGCGGAGGCGGCCAACGCGCTGCGCCTGTTTCAGACTATCGTCCGGGCCGAGCGTTTTGAGCCGGAGATGCTGGCTGGCGACATTGCCCTGCTGGGATTCGCCTGTGATGAAGGGGTTCGGCGCAATAAAGGGCGCACCGGCGCTGAAAGGGGGCCGGAAACCCTGCGCCGGGCGCTGGCCAATATGGCCAGCCATGACGGACATGACCGCTGCGTGGATATGGGGACTATCCATGTGGCGGACGACGCGCTGGAGGCAGCGCAGCAGGCGCTGCGCGAAGCGGTAACCGCCTGCCAACGCGCGGGCAAGCGTACGCTGGTCCTCGGCGGCGGTCATGAGACGGCCTTCGGCCACGGCGCCGGGGTTCTGGACGCGTTTCCCGGGGAGGAGGTCGGCATTATTAATCTTGACGCGCATCTGGATTTACGTATCGCCGACCGGGCCAGCTCCGGTACGCCATTCCGTCAGCTGGCGCTGGCCTGCGAAGCGCAGCGGCGCGCTTTTCATTACGCCTGCATCGGCGTGAGCCGCGCCGCCAATACCCAGGCGCTGCTGGACGAGGCCGCCCGCCGCGGGGTGACGATTATCGAAGATCTCGATGTGCTTAACGCTTTCGAAGCGCGAGCGCTCCCGGAACTCGCGCGTAATATCGCCCGCTACGATCGCCTGTATCTGACTATCGATCTCGACGTGCTGCCCGCGCGCGAAATGCCCGCCGTCTCCGCGCCTGCCGCGCTCGGCATCCCGTTGGCCACGCTGCTGCGCATCGTCGAGCCGCTGTGCCGCAGCGGTAAGCTCCAGGCGGTGGATCTGGTGGAGTTTAACCCGCAGTACGATATTGATAGCCAGGGAGCCCGCGCGGCAGCGCGTCTGGCGTGGCAAATCGCCCATTGGTGGCAGTAGCGATTCAGTATATTCTGGACGTTTCGCGCCCATTCGCACAAGGAAGCCCGGCCATGTTCTCATCGCAACCTCGTTCCGCGCCTGCGCCTTTCTATGAAAAGGTGAAACAGGCTATCAGCGAAAAGATCCACAGCGGCGTCTGGCGTCCGCACGATCGCATTCCTTCGGAGGCGGAACTGGTGGCGCAGTTTGGCTTTAGCCGGATGACCATCAATCGGGCGCTGCGCGAACTGACTGATGAAGGCCTGCTGGTGCGATTACAGGGGGTAGGGACGTTTGTCGCAGAGCCGAAAGGGCAGTCGGCGCTGTTTGAAGTGCGCAGCATCGCCGAAGAAATTGCCTCTCGTCATCATCAGCACCGCTGTGAAGTATTGCTGCTGGAGGAAACGCAGGCCGACCTGATTCAGGCCGCGGCGCTGAACGTGGCCGCCGGTACGCGGATTTTCCATTCGCTAATGGTGCATTTTGAAAACGACGTCCCGGTACAGATTGAGGACCGCTGCGTCAACGCCGCCGTGGTGCCGGACTATCTGCGTCAGGACTATACCGCCACCACGCCCCACGACTACCTGTCGCTCATCGCCCCGCTGACCGAAGGGGAGCATATTGTCGAGGCGGTGCAGGCAACGGCTGAGGAGTGCGCGCTGTTGCACATTCACGCGCACGACCCCTGTCTGCTGATCCGTCGCCGCACCTGGTCCACTACCCATATCGTCTCCCACGCGCGTCTGCTTTTCCCCGGCAGCCGCTACCGTCTGCAGGGCCATTTTGCTTCCTGATCTTCCTGCGCGTCGGCAAAACGTGATTGCTGACGCAATATAACAAAAATGTATCATTTGTGTTAAATCCTGGCTTGCGCATGCTTGTATAGACAAGTATATGTATCTACGTACACAACGTTAATTGTCAGGAGAAACCCCCGATGTCGCAAAGCAAATACCGCCAGCAGGACGTCCGTGCACCGCGTGGCACGACGCTAAATGCGAAGAGCTGGCTGACCGAAGCTCCGCTGCGTATGCTCATGAATAACCTCGATCCGGATGTCGCCGAAAACCCGCATGAGCTGGTGGTGTACGGCGGTATCGGGCGCGCGGCGCGCAACTGGGAATGCTACGACGCCATCGTGAAGGCGCTGAAAAACCTGGAGAGCGACGAAACCCTGCTGGTGCAGTCCGGTAAGCCGGTGGGCGTATTCAAAACCCATGAAAATTCGCCGCGGGTGCTGATCGCCAACTCCAACCTGGTGCCGCACTGGGCAACCTGGGAACACTTTAACGAACTGGATGCTAAAGGGCTGGCGATGTACGGTCAGATGACCGCCGGCAGCTGGATCTATATCGGCAGCCAGGGCATCGTGCAGGGCACCTATGAAACCTTCGTTGAAGCCGGGCGCCAGCACTACCAGGGCAGCCTGAAGGGGCGCTGGGTATTAACAGCAGGTCTGGGCGGCATGGGCGGCGCGCAGCCGCTGGCCGCGACCTTAGCGGGCGCCTGCTCGCTGAATATTGAATGCCAGCAGAGCCGTATCGATTTCCGCCTGCGTACCCGCTACGTTGACGAACAGGCGACGTCGCTGGATGACGCCCTGGCGCGCATCAAAAAATACACCGCCGAAGGCCGGGCGATCTCAATCGCCCTGTGCGGCAACGCGGCCGACATCGTGCCGGAAATGGTCAAGCGCGGCGTGCGCCCGGATATGGTGACCGATCAGACCAGCGCCCACGACCCGCTGCACGGCTATTTGCCGAAAGGCTGGAACTGGGAAGAGTACCAGGCTAAAGCCGAGTCGGACCCGCAGGGCACTATCCTGGCGGCGAAGCGCTCAATGGCTGACCACGTTCAGGCGATGCTGGCTTTCCACGACATGGGCGTGCCGACGTTTGACTACGGGAATAACATTCGCCAGATGGCCCAGGAGATGGGCGTTGACAACGCGTTTGCTTTCCCCGGTTTTGTACCCGCCTATATCCGCCCGCTGTTTTGCCGCGGCATCGGCCCGTTCCGCTGGGTGGCCCTGTCCGGCGACCCGCAGGACATTTATAAAACCGACGCCAAAGTGAAAGAGATTGTTAAAGACGATAAGCACCTGCACCACTGGCTGGATATGGCCCGAGAGCGTATCAGCTTCTAGGGACTGCCGGCGCGTATCTGCTGGGTAGGCCTCGAGTGGCGGCAGAAGCTGGGGCTGGCGTTTAACGAAATGGTGCGCAGCGGCGAAGTCTCCGCGCCGATCGTGATTGGCCGCGACCACCTCGACTCCGGCTCCGTCGCCAGCCCGAACCGCGAAACGGAAGCGATGCGCGATGGTTCCGACGCCGTTTCCGACTGGCCGCTGCTCAACGCTTTGCTTAACACCGCCAGCGGCGCGACCTGGGTGTCGCTGCACCACGGCGGCGGGGTAGGGATGGGCTTTTCGCAGCACTCCGGCATGGTTATCGTCTGCGACGGTACCGATGAAGCGGCGGCGCGTATCGCCCGGGTGCTGCACAACGATCCGGCGACCGGTGTGATGCGCCATGCCGATGCGGGTTACGATATCGCGATTGAGTGCGCGACAGAACAAGGTTTGAATCTTCCGATGGTGGCAGCAACGCAGGGGCACGCTAAATGAACGCTTTAACACTGATTCCGGGTCAACTCAGCCTGTCGCAGCTGCGCGACGTCTACAGTCAGCCACTAAAGCTCGCCCTCGACGAAAGCGCGTTCGCGGCGATTGATGACAGCGTTGCCTGCGTTAACGCCATTCTGGCGGAAGGCCGCACGGCCTACGGCATCAACACCGGTTTTGGCCTGCTGGCGCAAACCCGCATCTCTACCGAAGACCTGGAAAACCTGCAGCGCTCGCTGGTGCTGTCGCACGCGGCGGGAGTAGGCGAACCGCTGGATGACGACCTCGCGCGTCTGATTATGGTGCTGAAAATTAACAGCCTGTCGCGCGGTTTTTCCGGGATTCGCCTGAGCGTGATCCAGGCGCTGATTGGCCTGGTCAACGCGGGCGTGACGCCGTGGATCCCAGCGAAGGGATCGGTCGGCGCGTCCGGCGATCTCGCGCCGCTGGCGCATATGTCCTTAACCCTGCTTGGCGAAGGGAAAGCGCGGGTGCGCGGCGGGGAGTGGCTGCCGGCGACGGAAGCGCTGCGTCAGGCGGGGCTTGAGCCGATTACTCTGGCGGCGAAAGAGGGGTTGGCGCTGCTCAACGGCACCCAGGCCTCGACGGCGTTTGCCCTGCGCGGCCTGTTCGAAGCCGAAGATCTATTCTCTTCCGCGGTGGTCTGCGGGGCGTTAACCACCGAGGCGGCGCTCGGGTCGCGCCGGCCGTTTGACCCGCGCATTCATGAAGCGCGCGGCCAGCGCGGGCAGATTGACGCCGCGGCGCTCTATCGCCATCTGCTGACCGACGACAGCGCTATTTCCCAGTCGCACCATAACTGCACCAAGGTGCAGGACCCGTATTCTCTGCGCTGTCAGCCGCAGGTGATGGGGGCCTGCCTGACCCAGCTTCGCCAGGCGGCGGAGGTGCTGCTGGTGGAAGCCAACGCGGTATCCGACAACCCGCTGGTATTTGCCAGCGAGAATGACGTGATTTCCGGCGGTAACTTCCACGCCGAACCGGTGGCGATGGCGGCGGATAATATCGCGCTGGCGATTGCCGAGATCGGCTCGCTCTCCGAGCGCCGCATCGCCCTGATGATGGACAGCCATATGTCGCAGCTGCCGCCGTTCCTCGTGAAAAACGGCGGCGTCAACTCCGGCTTTATGATTGCCCAGGTGACGGCGGCGGCGCTGGCCAGCGAGAACAAAGCGCTGTCGCATCCGCACAGCGTGGACAGTCTGCCGACCTCCGCCAACCAGGAGGACCACGTTTCCATGGCGCCAGCCGCCGGGCGTCGCCTGTGGGCGATGGCGGAAAATACCCGCGGCGTGCTGGCCGTTGAGTGGCTGGCTTCCGTACAGGGGCTGGATATGCGCGAAGGCCTGACCAGTAGCCCGCTGCTGGAAGAGGCGCGGCACCTGCTGCGCGAACGGGTGACCCATTACACCGAGGATCGTTTCTTCGCCCCGGATATCGAAAACGCCATTGCGCTTCTGGCGGCGCGTCATCTGACGCGGCTGCTGCCCGCCGTGCTCTAAATCATCGCTGTTCTCTGTACCCGCGCCGGGAGGATCGCTTCTTCCCGGCCGCCCTACACGCATATTTGTCGTCGTATAAAAACTATCAGGACACTTGCATATGCAACAACAAAACAAGCCACACCTGCTGCGCGGGCTGAACGCCCGGCACATTCGTTTTATCGCGCTCGGCTCCGCCATCGGTACCGGGCTGTTTTACGGCTCGGCATCGGCGATCAAAGCCGCGGGTCCGGCGGTACTGCTGGCCTATCTGATCGGCGGCGCGGCGGTGTTTATCGTGATGCGCGCGCTGGGGGAAATGGCGGTGCGTAACCCCGTTTCCGGCTCCTTCAGCAGCTACGCGCGCCAGTATCTTGGCCCGCTGGCGGGGTTTATCACCGGCTGGACCTACACTTTTGAAATGGTGATCGTCGCCCTCGCGGACGTTACCGCTTTCGGCATCTATATGGGGCTGTGGTATCCCGATGTTCCGCGCTGGATCTGGGTGCTGAGCATTATCTTTTTTATCGGCGCCATGAACCTGTGCAGCGTGCGCGTTTTTGGCGAGATGGAGTTCTGGCTGTCGTTGATTAAAGTGGTGGCGATTATCGCCATGATTGTGGCGGGCGGCAGTATTATTTTCTTCGGGTTCGGTAACGCTTTCCCGGCAACCGGGCTGGAGAACCTATGGAGCCATGGCGGCTTTGCCCCTAACGGCTGGGAGGGGATTATTGCCTCGCTCGGTATCGTGATGTTCGCCTTTGGCGGCGTCGAGATTATCGGCGTGACCGCGGCGGAAGCGAAGAATCCGCAGAAGGTGATCCCGCAGGCGATCAACACTATCCCGCTGCGTATCGTGCTGTTCTATGTCTGCACCCTGGCCATTCTGATGGCGATATTCCCGTGGAACAGCTTCGGCGAGCGGGGCAGTCCGTTCGTGCTGATTTTTGATGGTCTGGGTATTCCAGCGGCGGCCACCATCCTGAATATCATCGTCATCAGCGCCAGTATTTCGGCGATCAACAGCGATATTTTCGGCGCGGGGCGCATGATGTACGGTATGGCGAAAGAGGGGCTGGCGCCGAAGAGCTTCCAGCGTATCGCCAGCAACGGCGTGCCGTGGATGACGGTGGTGGTGATGGGCGTGGCGCTGCTGGCGGCGGTGGTGCTGAACTACCTGATGCCGGAGCAGGTGTTTGTGCTGATTGCCTCACTGGCAGCCTTCGCGACGGTGTGGGTCTGGGTGATGATCCTGCTGGCTCACTTTGCGATGCGTCGCGGCCTGTCCGCTGAAGAGCGCGGCAATATCGCGTTCCCGGTGCCGTTCTGGCCGGTTGCGCCGCTGCTGACGCTGCTGTTTATGGGGCTGGTAATCGCGGTGCTGGGAATGGTGGAGGAGACGCGGATTGCGCTGATCGCCGGTCTGGTATGGCTCGGACTGCTGACGGCGGTGTGGTTTGCGCGGGTGCGCAAAAACGCCGTGCTGGCGGTAACAGAGTAGTTATTGTTTTGGTTTTCCCGGGTTGCGGCTGACGCCTTACCCGGGCTACCCAATCGCACTAACCTGTAGCCCGGATAAGGCGTTTACGCCGCAATCCGGGATCGTTAGCTAAACAGGGCGGTAATCGACGCGCTGCCGAGGCTGTGGAAATGGACGTTAAAGCCGACCATCGCGCCGCTTGCGCCCTCATCGACGTCAATCTTTTCGACGTCCAGCGCGTGGACGGTAAAGATATAGCGATGGGTCTCGCCCTTTGGCGGCGCCGCGCCGCCGTATCCGGCCTGGCCAAAATCGGTGCGGGTCTGAATCGCTTCTTCGGGCAGTTCCGCCTGCCCGGAGCCCGCGCCCTGCGGTAGCACGCGGGTATCGGCCGGCAGGTTAGCCACCACCCAGTGCCACCAGCCGGAGCCGGTCGGCGCATCGGGATCGAAACAGGTCACCACAAAGCTTTTGGTTCCGGCCGGGACATCGTCCCACGCCAGATGCGGCGAAATATTATCGCCATCGTAGCCCATGCCGTTGAAGACATGACGATTGGGCAGCTTCTCGCCATCCTGCAAATCATGACTGATTAATTTCATCGTCTTTCCTCGCATTAATTCACTGATTAGCAAAGAAGTGTAGCGCGTGAGCCGCGCCTTTACCGTCTCTTATTCGCTAAAAAATGTTTCATCCTGAACAGCGATGTTAACCGCCCGCGTCAGGCGGCTCAGCTGCTCCGGCGTAATGATGTACGGCGGCATCAGGTAGATCAGGCGACCAAACGGGCGGATCCACACGCCTTGCTCGACGAAAAAGCGCTGCAGGGCGGCCATGTTGACCGGTCGATGCGTCTCGACCACGCCGATCGCTCCCAGTACCCGCACGTCGGCAACCTGCTCTGATTCGCGCGCCGGCGCCAGCTCGGCGTTGAGCTGCGCTTCAATGGCCGCCACCTGCTGCTGCCATTCGCCGCTTTCCAGCAGGCGCAGGCTCTCGGTCGCCACCGCGCAGGCCAGCGGGTTACCCATAAAGGTCGGGCCGTGCATAAAGCAGCCGGCTTGACCGTCGCTGATGGTTTCCGCCACCTGACGGGTGGTGAGGGTGGCGGAGAGCGTCATGGTGCCGCCGGTCAGCGCTTTGCCGAGGCACAGAATATCCGCCGCGATACCCGCGTGCTCGCAGGCGAACAGCTTACCCGTCCGGCCAAAGCCGGTGGCAATCTCATCGGCAATCAGCAGAATGCCTTCGCGATCGCACATCTTGCGGATCCGCCTGAGCCACTCGGGATGGTACATCCGCATGCCGCCCGCGCCCTGGACAATCGGCTCGAGGATCACCGCGGCGATTTCATGACGATGGGCGGCCATCAGTCGGGCGAACGGCACGATATCCCGCTCATCCCACTCGCCGTCAAAGCGGCTTTGCGGCGCCGGGGCGAAGAGATTATCGGGTAAATAACCCTGCCACAGGCTGTGCATTGAGTTCGCCGGATCGCAGACCGACATCGCGCCGAAGGTATCGCCATGATAGCCGTTGCGGAAGGTGAGAAAGCGCCGGCGCGGGTCGCCCTTCGCCTGCCAGTACTGAAGCGCCATTTTCATCGCCACTTCAACGGCGACGGAACCGGAATCGGCGAGGAATACGCACTCAAGGCTTTCCGGCGTCATCGCCACCAGCTGGCGGCACAGGGCGATCGCGGGAGGGTGAACGATCCCGCCGAACATCACGTGCGACATCTGCTCAATCTGCGCTTTCATCGCCGCGTTCAGCCGCGGGTGGTTGTAGCCGTGAATGGCCGCCCACCAGGACGACATGCCGTCAACCAGCTGCCCGCCGTCGGCGAGGGTCAGCTCACAGACGTGGGCGGCCACCACCGGATAGACCGGCAGCGGCGAAGTCATTGAAGTGTAAGGGTGCCAGATGTGGCGCCGATCGAAAGCGAGATCGTCCATTGTCATAATCGACTTGTAAACCATTTTGAAAACATTTAGGTTTACGAATATAAACCGAATCGACAATTAACAAAACCCTTTGGAGAGGCTAATGGCTCACCACCCACGCTGGACAATGTCGCAAGTTACTGAGTTATTTAATAAACCTTTTTTGGACCTGCTGTTTGAAGCGCAGCAGATCCATCGTCAGCACTTTGACCCGCGCCAGGTTCAGGTCAGCACGCTGCTGTCGATTAAAACCGGTGCCTGCCCGGAAGACTGCAAATACTGCCCGCAAAGCGCACGCTATAAAACCGGCCTTGAATCCGAACGCCTGATGGAAGTTGAACAGGTGCTGGAGTCGGCGCGACAGGCGAAACAAGCCGGTTCAACCCGCTTCTGCATGGGGGCGGCGTGGAAGAACCCTAACGACCGCGATATGCCGTATCTTGAGCAGATGGTGAAAGGGGTGAAAGCGCTGGGGCTGGAAGCCTGCATGACCCTCGGTACGCTCGACGATAGCCAGGCGCAGCGCCTGGCCGGCGCCGGTCTGGATTATTACAACCACAACCTTGATACCTCGCCGGAATTCTACGGCAATATCATCACCACCCGTACCTACCAGGAGCGCCTGGACACCCTCGACAAGGTGCGCGATGCCGGGATTAAAGTGTGCTCCGGCGGGATTGTCGGGCTTGGCGAAACGGTTAAAGACCGCGCCGGGCTGCTGCTGCAGCTGGCCAATCTGCCGACGCCGCCGGAAAGCGTGCCGATCAACATGCTGGTGAAGGTTAAAGGCACGCCGCTGGCGGACAACGACGACGTGGACGCCTTTGATTTTATCCGCACTATCGCCATTGCGCGCATCATGATGCCGACCTCGCACGTGCGTCTCTCCGCCGGGCGCGAACAGATGAACGAACAGACCCAGGCGATGTGCTTTATGGCCGGAGCGAACTCGATTTTCTACGGCTGCAAGCTGCTGACCACGCCAAACCCGGAAGAGGACAAAGACCTGCAGTTGTTCCGCAAGCTGGGGATTAACCCGCAGCAGACCGCGGTGCTGGAAGGCGATAACGCCCAGCAGCAGCGCCTGGAGCAGGCGCTGATGAATCCGGATACCGAGGAATATTACAACGCGGCGGCGCTATGAGCTGGCAGCACCGCATCGAGCTGGCGCTGGAGGAGCGGCGGGCGGCGGATGCCTTGCGCAGTCGCCTGCCGGTGACGCTGGGCGCAGGACGCTGGCTCAGCCGCGAAGGACGGCGCTGGCTCAATTTTTCCAGCAACGATTATCTTGGCCTCAGCCAGCATCCGGCTATTGTCAAAGCCTGGCAGCAGGGCGCGGAGCGCTACGGCGTCGGCAGCGGCGGCTCCGGTCACGTCAGCGGCTATAGCGAGGCGCACCGCGCGCTGGAGGAGCAGCTGGCCGACTGGCTGGGCTATCCGCGCGCGCTGCTGTTTATTTCCGGCTTTGCCGCGAACCAGGCGGTGATTGCCGCGCTGGCGGGCAAAGAGGATCGGATTGTCGCCGACCGTCTCAGCCACGCGTCGCTGCTGGAAGCCGCCAGCCTGAGTCCGGCGCAGCTGCGGCGCTTTCAGCACAATGACTGCCGCCATCTTGACGAGTTGCTGGCGAAACCGCTTACCGGCCAGCAGCTGGTGGTGACCGAAGGCATTTTTAGCATGGACGGCGATAGCGCGCCGCTGGCGGAGGTATGCCAGGCGGCGCGGGCCGCGGGCGCGCTTCTGCTGGTTGACGACGCGCACGGTATCGGCGCGCTCGGCAAAGAGGGGCGCGGCAGTTGCCATACGCAGCAGGTACGCCCGGATCTGCTTATCGTCACCTTCGGGAAAGCGTTTGGCGTCAGCGGCGCGGCGGTGCTGTGCAGCGAGGCGCTGGCGGATTATCTGCTGCAGTTTGCCCGCCATCTGATTTACAGCACCGCCATGCCCCCGGCGCAGGCGGTGGCGCTGAGCGCCGCGCTGGAGGTTATTCGCGGCGACGAGGGTCAGGCGCGGCGGGAAACGCTGGCCGGCCATATCGCCGACTTTCGCCGGGGAATGACCCGCTATCCCGGCGAACTCACCGATTCTGGCAGCGCGATTCAGCCGCTGATTGTCGGCGACAACGCCCGCGCGCTGCGGCTGGCCGCCCGCCTGCGCGAGGAAGGCTGCTGGGCGACGGCAATCCGCCCGCCGACGGTCCCCGTCGGCAGCGCGCGGCTGCGCCTGACGCTGACGGCGGCCCATAAATCCGCCGATATCGCCCGCCTGCTGGAGGTGCTGCATGACGGCGGTGAATAAGCGCGCCATCGCGGCGGCGTTTGGCCGCGCGGCGGGGCATTACACCCAGCACGACGAATTACAGCGTCTAAGCGCCTCTCTGCTGCTGGAACAGCTCGATATCAAGACCTTTCCTGAAGTGCTGGACGCGGGCTGCGGCCCCGGTAGCGTAAGCCGTTTCTGGCGCGATGCAGGGAGCCGGGTGACGGCGCTGGATCTTTCCGTCGACATGCTGGCGGAAGCCCGCCGCGGAAACTGCGCGCACCGCTACGTCGAGGGCGACATCGAAGCGCTCCCGCTGGCGGACGGCAGCGTTGACCTGGCGTGGAGCAACCTTGCGGTTCAGTGGTGCGACAATCTCGCTACCGCCATTGATGAGCTGTCCCGGGTGGTACGCCCCGGCGGGCGCGTCGCGTTTAGTACGCTGCTGTCTGGTTCATTGCCGGAGCTCAATCAGGCCTGGCGAGCCATCGATGCGCGGCCGCACGCCAACCGTTTTCTCAGCGAGCAGGCGGTGCGTCAGGCGCTGGCCGGTCGCCGCGCCAGCGGCCACGTCCACGCCATCACGCTGCCGTTTGCCGACGCGCTCAGCGCGATGCGCTCGCTTAAAGGCATTGGCGCGACCCATCTACACCACGGGCGCGGCGCAGCTACGCTCAGCCGCGGCAAGCTGCGGCAGCTTCAGCTCGCCTGGCCGCAGCAGCAGGGCCAGTGTCCGCTGACGTATCATCTTTTCACAGGAGTTATCGAACGTGATTAAACGTTTTTTCGTTACCGGTACCGACACCGAAGTGGGTAAAACCGTCGCCAGCTGCGCTCTGCTGCAGGCGGCCAACCGCGAAGGATTTAAGAGCGCGGGCTACAAACCGGTGGCTTCCGGCAGCGAATATACGCCGCAGGGGTTGCGCAACGAGGATGCGCTGGCTTTACAGCGCAATAGCCGGGTGGCGCTACGCTACGAGCAGGTCAACCCGTTTACCTTTGCTGAGCCGACGTCACCGCATATTATCAGCGCTGAAGAAGGGAGGCCGATCGACGCCGCCGCGATCTCTACAGGCCTGCGCGGTCTGGAAGCGCTGTCTGACTGGCTGCTGGTGGAAGGGGCGGGGGGCTGGTTTACGCCGCTTTCGCAGACGCTGACCTTTGCCGATTGGGTACGGGAAGAGCGGCTGCCGGTGATTTTAGTGGTTGGCGTTAAGTTGGGGTGCATCAACCATGCGATGCTTACCGCTCAGGCGGTGCTTCAGGCCGGGCTGCCGCTGGCGGGTTGGATAGCCAATGATATCCAGCCGCCGGGCAGGCGCCACTCTGAGTATCTGGCGACGCTGAAGCGCGTACTGCCCGCGCCGTTGCTCGGCGAGATCCCGTGGCTGGCGAATGCGGTTCAGCGTGAGGATCTGGGGCAGTATCTCGACCTCAGCGCGCTGGATCGGGCGTCATCCACTTCGCCAGCAGCGGAGTATCCAGCTGGTTAACGTCGCCCTGAGCGACGCTGCGTCCGCAGTGCAGTAGACAGAAACGATCCGCCACCCGGCGAATAAACGGCAGATGCTGTTCGGCGATCAGCACCGTCAGGCCAATATCGCGGTTCAGGCGCATCAGTAAATCCCCGAGCTTGTGCAGGAAACGCTGGCCGCCGCCGCGCGAAGGCTCGTCGAGGATCAGCAGGCGCGGGCGGGTTATCAGCGCTCTCGCCAGCGCCAGCTGGTACTGGTCGTCGGCGGTCAGGGTAATCCCTTTACTTTGCCGCAGAGCGTACAGCTCGGGAAACAGATCGTAAATCTCTCCGGCGACCGCTGACGCAGGTTCGCCGCCCGCCGCGAGGGCGATATGCAGATTTTCCTCGACGCTCAGCTGCGAAAAGATCCGTTTATCCTGCGGGACGTAGCCAATGCCGATGGCGCTGCGCGACTGCGCGGAGAGCGGCATCAGGTCATAGGGCGCCGATCCGCCGTCCTGCCAGGTCATACTGCCGCTGGCCACCGGCAGATGGCCGGTAATGCAGTTGACGAGCGTGGTTTTACCCATCCCCTGAAGCCCCATTACGCAGGTGCATTTACCGGGCCTGAGCTCGAGGTCGACATTCCACAGCGTGTGCTGGCTTCCGTAATAGTGATTCACGGCACGTAGACTCAACATAGACGTTTTCTCCTTTCCTGGGATAGCAGGCGACAAGAAGATTCTGCAAATCTCTTGCCAGGAAAAAGAACTCTCGGTATTTGCTGGTCTATACAGGTGCTGCCGGGCGAAAGCGGATCGACCTTGCACTTTCCCGGTGCCCGCGCGCTGAAATGTGGTGCAAAAAATCTCGCTGCTCTTCCTCGATAAACAGCAAAAAAAATTCAATTAATTTTTTTCGCGACGGTTTTTGCCGAGGCGATCGGTTTTGTGCGGGTGGCACGGGTCATGGGCTGCAGACAGTTATCCACTATTCCTGTGGATAACCTTGTGCATTAGAGTTAGAAAACTTGCGGTAAGCTAGAGAGTACGCGGCCTGCGGGCGAATTGGCGCGAAACCCGTCTTTTATTAAATTATATTAAATATCAATTGATTAGATAAAAGCAATGCCTGTAAGAAAAGTGTCACCGGCTGCCATAAAACATTCATCCTCTCGCTTGACAAATGTTAAATGACAATACTTTTTGGGGATAACCCTACAGAGTGGCGGATTATCCCGTAAAGCGCTTTTTATTTGCCCATGTTTGCGGTAAAAAGCGCGAATTAGCCCGGATACGATAATAGGGTACTGGCTTTATATCCAGTATTTTTTATTGGCAAAAGCTGAGCTGACGAGTAGAATTAAACACCTGCCATTCAACCCTTCTTCAGGTTCTGATTGATGAGTAAACCGTTCAAGCTGCATTCTGCTTTCCGTCCCTCCGGCGACCAGCCGGAAGCCATTCGTCGCCTGGAAGAGGGGCTGGAAGATGGCCTGGCGCATCAAACGCTGCTCGGGGTAACCGGCTCAGGTAAAACGTTTACTATCGCCAACGTTATTGCTGACCTGCAGCGCCCGACGATGGTGCTGGCGCCGAACAAAACCCTGGCGGCGCAGCTTTACGGCGAAATGAAAGAGTTCTTCCCGGAGAACGCGGTGGAGTATTTCGTCTCCTACTACGACTACTACCAACCGGAAGCCTACGTACCAAGCTCGGACACCTTCATCGAGAAAGATGCGTCGGTGAACGAACACATTGAACAGATGCGTCTGTCGGCGACCAAAGCCCTGCTGGAGCGTCGCGACGTGGTGGTGGTGGCGTCGGTCTCCGCTATTTACGGCCTGGGCGACCCGGACCTCTATCTGAAGATGATGCTGCACCTGACGGTGGGCATGATCATTGACCAGCGCGCTATCTTGCGCCGCCTGGCCGAGCTGCAGTATACCCGCAACGATCAGGCCTTCCAGCGCGGTACCTTCCGCGTGCGCGGCGAAGTGATTGATATCTTCCCGGCGGAATCTGACGACGTCGCGCTGCGCGTTGAGCTGTTCGATGAGGAAGTTGAGCGCCTGTCGCTATTCGATCCGCTGACCGGTCATATCGAGTCGACGATCCCGCGCTTCACCGTCTACCCGAAGACCCACTACGTCACCCCGCGCGAGCGCATCGTCCAGGCGATGGAAGAGATTAAAGTGGAACTGGCGGAGCGGCGTAAGGTGCTGCTGGAGAACAACAAGCTGCTGGAAGAGCAGCGTCTAAGCCAGCGTACGCAGTTCGACCTCGAAATGATGAACGAGCTGGGCTACTGTTCGGGGATTGAAAACTACTCGCGCTACCTGTCGGGCCGCGGCCCGGGCGAGCCGCCGCCGACGCTGTTTGACTACCTGCCGGCCGATGGTCTGCTGGTGATCGATGAATCCCACGTTACGATCCCGCAAATCGGCGGCATGTACCGCGGGGACCGGGCGCGTAAAGAGACGCTGGTGGAGTATGGTTTCCGTCTGCCGTCGGCGCTCGATAACCGGCCAATGAAGTTTGAAGAGTTTGAGGCCCTGGCGCCGCAAACGATCTACGTTTCGGCGACGCCGGGGGCCTATGAACTGGATAAATCCGGCGACGAGGTGGTGGACCAGGTTGTTCGCCCGACGGGGCTGCTGGATCCGATCATCGAGGTGCGTCCGGTAGGCACCCAGGTCGACGACCTGCTCTCGGAAATTCGCCTCCGCACCGCGATCAACGAGCGCGTGCTGGTCACGACGCTGACCAAACGGATGGCGGAAGATTTAACCGAATATCTGGAAGAGCACGGCGAGCGGGTTCGCTACCTGCACTCGGACATCGACACCGTGGAGCGCATGGAGATTATCCGCGACCTGCGCCTCGGCGAGTTTGACGTGCTGGTGGGCATCAACCTGCTGCGTGAAGGTTTGGATATGCCGGAAGTCTCGCTGGTGGCGATCCTGGACGCCGATAAAGAAGGCTTCCTGCGCTCTGAACGCTCGCTGATTCAGACCATTGGCCGCGCGGCGCGCAACATCAACGGCAAAGCGATTCTCTACGGCGATAAAATCACCCCGTCGATGGCGAAAGCGATCGGTGAAACCGAGCGCCGCCGTGAGAAGCAGCAGGCGTATAACGAAGAGCACGGCATTGTTCCGCAGGGGCTCAACAAGAAAGTGGTCGATATTCTGGCGCTCGGTCAGAATATCGCGAAAACCAAAACCAAGGGGCGCGGCAAGTACCGCTCTCCGGTTGAGGCGGATACGGTCGCCCTCACGCCGAAGGCGCTTCAGCAGAAGATTCACGAACTGGAAGGGCAGATGATGCAGCATGCGCAGAACCTGGAGTTCGAAGAGGCGGCGCAAATTCGCGACCAGCTTCATCAGCTGCGCGAGCTGTTTATCGCCGCGTCGTAGCGGAGTTATCGCCGGGCCTTACGGTCTTCGGGGTGATGGACAGGATGTGTTTTTCGTAGGTCGGGAAAGGCGTTAGCCGCCACCCGACAGAAAAGCGGGCACATGCGTCAAAACGAGGTGGTCAGAACGCTTTGGTTATTTATTGCCCCTCTGTCGTGATTTTCCGTGATGCTTAATGTTGGCTTAATCTTGTTTGGCGAAACTATCCTCACTTTACTGAGGATAGCGCCATGCAAAAATTAACCTTCCGCGAATACCTGGCAGTCACCTGCGCGTTTGTTATCGTCGTTGCCTTTTTCCATCAGTGGGTGCTGACGTTCTGACGCGAAGCTTTAGGGAAGAGTACCCAGGCGCGAACGCCGGGGCCGGGCTGACGGTTATGTAAAAAGAACTGCGCGTCGTGCAGCTGGGCGATGCGGGTGACGATGCTTAACCCAAGACCAATACCGCCGTAGCGGCTGTCCATGCGAACGAACGCTTTGCTTAATTCACCGCTTTTCGCCTCATCGATTCCCGGGCCTTCGTCTTCGACCGCCAGAATTGGCGTTGGGCCGGGCGCTATCGACACTTTAATCGTCGACCCCGTCGGGCTATAGCGATGGGCGTTTTCCACCAGATTGCGCAGGATCACCTGCACCAGCGTGGCGTCGCCCGAAACCACCGCTTCACCTTCTTTATCACTGAACACTAGCTTCTGCTGGCGCTGTTGCAGCATCGTCTCGAGCTCGTCCTGCAGCGGCTCGAAAACATCCTCTTTTAGCGCAACCTGCTGATAGCTACCGGCGGAGAATGACTGGCCGACGCGCGCCAGCTGAAGCAGTTGAGTAATGCTGTTGGTCATTTGATCGAGACGCTGTATCAGCGGATCCACGTTAACGCCGTGCACTTTCGCCAGCAGCTCCAGGTGCAGCCGCAGCCCGGCCAGCGGCGTGCGCAGCTCATGGGCGACGTCGGCGGTAAACAGGCGCTCGCGATCGAGGGTTAAATTCAGGCGGGATACCAGCTGATTGATCGCGGTGGTCACTGCGGTCACTTCAGGAACTGATTCTTTCAGCGCGATAGGCTGCAGATTATCCGGGGTACGGCTTTCCAGCTCGAGCTGCAGTCGAGAAAGCGGCCTGGTGATTTTTTTAACCGCCAGCAGGGAAATATACAGCGCCAGGCCAATAATCAGCAGGCTCGGGATCAGCAGGCTGGCTACCGCTTCGCGAACCTCATGCTCAATATGCTTCTGATTGTTATGCCCTTCGATGGCGCTGGCGACCAGCAGCTGTATCTGTTCCTGGCTTTCATGCCACAGCCAGAACACGCTGATCAACTGGCACACCGCCAGGATTGCGCCAATTGTCAGCAGCAGCCGATGACGCATGGTCCAGTTTTCACTGACAAAAAAAGCCATAGCGTTATTCCGTCTCCGCGTTATCAACCAGCATATAGCCAAAGCCCCGGACGGTGCGGATGCGTGATTTGCCGACCTTATCGCGCAGATTATGGATATGCACCTCCAGCGTATTGGTGGCCGGTTCGTTGTCCCAGCTGTAAATGTCGTTATAGAGAATTTCGCGATGCACCGGGCTGCCCGCCTTCATCATCAGACGAGAAAGCAGGGCGTACTCTTTGGGGGTTAAATCCAGAGACTGCTCGCCGAGCCAGACCAGCCGCCGGGTGACGTTCAGGCGTAAATTGCTGACGGTCAGTTCGTTATCGCCCTGATTGTTGTGACGACGCAGCAGGGCGCGAATACGGGCGTTAAGCTCTTCCAGCGCAAACGGCTTAACCAGGTAGTCATCCGCGCCGGTATCCAGACCGCTGATGCGGTCATCAACGGTATCACGGGCGGTGAGGATCAGCACCGGCTGGCTGAATTTTTCCCGCCGCATACGCGCCAGGAAGTGCAGGCCGTCCTCATCCGGCAAGCCGAGGTCGAGGACCATCAGGCTATAGTGATTGCTGGCCAGAGAGAGCGCGGCTTCGTGGGCGGTTGACACGCCGTCGCAGACGTAACCCTCGCTTTGCATCGCCAGGATTAATCCCTGTAACAGGAGCGCATCGTCTTCAATGACTAAAATTTTCATCGGCCTGCCTCTCTACATGGCGTTAAAATATCGTCTGTTGCCTGGTACTCGCGGGTGCTGACCCCGAGCAGACCGAGCAGGGTGGAGAAGAGATTATCCTGCGAATACGCTTGCGTTTTCGCTTTCTGCTGCAAGCACTGGCTGGAGACGCCATAGCGCTGTTGATAATCCGCGGACAGCCAGAGTAGCATCGGGACGTGTTTTTGCGTCTCCGGCGCGATGGACCACGGCAGCCCGTGCAAATATACCCCATCCTCGCCAAGCGACTCGCCGTGATCCGACAGATACACCAGGCTGGTGGTGAATTTATCCTGCTTTGACTGCAGTAATTTTATCGCTTTGTCGACCACATAATCGACATACAAAATCGTATTGTCGTAGGTATTGGTGAGCTGCTGCTGGGTACAGCTCTGAATTTCGTTGGTATCGCAGGTCGGCGTAAACTGTTTAAACTGCGCAGGATAGCGATTGTAGTAGGTCGGACCGTGGCTGCCGATGGTGTGCAGAACGATAATTCCGTCCTGCTGAAGATTGTCGATATAGCTATCCAGGTTATGGAATAGCACCTCATCGTAGCACTCGCCGTCGATGCACTGGCCGCTCAGCTTGAGATCGGTGACGTTCTGATGCGGCACCCGGTCACAGGCCCCTTTGCAGCCGCCGTCGTTATCACTCCATTGCACCTGAATTCCCGCCCGCTGCAGGATATCCAGCACGCCTTCCTGGTGGTGCGCCAGCTCTTCATCATAGTGGGCGCGTGGCATATTAGAGAACATGCACGGTACGGAAACCGCAGTCGCGGTGCCGCAAGAGGTCGTATCGGGGAAATAGATAACATTATCCTGTTTCAGGCGCGGGTTGGTCTCGTGGGCGTAGCCGTTCAGGGAAAAGTTGGCCGCCCTTGAGGTTTCGCCTAATACCACGATGGTCAGGTTTTTCCGCGGTCCGCTGCGCATCACCGGTTTCTGAACCGCGTCTTCGCCAATTTTGACCAGCGGAAGATTGTCCATTCTGTTATGCGCATACCATGAATTCACCGCCACAATGCTGTTTGACGGGCTCAGGGACTTCACCAGCTCTTTGTTATTGCGAAACAGCGAGGCGTAATCCTTATAAAAAAATGCCGCGACCAGAATAATCAGCAGCGCTGAAACCACGATGCTCGCCAGCCGTATCGCCACGCTGCGCCACAGGGTTGCCGGTTTGCGGATTTTAACCCACCAGGCCGCGACCACCGCCAGAACGCCGGTGAGACCCAGTATCAAGACCATTCTGCCGGAGAGAAGCGCAAAGCTTTCGGCGGGCGTGGTATCGAGGATATTGGTGATCATCGCCCGATCGATAATCACCCCGAAGGTCCAGATAAAATACTGGGCCGAAGCGCTAAGCAAAATAAACAGGCTGATGACGAGGCGGTCAAGCTTCAGGAACGACGCTATCGTGGTGATGATATTCATCACGCTGATGGCCACAATCGGCATACTGAGGAACACCAGCCAGTTGTGCAGACCGTTGACCGGCAGCAGGGTAAACGCCTGGCGATAGAAAGCGATATTCAGCACCAGACCGATATAGCTGGCGAAAAGAATCAAATAGACCGTACGGTTAAGCATTGGCCGGCGTAAAGAAAATAACGACATAGCGAACGTCCACATAAAGAGATGTTCGCTATGCTGCCCGTTTTTTTTTAAGACAACCTTAAGATTTTAAGCCAGCCTGATTGTGTCCCGACAATAAGCCTGCTTTGAGGATTAGCCTAAGGCCTGAATCGCTTTATCCAGCGCGCGGCGTAATAGCTGCCGATCGTGACGATAGGGCACATCGCTGGCGTCAAGGGGCGTCTGAATGACGACCCGATTTTCAATCCCTGCGATATCGGCCTTCGGGCCGACCACCAACGCGTCAATCACCCGTTTACCGATCTGCTGTTCCATAATGGCGACTCTGTCCGCCAGCGTCAGGCTGGCTGCCGGGCTGTGCTCTTTGCCCAGATTATCGATAAACACCATCGGCGCGGGCGTGCGGCGTAGCGCCTGCGCCATCTCATCGAGTAGCAGAATCGGCATCAGGCTGGTATAGAAGCTGCCGGGGCCAATCAGAATTAAGTCGGCTTCGGCGATGGCTTCTATCGCTTCGCGGGTGGTGGGGACCGGCGGCGAGAGCATAAGCTCGCGCGGCACGCTGGCAAGCTGATCGATATTCACTTCGCCGTAGACTTCGTGCCCTTCGTGGTCAATGGCCATCAGATCGACCGGTTGTTCCGACATCGGGATCAGAAACGCGTCAACCTTAAGGAGATTTCTGATCAAATTGATCGCTTCAAGCGGCCGGACGCTCAGGTGATCCAGCGCCTTAAGCATTAGATTTCCGAGGTTATGCCCGGAAAGTTCGCCGTTGCCGCTAAAACGGTACTCAAACATCGCCGACGCCACGCTGGGTTCAGCGATAAGTTGATTAATACAGTTGCGCATATCGCCCCAGGCGATGCCGCCTTCCGCGCGACGAATGCGTCCCGTAGAGCCGCCGTTATCGGTGGTGGTGACGATGCCGGTAAGGCGTGAACCGAGCGAAGAGAGGGATGACATCACCCGGCCCAGCCCGTGCCCGCCGCCGAGAGCCACAACGCGATCAAGATCGGCGAAAGTACGATTGCGCATAAAAATCCCTTATAACAATTAATCGGGCTCACAGTAACCGATCTACCCCTAAAAGACGATGGGCGGGACCTGACAAACTGACCGACATCAATGCAAAAGCGTGGTTTTTAGCTATTCTGTAGCGAAAATGCGCGATCGTAGTGATATGTAATTGAATATATAACGAAATCGGAAATGGCGAAACCGTTATGAAAGCGCTACTATCGGCATAACCCGTTAACACTCTAGCCTCTGTGCCTGTGTCAAAAGATATGGTGCTTTGGCCGTGACAACTTCGGTTGTCACCAGGGCGTGGAAAGAAATGACCGCGTCTCCCGTATTTGGAAAGGTGTCTATGGCTTCACAGCTTACCGATGCATATGCGCGGAAGTTTTACTATCTGCGCTTATCAATTACCGACGTCTGCAACTTTCGTTGCACCTACTGCCTGCCCGATGGCTATAAGCCCGGCGCCGTCACCAATAAAGGCTTCCTCAGCGTCGATGAGGTCCGTCACGTCACCCGCGCGTTCTCCGCCCTGGGGACGGAAAAGGTGCGCCTGACCGGCGGTGAGCCTTCGCTGCGTCGCGATTTTACCGACATCATCGCCGCCGTGCGGGAAAATCCCTCCATTCGCCAGATTGCGGTCACCACCAACGGCTACCGGCTGGCGCGGGATGTTGAAAGCTGGCGCGATGCCGGGCTGACGGCGATTAACGTCAGCGTGGACAGCCTCGATGCGCGTCAGTTTCACGCCATCACCGGCCAGGACAAGTTTCGTCAGGTGATGGACGGCATCGATGCCGCCTTTGCCGCTGGCTTCGAAAAAGTGAAGGTCAATACCGTGCTGATGCGCGACGTTAACCATCACCAGCTCGACACCTTTCTGGCGTGGATCCAGCCGCGCCGCATTCAGCTGCGTTTTATTGAATTGATGGAAACCGGCGAAGGCAGCGATCTGTTTCGCCGCCATCACATTTCGGGCATGGTGCTGCGCGATGAGCTGCTGCGCCGCGGCTGGATCCATCAGATCCGCCAGCGTAGCGACGGCCCGGCGCAGGTGTTTTGCCATCCGGACTATGCCGGGGAAATCGGCCTGATCATGCCTTATGAAAAAGATTTCTGCGCTACCTGCAACCGCCTGCGCGTCTCTTCCGTGGGTAAATTGCACCTGTGCCTGTTCGGCGAAGGCGGCGTCGACCTGCGCGATCTGCTCGCCGATGAGCGGCAGCAGTCGGCGCTGGAGGCGAGAATTTCCGAGGCGTTAACGCACAAAAAGCAAACTCATTTCCTGCATCAGGGCAACACCGGTATTACGCAGAACCTGTCGTATATCGGCGGATAATTCATTTTAAGGAGCGATCAGATGAGCCAGGCCAGCGCTGAGTTTATCCCGACCCGTATTGCTATTCTTACCGTCTCCAGCCGACGCGGCGAAGAGGACGACACCTCCGGCCACTGGCTGCGCGATGCGGCAGAGGAGGCGGGCCACGTCATCGTCGATAAGGCGATTGTTAAAGAGAACCGCTACGCCATTCGCGCCCAGGTGTCGGCGTGGATTGCCGGCGATGAGGCGCAGGTGGTGCTGATTACCGGCGGCACCGGCTTTACCGACGGCGACCAGGCGCCGGAAGCGCTGCTGCCGCTGTTTGACCGTGAGGTCGAAGGCTTCGGCGAGGTGTTCCGCATGCTCTCCTTCGAAGAGATCGGCACCTCGACCCTGCAGTCCCGCGCCGTTGCCGGGGTCGCCAACCATACGCTGATTTTTGCGATGCCTGGCTCAACCAAAGCCTGTCGTACCGCATGGGACAATATTATTGCGCCGCAGCTCGATGCGCGTACGCGCCCGTGCAACTTTATCTCTCACCTTAAGAAGTAATTTATGTCACAGCTGACCCATATTAACGCCGCCGGCGAAGCGCACATGGTCGATGTCTCGGCGAAAGCGGAGACGGTTCGCGAAGCGCGCGCCGAGGCCTATGTTGAGATGCAGGCCACGACGCTGGCGATGATTATCGACGGCAGCCATCACAAAGGCGACGTCTTCGCTACCGCGCGCATCGCCGGGATCCAGGCGGCAAAACGCACCTGGGAGCTTATTCCGCTGTGCCATCCGCTGATGCTGAGCAAAGTCGAAGTCCATCTGCAGGCGCAGCCCGAGCATAACCGGGTGCGCATCGAATCCCTGTGCCGCCTGACCGGGAAAACCGGCGTTGAGATGGAAGCATTGACCGCCGCCTCCGTCGCCGCGCTGACGATTTACGATATGTGCAAAGCGGTACAGAAAGATATGGTGATTGGTCCGGTGCGCCTGCTGGCGAAAAGCGGCGGCAAGTCCGGCGATTTTAAAGTGGAAGATAGCCATGATTAAGGTCCTTTTTTTTGCTCAGGTGCGCGAACTGCTCGGCACCGATTCCCTGACGCTCGATTCGCACGGGCTTTCCACGGTTGAAGCCGTTCGCCAGCAGCTGATCGCCCGCGGCGACCGCTGGGCGCTGGCGCTGGAGGAGGGCAAGCTACTGGCGGCGGTAAACCAGACGCTGACGACGTTTGATCATCCGCTGGCGGCCGGCGATGAAGTGGCGTTTTTCCCGCCGGTCACCGGAGGATAAGATGACGCAGACGCGTATTATCGTTAGCCACGACCGCTTTAAGGTCGGCGACGAATATCCCTGGCTGGCCGAGCGCGATGAAGACGGCGCGGTGGTGACCTTTACCGGCAAGGTTCGCAACCACAACCTTGGCGACAGCGTCAAAGCGCTGACTCTTGAGCACTATCCGGGGATGACCGAAAAATCGCTGGCGGAAATCGTTGAGCTGGCGCGCGAGCGCTGGCCGCTGGGGCGGGTCACGGTGATTCACCGTATCGGCGAAATGTGGCCCGGAGAAGAGATTGTCTTTGTCGGCGTCACCAGCGTCCATCGCGGCAGCGCGTTTGCGGCGGGGGAGTTTATTATGGATTACCTGAAAACCCGCGCGCCGTTCTGGAAGCGCGAAGCGACGCCGGAAGGCGAGCGCTGGGTCGATGCGCGAGATAGCGACCGCAGGGCGGCAGAACGCTGGTAGTGTGGTACGCTTAGAAGATAAATTTCGTTAATCAGGAGACAGTCATGGACAGATATCCTCGTTCCGGGGCGATCGTACAGGGTCGCAGCGGACTTCAAACTTATATGGCGCAGGTGTACGGCTGGATGACGGTCGGGCTACTGCTCACGGCGTTTATCGCGTGGTTTGCGGCCAATACTCCTGCGGTGATGATGTTCGTCTTTTCCAGCAAAATAACCTTTTTCGGCCTGATCATCGCCCAACTGGGGCTGGTATTCGTGCTCTCCGGCATGGTGCAGCGGCTGAGCGCAGGGATGGCGACCACCCTGTTTATGCTCTATTCGGCGCTCACCGGGCTCACGCTTTCCAGCATTTTCATCGTCTATACCTACTCGTCGATCGCCAGTACTTTCGTGGTGGCCGGCGGGATGTTTGGCGCGATGAGCCTTTACGGCTACACCACCAAACGCGATCTGAGCGGCTTCGGCAATATGCTGTTTATGGCGCTGATTGGTATCCTGCTGGCGTCGCTGGTTAACTTCTGGCTGAAGAGCGAAGCGCTGATGTGGGCAGTGACCTACATCGGGGTGATCGTATTTGTCGGCCTGACCGCCTATGACACCCAGAAGCTGAAAAACATCGGCGAGCAGATTGACGTTCGCGATGCGTCAACGCTGCGCAAATACTCGATTCTTGGGGCGCTGACGCTGTATCTGGACTTTATCAACCTGTTCCTGATGCTGCTGCGCATTTTCGGCAACCGTCGTTAACTCGTTCCCGGGTGGCGGCGCGATGCGCCTTATCCGCGCTACCGGCTCGCAGACAGCGGTGAACTTGTGGCCCGGTCAGCGAAGCGCCACCGGGAAAGTTCATCAACGGAAAAGTGGATAAAATAGCGGCAGATATCCACGATATCGACCAAACCGCAGCCCCGGTCAGCATCCGCGACCGGGGCTTTTTTTACTCTTCTCCCGCCAGCTTGCGCTGGTTTTTCTCCCGCAGATGCTTCGCCCGGCTCTCCAGAATTAAGTAGCCGATGGTCGCCAGCAGCAGCGGCAGGAAGTAGTACAGCGCGCGGTAGGCGAGCAGGGCGGCGATAATCGCGCCGCGCGAAATCTCTTCTCCGGAAAGCATGGCGATAAACACCGCCTCAAGCACGCCAATGCCTGCCGGAATATGCACGATAACCCCCGCAATGCTGCTCACCAGCAGTACCCCGAGCACGAGAAAATAGTCCACCTGAGGCCCCAACAGTAGCCAGATAATCGCCCCCATCGCCATCCAGTTCAGGCTGGAAACCGCCATCTGCAATATCGCAAAGCGCCAGGAAGGCAGAACCAGCCGCTGGCCTTTTATCGTCAGATGGCGCTTTTTAGCAAAGGCGCAGGCCCACAGGTAAAACGCGGAAATCAGCAGCAAAACGACGCCCAGAATTTGCAGCGACGGCTGGCTGATATACCAGCGCTCGGGAACCTTCACCATGCCGGAGCTAAAAATAATGCCGCCGAGCAGGATATACCCCAGCCAGTTGGTGGTAATGCTCAGGGAGAAGATACGGGTAATGGTCGCCCCGCTCAGCCCCAGACGCGAGTAGAGCCGATAGCGCATACCAATGCCGCCTACCCAGGTGCTGAGCGTCAGGTTAAAGGCGTAGCAGATAAAAGACACCAGCATCACCTGGCGTTTAGCCAGCTTGTGGCCGCAGTAGGCGCGCCCCAGCAGATCGTAGCAGCCATAGATCAGGTAGCTGGCGATAACCAACCCGATGGCGCTGAGCAGCGCCGTACGGTTGTAATCGCGAATCACTTTCCACACGTCCTGCCAGTCAATTTTCTGGGCGTAGACCACCAGCAGAACGACGACGGCGATAAAAAAGAGCACCGTCAGGATTTTTTTCGCCATCCGCCAGCGAGGGTGAGATTTCGCCATCAGGATTTCACCTCCTGATTTTCCGGGTCTACGCGATCCTGAGTTTCAATTTCTGGCTGTACCGGGGGCTGAACCCGCGACAGCAGTGGCGTATGGGCCGGTAGCCATCCGACCCAGGCAGGGAAGTGGCGCAGGAAGTGGAACGCCAGCACGCTAATGCCGAGCCGCCACCAGGTGCGTTTCGACAAAATGCGCTTATCGACCTCGCGGCAGTCGTTAAGGATTAAGCCATTGAGATTATCGCGCAGCGTCTGGTTAAATTCGCGGTCGTGAATCACCAGGTTGGCTTCCAGATTCAGCGACAGGCTGAGCGGGTCGAGGTTGCTGGAACCGACGGTGGCCCAGTGGTCGTCCGCCAGCGCCACTTTGCCGTGCAGCGGACGGCGGCGGTATTCGAAAATCTGCACGCCGCCTTTCACCAGATAGTGATAGAGCAGGCGCGCGCCGAATTTGACAATCGGAATATCCGGTTCGCCCTGCACGATAAGCTTGACGCGCACGCCGCGGCGGGCCGCGTTGCGCATGGCGTGCAGCAGGCGATAGCCGGGGAAAAAGTAGGCGTTGGCGATAATCACTTCCCGGCGGGCGGTGGTCAGCATTTTCAGATAGTGACGCTCAATATCGTCGCGATGATCCTGATTATCCCGCCAGATAAACAGCGCCTGGGCCTCGCCGGGGTTGCGGTTGATTTCAGGCTTATGCCGACGCCGCTGCCACCAGCGGCGGGTCGCCTCATTGGTAGGCAGGTTTTCCAGTTCAAATTGCAGGATATCGAGCACCACCGGCCCTTCTACCTGCACGGCATAATCCTGTTTGGCTTCCGGGCCGTAATCGGTCATATGCTCGGCGGAGTAGTTAATTCCGCCGACGAAGGCGGTAACGTCGTCGATCACCACGATTTTACGATGCATGCGGCGAAACAAATTGGTGCGCATACCGAGCAGTCGCGGGCGCGGGTCGTAGTAGCGAAAAATCACGCCAGCCGACGTCAGCTCGCCCACAAAGCTTTCGCTTAAATCCGGCGAGCCGTAGCCGTCCAGTAATACCTCGACGCGCACGCCGCGCTGGGCCGCTTTTAACAGAACGGCATGGAGCTGTTTGCCGACGTCATCTTCAAACCAGATAAAGGATTCGAGGATCACCCGCTGCTGCGCGCGACCAATGGCAGCAAACAGCGCCGGATAATAGTTATCGCCATTTTCTAATAGCCGAATGCGGTTTCCTTCCTGCCAGCTGCATTTCACAGATGTATCTCCACGCTAAGCGGTGCATGATCGGACAAATGACGCCACTGTTTTAACGCCAGCGTTTTAGGCTGGCTGGCATGGGCGTTTTTTACGTAGATGCGGTCGAGGCGCAGCAGGGGGAAGCTGACCGGGAAAGTCCGCGCCGGACGCCCTCTGGCGCGGGTAAAAATCTCCTCCAGCCCGGCCTGGGCTTTAAGCTGCCGGTTAGCCTGCTGCCGCCAGTCGTTAAAATCACCGGCCACCACCACCGGTTCGCCCGCGGGTAAACCGTTCACCCACTCCGCCAGCATCGTCAGCTGGGCCTGGCGTTGATGAGCGCGCAGCCCCAGGTGCACGCAGAATAAATGGATAGCGATTCCGCTTTCCGGCGGCACGATGCGGCAGTAGAGCAGGCCGCGCTTTTCGCTGTTGCCCACCGAAACATCGAGATTTTGATAATGTTCAATGGGAAAACGAGAAAGCACCGCGTTGCCGTGATGTCCTTCCGGGTAAACGGCGTTGCGGCCGTAGGCGTAATCGCTCCACATGGTATCGGCGAGAAACTCATAGTGGGTGGTATCCGGCCAGTTTTCGATATGCAGCGGATGAATTTCGTGCGCCCCCATCACCTCCTGCAGGCAAACAATGTCGGCGCTGACGCTGCGCACCGCTTCGCGTAATTCGGGCAAAATAAAGCGGCGATTGAACGCAGTAAAGCCTTTATGGGTGTTAATTGTCAGCACGTTTAACGAAAATCGCGGCATTTGTTCGTCCTTATTTCTCTGGGCAATGTCACTTTCCTGTAGGAAATAGTGTAGTAGAGGTCACAAAAAGATGCGGTGATACGGAATTTTCCGTAAAGTGCGGTACTCTGAGTAGCAGAGAAAAATCCTTCAGGAGAGAAGCCATGAAGTGGCAACAACGTGTACGCGTCGCAACGGGTCTTAGTTGCTGGCAGATTATGTTGCATCTACTGGTCGTGGCAGTACTGGTGATGGGTTGGATGAGCGGCGCGCTGGTGCGCGTCGGATTAGGTTTGTGCGTGCTGTACGGCGTCACGTTAGTGTCGATGCTGTTTTTGCAGCGCCATCACGATGAGCGCTGGCGCGACGTCGGTGATTTCCTTGAGGAACTCACCACCACCTGGTACTTCGGCACCGCGGTGATCGTGCTGTGGCTGCTGTCGCGCGTACTGCACAATAACCTGCTGCTGGCCCTCGCCGGGCTGGCGATACTGGCCGGTCCGGCGGTGGTATCACTGCTGGCGAAAGATAAAAAACTACGCGATCTTTCTTCGGAACATCGCATACGCCGCTGAGCCGGTGGTGGCCGCTATGACCAGTAGCGGCCACAAACTCCCCCACACGATTGCCAGACTCGCATCCTTCAGATAGATCTGCTTGGTGATATCGGTGAAATGACGAATCGGGTTTACCCACGTCAGGTTCTGTAGCCATACCGGCATATTCTCCACCGGCGAAACGTAGCCGGAGAGCAAAATCGCCGGCATCATAAAGACGAATACGCCGATAAACGCCTGCTGCTGCGTGGAGCACAGCGACGAAATCAACAGGCCGAATCCTACCAGCGACAGGCCGTAAACGATCATCGTGAAGTAAAACAGCAGCAATGAGCCGGCAAACGGAATTTGATAGGCCCAGATGCCAATCCCCAGCACGATGGTTGCCTGCAGGGTGGCGACGATCAGCGCCGGGACCGCTTTACCGATAAAGATTTGCCAGGTTGCCAGCGGCGACACCAGCAGCTGGTCGAGCGTGCCCTGTTCGCGCTCGCGGGCAACGGAGAGCGAGGTGACGATCATGACGCCGATGGTGGTGATCATGGCGATCAGCGACGGTACCACGAACCATTTGTAATCGAGATTCGGGTTATACCAGTTGCGCACCACCAGCTCGCTATTGTTCGGTTTGGCTTTACCTTCCAGCAGGTCCTGCTGATAGCTTTTGACGATCTGCTGGAGATAGTTCGCGGCAATTTGCGCGCTGTTAGAGTTGCGCCCGTCCAGCAAAAGCTGGAGCGGGGCGGTCTGGTTGGTGTCGAGGTTGCGCGAAAAATCCGCCGGGAAACGCACGACCAACAGGGCTTTTTGTTCATCGATGGTGGGTCGTATTTCCTGCGGGCTTTTCAGTAGCAGAACGTGGGTGAAGGCTTTGGCGCGGGCGAAGCGCTGGGTCAGCTCCACGGCGTGCTTGCCGTTGTCTTCGTTATAGATGGCGATGGTGGCGTTCGTTACCTCCAGCGTGGCGGCAAAGGGGAACAGCAGTACCTGGATCAGTACCGGCATAATCAAAATCGCCCGCGTCTGCGGTTCGCGCAACAGCGACTGCAGCTCTTTGCGGATTAATGTCCATAAGCGATGAAACATCGTATATTCTCTCTTTGTGATCCCCGGATTGCGCTGCGCTTATCCGGGCTACCTAATCTGGCAGAAACGGTAGCCCGGGTAAGGCGTTCACGCCGCGACCCGGGTAGCGGGCGCAGACAAATTAATCCAGACGCCGTTTGGTTTTCAGCCACGTCAGGCCGATAAACATTACCGCCGAGGCGATTAAAAACATTACGTTCACCAGCAGCACCACCGGGATATTGCCCGCCAGAAACAGGCTTTGCAGGGTACTAACAAAATAGCGCGCCGGGATCACGTAGGTCACCGCGCGGATTATCGCCGGCATGCTGTCGATCTGAAAAATAAACCCGGACAGCATAATTGACGGCAGAAACGCGGCGTTCAGCGCCACCTGCGCGGCGTTAAACTGGTTGCGGGTAATGGTGGAAATCAGCAGCCCCATTCCCAGGGTGCTCAACAAAAACAGGCTGGTGATAAAAAACAGAATTACCAGCGAACCGCGAAACGGCACGCCGAGAATAAACACCGCCACCAGCATACACAGCAGCATCGCCAGCATGCCGAGGAAATAGTAGGGGATCAGCTTGCACAGCAGCAGTTCGGCGCGGGTAATCTCGGTCGACAGCAGCGCCTCCATGGTGCCGCGCTCCCACTCGCGGGCCACCACCAGCGAGGTCAGGATCGCGCCGACCACCGTCATAATGATGGTAATCGCGCCGGGGATAATAAAATGCTGGCTGATGGCGGCCGGGTTAAACCAGTAGCGCGTCTGCACGTCGATAAGCGGCTCGAAGGTTTCGCCGCGATCTTCCGCCCGCTGCTGCTGCCAGATTTGCCAGATGCCTTCGACGTAGCCCTGGGCGAAGTTAGCGGTATTCGGTTCGCTGCCGTCGGTGATGAGCTGGATCGGCGCATCGTCGCCGGGGCGGGCCATCTTGCGGTCGAAATCTACCGGAATGGTTACCAGCGCGCGAATGCGTCCCGCCTGCATCATCTGCACCAGTTGCTGGCGGTTATCGCTGACGGTGGCGTCGATATAGGGGGAGCCGGTCATGGTATGGACAAAATCCAGCGCCTCTTCGCTTTGCTGCTCCAGCAGCACGCCCACCCGCAGCTTGCTGGAGTCGAGGTTAATCCCGTAGCCAAAGATAAATAGCAGCAGCAGGGGGATGACCACCGCAATCAGCCAGCTGCTGGGGTCGCGGACAATCTGCCGCGTCTCTTTCACGCACAGGGCGCGTACGCGCCGCCACGATAGCCATTTAGCGCTCACCGGCGTTCTCCTTGTCCCAATCGTGGATGAGGGTAATAAATGCCTGCTCCATCGTCGGGTCAGGCTGTTTATCATCCGCTGCCAGCGCCTTCAAATCGTCCGGCGTGCCGCTGGCGATCAGCTTGCCGTGATAGACCAGGCCGATACGATCGCAATACTCCGCTTCATCCATAAAGTGGGTGGTGACCATCACCGTCACGCCTTTATCCACCATGCTGTTGATATGCAGCCAGAATTCACGGCGGGTGAGGGGATCGACCCCGGAAGTGGGTTCATCAAGAAACAGGATATCCGGCTCGTGCATTAGCGAGCAGGCCAGCGCCAGGCGCTGCTTATAGCCGAGCGGCAGATCGTCGGCGGCCTGCCGGGCGATGCTTTTCAGGCCAAACGCCTCGCTCATGCTGGCGATTTTGTCGTTCTGCTCCCGCCCGCGCAGGCCGTACACGCCGGAGAAGAAGCGCAGGTTCTGCTCGACGGAAAGGTTGCCGTAGAGCGAGAACTTCTGCGCCATATAGCCCAGATGCTGACGCGCCTTGCCGGAGCTGACTTTCAGGTCCATGCCCAGCACCAGCGCTTTACCGGAGGTGGGGACCAGCAGGCCGCACATCATCTTAAAGGTAGTGGACTTGCCCGCGCCGTTAGGCCCGAGGAGGCCGAATATCTCCCCGCGCTTGACCTGGAAATCAACGTGGTCGGTGGCGGCAAAATCGCCGAATTTCTTGGTCAGGGTCTGCGCTTCAATCACCGTGTCCTCATGGGAGCCTTCCACGGTGTGGATAATGTTGCCCAGCGGCGATTCGGCGGTCCCGGCGCCGCCCAGCAGGTCGATAAAGGCGTCCTCGAAGCGCGGCGCGGTTTCGGCGACCTCGAGCGGCGGCATATCGGTAGCGTTCTGGACTTCACTGATGCTGGCCTCTTTTTTAAGGATCAGGCGTACCGATTTCCCCTGAATCACGCCATCGCTCACCTGCGGCAGCTTCAGCGTCCGCTGGAGGAGGCGGCGATTATTCTCCTCGCCGCTGGAAATCAAAAAGCTGCGTCCGGCCATGGTCTGCGTCAGCTCTTTTGGCGCCCCCTGATAGAGCAGCTGGCCCTCGTTCATCAACAGCACGTCCCGGCACTGCTCGGCCTCATCAAGATAAGAGGTGCTCCAGAGGATCAGCATTCCGTCGCCCGCCAGTTCATGCACCATTTGCCACAGTTCGCGGCGCGAGATGGGGTCGACGCCGACGCCGGGTTCATCAAGCAGCAGGACTTTCGGTTCGCCGACCAGGGTGCAGGCCAGACCAAGTTTCTGCTTCATGCCGCCGGAAAGCTTGCCCGCCAGCCGGCTGGTAAAGGGGCCGAGGGAGGTAAATTCCAGCAGCCTGGCGAAGGTTTTTTCCCGCGCCTCGCCGGTCACGCTGCGCAGATCGGCGTAGAGCGTCAGGTTTTCCATCACCGTCAGATCTTCATACAGGCCGAATTTCTGCGGCATATAGCCGAGCACCGCGTGCAGGGCGCTATCGTCGGCAATCGGGTCGTAGCCGATGACCGTTGCGCTGCCTGCGTCGGGCTTCAGCAGCCCGGCGAGCATGCGCATCAGGGTGGTTTTTCCCGCGCCGTCAGGGCCCACCAGACCGGTTACATAGCCGGAGTGAATGGTGCAGTCCAGCGGCGCGACGGCCGGGCGGTCCATGCCGGCAAAGCGCCGGGTCAGGCCGCTCAGCGTAATGACGTCCTCGCTCATTGGCCGTTTCCGTGACTGAAGGTGACGGTGACAGGCATCCCCTGGCGCAGCGCGTCGTCGGCATCGGTGACCACAATACGCAGGCGATAAACCAGATCGGTGCGCAGATCCGGCGTCTCCACGGTTTTCGGCGTGAATTCAGCGGTAGGGGAAACGAAGCCGATTTTGCCGCGGTAGGGTTTATCCGGGCGACTATCGGTGTAAAGCAGCACTTCGCGACCCGGCTGGGCCTGGCCGAGGTTTTTTTCATCGATATAGGCGCGTACCCACACCGGATGGGTTAACGAGAGCGTCATCACCGTGCCGCCGGCGCTGAGCATGCTGCCCGGCTCGACGGCGCGGGTCATCAGCGTTCCGTCGGACGGCGAGGTCAACGTGGTATCGTGCAGATCCAGCTTCGCCTGCGCCAGCGCGGCCTGCGCCTGCTCAAGGCTGGCTTTGGCCTGGGCGATTTCCTGCGGACGATTTCCCGCGCGATACTGGCGCAGCTTATCCTGCGCGGACTTCAGCGTCGCCTGGGCCTGATCGCGCGAGGAGCGGGCGTTTTCCAGGTCGTTAGCGGAGATGGCGCTGCTTTTGCGCAGCCCCAGCTGGCGTTGGTAAAAGTTCTGCGCGTAGTCGTAAGCCGCCTGCGCCTGGTTGACCGCGGCGGCGGCCTGGGCAATCTCTTCCGAACGATACCCCGCCATCATCAGGTCGTACTGCGCCCGGGCGGTGGACACGTTGGCCTGCGCCTGTTGGAGGGCGTTTTCGTACGGCGCGCGATCCAGCTCGCCCAGGGTCTGCCCGGCTTTAATCGCATCGCCCTCGTCGACGCTGAGCGACGCCAGCCGCCCGCCCACGCGGAAGCTGAGGTTGACGGTACGAATATCCACGTTGCCATATAGCGTGAGCGTTTTCTGCTGGCTGCTCTGGTACCACCACCAGCCTCCGCCAAGGACAGCGGCCAGCAGGAGAAGCAGCACAACGATGATGAGCGGTTTTTTCATGACTCCAGACTCCTTTGCGATAATCCTTCCAGAACGAAATCAATATGGCAGGTGATAACCTCAATAATTTGTGCGGTTTTGTCCCGATCGAACTCGGCCCAGCCCGCGCGGCGCAGCACCGTTTCCCGCCCAAGGCGAAAAGCGAGCACTTCGCCCAGCAGCGCGTGGGTGTGAAGCACCATTTGCGTGCTGTCGGCGTTAAGGCCGGTATAGGCGGCGATTAAACGGGTCAGGTAGCAGTGTAGTGGAGCAATCACCTGATCGTGGATGAGCCGGTAGGCCGGCGTCGGCGACAACTGCTCGCGGGAGATGAATTTGCTCAAATTGACGGTGTCGTCCTGGGTCAGCAGCAGGATCATGTTCTGGCAGGCGCCAAGTATCAGGCTGCGCATCGCAGTTTTATCCGGCACAGGCTCAGTGAACAGCGCTTCCGCCGCCTGTGCGTGGGGGCGGAAATTGTGTTCGATAAAATCAGCGATCCACTGGGCGCAGGCGAGGTAGAGATCGTCTTTGGAACCAAAATAGTAGGTAATGGCGGCGATATTTTGCCCGGCCTGAGCGGCGATATCGCGGGTCGTGGCGTGCAGGCCGTATTCGCCAAACTGGGCGATTGCGGCGGCGATAAGCTGGCTTTTCGCCTGCTCGCCCTTGCTGGTAATGGGAGTTGTCGTCATCACGCTGGAAAAGTTAATCAATCGATTGATTAACTCTAGGCGCAGGTTTGCGGTTTGTCCACCGTTTGCTGCTAGATATGAAATCCTTCGTGGCTTAGCTCCTCGGCAACCCAGTTAAAGAAGATCTTCACTTTCTCTTTTTGCTCATTCGGGTGCGGTAAAACGAAGTGATGGGCATTAACCGGCATACTGACGTCGCGGCTAAAGACGGGTTCCAGGTGACGTTGACGAACGCTCTGCCCGGCCAGCAAATTACTCTCAAGAATAATCCCCATCCCCATGCGCGCGGCCTCGATACTCATATAGGAGCGGTCAAAATTAAAAATAAAGTTTTTATTCCAGCCGCGAACTTTATGCCAGGACAGCCAGTTGCTCCAGCCGATCAGCGTGCTATCGGAATGAATAAGATCGCAGGCTAACAAATCTTCAATGGACTGAACGTCGCGTCCGGCTAAATAAGTCGATGAGGTGAAGGGGAGCATGCGTTCGTTTTTTATGGTCTTGACCACCAGGGTTGGCCACTGTGAGAGCCCGTGGCGAATATCAATATCGATATTATCGCGGGAGAACTGAATGCTTTCATAAGAACAGGTCAGGCTAATTTTAAGCTCCGGCCAGGCCTGGCGAAACTTATGAAGTCGGGGCATCAACCACAATAAGCCAAAGCTCGGCGCTGAATGAATCCGTAAATAATCCTGGTGGATATCATTAATCACCTGGTTAGTGGCCTGGCCAATAATATTTAAGGCTCCGGAAACTTCTTTAAGATATTTTTCACCAATGGTGGTTAAGACCATTCCTTTACTGCTGCGGGAAAATATCTTCTTTCCCAGATACTGTTCCAGGCTGGCTATCTGATGACTGACTGCGGAAGCTGTAATATTGAGATTCTCCGCTGCCAGGTTCAGGCTGCCGGTATCGGCCACTTCAATAAATGCCTGAATATTGCGTAAGGATGGCATCGGCAAGCTTTTATTTGGCAGCGGCTGGTTCATGATTTCCTCCGGTGAGTGGAATAATGCAGGGTGATTTGTTTACTCAAAAAACAGTACATCCAGCGGTTATCCCAGAAAATGAGGGTCAGGATAGCATAGCCGGGAAATAAGATATGGCGTAATCCGTGATGAACTTAACAGTTTTAAATATGAAGCTCTCGGAAAAATAATTGACAGGAATTTGAATGCAGTCACGAAGCAAATTTTTCTCACGCGTAATTGAGCTTTTTTGAATACCCTTTCTTTTTGGGATTGTTATATTGCAACCACAGGCCTGATAACAGGGCGCGATGCGGTAAGGTTCGCGACAAAAAGCATAAAAAATACAGAGGATACCCTATGTCACGTATAGATACTGTGGTCTGTACTGACGCCAGGAAAACAAAATATCGTTTTGTGGTTTTGACGATGATTTTCCTGGTGTATGCCATAAATTACGCCGACAGAACGAATATCGGCGCGGTATTGCCGTTCATTATTGATGAGTTTCATATCAACAACTTTGAAGCCGGGGCCATCGCCAGCATGTTTTTCCTGGGCTATGCGGTCAGCCAGATCCCGGCCGGCTTTTTCATTGCCAAACGCGGCACGCGAGGGCTGGTCGCGCTGTCGATTTTCGGTTTTTCTGCTTTTACCTGGCTAATGGGCACCGCGAGCTCGGTGTTTGGCCTGAAGATGGTGCGGCTGGGGCTGGGGCTTAGCGAAGGGCCATGTCCGGTAGGCCTGGCTTCGACCATTAATAACTGGTTCCCGCCGAAAGAGAAAGCCACGGCAACGGGCGTCTACATCGCCGCCACCATGTTTGCGCCGATCATCGTACCGCCGCTGGCGGTATGGATCGCGGTAACCTGGGGCTGGCGATGGGTCTTTTTCTCCTTTGCGATACCGGGAATTGTGGCGGCGGTGGCGTGGTACCTGTTGGTTAAGTCAACACCCGCAGAGAGCGGATTTGTTTCGCAAAGCGAACTGGAAGAGATTAACGCCGGGCGTGAAAGCGATAAAAACGCCGTACGGCAAAATATATTAATTGCCGATCGCTTTATCTGGCTGGATAAATTTATTCGGGTGAAAAAGCTTACCCCTATTGATACGGCGAAAGGATTATTTACCTCGAAAAATATTCTTGGCGACTGTCTGGCTTATTTTATGATGGTTAGCGTGCTGTACGGATTATTAACGTGGATCCCGCTTTATTTGGTTAAAGAGCGCGGTTTTGATGTAATGAGCATGGGCTTCGTGGCAAGTATGCCGTGTATTGGCGGTTTTATAGGTGCGATTGGCGGTGGATGGATTTCGGATAAGGTATTAGGCCGGCGACGTAAACCGACAATGATGTTTACCGCGATTTCCACCGTGGTCATGATGCTCATTATGCTAAATATTCCCGCGAGCACCTGGGCGGTCTGTGTCGGATTATTCTTCGTCGGTTTATGTTTGAATATTGGCTGGCCGGCCTTTACCGCCTACGGTATGGCCGTTTCGGATAATAAAACCTATCCGATCGCCTCTTCTATTATCAATAGCGGCGGTAACCTCGGCGGATTTGTTGCCCCGATGGCTGCGGGCTTTTTACTCGATCAAACCGGCAGCTTTAATTCGGTATTCACCTATTTTGGTATCTGCGCCGCAATAGGTCTGGTGGTGATTCTCTTTCTCGATGAGCCACAATAACGGAAATATATCCTGTTAATTAATATGCGTCATATCATGGAGTGAAAATATGTTATTAAAAGATAAAGTCGCCATTATTACCGGCGCGGCCTCGGCACGCGGTTTGGGTTTTGCCACCGCCAAATTATTTGCTGAAAACGGCGCCAGCGTGGTCATTCTCGACCTCAATAGCGAAGCCAGCAAAGCGGCGGCCGCGGCCTTAGGCGAAGGCCATCTTGGCCTGGCGGCGAACGTTGCCGATGAAGTTCAGGTTCAGGCGGCGATGGAACAGATTCTGGCGAAATATGGCCGGGTCGATGTGCTGGTGAATAATGCCGGGATTACTCAGCCGCTGAAGCTGATGGATATTAAGCGCGCCAACTACGACGCGGTGCTGGACGTCAGCCTGCGCGGCACGCTGCTGATGTCGCAGGCGGTTATTCCGACGATGCGGGCGCAAAAATCGGGCAGCATCGTCTGTATCTCTTCGGTTTCCGCCCAGCGCGGCGGCGGTATCTTCGGCGGCCCGCACTACAGCGCGGCGAAAGCCGGGGTGCTCGGCCTGGCGCGGGCGATGGCGCGCGAGCTTGGTCCGGATAACGTCCGCGTTAACTGCATTACCCCGGGGCTGATTCAGACCGATATCACCGCCGGTAAGCTGACCGACGACATGACGGCCAATATCCTTGCCGGGATCCCGATGAACCGCCTTGGCGATGCGGTGGATATCGCGCGCGCCGCCCTGTTCCTCGGCAGCGATCTCTCTTCCTACTCGACCGGTATCACCCTGGACGTGAACGGCGGCATGTTAATCCACTAAGCGAGGCAAGCAGATGAAAATCACGGAATCACAAAAAGTTGCCGCGGCGGCGTGGCGTATCCGCCGCTATGCCCTGCAAATGGGCGAGGTTCAGGGACAGGGCTACATCGGCCAGGCGTTAGGCTATGCGGATGTGCTGGCCACCGCGTTCAGCCACGCGATGCGCTACCGCCCGGAAGAACCGGAGTGGGAAGGACGCGACCGCTTCCTGCTCTCGCACGGCCATTACGCCATCGCCTATTATGCGGCGCTGCTGGAAGCGGAAATTATCCCGCAAGAGGAGCTGGAGACCTACGGTTCCGACGACAGCCGTCTGCCGATGTCGGGTATGGCAACCTATACGCCGGGGATGGAGATGTCAGGCGGCTCGCTGGGACAGGGGCTCTCCATTGCCGTCGGGATGGCGCTCGGCCTGCGGCAGAAGCGCAGCGCATCCTGGGTTTATAACTCCATGTCTGATGGGGAGCTGGACGAAGGGTCGACCTGGGAAGCGGCGATGTCGGCGGCCCATTACGGCCTGACGAACCTGATAAATATCGTTGATGTGAACAAACAGCAGGCGGACGGCGATTCGCGCAAAATCCTCGGCTTTGAGCCGCTGCATGAAAAATGGTCCGCCTTCGGCTGGTACGTGCAGCGCGTGGACGGCAACGATCTGGCGGCGGTGATTACCGCCTTCGACAACGCGAAAAATCATGCGGGCAACCAGCCGCGGGTCATTTTATGCGACACGCTGATGGGCAAAGGGGTGCCGTTCCTGGAAACCCGCGATAAGAACCATTTTATCCGCGTCGATGCCGACGAATGGCAAAAGGCGATTGCGGTGCTGGACGCCAACAAACCGGAAGGAGTGCTGTAATGAGCCAGAGTAAACCACGTTTAAAGACGTCGGCGATGATCGCCTCTATTGCTGATGAAGGCCAGGCGACCGTTTCCGCCCCGTTTGGCGTCGCCCTATCGAAGCTGGCGGCGCAGCGCCCGGAAATCGTCGGGATGACCGCGGATCTGTCAAAGTATACCGATCTGCATATCTTCGCCCAGGCCTTCCCGGATCGCTTCTTCCAGATGGGGATGGCGGAGCAGCTGCTGATGGGGGCCGCCGGGGGAATGGCGAAGGAAGGATTTATTCCCTTCGCCACCACCTATGCCGCTTTTGCTACCCGCCGCGCCTATGATTTTATCCATCAGGTTATCGCCGAAGAGCATCTGAACGTGAAGATCTGCGCGGCGCTGCCGGGTCTGACCACCGGCTACGGGCCGAGCCATCAGGCAACGGAAGATCTGGCGATTATGCGCGGCATCCCCGGGATGGTCATCGTCGATCCCTGCGATGCGCTGGAGATAGAACAGGCGGTACCGGCGATTGCCGACCACAGCGGTCCGGTGTATATGCGTCTGCTGCGCGGTAAGGTGCCGCTGGTGCTCGATAAATATGATTATCAATTTGAGCTGGGCAAGGCGAAGCTGCTGGAGGACGGTAATGATGTGCTGATTATCTCTTCCGGGCTGATGACCATGCGCGCCCTGGAAGCGGTTGCAAAACTGCGGGCCGATAATATCAGCGCGGCGGTACTGCACGTACCCACCATCAAACCGCTCGATGAAAAAGCGATCGTTGCGCAGGCGTCGAGGCCCGGTCGTCTGGTGGTGACCGCGGAAAACCACACGTCGGTTGGCGGGTTAGGGGAGGCGGTTGCCGCGCTGCTGATGCGCAAAGGCGTGCGCTGCGAACTGGATACCGTCGGTTTGCCCGACGAATTCCTGCTGGCCGGGGCGCTTCCGACGCTGCACGACCGCTACGGCATTTCCACCGCGAAGATGGTCGAAAAAATTAAGTATCGCCTGCGTTAGTTGTTTTCGCCGCCGCGTTCTGCGGCGGCGCTTGTTTATCGCCAGGACCGGGAGCAGTGGTTTGTTAGCCAGAGGATTCTTTTCGGCAGATTTTATGCGGTTCATCACAAAATCTGCTAGACTGCGCAGCTTCATGGCATTGTGGTTTTTGCCATCTCTTTCGCAATAATCTCCCTGAAAACTACGCCTGTGACGGGCCGGGGCGGTTCGGAGTTGTTATGTCTTTTGATTCCCTTGGCCTGAATCCTGAAATCCTGCGCGCCGTCGCTGAGCAGGGCTACGTTGAGCCAACCCCTATTCAGCAGCAGGCCATCCCGGCGGTATTACAGGGTCGCGATCTGATGGCCAGCGCCCAGACCGGTACTGGTAAAACGGCGGGATTTACGCTGCCGCTGCTTCAGCACCTGGTCCAGAAAGAACCGCACGCTAAAGGCCGTCGTCCGGTGCGCGCGCTGATCCTGACCCCCACGCGCGAGCTGGCGGCGCAGATTGGCGAGAACGTGCGGGATTACAGCAAATACCTTAACGTTCGTTCGCTGGTGGTGTTCGGCGGCGTGAGCATTAACCCGCAGATGATGAAGCTGCGCAGCGGCGTCGATATCCTGGTGGCAACGCCCGGCCGCCTGCTGGATCTTGAACATCAGAACGCCGTGAGCCTGGACAAAGTTGAAGTGCTGGTGCTGGATGAAGCCGACCGTATGCTGGATATGGGCTTTATTCACGATATTCGCCGGGTACTGGCGAAGCTGCCGGCAAAGCGCCAGAACCTGCTGTTCTCCGCAACCTTCTCCGACGAGATTAAATCGCTGGCGGAAAAGCTGCTGCATAATCCGCTGGAAATTGAAGTCGCTCGCCGCAACACCGCTTCAGAACAGGTGAGCCAGCTGGTGCATTTTGTCGACAAAAAGCGCAAGCGCGAGCTGCTGTCGCAGATGATCGGCGAAGGCAACTGGCAGCAGGTGCTGGTCTTTACCCGCACCAAGCACGGCGCTAACCATCTGGCGGAGCAGCTTAATAAAGACGGCATCCGCAGCGCCGCCATTCACGGCAACAAGAGCCAGGGCGCGCGTACCCGCGCGTTGGCTGACTTTAAATCCGGCGGCATTCGCGTGCTGGTGGCGACCGATATCGCCGCGCGCGGTCTGGACATTGAAGAGCTGCCGCACGTGGTGAACTACGAGCTGCCAAACGTACCGGAAGACTATGTGCACCGTATTGGTCGTACCGGGCGCGCCGCGGCAACGGGTGAAGCGCTGTCGCTGGTCTGCGTGGATGAACATAAGCTGCTGCATGATATCGAACGCTTGCTGAAAAAAGAGATCCCGCGTATCGCCCTTGCGGGCTATGAGCCGGATCCGTCGATCAAAGCCGAGCCGATTCAGAACGGTCGTCAGCAGCAGCGCGGCGGCGGCGGCCGTGGTGGCCAAAGTCAGGGCCGCGGCGGCCAGGGACAAGGTCGCGGTCAGCAGTCCGCGCCGCGTCGTACCGATGGCGAAGCGCCGAAAGCGCGAACTCAGGACGGTAAACCTCCTCGCCGTCGTCGCCCGCGCAAACCCGCGGCGGCTGAGTAACCCTATCCCGTCACTCCTGCGGGCATAGCCGCGAACGCGCGGCCATGCCCCGGATGGGTTATCCGGGTAAGGCTCCTTGCCCGGCATGCTCTTCGCTCACGTTGAACCTCGAGCGAGATTCCAGTTTGCTCAGAAAGACATTCCTCCCGATGGCGAAAAAATGGCACAATAGTGGCTGTTTATACAGTATTCAGGTTTTCTCATGGCTTTGACCGCAGCGCTGAAAGCGCAAATCGCCGCCTGGTATAAGGCGCTTCAGGAACAAATTCCTGACTTTATTCCCCGTCCTCCGCAGCGGCAGATGATCGCCGATGTGGCGAAGACGCTTGCCGGGGAAGAGGGGCGGCATCTGGCGATAGAAGCCCCGACCGGCGTCGGTAAAACCTTGTCATATCTGATTCCCGGCATCGCCATTGCCCGTGAAGAACAAAAAACGCTGGTGGTCAGTACCGCCAACGTTGCTCTGCAGGACCAAATCTACAGCAAAGACCTGCCGCTGCTGCGCAAAATCATTCCCGACCTGCGATTTACCGCCGCCTTTGGCCGCGGGCGCTACGTCTGCCCGCGTAACCTGGCCGCCCTTGCCAGCACCGAACCGACGCAGCAGGATTTACTGGCCTTTCTTGATGACGAACTCACGCCCAATAACCAGGCGGAGCAGAAGCTGTGCGCGACGCTGAAAGCGGATCTCGATAGCTATAAATGGGACGGCCTGCGCGATCATACCGATAAAAACGTTGATGATTCATTATGGAGCCGCCTGAGCACCGACAAAGCCAGCTGTCTGAACCGCAACTGCCACTACTACCGCGAATGCCCCTTCTTCGTCGCCCGCCGGGAAATCCAGGAGGCCGAAGTGGTGGTGGCGAACCATGCGCTGGTGATGGCGGCCATGGAGAGCGAAGCGGTGCTGCCGGAGCCTAAGCATTTGCTGCTGGTGCTGGATGAAGGCCACCATCTTCCGGAGGTGGCCCGCGATGCGCTGGAAATGAGCGCGGAAATTACCGCCCCGTGGTACCGCCTGCAGCTGGATCTTTTTACGAAGCTGGTCGCGACCTGCATGGAGCAGTTTCGCCCTAAGACCACGCCGCCGCTGGCCAATCCCGAACGGCTGAATGGGCATTGCGAGGAGCTCTACGAACTCATCTCCTCCCTGAATAACATCCTCAACCTGTACATGCCGGCCGGGCAGGAGGCTGAGCACCGCTTCCCGATGGGAGAGCTACCGGCGGAAGTGATGGAAATCTGCCAGCGGCTGGCGAAGCTCACCGAGACGCTGCGCGGTCTGGCGGAGCTGTTCCTTAACGATCTGGGCGAAAAAACCGGCAGCCACGACGTGGTGCGTTTGCACCGGGTTCTGCTGCAGATGAACCGCGCGCTGGGGATGTTTGAGAGCCAAAGTAAACTCTGGCGGCTGGCATCGCTGGCGCAATCCTCCGGCGCGCCGGTGACCAAATGGGTTACCCGCGACCTGCGGGATGGCCAGATGCATATCTGGTTCCACTGCGTGGGGATCCGCGTCAGCGAACAGCTGGAGAGGCTGCTGTGGCGCAGCGTCCCGCATATCGTCGTCACCTCTGCGACGCTACGCTCGCTGAATAGCTTTTCGCGTTTGCAGGAGATGAGCGGGCTGAAAGAGGAGGCGGGAGACCGCTTTGTGGCGCTGGACTCGCCCTTCAACCACGTCGAACAGGGCAAAATCGTCATTCCGCAGATGCATTACGAACCGCTTATCGATAACGAAGAGCAGCATATCGCCGAGATGGCCGCCTATTTCCGGGAGCAGGTCGAGAGCAAAAAGCATCTCGGCATGCTGGTGCTGTTCGCCAGCGGAAGAGCGATGCAGCGCTTTCTCGAACACGTTACCGATCTGCGCCTGCTGCTGCTGGTTCAGGGCGATAAGCCTCGCTACCGGCTGGTCGAGCTGCATCGCAAACGCGTAGAAGGCGGCGAGCGCAGCGTACTGGTTGGGCTGCAATCCTTCGCGGAAGGGCTGGATTTAAAAGGCGAGTTGTTAAGCCAGGTGCATATTCATAAGATCGCGTTCCCGCCGATAGACAGCCCGGTGGTGATTACCGAAGGCGAATGGCTCAAAAGCCTCAACCGCTATCCGTTCGAAGTTCAGAGCCTGCCCAGCGCGTCATTCAACCTGATTCAGCAGGTTGGCCGCCTGATTCGTAGCCATAGCTGCTGGGGAGAGGTGGTGATTTATGACAAACGCCTGTTGACCAAAAACTACGGTAAGCGTTTATTGAATGCATTACCCGTATTTCCGATAGAGCAGCCAGCCGTCCCTGAGGTTATAGTAAAAACTAAAACAAAACAGACGCGTCGCAAACGGCGTTAGCGGTGCAGTGTCGATGATGTGAGAAGCTCAGAGGAGCCTGCAATGGACTACAGCAAAATCATTAAAGAAGTCGGGCGCGGCAAAAATCACGCCCGCGACCTGGACGTGGAGACGGCGCGCGCGCTCTACTCGCGGATGCTTAACGGCGAGGTGCCTGAGCTCGAACTCGGCGGCATTCTCATTGCCCTGCGCATCAAGGGCGAAGGTGAAGCGGAGATGAAGGGCTTCTATGAAGCGATGCAGAATCATACGATGAAGCTGACGCCGCCGATCGCTAAACCGATGCCGATAGTGATCCCCAGCTACAACGGCGCGCGCAAGCAGGCTAACCTGACGCCTCTGCTCGCCGTGCTTCTGCATAAGCTTGGCTTCCCGGTGATTGTTCACGGCGTGAGCCACGATCCCACCCGCGTGCTGACGGAAACGATTTTTGAACTGATGGGGATCCCGGCGACGCTTCAGGCGGGCCAGGCCCAGGCGCGGTTAGACAGCCATCAGCCGGTTTACGTGCCGGTCGGCGCATTGTGTCCGCCGCTGGAAAAACAGCTGGCGATGCGCTGGCGCATGGGGGTGCGTAACAGCGCCCACACGCTGGCCAAGCTGGCGACGCCGTTTGCTGAAGATGCGGCGCTGCGCCTGTCGAGCGTTTCGCATCCTGAATACGTTGGCCGGGTGGCGAAATTCTTTGCCGAGATCGGCGGCCGGGCGCTGCTGATGCACGGTACCGAAGGCGAAGTTTACGCCAATCCGCAGCGCTGTCCGCAGATCAGCCTGATTGACGCGGCCGGTACGCGGGTGGTTAACGAGCGTCAGGATGGCGCAGCGGAGCAGGCGCTCGTCCTGCCGGCGTCAAAAGATCCCGAAGTGACCGCGCGCTGGATTGAGCACTGTTCTGTAGGGAGCGAGCCGTTGCCGCAATCGCTGAAAATTCAGCTGGCCTGCTGTCTGGTGGCGACCGGCGTCGTCGCCTCTCTGGAGCAGGGGCTGGCGAAGGTGGCTGAGAGCTGGTAAGCGTATCGGCAGGCAAAAAAAAGCCCGTCCAGTGGCATGGACGGGCAAGGCAAGGGTATTAAAGGATCTTACAGGGTTAAAACAGTGGCATTACAGAGTGTTGCTACAGGAAATGCTGGCGATTATTTGTAGATAACCGCGGTACCGCTCAGTTTGTTGTTGCTGTTAGCGGAGGTAATGCTATAGCCGGTCGCGCCAGCGGCCTCTGCTTTTTCAGCCAGTTTGGCCTCCAGTCCATCCAGCGTCGTCGCGCCTTCAGCAGAAACCACACCGATTTTGTTCATGCTCTCTGCCTGAGCCGATGTGACCGGCTGAGCGGCGAACGCGCCGAAAGACAGAGCGGACAGGGCGATAGCAGCAGCAGCGTATTTGATGTTTTTCATAATTAATCTCTCGCAGGTTGTTCTGTATAGGGGACGATGTTCCGTCGATGTGATAAGTATCACGGTTTTTGGCGGGAGATAAAATCGAAGGAAATTAACAATCTCAATCTAATTTTTTGAATGATTATTAATTTATTGAATATTAATAAATTATTTTAGCCGATGGCGGCGAAACCGGTTGGGACGGCGTTCAGCGGGCTGGAAGGGCACATTTTGCCACTCCGTTTGCCAAAAATCGTGCGCGAAAAGTTAATGCGATATGCGGTAATGAACGGTAAATATCGGTCAGCGAAGCTGGCTATCTTTGGAACCTCTGCGATTATATCCCGAAAATGTATTGTTATGTAAATCTTTCTCCTGTTGGCATTTAACGCAGTATTTGACTCCCGCCACCGCCCGTCGGCGCGCCTCAGGAATCGGCTCTCCGCATTCTTCACAAAATTTGTTGCTTTCGCCCGATGACAGCTCATTTCGCGCCCGGGCTATCGCGTCGTTGATGGTGCTGTCGATCTGTTCCTGCACCGCGTCATCATTTGCCCAACCTGATGCCATAGTTCACCTCGCTATCTCTTCTCTCTTTAGTATAGAGAATATGGGGGTAAAAAATGACCAGACAAGGCTCAGATCTCTGACCATTCGCGCAGCAGGTTATGGTACAGATTAAGCAGAGACAGCACTTCGTCGCTTTCGCCGTGGCGGCTTTTTAATTTCTGAATATTGCCATCCAGTTCAAACAGCATACTGCGGCGTTTATCGTCACGGATCATTGACTGAATCCATAAGAACGAGGCGACGCGGACGCCTGAGGTCACCGGGGTGACGCAGTGCAGGCTGCTCGAAGGGTAGAGCACCAGGTCCCCGGCCGGGAGCTTAACCGCGTGCTGCCCGTAGGTGTCGTTGACGACCAGCTCACCGCCTGCGTAACTTTCCGGAGCGCTTAAAAACAGGGTGGCGGAAAGATCGGTGCGCATCCAGCCGCCCTGCGCCTGGCTGCGCACCGCGCCGTCGACGTGGAAACCGTAAGTTTCGCTCTGCTGGTAGCGGTTGAACAGCGGGCTGGAAATCGCCTTCGGCAGCGCGGCGGCAAAAAAAAGCGAACTGCGGTTCAGCGCCGCCAGCACGTTGCCCTGAAGCTCGGCGTAGAGGTTGCTGCGGGTGTCCACCTGCTGGTTATGTTTGACCTGAGCGCCCTGGTCGCCGGTCGTCACGCGCCCGTCAACCCATTCCGCCTGCTGAAGCTGAGCGGTAAAATCGTCCACTTCCTGAGGGGTGAGAACGGCGGGAATATGGTACATCATCGTTTTATCTCCTGAGAAAACGGGGCGTTGCCGCCCCGCCGTGGATCAGAAATGGATATTGGCGGTAAGCAGGAAGGTCCGCGGCTCGCCCGGGTGATAACGGTAGCCGCTCTTGTTAATCGAGGCGACGTAGTCGGTATCAAACAGGTTGTAGACGTTCAGCTGCAGGTCGAGATTGCGGTTAATGCGGTAACCGACTTTAGCATCGGCCACCCAGTAGCCTTCGGTATAAGAAGGCGTGCCGACCGCGCCGTCGCTGCCGCGATGCATGCTGCCGACGTATCGCGCGCCGGCGCCGACGGCGATCGCATCGGTGGCCTGGTACTGGCTCCAGAGGGTAAACGCGTGCTCTGGCGTATACGGCAGCGCGCTGGTGCCATCCTGGGCGGTGTTCGCGCCTTCACGAACGCTGGCATGCTGTTGGGTATAGCCGCCGATAACCTGCCAGTCAGGAGTGATGTTACCGGCCAGTGAAATCTCATAGCCTTCAACGCGTTTCTTACCATACTGCGAATAGCTGCCGTCGTCGTTCTGCTCGACTTCGTTTTCAATATCGGTGCGGAAGAGGGCGGCGGTCAGCAGCAGGCGTTTATCCATCAGCTCCCACTTGGTGCCGAGCTCGCTGGTTTTGGCCTTCTGCGGTTTAAAGTCGGTTCGGTTGGCGCTGTTGCCGGTGCCGCTTTGCGCGAGGGTAAAGTTGCTGCCTCCCGGCGGCTGCTGGGAAACGGCGTAGTTGACGTAGAGATTGCCGTTATCGGTCAGGTGGTACAGCGCGCCGGCCTTCCAGTTCACCAGGTTACCGCTGGTTGAGGTATCGACGGTGGTGAGCGGGGTATTTTTCGCGACCCCCGTCGGGCAGGCAATGGCGCCGCGTCCGGTACCGCCGCAAAGGCTGGCGCTATCATATTTGGTCTGGTAATTGTCCAGACGGATCCCGCCGTTAAGTTCGAAGTCCTGGGAAATTTGCAGGGTATCGAAAGCATAGACGCCGAAGGTATCCGTCTGCCCGTTAGCGTTGGCGCCGCTGCGGTTCAGGCCGCCGATGGAGATGTCGCTGTTCGGATGGTAAATATTCACCGCCGGAGGCGTGAGCGGATAGACCCCGTAGTTGGTCTGGGTTTCACGGGTGAATTCCACGCCGGTGCTGACGTCATGACCGATAGCGCCGGTGTAGAACGTCGACGTCAGGTTAGTCTGGTTGGTCAGGATCTTGTTGCTGATGTCTTTGGTATTCGCCAGGCGCGACCAGGTCCAGGTGCCCACATCGTCAGGGTTTGGCTGGGTAATGTTTGACGCTCCGCCCATCACCGCGGTCATCAGATAATCCTGCTTCACGCGAGACCAGCGGGTAGTGTTGCGGATCGTCGTCGTGTCGCTCAGGTCGTGCTCGAAACGCATCGTCACGGTATCAGTCGTGGAATCATCGTAGTCGGAATCGGTGCCGTAGAAGTTGCTGGTGGCGACCTTGCCGGAGTGATTCAGCGCTGAGGTGGCGGCGTTGGGAGCGGAATAGCCCGGCAGCCCGATGGTAGGAATGCCGCCGTCGGGGGTGTTGTGCTGGGTCACGTGCAGATAGTTAAGGTACAGACGGTTCTCGGTGCCGAGACCAAATGCCGCCGATGGTGCGACGCCGTAACGCTCGTTTTTCACCTTGTCCCGGCCCGCGTCGTGGGTTTTCTCGCCCATCAGATTCAGACGCACCGCGCTGGTTTCGCCAATGGCCTGGTTAATATCCAGCGTGCCGCGTCGGAACCAGGCGCTGCCAGCGCTGGCGGAGGCGTCGATACCGGAATCGAGGCGCGGCTGTTTGCTGATCATATTGATCGAGCCGGTCGGCGCACTGCGCCCATAGTCGGAGCCTGACGGCCCCTTGATGACTTCGACCTGTTCGGTATTAAACGTATCGCGGCTGACGCTGCCAATATCGCGGATACCGTCGACGTAAATGCTGTTGGAGGTGTCCGCACCGCGCATGTAAATGGCGTCGCCGGTGGTCGAGTTGCCGTTTTCGCCAGCAAAGAAAGCGCCGACGCCGGGGACGTTTTTCAGCGCGTCGGTAAGGTTAGTGACCCCCTGATCCTTCATCACCTGCTCAGAAACCACGGTAACCGTTCGCGTGGTGTCGGCGATCGGCCGTGAAAATTTTGGATCGGCGGAGCGGGTCGGCGCGTAAAGCGATGGCGTCTGCGCTTCGACCACCAGCGTTTCGCCGCTAGTATTTTCAGTGCTATCCGCTGCAAGTAGCTGGCCGGACGGAGAAAGACTCAGGCATAAGCCAGTGAAGAGCGTGAGCGAGTTAAAACTGCTGAACGGCAAATTGTTATTTTTTTCCATTTCAATAAGTGACTTATCGTTTTAATTAGGCCATAACGACCGCAGACGAAGCGTTGCTTCGCCCCGACCACTGCAGGTGATTTCTATACAAAGTAATGAGTTTGATAATGATTGTGATAATCATTATCAAAAACGAACGAATTTTTATCACTCATTTATAAAAAAATAAATACATTTATTTACATTGACCGCAATTTTTCTACATAAAGCGCACGGGGAGGGGGAGCTTAAGGCGGGGATACGGAAATCAGCAGCCCGGCCTGGGCAACGGAGATATTGCCGGCCGGGAAGTACGCTTAGCGGGCGTCCGGACGAATAAGATCAAAACGCAGGCTTTCATCAATGCCGTAATAGGCGCTTGGCCCTCCGGCGCGCAGGATTGGTTGGGCCTTGGCGGTCTGGTAAATTCCCTCATCCAGCAGCGATTCATCGATATGCACCGCGACCACTTCGCCCAGCACCAGCCAGGTGTCAACCGCTTGCCCTTCGGCGGTGGTTAACTGGATGCATTGTGAGAGGCGACACTCGAAGTTTACCGGGCTTTCGGCGACCCGCGGCGCGCTGACGATGCGGCTGGGAGCGGCAGTCAGCCCGGCGCGGATGAATTCATCTTCGTTATGGGGAAGGGTGGCCGAGGTTTCGTTCATCGCGACCGCCAGAGGGCGGGTGGCCAGGTTCCAGACGAACTCTTTCGTCTCAGCGATATTCTGCACGCTATCTTTCCAACCGCTGCTGGCAAAACCAATAATGGGTGGCCGATAGTTAAAGCAGTTGAAAAAACTGTAGGGGGCGAGGTTACGCTGGCCGCTGTTATCAACGGAAGCTATCCAGCCGATGGGCCGCGGCCCGATAATAGCGTTCAGCGGGTCGTGAGGCAGCCCGTGTCCGTGCGAAGGTTGGTAGAAGTACATACGATACCCGTGACAAAAAAAGAGATATCCAGACTCACTTATTTACCGCGCCGCCGTCAACGGGTATCTTACGCGGCTGTTCAAAGGAGATTGCCATGAAAGCCCAGAAACCGGGGTTACACCCGCGTAACCGTCACCAACAACGCTACGACCTGCCCGCGCTGTGCCAGGCCCACCCTGAGCTACAGGGCTTTATCACCCTTAACCCGGTGGGTGAGCAGACCATCGACTTCGCTAACCCGCTGGCGGTGAAGGCTCTGAATAAAGCGCTGCTGGCGCACTTCTACGCGGTGAAACACTGGGATATACCCGACGGCTTTCTCTGCCCGCCGGTGCCGGGCAGGGCGGACTACCTCCATCATCTCGCCGATCTGCTGGCGCTGGATAGCGGGACCATCCCGGCCAACGCCAGCATTCTCGATATTGGCGTTGGCGCAAACTGCATCTATCCGCTGATCGGCGTGCATGAGTACGGCTGGCGCTTCACCGGCAGCGAAGTGAACGCCGACGCCTTCGCCAGCGCCCAGGCTATCGTCAACGGCAATCCCGGCCTTACTCGCCAGATCCGCCTGCGTCGTCAAAAAGACGCCAAAGCGATTCTGACCGGCATTATTCATAAAAATGAGACCTACGACGCAACCCTGTGCAACCCGCCGTTCCATGATTCCGCCGCCAGCGCGCAGGCGGGCGGTGAGCGTAAGCGTCGCAACCTGGGGCTGGGCGAAGAGAGCGTGCTGAACTTTGGCGGCCAGCAGCAGGAGCTGTGGTGCGAAGGGGGCGAGGTCGCGTTTATTACGCAGATGATTCAGGAGAGCCAGCAGTTTGGCCGTCAGGTGAAGTGGTTTACCTCGCTGGTGTCTCGCGGCGACAACCTGCCGCCGCTCTACCGCGCGCTGACCGACGTCGGCGCGGTGAAAGTGGTGAAAAAAGAGATGGCCCAGGGGAATAAGCAAAGCCGCTTTATCGCCTGGACCTTTATGGACGAAGCCAAACGTCGCCGCGCTTTATAACGTCGGCTCGGCGGGAGCCGGCGGTCCCGCCGGCGCTGGCATCGGCAGAACCTGGTAAGTTTGTACCGGCGCCCGCACGCCCGCGAGGTCAAAGTGTCGTTTTACCTGAGTATCAAGAGCGAAGCGGACCGTCCACTGCTTCAGCGGCAGAGTAGTAAAGGTGACGCGCAGGGTGAAGGCGGTGTTGCTTAAGCCCACCAGCCCGGCGAAGGAGGGCTCGCCAATGATCAGCCCGCGAATCTCTTCCTGCGCCATCACTTCCGCGACCGCGTCTTTCAGCGCCTGGTTGGCCTTATCCAGATCTTCTTGCCGGTCAACATCATAGTTGGCCACCACCGAGCCGATCCCGCGCACGAAGTTGGCGAAGGTGGTTATCGAAGACCACGGAATAATATGATAGGCGCCGGTATCCTGGCGTACGCCGACGGAACGAATCGACATACGTTCTACCGTCCCGGTTAACGGCCCGATGGTCACCAGATCGCCGGTATTCATGCCGTTCTCAAACTGGATGAAAATCCCGGTAATAATATCTTTAACCAGGGTTTGCGCGCCGAACGAAATCGCGAGGCCCAGCGCGCCGGCGCCGGCCAGCAGCGGGGCGATATTCACACCCACTTCCGAAAGCAGGATCATGATAGTAATGGTGCTAATGACGACCGCCAGCGCGTTGCGAAACAGCGTCAGCAGCGTTCGGGCGCGGGCGCTGGGCAGCGGGCGGCCGTGAATATCCGATGCCAGACGGTTCTCAATCAGGCTGGCGAGCAGCGTCCAGCCAATCGCCGAGAAGAACAGGATCAGCGCGATGCGAATCAGCACATCCACCGCTTTTTGCCCGCTACCGTTATGCATCCACTGCCAAAAATCGAACAGGCCCCACGCGCTGAGCAGCAGCATAATCGCCACGCAAACCGTTAATATCCGCGCCGCTTTCAGCGAGGCGGAGATCCAGCCGTTAAGCCGTTTTTGCAGTTCAGGATAGTTGCGCTGGGTTTCCGGCGACAGGGTGATGGTTTTCGCAATCCAGCGCGACAGAATACCGGAGACCAGCGCGGCGGCACCGATGATGGCCAGGCTGCGCAGCGTCGCGCCCATCATAAATTTCAGGCTGTTGCCGGGGTCGAACAGCGAGAAGAAAAACAGCACGATAAAGTAAGCGCAGGCCAGCCAGTGCCAGATCAGCGCAAAGGCGCGGATAAACAGGCTAAAGAAGGCCAGCGAGCGGTCGGCGAGATGGATGAGTCCTTGAGTAATCAATTTCTTATTGTGAAATATCAGATACAGCGCCCAGAGCGTAATGCACAGCATAATCACCACGTTGGCCAACGCGCCAAACTGGACGTTGACCTGGTTGGAGATAATCGGCACCGCGACGATGAGCCCGTAGCCAATCAGGCTGCTCAGCGCGCTCAGGCGCAGGTTCCAGTATTTCGCCGCGTCATCGCTGAGGTTGAACGGGCGTAGCTCCGGGATGCGGGGGCAGAAAATAAGCCGCAGAATGGCCTTGAAAAATTCAATCAGCGCGAAGGCGTTGAGAAACAGGCTTTGCTGGAAGGCGATGGTGGGATTATTACCGTTCAGGCGGTCGCTTAAAAGCTGGCCCACGAAGAGGGTGAGCGCCAGCAGAAGCAGGTCGAAAATAAACGCGCCGGCGATCGTTGCAGGTAGCTGAAGCCAGTTGCTGCGGTCGCGGTTTTTATGCCGTCCCCAGTGACCCATCTTGCGATACAGCGGCAGGGCCGCCAGGCGTACCAGCCACCAGAACGCAAACACCAGACCTGCCAGCAGCAGGAAATGCCAGGCGGCGTTGATGAAAGTCTGAGAATTAAACGCTTTGTGCGGAGAGCCGGTGATGTTGCGCCACAGCTGGGAGAAGCGCGAAGAGAGCTGTTCGCCGTATTCGCGGCTGATGTGGGTGACGTTCTCCAGCACCGTGGTCTCGTCTTTTATTTCCGGCGGCGTCAGCGTCGGCGTACTGTCCGGCGGCGGCGTGGCGGCGGCTTTCCGCAGCTGCTCGATAAGCTCCTGACGGGCGTCGGCGTTTTCAAGCACGTCGGCCAGCGCGCCGTAGGCCGCTTTCTTCTGCGCCACATCGGGTTCACTGCTGCTGGACGAGTCCGCTGTGGTTGCCGGAACGCCGGGCAGCGTCGCGGCCCAGAGCGGAGCGGTGAAGAATAGGGCAAGCAGTAACAAAATCCGCGGCACAGGCACCTCCATTGCATCTCAAACCAATAAGTATAGAAGACGCGATTCGGAGAGTGGGGTTGGGATGATTCTGGAAAGCGGCTCTCCCGCGAAGGGAGAGCCGGAGGCATCAGGCTACGTGCTGCAAAAACTCGCGCAGGCGCGGGCTGGGCGGGTTATTCACCAGCATCTGCGGATCGCCATCTTCCGCAATGCGCCCTTTATCGATAAAGATCAGGCGCGACGCCACTTTCTCGGCGAAGCCGATTTCATGGGTAACGATAACCATGGTCATGCCTTCTTCGGCCAGATCCTGCATCACTTTCAGCACTTCATGACGCAGTTCAGGGTCAAGCGCGGAAGTGGGCTCATCAAACAGCATCATTTTGGGTTTCACCGCCAGCGCCCGGGCAATGGCCACGCGCTGCTGCTGCCCGCCTGAAAGCTCAGAAGGGTAGTGGTGCGCGCGTTCCGCGAGGCCGACTTTCTCCAGCAGGTCTTTCGCCAGTTTTTCCGCCGCCGCTTTATTGGCGCCGCGCACGCGCAGCGGGCCAAACATCACGTTTTCCAGCGCCGTCAGGTGCGGGAACAGATAAAACTGCTGGAACACCATCCCGGCTTCCTGGCGAATCAGGCGCTCGTCAACCTTCGGGTCATTAACCTTCAGGCCGTCGACGATCAGATCGCCGCTGGTAATCTCTTCAAGTTTATTAATACAGCGCAGCAGGGTCGATTTACCGGAACCGGACGGCCCGATAATCACCACGACTTCGCCCTGGTTGATCTTCAGATCGATATCATGCAGCACCTTGGTTGGGCCAAAGTGCTTGGAAACGTTTTTAAATTCAATCACAGGATTTTCATCCTTCTTTCAAGACGACGCAGAACAAAGCTCAGCACCAGGGTGATGATCAGGTAGATAACCGCAACGGCGCTCCAGATTTCCAGCGCGCGGAAGTTACCGGCAATAATTTCCTGGCCCTGGCGGGTCAGTTCGGCCACGCCGATGACGATAAACAGCGAAGTATCTTTGATGCTGATAATCCACTGGTTGCCCAGCGGTGGCAGCATACGGCGCAGCGCCAGTGGCAGGATCACGTAGCGAATGGTTTCCCGACGAGAGAGGCCCAGCGCGAGGCCGGCTTCGCGAAAGCCTTTATGGATCGACAGCACCGCGCCGCGGGTGATTTCCGCAATATAGGCGCCGGAGTTGATCATAATGGTGACCACCGCCGCGGAGAACGGGTCGATACGTAAATCGCTAAACGCCATGGGTAGAGCGAAGTAGATGAACATCACCTGCACCACAATCGGGGTGCCGCGGATGATTTCGATAAAGACCAGCGCGATGTGGTTGGCAATCCAGCCGCCGAAACAGCGGGCGAAACCGGCCACCAGACCGATTATCAGACCGCCGACCAGGCCGAGGACCGAAATCCACAACGTCATTTTGGCGCCTTCCAGCAAAATAGGAATGGCGGGCCAGATGGCACTCCAGTCAAACTGCATAATGTGTTCCTGTTACCGTCTCGAAAACAGAGGAAAACCCTCTGAGAAAACTATTCAGGCCTGCTGAGGGGGTAGCCCGGAGCGCTCCAGGTCTACCAGACCACCGCAGGCCTGGAAGAGAGCATCGCTAATTATTATTTGGGTTCAGTACCGAACCATTTTTTATAAATTTCGTTGTAGGTGCCGTTCTCACGCAGCGTTTTCAGCGCGCCGTTCACTTTTTCGCGCAGCTCGTCGCTGCCTTTCGGGAAGGCGATACCGTAGTTTTGCGCTTCCAGCGAGTCGCCTACCGCTTTGAACTTGCCGTTGCCCGCCGTTTTGATGAAGTAAAGGATGTTTGGCGTATCGTGCAGAACCGCATCGGCACGACCGGTGCCCAGTTCCATATAGGCGTTATCGATGTTCGGGAACTGGCGCAGATCTTTGGTTTTGATATTCGCTTTTGCGTAATCAACGGAACCGGTGCCGCCTTTCACGGCAACCACTTTACCGTTCAGATCTTTGACATCCTTAATATCGTTGTTATTGGCGTTGACCATGACCAGCAGGCCGCTTTTGTAGTAGCCGTCTGAGAAGTCGATGGCTTTTTTACGCTCGTCGGTGATGGTGATCCCCGCCAGCGCAAGGTCGATGTTTTTGGTTTGCAGCGCCGGAATAATGCCGCTGAAGTCCATTGGCTTCAGGGTGTAATCGAGCTTCAGCTCTTTTGCAATCGCTGCCCACAGGTCAACGTCGAAACCAACATACTTATCGCCCTGCTTAAATTCGAACGGAACAAACGCCGTATCGGTCGCGACAACCAGTTTTTTATCAGCGGCGTGAGAAGAAACCGCAAAAGCCAGGGTCAGTGCAGCCAGTGAAACTTTAAATACAGACTTCATAGCATTTCCTTTTTTATCCACGGGACGATCCCCTGCGAGAACAAGTTGCCTTATGAAAATATCATGCCAGTTTTACAACCTGTTGTTTTATAACAATCAGGATGAATCCTGTTGCACAATGTTGATAACGGACAACGTTAAATGCACCATTATGGGGCGTTATTTTGGTGCATCATAAGAGCATCGCATAACACGAGCATTTTTAGCGCAAACCCTGATGTTAAAACAATCTCGGCGTAACGATTGTGTGAGGTGATTATTACAATTGATTTACTTTTGCACGTATTTTGAACATTCTCATGCACTGAGGTGGTGCGTGGCGGGGGGAAGGAAGTAAATAAAAAAAGCCGCCAGCGTGGCTGACGGCAGTTAGCGTTACTCGATATTGGCTTCGATGAACCACAGGAATTTATCCAGGTCGCGGGAAGCGGCGGTGAAGATATCAGCGGTGTCTTCATCTTTGGCTTCATCGATGGCTTTACGCACATCGTTGGCGACGATGGCATAGCGGTCGGCCAGCTCTTTCAGATGGTCCTGGACGCTATGGATATCCAGCGGGTAGCTTTTCAGCGGGCTTTTGCTGTTGATGACCTGAGTGGTACCCAGCGCTACGCCACCAAGCTGTACGGCACGTTCTGCCATCGTATCAAGGTGGTCGACGAGCGCAGTGCGGAAGCCGTCCAGCATCTCATGAACGGCAATAAAGTTTGCACCGCGCATATTCCAGTGAGCCTGTTTGGTAATCAAAGACAGGTCAATGAACTGGATCACCTGGCGATTCAGCAGCTCAACGGTCGCCTTCTTAGCGCTATCAGCGACGTCGTTACGGGTATAGAGCAGATTCGTTGCTTTAGTTTTAACCAGTTTTGCGGTACTCATAGTGTCATATCCTCTTGATATATGTACTCGTCATACTTCAAATTCGAATTATTCGGAGCGTCTCATCCCAATAACTTGCGGAATTAAGTATAGCAACGGATCTGAGCTTTGCAGCGGCGGTAGTCTCTATCGGTCTGATAGTGCAGGGCTGTTAGTCGGGTGAAATGCTTTATAAATCAAAGGGGGTTGATTGGTTTTTCCGCCAATCAGCCCTTTTTTAGTTAGTTGATGTCGACCTTCTGGATTTTGGTTTCCCGACGCATTGTCAGCGTAGAGCCCATTGACGCCAGGATAATCGCCCCCAGCGCCAGCGTTTGGGTCGCGGTTAGCGTTTCGCCAAGAAACACCATCCCGGAAAGCGCGGCGAGAGCCGGCTCCATGCTCATCAGGGTGCCGAACGTCTTGCTCGGCATACGGGTCAGGGCCACCATCTCCAGAGAGTAGGGCAGCGCGGTAGATAAAATGGCGATCCCGAGCCCCGGCAGCAGCAGCCCCCACTGAAATAGCGTATCGCTGGCCTGAATCATCCCCATCGGTACGAAGACCACCGCGGCGATCAGCGACCCCATGGCAACCGTTGCCGGGCCGTGCTCTTCCCCGGCGCGCTGGCCGGTCAGAATGTAAACCGCCCAGCAGGCGCCCGCGCCGAGCGCCAGCAGCGCGCCAACGGGATCGATCTGCGCCACGCTTTGCCCCAGCGGCAGCAGGAACCATAGCCCGAGCACCGCCAGCGCCACCCAGACGAAGTCGAGGGGGCGGCGGGATCCAAATAGCGCTACCGCCAGCGGCCCGGTAAACTCCAGCGCGACGGCGACGCCGAGCGGAATGCGTTGAATCGATAAATAGAACAGGTAGTTCATCGCGCCAAGCGACAGGCCATACAGCAGCAGCGGCAGACGCTGCTCCGGGGCAAAGCGCAGGCGCCAGGGTTTGAAGATGACCACCAGGATTAAGGTACCGAGCGCCAGGCGCAGGGCGGTAACGCCTGGGGCGCCGACCAGCGGGAAGAGTGATTTGGCCAACGAGGCGCCGCTCTGAATGGAAATCATGGCGATTAAAATAACCAGTATCGGCAACCATGCCGGTACCTTACGAGACGAGCCGGGCATCCTTTCTCCTGTCAATTTTGTCAAATGCGGTAAAGGTTCCAGTGTAATTGAATTACCCCGCGCCGGTTGAGCTAATGTTGAAAAAAAGGGTCTTAAAAGCAGTACAATAGGGCGGGTCTGAAGATAATTTCACCACCAGATTAGGAATAATCTGGATACACGTCTGGCGCTTTATGAGCCTTAATAGGAGTATATTTGTAAAAAAGGTTTGTTTTCCAGTTTGTTATAGAAACGTAGAAACCTTTAGTTACATGAAAAAGTACGTTAGACAATGTAAAGTGAAAAGAGTTTCCCAAAAGTTTTTGTTATATTTAAGGCTTAGGACTTATTAGAAACACATTTGAGGTGGTTATGAATAAAATTGCACGTTTTTCAGCACTGGCCGTTGTTCTGGCTGCATCCGTAGGTACCACTGCTTTCGCTGCGACTTCTACCGTTACCGGTGGCTACGCGCAGAGCGACATGCAGGGTGAAGCGAACAAAGCTGGCGGTTTCAACCTGAAGTACCGCTACGAGCAAGACAACAACCCGCTGGGTGTTATCGGTTCTTTCACCTACACCGAAAAAGATCGTTCTGAATCTGGCGTTTACAAAAAAGGCCAGTACTACGGCATCACCGCAGGTCCGGCTTACCGTCTGAACGACTGGGCTAGCATCTACGGCGTAGTGGGTGTTGGTTACGGTAAATTCCAGGACAACAGCTACCCGAACAAATCTGATATGAGCGACTACGGTTTCTCTTACGGCGCTGGTCTGCAGTTCAACCCGATCGAAAACGTTGCCCTGGACTTCTCCTACGAGCAGTCTCGCATTCGTAACGTTGACGTTGGCACCTGGATTGCTGGCGTAGGTTACCGCTTCTAATCACTTCGGTGATATAAAAAATCCGCCTCGAGGGGCGGATTTTTTTTGCCTGCTGTTTACGCGTCTGAGTTAATTGATAGTGAACGCGTCGGTACCCAGATGGGTATAGTCCACTTTCTTCAGCTGGAAGTTGGTGATGTAGGTTGGGCCAGCCTTTTGTTCAGAGATGAAACGATAGCGCGGGGCAATCTCCTGAGCGCTGATCCCGGTCCACTGGGAAAAGAAGCTCAGGAAGTCGTTGGCGGAGCGCCGCGCTTTAATGACCTTATGCGCTTTATCATCGCTGGAGATCACCATAAACGGTACCTGGAAATTCTGCTGATACTTATCGTCGTGCGCCAGATACTGCACCTCTTTCCCGCGCTCTTTAAATGCCAGACCGTGATCGGAAAAATAGGTCATCGAGAAGGTTTCGCCAGAGTTTTGTAGCTGAGTATAAAGATTGCTCAGCAGCGTGTCGGTTTGCGTCATGGTGTAGAGATAGCAGGAGGTCTCTTTCGACTGAACAAAAACCGTGTATTTCCCTTTGGTGCGATCGCAGGCCTGCGGATGTGAGCCCATTAAATGCAGGACGATCAGCTGCGGCTGGGTACGGCGGGTGGCCAGCACCTGCGCGGTCAGCGTTAAGAGCTGCTCATCCTGGGTATTTTTATTGGCCTCGAAATCACCATTCTTGAGGAACTGAACCTCATCCGCGCGTTTGGCGATGCTGGCAATCGCCGTATCGTATTCGCCAATTTGCCCCTGATTCGAGAACCACCAGGTCTGAAAACCGGCGCGGTTGGCGAGGGTCACAAAGTTATCCTGAAACTGCGGCTTATCGTCGACCACCCGGTTGAGGGTTAAACCGAGCGACTTCTGCGTTGAGCCGCTGGCGGCAACGTAGTCATTGAACAGATAGCCTTTTACCGAACTGGCGAACGGGGTGTTGTCCCAGTGGCCGCCAAAGGCGCCGAGCGCATCGCGACGGGCGCTCTCGCCAATCACCACCACATACAGATGATACTTCGGCTTTACCGCCAGTACGTGCCAGCTGTCTTTCATATTGGCGAGCTGCGCCATTCGCGCCTGCTCATCCAGCACTTCATTATTATTCACCACCACATCTTTAACGAAGCGGACGGCGGGATAGCCGGTATCGATAACCTTAAAGACGCCGCCCCAGGCGAGGTTTTGCACCGGCTGGAGAAAGAAAATCGCGGTGCAGAACAGCAGCCCCAGCGTATCCATTTTCCCCCAGCGCGCCGACGTTTCCGGCTTGCGGCGTACGGCAATGACGCCGAGCGCAAAGATAAACACGGCCAGCAGATAGTTGTACCACGGGAAAATGGTCAGGATCTCGGTGGACTCTTCGAGGTTGGTGGCATGCAGCGCCAGCAGCGTATTGAAGTTAGGCGCGCCGTAGGCCTGGCCAAAAGGGTAGTACATGGCCGCCAGCAGCGAATAAACGCCGACCACCACTTTTTGCGCGCGCGGAAAGCTGCGCCACAGAAGATGCAGCACGCAGGTAAAAGCAACGGTATAGAGCAGGCTAAAGTCGTAGCCCAGCGCCAGGTTAATAAACAGCGATTGTAAAAAATAGAATCCTGTCCATGGGTTCAGTACCAGTCCGCGGGCGACCAGCGTTTCTTTCAGCGTGACATTCATAGTAAACAATCAAAAAAGAGCCATGTGCGTCCCCTGGCATCAAGGGGTAAAACCTGCTGGACAGTGCGTGAAGAGGGTCTCTGCGAGCCGCAGTAGTGGCAGGGCTGACAAAAGATAGGGCTTGCAAATGTTAAGGTCAACTATCCATAACGGATTGTTTTGGGAGAAAGCTTACAAAACTTGAAAAAAGTTGCTGAAGCGCTGAGTAATCAGCCAGTATGGCAGGGAAATATGACAGAAAAATGAAGCGGCGTACCGCGACGCCGCGCTAGTTGTTGGGTTTATCCTGTGGGGGTTTGCCGTTGATCAGATCGCACAGCATACCGACAAGCATTAACCGAACTTTAAAAGGAGAATGGGTAAACACGTTTAAGCACCTCTTGAATTCATTCATAACGACCTCCTGTAACTTCGTCCTTCGCTCCCTGAAGGATGTGTGTATTACGTACAGATATAGCACAGGCTATCTTTTATAGCTATGGCTAAAACGTTAATTTTTTGTTCTCCGTGCGCGATCCATTACAATGGGGATCCTTTTATATGATGCTTGATGCGTCACAGGAATGAGGAAGCACAATGAACCGTCGCGCAGGTAAGCCAATAACAAAAAAAGTGACGCAGCTAGTGAATGTCGAGGAGCACGTTGAGGGGTTTCGTCAGGTGCGCGAGGCGCATCGTCGGGAGCTGATTGATGACTACGTGGAGCTGATCTCCGATCTAATTATGGAAGTGGGAGAAGCCCGTCAGGTGGACATGGCCGCGCGTCTTGGGGTGTCGCAGCCAACGGTTGCGAAAATGTTAAAAAGACTGGCGAGCGTCGGGCTGATCGAACAGATCCCCTGGCGGGGGATCTTTTTGACTCCGGAAGGCGAGAAGCTGGCGCATGAAAGCCGGGAACGCCACCAGATCGTCGAAAACTTTTTACTGGTGATCGGCGTCAGCCCGGAGATTGCGCGTCGCGACGCCGAAGGGATGGAGCACCACGTCAGCGAAGAGACGCTGGCGATGTTTAAACAGTTTACCCTCAAGCAGGGGTCGCTGGGAGAATGAACCTCGTCTTTGTTCAGTCGCTGATCCGCGACCGCTTTTTACATCTGCTGCTGATTATCGGCTTTGTTTTAAGCTTCTTTGTTCCGTTTGCCCCCGCCGCCTGGCTTCACGCCATTGACTGGCATACGATTATCACCCTTAGCGGGCTGATGCTACTGACCAAAGGTATCGAACTGAGCGGCTATTTTGACGTCATTGGCCGCAAAATGGCGCGCCGCTTTGTGACCGAACGCCAGCTGGCCATTTTTATGGTGCTGGCGGCCGCGCTGCTTTCCACCTTCTTAACCAACGACGTGGCGCTGTTTATTGTCGTACCGCTCACGCTGACCCTGAAAAAATGGTGCGCCATCCCGACAAGCCGGTTAATCATTTTTGAAGCGCTGGCGGTGAACGCCGGGTCGTTGTTAACGCCTATCGGAAACCCGCAAAACATTCTTCTCTGGGGGCGCTCAGGTCTCTCCTTTCCGGCCTTTATCGGCCAGATGCTGCCGCTGGCGGCGGCGATGATGATCACCCTGCTGGCGCTGTGCTGGTTCTGCTTTCCCGCGAAACATCTCAACTATCAGAGCAGCGATAAGGCGCCATCGTGGCGGCCAAAGCTGGTCTGGAGCTGCCTGGCGTTCTATCTGGTCTTTTTGACCGCCTTAGAGCTGAAGCAGGAGCTGTGGGGATTGGCTCTGATCGCGCTGGGTTTTCTGCTGCTGGCGCGGGCGGTGATTATCAATGTCGACTGGACGCTGCTGCTGGTGTTTATGGCGATGTTTATTGACGTTCACCTGCTGATCCAACTGCCTGTTCTACAGCATGCGCTCAACGGCGTTGGCCAGCTCTCGGCGGGAGGATTGTGGCTGACCTCGATTGGCCTGTCGCAGTTTATCAGCAACGTCCCGGCGACCATTTTGCTGCTTAATTACGTTCAGCCCTCAACGCTGCTGGCCTGGGCGGTTAACGTTGGCGGGTTCGGCCTGCTGCCGGGCTCGCTGGCCAATCTGATTGCGCTGCGCATGGCCGGCGATCGTCGTATCTGGTGGCGTTTCCACGTCTATTCCCTGCCCATGCTGCTGTGGGCGGCGCTGGTGGGGTATGGATTGCTGCAGCTCTGATTTTCAGAGAATTGGGCAAGAAACGGACAGAAACGCCACATTCGCGCTCTCCTTTTCCGGGGTATAACTCTCTTCACGATGGTGAATCACCCTGATTAAGGAGAGTCCTATGCGTTATCAAAAACTGGGCCATACCGGCCTTTTTGTCTCTGAGCTATGCCTGGGCACCATGACCTTCGGCGGCGAAGGCGGCCTGTGGGGGAAAGTGGGGCAGCTGCGCCAGGCGGAGGCAGAGCAGCTAGTGGGCAGCGCGCTCGATGCGGGCATCAACTTTATCGACACCGCTAACGTCTATTCGGAAGGGCGCTCGGAAGAGATTACCGGCCAGGCGTTGAAGAATCTGAAGGTGCCGCGTGAAAACGTCGTGGTGGCGACTAAAGTGTTTGGCGAAACCGGCACCGCAGGCGTGAACTCGCGCGGCAGTTCGCGCTATCACATCATCGGCAGCGTGAAGGAGAGCCTGCGTCGCCTGCAGCTCGATCATATCGATCTCTATCAACTCCATGGCTTCGATCCGGCGACCCCCATCGAGGAGACGCTGTATGCGCTGGATAATCTGGTGCAGCACGGCCACGTCCGCTACATCGGCGTGTCGAACTGGGCGGCATGGCAGATAGTCAAAGCGCTGGGCATTTCCGAACGACTGGGGCTGGCGCGCTTTGCCTCATTGCAGGCTTACTACACCATTGCCGGGCGCGATCTGGAGCGCGAGCTGGCGCCAATGATGCAGAGCGAAGGCCTGGGCCTGATGGTCTGGAGTCCGCTGGCGGGAGGGCTGCTCAGCGGTAAGTACGATCGCGACGGACAGTCGGCGAGCGGCGGCCGTCGTCAGGAGTTCGATTTCCCACCGGTGAACAAAGCGCGGGCTTTTGACTGCATTGATGTAATGCGCGAGATTGCCGATGCGAAGGGCGTTTCGGTGGCGCAAATCGCGCTGGCCTGGCTGCTGCATCAGCCGGCGGTAAGCAGTGTGATCATTGGCGCGAAGCGCGCGGAGCAGCTCGCCGAGAACCTCGCGGCAACCAGCATTGTCCTCAGCGGCGACGAGCTGGCGCGGCTTGATGCGGTCAGCGCGCTGCCGCGAGAGTATCCGGGCTGGATGCTGGAGCGCCAGGGCGAATACCGTCGCGACCAGCTAGCACAGCAGTAACTTCCTCTCTTGCACGCCGGATCGTCTGTTTCGCGATCCGGCTTTTTTATCCGCTGCGCTCACAAAAAACGATCCCTGGGTTTGCCCGAAAATAAGATTTCGTTTATATGACTAGTCATGAAATTTATATGACTAGTCATGGGTGCGAGCGATGAACAGAACACTAGCGGCAGATTTTTTATGGGGTAACTCGGTTTCCAGCATGCAAACCGAGGGGGCGTGGAATGAGGGCGGTAAAGGGATGTCGGTTTACGATATCCGCCAGTCCGCGGAATTGACTTCCGACTGGAAGGTGGCGACCGATTCGTACCACCGCTACCGGGAAGACTTCGACCTGATGCAGGATTTGGGCATGAACTGCTACCGCTTCCAGATTGCGTGGAGCCGCGTTTGCCCGGAAGGCGACGGTGAGTTCAATGAAGAAGGTATCGCCTTTTATCACCAGTTTATCGATGACCTGATTGCCCGCGGCATTGAGCCGATGATCTGCCTGTATCACTTCGATATGCCGCTGTCGCTGGCTGAACGCTACAACGGGTTTACCGACCGCCGGGTGATGGAAGCCTTTATTCGTTACGGGCAGAAGATGATCGACTGCTTTGGCGACAAGGTGAAGTGGTGGCTGACCTTTAATGAACAGAATCTCTACCATATGCCGGACGCGTTTCTGATTTCAGGCTACATGCGCGGCGAGAAGACCCTGCGCGAGCTGTATCAGATCCAGCACCACGTGATGATGGCCCACGTGCACCTGACGCAGTATCTGCACCAGGCGAAGCCGCAGTGCCTGATGGGCGGCATGCTGGCCCACGCGCTGGTCTATCCGGCGACCTGTAAACCGCGCGATATCCTTTGCGCCCAGCAGCTCGACGAATTTTTAAACCAGAATCTGCTGCGCGCCTTCGCCGGGGAGGGCTACAGCCCGGAAGTCATGCACGTTGTCGCTCGCGAAGGCTTTGCGGATATCTACCGCGCAGAGGATCTGGCGCTGATGGCGCAGGTCAAAATCGACTATCTGGCCTTTAGCTACTACGCCAGCAAGGCGCTGGATAGCGATCCGATCCCGCCGGGCACGCCGGTGAACCACTACATGCAGTTCGGCGATAAAAAGAATGACTATCTGAACGCTACCGAGTGGGGCTGGCAGATTGATCCGCTGGGCTTTCGCACCATCATTACCCGCTACTACAACGACTGGCGTCTGCCGGTCTTCCCGATTGAAAACGGCATCGGGGTGATTGAGTCCTGGGACGGCGAGAACCCGATCGCTGACGATTACCGTATCGCCTATCATCGCGATCATATCAACGCTATGAAAGAGGCGATATTTGAGGATGGCGCGCAGGTGATTGGCTATCTGGGCTGGGGGCTGATCGATATTCTCAGTTCGCAGGGCGATATGCGCAAACGCTACGGCGTTGTCTATGTGAACCGTGAAAACCACGACCTGAAGGACCTTAAGCGCGTTCCGAAGAAAAGCTATGCCTGGCTCAAGCGGGCCATTCGCAGCAATGGCGAAGAGATGTAACGGCGCCTCGCGCGGGCAGATGGTATATTCTGCCCGCCAGTCGCTATCAGCAACGTAAAAGGATCGGGGAATGACGGCCAAATATCTGAGTATCGCGCGGGAAATCAAAAAACGTATCATCAGCCGACAGTATCCCGCCAGCGCGCCGTTACCCGACCAGTTTGCGTTAGCGGCGGAATTCAGCACCAGCAGGATGACCATCCAGCAGGCGATGCGTCAGCTGATTGTCGAAGGCCTTATCTACACCCGCAAGGGGCAGGGCACCTTCGTGCGCAAAAATTTCCTCCAGCTTTCGCAGTGGGAACTGCCCGGCAGCGACTATTTTGGCGCCACCAAAACCTGGGAGCACTTAGGGGAAGTGGCCAGCCGGGTGATTCGCTTCGAGCTGCGCTTTCCGACGGAAAAAGAGCAAACTTCGTTGCTGATTGACGCCGATGCCCCGGTCTATGATTTCGTTCGCCTGCGGCTGCTCAACGAGGAACCGGTGTCGCTGGATCTCACTGTGATGCCGGTCGCGCTGGTGCCCGGCCTGAATAAAACGCATCTCGAAGGCTCGGTGTTTCGCTACCTGCAGGAGACGCTGGGGCTCAAGATGATGGGATCGTATCGGGTGGTGCGGGCGATGAAACCGCAGGCGCTGGACAGGGAATATCTCAACTGCGAAGCGAGCGATCCGGTGCTGGAGGTGGAGCAGGTGATCTATCTGGAGGACGGTACGCCGCTGGAGTATGCCCATTGCCACTATCGCTACGATCACGGCGGAATTATTCTGGTGAATAACGGATAAAAAAAGGGCGGGCACCGGGCCCGCCGCGCTGCGCGATGCGCTGTTAGTTCAGACGCACCGGCATACCGGAACGGTTCTGGATCGCCTGATCGACCACGCTCTGGTCTACGTCAGTCTGGCTGGTAATCGCCTGTACGGATTTGGTCAGGTTAATCGGTACGATTTCGCCGCCCTGGAACTGCTCTTCAGTGGTGGACAGCGGGTTGTGAACTTCAATGAAGCGGCTGCCGTCAGGCTCGGTAGTGGCTTTTACCGGCTCATCGATAAACTCTACGCGGGTGCCGACCGGCACGTTTTCAAACAGGAATTTAATATCGTCGTTACGCAGACGCACGCAGCCGTGGCTGACGCGCAGGCCGATGCCGAAGTTGGCGTTGGTGCCGTGAATGGCGTACAGGCGGCCGATATACAGCGCGTACAGGCCCATCGGGTTATCAGGACCGGCCGGAACAACGGCCGGCAGCGGTTCGCCGGCAGCGGCATATTCAGCGTGCATTTTGGCGGTAGGCGTCCAGGTCGGACCGGCTTTTTTACGCTCAACTTTGGTTACCCAGTTGATCGGCGTGTCTTTGCCGAGCTGGCCGATACCGATCGGCAGCACGATGACGGTGTTGGTGCCCTTCGGATAGTAGTAAAGGCGCATTTCCGCGCTGTTGATGACGATACCCTCATGCACGGTGTCCGGCAGGATCAGCTGCTGCGGGATATTCAGCACGGTGCCGCCTTTCGGCAGGAAGGTGTCCACGCCCGGGTTGGCTTCCAGCATGTTGGATAAACCCATCTGGTATTCGGCGGCGAAATATTCCAGCGGCTGCTTGTTGCCTTCCGGAATGGTGATCACCTGGTTCTGGCCAATCAGACGGCTGCCGTCGGTAGGCAGAGGGTAGGTTACAGCAGAAGCTGTGTTGCAAAAGCCCACGATGGCGAAGGCTGCCGCGAAGAGTGTTGATAATTTCATAATCTTTATGTCGTGGGCGATATTAATGCCGCACAGGCCTTTGTCAGTTTAAACAGGAAGTCGATGGGAGCGCATTATATGTGCTTTCCGGCAAACAGGTAAATGAGATGTGTACGAAATCACATTTTTTTCCTGCGACCGTGAGTGTAGCCCGTCAACGCTGGCCATGCAGGCTAAAAACGGGAGGGGGTTACCCCTCCAGAAGCCGCGCCTGGAGCGCTTCTCGCGCCAGCGGCGTCAGCTGATACTCTTTTTCCAGCCAGGCATCGACGCTGGCGTAACGTTCGTCGATGCCAGAAAGCGCGGCGGCAAGGTAAGATTCATGCACCGTCATCATTTCCGCCAGGTTTTGCCGGCCGCGGGCGGTCAGCTCGTTGCCGAGGGATGCGAGCAAAAAATCCTCGACCTGCGTCAGCATACCCTGGGTGAGCAGGTACTCCTCCATCACCGTGTGGCGATCGCAGCCGAGGGCGAACAGCGTCAGCGCGCAGCCCACGCCGGTACGGTCTTTCCCTACCGCGCAGTGCTGCAATAGCGCGCCGTCGAAAGGCTCCATCAGCCAGCCGGCCAGCTGGCGATAAGCGGCGTTATTAAACGGCAGCTGGCGATAGAGCTCCAGCATAAACTGCTCGCCGTTAAGGGCGTTTAGCGTGGCGGCGTTGAGCTCGGTGACTTTGGCGTTGACGTCGCGAACGTGCGGATTCGCCGGAGCGTTGAGGTAGCGAGCCGCTTCGTTCAGCTTATCGGGGCTACGATTCACTTCTCCCGGGTCGCGATAATCAATGACCCGGCTCAGGGGGATGGCGTCCAGGTGGGTGAGGTCATCGGCCGTCATCATATGCAGCGAGCCGGAGCGGAATAGTTTTCCGGTCCGCACGCGGCGGCCGTCGGCGGTACGCTGGCCGCCCAGGTCACGAAAGTTGATACCGCCCTGCAGCGATAAGAAAGCCGGATGGCGGGAGAGTGTGGTCATAGGTTCCTTCCAGATTAAGGTAAAAAATTACGCATTAAGCAGTGTAACCGCGCAATATGACACGACCCTAACACAAGCGTCATTGATGATTTTATAACGCCCCGTGAAAAGTGAAGCATTTGCTGGCATAATGTCTGGTTCATCACACTTCTCATTCTCTATTTTCAGGATAACCCCGTGCTAGTATCCAGCAACGTCACCATGCAGTTTCAAAGAGGGGAATAAAATCAAGCGTGTATCTGTTTCCGTCAACCTGTCAAAGTTCGTTTTCATTGTTGCATGTTTTGGTTTCATCAACTGCAACTTCGCTCTGGCCTAGTGGCTAGATATCCCCTAAGAATGTTGGAAGGGTAATCTATGAAAGTTGAATTAGTTGTCCGACACTGAAAAAAAGATTGCATAATTATTTTGTGGTTGATATAATTATAAGTTGAGTAAATACTTTCGTAAACTTTGTTCCGTAGTATTTCCCCCCTTGAAAACATCCTCTATGTCAGATACAAAGCGGTTTTGCTATGTAGCAAATGCCCGCATTTTGCCGTGGTTATTAGGTAGTAACTATTTAATAGTGTGGTGTGATCTTTATCAGAAAAAAATAAAAAATGAGATTTAACAATAATGCAACAACATCAAATTCAGTCCCATCCATCGATTCTATCAGTCCCTTGCTTCCATACCGTCTACCATGAGCACGGTCGTTACAAAATCATCAATGGCGGCTCTTTTGTCCATGATGGTCATGAATACCCTATTAACTCCAAAGGATCTGGTGTTCGGCATGATATCCTTGTGGCGATGGTCAACGAGCTAAAAGCAGTGCTGGGGCTTTATAGCCGAGTGTTCCTTGCCCGTTTTGATCTTCATCTCCCTGAATTCACTTCTGTAGAAGCTGGTAACAAATACATACGTCAACTGTTCAAGCGATTACGTGCACGTCTGGAGTCTAGGAACAACGGCTTTTCGGAAAAAATAATCAACTTTGCTTATGGCTGGGTGTGTGAACAGGAAAAAGCATCACAACCCCATTACCATTGCTGGATTGCGCTTCCACATAGGCTGGTCAACTGGTTTGGTACTCCGGACAGAGGGATAGCTGGTATTATTACTGAAGTCTGGATGAAACTGACGGGTGGTAAAGCGACGCTGGTAAACTTGTCTAAGGCTACTAAAGACTATCCTGATCACTACGTTGTTCACCGTGATGATCCTGAGTCACTTGAAGGCCCGGTATTCTGGTTATCCTATCTGGCAAAAGAGAGAAGTAAGTTGCAGACGGGAAAGGGAACACGAAACTATTCAACATCGAAACTAGGTTGCAAAACGCAACACTCGTAAATATCGCGTAGGAAGCTCGTAGGGCGATTTAATTTCAACGGTCGTGGGTTAGGTGGTTTTTGTGGTAAAAGTTGCTGAGAGTCGCTCTCATAGCTTCTAGTGGTGTGTTTCAGATATGGTTGTTGGTTAGCTTTTAATTCTAGTTCGCTTTGCCGGGTTTTAAACCTAAGAGATTATACTAATCGATACGGTGCATGGGATATAGGTCGCCGATTCCGTGACTAGATGGTTTTTCCGCTCCGTGCCAGGAGCGGTGTAGTGGATAGCTAAATTTGGCACCTTTAACAAGATGTGTTCATTTCCGCTTCTCACTCTTCGCATACATCCAGGCCCTTCAGACAGTTCAGTGCATGCGAGAAACGGACAACCTTAAGGTCGCTTCTTCGCTTGGGAACATACATATGTCATTTATGAAAACGACTTTTTCATAAAGATGCGGCTTGTTCCCTCTGGTAAGCAATCTATTCGCCCAAATTCTTCCCAACCATGCTTTTTGTAAAAATCAGGTGCCTGAAAAGTGATTGTGTATAAAAAATCAGCGATACAGCCTCGTTTGCGGCCTTCATTTTCAAATAGAGCCAGGATGGTAGTTCCTAATCCATTATTACGTAGTGCAGGAGGGAGATAAAAAGGTCGATAAACAACAAACCCAAAGATGTACGGCCCTGCATACCACCAAGAACCTTGCCTGTTTCCTGACACCTGACAATGACCGATAAAGGTTTGCGGTCACTGATACTGGTTATTTGATCATTAAAATCATTTAAACCAGCCTCGATAGGGAGAAGTTGGTCATCCGTCATGCAATCAGAAATTTCAAGTTGGTATGGGGTAATGAGATAGTCATTGTCTAGCCACTGTTCCCGCTTGCTGAGTTAGTTTTAAAAGTAAAGAATTTGTTATTGTTTTGCAATGGACATGATGTGCATAACTTCCGCTCTTCGCTCACAGCTGCCCTTTAAACCTTATCGACGGCAGCTCTGTGCCAGGAGCAGACGTTACCCTCTAACGAAAAATTCATTTCATAAGGGTGTTTTTCCATAGACTAGATATCATATAGTTTGACTTTAAAAATAAGTGTTTTCTTTAATCTTTTATATTAATATAGTGTTTAAGATGTCGTTATTTCATTAGTATTAAATTTTGGGTCATCAATAATTTGTGATGTGAGGGTTTCAGTGAGCAAAAACATTTCAATAACATCCGAAGAACTTAACAGCACCGATATGATTTCCATTGTATCTTCTTTTCCCAGTAATTTTATTAACCATCGTTCACCAGGCATTCCAAATGAATTAAGAAGGAAGATCTTACATCAGCAGTATAAAAATAGAATAGTTTCCGATGGCCTTGAAACTGGTCATTTACAGCTTACTGATAATGGTTATATATTCAAATCCAAACAGAGCTTTTCATCCTTTGCTGGTTTTGTCTTTGAAGCGTATTTGGTTGATGAGTTTAATTCAAAAAGGACTGCACGTTTAAGAGCGTTTCAGTGGGCGACGGAAAGATCAGAGGGCTGGTCAACTAAGACTTTCGATGAATACAAAGCTGTGGGTACTGGGCTTTTATCAACGAAAACCAATTACTTGGGTTATTATGAGCCCCAAAGCAATGCTGATATTATTTTTCTAAGGAAAAGCCCTTTACTCGACATAATGGAGCCCGCTTTGATTTATAATCAGCAAGTATCTGCAAAAATACAAGTAAAAAGTATTAAAAATCGTTTTAAAGAAGATATTGTTGATAAGGTTATATCTGGTAAATATCTCCGTGTTATTACAATGCTTAGTGATAATTTTGGTAGGCCCTCTTGGGTGATTTGCCACAATATTTTGCATCATATGCTAAGGACAAATGCTATCACTTCAGATGTTTACGCAAATACCATAGGAAGAATACAGGGACCCGAATATTTTGATCTCAATCAATACTATATTGATGATTACTATGATTATATATATCAATGGTATAATGGTAATGAGTCTTCTACTAAACATACTGATGAGGCCGCAGAGCAAGAGATTACAGGCTATAAGTATGTGAATAATGTTCTTGTGCCGATTGATGCATAAGTAATTTGATTTGTCGTTCATTTATTTTCCATTGATCATAATGATGTTCATTAAGTCCTCATCGTCGGTGAGAAGTTTGTGAACTTCCGCTCCTCGCTCGCTGCGGACCTTCACTAAGTTCGGCGTATCATAACAGGAAAGCCCATTATACACGTGTATAATGGGCTTTCCTGTGCCGATTCGTTGGCCTGCTTCCCTTCATTATTAAGTGATGCCACCGTTGAGAACCTGTTCTATAGGGAAGCATGACTGCTCATCACTCAGAGTGGGTGGTCAGATTCGGTTGCAGTCTGACTGCTGATACTGTCAGTCCGAGTCCGGGCTAATGTAATTAGCTTACTAACTCCTTCTTGATTCGGTAAAACGTGGCGCGACTGATACCCGCCGCTTTCATGATGTGAGCTGGTTTAACGTTCTGCGCCAGCATTTCGCGAACCGTCTCACGGGCTTCCAGATCTTTTTCTTTCCCCGTGTACAAACCTGCCTGTTTTGCTTTCGCGATCCCCTGCGCCTGACGTTTACGCCGGGTCTCATAATCTTGTCGTGCCATTGTCGCGAGGATATCGATCAGCATGGCATTGACTGCACGCAGAATGCCACTGGTAAGGTCATTCCCGGACATTTCAACCATCTGCCAACTGGTTGGCAAATCCATTGATACAATAACCAGCCCTTTACTATTCAGCGTAGCTTTGAGTTCAGCCCATTCTTCATGTTTAAGACGGCTGAGACGGTCAATCGCTTCAATAAGAAGCAGATCACCCGGTTGAGCTTCCGCAAGGAGGCGCATTAGTTCTACGCGATCCAGTTTCGCACCGCTGGCATTTTCAATGTACTCTTCGGCGATCTGCCAGTGCTTGCTTTGCGCAAATTCGCGCAGGCCAATCAATGCACGATCGGCATGTTGGCCTTCTGTCGATGCACGGCAATATATGCGGACATTCATTATGGTTTCTCATTTAAGCATTCAATATATACCCATATGATACATCACGGTAATTTGTAGTCAATAGAATTAATTTAAACCCTATTGAGACTTTGTTTCATGGTCTATATCAGGTATACCCAAAAGAGATAGAAAACAATAAATTAAATTATTTTATTGCTAATAATTGTGCTTTGATGTTTTGAGCGGTCAAATATTGGATCACGGGGGTCGTAAATGAAATAGCTTAACGCTTTAAGATATGGGGCTGTATGTGCCGGCAATGATGAGCCGATTAAGGCCTGCTGGTCTACTACTAAACGTGAAATCTCAAAATTGTTATCTAAGCTGATAGAGTATAATGAGTAAGCAGATCTACTAAGCAGTGTTGTGTGGGGCAAAAAATGGTTGATTAAAGGACGGTTTTCTATTGCACATCAATAGTAATGGTAGTCTAATTCATAAAAATTTTGCCTGTTTGACATTTCTGTTATGGATTTGATTCTTATGACTGCACAAACAAATTTAAACCAGCAAACCAATCCTGTTAGCAACGCGGATAGACAGCGCTTATCTAACTTATTGAAAGGATTGCAAGAAACAGACCAGTTTTCGTATACTACGCAGTTAGGCCCTGTATACGGATTCCCTGTGTCTGGTAAAGGCTGGAGCGCATGCCTTGACCTCATAGAAGATAGCATCCTCAATCCAACTACAGATAGACCGAATGCAAACCTTGACAATCTTGATTCTCTAGTAGACAGAGTCATTATTTCTGCTTCACATTTCTATTCCATCGACTCAATTACACCTACCGATCCTCAAAAGCGGGCGCTGGATCATCTTGTTGTAAGTGCACCTCTAGACAGAAGCGTGGCAGATTTTTATCCCAAGAAGAAATATACTGGCGAAATAAATACATCTGTTGTATATCCAGGTACTTATCTTACTAAAACAAAAAATATGGGGGATGGGATAATATTCATCTTCTCTTATATATACAATGAATCACCACGTATACCTGGAGCTGTTTTAACTCATACTCTTTCACACCAGTTTTTTACAATAGCATTTATTCCTAATGATTATAGTCGTATTGAGTTCCGCGTTCCAAAAACAATCCCTAAGAGACACTTAGCCAAAGCAATGTTAGGTGTGAAGAACGCAATGAACCACATTTTTGAACAAGCTCAAATTAGATTAAACAAGACATCACTTAATTTTTACAAGGCTATTTCAAAATTGCACGCTGATAGTACTTATGGAAGAGCCGTACATATTGTTTATAATGGCACCAATACTGGCTCTGATGTTAAGTTTACATGCAGAACTAATCCTGCATACAATGCAAGGGAGCTTGAGGTTAATGATAAAAGTAATAATAATGATAGTTTTGAATGTCGAGCTATAGCTGTTCGTTTAGATACTCAAAATGCAAGTGGCGTAGTTAGAACAGAAGTTGGTTTAGAACCGAATAAAAAGCAATGGTTAGATGATGCTATCTGTCCTGAGTTCTTTATTGAAAACCCAGCAGACACTGCTTCGTTAAACGGTATAATAAATCATGTCATCAACGAATCTAAGTGAAATTAAAATGTCGTTGCGGATTGATATCCAACGTCAGAAAATTAATGTTCTCAGGGATTCGTTCCCTGAGTCATCAATTATTATAAAATATAATAATTTTATAGATTATGTAGATCAGCATAGAAGTGTAACTTATTACCATATTAATCGTATTCGTTGTGCGTCTGGTTCAGAGAACGACTACGAGGTTTTTGAAGTTGTTTCATATTTTTGTGGTGGAGGTTCGAATCTTCTGGATTTAGTTTATTGTTATTACAATGAAGATGACACAGATCCGGTAGCTATTGAGGCAGAATCTTACCATAAGGCACTAACTACAGGTCAACCTCCAATAAGTTTATCTTCTGGACGTGAGATTGTAGATTTTGACGTGCGTAACATTTCTTTTTACTGTATTTTGGATTGGGGGAAGGAATGAGCCAGCTTAACCTGCCTCCTGAGTTGTTAGCATCTTTAGTAAATGTCATTACACCATTCAATGAAGATCAGTTTATTGATAAGCTGTATGATGATATCAATTTTATTATGGCTGATTTAGAAAGGTCGTCTAATAAATATTATTGTGATGATGAAGATAAAATTACAAATTTAATAGCGTTATCCTTAAGAATGAAAGGGTATGATGCTACTGAACAAACTAACTCAAATGGAACGGTTGATTTAACTATACGGGATGCGCAAAGCCATTTTACTTGGTTGGCCGAAGCCAAAAGAGGTTATAGCTTAAATTCTGTATTCGAAGGGCTGTTGCAATTGATTACACGTTACGTGAAAAGAGAACAATATGCCGGATTGCTAATCTATCATCAAAAACCAGGAGCTATGACATTCCTTAAGGATTGGTATACGTATCTATCATCTGGTAATTATAAAAACTATGCAAAAATCAAGGATAGAATTGATGAGTGTAATAAATGCTTTAATTTATCCCCTGTTGCATATTCGATGATACCTACCGCCAACTCCAATTTTTTTGATTTCACAGCAGTTAAACCCAATGATGGTACTGTGAAAGTAAGATGCTTTATCGCTGACTTACATTTCAATCCTATGGATAAAAGTGCTGGTAAAAATGCCAGCCTTGCCAAGGGGCAATGTAAAATATCCATAACTGACATATGCACACAATGGGAGTCTGATGGACAACTTCCGAATGATGTTAATATCATCTTCCAACATTTAAAAGATCTGCATCCAGAATATTTTGCTTAACTTGCGAACTTTCTTGAATGTTCTTCTGGGGTCATAAAATAGTGTGTGTTTTTTGTTCTATGGCCCAAGGAGGCTTCATTAAACCTTCCAAGTATTTATAGTTACATTTAAGTGCATGGGGGTATTCTCGCGTACAACCTTTATGTAAAAAATGAATATTTAATCATCTCCATACTCTATGAAGTACTTCGACTTCTTCCGCATAAAACACATATCGATTAGTAGGTAGCAGTTCTATAAGAAGGGCGTAATCTATTCAAGATTGAGGTATTTAAATGGGATACAAAGCTGACTTATCGGCCAGGTATTTTTTATCAAAGTGTGAACCACAACCTATGATTTATTGAATGATAGAATTAATCTGTTGGTGAGTAATACAGGGGATTTTCCCCTGCATATTAAGGACATGAAAAGTTACCTACGACAAATTACTCTGTCAAAAATTCCATCACTGGCAACAAGAATTTTTCGTTGTTTATGTGGTTCCTTGGAGATCATGTATGACATTAGTATAGAGTCATCGAGAAATACGCCACCAAAGGACCCTGCTCGCGCGTTTCTCCCGGCGATCACTATCGTTTTTCCGATATTCAATGCAGCTACTTCGTCGTTATTGGAATCCGTATCTTCGAATATAAATTTCAGCCCCTCATCAGAACCAGGAATACTTAAGGTTACCAGAGGTTTTTTGCTGAAAGTAACAGTACCAATATTTTCTATTTTTCCTGTAACCATCAATCGGCAATTTTTGAAGTCATTTTTTGCACGGAATTCATGCTCTTGAAATCGTGCATACACTTCCCCGGTTGTGTACATTCTCGGAAATATATCGACTGTCAGTGGATTTGGTGGTTCTGTTGGTTGGTGTGACGGGGCTGTATTCGTATTTTCTACGACCTTTGTTTCCGGTGTGTTAGGTTGGTCTGGAGTGGTTGATAGTCCGTACAAGATGTTACCGATGCCATAAATTATAGCAACAGCTATAAAGGATTTTTTAATATAGTGTACGTATGATGAATTCATTTCATTCTTCCATGATTTCTATACTAATTACTTGATCGCTATTTCGATATAATCTCATGTTTTCTGGTGGGGATTTAATCGCGTTACGGATCTCGTTCATTGTGTCATTCGATAACATATCACTGCATTCCATATACATAACCTTGCGGGTGTCGATATCTGGTATGTTAGTGAAACTATTACTAACCCACGAATCCGGTATATCGACTTCATGTACCAGCATCATATATTTTACGATGAACGTATCTGTTAGATGAAATCGTCCAACTATATGTTTCCCGGAGTAGGAACTATCAGGAGATGACTGCAACCATTCGTTTTTCAATACTCTAACTAGTCCATTATTTTCCATTTTCAGCTTCCAGTTCAAGAATACGCTCGTTCGTCATATTAGTGAGACATTCCCAGTTGCCATTGCAGGCAGACTTTGATTTTATCCATTGTCTTTGTGCTGGTAACAAACTCTTACGGGTTTCTTTATTTAAATTTTGCCATGCGTCGTTTAATTTTTGATCGCTAACATTATATTCTTTGCTGAAATCAGCTTTGTCTTCGCTTTCGAAATTTGGTTCTGTGTCATCATTTTTACTATCACTGCCTTTCTTTTTACTCTTTTTAAGATATGATTTTTCTGAACAGGCTTTTTCCCAATTTTTTGCCGCAGCGTTAGTCACATCGTCTATGAACATTTCACGGAATGTAGTTCCGTTCAATTTTGCGGCCTCCTCCATAAGAAGGCGTCCCTCATAAGGCATTTTTCTTAGTTGCTCATCAATATCAATTTCGTTCGATTCCTTTATAAAAACCTTGAGTTCGTCTTTAGTTGGCGCACCGGCTTTGCACATTTCTTCCTCATTACTAAGCATTTCCTTCGTCAGTTTTCGTAGGGGGACACTATCTTTGGCTGAACATTTTTGCTTAATCTTGGCTCTGATATTTTGGGATTGTTCTTTGAGAAGCAAGCGAGCTGCATTTGGATCATTTTGATACATAGGCAGGGCTAGTGGCCCATCAAGGAGTATTAGATCGATTTCACTTCGCGACGGCCCGCCGTTCGAACAAAGCTCCTCTCGTGGAAGGGCCATTAATTCATCTATAGAACCAATATCATGGAAACCATTGAAGCTACTTGGAGTTGCTAGTGCTGCTGCTGGGAGAGTAATCGATAGCAACATAATGATTTTAAAAGATTTTAACGGTTTCATTTTTTAGAGCATCCTTGTTTTAGTTGTTATTAACAAACCCTGAGTAAAGGGTACATAGGTTCTTTGTCTATGCGGCTTATATGTTAAATTGATCTGCTGTTCCTATCAAGAATTGAAAATCGATCGTTTTCACCGATCGATATCGTGGTGTAAAAAACATCAAACGATGATTGTGGATATCATCAACATATTGATTTAAACGCTTTTATCTGCTAGTGAAGGGCAAAGGGAATATTCTGGGGGTCTTACACAGGGAGCAGATCACTGATCCCATAAGAAGTGGATCAATGGGTTCAGCTTGTAGATGTAGTAAATATGATGTGATTAATAGTCATTGTGCTAAAACGCCCTGTATCGAGTTTTACGGGGTTTTGGTATTAAATGATACCTTGGGTTGTTTTGAATGTTCTGACAAGATAAAGAGTGATTCATGGCGATTGAATGATGGGTAGAAACCAGTGAACCTGTGCGTCATTCTGTGAATTCTACAGAGTTTTAGATGTAAACTGACACTGAACTATTGACTTCTTAGACTCCCCGTCTCTCAGGGAATAAAGCCAGAATCGACCTGGCTAGACTTTACGGCTAATATGTCAGTGTGGCTAAGGAATGTTTCTTTCGTATACATATTAAATCCATGAGTTAGCGAGATCTAATATTTTTTTAGTATCAGAAATAAAGCTCGTTTTTTCACCATCCCAAATGAAGCTCTGAACGTGTCTGTTTCTGTATAAAACTTTTATTCTCCATTTTTTACCAATATTATAGATGGTTATATTTTCTATGATTCGCTTAAGCATCATGTTCAGTTCTTGGGGCTGTTGAATCTCCTGCAATAAATTAAAATCAAAAGCCTGCTCTGATATTATCATACTATTCTGTATCTTGATTTTTGCTTCAAGTTCCTCTACTTTTTTCTCTAAGTTATGTATTGTTTGTATTACACTTCTAGGCGGTTCCGAAAACTCAATAAGCACATCGTTTAACCGTTGGATCTTCGCCTTTATTGCATCCCGTTCTGCTAGTAATGTTTGATCAAAATTGGTGTTCTTCTCGACTTTAAGTTCTTTCATTATCCGAAAGAGTGCTACTTCAATATTTTTAAAATTCTTTGTTACGTGACATTTTCCATCTCTTGCGTTAGCACAAACATGGTATTGATATGTTTTTCCAGAAACGACATGGAATTTTCTGACAAGGGCTCCTCCACATTCGTGTTTTAATATTCCAGCGAAGGCATTGTGTTCAGACTTATATCCAGGTTTGTTCTGTTTCTGATCAGACTGTAAAAGTATGAATTCATCTTTGCTGATAACAGCAGGGTAATAATTCTCTATGATATCAAGCAGAATGACTTTCCGGTCTTTGGTCGTCTCTGATGTTTGGTATGCACCGTAAAGTGCAACTGAGTTGATTGTTTTTCCTACAGTTGTATGATTCCAACCAGCAGAACGTAATGGTTTATGCCCTTCATCATTTAACGTTCTAGCGATTTTATTTGTTCCAAGTCCTTTTCGTCGCAACTCTATGATTCTTTTGACTGTATCCAATCTATCACTAAAAACAATTTTATCCTGTTTTCGTTCTAACCAGAAAGGTAGGATTTTGTTGATAACTTCACCGTTTAACGCTCGTTGTCGCTGTTGTCCTTTTGTTTCTCGTAGACGCTGTGACTTTTTCTCGGACTCTTTATATGCAAGGTCAGCTGCTAGGGAAGGTGCGAACAAGTTCCTGATATGAGATCATCATATTCATCCGGAGCGCATCCCAGAGGGACATCATGAGCCATCAACTCACCTTCGCCGATAGTGAATTCAGCACTAAGCGCCGTCAGACCCGAAAAGAGATTTTCCTCTCCCGCATGGAGCAGATTCTGCCATGGCAGAATATGACCGCTGTCATCGAGCCGTTTTATCCCAAGGCGGGCAATGGCCGACGGCCCTATCCGCTGGAGACCATGCTGCGTATTCACTGCATGCAGCATTGGTACAACCTGAGCGACGGTGCCATGGAAGATGCCCTGTACGAAATCGCCTCCATGCGCCTGTTTGCCCGATTATCCCTGGATAGCGCCCTGCCGGATCGCACCACCATCATGAATTTCCGCCACCTGCTCGAGCAGCATCAACTGGCCCGTCAATTGTTCAAGACCATCAATCGCTGGCTGGCCGAAGCAGGCGTCATGATGACCCAAGGCACTTTGGTGGATGCCACCATCATTGAGGCACCCAGCTCGACCAAGAACAAAGAGCAGCAACGCGATCCGGAGATGCATCAGACCAAGAAAGGCAATCAGTGGCACTTTGGCATGAAGGCCCACATTGGTGTCGATG